>Ga0255765_1000109_pt1 | contig 98643 bp, 65 predicted proteins | sample 041ome_8_FD_179965 | JGI IMG/M metagenome (GOLD analysis project Ga0255765, IMG submission 179965) | Coastal salt marsh microbial communities from the Groves Creek Marsh, Skidaway Island, Georgia - 041407BS metaG (version 2) | ecosystem: Environmental > Aquatic > Marine > Intertidal zone > Salt...
AAAGGGGGAGAGAGAGAGAGAGAGAGAGAGAGAGCTCTTCTTCTTCTTTCTATCTCTCTTTCTCGCCCGAGCGATGATGATGATGCTTTCTTCGTCCTCTTCTCTTTCCGAACAGAGATTGGTTTCGAATGGACTCGCGTCGACGTCAAGGAGGACGTTTTTATCGTCGTCGTCGTCCTCGTCCTCCGCGTTGTTCGCGAGAAGGAAGAACAACATCAACAAAACCATCGGCGGGAGGAGGAGAGATGGAATCGTCATCGCGAACGCGAGCGGCGACAGAAACGACCGCGTTGACGAGAAGAGGAAGAAGAGCGAGGGCGACGACGACAGAAAAACTTCCTCTTCTTCTTCTTTGCCAAATAAGAGGGAAAGTTCTAATTCACAACAGGAACTCGAACAGAACGCGAATAATAATCGAAGAAATAACAACCGGAACGGACCATCGAATATATTTGGATTTTCCGCTCTGAACGATTTAGCGCTGAAAGCGAAAGATATACTCGCCCCGGACGCGACGTCTTCGGCGCCGCCTCCGGTGGCGAAAGACTCGACGATGGATCCACTCGAGGCTATTCTCGCGTGGCATTTAGGTTCGTCCACGTCGACTACGCTGACGAGTCAGGAAGTTTCGGATACGATCGTGAATGAAGTGACGAGTTTTCCGGCGAATAAGCTGGTGAGAGGGCAAAGTCCGTCCGTGGCGATGCATTTGCCGATTCCGTTTATTCGAGCGCACGAGAGAAAGTTTCGAGGGAGGAAAGAGTTGGCGATGGGGAGGAAAGCGGTCATGGAGACAGAGATGATGACGAGTAGCGGGAATGGAAGCAGTGGTGTGAAAGATGCGACGACGATAATCGATATCGACGATAGCAACGATCCTTTGTTGGCGAATTTACGAGTCGCGCTCGAGAGTTGGCAGGAATGGTCGGCGCCAACCGTGGCGTTGGCGTTGCGAGGAGCGCTGATGTCCGCGAGCGCTTTGCGAGCTGCAAGTGGTTTGAGCGGGAAAGGTAGAAGAGAAGGTGAAGCGATGACTGTTCTGTTACCGAGCGAAGGTTTAGGTAGGAGCGATTTGAAGAAGTGCTTCGATTTGTTGTGGCCAGACGCGCCGTTTAATTTCGAGAGTTACGGCAGTAACATGGTTGACGCGTTGAACGACGAAGAAGACGAAGAGGGCGTAGCACCGATAGTCCAAATGAGTCAAGGCACAAAAGAGGCATTGAGTGAACGCAAACGAGGTGAAAAGAAAATGGTCGTGTTGGTACACTTCGCCGCGCCTGGGAACGATAACGCCTCGGAATCCGATGGCGAAGCGATGGTCAAATGCGCAGAGACGTTGTTGGAAAAGAACGTGCCTTTCGTCGCTTTAACGATTTGGCTCGACGACTCGTTAGCTAAAGCCGTGCAATCTGGAAGACCGAAGAAAGAAGAGAAGGAAAACTTGAAGCAACGAATGGAGAAGCGAACGCGCATTTTACTCGGACGGTCCGTCAAACGCGTCGAGGCGAAGAAGAAAGTCGATCGCGCATTTGCGTTGGCCAAGAACGACCCGACGGGAAGATCTCTCGTCGCGTTGGAAGAATCCATTCGCGAGGCGCAAGCAGTAGGAGCGGTCGCTGAAGACGGCGAGCAGATGTTGCGCGACGTTCGTTTGAAAGCCCTCGCGATGGAGGAAGTCAGTTTAGCGAACGCTTTGAAATCGCAGTGCGTGGCGGTGCCGATGGACGAACAGAGGTTAGTCGCGACGTTAGAACGCGCGAGAAAAATTTTAAGGCAAAGTTTAGAGTTGGAGAAAGAAAAGGCTCAATTGTCAAAAATGATCAAAGAGAGAAAGAGAAAACAGATGTTGAGAAACAAACGGAGGGAAGCTCGTCGCGCGGACCCATTCAGTAGCGATGATGACGATGAAGACGTCGAATTTTCCATCGATGAAGAAGACGAAGAGATGAGAGCATCATCCTCACCTTCCTCCTCCTCCTCCTCTTCTTCTTCTTCTTCTGCCGCATCGGTTACAGTGGACGTCAGTCAATCTGACGACGACGAAGATGACGAAGACGAAGACGACGATGAAGACGGAAGAGCGAAAGGGAAAACTGTAGTGTCGTCGTTTGATGCCGATCCGTTTGTGAGTAACGATTCATCCGTAGAGAGAGCGAAGGAGCAAGACGGCGTGATGGTCAAAGAAGGTTCGCCCGAACGCGAGCAGCTAGCCACGGCGATTAAATTAGCCGAATTTGCGCTGGAAGCGATCGCTTTAGAATCCGACATGCGGAAAACATTAGCCGACGAAGCGTCTCGAACGTACGATTCGATTCCAACTTTGGAAAATTTGCTACTCCGCGCGACAAATTTAGCCTCCTCGGGTTTACCTTTGACGCAAGAAGGTGCGGCAAAGTTGAACGCGTTAGTTTCTAGAATTCAATCGAGAACGACTGCGTTGCAAGAGATGGAAGGCGTCAAAGCCGGTCTCGTGGAAGCGCTGGAGTTGAACTTACGTGGCGGCGATTTAGCCTCTGGCGGCGTCGCTGAATTGGACGTCATGAAACTCGAAGAAGCGATACGAAGAGCGAAAGCGTCGGCATGGCCGTGGAAATTGGAAGAAGAAGTCGTCAAAGCGACAATTGTGTTAGGAAAATGGCAATCGTTGCGAAAAGTAGAGGATGCAATTGCGTCGAGATCGAAACGAAACATCAAACTCGCCATCGAAGAAGCCGAGGCGAAATTCACCGCCGAGGAAGATAAGATTGATTTGCGAAGAGCGAAAATAGCTCTCGAAGAACTCGAAGCCGAAGATGCGTTGGAAGGCGGCGATAAGCGTTTGAAAGCGTACTTCATGGCATCGAAAGTAGCGTGGCAAAGTGGATCGGTCACTCCTGAATCTGCGCAAATGCTCGCGACGTTGCGCGAGTCTTTGGAAATCACCGCGGCGGAGCACGAACAAGTACAAAGAATGGCGAACGCAAGTTCTTCTCTAGGTGCGGAAGAAAGCAATAAGAAAAAAGCTCAGGATCTCGCGACGTTGAATTCGATGCGACAAAGAACGGAACGCGTCCGCTTCGACGCCATGGCGGGCGTAGGCGTACGCGGTCCAGTTTTCGAAAGCAACAGCAAAGACGAAGCCGGAAGTTCGGGAGTGTTTGAAGCAATGACACAAGAAGAAGAAGAAGCTATTCGCGTGTGGGCATCTGCTATTCCAGACGACGACGGCGCCGGAGAAGCGGCAGGCTCATCCGAATTCAACGACGAAAAGACCAACAACAACAACAGCAGAAGCGGCGCGGATTCGTCCGCGACGACGTGGCGCAAAGTTGGAGACTCCATCATTTACAACGAAGAAGAGGTTATTGGCGTTGGTTCAGCTGGCACGTACGTTTTCAGAGGCTACGTTAGACACACGTCTCGCGCGAGACACGCGGTCGCGGTTAAACGCATCGCCAGACCCCCGGGAAAGAAAGGACGAGAATTGGTCCGATTAGTTGAACGCGAAGTCGAATTGATGACTGCGTTGAACCAATCGCCGAAAGTTCCGTTCTTCCACTGTTGGGGAATCACAAACTCAAACGTGTTCATCGCTTTAGAGCTGTGTCCAGAATCTTTGCGCGAACACGTCAGTCGACAAAACGCAACTTTAGGCATCGACAAACGCGTCGGATTATTGAAAGGCGTTGCCAGCGGCATTGAGTGGCTCCACGATGCTTCCAAACCACAAGGGTGCATCACACACAACGATCTGAAACCAGAAAACTTGCTGGTGACAGCGAATGGGGAGGTGAAAATCGCGGACGTTGGCTTAGGCGTCAAGTTATCGAAAGAATCGAGGAACGGATCTAAACACGATCAATACTCCTTGTCCACGTTTAACAAGTACGGCGTGTCCATTTTACTCGCAGGAAGAGCGCCGGAGATTTTACAACGTAAACCGTTAACGCCTGCCGCCGATATATGGGCAATGGGCGTGTGCTTCTTTTTCGTATTAACTGGGTTATCCTCTCCGTTTGGCTCAGATCCAAACAAACAACCCTCGGATGAAGACATCATCGCTGGGAAGCGTAACCTACAAATTCTCATGCGAACGCCTGGATTGAGCCCGCGACGACAGGTGGAATCGAGGCACTTATTATCTGCCATGTTGGACCCGAATCCGAGAGTTCGACCGACTGCCGCGGAGGTGTGCGTGCACCCTCTGTTGTGGAATAATCAACAAACCATGCTTCGCGTGCGCGCTTTACACGAACGCGGTGCGTCCTTGGGTAATCAATCTTTGACGAGCGTGTTGGATAAACTCGCGACGTCGGCGATGTTACATCAAGGCAGTTCCGCGGGTAGTAGCGATCGCGGGGCGCTTTTAATGGCTGTGAACATGGACTCCACGGACTGGCAACGCAGAATCGATTCGAAAATTCTCGAGCGAGTGTTGAGCCACGCCGCGAATTCGAGTCGCAAGAAGATGAAGAGCAACGTCAACGGCGACCATCCGCACAACAAGAAACCTACGAACAACATTGGTAGTTCGGCAACGATCTCTTCCTCGGCAACCGTCCAAACTGAAGCCATCGGAGTGAAACCGTACGGAAACAATTTTGCAGATTTGTTACGATTCTGTCGAAACGCTTACGAGCACCCACCGAACGAGAAAGAGATGATTGCTATGATTGACGCTTTAGTCGAAGCCCGTAATTTCGGCGAGGCGATTGATTCCTTGCCCGATGGACTTTTAGAAAAAACGAATCTCAAACGCGCATCGAGAGCAGAGAGGAAAGCGCTGTTGGCGGCTTATTTGATGCATTTATTCCCTGGGCTAGCGTTAGCAGTACACGAGGTATCTTTGGCGACAGAAAAGATGACAATCAGCAGATAGATGATTCTGACGCGTGAGGTTTCTTCGTTTACATGCTCTCGTGTGTTTGTGTGTGTTTTACCAGTAAGCGTTTTAAAGTATATATATATTATAAAAAACCGCCGCGCGCGCGTATCTAATGAATTGAAATCTTCTCTCTCGTAGAACTATCACTATTTTCTCTAAACCTCTGTTGTGCATACTCGACTCTTTCTGTCAAGGGTCTCTGTTTACCTCCGCGAGCGATTCTATCGACTCAAATTCATCCACGAACAATTTCTTCGCTCTTTCAATCTGGATTTCAGCCGATGTTTGGATAAAAACCATCACGGACGCCAAAACGAACGCGTACGACCCAATTGAACTTAAATCTTCTGTCCATGATCCGTGAAATAAAACGAACGCATCGCTTCTTCCCGTTGAAATTGCCAGCATCGCCCTCTCGAGGAGATTGATGTTCACCAGAATCGCTCCCGCTACTTGCAACGGCCTAACGCTTCGCGACGCAATCTTGCCAACCGTGATCCAATTCGGCACAAGCGTCGACAATTTCACCGTAACCTTCTTGATTCCTAACAACCTGTTACCGACTCCTTTTGTCGCCTGAATATTCTCCGCGCGAACGATCGTCTCCTCCGTCGCTTTCTTCTTCGCCGAGTCGTCATGAAACAACTCCAAACCCACTTGAAAAGCAACCAACGCGATCGATGGAAGCGCGTACATTAACACCTTCGATCGCGGCGCCGACTCGATCAAAACCTCGTCTATTTGCTCGATATCCATAGTAGCCGCTGCAATCACAAAGTTCGTGGCCGCGACCACCGCAGCGTCTCCGAACAACAAAGCCGACCGAGACGATTTATTCGCCGAAATCCTCTCCTTCTCGGCGACGTTGTGCGCGAAGAAGCACAAACAAATGAACGTATAAATCGAATCAAAGACGATCAAAAACTCGTTCCTATTCGCATTCGCCCGCACAATTTCACAAATCTCGTTCCTAAACACGAACAACACCGAACTGACGACGTAAAAGAACGAGGACGATCGTCGCAAATTTGTAGCTCGTTTCCTGTCCTCCCTTTCCTCTCTCTCGAACGAATACTGTTTAAATTTCGTCTCCGACGTGAACGCATCTTCGATCGATCCGGAGTGCTCTTGGATGACCTCATCGATCGAAGAGAGCGAAGAAGAGGGCGACGAAGACGAAGTCATCCAGAAGAGATCGGTATCATTGTCTTCTTCTTCATTTTCTCGTTCTTCTCGCTTTCGCGCTCTGAAGACGACGGACTTTTGAAGTGGGCACCTTCTTCTCTGCCACAATTTTTTGGTGTTTTCCCTACGAAAACGAGTGGTCTTCGCGGTGCCTAAATCAGAAGAGGAGGAGGACACGATGTGATGAACAGTAACTGCCGTCGCGGAAACGAGAACACTCATCTCCTGGCCAGAGAGAGAGACAAAAAAACAAAGAGAGAGAGAGAAACGAGATCTTCTCTCTTTTAAGATCCGCCCTGCGCGCGGAAGAAGAAGCGGCGGCGGCAGCGCGAGGGCGCGAAAAGGTTGTTGCAACGACCCAACAGAGAGAGAGACGTGACGACTTTTTGTGTGGTCTCGAGTGTGCCTTTTTGAAAAAAAAACAGAGGAACAACCCCTACTAAAAAATGTGAAAATATCGATTTAGAAACCCTAAATGTAGGTGTGTCGTTCGGGAAATCTCTTCTCTGCTGAGCAGCGCAACAACAACAACAACAACAACAACAACAACAAAAGGAAAAGGCAAAAAAGAAAGGATGCGCGCTGCTGCCGCCGCCGCTGCTTCTTCCGCGCGTTTCACTCCTCCGTCGTTCTGTTCTTCTGCGAGTAGTAGTAGAAGAAGAAGAAGAAGGATTAGTAGTTGTGCCAATGCGTCGTCATCACCTAATAATGACAAAGATACTATCATTACTAACAACAAAGAAACGAGAACGTCCGTGATTGTAATCGGCGGCGGGTTAGCCGGATTAGCGGCGTGTTTGGAGCTGCAAAAGAGCAACGTACCGTACGTTTTGTTGGAATCTTCGGATGGGTTTGGCGGTCGCGCGAGAACAGACGTCGTGGATGGGTACACGTTAGACCGTGGATTTGCAATCTATCTCTCGTCGTACGAAGAGTGCAATCGGATTTTTGACGCGGAGGATTTGGATTTGCGTAAATTTTATGCGGGCGCAGACGTGAGATTTGGGAATCAGTTTTATCGCGTCGCGGATCCGTTTCGTCACGTTTTGGACGCGCTGCCGAGTTTACTTCCGAATCATAAGATTGGGTCGCCGGCGGATAAAGTGTTGGTCGGTTTAGTTCGATTTCAGACGCTATTGCTGCGAATGAATCCGTTGCAAAGAGAGAGTTCGGAAACGATCGAGGAACGATTGAGCGCGTTTGGTTTCAGCGAGGAGATGGTGGATAGGTTTTTTAGACCATTCTTAGGTGGGATTTTCTTCAACCCGGAGTTGACGACGGATTCGAGGTTGTTCGATTTCGTCATGCGTTCGCTGGCTTTGGGCGAAAACTGTTTGCCGGCGAAAGGCATCGGGGCCATGGCGGAACAGTTGGTTGGGAAATTAGACGAGAATAACGTGTACGCGAACGCGAAAGTTGAAGCTATTAAGAGTGCGAGCGATGATGGTGATGATACCGTAGAAGTGCGCGTGCGAATGGCGAACGAAGAAGGCGAAACTATCGTCAGAGGTAAAAAAGTCATTGTAGCGGTGGAAGGACCGGAGTGCGATCGATTGCTCGGCACGAAAGATAAACAGAGAGAAAAAGGCGTGGGGACCACGTGCGTGTACTTTTCCTGCGATAAACCGTACGACGCGGAGAACCCGATGTTATACTTGGACGGCGAAAAATACAACAAAAAAGGCTCGAACAAGAAAACGTTGGTCAACAACTGTTGCTTCCCGTCCGTCGTCTCGCCAACTTACGCGCCGAGCGGGAAACACTTGTGCTCTGCATCCATAATCGGCGTCCCAACCGAACTCTCAGACGAGCAAATCGCAGAACAGGTGAAATCAGAACTCACAGAATGGTTCGGTCAGTCCATCACGAGTTCCTTCCGGATGTTAAAGGTGTACCGCATCCCGTTCGCGCAGCCCGTACAAACGCCCGACGCCAAGGGAAGCTCCAAACTCGCCTTCGAGCAAACGTGCGAGAGCGGGGCGATGAAAAACGTCTACTTAGCCGGCGATCACAGGGATGCGGCGACCTTTGACGGTGCCTTGATCAGTGGGAGACGGTGCGCCGAGTACGCGAAATCGAACATCTTTTAATACTACATCTGTCATCATCCGCGCTTCAACAAGTTTTGCATTTTTCGTGTTGTGTTTTTTGTCGAATTTTTCTTCAAAAGTTACTTCTCTCTCTCCCCTTTTCGCGCTTTGAGCGATACTAAAAGAACGCGATCGATAAACCACAACCAAAAAACTAAATGAACTTTGACCAGCCGCAACCGTCCAGCGCGTACCCACCGAGCGAACTCGTCTGTTCGTCCGTTCTCGTCGACTTACCGACGAACAAAGACTTCACCGAGTTGATACGGAGGAAATCCGAGAAATTAGTTTTCCATAAGGCGCAAGTAAGCGCGAGAAGTTCCCCGAACCCAGTACCGATCGCGTGCGTGTTAGTTTTGAACAACGATCGAAACGAGCGAACGAAATTGAAAGTTAAGAACGATGCGTTGTGGAAAAATGATGGGGTGCCGGTGATTGCGGCTGATTTTGGCGGGAATTCTTTCGTGAAGACGTTGAGTGGTGGAAGTCGAATTGGTGGAGCAGACTACGTGGTGGGAGATATGGATTCGTTACGCGCTAACGAGGACGACGGCAGTGGCTTTGATAAAGCGGGGGAGGAGGACGACGAAGACGAGGACGAAAGAAGAAAAAAAAGACGAAAAGCGTTGGCACAATTGAACGGAGATATGATTGGCGACGCAGAACAAGAACGGATGAATGAAGGTAGAATAGTGTTCGTAAACAGGGAGCAAGTGCGGAAATCGCGCTTCGAAAACGCAGACGCGAAAGACGCCGCCGTCGCCGACGGCGCGGGAAACGAAGAAGACGCAATGGTAGGGGAGTTGATCGACCTCAGTCGAGACCAAGACACGAACGATTTGGAGAAGTGTTTGAATTTTATTCTCGAGAGAGGTAAAGATAGTCTCAGAGACCCAGTCGTATCGGACGTGGTGATTTTTAACGCCATGGGCGGGAGATTCGATCACGAATTTGCAAACATCTCGGCGATTTTGAAAGCGCCCGGGTTGTTGAAAGGCGGGCCGAGCTACGTGTGTTACGACGCGTACGACAACGGGGCGACAGACGAAGAAAAGTTAGGGATACAGATTTCTTTTCCCATACGAAGAGGGTACACGGTGTTAAAATTTAAAGTTCCGGCGAAATCGTTGGGGATCTTTCCGCTCAAGGGGAGGGCGAAAGTGTGGACGAGCGGGTTGAAATGGAACCTCGGAGAAAACAAAAACAATTCCAAGAAGAAAGACGACGCCACCGCTGCCTACAGGGACGACCGTTACATCGAAATGGGCAGGAAAATCAGTTCGAGCAACGAAACGACGTTCGCGGACGAGTCGAAGACGAAAGTGACCGACGTGCACGTCAAATGCGACAGGGACGTGTGGTTCACGGCGAGGATTCGATAGTAAAGTCGCCATATAGAAGCAGCAGCATTACATGTAGAAAGAGAGAAAGAAAAAGAACTAACTAGAAGTGTACATTTTTAAATATTAAAAGGACTAGACTAGAATTGCATTGCTAAATAACCAACTCTCTCTCGCGCGCGCGCCTACGATCAAATAGGTCTCACTTTCATGTGCAAGTTCAACAAAGACAGCGCGAAGCACTTCAAATCCTGCACGAAATAGTAAAACTGTTTCAACCCTTCCGGATCTTTCGAGTTCTGCACGTCTAAAAGCGACCCAATCTTCGAGGTTTGAAACGACGCGTGTTCGTCTCCGCACACGATTTCCAGCTCTTGCTGCCCGACGCGGTCCGCCTCCGGCCAATCCCGGTCGTCTTCTTTCAAAACTTCCGAATCTAAAACCATTCGTTTCAGCTCTCGCATAACTACACGCAACAGTGAAAAGACAGTAAAAATGATTATTATTTGTGTATATAAAAGCAATCAAAAAAAAATGCACTCACCCGCTTTCGATACGCACATCTCCTTTCGTATGCACTTGTCTCCTTTATAGTTGCTGTTGTTGGCGTACCGCAATTTCCCGTTCGGTTTGAACTCAAACTCGAGGAACTCGTGCCCGAATTTGCCCTTGTGGCCCTGAGTGAAGAAAAGAATAACAACAACACCAACCACATCAGAGACGCAGAGACGCAGAGAGAGAGAGAGTTAGAGACGAACGCATAAAAGATATACACATAGTTTCGCGACGGGAAAAATGGAGATCGCGCTTTGACGCACAAAATGCGAAAAGAAGAAAGAAGTCGAACACGAGAGAGAGAGAGAGAGAGAGACCCGGGGAGGGGGGGAAAAAAAAGCGCGCACCACGTAGTACCGGACGTAAAAGTCTTCGTCCTCTTCCTCCGTCATTATCGCGTTTTTTGTCCGTCTGCGCGTGCGTCTGCGTGTGCTCTCTCACTGGTTTTTAAGTAACGCGTTTTTTTTTTCGCGTCTCGACATTTCTTTTTTTCCAATTTCGAGGCGCACAAATTTTGCGCGCATTCATATCGCATTAACACATAACGTCATCGAAGAGATGCGGGATTGATCGCTGGAAGAAGAAGACCAGCGCGATGAGGAGCGCCGCTACCGATGGCAAGAACAACAAAAGCGACGACGACTGCGACGAGGCGGACGTGCTCCTCTCGTGCGCGTCCTTCACGTACGACGAGGGAATGCGCAACGCGCTTCTCGTCAAGACGACGCCAAGACGACGACGGTTAAAAGGACAAAGAAGAAGAGAATATCTCTTCAACTGTCCGGAATCGTTCGCACGTTTGAGCATGGAGACGTACTCGAGACCGAGAGGAGGGTTTTCTGCGATTTTCGCGTTCGATGATATCTGCGAGAGCTTAGCGGGCGCGTGCTCTTTGATCTTACGGTTGAGCGCGGATGGACACGAGAAAGTCGCCGTGGTCGGGAAACGAGGCGTGGGAAAAGTCGTCGAAAGGTTAGAGAAAAATTTATTATTCGCGCGCGCGGGCGGGCAGTCTCGTCCGTGTTATCGTAACGCGGTCGTTTCGATTCTTTCTTTCTTCTCTGTCTTTTTTGTTAGCTGACGCGGAAGTTTCTCTTTCTTTTTCTTTCTTAAAACTCACAGTCTCTCGGCGGTGGCGAAGTGGAAGCACCCGAAAGTCACGGGGGTCGCGTTGGCGGGCGAAGAGCGCGACGCGAGAGAGGATGAAAATTTGTGTTATCAAGACAGCGACGTGATCGTTTGGCCGGTGATGGATGTCGAGGAGGAGGACGTCGAAGGCGTGGAGGTGTGCGCGCTGTGCAGGTTTCGAGAGAGGCGCGAGAATCGAATGCGGAAACGGAAACGGGGAGGCGTCGCCGAGGAGAGTAGTAGCGGTAGTACCAGTAGTTGTAGCAGCAGTAGCAGGAAGCAAGAAGAAGAAGAAGAGGAACAGATAGAAAAAGGAACGACGACAGAACAAAAGAAGCGAAAAGAAGCGAGAGAATTTAGCAGCAAACCGCCACCACCGCCACCGCCGCCGAAACGGATGCTCGGATACGTTTTGGAAGTCTTGGAGAACGAAGACGAAGACGAGAACGATGGAGAAGGCGGCGAAAATTCTAACGAACCAGTTCGAATTCTCATCTTAAACTGCACCGAGGAAGACGTGAAGAAATCGAAACATGCGCTGTGTAAATGTTTAGTGAGCAACGATGGCATGCGTAAGCATAACATCAGTGGATTGTTTTTCCTGTCATCCTCCGCTTCTCCAATAGACTACGGGAAGGAAAACGAAGGCAACAAGGGGATAATTGAAATCGATCGTAAAAACGTATTCTCGATTGGTGGTCATGGCGATAGAAGTCACGTCGAGGTTGGGTTTAGGTCCTCGACGAGACACTTAGCGCGTTTACATTGCGCCGCTCCATCCGTGTTTCCTCTTCCGGAGAGCTTGATGATGACATCGAAATGTCAGCCTTGCGAAGAAGACGATTCCAAGAAGGCGACGTCGACAACGATGATGACGCCAAAAGCTCTTGGATTATGCGATGAGGTTGCCTTTTATTCCAATCGAAACGCAAACGGTGTTAAGAACCAACACAAGATAACGCGTGGCGAAGAGATGCTGAACGAGCGAACGGGGGATCCAAAATTGCCTAAACTTGGCTTGCGCGACGTTTTCGAAAACTTGGAACAGTTTGATGCGTTCAAAGAAAATGCGAGGAAAGCTAGACGCCATATTTTCGGCAGTTTCGACTGCGATTTACAAAAGAAGAAGAAGAACGAAGAAGAAAAAGAACCCGAAGTAGAAGAGGATGACGAAGAAGATTTACTACCGGCATCGTTCGGTAAGTATCCCGCTCATCCGAAGAAAGGCCGTGCGGCTCCTCCGAGCGCGTTGGGAGGTCCCGAGACCATCTTTTTAGGCACCGGATGCGCCGAACCGTCCAAGTACCGAGCAGCATCCGCGATTCTCTTGCGCGACGAGGAGGAAGGAGGAGCTTCGAAGTCATCTATGTTACTCGATTGCGGCGAAGGATGTTTAGGCGCCATGCGACGGTATTTAGGTCACGAGGAATGTCTGAACACGCTGAAGACATTGAAAATGGTTTGGATTAGCCACCACCATCCGGACCACTGTCTCGGTATCCTCGCTGTTCTCGAAGCTCGATACGAGACTTTGCTGCGACAGGCATCGTCGTCTCCCCTCACTACGCCACCACCTCCTTTGCTCATCGTTGGTCCTACGCCAATCCAAAAATGGTTCGAAACCATTGACGTTCCGAGTTTCAAATACACGTTTGTGAAATCAAGCGAGTTGCAAGCGCGCGGCGGCATCGGCGGCCCATTTCACATCTCCGTCATGAACAAGCCTGGTTTGACGCATCCTCCTCCGCCACCTCCACCTCCTTCAAAAGGTAACAATTCCGCTTTGTTGCAGCCAGCGCATCCCAACGTTGCCGCACGCGTCGCGCAAACCATCAACTGTCAACAAATCGTCGCCGTCCCGGTAACGCACTGTCCGGAAGCCTTTGCGATTATCCTCCGCGGATTATTCACCACGAAGCGCTCCGTCGCGTACAGCGGCGACTGCACGCCATCCAAAGATTTTGCCAAAGCTGCATATGCGGTGGATATATTAATCCACGAAGCGACGTTCGGGAACAGTTTATGGTCGCACGCGAAGAAGAAGAAACATTGCACAACCGAGGAAGCGTTACGAGTCGGTCGAGAATCAAACGCAAAGACGGTATGTTTGACCCATTTCTCGCAACGGTACCCGAAGGACATTTTTGCTTCTTCTTCTTCTTCTTCTTCTTCTCGGCAAAATCATGAAAATCAACACGTGTTCGCGTGCGCCTTCGACGGCATGCGCGTCAAATGGGAAGACTGGGATCTTTTGAAGTCTCAACGGGAGCGAATCTCGGAAGTTTTATCGCTCAAGACGCCAGAGAAAATTGGGGAAGAAGAGGAAGAAGAGGATTTGCAGGAAATGGAGATCGATTAGATAAAGAAACAGAGACAGAGAGACAAAGAGAGTAGTTCTGATACAGTGGTGTTCGAAGCGTAGATCATCATCATCATCATCATCATTCAGAATGAGATTTAGGCATTTAATTACTAGCGCGGCATGTACAGATACTCGTAAACAAACTTTTCCCAAATTCATCCATCAAAAAACGCCAAACTAAATGCACGCGAGAAACAGACACCAACACAGCGTCCTTCCTCTCGGGGAAGACGCGGAAGGCGCTCCTCCAGCCGCGGCGCTCGCCTCTCCCAAAAAGCAAGCGCAGCAACAGCAACAGCAACAAGTGCCCTCTCCGAGAGCTTTGTTGATTCAAATGCTCTTCGTCGTCCTCTTGGCGTGCATCACGTTCACGTATTCCGAATTGAACTTGAACTTTTTTCCTCCGTCGTCGACAAAAGAAAAAGATATCGCCGAAAATACCCCGAACGACGACGATGAGTACGTCAAAACGACGAACTACGACGAAGAATTAACGGAGGAAAAACAAGTACCCGCCTCGAATGAGGAATATCTCGTGCCTTGCCCAGATGTAGCCAGAGTGAATCGAGAAGATTACGAAACCGATTTAGAATACGTGTTGGAAAATTTCAAAAGAACTGAAACATTCTCCCATCCGTTCGAGGAGATTGTGTACGTGTGTAACGCTATGCCTCCAGAATTGTACGAAAGGATGAAGTCTGATTTCCCTCTGATTCAATCGATGGAACCGGCGGAGGGGGGAAGGTGTTCGAATCCAGGCGATTGGATGTTGGAGAAGTGCGCCAACTACTCGGCGGCGGGGTCGAATCAATTCTACGACATGCGATGGAAGTTGAGCGGTTACGACGTGATAGATCCTGAGAATAGCGAGAGGTTGGACAAATCAGGTTTTAGAGACTTTGAGAGCGCGAAGGAGACTTGGAAAAGAGTGGAACAGATTTTGTTCAGCGAACGATTCCAGAATCTCGTTTACGACAAGCTGAAATTACCCGAAGAGTTCAGAGAGAAGATGGTGACTGGTAACGTGCCGACAGATTTTAGGTTGCAAACGGACAAGATGGGCGCGAACGGCTACGCGATTGGAGTACATCCAGATACGCCGAAGAAGTTAGCGACTATGCAATTTTATCTCCCGGGTCTGCACGGAGGAGATGCAAAGAAGCAAGAGAGCAAGTACGGGACATGCGTGCACACGGCGAAGCAGTTCGAGGAGAGAGACAGAGCGAATAACAACGCTGTACGGTGCGAGAGGAAGTTCGGTTTTCGAGAGAACAGCTTTTATGCTTTCAAAGTGCACGAAACGAGTTATCATAGCGTAGAACGCGTCATCGATGCCGGGGAGAGGAACACATTGTTGGTGAATTGGTATCGTGACGTTCCGCAAAAGTTAAAAGCGACGAAACGAAAACGAAGAACGAAAGGCCGTGGCCTCATGTAGAAATAGCGTATAGTAGATAGGCTGAAAAATCAAACTTTAATGTAATAATATGTATAGCCATCGCCCGCCTAGATTCTTATTTATACTCGACTTTCTAATCTTCTTTCTTTTCTAACTGACAGACTACTTCTAAGAAATCAGCGTGCCACGGAAAGTGATCAAACGCGGCGAGCCTTTTCACTCTGTGCGTTTCGCTCAATTTCTTCTCGCCTAAATCTCTCGCTAAACTTCTCGCGTCGCACGATATGTATATTATATCTTTGAATTCTCTCACTAAATCTAAGGTTATTTCATCCAATCCAGCTCTTGGAGGATCAACGAGAATAAAATCGTTTTCTGTGAACGGGTATTCCTCGCCTTCGATGTTCTCTTCGCCTCGTTTCTTTTTTTGCAGCCGGGAGAGGAATCTTCTGGCCACTATCTCCGCTGGCGCGTTTATAATCGTTCCGTTGCCTATAGAATTCATCTCTAAATTCACTTTTGCCGCTCGGCACAAGTTCTCGTCCCGTTCTACGCCTATAACTTTACCTCTCGGAAAATATTTTGCGAGATAACACCCGTGGTTCATGTTTCCGCAATAGAATTCCACAAACGACCTCGCTGGTTGCGCAGCAATCTCATCCGTCTCCATCGCTCGACACAGCCAATTCGCTGTCATTTCCGCGATGTCGCCGTTTGGGTTTGAGAACGACCCCTCGGGTTGTTTATATCGTAAAATTCTGCTCGTTTCGTTACTCGCGGCGTCTTTAATCTCCATCTCTTCGACGACGAAATCCTCGCTGCTATTGTTTGACACTCTCCTATCACCTTTCGTCCTGCCAACAACCGCTTTCACCCCAATCTCTTTCGCTAACAGACCACTCACCTCCGCAAAATCTTCACGAAACGGTTCTCCTCTCCACAACGTCACCACGCATTCAGTGCTCTTCCTGTTCTCGTGAAGCGTCACCGCTGAGAGCCGACCTTCTCTCAACGACTTGAATCGATCGTCCTCGTTCAACGCGTCGCGCAGTTTGTTCATACTCCCTTGCAACGACTCCGACGCGATGTCGAATTTGGTTTCAATTCTCGTAATTTCAGACCTCTCGAAGATGCAGTAATCAAATTTCATTCCCTCTTTCGCTTTCTCTTCCTCCGATTGATTCTCTCGTTCGCATATGCCGAATCGAACCCGTTGCCGAAAATGTTTCAACTTTGGACTCGGAAAGACTTCAAATTCGATTCTTTCTGAAGAAGAAGAAGAATGACAAGAATAAAACGGCCTCAGCAAATTTTCTATCTCGTTCGCTTTCGATCTCAGAACCTCCTCGTACGACTCCGACGACAACTTGTGCTCCTCATCCTCCGTTAACCGCGCTTTCGTGAACAACTCTCTGCTCACAAAAGGTAAATTTGGATTTCGAATGATGAACCGCTTCTTCGCTTCCGAGCATTTCTTCTTCCCCGGAGACATGCTTCTTCCTTTTCCTCTCGAATGAACCCCAGAAATAGAACGAGAAGAACGAATAACGAGACAACAACCGCGAGTAGCGCTGCTCGAGCCGCCGCCGCTACCTCTGACGATGATGATGCTTCTTCTGAGCGCAAAAGCGGCTGCGGAAAAGGGCATGTATTTTCCCCTCTGCCGCCGCTTTTTTTTCTTTTGGAGTTGCTCTTTTTTTTGAAGAGAATTTTTGTGTTTTTTCTCTCGATTTTGAGAGAAACCTAAAGTTATATAAATAAAAAAGTGCCCCCACACTCTCCGAAAAGGCAAAAGAGTTCCGCCGATAGACGACGCGCGCTACCAGCGCGAACGTTTCGTTCTCTTCTCTCATCCGTGTCTCTCTCCGTTTCTTCTTCTTCTTCTCGTTCTTCTTCCTTCGCGTGGCGCGTCTCGAGAAAAACACCAAAGAAAAAAAACTCCCCTAAAAACTCTTCTTTTTTTGCCACGTGGCAATAAAAAAGTGAGATCTGAAAGGCACCTCTTTCTTCATTTTTTTTAAAAAAAAGTGCGCACCAAACAAAACCAAATGCTTCGCAAACTGCTCTTGTCGTCGTCGTCCTCTGCCGCTGCGCGACGCCGGCTGTTCGCGTCTTCGTCTTCCACGACGTGCGCGAACAACAAGACGAGCACCACCAAGAAGAAAAGCGATAAAACGAAGAGAGAGCAACCGTGCTCGGCGCTCGTGATCATCGCCGACGCGGCGCACGGATTAGGTGAATTTTGAGATTCTTCTTTTTTTTTTTTCCCCGTCGCACGAAGAGATACAAAAAACTTTTTGTGCGCTTTTGAGAGCAACACTTAACTTTAACTCTTGAACAACACACGCTCTCTTATCTCAATCTATCTATCTATCGATGCGATGCGCAAAAAAAACAGGACCATTCATCACGGACGCGTTTTTGAACTACGCGGACATGTACTTCTTCGTGGCCGCGGCAACGCCTTCGGAATCCGCAAAGCTTGAAATGCAAGAACAGTTTCATTCGTATTTTATGGGAGAGAGGCTTTCGATTGAACGCTTGGATTTGAAATCCCACGTGGACGTCGGGATTTGGAAGGATAAAGTCTTATTCACGCACGGGAGAACGCCGGATATTGTGGTGGCGAACGTGGGGAAGCTACCGCAGACGGTCGCGGAGAGCATGCACGAAACGTCGTGCGCGCCGCGAACGTGGGCGGAGAAACCGCAACATTGGGCCCGAGCTTGCGACGACATGAAGGGGGTTCTGAACGTGCAAAGTGCGTTCGCGGGGACGATGGTAGGCGGAGACGAGAAAGTTTTAGGGAAAGGGTGGCAAACGCTCAGGTCACCGGAAGAGTGTTCGTGTCACGTGAGACCGAGAAAGATTGTGAACGTGACGCAGGTGATTCATCCACCGTGCGCGCACTCCATCGCGCCGTATCGGGTGTCCCTCGCGAGCATTCAAGCCGCGACGAAACTGTTGGCGAGAGATTTCAAAGGCGAAAAAGCGGAGGAAGAGGTGATTTGCGCGAGCATCGATCCAGGGTGTTTACCGGGAATGACGTGTGGGATGCCGCCGCAGAATCCGTACCAACCCGTACAAAAGGATAAGCTTCAAGGCGAGCACTTCGAAAAACACGGCATCACCGAGAGAGAGAAGTACACGCAGTGGGCGAAAGCTTTCGTGCCATTTGTTTTGGGCTTGGAAAAGCCGCACAACGGGAAAGCTTTGCACGTGCCGGGGTTCCCAGGCGTCCCAGCTTTGAAATAAAATGATGGGAGGAGGAGGGGAGAAAAGAGAAAAATACACGCAAGAACACAAGAACACACATCATAGAATCATCGCATCACCATCCATCATCAAACGACACTTTTGCGCGAAGCAAAAAAAAAGACATGGATGAACGCAATCGCGCTCGCACATTTTTTGTTTATAGAACTATATCATCGCTGCTAACAACATCTACATTGTATATATATTGTAATATAATATATAACTGCACTACATTCACTGCTTTACGATCCGTTTCAAGCCAGGGTACCAATAAACGGCCTCTTCCCAGTGTTTCGCACCAATATCTAACAAGACCGCGTTGACCGTCGCAAAATCCACTCTCTCTAAAGCGCTGGCTAAATCGTTCAACTTTACGCCCAACTCGTGAGTGACTGCGCCGTTCTCTTCCGAGATATCTTTCCCCATCAGATAAAACAAACCTCCAATCTTTCTACTCACGACTTCTAACTCTTTCTTCTTCGCGAAGGATACGCTATTGCTATCGCTATTATTACCGCCAAACAACCCTTCGTACCTCTTTCTGAAAGTCTCGCAACATTTCGCATACTCAGGTTTCACTCGCGAAAAATCGCACGTCTCCACGGAACAAGTAGCCGGTGGCGTAGGCCACGCCGGCGCTGGACCAACCCACGCGCCCCCAGAACAATACCGCTCGCGTCCACGAACCGTTGTGGACGTCGTTCCTGGCATTTGCTGTTGCTGGTACGGTTGATTATTAAAAGCCGCCGAAGCCGAAGGAGGATGTTGTTGTTGTTGTTGTTGTTGCACCACTAACGGCTGTTGCTGCGAATTCGGATTGAAAAACTGCGTCGGTGGTTGCTGCTGCTGCGCAGACGTCGCGCCAACCGATGCCGGCGGTACCGGAGCCGGTGGCATAAAATGGTGCTGTTGCGCCGGAGGATCCGCGGGCGCGTACGACGCCGGTTGCTGCTGCTGAAATCCAGGAGTAAAAACCGGCGGGGACGACATCTGTTGATACGGAGGATATCCACCAGCGCTACTCATCGTAGGAGGTGGTGGTGCCATCATCGTTTGTTGTTGCGGTTGCTGAGGGTAGGCAGAGGAAGAAGAAGAAGGAGGGGGTGGAGGAGTTGCGTTGTTGGTGGTATTGGAATACGGCGCGTTGCCGATCTGATTACTCCCCACCGGTTGATGATGACTTTGGTGTTGATGATTGAGAGGAGGAGGAGGAGGAGGGGTCGCTTTTAAATCGGATAAAGGCGCTGAATCTCTGAATCCCATCGTTGGTTCCTGCGAACGTTCCACTGCGTGCGCGTGAGAGATAGAATGAAGGAGAGTGACGTTTGATATGTACTGCGCGCGCGCTTTTAGAAGAAAAATATTCTCGAGCGAAGTAAAAGAAAGGATGAAAATTTAATCACGTAAACGACTTTAAAAGACTCTCTCGTCGCGCTGATGATACACACACACACCACACGCAATTCTTCTACAATCTAATCTGCCCCTATTCGATAGACCATATCCAATCTACCGTGCTGCAACCGCAACTCGTTGCTGTTTTTCCATCGCAAAGTGCTTTTATTTTGGATTTGCTTTTGTTGTTGTTGTTGTTGTTGTTTAGTGGCGCTAGAATCCAAGTCGTCGAGCGGAACGCAGGGCATCCGTTGGGAGGTGCCAAGAGGAACGACGCCGCGCGCAAAGGCGTGACGCCAGCTCGGATTGACGTTCCATACGTACACAAAACAGCGTTCGTGGAGGTAGGCGGCTATCTGGTGGCCCTCTTCGTCGAATGCTACGGCACCGAGCGAGGAGCAGATGACGTTGGAGGAAATAGCGCCCGATTTCTGTTCCGATTGTCTTCTCAAGTTGTTTGTCGATTTTGCAGGGCTTTGTCTCTGTAAATCTCCGATGCCTAATCCGAAGGTTTCTTTCGCCAACGCTTCGACAACGCCAGAGACACCGCTTGCCGCGCTGCTCGCGAATTTTTCCGCAGCGTTGTCCACGGTGTCGTCCTCCAACGTGCGCCATTTTTGTCCAACCGATAAATCGTAGACCGCTAACAGCGATCCGCCCTTCACGGCGCCATGAAGACCAACGGCTAAGCGCTTCGTCGGTTCGTGGAATGCGACGTTACGACAGCGTTTAGCGAGCATCAACGCTAACGAGACGACAGAACGTTTACACGTCTTTCGTAAACCTGAAGGCGTAGTAGGCGTTTGCGTGGGCGTCGGCGAGAGCTGCACGGCTAACGATATTTCCGCCATTTGCATGCCACCTCCGCTACTTGAGAGTGCACCACATATGTTACTACTCACGCACAACGAAAGCATTTCTGCGATTGAAACGACGTGTGGCTCAAATGTGCGTCTTTTCGTGGAAGATTGTAAAACAGCTTCTGTTAAGGCATCGATGGATGTTGCGTGCAAAGGCGAATCGGCTGGAATTTCGCGGAACCGTTTCATCACGTGCGCCACGTAAAAAGACGGTGAGGCGGACGCCAAAGCTGTCAAAACTTCAAAAGAAGACGATTTGAAAGCATCTTCGAGACATCGATTCGGATCTCGGACGCAAGAAAACCAATCGTTGTTGTTGATCACGTTCGAACTGACTAAAGTGTCCTCTTCGCAGTCGTCGTCGTCACCGTAAATGCCACTTCGTAAAATGCACGAGGCCAACGAATGCACGAGCGTGGAATCGTTGTCGCTTGCGTGAGCGACAAACTTCAAGAGATGCGAAATAGCCGCACCCTTCCAGGCATCTGTGATTCGAGCATCGCTCGTGCTTTCGTCGGAAGAAAGTAAACCAACCGCGCACACAAAGAGACCAAATACGCCTTTGTGTATTTTCGTACTCGAAGACAAAAGGATAGCTTCGTCCTCTTTCCGTATAAAAAAAGCGTGCCAAAACGATGCAACCTCATTTTCTCCTTCTCGTTTATTATTTTTAGCAACAGCTCTATCGAACAAGTCGCCTCTTTCTTCTTCGTCACGCTCGTCCTCGTCCGCTTCAGGGGGCGCCGGTAAGCGCAACGCTTCAGAGATGCCAGCTTTGTGAAGAACTGCTTTGGCTATGTTCCTCGCCGCTGCCCGAATGCACGGTGTTTCGTTCGACCAAAGAGATACGCAACGGAAAAATAATTGCCTCGCTTGCATTTCGGTGAGTTCTTGGATTTTTATACATTCAGTGGCTGAATTCTTCATGGATTCGGCAGAAGAAGATGCAGCCACCTGAACCGCCAATCGAGCAATCGCAGCTTCCATGAAATCGTCGTAACTTGCCTCGTCGTGGTCATTTTTATCGTCCCCGAGAAGTACCAGCGTCGTTGCGTCGTTGTTATATCCAAAACGAACTTTCGAAAACACTACGCTTCGTTTTTCCCGCCCGTTGGTTACTCGAGAAGCAACCGATAACGCAGATGCGGCAACATCTGAAGATTGCTGCACCAAACCATTCTCTACAATTTTCCCAAGATTCGCAAGACTAACGCAGAATGGAGCGTAGGGTGAAGCTAGCGGCACGATGTCTTCGCGAAACCAGCTGCTCACGTTTGAAGATTCTCTTTTTGATGACGATACGCCGTCTCGCACTCTCCAAAACTTCCCTCCGCCAGCAAACCTCATCTCTGGTGGTCCCGTTGGTCTCGATTGTTTCCACATCTCCACACTCAACGAAGAACTGTACAATTCTCTCTCCAAAATTTCATCTCTGAGCGTATCCCAAATCTTTACACTTCCTGAAGCGTATAAAATTCGAAGCAAATGCATCTTCTCGTCGAGAATGATTTCGCAAACGCCTCGTGTCAGTTTCGAGGGGTATAAATCATCGTCCGGTTCGAATCGCGAGAACAGTTTACACTCCGCAATTCTAAACCGAATATTGTTACAATTATTAATTTCATCTTCAGTATGATACACTAATCCTTCCTCTTCGGTAACGACTCCTAAAACGCCAACATCGCCATTTTCCGATATCGTCATGAACTGAACTATTTTTTCTTCTTGTTCTCTACCTTTGTTACAATGGAGCGGTAAGATTGCAACTGTTGGCGCAATGTGATGCCGAGACTGCGCGACAAGTTCGAGGCTTCGCTGACCTTTTCTCTCCTCAATCTTCCAAAGTTTTGTTGTCCCATCGTCGCCGCCGCTCGCGAAGAGAAGTAACTCATCGGCTAAAATCATATCCTTATTCTTCACAGAGGGAATTTTCACCTGAGCGAGACACCGAACCGCACCTTTGTGATGATGTCTGTCAGAAGTGAGGTGCGCCTCTTTCACATCATCACCAGCATCAACATCATCATCCATTGAGTGCACTTCAATGACACCATTCGCGAGTCCAAAAGCTACCAAGCTAAATCCTATGCCGTGCTTACTACTACTACTACTACTACTACTACTACCGCTGCTGCCGCTACTGTTGCTTCTAGCGTTGGAGGTATCTCCACTCTTTACGTTAGATTGCGCCATCGTCGTCTTCCTTTTCCTCCATCGCTCTTTGATTAAATACGTCTGCGAGGAAACCACCGACTCGTCGTCGCAACTTTTTAGGCCACCGTCGTATTCCGATGCGTTCGTCGCACTCGTTGGAGGCATCTTTTGAAAACGCCTTCTTCCACCGCCTAAACCGGCAAACTCAGCAAATCTTTTCTGCGCGGCGCCGTTTCTGTTCGTATGTGCATCTCCACCGTCATTATCATCATCGGTCGTATCTGTCGTTGCTGCCGACGATGATACTGCTGTACCTGTAATTGCTTTCTCTTTCTCCAATTGTTTCTTTGCGAGTTGTTGATATTGCTTTTCAATTTCCTCTTTCACGTTGATCAATTTCACCTCTCCGTCGTCAAACGTTGCCAAGATCTCGTCGCATTGCACACCTTCTGGCGCACCAAGTTTTAAACTCACCACCAGCGCACCGTCGATGTTATCATCACTACTGATGATGTTGCCGCTACTACCACCGTCGCCGTCGCTCCCATGAGTACAAATCTTCGCGATCTTCTTCATCGTCTTTGCGTCGTACGCCGTCGCACCCGAGTCCAACGTTGCCACCACGACAACTTCCAATCCTCCTTGCATCTCCAACAAAACGCAATCTAATATTCGTATCATCGTTCTCGAATCATCCATGTGTTTCTTTTCCTCGCATTGCATGGTTTTCTTGTTCCAAACGCACACGCTACCATCCCTCGCTATCGACGTTACGCGAAGCGAGGCGCTGCGAAACATCGATACGATTTCCGCGCCGTCGTGCCCGCGCATAATGTGCGTCGGTTTTAAAAGAAGCTCGTCGTTTTGCATCAGCGCAGCTTTTATATTCCGCGCGGATGCCAGAGTGGAACTTTGCAGAGATGGCGAGCATTGCCACCGGACGATTGATCCGTCTTCGCTCCCGCTCCATATCGAAGAGGAAGAAGAAGAAGAAGAAGGAGGAGGAGAATTAGACGAGGAAGAAATCACATCGTCCTCGTCGTTCTGAACGACACAAAACGCCAAATGCTCGTTCTCTCTCCACGCGTCGCGCAAAGCGACGCCGCGATAACCCTCGCTCTCTCCATCCTCGCTGCTTCCCTCTCGTCTCAAAACTGCCGCTCGACACGCCTCGAGTTCCGCGTCGAATTTCATGAGAATTGTTTTTTTAACTGCTCTTTTTTTTTCACAAACACAAGTCTCGAAAAAACAAAAAATCACACCCGCCCACTACTCGGCGCGTCCACCAGAGAGACGACGGACGAGAAAAGAACGAACGACGCGGACGGGTTTCGGGGTGTGTGTAACGGAAGCGCGTTTAACGCATCTTTGAGCGAGTGGCTTTTAACGCGGGAACCAACAACGATGATGCGCGAGAAAAAAAAATTTTGTTTCGATTTTTTGTTTTTTTCTCTCTTGTGTTTTAAAACAAAAAAAAAGACCCGAAGAAGAGAGTTTTTGGACTCCTCTTCTCGTTGTTTATCGTCAAAGTAAAGGGAAACGACGACTCGTCTTCCTTCCTCTCTCTTTGCTTTTCGTAAAGATGAGAGCGCTTCTCGTGCTTCCGTCTTCTTCGTCGTGTTCTTGCTCTTACTCTGCCTCTCGTTGTTCTTCTTCTTCTTCGCGGGTGGTAGCGTCGTCGTCGGCGGGAATACCTTCTGATTCTTCGTGCGCGAGAAGAAGGAATGGGCGACAACAACGGTCCGAATCTTTTTCATCCTTCTCGTTCTCTTCGTCTTCGTTAGCGGCGCGACGTCGCGTGTGTTCTTCTTCCTCTTCCTTGACGACCACCGCGGCGTCAAAGAAGAAGAAGAACACGAAAAAGAGCAAACGATCATCGTCATTGCCGTTAAAAATAAGAGCGTTGATTTCCGTGGACGTCGGTCCGGCGGCGATTTTAGGAACCAGTTTGATGCTCTCGTCGATAGCGCTGTACCAAATTCGAGCCTCTCGACCGGAGGTTTCGAGAGATAAAGACGTGTTTTTCTCCTCGGTGGGTTTGTTGTGCGGGGGGATTTTGGTGTTTCAAGGGTGGCGATTGGACCCGCTGATGCTGTTTGGGCAACTCATGACGGCTGGGACGGCGGTGGCGTTCGCGTCGGAGACTATCAGTTTACGGCAGAACTTGTTAGAGGTAGAGGAGGAGAGAGGATACGGCGGTTTATCGGACGACGACGACGACGAGTACTACGACGACGAAGAGGAGGAGTTTGGCGGGAGAAGAGGCAGAAGAGGCAGAAGAGGCGGCAGCGGCGGCGGAAGAGGACGACGGGGGACTAACAATCGAGGGTACGCTTTGCCGTCGCAAACGCAAAGCGGGTTCCGGAGGTTCGACGATTCGTTCGACGATTTGTACGAGGAAGAGGAGGACGCCCGCGGGATGACGGGAAGAGGAGGATTTAGTAGCGTTAGCGAAGCGCGATACATAGGTAACGGTGGTAGCGCGAGCAGCAGCAGCGGCGGCGGCTCGAGAATGTCTTCTCCCTCTGCTGCTGTCGGGTATTCGAGTACTTTTTACGAGGAAGAGGAAGAAGAAGAGGCGGGAAGCGACTTCTCTCGCGAGTTTCAGCGCTCCTCAGCCTCTTCGCAAGGAGGACGACGAAGACGCGAGGAACGAGACAAAGACGACGACGACGACAAAGCCTCGCCATCGTCGTCGAAACCGTCCTTGGACGTTTGGGGAAGCGAAGGCGACGATGTATTTTGAACATCCTCTTCTTCTTGTACATTTTGAACATATATAATTACATTGAAATACGCACACACACATGGTTTTCGTGGTACTATTTTCTCTTTCGTGTTTGTGTTTCTCTCTTCTTTCTTCTTTTTTTTTTCGAGAAGAGAGAGATCGATTTGGAAGTCGTGGTGAGATGAGAGAGATCTATATGGTAGACTACTAATAATTATCTTGATGAATGTCTCGTCATAAATTTTTGCTTTTAGGCGTGAAAAACCGATGAGCGGCCGGTCCACGCCCGCAATCCCAAACCTTCGGGTGCTCGTCGTGGACGACGACGTGTTGTGTTTGAAAATAGTCACAAAAATGTTGCAGACGTGCGGGTACACGGGTGCGTTTCGCGTTCGCATCGTCGCGCGGTATCGCAGAAAAGCGCTTAATTTTTTTTTTCTCCCCCCCCTCTCTCTAGAAAAGGAGCGAATTTCGCGAAAAAAGGGAGCGCGATTTGATTTTCGAAAAGCGGTGCTCGCGCGAGTGCGGATGACACCGGATGATTCGAGACAGTCGCGCGTCGCGTGTTTCTGATTCGTGCGGACGCTTTCGGAATCTGAATGGCGTTTTTTTATGCTCGCGCGCGCGCGGTTCGCGACGATGCGCGATCGCGTAACGAACACAATCGAAAGCAATTTATCCTTTTTTACGGGAAAAAGCGTGTGTGTTGAGAGATTGGTGGTGATTACGCTTACGTGTGCAAACAACTGACCTTTGTTTTACTCTCTCTCTCTCTTTTCTTCATCGTGCCGACAACAGTGACATCCACGACGTCTTCTGTGACCGCGTTAGAGTACTTGCGAACGAAGAAGGAGGATTTTGATATCGTTTTATCCGACGTGCACATGCCAGACATCGATGGTTTTAAACTATTGGAACAAATAGCGTTGGAAATTGATATTCCGGTGTTGATGATGAGTGGGAACGCGGATCAATCGGTGGTTTTGAGAGGGATCATTCACGGTGCGGTAGATTATCTGTTGAAACCGGTGAGGATACACGAGTTGAAGAATATTTGGCAGCACGTGGTGAGGAAAAATGGGACAGATTCGTTGCAGCGGTCCGGGTCGATGTCGATGTCGCCGGCGAGGTCGGGTAGAACCAGTCCGGAGAAAGAATCCGGAATGAACGCGACCTCGAATGGAACGCCGTCGAATAAAAAGTTGAGAACGATTGCGGCGGCGAATAATGCCGTATCGGCAGACGCGAGTGCTGTGGCAAAGGGAAATAAGAAAGCGAGCATGGTGGAGGGCGTAGCAGAGTTACAGCAACAACAACAACAACAACAACAACAACAACAACAACAAATAACGACGAACGGCAACGATAATAATAATAACGATAATAATAATAACGATAATAATAGCATCAATACAGCTCCAGCTCTAGTGGTAGGAGCTGCAGGAGCAGGACAGCAACAGCAAAACCAGATGAATGTAGCACCCTATCCAAACGCCGGGGCAGCACCGGGAGGAGCGCCAGGAGTAGCAGTAGCACCAGGACACCCTGGGGGTGGCCACCCGCCAATGCAATCACATCAACAACAACATTTAGACGGTTCTATTCCGCAACCGGTTGGTAACTTGATGGGAGGATATGTAGAAAACGGTATGCCTCAGGGAGTGCATCCGCAATACCATCCGCAAGGCGGTCCTCCGCCAATGGGATATGTAGATCCAAATATGATGAGTGGTGGTGTTGGTAATAGTGCTGGTGCCACTGGTGGCGTAGATATGAATGGTATGCCGATGCAAGGAAACGGAGCACCTGGAGCCGGTCAACCTGGTGGAAACGGGGGTGGAGGCTCGAAAAAGCCTCGCGTAGTGTGGTCCGCAGAGCTGCATCAGCAATTTGTGAATGCTGTGAACCAGTTGGGCATCGATAAAGCCGTGCCAAAGCGCATCTTGGACTTGATGAACGTGCAAGGGTTGACACGAGAGAACGTCGCGTCGCACTTGCAAAAGTATCGACTATATTTGAAACGTTTACAAGGAGGACCGAACAACCCGAGCGGTCCTGGCTTTCTGAGCAACAAAGTAGCTGGTGGCGCGACTGGCGCCTCGAAACCATCTGGGAAGAGCAAGAATAATGCGAGTAAAGTTAGCGTACCTGGTGGGTCCTACCAGTTTCACCCTGGAGCTGGAGCACCTCCGCAGCAGTGGAATCAAGGAATGCCGCCGCCACAACCGCAACAACAACATCAGCAGCATCAACCACCACCGCACGTGGTTGCGGCTGGAGGTCCCGGTGGACACATGCCTCCTCAACATCACCAACCGCACTATTCTACCTTTCCGCAACCTCAAGGTATAGCTCCAGGCCCACCACCTCCAGGAACGGTTCGTTACAGTTACGGTCCCGTACCTATAGATGCGTCTGCGTTCACGCCAATCCCGCTGGACTTTGATGACACTGGTCTTGGCCTCGGCGCATCCAAAGGTGGCTTTGGTAGTAAATCAACTGACGATATGTTGAGCATGTTTTTGAAAGACGGCGATCCCGAGTCAATTTTGTAAAATAGATAACTCTTCGTTCTTCTTTTTCACAGAGCAGTGAATGCGAGAATAACTCAAGTTTACGAGCATGGAAAAGAACGAACATTTGTACTACTATAGTTTTAGATTAAAAAAAGAACCGAGGAGAACCGAGGAGACGATTTTGAGAAGAAAGTCTGCGCGTATCAAACTTCTCAATGATTTCAACTTGGAGCGGTTGTAACCATTAAAACGAATTCTTTTTTAGTACAAGCAACTATCTTACCCATCTTCGCGAGTTTTTACTCTTTTTCTTCCCGTCGTCGTCGTCGCCTTTGTCGTCCTCTCGCGCGTTCGTTCGTTCGTTTGTTGTTATGTTTGTGAAGTAAAAGAAAAGAGTAGATCGAAAATACGAATTTTTTCTGCATTAAATGCGTCCGTGCAGTCGACGCACAAAAAGTTTAAAGTCTGCTGCTACCGTCTTCCTCAACCACCACCAAAGTAGCGGTAGTAGTAGCATTAGTAATACTAGCGGTGCTATTAGAAGTAATCATTGTTCCGTGAGGAGCTGCGACGGCGTCGCATCATCTTCTTCTTCCCTTCGAATGATGAATTCTCATCAACAACGAACGCAATTCAGAATGCGACGCGATTCTTTGTCGTCGTCACTACATCAATCACATCGAGCATACGGCAACGCACCCCGCACGAGCAGAAAAAGTATTCCCAGAGTCACCGTGGCGTATTCGTCGTCGTCGTCGTCGTCGTCGAAACACGAAAGCGGTGGTGGTATTCAATTGCACCCCCACGTGCTCTCGGCGTACGCGTTGGATGTGAATCCAAATTTTGAGCTGACGGTTTCAACCGTCGCGAGCGTAGAGCCAAAGATGAGAAATTTTCCGTCCGAGGATGAGTTGAAGGAATTCGCGGAGGTTTGGGACACGACGAGGACGCGCAGAGAGAAGATGACTCCAACGGTATCGCCATTTTTGAGAACACCGGGAGATGAAGCGGAGTTGTTTGCGCGGACGAAGGGAGAAATCGTGAGATACGGCGATAGAGGAGGAGGAAGAGGAGGCAAACAATCACTCGGCGAGAGGAGGATTGATACGACCGGTTTGATTTCTAGAGATGTTAATAGCGCTTCAAGTGAAGTAGAAAATGACGAGGATACCGAGTTGTGCGTAGAATTGATGCGAGAATGTTTGTATATGCATTGCAACGCGCACGAAGCAATTCGCGACTCGTACACCGTTTCGAGAGGTAAGGATAAATCGAGCGTCGTGTTGACGGCGAGAAGTGCAAAAGACGACGACGTGAAGAAACGAGGAGGGAAGCAAGCGAGCGAAGATGAAGATAATTTGCTTTTAGACCAGTTTACGGTGACGATAAACGCGCATTCGTTTCCGCCGAGACTTGAAGTCCGACTGGGAAAGGAACGTCGAAGCGCTTTAACGGTCCGCCAAATTCTCGACGATCCAACGTTGCGAGACTCCTTGAAAGATGGCGACGAGGTTGTCGCTTTGGGTGGACCGAAAGTATCGGGTAAGATTGATTTGACCAGTAAGACTTTTGGCTCCGTTGGCGAACCGAGGAAAGAATTGAACGGAGAATCTCTGTTGGATTACCATCGCTCGCGATATAAAGATCGAATACCAATGCTCGCCAACGCGCGAGAAGACGACGATGCAGTTGGTTTGAAGCTACCGGGACGGGAGTCTGCGTGGGCGTATCCGGCGGAACTCTTATCGTTGAAGAGTGAGAGTTCGAGTGCATCTTCATCATCATCGTTGTCGGTTGAATTGCCAGATCCGGAGACGTACCAGAAGAAAGTATCGAAATTTAGACAACTCCTCGGGGACGATGTGTTCGCGCCGTTGGCGAGAATACACCCGAAGATGATGCGCTTGAGTAGTTACGAGACGGCATCTGTCTATTCGTGCAGCGCATCCAGGGAAGGAGGATTATCAACCGGACCGTCGAAAGTATTTAGCGATTTTGATACGTCGTATTACGATTTGGCGTTTGTTTCATCATCCGGCGGTAGCGAAGAAGACGCTCGAGTAGAGATTAAACAGTTGGCGAGCGAAGTCGAATCCTTGCTGAGAACAAAGTGGGCTTCTCACTTTTCGGAAGAACAGGTGGCTTTTCTCGTGAACGATGTGAAATCGATGCGAGTGGTTTCAACTCCTCCTCCTCTGCCACAGCCTCCTAAAGAAGAAAAGAGAAGAAAAGGCCGAAAACCAATCGCGTACGTCCAAAACATCTTCGCGGCGAGCAGTGATTTGAAAACGAGCAAAAATAGCAGATGGGCGGCGGATAAAGAGCGCGAGCGTTTTGTTTTGTTTCTAAACGCAAACAGAGGAGGAACGAGCGTAACGAACGAGAGAGCTTTAATGGACGATGTGGAGGATGATTACGGATTATCGGAGACTTATTTCGTGGGATGTTCCGTCGATTACAACCAATACGGCGAAGGAACGCGTTCTTCACTTCTTTCTCTTCTTGGATACCCTCTCGTCGATTCTACCGGTGCGGTTGTAGCGAGAGATGTCAATGCTGCTGTCGATGCCGATCGCAATCACAAACCGATCACCTCAGCCGTCGCGTTTGCTTTAAAGCGTATTACGACGGGCGACTTTTACGACGCCGACAAAACGATAGAGCTCACGGTCCACGCGTTGTCGTACTACTCGAACGCGAAGGCGCCGCAGAAAACGGACATCGAGAGCGCGTTCGCGTTAGCGGCGGCTGAAAGCGATCAAAAAGTGCAACTGAAAATCTTAGAGATCAAAACTGGGTACAACAACTTGAAAGCGTTCAGTTGGGATCCCGAATTGAAGAGAACCGAGCAAGCGCAATACGGGTTCCACTGCGTCGACGCCGCGAGCGACAACGAGAGCGTGTGCGTTACCACGCACACGACGACGAAAGAAGACGGTGGTGGTTTCGGAGGCGTCGTCGCGCCTCTTTTCGTTTCGTCGATGTCTTTTCAGAAAACGCGAGCGGCTGATTTGAAACGCATCATAGCGCTGAGCACGTGCAACCAATTTGGCATCGGGGAAACGAGGTTACCGGTGACGGTGAGCGCAGACGTCAGCGGTGATATCGTCGTTTTAGTGTAAAAGCGCACTGTTTTTCTTTTTCCTTTCTCCTGACTGCGCGTCTGTATAACGTAGAATTTTTTGTAATATTAGTATACTAACATGTAAGGGACTCGAACAAAACACGACATAAGTACACCACAAGACACAAAAAAGATGCAGGAGGGCAAAGGGAAACCTCCTCCCGTCGTCGGCCCGGGGGGCGTTGGTAACAATCCTCCCCCGAAAAGAACAAACTCCGCGACCACAAACTCCATGTCCATGTCCCTCGGCGGTCAGACGACGACCGGAGGCAACGAAGGCGCCGACTCCGCGGAGAATAATAATAACAGTAACTGCAACAACACCAACAACGCGAAGAGAGAAGTATCCTCGAAAAAGAAATCATCTTCCTCCTCTTTCTTTTCGGTGCACCGGTCGCCGTCCTCGGAGAAGTTGATGAGCGCGATGAACAACAAGCGCCCGCGAGCGTCCATGGATGGTTTTCCGATGGAAGACGATTGTCACCCGAGAACTTTAAACTCGAAGCGATTTCTCTCGGACGCCATGGCGAACGAATTAGGCTGGAAGTGGAGTTTAGAAGACAACAACAATAACCACCACCAGGCGGAGACGACGGCGACGACGACGACGACGAGTCTTTCGATGGATGGTAATCAATCGAGGCGTCAATCGATGGATTTAGATACGACGAGTAACAATAACAGCAGAGAAAACTTGTTCAATTATAGTAATAGTAATAATAATAATAGTAACAATAACAACAACACCTTGCGAAGAACGGTGAGCGCCTCGGACGTTGTCGGGGAAGACTTGTTGCTCAACGGCGGAGGAGGGAGCATGGATTTGCTTCGAAGACGCGCGATGAAGTACGCTCACGAGCAAAAGAATTTAAAACAAGATTTTCCTTTTCCGAAGGCATTGGAAGTCGTAGTAGCGACAACAGATCATCTGAATCAGGAAACAGTTTTCGCAGAAAGAGACGAAGAAGAAGAGAAGAGCAACAGTAATAATAATAATCCGACCACGCCGAGGAACGAAGACGACGTGTTGGAGGAAGTCGCTCCGGCGAGTTTCTATCCGGCCAGTCCGTCGGACCAATCGCCGTTGATGACGAATTTGAGAAAATCGGCGCTGTTGAGATCGCTGAGAGGCAAGCAGGCATTTTTTAAGTAATAAGTCTTTAACTTTAGCAGCACATAGGATTTTGGCGAGAAATTTACGAATCCTGCTTTGACAAAAGCAGTTGTAATAACATGTATCAAGGGCGATGTACAAAAAAAGCATTCACAAGTCATGATGATAAAAAAAAGTGAACATTGCAAATGAAATTGCATCAGCAAAAAAAAGAGTGACTATTGAAGCACATACATTTTAGACAATTGTATCTAAAGGAGATGATATTTCAGGCCGGAGTCGAACCGACGATCTCCTGCGTGTTAAGCAGGCGTCATAACCAACTAGACCACCGAAACGAACGACATGCGTCCGTGCCGAAGTGTCGTGTGAGGACACATTTTCGGTACTATTGTTCGAAAGGGTTGACATCTAAAACTACAAAGAGAAACTACCAAAAAAATAATTATAAGGAAAAAACCCTAAAACAAAAACGCTTCGATTGAACGAGAAAAAAAAAACGTCTTCTTCCTCAACTTCGTCTTCTGCAACACAAGAGAGAGACATCTGAAGAAAAGAGCGACGACAACATTTGCGCGATGGTTGCGACGACGACAACGACGACGACCACGTCTCCTCCTTTAGCTCCGCGCACTTTGAACCGAAGAACATCAACAACAACAACAACGGATGAAGAGAAGATGAAAAAAAAAGCGCATGTCGAAAACGTCAATGAAGAAGAAGAAGAAGGAAAAGAAAAAGTCGTTAACGAGTCGTCTTCCTCCTCCTCCTCCTCCTTTCTGATGAAGCTGGCCGGAATACGCGCGACGACAACAAAAAGGGACGATGATTTTGTTGTCGATACTAATAATGAAACGTCGTCGTCGTCGTCGTCGTCGTCGTCGTCATCCTTGTTGGAAGAAAATTTTGAGGAAAACGCTTTCATCGAAGATACGGACGAAGAAAAAGAAGAAGAAAAGAAAGATTCATTACATCCGCCCTTGCCACCGGGTAAACCACCATCAAAGTCATCATCGAACGCTTTGATGGCGAAACTTTTCGAAAAGGAGAAAGGAGGCGAGAAGAAAAAAACTGTCGTTGGAGGCACGTTGCTGTCTTCTACCTCATCTTTATCGTCATCGTCGTCGTCGTCGTCGTATTCTTCTTCTTCGTACATTTCAGTCGTGGAGAAAGAGAAGAAGGAGATGGAGAAACTGTTGTCGTTTCCACCCCAGCCAATGCAACCGTTTGCGGTGCAGAAAGAACTCGCCGAGTTGAGAGAAAGGTGCACGAGGTTGGAAAGCGCGTTAGAGAAGGTACTGGAAGAAAAGAAAGAAGAAGAAGAAGAAAAGGACGAGTTTCCACCGCTTAATAATAATAATAATAATATCGATAAAACGAAGAGTCCGATTTTCGCTGCGGCTACGAAGACGACGATGATGAGAACACCTCCGACGACGCCGCCGCCATCGTATTTCGCGAACAACCATCATCATCATCCTTTCTCTGGTACCAAAACCATCCGCTCGACTTCGAACAAGAAGAAAAGCGAAGACGCCTCCAAAAAAGACGATATCGTCAAGAAGCGCGTCCAACCGTCCAAGAAGTTGACCGCCATGTCTTCGCCAGAGCTTCTTCGAACCAGGCAAAGCTTAAACATGCTCGCGTACGAATGCGAAGTTTAAAATAAAGAAGAGTTAATCATCACACATTATTAATCATTTGTTAGTAAAATATAAATCTCTCTCTCTCTCTACGCGCTTAACATTCCTCTAATCAAACACCGGCTCGGCGTCGAACCCGTTCTCTTTGAGCGCACCCACGAGCTCTGGTATTTTCCCCATCGCTTCCACCGCCGACGCGCACCCTCCCACGCTCACCGTCACTAACTTTGTCTCCAAATCGATCGAAATCTCTCTCGTCGTCGAACTCTCCTTCAGCGCGTTCGTCACCGATTCCGCGCACCCTTCGCACATCATGTCCGGAACTTTGAGCACGACTTTGACGATATCTCCAACCCCGTCGTTGTCGTTGTTGTTTGCAGAAGAATGCACTTTTTGATGATGATGATTACGACGATGATGATGTTGCTGTTGTCGCGCTCGTCTCCACGACGACGACGACGACGTGATAGTGGTAGAAGTAGCGCTGGTGGAAGTGATCGAGCTGCTCCGCTGCATGTTCGTTTCTAGTTTCTTTTTTGCGCGCGTTTGTTTTGAGTTGTTGTGCGTAACTGAGGAAAAAAAATCGAATTTTCGGCACATAAAATATCTTATAATAATATATGTACGATGAAAGCGTGATGGAGAAGAAGAACAAGAACAAGAAGACGACGACGACGACGATGTCATCATCATCGTTCTCTTCCTTCTCCTCTGGTAAAAATAAGCGACGATTTAAAGTATTGCTCGCGCTGAAACTTTTGTTCGTAATCGCGTACCTTTCGCTTTCGTTCATCTATTCCGACGGGAATCACGAAGAGGAGATTGAAAAGATGGAGCGGATGTTGCGGGAAAGCACGAGCGAGGAGAAGGAGTGGAAGGAAGATTTAAAAGAGGTGATGGAATATTTGGAGGACGGTTTATCAGAGGATGATGGTGATGGTGCAACGAAGACGACGACTGCTGACGCTTCAATGCCAATAAAACCGCTCGCGAACAAGTGTTTTCCAAAGCTGCAACACAACGAAGATCCGACGTGGGGACGATACGCGGATTTCGATTACAGGGGGGATGAAGAAGATAGAGGAAATAAAGAGGTGCAGTTGTTTCAGAAGATTTTGGAAAAGGTGAGCGGGAAGGAACCGGAGGAATGCATCGACACGTCGACGTACCAACGAGAGACGGCGACGACTTCATCGGACGGGAAACATTTTTTGAAAGGGTCGTGCGCGTTGGTGTTTCCAACCGGGCACTTGTCCGTGGGCGGCGCCGGGATGCAAATAGAAGCGCACGATTGGGTCATTCGGTTAAATGGACACAACGCGCCGAAAAAATTTAGTCGAGACGCGAAAGATATGGGATCGAGAACAGACGTTCGAGCCATCACGGCGGCGTTGGTGAATATAGGTTTGGACCATTCGATTTCGTACGCAAAGAATCAGGAAAACTGGTTGATGTTTTCCACGTGTTCGCACCGAAGTCCTCAGCCGTGGTGCGTGAAGTTGAACCAAAAGTTGAAGCATAAACCGGTGAAATCGTTGAGGTTTATCAAAGGTGAATCGCACCGAGGCGTCGTGTGTTTAAAGAAACTGACAAAGGAAACGCACGGAGCGAAACACAAGTACGATAAAACGCCGACGACGGGATTTTCCACTTTGTTGTATTTAACTCGACAGTGCGATTGCGTGACCGTGTTTGGTTTGTGCAACACGACCAACTGTGGCCACGCGTTGGCGTGGTCCGGTCATTCCGACCGAAGCGGATGGAAAGATCCCGTGCATAACTTCAACATCGAACACATCGCCGCCGCCGTCATCGCAAAGAAACTCCCAGACAAAGTCCAATTATGGGTCTCGCATAAGGGCATGAGGAAAGAACCGCACAAGGCGTTTTCTGCGATCGCCGAGAAAGTTAAAGGCGTGTTTAGTGGCGTCCGAGACGACGACTTTAGTTGATATATTAGTACTTTTTGCATGTAGTGATTGCGCTCAATGGAGTGTATAGGAGTACCTATAGAAGTTTTTAGTTTTGTTCTTGATTTTGCAAAACACAAAAAAAAATACGCGAAAGAAACAACGAGGGAGAGAAAGACACGCAAAACAAAACCCAAACATTTTGAGCTCTGATTAAAAGCGCGCGCGACCACGACAAACAAAAAGCCATCATGCTAAAGCAGCAGCAGCCGCGCAAGCCCCTTCCAATTCTTGTCGCCGTCTTCTTGGCCGTCGCGACGACATCCTCGATCATCTTTGCCGTCGAAGCCGGCGGTGCGAGTTCGACGTTCAACAACAACAACAACAACGCGAAAAACTGTCCACCCGTTCCAACCGTCGCGGACTTGGACATCGCGCGGTACGCCTCGAAGCCTTGGTACGTCCAAGCGCAACTTCCAAACGCGTATCAACCCGTTGAAAACCTGTTTTGCGTGAGAGCGGTGTACACGGTGACTTCTCCGACGACGCTCGATGTGTTTAACTTTGCGAGAAAAGGATCCGTCGAAGGAGCTCCTACCAACGAAGACATGGTTCTTAACGCCTACATTCCCGACGTCGACGTCAAAAGTAAACTGAAAGTCGGTCCGAAATTCGTGCCGCGAGTGTTATACGGCGATTATTGGATCGTTGCCTACGAGGAAGGAGAATCTGGTGGTTGGGCAATTATCTCCGGGGGCCAACCAACGATTGAAGTTTCCGAAGGTTTGTGCACGACCAAAAGCGCAGATAACATCAGGAACCAAGGTGGGTTATGGCTGTTTACGCGCGAAAAAGAGGTTTCTCCTGATCTCATCGAAATGATGAAGAAGAAAGCGAACGAATTGGGCATCGATACGAGCATGTTGGTGACGGTACAGCAGACAGGATGCGAGTATCCATGAAAGCATCATCGACACTTTCGCACAATACACATTTTTTTTACTACACATATACAAGAGATCTCTAACTACATAACTACGACTTGATTTTTCTACCACGCTTCAACGAAATACCTTCTTTTGACTTCTAGTTCGGCGATATATCTAGTTGCGCTCTCTTTATCCATGCCGCCTTCTTTCGCGCAAACGTCTCGAATGGCCTCGCGAACTCGCGCGGGCATGTCCTCCGACGACCCGGCGACGAAAATTTTCGCCTCGTGCCTGGAGATTAAATCCCACACTTCCTTCGCATGGTCGCCACGAATTTTGTCTTGGACGTATACTTTCTTCTCTTGCTCTCGACTGAAAGCGGTGACGACTTTGATGTTGCCTTCCGACCACTTTTCGACGTGTTCCCAATCAGTTTCGTATAAGTTATCCTCCGCTTTTCTGCGACACCCGAAGAACATGAGAATTTTATCGTCAAAGTTGCGACGCGAACACCGTTCGAGTATGAACGATCGAAAAGGTGCCGCGCCAGTACCTGGTCCAATCAAAATCATAGCTCCTGTATCTGAATACGGCAAACCACCGCTTTTCACGACTCTCGCGTAAACATCGTCACCAGCCTTTAACTTCTCCGCCATCCAAGTCGAGCACAAACCAGAACGCAGACGTTTTAAAGGAGTCGTCCATTTCGCAACAGCGACGGTCACTGATATCAAATCAACGTGCGTCTTATCATTATTTCTGTGTTGACTCGGCGAAGATGAGATGGAAAACTGTCTCGGTTTCAGTTTTGGCGCCACGTGAAGTAACCACTCTAACGGAAGTTTCACCGAGGTGAACTCGTCGAAAAATTCCTTCACCGAGCGTCTCTCGCGTTGGCAGTATTGATAACAATCCGCGCGTCCCTCAGGGGATGCAAAGTGTTGCAATTTTTCTTTTTCGAGCGGATCGTTGGCGAAATACGCACACACTTCGAAGAAGTACGATCGAGGCGATGCCGAGAAACAATCAAGAAAGTACGCGACGAGATTTTTCGCGAGACACACGTAAGGACTGTTGCTTTGGTGCGATAAACCAGACGATGATACCGAAACGACCAAGTTTTCGGCATCTGCAATTGCTCGATATTCGTCATCGCTGTCGTCTTTGACGACGATTGAATTCGAGAGCAAATCCAAAACCTCTCGTCCAACCGCGTCCTCGTTGCTCAAACACGGTAAAACTTCCAACACGTCTCCCGGGCTAAAATCGTGCACGTCCGTGCATCTATTATCCAATTCAATGTGATGCACCTGTCTGACCGCGCTCTCTGAAGTGCAACATTCGTTTTTAATCACTTTCAACGTGCGCCAATACGAGCCGTTGTTGGTGTCGTCGCAGGAGGAGACCTCCTCCGTCGCCATCGAACGCGCCGCTCGCATCACACCTCTTCTGGTCTCCACCGGCGCATTACTGTTGTTTACTCTATCATCCATACTACCACCATCACGAACGACGCTCACTTCTATCGGACACGCGTCCAACTTATTCCTAAAACCGACAATCTTCTCTCGATAAAACTCGCTCCCGAAAACTTTCACGTACAACTTTTCCAACCACGCGTCCAAACCTCCGTCGTACCCGCTAAAATGTTGATCGTCCCCTAACCCCAACTCAACGACGCTTTTCCCACCTAACTGCTCCAAGCGTCGGTGTAACTTCTTCGCCACGAAGTTATACTTCTCGTACGAAGAATCTCCCAGGCCAAACACCGCGAATCGAAGATTTGGTAAGGACGTTCCCAGAGGTAAATTTTTCTTCAGTAAAAATTTCCAGAATTTCTCGAACGATTTCGGTGGATCGCCCTGACCCATCGTCGAACACACGAACAAGAGGAGGTTTTTTTCTTCTTCGCGAGGTAACAGTCTCGGGTCGTACGCATCGACGGATAAAACCGAAACAATAGCAGCAGCAGTAGTAGTAGTAGTAGTAGTAGCATCGTTATTATTTCTGGAACACTCTCTTCCTAGGCGCTCGGCGACGTCCCGGGCGTTCCCGGTTTCCGTCGCGTAGAGGATTTTCACCTCCATTTCTCTTCTTCTTCTCTAGTTTTTATTTAGGTGATTTTGTGTGTTTTGCCCCCACCCCCCAACACACACAAAACACCCACACACACCTTCTGTGTGTTCTTTTGAGAGAAAGAGAGAGAGAGAGAGAGACGCGCACAAAAAGCAAGAGCCGAAACGGACGGCGCGTCAGTGACTTCCCCGCCGCCTCGCCGTCAAGTTTTCCGAGAGAGAAAACAAAGTGCAGCCTTTTCTTTTCTTTCCAAATTTTTTTTTTACGAGACATAAAAAATCACCTAAAAAGCACGCGCACGAGAATGAAGAAGAAGAGTTCTTCTGCGAACGACGCGCGAGTGTTCGTGACGACGAGGGACAACGCGACGACGAGAGCAGTTCGCGTAGATTTAGACGCGACCGGTTTGAGCGGTTTATTATCATCGATCGCGTCGAATGACGATGTAACAATAACAACGAGTAAAAATGTTGCTATGAACAACATTAATTTGCGCTTAACGCGCACCGGGAAGAAGTTTCCAATTCGATTTCAAAACGCGAACAACAACAATGCTCGTTCTCGCGGAGAACAGTCGTTGCGCGAACTCGGCGTGCGGAATAACGATCACTTTGTCTTTCACGTCTCTTTATTTGGCGGTGGTGGCGATGGTGGCGCGACTGGAGCGGAATCTAGGTCTGCCTATCTCGAGATGTACAACGACAACCCGTACGCGAAAAAGAAGGAAACTCTGGGCGGGTTTGTGAGTTTTTCCAGTCAATCGACCGTGAGAGATTTCGATAAGAAAGAAGACGAACTGTCGAGATACTTCAACTGTTCGCTGACGGAGGAGAAGCTGGATTCGACGATTGAGGATGGCATCGTCGTCGATTTGATAGGAAACTTGTACAATAAAGAGGCGGTGTTGAAGTGTTTGCAACGCAAAGCTGTGGAGAAGACGCCGCTGCCAAAGAGGATCGAACACGTGAGTGGATTAAAAGCTCTAGTGACGTGTAAGTTTTACAAAAAGACGAACATAGAGGATGATAAGAATGGAAATAGCAATGCTAACAACAGCTTTCGACCGACGATTGAGAAAGGGGTGTTTTCGTGTCCTCTGACTGGGTTGGATTTCAACGGGAAGACGAAGTTTGTCGTGTTGCGACCGAGCGGCGTTGTCGTCTCTGAAAAAGCCATTCGAGAGGCGAAAGAGAGTTGCGAAGAAATGAACGACGGCGTGAGTTTGAAAGACGCTCCACCTTTCATTCCCATCAATCCAACTGGAGAAGTTTTGGAGGCTATGAAAGAACAATTGGAGAAGGAAAACTTGATGAAGAAGGAGAAGAAGGATGCGAAGAAAAAGAAGAAGAAGAAAAGCAGTGGTGAAGGTGATAATGACGTAGAAGAAGATAGCACGAACAATAACAATAAGAGGAAGAATGGTTTCGACGATGTGAGCGGAGAGCAGGCAAAGAAATCGTTCAAAGCGACCGATCCGAAGCACATGCCAAAAGGCGCGACCGCCTCGGTGTACGCCTCTTTATTCACTTCAAGCACGAAACCAGAAGATCAAAGGAAGGAAACGTTTCTGGCGAGATCCACGCGATTTTGAGTTTGCACACCGCATAGTAATCAAAAAGCGATAGTTACATTTTCATAGGTACCACGTAAGTGGTTGTAGTAATAGTAGTAATTGTTGTAGTAAAGTAATGATAGATTCTTCTTTTTCTAGTAAGTATGGTTGGTTATTAAAAACGTGTGTGTCTCTTCTTGTGTGTCGCTTTTTACGTAATTTTTTATCTAAACACGATTGAAATCAACGGAACGTCGATATCTTCGCCCTCGGTCGTTTCCGTGGCGGCTATTAAATCAAAGTGCTTTCGTTTCGCCGGGAACGTGATCTTCCCAACCGTTTGTACCAATTCGGAGAGTTTTTGATCCATGCGTTCTTTATGTCTAGGAAACATGGCGTTGTAAATCAACGCCGGGCCGTAGGAAACAGAATAGCACTCTAATTCCTTGTCCTCGAAGTATTTTAAAAGTTCACGGACCGTGTAGTCTTTCTCGATGATCCACCGCGACCACAAGCTCCACTTTTCGTCTTTATACGTTTGGAACTTTGGCGCAATCGGTTCCGCCATCGCAAACAACGGCAACGCCAAGTTAGCGAACGTGTTTCTAAAGCTCTCCAACGGCGCTTTGTGAATGACTTTGTACAGCTCTAAGCACACTAAACCAGTCGCCATGGCAGTGGTGGTAGCAATAGCTGGTATGATTCTACCCGCGATCAACTTTGCTTGGAGCTTGTCTACTTCAGCAATGTCGTAGTTTCGGGCGCGCATGTTCGACAACCCAGCAATGCATTCCATGTGGAAGTTTGTATCGTCATCCTTTTCAAACTCAATGACGGACAAACGATACTCTGCGTCGCCTTTCAAGTCACTCGTACGCACATTATTCAGTTGCGTGAGCAAATCATCGATGATTTTATCGTCGTCGACGCTACCCATGCCGTCATTGTCGTTGTCGCCCTCCTTCTTCGTCGGATCCGTCTCAATCTTCACACCGTCCTTCGGCACAAAGACTGGGACTTCTACTTTCGCCGCCATCTCGACGACGATTTTGTTCATCGCTTTCTCATCTGCTCGGACTTCTGCGGACGGAACGCCTTCAGTAACACCGTGTAATTCAGCTTTCAAGATAGCCATGGCTTTGAGCAAATTGACGTGCGCGTCGTCCTTCTCAGAGAAGATGACTGGTTTCGGAAATCGTTTCGGCGCGGACCAGAACGCGTTCCCCGTGGACGTGACAGCGTCTTCAGGAAAAGTGAACGTTAATTGCACGACTCTGTCGTGAAAGTACTCCTGAAATCGTAAACGCGCCCAGTTGACGCACTCTTGAAAGGTCGCGCATCGCGTGTGAATGAGACACTGTGAAATCTTCTCGACATTTTCCCGCATGCTCGCGTCCGCGTTCGCGCGCGCATTCGACTCGTATTCATCTGGTTTGGAAAGGTACGCGTTCGCCTCTGCCGGAGACTTTTCAAACAAGCCTTCGAATTCAGATCGGGCCCAAGTTAAGCAGTGATCGATGTTGTGCGGGAACGAGTGCAACGTGCACATGGGCGCAGACTTCTCGGGAGGATCTCTGGACGCGCCGTAGTTCTCCGTCAAGTGCGGAACGACCATTTGCGTGTTACACTTGGTACCTAAGGTCCCGGATTCTAACAACGGTTTCTCGAAGTATACGCATCGAGAGTCGACGTATAAGCGCGCGTTGACGTTATCCAAAGCGTTCACGACGACGTCTAAACCACCCCAAAACTCGTCGTCAAAGACATCTTCAGTATCCGGACTCACTCGGTTTTGCAACGCGGTGACGTTCAACTTTGAATTAATTTTCTTCGCCGCGTTGGTCGCGCACGTCGATTTTGGCTGTTTAATGTCCCAATCGCGAAACAAGAACTGTCTCGACAAGTTGGACTTTTCTATGATGTCGTCGTCGGTGATGGTGAGTTTACCTTCGCCCGAGGCGCCGCAGGAAACCCCCATCAACGCCAAATTCTTAATGAACTCGCATCCTAACGCACCCGCACCGACCAAAAAGACGTTTTGCTTCTCCATGATCGCCTGCGTGGTTTGTCCAAAACACTGGATTTGACCGTCGTATCTAGAACCAATCGGTTTCAAATCCGCTTCGTCTAATTTTTCCGGCAACGATTCGCACGAATCAAAATAGAAGAACTGATTCAACGGCGTAAACTTCCCCGTGCACGCTTTGACGACTTCTTGACCAATAATGCCACCAAACATAGCGGCCATTGGCGAAATATCGCCTCTGCACGTCTTTGCAAACGTCGTGAATAATTTCTCGTCAACTTCTTCAACCGTTTTATACTGCGCATTGACTTCGTCCTTCGCCAACGCTACAAACGCGGCTGCATCCGCATCGCTCCCAGGTTGCGGTAACTGACCGCCGTTCTTGCTTTTCCAAGCCTCTAAGGTTAAAAACATCAAGTGGATTTGCGGCGATCGCTCCATTTTCGCGAAATCGGACAACAAAAACTCCCCCGGTTCTTTCAACGAATCGGCGAAAGATTTGAATCTCATCTCTTTCGGCAACTTGACTTGCGTAGCGATGCCCCCACCCACGTATTGAGAAAATTTGCTCGCGTCGATGTCCAACTCGAATCCGTGCTTCTTGACCGACTTGATTTTTATCCCTTCTTTGATCGAGTTCAACTCGATCATCCCTTTCACCTCAGAAAATGTGACCAAATCCCCTTCCTCTAACTCGACGCGTTCGTCGTCCGTGCACGTGACCAACGCCGGATGCTCGTTGGAAATGGAAGCGATGATGCACGTCTTCGGCTCTTCTCCATCTTGATCGACAACCGTGAACGAATCCCCGAAATCGCAAAACACCGAACCAAACACACCTTTCGTGTCGCCTTTGATAAACGCCTTGCCTTTCTCTTTGCGTAAAATCTCGTCCCACTTTTGACAGTCTTCTTGCGAGTGCAAGGACGAATCGCACACGACGACGACGTCGTGCGCCAACAACGCGTCTTCCGTGATATCCTTAGTCATTACGGTCACCACTTCAACGGCTGGATTCAATTCTTGCAGTTTTGCCGCGCACGACTCCGCTCGATTTTTTCCGCAATCTTCCTCGGTCAAATAAAACTGACTCGCCAGATCGCTCATCGTGGCGTCGCAATCGTCGCTCAAAGTGACCTTCTTCACCCCGGCTAAGATGACATTCTTCGCGACTTCCGCGCCTAATCCGTTCAATCCGGAAATTAAAACTTTCGCGCCGACTAACTTTCGAAACGATTCGCGTCCGTAGACGGCCAATTGTCGAGAGTGTAAGTCCTCGTCGATCTTATTTTCGTTCGTCGTCGTCATTTCGTTTTCTTCTTCAACCTTCTTTTTCTTGGAGATTGTTTTTTGTCCCTCTTCTTCCAGCGCTTTTGTATCGTTCGATGCTGCCTCTCGCTTTGCGCCTCCGGTCATGTATTTTTAGTAATAGTTTTTCAAACACCGCCGCTTTTTTACCACTCAACGATAACAAAATAACACGCGCGCGCGAGAGAGAGAGATGGAGAGAGATGCGTGTGCGTGTCGTCTGCGTGTTGTGGCACCTTTTTTTTGAAATTTTTGGTCCGTGTCCCTCTCTCTTTTGAGAGCGAGAAGGCGCGAAGCCAAAAGAAGAAGCCACACCACGCTGCGTGCGAGACGACGACGACCGAGAAGAAACGCGTTCGTTCGATGAGAGAAATTATTAAAATTACGAGAGCAGCATTCGCGTGTGGAAGGTATTTTTGGCTCTCTCTCAAAATATTTTTACAAAAATACGCGCTCGCGCTCACGTAAAACCACTACCACTGTGTATTCGTCGTCGTCGTCGTCTTCATCTTAAAGGACGACGCTCTCGCTTTTGTTGAAGCGCGAACGCGGAAGAATGCTTTGCTTTTGCTTTTCGTGCGGGAAAGGCTGCGGAGAAGAAGAAGAAGTGTGGTTCGACGCGAACGAGGTTTTCGTCGAGGAAAAGGAGGAACGCTTCGGAGGGGAGGAGGCACCGGCGGCTTTCGCTTCGTTCTCGTCGTCGTTGTCGTCGTCGTCGTCGTCGTCGAGGAAGAAGAACGCGGCAAAGAGAAGTGAAGAAACGTGGGTGCACAGACCTTTGCGGTTGGAGAATGCTCTGTCGTCGAGATCTATCGAGAAAGAAGAAGAAGAAGAAGAAGAACAGTTGCCAATCAACGATACGAGAGGTTTTGAAATACGCACGAACGCTTTTGAGGGTAAAATTTTGGTTCGATGTCGAGACGTTCGATCGAGAGACGAAGAAGGTAAAGAAATGACGGAGAAGTATTTCGCCAATAAGAAGCGTACGTTTCAAACAGTCGTACAAGGAAGATTTTTAAGGAAAGGCATCAAGTGTTCGGAAGTAGTCACGGGGCACGAATTCGAAAGCCGCTTTCGAAGAATACCCGCGCGATGGCTCGTGTCTACCGCTTTGAAAGTGATTCGAAAACTTATGCCTGGTTTGGAAGTGGATCTTATTTCCGATAAGCCTTACATTCACGCACCGTTATGCGCCACAGCGCAGATTTTACGTGCAGATGTTCCAGGGGAGGAACCGGATTTGACAACAACAACTTCGTTCGCTGAAAATACTCGATTATTTGGAAAGGCGTTTGACATTGGTAGCAGCGGTGGCATTTTATCAAAGCAAAGAAAAAGACTATTTAATAGTCCAGAATTTGGTTCAAAGTACGAGTTTTTGCCGGAGCTCGTATACACGTTTGATTTTTACCAGCACATCTTCATTCCGGCGACGTTTGGTCTTCACATCGGACCGATGCTCAACGTAAATTTGCTCGGACACTTACCGGAGTTTGAACCGCCTCAAATCATGGCCAAAATCATACGAGAAAAGAGAGAAAACGCAGAAAACGATGATGGAGAAGAAGAAGAAGGAAAAGAAGAGTATCTCTATAAAATTAACATGTATCACGAGAAGATGTTTGATGCAAAGTTCACGAGAGCGTCTTCGCCGGATGCGTTGTTTGGTATCGGCGCGAGACACTCTTCGTACGTTGATTCGTTTGCGGTTCGTCTCTCGGAATTCGTTTCTCATAATAATAGCAATAACAACAATATATAACGCGTCTTATTCTATATGGTAAAGTCCCATCCCTCTAAAAAGTCCGTCTGGTCCATCGACAAACTTGGCTCGATCACATCCTCGCTACGCTCCCTTCGCAAAATCTTTGCTGGAATCCCAACTGCTACGGAATTATCTGGAATATCTTGCAACACAACGCTCCCTGCGCCAATCTTCACGTTCGTTCCAACAATTACTGGTCCTAAAATGGTCGCGCCGGCACCTAAAACTACACCGTCGCCAATTTTTGGGTGCCTATCTCCGTCCGTCGTCCCGGTCCCGCCTAACGTCACGTTGTGTAAAATAGATACATTATCCCCAACCACCGCGGTTTCCCCGATAACTACCCCGGTCGCGTGATCGATCATAACCCCTTTCCCAATTTTTGCGGCAGGATGCGCGTCCACGTGAAACGCTTCCGAAATTCTGTGCTGCAACAGCAACGCCAAGGACTGTCTCCCTTTCAACCACAACGAGTGTGCGATTCTTTGCGCTTGCAAAGCCTGAAACCCTTTGAAATATAACAAAATCATCACGTACTTATCGCACGCTGGATCTCTCTCCAAAACCGCTTGCATATCTGCAGTCGCGCATTGCACCAACTCCGGATCTTCCCGATAACAATTCGAAAATAGTTCCAACAGTTGCGAGTCCAACAACACCGACGACCCGAGTTTGTTCGCCAACACAAACGCCAACGCGTCCGACATCTCCTTATGTGAGAGAATCGTAGAATACAAATACGACGCCAAAGCAGGTTCCAATTCAATCTCCATCTTTGCTTCTTCGCATAACCTCTCCCATATCCCGTCTCCTAACAAACACGCTTCACCTTCCAACATGTCCTGCTCAATCGCGTCTTCGTTCTTTCTCAAATTTTTAGGATTCATCGCGTTTTTGCTGCTCTCCTTTTTACTCGCAATCGTCGGCGGGTCGTTGGACTCTCCCGCCCACTTCTTGGCGGTTTCGTCTTCGGTCAGTTCTGGAAGCTGTTCGAAAGACGAAGACGATTTCTTCTTCGCTCGAATTACGCTCGAGATGTTGTTGTTGTTTCTGTCGTCAGTACTAAAGCGCTTTTTCAGCAATCGATTCTTCCTCGTCCAACACGGGGGCAATTTCCAATTCCTCGAAGAAGAAGAAGAAGAAGAAGAAGAAGAAGGAAAAGAAGTCGAGCACCCGAGCGAACTCCTCGCTCTCGTCGTCGTCGTCGTCGTCTTCATCGCGACAGAAGGCGATGGTATTACTAACGAACTGGTGGAGATGATGGGCATGTTTACGTTTGTATCTCTCTCTCTCTCTCTCTCTCTCTGATGTTGTTGCGAGGGGGTGAACTTTTTGTTTTTTTGCGCGCGTGTGGAAAAATGGGGTGAAGTCTTTTTGAGAGCTTTTTTCTCTTTGGTGGCGGCCGCAGAAACAAAAAAGCGTCGTCATTTTTTACGAGAAGAACCCTCGCGTCGTCGTCGTCGTCATTCGCACGCGCGCGCGCACACACGCAGCGTCACGCGTTACTCAAAACGAGATAAGAGTTACTCTGTCGTGAAGAAAAAAAATAGTCATGGCGGAGAAAGAGGAGACTACCACCACCAATAACGCGCAACAACAAGAATCGCAAGGGAAGAAAGGACGATACCGACGAGACAAACCGTGGGACCACGACGGGATCGACCACTGGGAGGTGCCAAAGTTCACGCAAGAGGATAACCCGCACGGATTGCTGGATGAATCCTCGTTCGCGACTTTGTTTCCAAAATACAGGGAGAAGTATTTGAGAGACGTGTGGCCGTCGATAACGAAAGCTTTGAAAGATGTCGGCGTCGGGTGCGAGTTGAATTTAGTCGAAGGGTCGATGACGGTGCGAACGACGAGGAAGACGTGGGACCCGTACATTATCATCAAAGCCAGAGATTTGATTAAACTTTTATCTCGATCGGTTCCAGCACCGCAGGCTTTGAAAGTTTTGAACGATGACACGCAGTGCGACGTGATTAAGATTGGAGGTTTAGTGAGAAATAAAGAACGGTTCGTGAAACGAAGACAGCGGTTGGTCGGCCCGAACGGCTCGACGTTGAAAGCGATTGAGATGTTAACGGACTGTTACGTGTTGATTCAAGGGAACACGGTGAGCGCGATGGGTTCATTCAAAGGTTTAAAAACATGCAGGAAGATTGTGGAAGATGCGATGAAGAATGTCCATCCGATTTATCACATCAAGGAGTTGATGATTAAGAGAGAGTTGGAGAAAGATCCCGAGTTGAAGAATCAAAATTGGGATCGATTTTTGCCAAAGTTTAAGAAGAAGAACGTGAAGAGAAAGAAACCAGAGTACGTGAAGGAAAAGAAAACGAGAAGCGTGTTTCCGCCGGCGCAAATGCCTTCGAAGATTGATTTACAGATTGAATCCGGGGAGTACTTCTTGTCGCAAGAAGCGAAGCAGATGAAGAAAGCGCAAGAGAAGTTGGAGAAGCAGAAGGAAGGCATCGAGAAGAACAAGAGAAGGAGAGAGGAGGCGTTTATCGCGCCAAAGGAAGATTTAATGCGGGACGAGGATTTGAAGAAGGATAAAAAGAAGGACAAGAAAGACAAGAAGAAGAAGTCGAAGAAGGACGACGATACTTTAGATGCAGTTAAGCGCTTGAAGAAAGACGCTTCGGAAAAGAAGAAAAAGAAAAGCAGAGCAGACGAGGGCGACGAGAAGTACATGATGTAAAGATTGCTTCTAACGCTGCTGCTGCTGCTATTATTACTCTTGTATCTTTAAAAATTTTGTAACTACTTCTATGTGCTAATCCAAATACTACTGTTGTTACTTGTTAATCCATGTCTTCGAACAAATCTTCCTCGTTTTCTTCGTTCTCCACTTGTTCTTGTACTGGTTGTTCTTTTTCGTTCTCTTTATCCGCTTCTTCTTTCTGTCGTTCTTTCAACTGCTTCTCAGCTGAGGCCATCGCGGGTGAGATTTTTTTCTCGCCGACCATCTCCGACGACGGCCAAACGGTTTCGGACGGTTTCGGTTGCGTCAAGGGAACCTCTTCGTCTTCTCCATCGTCATCCGTGTCTTCGATGACTACAACCGCAGCGCCATCGCCACCTCCGCCGGCGACGGATTTCTTCACTCCCTCGTCTTCTTCGTCTTTTGGCTCTTGGATTGTGGGAGGAGCAGCTATCGTTTCTTTCTTTTCCTCTTCGTCCACGAGCTCATCTCGACTGATTAATTTAAACGACGTTTTAATTCTTTTCGCGGCGTTTTCGGCGTCCGGAAGTTGACCGATGGCTGAATTTTTTGGCAAATGTTCATACTTCTCCGCAAAGTATTCATCCGCGCCAGGCAAAGAGTGCGATTTTTTCTCCGTTCTAAACGCAGTTTCCGGATCCAAAGCTTTCTCAGCCAACATTTGGCTCATTCGCAATAAATTCGGATTGGCCATTTCCCACGGTCGCATCACGCGGATCTTTTTCTTTGTTTTTTCAACTAAACCTTTGACGGAAACGCCCATTCGCGTGTTTGTGTTTTGGCTCGGCGGCAAAGTCATGGAATCGATGAGACTTCCGACGATGTTCAATCTGTGTTGATCGATTTTCGGTAACTCTTCAAACTCTTCGTTCTCTCGAAACACTTGGTCTGCTCGCCAATCTTCCGCAAACGGTAACGGTGAAAATAATAGAAAATCGCCCTCGGGAAGGAATTTGGCCGTCAGCGCTCCAAAGTGAATCCCGCTACCTTCTCGAAAACACGCGCGGCACAACGCGCATTTGCCTTTTCTATCTAACGCTCTCGCGAACGCCGACAACGCTTGACACGCTTTTTGATACTCTTCCGTTTGTATCCCAGCTTTCTCATCTTTTGTCAATTCCGGCCACGCGCAAAACAACATTGGCTCTTCTGTGGTCAACCAAAAAGGCACGTATTTTAAATCGACGGTGCCGATAATTTCCACCCCTTTCTTCATTTTCTCAGCGCCGAACTGTCGCTCCACGGACTCGTCCATCGGTATGCTTTGCTTCCCGTACTTGTAACACCGAACTCGTTGTTCCGCGGGGATCTCGTCGCCGTCAATCCTTGAAATGTTCTTGTACTGCACGTCTCGCAACAAATCTTGGCCTTCAAACGCGCCGTACGGTTTCATCGTTTCCGCAGTCGCTTCCATGGTTTGCTTGTATGCCCAAATTGGGATGGATAAATACGACTCTTTCCCGAGTTTACCGAACGATAAGTTCCCTCGAAACGTCGTCGTTGGCGTTTTCGTACGCATGAGTCTTCCTATAATCGCATCCATCGCCGTTTCGATTTGGCCTTTGGTTTGTTCAACCATCTCGGCGAGCAGTTTCACCACGTTCACTTTCGGTTCGTTTGCGTTTGTGGTGGCACCATCTCCTATTCGCTTTTGCTTTTCGTCGCCGTCGTCTACTTTCCCGCCACCATCGACAATTCCGACGCCGACGCTCAGCGTAATCTCCTTCTCTTTCATGACGCGAACCAAGTCTCTCGCGAACTCGTTCTCATCCAGCGACCCTTCGCCTAACGCGTCTTCCGCGCACGGCGACAATAACAAAATCTCGTTCGCAATCTTTGCCGTTTTCCCTTGCAACGCTTCCATTCTTTGCGCGAGGATATCGCACGCGATTGTCAGCGCGTCTAAAATATCCCCTTTGTGTTCGTATCTCTTTTTCTTCGTTCCGTTCTTTTCTTGTTCATCCAACTCGAAGTCGTCGTCCTCGTCCTCGAATTCTCGCGCTCGGTCTTCGACTTCTTTCGAATACTCGATCGTGTGCACTTTCAACTCGCCGAGCACTTCAACGTTGGCGTAGTATTTACCATCTTCTTCGCCCTCCTCTTCGCGATTCTCTTCGTCGTACAATCTGTTTCTCGTCCTCCGACTCCCGACGAAAACAACCACCACTTCGTCCGTTTTCTTGTGCAAATTAATATTCGCGACGATTTTACTCGCCGTGACGATGGATAGGAATCGAGTTCGGTTCGATCTGTGGCCGATGGCCCCGATGTCCACCAAGAGCACGAGTCGTTTTTTCCTCGGCGGTGCCATTTTAAATTCTATAAGCGCGTAAACTAACTCTCTCTCTCTCTCTCTCTCTCTCGCTTGTGTAAAGGATTGTGTTAGTGTGAGAGCGAGGGGTGGTTATTTTTGAAAATTTTTTGGCTTCGATGTCCTGATGGATGTTGATTGTGTGGAGAGAGTGCTCAAAATTTGCTAAAACCTAATTTTCGAGTCAAGAAAAGAAAACGACGCTTTCCTGTGAGAGAGAGAGGGAGAGGAGACGTTTTTTTTGTTTTGCAGCGCCACTCACAAAAGAAAGGTAGAAAATGAGAGGAGAGAACGTTTCATCATCAACATCAACATCGTCATCCATCACGCGCGTTTAGAGGAATAGAGAGAGAGAGAGAAACGAGACAGATTAATAGCATCAATAATAATATAATGATGCTCGGCTCATCTTCCATCTCTTCCTCGTCTGGTACTCGAAGACCGTATTACACCGGGAAGCGATACAACAACGAGCGGAAAAAACACGGTTCACCGGGAATAGGGACGTGGTGCTTAGCCGTTTTGCTCGGGTTTATAATAGTAATAATCTTGAAAGCGAACGGGGACGACGACGCGAAGACTATTTTACGAAGAGATGACTCGGACGTGTGGGTGGAGATACACCCGGATTTATCGGAGAAGAACACCATGCACAGAGAGTTGCACAAGCGGTTTCATCCGCACGCTGAAATCAGAGGGAAGAAGCAATGGATCGTGAGTGGGAAACACGGGGACGGGTACGCGCACATGGCGATGGCAACCGTATTGGCGAACGGGACCGTGTTGGTGGCGTTTCAAACGAGTAAGGAAGGAGAAGGGAAACCAGATCAGCACATTGCTTTCGCGTACGGCGAGAGAAAATCAGAGGACAAGATTAGTTTTGGTAAAGTGGTGAGAGCGCCGACGGCGGGAGGGGGAGGTCCCGGGTCGAGCGAATTAGGAGTAGTGTGGTCGCCGGTATTGCATACGTGTGCGGAGACTGGGAAGACGTTTTTGTTCTACTCGCAGTCGACGAAGAACTGTCGAGCACCTGGAGGGGACGTCAAGGTCATCGAGCTCGATCCAGAGACGCAGAAATGGTCGGCTCCAGAAATCATATTGCCGTATTCAAAAGGGAACATTAATAAGGTGATTGCGAATACGGTGACGGTAACGAGGGACCAAAAGACGTGGATATTACCGTTTTGGAGAGAAAGAGGTAGATGCGATAACACAGAAGTGTCTCCATCGGCTGGGGTGTTGATTTCGAAAGATAAAGGAAAGACTTGGAAAGCTCATGGGTCAATAACTTTACCTAACACGTGGTTGATCGAGCAAAGCGTGGTAGAGTTGACGTCAAAAGCGACGAATTACGTCGACGAAAATGATCCCAACAGTAATAATAGCGTGAATAGACTCGCGATGTTTTGTCGAACTGCCGCTGGACACGTGTTTAGAATAGACTCGAATGATTTAGGCTTGACATGGGAACACAAAGCAAAACCGGTCTTTGCGTTGCCAAATCCAAACTCGAAGTTGACCATGAAAACGTTTGGACCGAGTGGAAGATATCGAACGGATGGCGGAGGTAAAAACTGGATCGTTGCCGTAATGAACGACCACAAGGAGTTGCCACAACCATATCGAAGATCGAGGTCCAAGTTGCGTTTGATCGTTTCACACGATAACGGGAAATCGTGGACCCGACTGGCATCGATCGAAGAAGGCATTAAGCCAGGATTGAGACATCATTACCCGACGTTAATTCCTTTGCCAAAGTTTGCATATAGTGGTAGAGAATCGAGAGGTCAAGACATAGTCGACGAGGAAGGAGAAGTTGAGTACGAGGCATTGATTGTATATTCAACGTTCATCATGAAGGGGTTCGATAGTAAAGGGGTGACGGAAGGTATACGCGCCGCGTTAGTCCGCATGCGTCTTCCAGATTAATTAGTCTTGACATCGATTTGTATATACATGTAATTAGAACTAGTAAATTTTTTAAGCTAAATCTCGGTGGGTCCGCTTTCCTAATTTCTTTGCCGCGAGAGAGCTTGTTTGGCGCCACATCGAAACTTGTTCTAAAGCCAAATCAATCACTTGAAACAATCCTCTGGTATATGTTTTACACTCGTTCAAGTAGCGTTGATTCGCTATGCGCCATTCTTCCGGCGCCTGATGCTCCATCGCGTTTGCACTCGACATACTATTTCGTATCCCGCTCAAAGCTGTGAAGAGCGCATCGCTCGCTTTTGACTCGGACAACATCGAAATCTCTCTCGCTTTTGGATCGCCATCGTAGAGAAAAACGAGCTCTGGTTCGCAACACAGAATACGAATGGTAGCTATCAAATCAATAGGTATCTCTGAATTTCGACGTATCGCGTGGTTCAGCGTCAAATCGTGCTTCACCAAAAGCTCTTCCCTTCTCTTTCGTACTTCTGGCTTTTCTACGCCATTGAGCGAATCGAAATCCAAGGTGATATCGATCGAATCGTACGGATTATCGTCTATACAGAATCCGTAGAATAGTAAGAGTTCACCGTTAGATTTTGCGCCGTAGGATAGCATAATCTCTTCGTTCTTTCCAACGTCTCGCATTGCTGGAAATACCAAGCACTCGTCCGAGAGTCGCAGTTGGGAGTAGTGCACGCAGTGCGGATAGATACCATGATTACAAAAGAAAGCCACTGGCGATAAGACGTCGATTGTTCCTGACTCGGAATTGTGCACCGGTTTCACTGTCATCGCGTACGATATCCATAATTCTAACGCTGAAATGTATTGGTCGTAGGACCAGAACTCTTCCTGGTTTCCCTCAAAAGATTCCGGGCAGTTTGCTAAAAGCGAGGGCAATAAAGCATCGTACCCACTGCGCACTTTCTGTCTCTCTTGCATCACGGTTTCAAATATCGGCGTGTTTCCTAAACCTACTTTCACGGCTTCTTCCGGCCAAGATAACGGCGTTAGCTTTTGACTCCCATCTGGAAGCGAAAGGAAATATAAGCTCCAAAATGTCTCTTGTTTTGTCTTCATTTTCATTCGCTCCTTCATAATCCACAATGTCATGATAGTATCCGCCCCGCATCGTTCTAAAATTCTCAACAGGTCGCCAAACGGTCCTTGCTCGCTGATGCATATCGTTCCCGCGTCCAAAAGCATGCGTCGTGGGATTTCTAATATGTTCTCACCGGCTCTAATATCTTGAGTCGCGCATAAACCCCTCACATCGTTCATGGAAGGAAGTAAACACGGTGCAACCTTAGACACGTTCACATCATTACCTTGCGAAGCGGCCCATTTTGTCAATTCTACCGCGTACCCTTTCGTTTCAATCTCACATGCGCCTGCTGCCGAAGTGGATGTGGAAAGTCCTTGCCTTCTCGCTCGTTCAATATCTTCAAACTCCTTCGCCGCTTTCTCGAGCGTCTGTAATCGAATACTTCTCAACTGTTCAGAAACGCGCTGTCGTAACTCTAACGGTGGTAATGGATATTCCCTACCGATATTGCCTTCGTTCTCGTTCGCTGGGATCAGCAAAGTCTGCGCCATGGCGTGGGCGGACGTCTCGTTCCGCGGCGATACGAAAAAAGTGTCGAAGGTCGTTGGCGGCGAATTCTGTTGTTGTTGTTGCGCGCTCCTCACTCCCTCTTTGCCGAGGATGACCTTCCTCCACGATGCTCTCGGCTCAAAATACATCTCTTTGTTATCCAAACAAGAAATCCTGCACGCCCTGAGGAGCATTTCGCAGCTGTTCTCGGACGTCAAGTCTATACAGTTCGTCGTCTCGCATTCGGTTAACATTTCCATCTTGCGTCGCCAGTACGGGGAATCGACTTCTTCCGTGAACGGGACGACGACTGTTGTGTTATTCATCGCGATGTTCTCATCGTTGGAATTATTATTATGTCTGGCGGCAGCTTCGCGAGCTGCTTGTCGTTGTCGCGCTAGAATGGTTGCTGCTTTTCGGACAGCCGCCCGCAAAAAAATAGTCAAGCATTCAGCGCAGAAGAAAGAGAAGTTTTGATCAGCACTTTAAAAAATGTACGAGTACAATGATGATTTTACAACGTGGCGTTACGGCTATTGCATCACGAGATGTAAGCGCGAATTTCGATGGCATCACGCGCCACACCTCACGCTGCCATCCTCTTTGCCTCCTCTCTCCAACAACCTCTCCTGACAACTCAACACTAACTCTTCGACGAAGCACTCATCCAAGTTGTGATTGCAGATTTCGCATCGACAAAACCATCGAAGCGCCCAGTTTCTGTCTAACGCTAACCCTTCCGCCTTTCCTTGCGCGAGCGGGATGAACCACGATTTCGCGCATTTCTGTTGTCGTCGTTGTTGTTATCGTTATTAAGAGAGTAGCAACAATAACAGTTTGAATGCGTTCGTTAGTAAAGTCGACATCAGAAGAAAAAGAAATTCAGCAGAAAAAGGTGGAAGAGCAAAAGTAACGTTTTTAACCTACCTTGTGTGCGAACGCCATCGAACCTTTACAGTTACACCCGAGCTGCACAAACGGCATCGATTCTGTCTCTTCGCACATGCATATTCTGCAGATTTTAGTACTGCTCGTCGTTGTTGTTGTTATTGTTGTCCTCGTACTCGCGTCGTCCGCGTCCACGCTCTTCCTTTTCTCGTTCCGAATGCGCGCATGCGATTCTGTCGTGGTATCCGACGACGAGTGCTCGTCGACGGAATCTGAAAATTTCCTCTCCTCCTCCTTCTCTTCTCCGTTATCTCTCGCTTTTTTCTTCTTCTTTTCTTTCGTTCTTCCGCGCAGTTTGTCGTGCATAGCTCTTCTCGTCGCGTGCGTGCGCGCGCGGAAGAGGAAGAAGAAGAAGACTCTCTTTACTTTTTTTTTGTGATGAAGAAGAAGAAGCGTTTCGTTCGTCGCGCGCAGAAAAATGAAGAGCAGAAAATTTTTCTACGAAGAGGATTCCCAAAAAGCACGCGAGAGAGAGAGATTAATTAATTTTATACTATGATTCATCATACGTCTTTCACGGTGTAGATATATCATACACACACACGAAGAGATACGAAAAGAAGAAGCGACATGCCGGTGTCGATGACGTCTCGAAACGACGATCAACTTTTGACGAGCGGCGGCAGTTCTTCGTTTTCTTCCGCGCCAGTCCAAACGCGAAGACGGTTCAGAAACATTTTGCTTCTGTTGGTCGCGATGTCTTTTCTGTCGTTCATCGCGTTCGTATCGTCGACGACGACCAAAAGATTCGCGCGGGTTTTAGGAGGCGGAAAGAACGAGAAACGAAAACGCGAGAGTAGTTCTGGAGCGAGCGCGAACGAGTGGATCGAGTTGAAAGACGAGGAGAACAGTCGATATCGAGCGAATGAAATCAGCGACGAGTACGATTATCGAAGAAAAGGCACTCTGAAGAGCCGAGTGGAACAAGCGTTTTCGGACGAAGTTTCGTTATCGAAAACCGCGGAATCGGATTTACTGATGGATTTAATGGGTCAGAAAGAAACTCGGGATGCGGTTTTACTGCACATGAACACGAATATCGACAGGGAGTGGAAACTGAGAGACGAGAAGCGGTTGCGAGGCGAAGGTCCAGACGGCGCGTGGTCGCAAAGGCCGTACGAGGAATGCGACGGGGAGCATTGTCCTCAGAAGAATGAAAAAGAAGAAGCCAACAGAAAAGAACCCGCGTTAGAAGAAAAACAAGAAGAGAACCCGAGAGCAAAGGCACCGAAGAAAGAGGAGCTTTCGTTTCTGAGCGTTGAGGACGACGACGAGAAAACACCCGAGGAGGAAATCATTCAAGAGTTGGAAGATATCGCTTTGGAGGAAGAAGCGAAGCAAGAGAAATCGGAGAAGCAAAAGAGAGACGGAGCGAAGGTAGAGGTAGAAGCAGTCACGGAGGAACGACAAAAACGCGAGGACAACGAGAAGAAGAAGGAAATTGAAGCAGAGGAAGAAGTAGACTGGTCAAAATTTAGCAAAAAGACGGAGGAACACAAGCAGCCGGCTAAAAAGCATGAAGAGGCAAAAAAAGAGGAAGTGGAACCTTCGCCAGTATCTCGCCTACCCGTCGTCGTTGAAGGGCGTCTCGCCGAAACCGTACCGGAAGAAGACGCCAAAGCGGGCATCTTTCATGAAGAACACATCGTCACGGTTGCCCCGCGAGAGACTGATGCGGTAACTGACAAAGACGACCATCACTCGAATATGCCCGAGAATGAATACATTGCACCTATTTCCAAACGACCGGAAGACAATCAATTGAACGAATCGTTAGCTAAACGATACTCGCACGAAAACATCGTCATGGTCACGTGGGCGAACAACCACTATTACGATTTCGTCAAGAACTGGGTGAAACACATTCGAGACTGCGGGATGAACAATTTCCTCGTTGGTGCGATGGACAACGAATTATTAGTACGCTTAATCGACGATAAAGTGCCTACTTTTGCCATGCAAAGTGGATTGACAACCGCTGATTTCGGTTGGGGGTCTAAAAACTTCCATCAAATGGGACGCAAGAAGATTGAGTTGATTCATTTGTTCACAAAGATGGGATTTGACATTTTAGTTTCCGATGTAGACACCGCGTGGTTGAAGAATCCGTTACCGTTTATTCGCAAGTTTCCCGAAGTTGACGTGTTGACTAGTTCCGATTCTTTATCTGATTTTGCCGAAACTGAATGGTCTTTAGAACGCACGACAACTGGTATGGCGAATATTGGCATCATGCTTCTCCGGAAATCGGCTGGAGCGCTCGCGAAAGAGTGGGTCCACGTCTTAGAGAAGGATGAAAACATTTGGGACCAGAACGCGTTCAACGATTTAATGCATAAAAGGAGAGGAAAAAGCTTTCCCGATCATAGTTTTGAAGGTTACGAAGGTCTGAGGTTTGGTATTTTACCCGTCGCCACGTTTGCATCTGGACACACGTTTTTTGTGCAAAGAATGTACGAGAAGAAAAAATTGGAACCTTACGTCGTCCATGCAACGTTTCAATTTTCCGGAACGGAGGGTAAAAGACATCGAATGCGCGAGTTTAAGTTATGGTACGACAGTCCTGAATACTATGATCCAGAAGGAGGAATGTTGATGGTTGATTTAGATGTTCCAGATGGATTATTAAGCGCTGCGAAAGAGACTCCAGAGAAGCACTTCGAATTGGTCAATCACCAGTTGTTGCAAGTCAGAGGGGCTTTGATGCTCGCGAATAGTATGAAACGAACGCTCATTTTACCGGAATTTTGGTGTGGCATGGACAGATGGTGGGCACCACACCGAGGCAACATCCCTGGTTCGCAATTACAGTTGCCTTATAAGTGTCCAGCCGACCACATTTTTGAGTTGGAGACGTGGGTGAGAAAGAATGAACCGTTCCGCGAGTACAGCATTTTGGAAAATCCTAGGACGCCAGATTCCGTGAAAAATGGCATTTTTGATGCCACCGATAAATTGGAAAACATTCCGTTGGAAACGTTCAAAGATACCATGGTTTTGCAAGCGTTAGATGATGTCCGCTCAAGCGATAAGCATAAGGTTTTGAAGTTTGATGGGAGGAAGTTGATGGAAAAGTTCAGTTCCACGAAGTTGGACTACTTCTCGGACGCAAACGTCAAGAGGGAGTTTGAAAATAAAATTATCAATTATTGTTCGATTTGGTGCTGCAAACACTCACATCCCGGTCATATTTGGTACGATATGTCATTCGATATTCTTCCTCACAAAGATAGGCACGGCAGAACATTCAATGAAACGTACCCGTGGCGGGCGTTGACAGGCCCGTAAAATTATAGGCATTGATTAGATTTTTATGAACGCTTTAGCTACATTCACTACTAGTTTTCAATAATAATTAAACATGATCACTTCTCGGGCGCCACTATACCAATATACGTCATAACTAATGGACCATCGCTATCTTCTAAAGTTCGCATCGAATGCGGCTCTTTAGGACCTACCGTGATGACAACATCTTTCTCGAGACGATAGGTTTCTCTCGGTTGAGCACCTTCCTCAGCACCGATGTCCCAAACGCAAAACTCGCCTTTCCCCGAGAGCACTTCAAAGATTTCGTACTTCGATTCGTGCACGTGCCTATCGACTGATTGTCCAGGAGGCATCGACGACCGCGAAAAGTTTGTGATTTGCGGTACCTCGTCGTATTTCTTTCATAAATAACATACAAAAGCAAACAAAGGTTAGTAGGGGATTTGAGAAGAAAGGTTGTTTTTATTTAACTTACCAAGAAATCTTTGGTGATATCTCCGGAATCCTGTTGATGAATCAACGCTCTCTTTTCAATATTTTCGTACGATGCATATCTAACTTTTACTGCCGGATAGTCTACCGATGAATCAGCAACATCTGCGCGCGGCGCGTGTACCCCTGCACGTATTTCACTTGTTCCACTCATACGAGGTAGGTGATTTTTTTTGTTGGGTGTTCGTCTTCGCATTTCCCTCTTTTTTACCTTCCTGCACTTTTCGAAAAATAATTTACTCATATTTCCTGAATGTTTATCCGATTTATTTTCTCTGCAACAGATACATGCATTTATTTCAAGCGAGTATATAAGTTATGATACAGTATCTCTAGTTATCAAGTAGGAAAATAAATTTAATTATTAATTTACATTTTATTTATTTTTTTATGCGAGAGATTCTGCGGATATGTCCCCAAAATAATACTCTATTTGCATATTTATACAGTTTTAATGTGTTTTAAACGGTATTTTTAAAATGAAAATGAGAATAAGTTCGGGAATATGATGAATATTTTTATTTTAATATTTTAATGGAGCTTATTTTTAATAAATTAATTTTTATTCATGATATATCGATAAATAAAATTGAAACACACCGTGAATATATTCAGAAATAATATTGTATTTAGAATATTTACTTAATTTATATTATTTTAACGCGAGATGTAGCGAATGGATTTAAATACGAGAAAATTTTCGAAATTGAAGAGGAGGGGGGGAATCTTTCTCTGATAAGTTCCTCACTTTTTCTTCGCTGTTGCAATCAAAGGAGAAGTGTGTTTCTCATTGAACGCTTTGCACTCGTCAATCGATTCATTGAAGCACATGTCGAGCGCAGGAAAATCAGGGAAGGAGAAGAAAGACAAGGACAAGGAGAAGAATAATTCAACTGTGCATTCCGTTGTTGTCTCTCTCGAACAACAGAGAGAAGAAGAAATGAAAGCTACGACCGAGGCTACTTTAACGGAGTTGCGAGAGATTTTAAAGGATACCGAGCAAGACACGTGGCAATTCGTGAAACCTCGGACGCAGCTTTGATCAGTGACACGATGATGATCAGTACTCGTTTGTGCCCTTCCTCCTCTCTCGTTCGAGGGAAGAAGGAGGGATCTTCTTTGGTCACACCGAGAACAAAAAGAACTAGGAAAAGTAGAGTTCAGCATACCACCGTCTCTACGCTCTTGAGCGAGTACGAATCGATTTTGAACCAATCACCAATGCTTGTGAAATCGCTCACTTCTTTATTCGGATTTGGTGTCGCCGACGTTGTCGCGCAAGGTTTGTCAACATCGACAAACGCAGACGCAAGGAGCTCACCTAAATTCGACGGAGCTCGCACGCTTCGATTCGCTGCGTTTGGTTTCTTCTTCTACGGTCCCACATCTTCAGTTTGGTACTCTTCTCTCGATACTTACATATTACCTGAAAATCCAACGAGTGGTTTGGCGGTTGCATCGAAAGTGTTCGCAGATCAAGTTTTGTGGGCACCGGTCCTGATTTCGTCACTTTTCGCTTTCGACTTGGCTTTCGATACTTCTGGGAGGACGAAGCCGACGTTGTCAAAGAAGATAGAAAATGATTTATTTTCAGCTTTGAAAGTGAATTGGAGTTTTTGGCCGATGTTCCACTTGTTTTCATTTCGATTTGTTCCATCCGAAGACCGAATTCTGTACATAAACTGCGTGCAAGTGCTTTTCAATGTTTTTTTGGTCTACACGTCGAGTAAAAGAGAAGAAGGAAAAGGAGACGAAGATTCGATTTAGTACGTAACTAGCATGATGGGTATTAGAATTAGTTTTCATCTAGTGGTAATAGTAATAGTAATTATAGCTTCTTAATTAGGAATGATAATGTACACACATACAATTAGTTGTATAAGTTCGGTATTCAAAGCACCCCGCACCGTTTCAATGCTGTCCACGCTTGTATCTTCGGATACCAACCCGCCTCTTTCTGCTTCTCAAAAAACGTCTTTTCGTTTGGAGGTTTCTCCACGTCGTGCGATACCAAGCCTTTCAAAAAATCTTTCAGGAAAAAGCTTTGCCTTTCGACGACGTCTATGTTGGTTGTTATGCTCGCTCTTTCTAACTCGTTGCAATCCAACTTTGAAAGTCTATACTCGGGAAACGAGCTTATCGCACGAGTAAAGTCAACTTGTTTTCCATGTGTCAGGGCTTCGAACAAATGGCTGACAACTGTTTTTGGTTGAATAGCTTTCCCCGTGCTCTGCGTCATAGCTATTGCTTCTACGTGTTCACCTTTTTGGAATCTGTTGTACGATTGTTCCCAATTGGGCGGAATCACCGTACCTCCGGTGCCTTTCCTTGGTTTGTATTCTGCGAGTTTCCAGTGCGTTTTTGGCGTGACTACGTCTAGCGCCATGAAAGGCGTCGCAGATGTTGTTGGCGTTTGCATCGATTGCAAAGAAGTAGCAGGGTTTGCCGTTATAACTAATGCCAACTCCGCCACACTCTGTTGTATCAAAGTGCACAAATTCTCCACGCCGGAAACGCGAACGCCAACCGCTCGTAAAGCTTCCACCGTCGAAGGTTTTGCGTACGCAATTTTCTTGCACAGATGCTGCGACAACACGTTCGTGGGCGCCAACCCGAGGAACTTCGCCCGCTCGTCTCTCCAAGATTCAATTCTGCGTAACAACTCCAGGTGACCATCCGCTCTGGATTCTTGCCCACTCGTTCGATAATATTTAATTTGTCGTAACCATTGTAACTCTGCGGTAACAATCTCGGAGTTGGCACCATTTTGCTGTTGTAGTAAAAACTCCTCCTCCGGAATGGTTGAGACATCTACGCCAGCGGAAATTAACTCTTTCTTCGTCGCTTCGATCTTCTCCTTCAAAGCTTTCTCGGAGTTTAGCAACGCTTGCGGGACAGGTAAAATCAGTTCTTTTGTTGTAGCAGGCGAGTTATCGTTGTGGTCGACGAAGAACTCCATGCGAGCCTTCGACGAAAGCGAGTAGACGTTCCAAGATCCGTACGCACCTCTCACCTTCTGTTCTGTAACGTATTTTGCTCGCACTAAAGTACCCAGAACCTCCTTGTAAAAATGTTGGTTTGTCGAGTTTCTATCCGCTCTCTTTTTTGCCTCGTCAATCTGAAACCGTTGCCATTGGTGATTTAAAACAACCTTCCCATTCTTGGGCGTTTTACCGAGAACGGTATCGACAAGATTTGTCGTGGTCAAACTTCCACCATGCTTCAACGTCAATAAGATAGGCATGACTTCGTTTGTTAAGTTTCTCTGCAAATCGTCCTCTTTAATCGTTTTCGACCGGATACAATTATCGCAAGTTCCACATCGGGAGCCAAATCGAGGAGTCTCCTCAAAGTGTTCGAGAATCATAGCGCGACGACATTTCGCTCGTTCAATCGCATACTGCTTTAACTTTTCCGTCGAGTTCAGTTGCGTTTCTAACGATTCTTTTGTTAATCCTTTGGTGTAAAAGTCCGAGGAAAACTTAGAAAAGTCTGAATCGGAGAACAACATGGAGACGTTGGAAGCGATGCCGTCTCTTCCAGCTCTCCCGATTTGCTGGTAATATTCCTCCATCGTTTTTGGCGGGCCCGCATGGATAACCATTCGTACGTCGGCCTTATCGATACCCATCCCAAATGCAGTCGTTGCTACGACTACTTTACACGCGGACGATAAAAAGCGCATGTGCGCATCGTGTCTGTCTCGAGGCGTCATCGAGCCGTGATACATGGCGACGTTTTCTGAACCAATTCTGCCTTGCAAGGCGCCCGTTAATCTGATAACCTGCGCAATAGTCGCGCAATATATGATAGAGGAATCGTATTTCGGTTTCGCTAATGAAGTTGGTAAAGTTCGTTTCGTTTGTTGTTGTTCTTTCGTTGACGCGGATGCTGTGATCTGAGACACGATGTAGTTCAAATCGCTGCTGAAATCAACTTTTCGATGACATTGAATGCGTAGGTTTGGCCTATCCACAGAATTTGTGGCGATGTAAGGATTGTTCAACTTTAGAGTTTTTGAAATATCCTCGCGAACGTGTTTCACCGCCGTCGCCGTCAACGCCATGATTGGAATCCCAGGAAGTTTGTCTCTCAACACCGCCAGTTGTTTGTAACTCACTCGGAAATCGTGACCCCATTGGGAGATGCAATGCGCTTCGTCTATGGCGATCAATCCAATTTTGTTTGCAGCTTTCAATGATTGTAATCTCTGCACAAATATGGACGAAGAAGAAAAATCGCCGTTGTCTCCAACGAAAGAAATCTTCTCCGGGGTGACGAACACAATCTTATACTCGCCTCGAAACACGCGATCTTCCACCGTATTATCGGTTTGCCCGGACCCAAGAAAACAAGCAATATCATTCTTTCCACCACTTCCATCTGTGATAATATTCCCAACCGTATTATTCAACGCTGTCACTTGATCTTGCATCAATGAAATCAACGGCGAGACGACGATGGACATTTTCCCACCTTCGTGCAGCGCCGGTAGTTGGTATGCGAGCGACTTCCCACTTCCGGTGGACCAAAACACGCACGTATCTCTCCCTTCTATCGCGGCTTTGATGACTTCTTCCTGGCCTGGACGAAAATTCGAGTACCCGTAATATTTTTCCAGCGTTTCTTTCAGCGTCGTTGTTGTGGTTCGAGTTGTTTGACTCGTGGTCGGTTGCGAGGCAAATTCAATCGCTCTTTTCGTTTTATAAAGAGGAGAAGCCGACGACGCCGAAGCGGTATTATTCATCGCGTCCTCGTAATCTCTCTTTCTGTTGTTGTTCGTGTTGTTCGTGTTGTTGTTCGTGGCATCGTCGTCACCACCGCCACCAGATTGCTTCTTCTCCGCGGTGGCCACCAACTCCTCGAAAAATTCATCTTCCCACTCGTCGTCTGCGATATTCATTGTGACGAAACTTGACCACCACCACCAACGACTTCTTCTTCTTCTTCGTGGAATAACAACAACAACAACAAAAAGGAAGAGTCACCCAAAACAATACCTGAAGAGAAAAGAAAAGAGAAGAGAGAACGTATGTGTGCGCGTGTGTAGACGCGTGCGCGCTTAAAAAGAAGAGAGAGAGTGTGAATGAACTTTGTGGCGATGAAGAGAGAAGAAGAGAGATTTTGAAAAAAATTTTGGGTCGTTTTGGTGCTCACAATTTTTTTTCGAGAGAGAGAGAGAAGAAGAAGAAAGAGGAAGAGAATTTAGGTTTTAGAGTGGAATTTTTTTCGAGGAAAGCAAAGGAAAGGGGGAACAAACAAACAAAAAAAGATACAAAAAATTTCATCACTTTCAAAGCGTGCGCGAACGTTTATATACATACATACGTTGTAAAAGAGTCTCGAAGAGAAGAAGAAGAAAGAGATATAACACACGCACAGAGAGTGGATATATACATATATAATTAAAATGAGAACGCCAGCGTCGCCATCGGTGGAAGCGCTGTTAACGCCGAACAGGAATAATGCGAACGAAAACGCAACGACGCCTACGAATTTCATCTCCAAAAGTGGGGGAAGGAAATCGAAAACGCCGTTGAAGTCCCCTCTCGGGGTGGTTGGATTGTTGTCCCCGAACGATGATACTTTGGAGAGACAACAGTCCATGAAGAAGAGGCAAACGGTTTCCGCGTTTCGAAGAGAGCTGAGTAAGAACGTCGAAAAGCAGTTGGAGAATATCGGGGACCTCGCTAATTTATCCTCCTCTTCTTCCTCAGATTTAGAGGAAGGCGACGATGAAGCTGAAGATGGTGTCATCAGCGAGAACGTGAAAGAACAAGAGAAGCTGAAAGAACAACAACAAAAGAAGAAAGCGGCGGCGATGGCGGCAACCGCAGCGACGACGAACAAACAACAACCAAAGTTGACGCAAGATGCGGTTATGAATTTGTACGCCAACTGTATCAAATTGGCCTCGGAAAACAAAATCAACGCGAAGAACACGTGGTCGTTGGCGTTGATCGATCACATTTCAGATATCGTCAAGAATGAGAAAGATGAGGACGATAACACAAACTTTCAAAAAGCCTCGTGTACTTTAGAGGCTGGCGTGAAGATTTATGCCTCGAGAGTTGATTCGTTTCACTCGGAGACGTTTCGTATGCTTGGCGGGATATCAAATGCCTCCGGAAATAACGGTGAAGACGAAGAGAACATGGATGATCCGAGACGGGGTTCCGGTGATGGCGCGGAAGAATTCGACGAGGATGGGAATCCGATTCCGAAGCAAAAGAAACAATCGACGCGATCGTCGAACGTGATCACGTTGGAAAATCCAGAAAATCACACGATGAAAGTCATGGACGACGTCGTGCACGTGGATCCTTTGTTTAAGAAGACCTCGTCCATGTTTGACGAAGGTGGGGCGAGTGGCTTGTTACTAAACAACTTGGCGGTGCATAAAGGGTGCAACATTTGCTTTGATTCCGAAGAGGTTCCAGATTACACGCGAGGCGACGATTTGGAAGGCGGAGCCGGAACGCTCGATTTGTCGCAGATGTCCAGAGAGATTGCTAATGCGTTCGCCGTCGGACAAACGAGAACGAGAATCACGCCTTCGATTGATATCGTACACGAAATGCTCGCCGAAGTGACTGGGATTCCGTACAACAAGCCCGGAAGTGATAATGTGGGCGGCGGGGCGATGACTTCCTCGAACGGGACTACTGCCGAAGGTGGTGATGACTTCTTTGGCGGAGCGTCCGACCAAGACGCGATCACGTTCGCGGAATACGATGAAGATGATGAAGATAACGTTCCCAATGGTGGCGATGGAGACGATGGTTTCAACGTCAACGTCGAAGAAGAAGACTGGGGACTTGGAGATGGCGCCGACGGCTTTGGCGATAACGACGACGAGAACGATTGGGGACGTCTCGGTAACGACGAAGAAGACGATTACGAGAACAACCTCACCGCAGATACCGGGTCTTTGGATTGGGTAGCGAACGTGGCCATTGGCGGGAAGCATGCCTGGGCTGGCCCATCGCATTGGCATTTCAAGAAGACGAGCGCGCCATCAACGTCGCAAGTCATAAAATACGACGAAAATGGTGAACCGATCAAAGTTTCCGCTGCAGGTGATAAAGAGAAGAAGAAGAAAGGGGAGAGAGACTTGACGTATGATTTCGAAAACTTGCCGGATTTAGACGATAAGCGTTTCGATATGGCGAACGACCCGAACGATCTTCTTTTAAAATCTGAATTAACGACGAGCGACACGTTGTTGCCTCCAGATTTAGGCTACGAAGCCGAAGATTTGATCAAGTTGTTCTTAAAACCACAGTTTGTAAACACGGTGATGGCTCCCAAAAGAGCTGCCGTGCGTTCAGAGATCAACTTCCACGACAACGACAACAACCTCTTCATTCCGAACAAGGATGGTGGGTTCGATGGTGGCGACTTCGGTGGCGGCTTTGACGATGACGACATTCAAAGAGATGAGGATGGGAATGAACTCGTCGGCGCTGCTGGTGGGTGGAACGACGACGGTGATAATGGTTTGGTTGATGCGCCTCGAAAGGTTGAAAAAATAGAAGTGAACTACGCGAGAACTACGAAAGTTGTCGACATCCGCGCGTTGAAGCAAACAATCTGGAAAGACTTAGAGGAAGAAAACGAAACAATGGAACAGAAGCACTCATTCCACGAGATCTTGAGCCAATTTCCGGAACAGAACCCGGCCGGACGACTGGAAGATATCTCAGTACACATGGCTTTTATTTGCGCGTTGCATTTGGCGAACGAGCACGGGTTGGTAATCAAGAGCGTGCCCGAAATGAACGATTTGGTGATTTCAAACGTACCAACAGAGGCGTAAACAGAGGAATACTTAATTTATGTGTATGTGTGTGCGTGTTTTCGTGTGAGCAGGCATAAATTAAATACAGACTGCTGCCGTTGTAATTCTACTTAAAGATTATATTTGATTATTATACTTTCAAGGTTGTTGTTTGCAACACAACACTAGTTTTGCTTAGATTCTAATTTCGTTTTTACTTTCTTATGCAGCGCCAGCCTCTTTCTTCGCTTTCTCTTCATCCTCCCACTCCTTGGAAATGTGATTCTGAAGTGCTCTGACGATGTCACCCTTGGCACACGCGGCTTCGTTGAACTTGGCCACGGAGCTTTGCGTGTCTTTCTTCCAGCTCTTGTCGTTTCGGAGAAACTTGACACTCGATCGCTCATACAAGACGTTGCCCCAGAGAACTAAGATCTGCGCTTTTACGCCGCTGGTTTCCTCTGACCCTTCGACTAAAACAACGTCTCGCTGTTCCGGGCTGAGCATCTTCATGGATTCGTCAAACTTTTGAAGGGCCAAATCAAACATCTTGTCAGCTTCTTTCTCCATCTTTTGCTTCTCCTTTTTGTCCGATTCCGACTTGGCGATGTTCGAGTAAATCTTCGCTCTTTCAAAGGCTTGCTGACCCCAAGCAATGGATGCTTCGAAAAAGTCACCCTTAATGTTGAGCGCTTTTTGAAACAAAGCGATAGCCTTGTCGAACTCCGCGTCGAGTTCGGGCAAGTCTTTCTTGATATCAGCGTAATCGTCGTCCTCGTTTTCATTTTCTTCGTTTTTGTTTTCTCCATCTCTTTCTGCTCTTCTCTTCTCAGCCGCAACCTCGATGATTTTACGGGCCGCGCAGACGTGCACGTTACCCCAGTTGAACATAGCTGCCGTCGCCGCCTCTTGAAATTTGTCCGTGGCAGCACCTAACAACGTCTTTGCCTCGGGCGAGCCAACCGCCTTCTCCAATGTTTCGCAGCACTTCTCCAAGCCAATCTCTCTCAAGTCTAACGGTCCTTTCGGGGGCGCAGCATCGCCCAAGGTCCTTCTGAACAACGCCGCAAACGATAACAACCATTCATCGATTTCAATTACGTCTTCGGCCGGTTCATCTTCGGTCGCCAACTCTTCTGGTTGTACGTTCTCCTTGGTCTCGGACACCGCTCCCTCGGAGTCAAAGACACGAAGTTCAATTACCGGGAGTTCCGAATTCGCTCCATCCTTTTTGTTTTCTTGGGATTTCTTGTAATCTTCCGCGTTTGCAAACGTCGTCAACGCGAATCTCAAGTCCGCTCTAGAGGTCAAGGTTAACACTTCGTCTTCCAAATCTAACCATTTCAAGATGATATTTTTGTCATCTTCCAAGCTGAACGATTTCTTCGCATGGTTCACCAAGTCAGTGTACGTGACAGAAATAGGCACTTTCACTTCCGCGGAATCCTTACCTTCTCTCATGAATCTAATCGTCAAGTCTGGGATCTTTTGTTGAGCCTGCGCTTGCAAGGCTCTTTGTCTTTGCTGCTGCGCCTGCGCCGCTGCAATTTGCTCGCGAGTGTACTGCTGCGGTCGCTTTTCCAAGCTCGATCCGCCCAATCCGTTGACTGCCGTCTTCTTCTTCGCCGCTGCTTTCGCTTTGCCGCGAACTTTGTCCAACATTGCCTTGACGGACTCGTCTGTATCGTCTTGCTTCCATGCAACTTCTAAATCGTGTTGCGCCTCTTTGAACTGACCCAACTGTTCGTACGCGGTAGCTCTGCGCTTCAACGCAACCTTCCCGTTCGGGACATCTTCCAAAGCTGCTGTGCAGCATAAGATTGCGTGCGAAAACTGCTTCTCGCGGATCCAGCACGCAGCTTGAGAAGTCAAAAGGGCAGATCTTTCCGGACTCCCCGCTAACGCTAAACCCAAAGCTTTCTCATACGTATGAATGGCACGGAGGTGCTCTTGCTTCATGAAAAGCTGATCGCCTTCTTTCTTCAAAGATGCGCACTTTTTGTGGAAACCTGCTAATTCTTGCTTGTTGTTGTTTTGATTGACGGCCATCGTGTTCGCTTTTGTCGTTATTGGCTTGTTCTAGAGCTTGTTTGTTCTAATATGTTTTCGCAGATATTTTTTATTTCTTCGAGTTCGTATCGTTCAATCTAGCCAGAGCTTCCTTAGCTTCTTCTAACGATGCGATGACGGTTTCGAGTTCTGATTTATCAAGCTCGAGGACTTGAGTATTCTCTTCTTCGTTGTTGTCCCGGCTGGTGGTCCGAAAGTGCAGTTGTACTACCGGCGTGTTGATACGCTGAACCTTATCACTCGAGAGCACTTGATGAATCTGTTTCGGGTACGGAAGGGATAAAGGGGGAGAGAGAGATTGAAGCGGTGAGTTTCAATCGAATACACAGAATGTTTCAAACGACGATAACACAATCTAAACTTCTAGCCGTCCTCCGACACGTTGAAGTAGATGAATCTTATCCTCCCACAAAACTTTCAGAACGCATTCGCGTTGCACTATCTGAAATAGGTGACGGCGGCAAGGCTGGAAAGAAAGAAGACTCAAAGAAAAATTTGCGCTCGTAATCGCGCGCGAGAGGGATGGACAAAACGAGCGCATTCAAAAAACTCCTTCAGAATCGCGCTCGAAGAAGACGCGTCTTCCTATTTCAGACGTTTTTTGGCAGACATCGTCTTCGCGTTCCCCTCTTTCCCTCACACCGACTTCATTTCCGCTCTGGAAGAAAAAAGTACGGTAAGAGGTTTTCTAATCCTCGAGGAAAAAAAACGCCGCGCGCGGGCGACTAAGAGACGCGATGCGAAGGATATCATCGCTCCTACGCATCGAATTCGAATTAAGAAAATATATGCTTACCTTCCAATCTATGTCCGAGAGTTTCTTCTCTGACATGCACTGAGATGACGCACGCGTTTGTATTATGACGACGATTACGAAACGCTTCCACATACCCTTTTTTGCTTTTTTTTAACTTTTGGATGACTGTGTGACGTGCTTGATTGAGCTCTACTCTCGTGCGCACCTCTCTCAGCACTGTTTTTCTTTTAAACTGCTCACTTGTACTATTACATGATTTACACGAAAAGAACACACACACACGCACACACACCAGCTATGAGTGAGTGAGTGAGTGAATACTGTTCTCCTTTCTATATTTTGTCTATCGGACATTCTATTCTATTCTAAATGTAAAGTGCTACTTCAACCGTCTCAAGAGTTCTTGCCACTCTCGGCTGCTGTTCTTCCTTGGCTCTTCAGAAAACCATCTGCTCTTCAATGCCTCCGTGGCCGAAAGTCGTCGCTCCGGATCAAAGACTAACAACCCGTTCAAAATATCAAAGCCAGCGTCTGAGATTCCGGGTCCAATTTCAATTTCGTCTTCGTGTTCGCGATGTTTTGGAAAGCGTTGGCGCAGCGAGTTGTGCGGGTGGACCGCAAAGTTCACTTTGGTCGCATGCGGTAAAGATTTGAACTTGGGCCATATCTGTTCATTAGGCGTGCCAAGCATGCGAAAATGCTTATCAATTTGATCAATTTCGGTTCGCCCGGGAAATAAAGGTTTCCCTTGCAACAATTCAGCGAATATGCATCCCAAGCTCCAATTATCGACGGCGTAGGAGTACTTCTTTTCGCCTAAGAGCAACTCGGGCGGTCGATACCAGAGCGTGCACACCAACGGCGTGTAGTTGTTCAAAGGCGACCCGTATTCTCGTGCTAAACCGAAATCGCAAATCTTCAACTCGCCTAAATCGTTAAATAAGACGTTTGTTGTCTTTAAATCTCTATGCAAGACCCAGTTTTCGTGTAAATAGCTTACTCCCGATAGCAGTTGCCAGGCTAAACATTTGCACTCCGGGAGCGTAAATCCCCTGTTCATGTCATCCATCATGCGATTCAAGTCGCGTCCGCAATATTCCATGACCATAAAAACTTGATCGATCGATCGACCAACGACAACTTCACTCACGTACACGATGTTCTTGTGTTGTAACTGCAACAAAGTGTTAATCTCTCTCAAAGCTGTGACTGGGAAGCCTTCTCTCTCCTTGTCCATTTTCACTTTTTTCAACGCGGCGATTTCTCCCGTTTCCTTATCTCTGGCTTTGAAAACGACACCGTACGTACCTTCGTCGATGTGTCCAAGCTTTTCGAAACACTCGACCGACCTGCACGCTTTCTTGTGGTCGTGAGGTTTCGGAAGAAGAGGCACGTATTCCACTTTTTTGCCATCTTCTTCGTCTTCTTCAGATTCAGAAAATTCATTGTTGTTATTCTTATTATTCGCCACGGCGCCGTCCAACAATGCTCTACGTTCTTCAACCATGCCTCTGTTTGCGTTTACAATTTGTTCTCGCATCGATCCTGGTGGTAACATTGGACGAGCTTCTCTTCCGTCGTCATCTTCGACTTCTTCTCCCATCGGAGGCGTGTCCATTGTTTTATGACCATCTTCTAAATCCTCCATTTCTGGCGTGGGATCCATTCTAGGTTGTTGCCTTCTTCCGTTCTCCGCGCGTTTTCTATCAATACTATTCTTATTATCGTCGTCATCGTTGTCTGAATCATCGCTGGGAGGCGTCAATAACTTTGCAACGTCAACTACCTCTCGCTTGTTCCTTTTTCGCGCGTGTTTTACGTCGTCTTCGCGAACACTCCCATCTTCTCCTTCTTCTGTTTGCATTTGCTGCGCCGTAAAATTCGCAAACTCTGCTTGTTCGTTCATCATCTTTTCTAAGTACGATTCTTTTTGCTTGTTATTGTTATTCTTATTATCATTCGTCGCTGTCGCTTCTTCTTCTTCTTCTTCTTCTTCTTCAACTCCTTCCTCCGCCTCGTCGTCGGAGGAATCAGCTCCCCACCGTCCTTTCTTCTTTGTCGTCGTCGTCGCCATTGGCGGTGGCATGGTCGGTCCAGCTTCTTCTTCGTCCAAATCGTACTCTTCTGTTAGTCCCACCGATGGTCCCGGTGGTGGTCGCATCGGTCCGCACATGTCTCCCAAATCTTCTTCTTCTTCTTCTTTCACCATCGACTCCAATTTCATCTTCTTCTCTTTTAATCTCGCCGCCGCTTCCCGGGCTTTCTTCAAGACGCTCGCGGCTGGGGGTGCCATTTTGAAAGCGTTTGCGCGTGCCCGTTCTAAACGACTCTTCTCTCTCTCTCTCGTTAACGATAATAATTACAATTATATTATTACTGATGATGGTGATGTTGATAGTATCAAACGGAGAGAGAGAGAGAGAGAGTTCTTTTCTCCTTTTTATTTTTCAAGAGGCGTACAACTTTTTGACGTTTTTCCTCATTCTCGGTCTCGAAAGTGGATTGATTGTAAATAAAAGGCGAACGCGAGCGTGAATGACGAGTAAAACGGTCAACCACGCGACCCAGTTTTCTTCCTCTTCCTCTTAACTTGGGATTTTGAATAGCAACAGAATGACGTCAAACGCAAAAGAACAACGAGAGGAAGAAGAAGAAGAAGAGATTCCAAATCTTCTTCCAATTCGAAGATATCAAAACGAAATCGTGCAGGCGGTGAAAACGAACGCTGTGGTTGTTATTTTAGGCGAAACTGGGTCTGGGAAGACGACGCAAATAGCGCAGATTTTGTGGGAGCACATAGATGAGATTTTATCGTCGTCAGAACAGAAAAGCGGTGATGACTGTGGGAGAAGATTAAACGGTATCGCCGTCACGCAGCCGAGACGGGTGGCGGCTATTTCAGTTGCCAGACGCGTGCACAAGGAGATGTGCGATAACGATAAAAATATCGAGAGAAGGTTTGGCCAAGGCTTAGTTGGATACTCAGTCCGGTTCGACGATAACACGTCTAAGAATACCAAAATTAAATACTTAACGGACGGGATGTTATTGAGGGAGGTGTTGTCGGATCCGGAGTTGCAAAGATACGGCATCGTTGTTCTTGACGAAGCGCACGAGAGGTCCGTGAACACCGACGTTTTGTTTGGGATATTGAAGAAGTTAACAACTACAAAAGATAATACGAAGAAGAATGGGTTGAAAGTCGTAGTAACGAGTGCGACGCTAGATTCGGAAAAATTTAGTGCATATTTCAATAACTGCCCGGTGTTCAACGTTCCCGGGAGAACCTTCCCGGTTAAAATTTCGCACGCTTTGGAGAGACCGCCGACAGTTTCGAATAACGGGAAGAATAGTATTGCTTATTTTGATGCCGCCATCGACACCGTCTTACAAATACACGAAACTGCCAAAATTCCCGGGGACATTTTGTGTTTCTTAACGGGTAAAGGTGAAATTGACCGGGCATGCAAGATTCTAGACGAACGCGTCAAGGAGATGGATTCTGAAAGTATGGGAGGTAAATTGGCGCAAATCATACCTTTATATGCTGCGCTAACTCCAGAAATGCAAGCGAGAGTCTTTTCAAAAAAACCGGAGGGGTTAGAGTCTACGTGCAGAAGAATAGTCATCGCCACAAACATTGCCGAAACGTCGTTGACGGTACCTGGAATCGTATACGTCGTCGATCCTGGAGTGGTCAAATTGAAGCGATACGACGCAGCAACCGGCATCGAAACTTTAGACGTCGAGCAAATCTCTAAAGTTCAGGCGACGCAGAGAGCCGGAAGAGCAGGACGAACGCAAGCGGGGAAGTGCTATCGTTTATACACGAAAGAAAATTTCCAGCTCGATTTCGCCGACGCCACAGAGCCGGAAATCCAAAGAACCTCTCTCGTGAACGTCGTTTTGTATCTGAAATCTTTAGAGATGGAAGACATGGACGTTTTAAGGTTTGACTTTCTCGATCGCCCGAAAGAGTCTGCGCTAAAAGATGCTTTGAAGCAGTTGTACGTGTTAGATGCGATTGATGAAAATGGAAAAATAACAAAGATTGGTAAAGAAATGGCCCCTTTACCACTGGAACCAAACTTAGCGCGGGCGATGCTCGAGGCGAAGAAACTGGGGTGCGTCGAAGAGTGCGCTACAATCGCGGCGATGTTATCGGTAGACAGACTGGAAGTTGCAGATTCCTCGTCTCTAAATGATAAGAACAGAGAATACCGCGGGAATCCGTTACAGAAGATTGTTTCAGAGGATGCTTTCACGCTCGGAGATCACATCGTGTTTCTACGGACATTCGAGCGTTGGCAGAGAGAACGGTATCGAAGAGATTTTGCGAGAGAGTATTCGTTATCTGAACGGGGCTTGGAGTTTGCAAAAGATGTGAGAAGACAGTTGCTAGACTGCATGCGGTCTCTATCGGATGATAACGACGGTGCCTGGTCGTCCAAGAGGTCTCGAGAAGAAGAAGAAGAACAAAGACATAACAAAAATAAAAGCGAACGTTTGAGAACGAAGAATGTCCGCAAAGCGCTCGCGAAAGGATTCATCTCAAAAATTGCCAGAAGAGGTACAGCAAGCAATTGCTTCAAAACGTTTGCGTTTGAAGCGAAAACGTTGGCGGAGGTGCACCCGTCTTCTGCGCGAGCGTTAGCGGACGAAGACGGATTATTGCCAGATTGGATTGTCTATCACGAGATGATCATGACGTCTCGTCCGTTTCTGAGACACGTGTGCAAAGTGGAATACGAATGGATCGAAGATGCGTTGCCAAGATTGGAAAATCCCATCGACGTGAAGAAGCTTAGCGGTGGATTTTACGCGAACGATGAAGGCTTGCCCTCTGGTCGCGGTCCTGAAAATGGGAGCGATATAGCCACGAAGACGGGGAGCGTGCAAGAAGACAAAACGCAACAGAAAGCTAAACAAGAAGAGAAGATGAACGAAGCGAGAGCTCGTTTTCTAGCTCGAAAGAAAATGAAAGCGACTAAGTGAAGCGGTAGGAGCAATAGCAGTAGTTGTAGTGATAGTAGTCATGATAGCGCTAGAAACGTTTGAGCAAACATATACTAAAATATACTATACTGAGCATACTGGTATACTACTTATAAACATATAAGCATAAACAAAAAATCTAATAAAAGTTTTCACTTCACCTAACAGCCTAACGCCGTGTTCATACAGAACTTATTTACTTACCGGCAGCCAACATAACGCTCTTAATCGTCGAGTAAACTTTAACCCACGCATTCGTTTGTGCTTCCGAAAGTCCGTTCAACGCCGAGGCGATGACATTCACAACAGCTTGCCCGACGACATCGTAATGCTCGGAAACGATATTTCTTTTGTTGTGGAATTGGCCGAGTTCTTCCAAAATAGGCACCAATTTTGAAACATCATCGAGTAAATGCACAGCCGCGTCTACGGCACCAATGACCGCTTTCCCGTGCGCTTTCAACATGGGCGATTCGTACAGATCCTCGACATTTCTAAACGAAAACAATTCCAACGCTCCCGGCGCTAACGAGAAAATCTCTCTGAAGAGCAAAACTCCCACCGCGGTCTTCTTCGCCTCTAAATCTTCCGATGACAGTTTGTTTGGTCCCGTCATGGGAAAGATCTGTTGCCACGTTCCTTGGACGTAGGCGATTTCATCCGGAGACGCGGCGGGTTGTTTCGCCGGTTGCGCCGAGGCGAGCGCAGGCTCCGTCGCTTTTGCAGGCGCCGCTGCTTTAACATCGCCCTCTTTCTTCTTAAACTTCGAAAAGAATCCCATCGCGACTGATGAGTGACGAAAACGAAAACAAGTATACACGCTTGTTTAAATTTATGTACTTTCGTGTCCTTTGACGCGCTTTTTTGCTCGTTTTCCCTTTCCTTTTTCCCCATTCGACGACAGACTTTTGCGCAACAACAGAAAATTAACAGAAATCTGAGTGAAATCACACGCTTGCAAAAAGATATTTATTACGTTTCCCACCGCGCAGCGCTTTCGCGTCTTTCTCTGTCTGTCTGTCTGTCTCTCTCTCTCTGTGTGTGTGTTTCTCTCTCTCTCTCTCTCTCTCTCTCTCTCTCTCTCTCGAATCGAATCGAATCGAATCGAAAAAAAAAGTACGGAGAGCAGACCTGCATTCGTTCGTTCGGCTCGCTCGCAACCGGATTTGAAAAGAAAAAAATTTGTATATATATTTGTGTTTTATGATTAGAAAATAGAAAACAAGGAGAGAGAATGTGTCGACGAATAACGTGCCCGACGTGCTCTAAACCGTCCTGGGTCGGGTGCGGCTTACACGTGGAGTCGAACGACGTCTTGGGGTTAGTTCCTCTCCTGGAAAGATGTCAGTGCAAGAAGGAGTATTCGACGAGAGATTCTGTGTTTCAGACTGGGAAACTACAAAACGTCTTGCGAGTTTCGAAAGGAGGAGGGAAAAAGAAAATATCGTCGAAGAAGAAAAGCGGTGACGATGAAAACGACAATGGCAACAACGACGACAATAATAATTCGAGCAGCGGCGACGAGAACGCGGATTCGGAAAGCAACACGGACGGAGATGGAGAATCGACGACTTCTGGAGAAACCGGAACGACTTCGTCGAGTGCACCAACCGCGGCGACAACTGCAACCGGCGAAAACGGCGAAAAGATAATTGTGAAGAAAAAGCCAAAGAGATCGAACTCGAGAACGGATAAATTCAGAAAGGTGAAGTACAAGTTTCTAAAGTTTAAAACGATGGATCTGTCGCAGTCAAGATTAGATCATTCGCAGAGTGAGATAAAATTTAAGGAACGTTTGAAGCTAATGGGCTACGGGTCGAGCCATAAGATCAAGAAAATTATTCTCAGGCAATTTACGTTAATCGCGTTTGGCTTAGCGGTGGCCTTCGCGTTGAAAGAAATAGAAAACAACGAAAGAGAAGAAGAGGAGGAATTATCTGCCACGGACGTGGTGTATTTCGTGGGGACCGTGATGACGACGATTGGATACGGGAACATCACACCGATTACAGACGGTGGCAAACTCTTAGTCACGTTCACGTGCTTGCCGCTGATTGCCAAATTTGCTTATTCTCTATCCGCCCTCACCGAGCCAATATTGGAAGTGGCGAGATTGTTCAGTTCTTACGCTCTGAAGGTGTTGAAAATGAAGGAACCGTTGGATTTAGAGGTCGACGTGCAGCAGATGATGAAAACTTTGGCGATTCAAACCACCGCGAATTACGGAACGATAGATTTGTCCGTAAATATTCCAGTGAAAGATTTGTCGACATTCTTGAATGTCCTCGGTTCTGGGTGGGAAAAAGTATCTACCAAAGACGTGAATCAATACATTGACGACCTCGCCGGCGATGGTTTCGCGGAAAGTTTCGGGACGAGCATTTCTGTGTCTGAAATTGTCACGCTTTTGAACCTCATCAAAGCCAATCACGCGGTCAGGAAGGAAAAGTTGAACATGCTCGCGTCCTTTTTCATCTCTTCCGCCGTTTTTCTGCTCGGTTTTGCCTACTTTACCTCGGTCAACAGAAACGGCGGTTGGTCGCACATAGACTCGCTCTACTTTTCAACCATCTCCTTGAGTACGGTTGGATTCGGCGATTTTGTTCCCGAAAGCACGCGCCAAATCGCGTTTTGGTACGTTTGGGTCACCTTAGGCTGTGGTATTTTCGCCACCTTGATTGGCTCCTTCACAAACATCCTCGGTGCGAGACAAGATGAACACTCTGCCAAGAAACAGTTAACGAAAACGTTTCGTAAAAAGGACGTCGTGCGCAAAGCGAGAATGTCCCTGGACGATGGGAGCGTAAGGGGCGAGAAAAAGCAGAGATTCGCAAGATTCACCGAGATGATTAGCGGTTTGTAATGACGCAGAAATGTGACGTAGTAATTTTTATTCATGCTGTCAGTGGTAGCGGGGGTATCTTTGTGATAACTAAAATGTGACCTTTTCCAATCTCGAAAAAAGCTCCTCCAGAAAATAATTACTCGTGTCCTCTTTTGGCCGACCGGGAAATATTTAGGTTTTAGAAGAGAGAGCTCGCGATCGACCGAAAACGCTTTGTTTTTTTTTTCTAGTCAACACACACATGCTCGCTTTCTCACGCGTCACAAACCTCGACGACGAGAACGCGCGTTACATTTTCATTCAAACAACCTATACATAAGAAACGCATTTAAAACATGAGTAGCGGTGAATACGACCAAACGTGTTATAATCCATCGCTGGATCGGATTTCGGACGGCGCGCAGCACTCGAGAGCGTGGGAGGAATATAAAACGTACGGGACTGCCGGAAGAAACGAGGACGAGATCGAGGAAAAGAATTCCTCAGATCGTCGATTCGCGCAAGAAGAAGAGGAGGAGGAGGAAGAGGAAGACGCAGGGGACGGTAGAACAAAAAAGAATAAAATAGTTCCAAAAGAAGAACTCATCAAGCAGAAATCGTACGGTAAAATCGGTAAGACCGTGTGGGATAAGAAAGCGCACGGCGGGAAGTATTACATCTCCACAGGAGAGAAAAAGAAAGGTTACGACGCCTTAGAGCAAACACCCGACGGCACAATTATTAGGCGAGAACCCGGGTACGAGAAACCGCAGAGCGGGTACACGACGAACTTTGTTGGAAATCACATGACTCAGGGTGCGATTGACCTAGTGCAGCACGAATTGACGAGAGTTGATCCAAAGATGAAGGAAGAGCGGATGCGTCGGTTGGAGGAGGCGAAAGGTATCAAACGTGAACCGCCAAAGTTGTTGAAGGTGGAAAAGAGCAAGAAAGTTTTGATGATCGGAGATAGAGAAAAGAGTGGTAATCTCAATGACGACAGAGAAAATCATCAAGAATCCTTCAAAACTCGCGTCATAAATTTCGATCGGTACACGTGGGAAGATAGAGACGGCGAAATCATCGTGCGCGTGCAACACGACGAAAAATTAATGGATCTGAAATCTGCGCAGTTGGAAGTACAAAACGAACGAAGTTTTACCGTTTCGATTAAATCCAAAGAGAAAGAGGGTAACGTATACGCACTTTCTGTTCCGCGTTTGTTTGATGCAATCGTGAGAGAGAAGAGCTGTATGCTCACGACGGCAAAGTCCCTTCGCGTAACGCTTGTGAAAGCAGAAATAGGTAAACCGTGGACGCGTTTGTCGTCTTCAGAGTCTTCCGAGAAACCTGTGTTGCGCCTGAATAACGCTCCAGATGACGGAACAAAAGAAGAAAATCAAGAGCGAGGACTCGTTATTAACAATATAAATTTGCGCGATTTGCGCGCTGAAGTGATTAAATTCCGCGACGGAAACTTAGCGCCAAAATTTACTCCTTCAAAGACGCCGGAGGAGATTGAGAGCGAGCTCGATTCTCAGATTGATGATGTGTCGACTCCAATGGAGTTTGCGTCTTTAAAGGAAGCGATGCAGTCGTGCGATTTATTTGAGTCCACTGGTGATCACGCAAATGCGATTAAAGCGTTCTCGTCGGCGCTCTTTTTCCTCCGCTTTTTCACGTCTTCTTCTTCCCCGCCGGCTTCAGAGGACGGCAGCGAAGATACCACGATACTTGAAGGAGATGGGAAATCTACTACCACTACTATCACTACTGCGACAACGATGGAGGTAAAAATTATAGATTGTTTACGGCGACGCGCGAAAATAAACATTTTACTCGGTAAAATAAAAAATGGGACGAATGATTACGCCGAAGCCATTCAAGAAGGTAAAAAGTTAATCTCTTCGTTATCGTTGGCATCGAATGCAACATCCTCTGCGAACTACGAAGGAAAAGCAGACACGACGAAAAAATTACTGTCCGAATTACACTTGGAACGAGGCAATGCCTACGAACAGGTTGAAAAATACGCCAATGCCATAGATGATTACAAAAGAGCGCTGAAAATCGGCGGAAACGATACAAAAGTTTCCATGGCATTGACTCGTGCGTCAAAGTTACACTTTCAAAGAGACATTGAACGCAGAGAAATCGAAAAGAAGAGATCGAAAAATAACGACGAAAACTCGTTACCGTCTCTACCCCGCCCAGGAATGAAACAATTCGAAAACAGAGGCAAGGCTGGAGCGTGCTTTTAATGCTTGTTTTTATGTATACATATACTACTTTCGTCGTGATCAATTTACTAAATCTACTACTTCTAAATACCAGTTTTTCTCAACGCTTCTTCAAATGCAAATGAATCGATGCACCTGATTTGATGTTGTAATATGCCAACGAGTTTGCATCTTTCAAGAAACCCATCTTCTTGACTTCCAATTTCATTTTCCCTTGCGCTAAGTTCCCCAGTAAAGGTTTCAACTCTTGCTTGATTTTTAACACCGTTTCTTTCCCGCTTTCAATTTCGAGATCAATCGTTTGGCCGTTCAAATTTTTGTCCTTCGCTTCATCAGGGCATAAGATTTTGATTTTGATTGTACCTGGATTCGCGGCGAGCCACTCGTCTTCGTCCTCCAACTCCATCTCTCCTATGCGCAACTTTTGCTTAACTGGTTCTGCATCTAATTCATCTCCTCCATCTTCCCGTCCTCGTTTCTGTCCGACTTCCGCATTCGTCGTGGGAGCCGCCGGCGGTGGCGGTGGGGGCATCGGCTGCTGCGCCATCATCGGTGGTGGCGGCAGTGGTTGAATCATAGCAGGAATCGCAGGCGGTGGCGGCTGCGGTGTAGGAGCTGCTATTGACGCAGAGGGAGGCTGTTGTTGTTGCTGCTGCTGCTTCTTCATTTGCTCATTCAAAGCGGTCGTGACGTCTTTATCATTCCCGCTGGAGAAAATGTCTGGTCTCGATTTAGCTAAACTTAAAATATTCTTCGCAAACTGGTCGTCGTCGACTTTGTTACTTCCTTGCAACTTTCTTAACATCGCATCTTTCTGTTCTTTCCATTTCGGGTCGATTAAAGAAACGCGCATGTGCTCGGCCATTTCCTCAACCGGAACAAGTTCGCCGGTGATAGGTGAGACGGCAAACTTGGTTGCCTTATCCCCTTTGGAAGCTGCCGCTCTTTCTTCTGGTTTTTTATAGTTTCGAACGATTTTCATACCAGGTTCCGGTAAGTTTTCGTTAATACCCGACGCGTGCTTCTCATCGGACGCATTCGGTGCTAAAGGTCTTGATGCTGCTTTCACTCTGTTCTCCGCCTCTAGCGCTTGCCGCACAATTTGTCGCTCTTCATCGTCCATGGTTGCCACGGCAGCGGCTCCTCCTGGTCCTCCTACGTCTATTTCTTCTTTTACTGCATTCGTCGCAGGTTGGGTATCAACCTTGGACGCATCCTCCAACGCTTGTCTTTTCAAGTATCCAACAATTTCTCTCATCGGAATGGGCTCCGGCAACGTTTCATCTTCGCCGTCGTCGAAATCAATCGTCTCCACCACCACAAAATCGTGCCAGTCGATAGCCTCCATTGCTTCTCGCTCCATGCGTTTCTTCTCCTCAATATCTTTTCTATTCTTCGTTTGTGTGGCATCCCATTCGGACCTTTTTAACGATCGCTCTAACGCCTTCTTATAATCTTCCTCCACGTCTAAAATTCCCTCCACTTCTTGCTTATTCTCCGGCATTAAAACCTCCGAGTACGAATCCGCTAAACTGGTGAAATAAGTGAACAAAGGATGCGCCGGTTTCAGAAACGCAAACTCCGGGTTTCGATATTCCCTAGACGCTAACCCGGAGAGAAACTTTGCGCCGTTTCGCGCCACGAACTGCGCGGAGAGCTTAATCACTTCAATCTCGCTCTTCTTCAAGCCTTGCGGCGGTTGCGTCCCGCTCGAATGTTTAAACTCTCTCGGACGTTCTAAAACTTCCGGTTTCGACGACGACGCCACTCCTCCGGCACCGCTAGTTTTCGCCATAAACTTGCTCTGACTCTGCACTCGCTCTGCCACTTCCATGCCTTTCTTGTTCTGATCTTCAATCGTCTTCCCTTCCAATTCTAATTTATTCGCTTCAATCTTCCCTCGATAGTACGAGTAAAACGGCGAATTCTCTCTCAAAAACGAAAACTTTTGATTGTTCTTCTCCGAAGATAAAATTCTGTTTTCAAACTCTGGCCCATTTTTCGCGACAAACTGCGCGGTTTTATCCACGATCGCTCGGACGTCCGGCGGAGGGATGATCACGCCGACCGAGTGCGTTTGCGTGTCAATCAACGAAATCGGTTTCATGCCATCTTTTTGGGAGATTTTTACCATGTTGTTCTGCAAACGTTCGTCGATGACGGCGACTTCTTTGTTGTTATTGTCATTATTCTTGGTTTCACCCATGACGACGACGACGACGACGTCGACGACGACGACCTGTGTTGGTGACTTTGAAGGTGGCGCGCGCGCGGGGATGCTTTTCTTCTAAAGTAAGTTTTGTCGGCGGAATTCGATTTGAAGAGGGCGAACTTTCTCTCTAAAAAAAATTTTTTGTGACGCGAAGAAGAACTTGAAGAAGAAGAAGAAGAGTCTGTTCTGTGTGCGTGTACCACAGAGAGTGCGGTTTTTGTAATTTATGCAAACTTTCAAATCAGATTGTGTGCATGCATTAAACTCATCTACGAAACGCTATTTCTGCGCGCGCGTGTTTATTATAAGACCATCTTTAACAAGACGTCGCTCTCGGACCAGTATTGCGTGGCGAGGCAGAACTTGACTCTCACCACCGTTTCTTCTTTATCGTTTTTAACCACCTCGAGTTTCGTCTCGAGCGAAACGAATGAACTCATCGACAGAGGCGCCTGTTTCACGTCAAAGACGACGTGGTATCGATGGTACTTTTGGCACGGCGATTCTTCGAGTTTAGAGACGATGCCGAAGAGTTCTTCTTCTTTATCCTCTTTCCCGGTGACCAAACGGACGTGTCGTTGGACTATGGTCTCGCCGCCAGGAAGTTTCAAACGCTGCGCATCTTCATCCTCGTACTTTACGACGCGGTCGTCTTTGAACTCGGTTTCGGAGGAGAAATAAGGGTGTTGTAACGCTTCGTGCGCGGTGATTCTTCTGGAAGGATCGAGCGTTAACATTCTTCGCAACAAATCCGCTTGGAAGACGGTGATTTCCTTCGCGCCAGTCAGTTTCAAGAAGGAGACTCTCGGCAACCACATCGGGAACATATCCTCGTGCCAACCGGGAATATTTTTAACATCCGGCCACAACGTTTCGTTTGGCGTTCCTAGAAGTTTAAAAATGCACAAAATTTGGTCCAACTGTTCGGCACCTTCGTAATATGCGAATTTGTTGAAGAGCGAGGAACCGAGGAGAAATTCGGCAAAGACACAACCGCACGCCCACACGTCCACGGCGTTTGTGTACTGTTTCGGAAGCACCGGTTTCTTTTTCTCCTTCTTCAATATTTTTGTCTTTTCATCACCCTCATCGTCGTTGTCGTCGTCGTCGCCGTCATTTTCTTCGTCGCATGTTTCAATATCATCGTATGCCGTTCCATCCATGGAATCCAGATCGATTTCGTGGACAGGTGGTATGATGAGTCCTTCGGGCGCGATGTAATACGGCACGGTGCACGAACGCAAAGGGGAGCGTTTCCCGATGTCACGACATCCTCTCGATGCCGCCCATGAAGCAATTACCAGCTGCCCATTGCCATCGTTCTTCTGAGCGTCGACTAAGAGATGTCCGCAATGCAAATTTCTATGCGCAATCCCGCGCGAATGCGCAAACCGAACGCCTTCAATCAATTGCTGCGTGAGCATGCGGACTTTCGATCTTTTCAATCGAAAGGTGCCGTCGTCGTCGTAGCACCACTCTTTCGGCGGTTGCTTATCCGCGACGACTGGATTATCGCACACTCTCGACCGCTGTGCTCGTAAACTAATCGGAAAATGCTCGTGAATCATGAGCATTTTACCGCTGAGTCTAGGAAGAATTCGCCTCTTGCCAACTGAATTTGCCAATTGCTCGTCCTCTTCTTCCGCAGCTTGCAGTTCCGGCGGAAGTTCTCCGACTAACCACGGAACTTCAAAAGGCATTTCTTCGTCTATCGTAACTAAGCGTTCTAATCGTGCGATAGAATTCGCTCCGTTCACGTATTCTCTCTCTCCGAAGGGGTCTTCTGCCCCCGTTGTCGTCGTCGTCTCTCGAACAGCTATCTCCGTCGATAGCGCCTTCATATTTGCCGCTTCGCGTAATTTTCTACTCCTCAAACCTTCTTCAGGTTTTTCTAGGAATCCTACTAGTTTTACTGCTTTTAAAGTCCCCGAGCACACGTCCAAACATTCCCACATGCGCTGTCGATGACTGTCCCTCACCTCCACTCTTTCTCGCACGTTGAAACTCGCATAGTCTGAGATGGGTTTCTTCTTTTTCTTCCTTTTCCTAGTCTTCCTTATATTTGGATCTATGACGTCTTCTTCTGCGTTTCGTTCTCGACTCAATTGCATATTTTTCAACGCGCCATCTGAGGTTCGTTTCTTGTTCTCGATGCTACAATTTTTTGATACGTTTTCCTTCCCGTCGTCGTCGGCGACGTCTTCCATCGTTGCATCTTTCATTTCTTCTTCTTCTTCTTCTTCCTCGCTCTCGCTCTCGTCGTCGTCATCGTATTCTTCCTCGTCTCGCTCGACGGCGTTGAAGCTAAACCCACCAAAAACCATCTTCTTTCTCCTATCGCTATTACTCTTCAACTCTTGCACGTTCAAACCGAGCGTCGGTATCGTCTTCAAAAATCGATATCGCATCAGCGGGTTCTTTTGCATCTCGATGAAAACTTTCCGGTAATACTGCCCCAAATTCTTCGCGTTCTTCTCCACTTTCTCGGAATTCATGAACACGTCTCGTCTCGCTCTCTTTCGTAACTCATCTAAATTCTTCACGTTGGCGAGTTTTTTGCACTGTCGTTTCCAACACGTGCCGTCGGACAAGGCTGCTCGATAAAACTGTTTGGAAGTGAGCATGCAATGAACCACGGATATCGCCGGTAAGAGTGAAAAAATGTGCGCGAGGGCGCCTTCCGGCAGACTTTGTATCGTTGTTGTTTTGTTGTTGTTATTGTTGTTCTCGTAATCGTTACGTTCCATGTCTTCTTCTTCTTCTTCTTCTTCTTCTTCGTGCTTACATTTTTGAAAATGAGGAAACGACTCCCCTACCACGCGCGTTTCTTCTTCTTCTTCTTCTTCCTCCTCATCAACCATCTCTCTCTCTCTTTGTACTCCGAAAGAAAGAAAGAAAGAGTTTCTCTCTCTCGCGTCCCAATATATATATATATATATATAACCGATGCTACTATCGCGAGAACATAAAAATATCAGAGAGAAGAAAGGAGAGAACAGATAAACGCGCGGTGAGTACACAAAGAAGAGAAAGACGAGCGCGTTGAAGTTGCGAGTTGAAAAAAATTGATGAAACCCTAAAACAGAAACTTTTTGTTTTACGTAAACAACACACTTACACGTCCAACGAAGAAGAAAGTCGCGAGAAAAGATGCCGCCGCCGCCGCCGCCGTCGTCGTCGTCGTCGTCGTCGTACGCGCCCTCGCAACAGGCGGAAAACTCGAAACAGCAAGGGAACGTTCTTTTCCAGAAGCAGAAGTACGCCGCCGCGTGCGAGTATTACACGGAAGCGATTTTACACTCGCAACAGAAATGGCACGTTCCGTATCTTAATCGAGCGATGGCTAACGAAAAGAGATTGAAGTGGCGAGAAGCGAAGGAAGATTTAGAAACGTGTTTGAGATTGAATCACGATAACGTGAAAGCGACGTATCATTTAGGCGTGTGCGTGTGCATGTTGCCAGAGGAAATAGAAGATAATTACAGAAAAGGGAGCGAGATTTTAGAGAAATCACTCTTTCTTGCGAGAGAATACGACGAGTCACAAGTGGATTTGATCTGGAGGTCGTTGGCGAAATCGAAATACATGGAACACTGCGAAAAAGCGAAAGAGAGGAGAAAAACGTACGAGAATTTAGAGGAAAAGCTGAAAAATCCGGGGTTTGTGCCTTTAAGCGAGGAGGACGCGAGAGTGTTGAGAGAGCAAATTCGCGAGGCGAAGGAAAAAGACAAGCGGAGGCAAGCGCCGGATGCTTTTTGTTGTCCTTTGTCTTTGGAGATGTATCGAGAACCAGTGGTCTCTCCGAGCGGGAACTCTTACGAGCGATCTGCGATAGAGCAATACATCAAACAACAGCACGAAAAATATGGGAGAGAGAAGAAAGTGGCGGATCCGTTGCAGCCTGATTGTTCAATCACGTTGGAATCTTTGCATCCGAACATCGCGCTGAGGAACATTGTCCGAGAGTATTTGAGGGAACATCCCTCGAGTTGGGGAGAGATTTTGAGCGAATTTGAGGCTGAAGAGCTTGAAAGAGAAGCGAAGAGATTGAAAACCGAGGATGCAGACATGACGTGAATGCTATGTGCAATACTCATGCCGCTCATATTTAAACGATGACGACGATGATCATTTTCAGAAAGAGAAAATTAGGTATCTTGTGCTCGCGGTGCTTCTAGTTTTAAATAGAAGTTTCAAAAATAGCACTAGCGTAGTAAAAAATAGTCGTGTAATATATTAGTTAGTTTTACTGTACCATGGTACATCTATGATGCTATTCATAGCTCTAGCGAAGATTGCGTATTTGCTCTCGAATCACGAAGAAAAGAGCCGAGGCGTGCACTGATTTTTTGACGTGTCGAAAGACGCCGTCGTAAAATCCGCAAACGCCCTGGCTTTCTAAAACGAGCTGCACGACGTCTATCGCGTTCGAGCCTTGAAAACCGTGATCGCCATCGCTTTTGTTCTTACTTTTGTATTTTTCTCCATCGACCATGTTCTTTCTCACGGAATTCTCCTCTTCCTCGCGATGGTATGCCTTGGACGCTTCAACCAACGCTCTCGTTCGTTCTAAAGGAAAAGTAATACCAGTCGCTATAGCTTTCGCTAAGCACCCAATCACGAACGATTCTATCATCGTCAACTTTTTCTTCCCGTATTTCATCTTCATCGCATCGAATGCGGCAAAATTTATCGTGTGCGAAATAATCAAAGGCACGTTTTGCGAGAAACCTTTGTGAAAGGCAAACGCGCGGTCTCGTTTAATCAGCTGTTTCATCGCCGATACGTACAACTTTACGCGATTACTCCTACTCCTACTCCTCTTACCGTTGCTCCTATCGTTATCATCGTTCTTCTTCATCTTTGCTTCTATCCTTTTCACTCTGAAAGATATGATATCCAATGGGACCATCAAAGCCGTCGATATCGTCCCCGCGATGGCGTATCTTCTCAAAGCCTCTTTGACGAAGATATTCACATCATCATCACCACGATTTTGACTGCTCTTACTTTTTTTTACATCATCCACTACACTCACCAGAGAGAAATAGAGAAAATCTTCCGCGAATAACCGCAAAATCCTCTGCCTTTTCTGTTTCTTTTTCGTTTCGTTGTCGTCGTCTTTTTTGTCATCACCCTCTTCATCCCCTTCTTTATCTTTACCGTCGTCGTCGTCGTCATTCGTTCCAACCGTCGCTTTTATTTTTGAAAACAAATCAACAATCGCTCGCGCAAAAGCTGCCGCACTCGCCCCTTCAAATCCTTCTTTTAAAAAAAGGAAGAGCGATGTTTCCAGCGACGACGACGACGACGACGACGACGACGACGATAGTAATGACTCCTCTGCCATCATCATTTTTGTTTGTCTCTCTCTCTTTCTGGTGAATAAATAAATGAAAGAATGAAAATGAAGTGTGCGCGTGACTTTTTTTCCATTTTTTTTTCGATGTTGGTGTTTTCAAAAAACCCACACACAGCACGAGACACTTCTCATCAAACTTTTCATCGAAACGCCATAGTGTTTCTACGCGCATACTAATAAAAAGAGAGAGAGAGAGAGAGAGAGAGTTGTCATCCTCATCATCGTGATCAAAAGAAGGAAACAGCGCAAAAAGCATCGTCATGGTGCTCGTGAAAGGCATAACCTCGGGTTTCTTAACTCGACAAACCTATCTCATAATCGCATCGATTTTCGTCCTTTCCAATCTCTTGCTCGTGTTGAGTTTCTCGAAATCGACGAACAAGGATAAACTCATCGATTGGGAATATTTGGGGTTAATATTTAGACGGATAAATCCGTACTTGTGGTCTGCGATCGGGATATCGTGCGCGATCGGTTTATCCGTGATTGGCGCCGCGTGGGGGATTTTTATCACCGGGAGCTCGTTAGCCGGAGCGGCGATAAAAGCGCCGCGAATCACGAGCAAGAATCTCATCTCGATTATTTTCTGCGAAGCGGTGGCTATTTACGGAGTGATTGTGGCGATTATTTTGCAAACCAAAGTGGAGTTTGCGCCGAGAATGCCGGATGGGTCGTATTCGGATCGATCGATGTTTTCAGGGTACGCGATATTAGCGTCTGGTTTAACCGTTGGATTGGCAAATCTGGTGTGCGGTATTTGCGTCGGGACGGTTGGGAGTAGCTGCGCGTTGAGCGACGCGCAAAATCCAACTTTGTTTGTGAAGATTTTAGTGATTGAGATTTTTGGAAGCGCGCTGGGATTGTTTGGGGTGATTGTTGGGATTATCATAACCGCGAACGTGGCGTTTAAGAATCCAGCGGAAGCATAGAAAGAAGAAGAAACATCTACACACAATATAATTAAACTGAGAACTGAGAAGAAAAACACCAAGTCGTTTGCTGATTACAATACAGTAGAGTTGTATAACATATTATTATAACTATTATCATCACATAAAATACATTTTTAAATGCATCGATGATGCGTGGCTACGGTTGTTCACTTTGTATTTATTCGTCGTCGTTTTTTCTTACGTCAATATCAATCTATTACTTTCTCTTCTTCGACTCTCCCTTTTTCTTCGCGTCGTGGGTTTTCTTCAATCCAAACCTTTCGCACACGTTCGCTTTGCTAAACACGACTCTGTTCTCAATCACTCCTTGCTTCGTGCACCTGGGCATCCTCTCCACCTCACCACCGTTATCGAACATAATCAACGTCGGTAACTGCTTAGAGTTCCCGGTCAAATCGATCCCGTGATCGATCCCTCCTCCCGGCCATCTCGCTAAATCAAACTTTGCAAACGTCAAGCCGTCGTCTTTATCGTCCTTGTCTGAAAACTCTAAAGATAACTGCGCGAACGTCGGATCGAATTGATTACACGGTGGATGCCACGGCGCGTGAAACATCACCAGCCACTTTTTTGTCTCTTCACCTTTCGTGGCGCCAATTTTCACGCGTCGTTCGAACGAGGCCACGTTCAGATGTTCCGCTTTGCTCTCCCCCGAGTATTCTCTCAACTGACACAACAAATAGTGGAAGTAATAGAGACTTCCAAAAATCCAAAACACTTTCCGGTCCATCACGAACGATAAGAGCAAAATCGAACTCTTCATGTGCAAGAAACAATCCGCGATGTACTTATCTAAAGTTTCAAACTTGCGGAGCTTCAAGAATAAGGCCAAACCAGTCATGTACGTCGCCTGTTTCGTCCAATTGACGACTTTTTCAACCGTTTCCGAGTCTTTGGTTTCAACCGCCCACAAATAAAAGAGCGGGTACAAGAGGATTATGATCACGTTAAAGACGTAATGCGCGGAAAGAAATCGTTTCAGAGATGGTGACGACGAAGACATTGTCGTTGTTTCCTTTTAAATTTATTACGTATATTGCTGAAAGTGATTGTTTTATGATTGTTTTTGTTGCGCGGTGGGGAATGGAGAAACCCTTCTCTTACGTGATGCTTTTTTGCACTTTACGACTTTTTCTTTGTGATGAAACACGCGCAAATACTAATTTCTTTACCTAACATCACGGCTAAATATATGTTTTTGCCACTCTCATTCTTGCCCTTCGAACAGGTCTTTGGCGCAGAGCTGTAAAAACAGCTCGTAGGGATACTTCTTTCCGTAATACTTCTTCAATATGCGTTTTCCGCGAGCGATTAAATCCGAGTCCTTCATGACTAATCCAGCGTCGAGCGTTTGTTGGTGATGTTGCGCTCCTACGCCTCCTCGGTATTTGACCAAACGCTTCACGAATAACAATCGTAAAATTTCCCACGCGATGCTGATGTCATCCTCGTCGATGCCTTCGCACCGCAAAATCAACGAGTGTAACGCTAAAGTTTGGTACTCACACGCGTACGCAAACTGTTCCGCTTGGACTAACTGCGCGGCGATATCAAAGCACGCTTTCCCGAACACTTGCATTTTTCGAATGTCTAGATTGAATTTCGAGATTGCCTCGAGAACCTCACGAGTTTCGTATTTCCCACTCTCCACGTAGTTGTGTATTAAATCGCCAACGACTTTTTCTTTCTGTTTTGCGGCGAGCATTTTCGATTCCATTTCCGCGCCGAGTTGCGCCGCTTCAGAAAGACACGTCGGACATCGACAGATGAATTGGTGCGTTCGCTTCAGTTCCGTCCGTCTCTCGTCAATATTGCCCGAGTGAAATATTGGTCCGTACGATACCGTGATCTCCTCACCTTTCCGAATTGGTTTACACGCTCTGATCGTAATTCTATTCTGGTCTTCGCTCGTGGTGAAAATCTGCGCGGTTTCACTTCTCGCTTCTCGTCTCGTTGAGGTGGACGGTCCAGCGTCTCTTCTCGCAGAAAATTCATCGTCGCTTTCTTCCTCTCGTTGTCTTTGCTGTTCTCTTTCTAACCTCCTCTCTTCCTCCTCTTCTCCGGTAAAACTTGCAAATGCGTTCGGCAAACACGAGTGATTCAACGCGCTCGCCATGACAAACACCCCAACCGCTAACGTCACCTCCTCTCCAATCTCTATGTACGCATCCACCAAATCTGCCGCTTCCATGCTTCTATACGCCTGGGGCGTTAAAATGACCACATCTTTTCTCGTCAACGTTTTCACTCGAAAAGAATTCAGCGTGCACCTATTCACGATCCCAACGATATCGTCCACCTCGAATCCGCCCTCTAAAATTGAATGTCCCCTCATGCTCGTGTAAAACTTATTCGCGATTAACTCGTCCCTCAATATCGCTCGATCGTAATCTAATTCTCTCATCACCGTTAAATCCGCGAAAGTCCGTTTCATTTCTCTCATTTCCTCGTCTCTCGTCGTGCCCCGTAAATCTGTTTTTTTTATCGTCTGTATCGTTTTCCCAATCGCTCTCTGTATGAAGGAAAAATAACACTCCGCATCTTCGGCGCCTTCGCCGAACGCGAACGGCGTTTCTCTGAAGATGATGTCCCCGGGTTTATACTCTCTCGACGCGACCAGAGAGTTCCCAAATCTTCCTTTCTGAATCTCCACTCTCTTGTTGTTGTTGCTCTTATCTGTTGCAGCGCGCTGCTGCTCAGGTTTCTTCGTTGACGGAGAGGAGGAGGAGGAGGATTTTTCTGAAGTCAACATTTTGTGCACGATGTTTTGTTGTTGTGCAGCTTCTAAATAAAGTTCGCTTCGAGCGGCTATTTAGTTTATTCTCGCACGTTTATGTGATATGTGCGCGTGCGTGGTATCACTATACACTACGAATGTCTTCTTCTTCTTCTTGATTATGTATTAACTACCGCACGTTAAAATGCACCTACTCTTATTTTTTAAAAAAGCTCTCTTCCTTCCACTCACTCACTCCATTCCCCAATCTTCGTCGATGTCGGAATCTGAAGCGGAACCGGCGGCAGAGGCGACGACAGCGGGAACGGGTGCAGGAGCAGGTGCACTTCTGTTTATGTCGTCGTTGTCGTTGGTGGTGGCGTTCTTTTGTGAAGAAGAAGAAGAAGAAGGCTTCGGTGCTGGTGGTGGTGATTTTTTTTCTTTTTTTTCCTCTTTTTTTTTCGTGTTCGCGTCGTCGTCGTTTTCTTCTTCCGCTTTCTTCTTCTTGCTGCTGCTGCTGCGCTCTTTCGCTTTTCCTGCCTCTTCTTCTTTCGGCGTCGTCGTCTTTGCCAAAACTGCCGCCGTTTGTTTCTTTTTACCACTACTTCTACTACTACCGCTGCTATTAGCGCTATCTTGGTCGTTGTTGTTGTTGTTCTGTTTTGGCGCGTGTATTTCTTCTTCTTCCTTCTTCTTCGGCGCGTTGACTTTTTCCGCCTCTTCCTTGTCCTCCGCTGTACTCGTAGGGGATTTCAGAGGAGCAGTTGGAGGAGGCGCAGCCGGAGGATAAATTTTATTCCTCAACGTCTGAACGGCGTAGAAATACCGTCGCCAAAAGTCGTCCTCGTCGACGATGAGCGGGACGATTCTACCTCTCAACTCTCTCATGAACGGCGCTTCTTTTAAAACGGCATCGATGTCTTCCCGAGCGTTTTCTAACGTCCAACTTTTATTGAACTCTTGGAAAAGCACGTCGTCGTCTTCGGGCGCTTCGCAGTACGTGCCAGAATCGCGTTGGATGGCGGATACGCCTTTAAGAAATTCTTGCTCTTTAATTTCTTTTTCGGAGAGTCCTTTTGAAGCGCCGCTGTTGTTGTTGCCCGCGCTTTTGGCGTTTGGGTCGTCCCTGTTCTTCGACGACGAAGAGGCAACTCCAACTCCACTCCTCGCCAGCGCGTTCTTCAACCGCTGCCTGTCGCTTTCCACTTGCGCTTGTTTGATCGTTTCTTTCACCTGCGAGAATAAGTTCCCGGTAAACTTCGCCGCGTTTCTCCCAAACTGCTCGATCTTCTCCCCGGCTTTTTCCAAAGATTCTTGGACGAGAACCAAATCGTCGTCTTCGCTGTAGTCGTCCTCGTCTTCGTCGTCTTCGTCCGAATCATACAACATCCCTTGTTCTTTCAATTTTTTCTTCTTCGCTTCTCGCTCTTCTCTTTTCCTCTGCTTCGTTTCTTCAGAATCGTTATCGTTCTCGTCTTCCTCTGATGAATCCTCGTCGTCCCCGGATTCCATCGCCTTTGTAAAATCCTCTTTTATTTCATCCTTCAACTCTTTGAAATCTTCCTTCAGCTCGTTCGCTAACAACGCGACTTCTTCCCTCGTTTTCTGCAGCGTCGATTTCGAAAACTCCATCGCTTTCTTCGTGTAATCTTTGGTAAAGTTAAACGCGTTCTGCGCCGCGATTAAGAGTTCATCTTCTTCTTCTTCTTCGTCATCATCTTCATCTTCATCTTCGTTTCCTTTTGCACCGTTTGATTTTGAAGTCGTTTTTCCTTTCCTCTCCGTCGTCTCTTTTTCTTCTTCCTCTTCTTCTTCGTCCGAGGAGGACTCCAGAAATAAATCTCCCACTTGCTTCAGTAAATTCATCTTGGCTTTTACGACGACGAACGAACGAACGAACGAACGAACGAACGCGCGTTGCTCTTTTTGTTTGTTTCTCTCTCTCTCTCTCTGACGGTGGTGGTGAGTCTAATCTGTGTGCGTATGCGCCGCTTTATTATTATTAGACTCTGATTCTTTTTTACGAGATGAAAAGAAAAAGTGAGGCCTGGTGAGAGGAGAGGAGAGAGTTTTTTTTTTCTTTTTCTTTTTTTCTCTTCTTCTCTTTTGCATTTTGTGCGTGCGCTCTCTCTCTCGAAGTCTCTCTCTGCTTTTTCGTTATTTTTTTTTCCATTTTTGTTGCGCACTGTTGGAGAGAGAAGAAGAGAAAGAGAGAACAGAAGAGGGAATCAATCGCTCTCTCTCTCTCACGCACGCACGCACGCACGCACGCGCTCACTCTCTCTCTCTGTCTTTCATTCACGCGTACTCATATATATATATATATATATTCTTTGAAACGCTCTTCTCTTGGGAGATCCAAGTTTGGTTTTGGGAAAAAAAAAAGAGAGATTTCAACGAGAAAAAAAGGTGATTAACGAATCGACATCAAACATTCGCGTTTGCAAAAGACAAGACATTCTTCTTCTTCTTCTTCTCTCTTTTTTACGTCTACGTTGAAGAAGAACATGCCGGCGAGGAAACCTCTCGAGAAGAAGAAGAAGAAGAAAGCGAAAAGCAGCGGCGATACTTTTACTTCTTCTTTGTCATCGTCGTCGTCTCGCTCGTTGAACGAGACGGAGGAGGACGGAGGGAAAGCTGCGTCGGGGAGCAAAGAAGAAGACGAAGGAAAAAAAGGAAAAGCAGCTTTTTCTTCGACGATGGGCAAAAAAAAGCAAAAAAGTCAACAAAAATTTTTTTTCGCCTCGTCGTCGTTTTGCAAAGATCCACTCTCGCTGTCGAGAAATACTACTGGAAAAGGAGGAGAAGGAGGAGGAGGAGGAGGAGGAGGAGGAAGATCGAGTCTTTCGACCGAACGCGAGAAGGAAGAGTTTGTCGATTTTCTTCTTTCAAAACAGTCGCCTGAAGAAGAAGGAGAAGAAGAAGAAGATGATGGCGATGGTTTCACGCTTCAGTGTCCGATGCAAGTCGTGCGAGAGGCGGTGCGAGAGTACCCGGGAGTAAAACTGAACAGAGAGTTGTTGGAAGACGCGGAAGCGGCACTGGCGTTTTTCGGCGGCGGTCGAGAAGGAGGAGGAAGTTTTAACATCGACGAAGATGGAGACGGAGAAGGGCTCAACTCTTCTTCTTCTTCTACTCATGTTCTTCGCGTTCGACACAACTTTCTGATGTTGGAAGACTTCGAGGAGATGGTCGAGGAGTCGAGTGGTGCGAGAACAGTTTTGTTGACGATACCTTCCTCCTCGATCTCTTCGAAAGAAGAAGACGTGGCGACGAAAAAGACAGTTTTCTTGAACGCGTTGAAAATATCGGAACAAAATCGAGAGATTGGCGAACGCGAAGAAAAAGCGCGAAGAGACGATTTGTTGGAAGCGAAGAAGAAGTTGGTGAGTCAAGCGAACACCGCGGCGGCGGCGAAGGGGAAGACGAGTTCGAGTGGTGGGGTCGGTAAGAAGAAAACCGGGACAAAGGGCGGCGGCGGCGCGGCGGCAACGAAGAGGAAGAAGGAAGACGACGCAGGTGATTTGAAAATTGGCGGCAAAGATAAAGAAGAAGGCGTGGAAAAAGAAGAGAACATCGATGAAATCCTCTTTGACGACAACGACATCCTTTCTGGAAGCTGCGCAGCAACGAGACGATTCAACACCGGCAAATTTCAGTTGGAACAATCTAAGAAGAGTCACGGCGCCGTCGCGGACGAGAAAGTGTTCAAATTTTTGAGAGAGTTCAAGAAAGAGATTTACGATTCGTACCGGTTGCAATCATTGGTTGAAAAGATGGATTTATCTAGTGACAACGACAGCGTCGACGACATCGTTCTGAAAAGAGAGGATCGCGAAAACGTGCTCCAGTGCATTCGAATCTGGATCAAGATGCGCGTGATGGTCGTCTCCGCTCGACTGGCATTGATCGAGCGAGAAAAATTCTTGAAAGACTGCGAAGCGATGACGAAATTTGCCTCGGAGTACCGCAAAGATACGAAAAATATGACGTCGGCGTTGGCATCATCGGCAGCACTCTCGGACCAAACAAAGACGACTGTTATAGCTCCTTTGAAGACGAAAGCTGCGGATGCGAGAACGGCGAAGACGATTTTGAAGGAGATTCCAACGTACAGCATCGCGAACCGTTCGTTATCGTCGTGGTCGATTCTCTTCAACGAAGACGACGAAGCACTTCTTGACAATGGATGCGTCGAGAGAAGTGACGACATTGACGACGACATTGACGACTACGTCGACGACGGCGTCGACGATGACGTCCAGCATGTGCTCACAATTGAAGAGCAACTCGAGAACGAGATCGAGACATACGAGCAAGACCAAAAGTTTCACCAGTTGATCATGAAAGATTATTTTAGTCACGTCACGCCGGATGGGAGAGAGTTTCGTGAGGTGACTGCAAAACTCGAAAAAACGCTCGAAAAAGTTCTTTGTTCGCCGACGCTGAGAACGAAGACTTTGCACGACCGCGACCGATTACTCGCATCCACGAAATGGTCCGCGGATCAAACCATGGTTTTTGACGATCTCGTTTTACTGTGCGACAACGCGCACTTTCCATCGAACGAAAAGGCGTGCAAAGCCGCGGACGATATTAATCGTCACGTTTTGTATCGCGCTGGATCGGTTTTGAAAAAAGCGTTCGAGATACTCTCGAGTTTCGTCGAGAAAGATCTCCTCGACAGCGAATTTAAAAAATCGGCGTCGCAACTCTTCTCCTCGACTCTCGAACAGACGTACAGACATCAATTTGGAAACATTTTGAATGACATTCTCGACCCGTACGATTCGTTACCCGATTATACGGGAGAAACATCGAAGTTGTTAATGTTTGTGCGCGTGCGCGTGACGAGAGCGATGGAAATTGATAGCGCTTTGAGAGAAAGAGCGCATCAAACTGTGATATCCGCGTGCTTAGAACAGATGTTGAGCGGGATATTTGATGAGTTTTCGAGGCAAAAGACAGAAAAGTTCATCGAGCAGCTCTTGTTCGAAGAAGAAACAGAGGAGAAGGAGAAGAAGAAGGCGAAAGCCGCGAAAGCGTCCTCCTCATCGTCGTCGAAGAAGAAGAAGAGTAACAAGACGGTCAAAGAGACGCCGGTGCCGTCGTTCTCAGAGAAGAGGGACAAGGTCTCGGATAAAGAAGAAGACGAGGAAGTAGAAAAAGAAGACGAAGAAGAAGAAAAGAAAGAGGAGGTTACTCCTGCTCTTCCTCACGTTGCTCCCACCATTGCTGCGCGAGACGAAGGAGGATGTATGGAAGAAGAAAACCTCGAGGCTTGGCAAGAGGTGAAAAAAGCGCGCAGTGCCAAGAGTTCTCCTTCTTCTGTCATCGTCGCGCCGAAAGATCTCGTCGTATCGAAAGTCAAGGTTTCTCCTGTGAAGAAAATACCGACGGCAAAGCAGCAGCAGCAGCAGCAGCAGCAGCAGGAGCGGCGAAAGGAATTGTCTTCCTCGCCTCCGTTACCAAAGTCGCCACCGCCGAAAGAAGTCGTCACCGCCGCGGTCGAGAAGAAGAGAGAGGCGACGAGACGAGCGTTGTTCGTCGATAAGCTCAAGAAGAACGAGATGGCACCTGCTCCTGTAGTCCTTGTTGAAGAAAAGACGAGCGAGGAGAATAAAGAAGGAGATGAAGGTCAAGAAGCAAACGAAGGCAAAAAAGAAGAGACAAACGCGGACGCGGACGACAAAGAAGAAAACGAGAATGCGTACGTCGTTCGAAACGTTTCGGACATTGAGCAGTCTTTCTGCGCCGCTTCAAATCCTCCGCCGATTCAACAACAGCACTACCAACACCATCACCATCAACACTACCAACCTCCACTTCCGCAAATGCCAACCCCACAGATGGTTGACGGTCAAAGAGTAGTTTTTGTGCCGATGATTATTCCCGATAGTGGGAGTATGTCACATCCGATGCCGTTTGGAATGCACCATCATCATTCAATGGTGCCTCCACTTCCTCCGCCGATGCCTCAGCTTCCGGATACCTCCGAAGCGGTTGCTGCAATGTACAACAAGTTCTACCAAGACTTCGTGATGCAGCAGCAACAATATGCACAGCCGCCACCACCACCGTCAAAATCGTCGTCATCGAACATTGGAGGAGGAGCGAACGAAGCGACGAGCGATACGGCGAGTACATCCTCAGACGAGTTCTCGTCGGCGGCCGCGGTGAAATTCTCCTCTACTCCTTCTTCGCCGCCACTTCCTAAAACGCCACCACCAAAAGGTCAGCAGCAGATGGTGGTTAAACATCATCATAAATCAACCTCTTCTTCCTCGTCACCGTCCATGTCGCCGAGTGCATCTTCGTCTTCCATCCGCATCCCTTCGCCTCGTCGGATTGATCCAGCGCGAATTTCATCTTCAGCTTTCCCAAAGCCGCGTCGATCATCGAGAGAGTACAAGAGAGACAATTATCATCATCATCATCGCGGAAACAACACCATCGATCACAACACCAATTTAAAGAGAGAAGAAGACTTTCCAGAGCTTTCTTCTTCGATTACTAAGGATAAAAACACGAAAGCGTCAAATGTGATGTCCCTCGCAAAATCGAGCAAGTCGTGGGCGGAAGCGCAGATGGAGTTGAAGGGCACAAGTTTACCTTCGTTGACGTCGTCGCCGGTGAAGCCACCGTCGCCACCGCAGCGACACCATCAAGTGCAGCGTCAAGTCGCGTGAGACAAAAGTGATCGAGAGTGTTCATATATTATTTTTTACTATTATACTGCAAAGGGAGAGAGCGAGAGACACATTTTTAATACACACCTACATTTAATATTTCAAGGGCAAACTACCTTTCAAAAACAATTACATGCGCTTCACCGAAACCTTTCCTTTCTCGAACAAAGGAGATCCTCCTCCTTTCGAATCCTTTTCAGCGACAATTTGAGGCGTAAAATCATCCGGCGACGACTCCCAAATCACCGTTCCGTCGCACTGACACACCTTCTTGAGATTTTCACCCACCCCGGCGCTTCTCGCGAGCACGGCTGCTACGCGCAAGCCTTTATCTTCTTCTTCTTCGTTTCCAACGACCACCTCTTCGATGCACAAAGCTCTTCCGATGATATCCCAAACGAAAAAGGTCTTTGGCAACTGTAAACTCGCTTTAATCGACCCGTCTTCCATCGCTTGCACCGCGCACAGTTCGCCTAGTATTTCCTCTTGTTTTTCATTTTCCTTCGTCGTCGTGTACACTTCTCCGCAACTCTCCACCCCTCTGGTCGTGTCTCCGTACATCCGCACTCGCAACTTGTATTTTTTTCCTTTTTCTAATCCCAACACGTCCGCCTCAAACGTCGCCGTCTCTTCGTTCACTTGCACGAACCGGACGACACCCTTGCAACTTTTATGCTGATACGCCTCGCCTTTAAACTCCGCCACTGCGGCCAGCGATTGTCTCAGCGTTCTCAAATCCATGCCTAATCTCTCGGCGAGTCGTTCGTTGAACAACTCGACGTTGCCTTGCCCAATCAATCGAGTCTTATATCCCGTAGACGCGATCTTCTCTTCTACCGTTTTCACCGAGCTCGTCGCGAGCACTCTCACCGTGTTCGTTCCCAGAGAAGCGGAGACTTGAATGACGCCCGGAAGGGAAAGGACGGATCGTTCCACTTTCTCCACGCACTTCCCGCACCGCATCTCCACCATGAACTCAATCTCTCTCGCGACTGATTTTTGCTGCTGCTTTTGGTCTTCCGCGACGACGACAACAACGTCGTCGTCGGATGATGATGATGATGATGCAGTGGTGGCGTTACTCGATGACGCCACGTTCGCGTCTCTTCTTTGTCTTTGCCTTTTATCATCATCGTAACCTTTGACGAAGAAAACTCTTCTCCGAGAGAACGACGAAGAAGAAGAACAAAAAGTAGCAGCAGCGCTTTGCATCATCATCGTCTTTATTTTTTAACAACTGTAAGGAACGAGGTCTCGATACTCACTCTCACTCTCACTCTCGCCTGTCTTGTTGCTTTTCGAGACAGAGAGAGAAAGTGTTTTTTGTTTCTCCGTTCGCTTCTGAAGCTACGCGTATATATATTGTTATTATATATTGTACTTATTACGAGGAGGAAACTCTCTCTTTCTTCTGGAGTGAGTTTTCTCCCCAAAATTCTTCTTCTTTCTTCTTTTTTGCAAAAAAAAAAAAAAAATACATAACTTC
>Ga0255765_1000113_pt1 | contig 97306 bp, 51 predicted proteins | sample 041ome_8_FD_179965 | JGI IMG/M metagenome (GOLD analysis project Ga0255765, IMG submission 179965) | Coastal salt marsh microbial communities from the Groves Creek Marsh, Skidaway Island, Georgia - 041407BS metaG (version 2) | ecosystem: Environmental > Aquatic > Marine > Intertidal zone > Salt...
TCGAACGCGCCAAAGAGGAAGAAGCCCGCCACGAGCACGAGCGAGAGGAAGACGAACAGCACAACTCTCTTCCGTTTTGAAGACGACGATGAAGTTGATGTCGATGATGATGATGCCGACGAAGAAGAGGACGGAAAAGTCGTCGGCTCCCCGACCACGGGAAAAGAAGAAGAAGAAGGCCCGCCGCTCTTCTCTCCGAACAGAGTGGACCTGAACATCTTCCTTTTGTTGTCTCGGAGTGGTAGTAGAGTGAGTCGTGGATGATTTCCAACACACGCAAAAGTTTGGGTTTAGGGTTTACATTTTCCAAAAACTTTCACCACACGCGAGATGAAAAATTTACTTTTCGTGCCTCAGTTTAAAACCACACGCGCACTCAATCATGTCAAAGTTTGAAAACGTGCTCAAAGCGCAAAAGGTAAGAGAACGACGAAGGACTAGAACCGACGACGACGACGACGACAACAACAACGACAAAAGCGCGCGGCGGCGCGGTTATCTTTCTCCTCTTTGGGATTTTTTTCTTTTTATCCTCACTCCCACGGGGAAGAAAATTTTGGCTCCTGTCTTCTTTTTAGGGAAAACGATCTGATTTCTGTATCACTCACTCTCTCTCTTCTCTCTCTTTTCAATTCACGCCGCCGCGCGCGAACAAAACAGTTTTACCAGCAGCAACACAAACACGTGCACTTGAAAGGTACGACGGATATGATCTCCTCGGTCGCGATTCCGTTGGCGATGACCGCGAGTGCGTTTGGAATGCTCGCCATGGGGTTGAAGGATTTAGCGACCGGGTCGAACAAGAAACCGGGCTTTTAAAGAAGAAGAAACGGAAACGAATCCAAGTTGTATCATTAGATTATAAATATAAAACACGTATATTATACACTACCATCAAGCATTAATACCATCGTCAACGAACGTGAAGTAATCGCGCGAGACGACTTTCGTTAACATCGATGCCTAAAATCTCTTCTATGAGGGAACTGCCGCTTTACTTTTTCTTTTGACTCTTCGCCCAGCCGGGGACTTGCGCGGAAACCAACCACTGCGCCTCTTCCGCCGTCGTCTCTCTTCCTAATATTTCGTTCCTGTGCGGGTATCGACCGAACATTTCTAACACTTCTTTGTGTCCTAAAACGTATTTCAACGTCCACTCCAGCGGCGTGTTCGCGCCGTTCTTGTCTATCATTTTCCTACAAAACTTCTCCGCCAACACGTGGTCCTCGACCAGCTCAGAGTGTAAAAACGGACTGACGATAAATCCAAGCGCGGCGGGAGGTAAATCGTCTCCCAGCTCTTCGCGAACGATAAATTTCGCGTACCGCAACGCGCACTCGTCCCCTGCGAACGCTTTCTCCGTCCCTCGAAACACGTTCCTGCTGATTTGGTCCAACAAAATAACTCTCGCGAATATCGCGTCCAACCGCGTCGTCGCGCTCGAAAACGCGTTCTTCGCCAGTTGCGCTTCCGTCAACTTTTCCTTCTGCGCGACGACAACTTCAGCGCGCAAATGTTGCTTGCACTTCTCGTCCGCTTCTTTCGACCCGGAGTACCACAACTCGCTGCTCATCTTCGACGAATACTCCCTCGTGCGCATCAGCGCGCGCGTCTTCTCCTCCGCGAAATACGCCTCTTCCGTGAACCAAAACGAGAGCACTTTTTTCGCATCGATCGGGTCTCTCCACCCTTTCTTTTTCAGAGCTCCTCCTTCCTCCTTCTTCTTCGCAAAGTTCGAGGTTGGTTTGAGTATGCCTTTCCTCGGAGCAACAACTTCATCCGGCGGCTCTTCTTCCTTCGCGTCGTTTTTGGAGCAGCAGCACCCCATCTCTCTTCTTCGCGGCGTTCGTATTCCTCCTTCTCCTCCCCTTCGTTGATGATGTCGACGATGTTGATGCCGCGCTCTTCTTTCTTCGAATAATACCACTCCTCCCGATAAACAACTGGAAGAGGTCGTTACGGACGCGATGATGCTTTTTTGCTTCCCGGGGGAAAGACAGAAGAGATGCGTTTTGTTGCTCGAGGTGTTATTATTATTCTGCGCGAGGATGCAAGCAGACGCGTCTCGCCGTCCTTCTCCTCCTCTTTTTCTGGAAGTCGCCGCTCCAACTGCGAGTAGTCGGCGGACGAGGGAGAAGCGCGCAATCGTCGTCGTTTTCTTTTTCTTTTTCTTCTGGAGAAAAAAAAAGCAGAAGCATGTGCTCATTTTTTTTCTTTTTTTAGGGTTTCATATAAACCCTAAACGTTCAAAAACTCGAAAAACCGGAACCTTCCTCCTATCCACTACATCGACAAAAAGAAGGTTTGCGCCCCCGTCGTCCCCCACCGCCTTTGAAGCGACGACAGCCTTTACACATATATATATATAGAGAGAGAGAGAGAGAGAAGAGAGAGAATCGCGATGTTTGCAACCATCACCACCGCTGCTGCAGCTGCTGCTACTACTAATGCTTCTTCTTCCGTCGGGAAGACGCATCAAAAAAGAGCAGCTTTCCTTCTGCGTCGTCATCATCATCAGCAGCAGCAACACCAACACCAACACCATCGAAACGCGAGCGGAACGAACGGCGCCGAACGAGGGGGGAAAGTGACGGCGAGAGGATGCGCGGAGGAAGGAAACGCAGACGCGTTGTGCTCGTCCGACGTCGTGGAGAGCTGCCGATTGGAAATTGGGCGAATGATGATGATGAAAGTAACCTCTTCCTCTTCTTCTTCTCCTTCTTCTTCACCTTCTTCGAGATGTTCGGTAGCGCTCGCCGCCGCCGCCGCCGCAGAGGAAGTGAACGACGAGTCCATCCCGAGAAGAGGTAGAGGGGAACTGCAAGTCGTTCACGCGATGGGGCGAGGCGGTCGTGGGCGAGGTGGTCGTGGGCGAGGCGGCGGTCGGCGTTCAGGCGGCGGTCGCGGGCGCAATCGCGGTCCGTGGCGAAACCCGAACCAAGGCCCGTTGAGGAACGAGCAACTTTTGGATTTCGAGGAATTGCGCGTTTTAGGCCCGGAGAAGGAAATGCTCGGGGTTATGAGCACGGAAGAAGCGCTGGAAAAAGGCGAGGAGTTAGGTTTGGATTTGGTCATCGTTAGTCCGGAAGCCGACCCTCCCGTGGCGAAGTTCATGGACTATTCCAAGTACAAATACGAAAAAGAGAAGAAAGACCGCGAGAAGAAACGACAGGCAAAATTGACGCAAGTGGAGTTGAAGGAGGTGAAAATGCGATATAACATTGATACGCACGATTACGACGTTCGATTGAGATCTTCGCAGAAGTTTTTGAGCAACGGTGACAAGGTGAAAGTGATTTGCCAGTTTCGCGGGCGGGAGAATGATTTCCGACACATCGGGAGAGAGATGTTCGATCGATTTGTGGAAGACATCGAAGAGTACGGAACTTTAGAAAAGCAACCCGGGATGGAAGGAAACGCGATGACTATGTATATTGTGCCGAGAGTGACTAAAGATGAGGTGAATAAGAGGTACGAACAGGAAAAGAAGATGAAGAATAAACGCGAGAGACAGTCGGCCGCAGAGGAGGAAGAGGAAGAAGAGGAAGAAGAAGAGTACGAAGAAGAGTACGAAGAAGAAGAAGTTGAAGCGTAAAGAAGTGCTAAAACTAAAACTTTGGATTAACTTGGATTCGTGTGTGTGTTGTGACTTATTATTACTTTAATTTACGTCGTGTTCGTTCCTTTCTCTCTCTCTTTTTCTATTTTATACATCGCTTTTATGTTTTTCTCGTATATACGGTAGTGTTTCTCAGTTTGTACAACTTCTCCTTCTTGTTCTTCTCTTTAGGCGTTTCCAAGAGCTGCTCTGGCACCGTCAGCCGCGCTTTTCATATCGTCTTTCTTCTCCGGCACTACCGCTTCGGCGTGCACTTCGACTAAAAACTTTGGATCCTTCAACACCGACTGCGTCGTTAGTCGCACCGGTAAGTCCTCTTCCTTCATGCCGTTCCTTTTAATGAAAAACTCTTTCCACGCACTCGCCGTCTTCTCCATGACTCGAATGTCGCTCACGTGTAACGTGACTCTCAACAAGTGTTTCAAATCAGTTCCGGCTTGCGTGAGCATAAACTTCATATTCTGCAAAGCAGAGAGCGTTTGTTCTCCCGCGTCGTTGGACAGTTCTCGAGAGACTATACCGGTGAGCCACAACAAGCGTCCGAATTGAATAATCGGGTTATATCCCGGGTTCGCACCAGGGGCCTTGATCCGCTTTATTTCCGCTGTCGGATCGAATGGAGGTAACCATCCAGTTTTGATATTCTGAGACATGAGCAAGCACTGGTCGGCGAGCTTTTTTATTGCAATATCTTGCTGCTGAATGCGCGCGTTTTGGGCATTCACAATTTCAAGAAGCTTTGCGATTTCTGCCGAATCCGCCACGGCAGCAACGGCGCCGCCGCTAGACGTGTTGTTGGCTACAGCCAACACCAAAGAAGAGCTGCGCTCGTTTCGTTCCATGCTAACGACCGCAACGTCTTTTCTTGGAACCGACGGCGAGGCTACTCCAACGTCCGAGGAAGGCGGTTCCTTCAGCTGCTGTCGTCTGGTTCCGACTTTGCCAACCGGTGCTTCTGCTTTTGTTGCTGCGGGTGCAGGCTTGCTCGCATTGGACGCGGCGTTAGTACCTTTGCAACTTCTCACGTGCATCGTAAATGGGCCTTTACTCCTACACACTTTACCACATTTCTTGCACGTAAAGTCTCCCACAGCGCGCGGTGCATCCTCGACGGGTGCTTGCTGAAACAAGACTGGAGCGGATTCCACAGCTGCAATACGAGCCGGAGGAAGAGGTTCAGGCACGGGCGACGGTGACGGAGAACGCATCTCCGGTGCAGCGTCAGGGTCGTATTTGGGCATTAGTGGCACCCCTTCGACTGGAAGATTCGATACCACGACGTCGGTAATGCCATGTCTCGTCTTCAAATGCGCCACCAAGTCGTCCCTTTCTTGGAACTTCTCATGAATGCAATATCCACAAAACTTGGTTTGAAAACTAATTCGAACGCTCGTCTTCTTCGCTTTTTTCGCTGCTGCTGGTTCAGTTGCCGGTGCGCTCGCGCCTTTTCTCTTTGAGCCTTTTCTCATGTGTGCATGCTTCTTGCAATAGTTGTCATCGCCAGGAGCTTTAGTTTCATGACAGATCCAGTTTCCTCCCCGGGCACGGCACATCCAATCCGGCTTTCCAGCATTACTCTTGTATTTCATCGTCGGTTTGGGGACTTTTGCTGGTACCTCTGCAGTCGCGGGCACATCCGCAGGTCGCCCTCGTTTCTTCCGAGAAGAGGCAACTGGAGGCTCTGCGACTGGTGGCTCTGAGACGCCCGAGTCGCCCTTACACGCTCGCGCGTGCATCGTCAGTTGACGCTGTCCTCCGCACACTTTGCCGCATTTCTCGCAAATAGATGCGCTCGAAGCGGGAGCTTTATCACTCGAGACGCCTTTACAAGACCGCTCGTGCATCGTAAGAGGACCCCGACCTCCGCAGACTTTGCCGCATTTCCTGCACGTGAACTCACTCGCAGGGGCAGCTTTCGATGATGGGGGAGGAGATGGAGCCGGAGCAGGCGCCGCCACAGCTTTCTTTGACTTTGCGACAGATTTTACTGGGGTCGGTGAAAGTGAAACTGAATTTCGAATTTTACCACCAGCTTTTCGAGTTTTGGCTTCACACGAGCGAATGTGTGAAGATCTTCCCGGGGAATTCTTCTCGAAATGCTTCCCACAGTGCGGACAATCGAGCGCTTTTCCAGATAGGGAGACTGGTTTTTTCACCGCATCTCCAGACACGAGAAGGTGCGGCTTCCGTCCTCGAAAGCTTGTATCTTTCTTGTCCGGCACCACCGTTTCTTCTTCATCCTCCTCCTCGTCATCTTCCGTCAACAAATCCTCCTTCTCGGGTTCGATATCATCAACAGTTTCTTTCCCAAGCCCAGACTTCCCTTTTGCAGCCTTCGATTTCGCGGGTTTTGGCAAATGCTTTTCGCAGAACATCGCGCCGGCAACCTTTTCTTTTGAACAGCGCCACACGCCGTTTGTTCGAGTGCATCTCAAAGCTTCCGGCACTTTATCATTCGGTTTCTGCGTACGAACGGCAGCTCGTTGCTCGTCGTCACTTTCGAAATCGTCTAATTTGTTAGCACTCTTCGCACCAGCACCTCGATTACCGTCTCTTCTAGTCGAATTTGTCTCCGCTGGAGGAAAATTTACATCGTCGCGAAGTAATCTCTCCGCGAGCGCATCGTCCGGAGTGACGCGAACGCTCGAACCGCCGCGATATTTTGAAGGCATCTTCTTCTTTCGCAAGGCTACGTCAGCTGCGTGCGCGACAAAATCTCGGTCATCTGAGTCGCTATCTCCATCACCGAGTAACGTTTCTTCGATACCTTGCAAAGTGCTTCTCTCTTTACCTGATGCCGCATTGTTCTTTCCATCGCCGCCGTCTTTACCTTTCTCATCTAATTGCTTTTTAGAAGGCTGGAACATTTTTGGTTCTTCCGAATCGCTGTCGTCGTCCGTGGCTTCAGTCATCGCTTTCGAAGGAGTTCTTTCCGCAGACGCCGCGTCCTTTTTCCTCTGTTGCGCCACATCCTTACCGACCTGCAGAGCCTCGCGAAGTTTGTCTGCCACTAACGTGTTGATTTTATCGTCGGTAAGTAAACCCACCTTAAAGCCACCAGTGTGCGCGACGCGACACTTGATCACGTGTAAGCGCAACTTGGAAGAGCCATCGAAATCTTTCGCACACGCAGGACACGAAATTTTACCTCGGTACTCTTTCACAGGCCCTGCTGTCGCCGTATTCACAGCTGGTGCTGCTACAGGTGCCGCTGCCGCACTTTCTTTCTCAGCAACCGCCGCTGCCGCTTTCGTCGTTGCGGTAGTGCTGCTCTTCTTCGCGTCTGTATTATTTTGCACTTCCGGTGGCCCCGGAGAGGTAAGAAGCGACTCGTTTTCGGTGTAGATCGCATCCGCCGGTGGTGAGGCCCGTCCCCTAGCGAGAGGTTGCGTTGGAATCACTTTCGTATTCTTCGTTGTAGTGGTAGTATTTGTCGTTGTTGTTGTTGTTGTAGCATTTGTAGCGTTAGATTGACTACCACCAACAGCAGCCACACTCGACAATTTCGCAGGCATCGATTTGTTCGTCACGGACGTAATCGTCGCCGGCGTTGTGGTCTCCGGACCAGCGCTTACCGTAGCATCTTTTGTTGTCGCCGTACCCGTTGGTTGAGGATCTTGCGGCGATTTCGCCGCTTCAACGAGAGGTGATTTCGCTTTCTCTTTTTGTTGTTGTTGTTGAGGTTGCTGCTGGTGTTTTTTAGCCACGGGCGACGGCGTACCCTTGCTTACGTTACTCCCTACTGTTTGGTGTTGTTGATTATTATTAGTAGTAGTATTGTTCTTTGCGATCATCGATGCGCTCGTTTGAGTCGCTACGCTTGATTTAATAACATTCCCAGTATTCTGAGCTCCGGTATTCTTATTATTATTGCTGGTCGCATTACCATTGCTCACTGGCGGTGGTGCCACTGCCGCTGGCGCCGCTTTTGCAGGAGAAGGCACTCCGTTCGCCGGGGGATTTCCCACCGGACGCGTCCACACGTTCGCCTTCTTCTGTCCGGTACTCGCGGGAGGAGGATTACTCACAGCCGGAGCAGCCGGAGCCGGAGCGGGAGCGGGAGCGGGAGGCACTGGAGGAGGAGGAGGCGTGGGAGACTTCCCAAACGCCGGCTTATGCGAAGCATCCGAGCCAAACACTCTTACCGGTTGCTGTTGCTGTTGCTGTTGCTGTTGCTGTTGCTGTTGCTCCTTTTGCTTCTGCTTCGCGAGAAGCACGAAATCCTCGGCGTTCATCGCGCCTCCGGAAGGCAAAACGCTCTTCCCAATCGCCGCCGTTGTCGTCGCTTTCCCTTTGCTGTTGTTCATAGACGACGACGCCGTGACGTACGTCGGCGGAGGAATCATCGAAGACGAAGACGGTTTCGTGATGTGCGACAGCGAAATCTTCGTCCCGCTTCCGCCACCACCACCACCTCCTCCACTTCCACGAATTGGCGACGGCTTCCCATTCGCTGTTGTTCCCGCGTTATTATTCGCGTTCTCGCCACCACCGCTACCGCCCGCGGCGGCCGCTCCGCTCGCAGACATTTGATGGGTAGGTAGTGGTGGTTCTCTTCAATACTCTCTCTTCACTCTCTTTCCCTCGCAACAAACAACAACAACAACAACAAAACGCAATCCCAAAAATTCTCTCCGCGCGAGATCTCCCTTTCGTGTGCTCTCGCGCTTTTACTTCCGGGCGCTTTTTCAAAAAGGTTACCACGACGGCGCCAAAAAAGTAAAGAAAGTTAAAGAACGCGCTGCGTCTCTTTTCTTCTTCGGCGTCTCTCTCTCTCTCTCTTCCACGTCGTCGTCGTTCACGTCGTTCGCGCGCGTTTGCTCTTTCTCTCGCGCACACGCTCTCGTGCCAATTTTTCTTACTGTTTTGTTGCGTTTTTTTTCTTTTTCAAATACGAGTTTAACGAGTGCGAAAAATGCTCCTCCGAGAGGTGCATTCACGAACGAAACGGAACGCAGAAGAGAGAGAACTTCTTCTTCTTCTTCTTGTTCTTCTTCTTCAAAATTTTTTATTTTGCGTCGAACGAGAGCGTGTTTGTGTTGTTTCTCTCGGAGTCAAACGCGTTTTGCTCTCTTCTCGTGTTTGTTATTAGGGAGAGGAGGAGACACAGAGGGAGAGACACAGAGAGAGAGAGAAGACCACAAACGACAAAAAAAACAATGACGGCACCGTGCGAGCGATGCGGATACGCGATGCGCTTACTCGCCGCGTCTCCGACGATCGCGTGCTCGAGCTGCAACAAGTCGCACTCCACGGAAAAGGTGTTCAACGACGCGAAAACGACGAAAACGTCCTCGAACGCCGCCAGTTTTTTGTACAAATTCAACATCGAACCTCGGAACCCGGACGGGACGAAGATTGGGAGCGAACGACACGACGACGACGTGGAAAGAGAGAGAGCGACGGTGGACGAGCCGTGTCCGAAGTGTCCGAATCAAGTGTTGAGGTTTTATACCATGCAGCTGAGAAGCGCGGACGAAGGGCAGACGGTTTTTTACGAGTGCGAGAAGTGCAAACACACGTTTTCTCAGAATAACTGAACATTTTTTTAAGAGAGAGAGAGAATGGCAGAAAGAGCGCACATTCCGTGGCGTCCGAGAGATTTCTCGAGCGTGAAGAACCACCCTTTGAGCGGGATGACTTTCCCGCAGTGGTTTCGGTTGGTTCGGAAATATTATGCGGACATCGAATACGTTCGATATTTCCCGCGGCTGGTTTTTCTGACGGCGATGTCATTTTTCAACGCGCTCTTCGCGTGCATCGAGATGGTGTTGTACGGTCGCGCGATTTCTAAGACGCGCGTTGGTGACGATCCGATCATTATTGTCGGTCATCCGAGAACCGGAACGACGCATTTGCACAATCTCTTAACTCTAGACGAGGATTCGTTTTACACGTGCACGACGTTCGACGTCGGGTTTCCGAGCTCGTTTTTGTTGTTTCCGAAACGAGTGAGGGAAATGTTAAAGGCGATCATGGACGACACGAGACCAATGGATAACATGCGATTGGCGCACGATACTCCGCAAGAAGATGAAGTTGCCACGAACCAATTGTCCAGTTGCTTGGCGTCGCCGTACGCGCCTTTGATGTTTCCGAGATTAGAAGAAACGTTTCGACCGTTTTATCGCTTGGACGGCGAAGACGAGGAGTATCCGTGCAAACTGGAAGACGCTCGAATTTGGCGAGATTCTTTTTGGTATTTCGTGCAAAAAGTCACGTACGCCGCAGAGAAGAAAAAAAGAGGGAAGGGAAGAAGAAGAAGATTGGTGTTGAAATCGCCCGTGCACATGGCTCGGATCAAACTTTTAGCGCGCATGTTCCCGAAAGCGCAATTTTTAGTGTGCCATCGCCACCCGTATGAAACCTTTCAAAGCGCGGCGAACATGGCCGACAAGTATTACTGGTCCTGTTTCTTACAAGCACCGAGAAATAGACAGGAGATCGAGGAGTTTATTTTTAGACAAGGGGAGATTTTACACGACGCGTACGAGAAGGACGTGAAGGACATCTCCCCGACGCGCGTGATGGAAATACCTTTTGCCGAGTTGGACGAAAGGCCTCTGGAAACTCTGGAGAAGATTTACAACAAGTTTGAGTTGAACAACAAAAAGGAAAAGTACAAAGGGAGCGACGCAGAAAAGAAAGCGAAAGCGTACATCGGATCCGCAGCGTTGCAGAACTTCAAGAAGAACGCCTTTGCGGCGGATTTGAGCCGCGCGACGAAAAGAGAAATCAATCGCCGTTGGTCGAAATGGTTTCGCTTGTTCGATTACACCTTTTAAATAAAAGGAGGACAGAACGTAATCAAACACGATTTTAGCAGCATTTAGGTAAATAGATAGATGAATAGATGAATAGATACATTTAGATAATAATCCTCTCATCACAAAACTTTCTTCCTCTTGAAGAACGCCTTCAGATAGAAAATCTGCCAAAACGCCAAACCAACGCAAACGAACAAACTAATCAGTCCCATCCAAACGACTCTGGAATTCGTCGCCTCGTTCTTATCTCGCATATCCGCCTCCAATTTCCTCAACTCCAACATCGTCTCGTGCACTTCGATTAAATCCGCCTCCAACCTGCGCAACGACTTCGTAAACACGTCAACGTCCGTTTGCTTCGCAATCTTCCCCCACGTTGTCGCCGCGACTCCAGACTTCCACTCCAAACTCACCCGGTGCTTCATGCGATCCTCCGCCGATATGTGCGCCGCAAAAAAGCACGCCTTGTAATCCCCGCCAACCTCCGCGGTGAATCCATAATCGCCCTCCGAAACGTCCTCAAACTGCTTCACCACTTTCTCGTTCGGATCGAACAGTTTAATCGAAAGTTTCACCTTATCTATTGATTTAAACGAAAATAATACTATCGCGCGCTCGTTGTGCTCCTCCGACACGCACTTCATGTCGTCGTACTCCGAGTCCCCGCGGTGAACGAGATCGAATTCCAACGCCTCCGCGAAAAAAAGTGCGTTTTTGCTCGGGACGTCGACGACGACGACGCATTTTAAGAAGAACAAAAAGAGGAAGAAAGACGAGACGAACGAGGCGAGCGCCGCGGAGCTTCTTCGTCCTCGCTTCGGTCGCGACGGCGCCTTCTTCCTCCTCGTCGACGCTCTCCGATTCGTTTCTTCCATCTTTTTTTATTTTACGGTCGCGCGCGATGAGAAAAAATGAAGAAATTTAGTTGTGCGTGTGCGATTTCGAAAAACAAAAAAAAGGAAAATTACAACCAAGCGCTGGAGTCTTTCACTTCTTCTTCTTCTTCTTCTTCTCCTCCTTCCACTTTTCGGTGAGAAACCGACCGATATCGTCCGCGCTGTCGTTACCACCATTTCTTCCACCATTAGAAATACCAACGGCTTGATTCGAATCCAAAGTCTTTTCGCGAATAAAAGTCGATCTCTCTCGAATGTTCTCGTCCGGATCTAGGAGTTCGAGCGCTTTCAAATAGAGTTTCACGAGCGCCGCGACGCAACACAAGAGAGGGCCGAAGACGACGCCTTGGTGGGTGCACTTTTCAATCACGCGGTCGGCGAAAGTGTCGTCGTCTTCGTTCGTCTTTCGCTTTTTCGCGTTTTGCTCCCAGCGCGCTCTGTGTGTCGTTTTGCTCTCGCTTGAAGTCTTCTTCTTTTCTTTTTCGAGGAGCACGTCCAAGTACAAATTTTCGGTCGTTTTCGCGACGGTGGACCAGGAATACGTTTGTAATATTTGATCGCTGATAGCCTCTCGCTCGCGATCTCCTATGTCGCCGTTCGCGACGAGCGCTATGGCTTTTTCGAGCTGCTCGAACAAACCTGAAACCGTCGGCGGGGCTAAAAAAGACGACGGTATTTCTTTCGGTTTCCCCGTCGCGAGTTTTCTTCTCCTTCCCGTTTTCGCCTCTGCAAGCGGCGATGGCGACGGAGGAGCGACCATCGTGAGACCTGGTAACACTTCTGGAACGCCGCCGACGCCTGTCGCAACCACCAACAACCCGCAACTCGCGGCTTCGACGATAGCCGTACAAAACGCCTCGGTCAACGAACAATTCAAGAAAATATCCCCTCTGCGTAAAATATTCGGCACGTCCTCGTGTTTCGCGTCGCCTAAGAATTCTACTTTTCCGCGGCATTCTTTCTTGTGCGTTTTCTCGCACACCTCGCGTAAATGCGGTTCCATCGGTCCTGATCCTGCGATTATGAAACGCACGTTTTTGTTTCCTTTCAACGTCAACGGAATGAGTTTCGCGAGAAGGTGGATGCCTTTGCGGTACGTCAAACGCGAACAGACGACGATGGTGACCTCTTTCTTGACGCTTCTTTTAGCGCTACCACCACTACCACTACTACTTTTACTACCACTACTTTTACTACTACCAGATCTAACATCCGTTCTTTTCTCCATCGCACGAGAAGGAGGATAAAACGCCTCGCCGTCCACGGCGTTTGGAATCACCTCAATCTTCCTCGGATCAAACCCGCGCAACTCGTACGCATACTCTTCTTCCTCCTCTTCTCTTCCTTTCCTTTTTTTCATCCATCTCCCACCCCTACGCACTGGCACGACGTTCATTCCACCTCTCAAACACGTATTTTCCTTCGCCGCCTTCGTCACGCACACCGCCCGATCCGCCTCCCCGAGCGTCATCCGCAACACCTTATTGCTATGAATGCTCGCCACGTCGTCGTTCATCCCAAACAAAGAGTGGTCCGTAAACACGCAGCAAGGTATTTTTAACGTCTTCGCGTGCAGCATGCACTCGTGAGAGAGCGTCCCGCCTTGATGCGCGTGCACCACGTTCACCCCTTCCCGGACGCACGCTATTCGGAAAATTTTCAAAGTGCCAAAAATCGTAGGGAAACAACAGTTGGTTTGGCCGATGGTCAGTCTCGGCACGTAATAGACTTTCACGCCGGATCTCAGGTACCTGATGCCAGAATACACCTCCTTGTCGCTTTTATTCTTATTATTATTATTATCGACATCACCGGTGTCGTTGTACGAGTGCGTGAACACGCACACTTTGTGACCTCGTCGCGCGAGTTCCGAGGCGAGGTGCGCGATGTGTAATTCAACGCCACCGACGTGAGGGAGGAAGAAGTCGGAGACGAAACAGATGGAGAGTCGCTTTTGCGGCATCGGAGGGAAGGAAAGAGAGAGAGAGGAGAGAGAGGAGAGGGATAAAAATGTTTTATGATCGCGTGGTGCGCGCGATTATCGCGGCTTTCTGTTTGAGCGCGTACCTTGTGACAAATTGGTTGAGTTTCACAACAACAACTAAAAAATAAGTATTAAAAAATCCAAAACATCATCAACGCGCAAATCTCTCTTTTCGCTCGCATTCTATCACATGGTGTGCGGTGAAAGCTGATTGTGGAATTTCGGGCTACTCCCGCTAATGCTATTCCCACCGCTATGATCCCGTCTCGAGGAGGGAAGCAAACTGCTTTTGCGACCAAAGCGCCAGAAGCGCGCTCGCTTTTTAAACTTTCTCGTCAACGCTTTCAGAATTTCTTCGCAGATGATGACCGGGAAGGAGAGCCATAAAACCGCTTTCCATTCTTGCCAGGATAAGTAGCTCACGCTGAAGGTGATGTTCATCCACGGAACGTATAAAATCATCGCGTGTAAAGCCATGGAGATGAAGATGGCACCTAGGAGCCATTTGTTAGACCACGGAGGGTGTTTCAATAAACTGGAGTTTTCCGATAAAGCGTTCAAGGCGTTGAACATTTCAACTGTGACGAGGACAGTCATGGACATGGTCGAAGGGCGGCGGTCTTTGAATATTTGACACGAGTAATCGTGGGCACCTTCGACGCACTGTTCGAACGAGGTCAAATCGCTCCAAGAGAGGAGTGGACCGTTTTCAAAGTACATGAACCACCAGGCAAAGGCGACGACGGTGACGATGCCGACGTACACGCCGACAATCAAGTACCGAACGAAGAGCCACGAGTCAACGATAGGTTCCGTAGGGGATCTCGGGCGTTGTCGCATGATGTCGCGATCAGGTTTGTTGAACCCGAGCGCGGTGGCGGGTAAGCCGTCCGTGACTAAGTTCACCCACAAGAGTTGCACCGGGCACAACGTCTCCGGCATGCCCAACGCCGCGGCGATGAAGATGCACACGACTTCACCAATATTCGAGGAAACCATGTATCGAATGAACGCTTTCGTGTTGTCATAAATTGCTCGACCTTCGGCGACGGCAGAAACAATGGAGGCAAAGTTATCATCGGCGAGAACCATATCGCTCGCGTGTTTCGCCACCGCGGTGCCGGAACCCATGGAGATGCCGATGTCGGCTCTTTTCAAAGCTGGGGCATCGTTGACGCCATCGCCAGTCATGGCGACGACGTGCCTTTGATTCTTCAACAACTCTACTAACTTTGCCTTGTGCGAGGGTTCCACGCGACTGAAAATGGTCAATCGCGTCGCCGCTTCTGATTTTTCTCGTTCCGATTTCAACTCTTCAAAGTCTACGCCTTGTAAACTCGCACCTTCTGGAACGATCGGTTCGCCGAACGCGTCCGCTTCGACGAGGCCAATTTGCGCGCCAATAGACTCTGCAGTTGTTTTATTATCCCCAGTGACCATGATGACGCGAATACCCGCGCCTCTGCATGTGGCAATCGCGCGAGCAACTTCCGCTCGCGGCGGGTCCGCAATGCCGACGAAACCTAGGAACGTCAAATCGTTTTCATCCTCCGCGGAGATTTGCGTTTGTTTCGCAGGCATTGGACGCATGGCTAATGCTAAAACGCGCAGACTAGTTTTCGCGTACTTCGCGAGGACGTCGTTTAAGTCTTTGCGAACTTGATCGTTCATCGGTTCCGCCGCGCCTTTGCCGTTGGTGAGAGCGTTGGAGCATTTTTCCAACACCGCCTCTGGAGCGCCTTTGGAAAACAAAATGTTCGTCCCTTTTCGAGAGCACAAGGTACTCATCATTTTTCGGTCTCGAGTGAAGTCCATTTGCGCTACACGTTTGAATTGTCCGGCCCAATACGCGGCGCAATACGACGCGCGTTCTTGCTCGGACAGCTTTGTCAGCGCCGATGGCATGGCGTCGAAACCGGGGAGACCAATCTTTTCGGAAAGAACTCGCAACGCAACTTCGGTCGATTCACCAATTTTCGCGTATTCTCTCTTGTTCAAATCGAACGTCAACGTAGAATCGTTACACAAGGAAGCGCATATGGATAAGTGCAACACCGACGGTAAATCCGCCGGGTGTTTCACCACGTCTTTGTTGATGGAGTTAAACCGCTGTTGTCTCGGAGAAATGACTCCGTTGGACGCTTCGAGAATCAATCCGTCCGGCGCGTACGAGTTACCTTCCACGTCAAACTCTCTCAATAAGGGCGCGTTACTACTCCCACTCCCTGCACCACTACCACCGTTACTACTATTGCTACTACTTCTTTGCTTCGTGCGATCCACCACACACATCTTTTGCACGCACATCGCGTTCGTCGTCAAGGTCCCCGTCTTGTCTGAACACACCACCGTCGTGCACCCTAAAGTCTCCACCGACGGTAACGATCTCACGATCGCGTGTCTCTTTGCCATTTTTCTCGTTCCTAACGCCAAGCACGTCGTCACCACGGCTGGTAAACCTTCAGGAATAGCAGCGACGGCCAACGCCACCGCGATTTTCAAATAATACACCATTCCCCGAAACCAACCGCCGTACAAAGGGTCGCCAAAATGTCCAATGTTGACCACCCAGACCAAAATACATACGACCGCGATCACTTTACTCAACAATCTCCCGAACTCGTCCAACTTTTTCTTCAAAGGCGTCATCTCTTCCTCGTCGTCTCCGCCGTGGTTTTTCATCGCGTCTCGAATTTTCCCAATCGCCGTGTTCAAACCAGTCCCGACGACGACCGCCCTCGCTCTCCCTACGCTCACTACCGTCCCACTGAACAGTAAGCACGTTTTATCTTGAACCACCGCTCTTCTCGCCCGTTCGCTATCGTCTATGTGTCCTGCCTCCTTCTCCACGCTACCGCTCTCGCCGGTCAAAATCGCCTGATCCACTCTCAGCGTCGAGCTCAAAATTCCAATAATCCTACAATCCGCCGGTACTTTCGCTCCAACCGCGACTTCGATAATATCCCCAGGCACTAACTCGCTCGCTTTTACCACTCTCAATCGCCCATCTCTCAAAACCGTCGCTAAATCCGCCTGGTACGCCTTCAACTCCTCAATCGCCTTCTCCGCGTTCGTCTCCGTAACCACTCCAACCGTCGCGTTGGCGATTAAAATCAACACAATCACCGTCGGCTCCACGAACGCCAACTCCCCGTCTCCATCCACCGCGGCTAATACAAAACTCACGATCGCGGCGACGATTAATATCTTCACCAGTAAATCGTCGAATTGCTTCAAAATTAACTTTATAAAATTTTGCCCTTTTTCCTCCGGCATCTCGTTCGCGCCAAACCTCAGGCGAAGTTTATCGATTTGGTTCGTCTTTTCCGATAAACCTCTGTTCGCGTCCACCTGGTGGTAGTCCAGCACCTGATGCGAGAGAGAGAGAGAGAGAAAGAGAGAGAAACGAGAGAAACGAGAGAAGAATACCGGTCAGCGAGACTCGTTCAGAGAATAGAAGAAGAAGAAGAAGACGCGCATAGAAAAAAACCGCGCGCGCGTTCGAAAACCTCTCGATCGATAATCCAAAAAACCAAGGTGAGGAAATAATATAACAAGTTTACCTCGCCGATCGAACGCGCGAACGCGTCCTCCATGTTAACGACGACGAAGAAGGAGACGAACTGCGCGTGTGACTCTGCGTGTTTGTGTTGATGTTTTCGCTTCGCGTGCTGCGAGCGCGCGGGTTTAGGAGAGAGAGAGAGAAGATATATTTGTGCAGAAAAAGGGAAGTAAGTGTTCACGCAAAAAAGGAAAAAACAACTTCAAACGCGTGGCTTGAAAAGGATAAAGGCGTCTCTCTCTCTCTCTCTCTCTGTGTGTGTGTTTCACAATCTAATTATCTTCACGCTCGCTGCTTCGCTATACCTCGTTCGCACTGTAATGGTTAGTCAGTTCAGTGTACTGCGCGTCTGTTGGTTCTTTACACCCTTTTTCTCGCAAGTAGTGTAAGCACTCGGTTTGCTTAAAATATCGCGCCTGAGCGATGTGTCGCCAGTCGTCAAGAGGTGCTTTCGCCTCTTCGACCATGTATTTGACGCAATCAAGATGATCGTCGAATACAGATCGTAACACGCATTCGGTCTTCATAGCATCAGATATCTTTCTTTCTTCGACGAAATATTTCAAGATGTCCAGTTGACCTTCTATTGCCGCCGCTTGTGCAGCATCCTTTTCCGTTTCTCGCGAAGGTTTCACCTTGGCGAAAAGAAAGCGAAGGCAGTCGATGTGCCCTTTTCCAGCAGCGACACGACATGCCGTCGTTTCATCATACGGACAACCGTTAGCAAAGCAGTACTTCAACATCTCGAGATTACCTACGTATGCTGCTTTATTAATCGTACATTCACCCCACTCGCACTTTTTCACTTCTCTGACCCACTTGAGCAACTCGAGTTCATTTGTTTGAGCAACTTGAGAGCAAAACCAGGCTTGATCTGCCACGGTTCCATCGTCAAGTTTCCCTCCCCATTCGAAATTATTCCACGCCAATTCCAACGTCGAAATGGATGAGCATTCGGAAATATACCAACGTAATTTCGATACGTCTACACCCGCGTATTTGAGTAAATCGAAATGCTCAATATTCGCCTTCGAAAACAAAAACCGATCTGTCGTGTTCAATTTCGGAAGCACATGCGATACAAAAATATCCCTGTGATGCGTCACCAAACCCGTCCACAACTTTGTCGGTCCAAGCTTCAATCTCTCCAAATCCGCCTCAGCCTCTGCGATCGCCTTTTCCGTCTCCTTTTTCTTCTTCCTCTTCGCCGCGCCGGAGAGCTTCTTCTTCTTCCCCATCGTTTTTGTTCTTGCTATTATTATTATTTTATTATTTTACGTCGTAAACTCGCGTGCGAAAAAAAAAGGCGGTAAAGCGGTACGAAGAGAGAAGAAGAAAAACACAAAAGAGACACAAATCTGCCCAGAGAGACAGAGAGAGACAGAGAGAGAGAGAGAGACAGAGCGGAAAAAAATGAGCGCCGCCGCCGCCGTCCGCAACGACGACGACGAAGGCGTGGCGGCGAAGGAGGAAGAAGAGGCGAAGAGCGCCGTCGACGACGGTTTAAAAAAGTCGTCGACGTCGTCCGCCGCGAGAGGAGAAACCGCAGAGACGACCACGACCACGACGACGAATGCTTCTTCCTTTTCAAAGCTGTTCCTCCTCGCGTTCATCGGACTCTCCATGGCGATTGGATTGCGCGATGATTTCAGCGACGCGATGAATGCCAACAACAACAACAACAACAACATCGACAACATCAACGACGCGAAAGATGCACTTTCCTTGGGTGATAAAATTCACATCTCCTTCTGTCAGTCGTGACAATACCGAGGCGGGTTCGAACACGTCCGTCAGATTTGTTCGCACCATTTCGGTCGAGACGTAGCCATCGTCCCGACGAATTACCCGCCGAAACCAGCGATGAGAATTATGACGCGATTGACGAATTACGCGCAACTAGGGATGCTCGGGGTGACTTTTCGAGGCTCGCGGCTTATTCGAGATTTTTTACCGGCTGGAACGCCAATCCCGGAGTGGGTGTCGTCCATGGAAACGAATAAGATGCACTCGATGTTGACGATTCACTTTCTCGGGAACGTGCTGAAACAGAATTTCGGGAACACCGGGGCGTTTGAGATTTATTACGACGGGGACCTCGTCTTTAGCAAGTTGAAGGAGAGGAGAATGCCGAGGTTGGAGGAGATCGTCGAGGGGATCGCCGAGAGACGAGAGGCGAACGGGTTCAAGTACGAGAAACCGAAGGAGATGTTGCCAGAGAGGCTGCGGATGCAACAATAAATAACAGAGGTAATCGCGCGACTTTTTTCGGAAACAAAACGCGGACACGTGCACTCACACAATGTGATGGCGAAGAAGGAAAAAGCAACGTAAAGAACGTGCGCTTCTTTTGCCGGAAAGTAGAGAAAGCGCGAAGAAGAAGAAGAAAAAAAAAAGTCGGGTTCCGAAAAAACTTATATATTTTATCAAATAGCAATGTACCAGTATCATCACTTTCTACCTACTCATTCATTCATAAATTACATCATTCCAAAGAACGCTAAATAACTACATCATCCGTCGATGGCGTTTTGAACGTCTTCTAACTCTTCGTCTATTTTCTGGCTCGTCAACTCGTATAAAGCCACCGCCATTTGTACGTCTCTGCATAATCTCGCTTCGTCGATGTCGCGTCCGGTTTCGTCTGGAAAGACTTCCACGTCAACAACCGTCCCCTGACGCTCTTTGTTCTCACCCGCAGACATGCTATCGTTCAACGAGACTTCGCCTTCGCCGGTGGCTTCGTCTCCGGCAGTCGCGTCGGTATTCGCAGGATTTTCTCTCGACTCTTTTTGCTTCTTTCGGTGTTTTTTACTATCGTCGCGCTTCATCGCCAGATGTTTGTCGTACAACGCGTCGTAATATTCCAACAACTGCTCGGCGACGGAGGCCCAATCGCCACCTTCTAGCGATTTTTTCAACTTTTTTTGCTTCTCGGAGCCTATTCTTTTAGTCATTTTCTCGCACGCTTCTCGCATGCCTTCCATCCACCCTTCTTGCGCTCGTAACTCGTCCGTCGCGTAATCGTTCACTAACGTTTGCACTCTCAGCTCTAATGGACAGACTAATCGCAAAATCAAAGGTGCTTTCCGCATCCTTTGGAACAGTTTGGGATCCACCGAACACTTGCCGACGTGCGGTCCTTCGTCTTCGATGTACACCCACCGTTTTGGATCTAACGCGTCCCATGCGAACGCGACTTCGTTCCCGTAATGTTCTGAGGTTGGTTGCGCGGCTTTTCCAACCCAACCAAACGCAGACCCCGAGTGATTCGCTAAACCTTCTAAATCGATAATCTGTTCATTCTGTAATTTTTCCAACGCTAAAAGACATCGAGTCTTCCCCACGCCAGTTCGCCCACCGATTATGCACACTCTCGGCGCGGGCACGTTCGTCAATACCTGCGGTGCAAATGGGTCATCGTTTGCATGTTTCGAAGTGCCGGTACTGGTCGCGTTATTTTGTAGACGATTCTTGGGATGGTTTTTATTATTATCAGCGGCGTTTGCATCGTCTAGCAAATCGTCCTCGTCCAATCCAAACTCGTCTCCGCCACCTCCTCCACTTCCTCCTCCGTTTCCTTTTCCTTTCCCACCATTCAACAACCTCTCGTCCACTTTCAGAGGATCTCCGCATCGATTCAAAATCCACGTCCGAAACGCTTTATACCCACCATTCACCACGCGCACAAACTCCACGTCCTCCTTCCTCAACCGCTCGCCGAAAAGCCATCCGAGCGAGAGCGATCGCATCCCGCCTCTCCAGCAGTGCACGTACACCCGTATCTTTGTCCTCTCCCCGTTCGTTTTCCTCTTCAAATCTACCTCCGCTTGCGCGTTCGCAATCAACTGCTCCCACTTCTCTCGGACAAACTCCATCCCTCTCGCCATCGCCGCTTTTCTCCCTTTTTTCGCGAACAAAATCCCGACGACTTCCCTCTCGTCGTCTTCAAACAGCGCCACGTTGCGCGCGTTCGGGATGTGCCCCTTCCGAAACTCACCCGGTGACCTCGCGTCGATGAGCAGCGTATCGTTCGGGAAGTCTCGACAGTCCCGAGCCGCGGTGACGACGTCCGTCCGCGAGTGTTGGTTCTCTCGAGAGACGGCGGCGATGAAGTTTTCCATCGCGTCTTTTTTACCACCACCGGCACAGTCTGTGGTCGTCGTCGTCGAGGTTTTATCGGTGATTAAGTTTACGAACAACTCCCCGGCGGAAGGAGTTGTGTGTCCACCACCGTCGTCTTTTTCGGGGACGGCTGGGGCGTCTTTCTCGCTCGTCATGGTTGTTGTTATCGGTTTTGTGCTCGAGTTTGGGGAAAATACATAAAAGGAGAGAGAAAGGAAGGGAAAAAAAATGGCGCTAAAAATATGTGTGGAAGTGATGCTAAAAAAAATGTTCTCTCTCTCTCTCTCTCTTTCACGCTCTACTCTCCGTGCTCTCATTCGCGGTTTTGCTCCTGTTTCAACGCGTCTTCAACGTAACGAAAGAAAGCAGCGTATTTTTCGTCTGTTGGTTCTGTACACCCTTTTTCTTGCAAGTAGTGTAAGCACTCGGTGTGCTCGTGATATCGCGCCCAAGCTATGTGTCGCGAATCGTCAAGAGATGCTTTCGCCTCTTCGACCATGTATTTGAGGCAATCAAGATGATCTGCGAATACAGAGTATAACACGCATTCGGTCTTCATAGCATCAGATATCTTTCTTTCTTCAACGAAGTATTTCAAGATGTCCAGTTGACCATATTCTGCCGCCGTTTCTGCAGCTTCCTTTTCCGTTTCTCGCGAAGGTTTCACCTTGGCGAAAAGAAAGCGAAGGCAGTCGATGTGCCCTTCTCCAGCAGCGACACGACATGCCGTCGTTTCATCATACGGACCACCGTTAGCAAAGCAGTACTTCAACATCTCGAGATTATCTACATATGCTGCGTTATTAATCGTCCATTCATCCCACTCGCACTTTTTCACTTCTCTGACCCACTTGAGCAACTCGAGTTTATTCGTTAAAGCAACAAGAGAGCAAAACCAGGCTTGATCTGCCACGGTTCCATCGTCAAGTTCCTGTCCCCACTTGATATTAATCCACGCCCATTCCAGCGTCGAAACGGATGTGCACTCGGAAATAGAAAAAAATAATTGCGATACCTTTACACCCGCGTATTCGAGTAACTCCAAACTCTCAATATTCGCGTTTGCAAAGAAATATCGATCTGTCTCGTTCAATTTCGAAAGCACATGCGATATAAAAATATCCCTGTGATGCGTCACCAAACCCGTCCACAACTTTGTCGGTCCGAGCTTCAATCTCTCCAAATCCGCCTCAGCCTCTGCGATCGCCTTTTCCGTCTCCTTTTTCTTCTTCCTCTTCGCCGCGCCGGAGAGCTTCTTCTTCTTCCCCATCATCGCTATTTTGTGCTTTTCAAGTGCCTTTCTTTTTTCTTTTCGTGTGGCGGCTTTCTCTCAAAGTTTGGGAAGAAAAATAGACGTTTTTCTTTTGTCCAACGACAGAACGAGTGACATCGAGAGAGAAAAAAAAAATTTTCATACGAACCAAAAAGCGCCGAATTAGAGAGCAACGACACAACACACTTGCTCGAACGCTTCTATATAACCGTAAACGTAATAATATACTCACACACAAACGGAGAGAGAGCGTGAGAGCGAGACAGAAACGAAAGAGAGAAAAAGAGAAACACACAAACGTCGAAGAACAAAAATGCCGCCACGCAAGAAAGCCGCCGCGGCGAAGAAGAAAACGCCGCCACCGGGAGGAGAAGAAGAATTGGAAGATTCGAAAATGGAAGGAGAGGAAGCCGCTGTGATCAGTGATGCCGCCGCGGCGAATGGTGCTGCCGCCAACGACGACGGCGGCGCCGGCATGAACAACGCGGACGCGAACGGAGGGGGAGAGCAACAACCCCGTCAAACGCAGCTGGAGCTCTGGGAAAAAGAGAACGAGCAAAACTTGCTGCACCTATCGACGACGAATGCTCCGGGAGATGAATTGATGAATGCGAGTGTAGGGCATCCTCAACACGGTTCGGAACTGTTTTTAGGCGGCGTTCCGAAATCGGCGAGCGATCAAGACGTGGAGAGTTTGTTTAAAGGATCCGGTAAAGGAAGAGGGAAAAGTAATAAATGTCCTTCGCAACCGGTAGAGATTCAAGTGGTGAAAGATCCGAACGATTCGATGAGGAACCGAGGGTACGCGTTTGCGAGATTCGCAAACAGAGCTGAATGCGAAGCCGCGTTTCAATATTTTAGTGAAAACGACGGCGCGAACGCGGTTATGGTCGATGCGGAGAATAACAACGAAGAGAAGAAAATCAGGGCTACTATTAAACCGACGAAACACGTTTTGTTTATGAGCGGGTTCCCGCCGTTTGCGACGAGGGAAGACATCGTAACGGAGCTTTTGAGAGTCGGCGGCGCAGGCATCGAAACGGTGTCGTTGCCAAGAGCGAGCGGAACTGGAACTAACGGTATTGCCTGCCGACACAAAGGTTACGGGTTTGTCGATTACTTTAATCAAGAGTGCGCTGAGAGAGCCATGAAAAACATCAACGATAAGACGACGAGGATGTTCAACGGCAACGCGAATAAACCAGTCGTGGCAAAGTGGGCGGATGTGAGTAAAGAGAAGCCGCCGAGCAAAGAGGATTTATTGGCGCAAAGCAAAGCAGTTTACGTCGGGCAAATTCCAACCGAAGGCGTGGCGTTGGACGAAAAGGATTTGGAAGGCAAGTTGAGAGAAGTCTTTGGTCAGTTTGGCGAAGTAGAAGCAGTCAAGCTGCCGAGGGGCGACGTGACAAAAGGGTACGCATTCGTCCATTTTACTGAAAGAATCTCGGCGGAAAAAGCAGTTGAGGCGGCGGCAGCGAGCGTTTCCGGTGCAGCAGGTGATGAATCGGCGATGGATGGTGTCGTAGCGGCAGGAGCAGTGCAATTACAAGGATGTAATTTGACAGTGGAAATTGCGCGTCCAGAGAGAGAAAGAAACAACGATCATCGAGATAGAGGCGGACCGAGAGGAGGCAGAGGAGGCAGAGGAGGTCGAAGACATATGCACAGAGGAGGACGCGGTGGACCACCGGGGCCACACAGAGGTGGTGATTACAATAACTACATTAGCCCACACGGCGGCGGCATCGCGCCTCGACAGTTTGGCGGCGGGAACTCGATGACCCCGGTATATTTACCGAACGGACAAACCGCGTACGTTATGGGTCAAGGCAATATGCCGGCGCCAAACGCCGGTTGGGGAAGACAATCTGTCACCGAACGATTGGATAGAGGCGATCGCGGAAGGAGAGGACGCGATCGAGGTCCTCGCGATTATGACGATCATTATCACAACAGAGGCGGCGGAGGGAGAAGACGAGACGACTCTCGAGACGCGCCGATGCATCGCGCCAGACCGTATTAAAGATGGATCAAGAATGGAAAGGGTACATTACATTAAAATACACGAATTGTTCTGTAGAAATATCATCATTATCATCATCATCATGGACCGACATGCCCTTCTTCACGTCGTCGATTTTGATTTCGACAAAATCTCATCGCTAAAGCATCTCTCTTTCAATTTCTCGCTCACTTCTTTGTACAAAATGTCGTAGGCATTCGCGTGATACGGATTATGGAAATACAGCTTGCATAATTGCACCGCTGAGCTCGAAGGTATTTCCTTCCCCAATCGATTCGCAATCGCCCAAACCGCGTGATGATATGCGCCATTGAGCACCAGAAAAGTATCCTTTTCTGGTAAAAAATCTCGGAAACTACCACCACTCCACGCGAACGCTTCGTGGACGACGCGCAAGTTCCTGACCATCTTCGCATGCATCCCGCTTTGCACCGTCTGATCTAAAATTTCAGGAACACGTTTAAGATCTTGACTCCCATTTGGTATAAACACAGTAAACTTGTCGTAATCGAGGAGAAAATCATACGGATGCGAAGTGTTCAACTGCGTCATTAGCGGAACGCAACCTCTATGAATGGCATCAAAAAAACGTTGATCCCATCCGTTTCCGCCCGCGGCGAGGCAAAAGTACGAACGCAGGCGAATATTCTCAGCGCGTGCTTCTCCGCCGACGCCACCATACTTTGCAAATTCCGGCAACATTTCGTCTTTGTTCAAGAAGAATCTCGGTTCGTCTTTATACCAATCTGTCATAAACGTCCGTATACCTTGTGAGTACATATACATGCACTCCTTTACGTTCACAAATATATTCTCTCCTGTGCATTGTTTGAAATTTTTTGTGCGTCCGCGAAAGAATAAGAGCATGCCATCTTTCGTACTCGGGTCGAACCTCGTGTGAGTCGGGTCGTTGTCTCCGGCGTACCCGGACGGAGTGGATAGAGACGATGGAATGACAATATCCCGATCGGGATTCAAGCATTCGTTTTTTCCCTCGTTTACTCGCCACATGCCAAACTGCGAAACCACGATTGCTCCTGGAGGAAGTTCCGAATGCAGGTCTTCTTGCACTGTACACAAGGATCTATCCATAGCGTTGATCCACACCGTCGGGTGCACTGCCTCCTTTAGCGAATATGTTTTGTCCACGTACTCGATGACTCGCTCCATTAGCGTCGTAAACCTGCCTACGTTTCCGACTAAATCTCCCGGAAAAAATGGGACGACGAGCGTGCTTTGCAAAGATTCCGCGCCGTTTGGGTCGACAACATCCGTATCCGCAATCAAAGTCTCAAAGAAATAGTGCACTCCTCGGTAACTTCCGTTGTTTTTATACTTGTGGCCTCGAAGGAATCGTTTAATACTTCCGGGCAAATCCGCCACGGCGAGCGATAATTCGTTCTTTGCGTACCGTTCTTCGCTATTTTTCTTCGCCTGGAGAATATCCTCTTCCGACAATGCACACTCGTACCCAAACCGTCCTTGATTACACGCGCATTCAAACCATTCGCACTTTCCGTTCTTTTCACACAACGGTGAACATATTCCCTGGTTTTGAACGTGTGAGTTCTCGTATTCGTTGCCGTGGTCTTCGATGGCGACGATTCTAGCGCGCGTTTGGTCGAACACTACTTTATCCTCGTGCGTTTTCGCGTTTACGTTCCCAGCCTTTTCTCTCATTGCTTGTCTTGTCGCTTTGTCATATTCAAAGATGTACGAACGCCTGTACTCCTCTCGTTCTTGTCGGCGAACAAAAATGCTAATATTAATATCACTATCGCTATCTCCACTATCTCCGTCTCTTACTCTACAAAAATGTTCCGTGCGCAAATTCATGGGAAATCTTCGATTCTCTCGCGCCATCACCTCGTACGTCTCCTTCCCAAACTCTTTTAGCATATAATCGACGCACTCATCCACACATTTGCACGAAGGAAATTCTTTAACTTCTCGCGTTGACCTCTTTCGCACGATTGATGGCATAGTTAACAAGTCGCCACACGCGCCAAACATGAAACGATTGCACGACGGCGTTGGATTTTCGTCGCACTTCGCTCCGGCCCAATCCGTGTTGCAGATGCACTCGTGTCCGTCCCTCGAAGACGGGTACCCGTGCACACACCGATCGTTATCCGGGTTAAGCACTGGATGTTCTTTTACCATCACTTCTACGGTTTCTTCCACCTCTCGCGGAGGAGGAAACGAGGACGGAGCGGCGCGCGCCTCGGCGATATTCCCGCCGCCGCTCCCTACCCGACTCCTCTCGCCGTCTCTTCTCTCCATCTCTCGATTACGAAGCATCTGCTGTTGTCGACGACGATGGTGACGATGCAGACGCGAGCGAGAATCCAATCCGAGTCTTTCAATCTCTTTTTTTAACTCTTGGTCGCGGGCTCCTCGCTCCGCATCGAGACCGTTCTCGCCTCCGCGGAAACTTCTTTGCACCTCTCTCTCTCTCCTCTCTCTTCTCATTCGTTCGTGTCGATCTTCTTCCAAATCAGCTCCTCCAACTCTGCTCTCTTCCTCCCCTCCCGCTTGGAGGAGGGGACCGAACGATTCTTGTCGCAGCATCCTTCTCGTCGTCGACGATGCGACGACAAAACCGCGACGATGATGGAGCCCATGTTCGTTCTCTTCTTTCCCGTCGGCAGCAGCGGCGACGACGGTCGTTGCTTCTCCTGCGCTCGACTTTCCATCGGAAGAAGCTTTCGATGAAACGACGACGGTCACCGTTCCCGAGACGAGAAAGAGTATAAAAAAGAAGAAGAGAGAGGATGAGGAGGATGGTATTCCTTCTCTCTTCGTACCTCTCGGTCGTCGTCGTCGTCGTCGTCGTCCGGGGTCGACTCTCATCCCCGCGCGCGGTGGGACTCACGCAGCCATGAGGGGGAGAAGTTCACGTCAACCTGATATTATTTAGGGTTTTGAACTGTTTAGGGTTGCAGACGAGATTTGTCGAGAAAGGGAAGGAGGAGCTCTCTCCGGGAGTAAAAAGCTCCATTCACGCACACACTTAACTAATTACACAATAATGTTTGCCTTATCGTCGACTGTTGCGACTCGCGCGGTACGTGCACCGTGAAAATTATTTTCTCGTTGCGATTCTCTCGCGTAATCTCGTTTTTTTAATTCGCGAGGATGCGTTTTGAGCGGCGTTCCGCGCGCGTTTTGACGTGATTTTTTTGCACGCCTTTCGCGATGGAAATAAATATTGGGACGGGAAAAAGATACGCTTTTGCGTCGTCGCGTGCTCCTCGTCTCGGCGCGATTTGGATTTCGAAAATTTATGTTTCCTTCCTCATCGAAAGACGGATCGATCTCTCTTTCTCCTCCGTAACTTTGTAAATCGCGAGATCACGACTGACATTTTCACCTCTCACCTCCCACTCACACGCACACAGTTCGCGCAAAAAGTCTCCTCCTCCAGATCCGTCAACTCTCGATCCGCGTCGGTTGTTGTCAAAGCGGAGAGAGAAATGTGGTACCCGGGGGCCACCGCGCCAGAATACTTGGACGGCTCCATGGCTGGTGACTACGGTTTTGACCCGTTGAGATTGGGCGCGAACAAGGAGTCTTTGCCGTACTTGCAAGAAGCGGAATTGATGAACGGCCGATGGGCGATGTACGCGACTATCGGTGTCTTGGCGACGGACTCCAACCCGAGCTTGCCGAAGTTCTGGGAAGCCGGCGCCGCCGACTACGACATTGACTTTAAGACGTTGGTCATCACGCAAATTTGCGTTATGGGCATCTTGGAAGCGTTGAGAATCCGCGGTTTCATGAAGACTGGCGAGAGTGGATTGGGGATGAACTTTCCGTTTGACCCGGCTGGAATGGACTCTCCGGAGGCGAGAGTGAAGGAGGTCAAGAACGGTCGCTTGGCGATGGTTGCGTTTTTGGGCATGGTTTCCCAGTGGGCGGTGACTGGTATGGGACCGATCGAAGGTTTCAAGGCGCACTTGGCGGACCCGACGGCCGTGAACATCTACACGTCCGCCGTTGGTGGTGAGACTGTTGCGTTCATCGCGTTTTTGTCGTGCGCGCCGGTGTGGTTGATTGCCCAAAGGCAATTGAGCGACGGTTCGGAAGAGGAGTTCAAGCCGATTCCGTGGTAAGAGGCTAGATTTTCCGCGTGTACAACCTCCTTTTTCTCTTTAACCCACTAAGATAGAATTTGCGAATATATATACACTTATATCTACGCCATGTATTTCTTTTAAACGTACAAAATAATTTACTGGTATACAACTGAACTACACTCTGCTTTGCCGGATTCTTTTCTAACTGCTAGCATTTTTTCTTCTCTTCACGACCCAAGCGATACGATTTTTATTCGTCCTTTACTATTTGCGGAGATGAGTGTAGACTCATCGGACCAACACACCGCACTAACGAAGTGGTTCCCAGAATCCTGATCTCTCGAAGAACTTTTCGTCATCCCAGGAGTATCGAACGATACCGTAGCTAAAGGCGCGGAGAAGTTCTTGTTGTACACGAACACCTCGTTCGTTTCCGAACCACAGGCGACGGATTTTCCGTCGGGTGAAGCCGCTAATCCGACAAAGTTCCTCCTGTTTACGTGACCCGTCAAAGTGCGAATCAGCCGGGTGCTGGAGATATCGGATTCTCCACCTGGTCCGTTGTTATTAGCTTCAATTTGGGGAGGAGGTACGCCGTTGCCACCGTCTTGGTATTGTTGATAGTTATGGTAGATATTGTATGGATCAAGAGTCGCGCTGTGATCGTGAGTTTTCTTCACGTCCCATATGCACACGCTCGAATCCGTAGAAGCCGAACATAACTCGTTACTGTTGATGTATTTCACGTAGGACACTGCTTTTTTATGCGAGCTGAGCGTATATAACGGTTCGTGCGGTCGTCGTAAATCGTACACGCGAACTTTGTGATCGGCGCAGCCGATGGCAATATCGTGCGCAGTCGTCGGCGACCATGCGATGCAACACACGTTTGCACGCATCTGCATTTCCATGACGCTTCTATTCCCGCCTCCCATACTTATGCCGCTTTCACTCCATATCTTTACCGCGCCGTCGTCACTTCCAGAGGCGATCAAGTGCATGTTATCTACGCATCTGCAATACTCAACAGTCCAACATCTCTTGTCGTGCTCTTCAAATTTCAAAATACTTTGAGAGGTTTCCGCGTCCCAAATAGTCACCACGCCTTCGTAATCTGAGGCGGCAATGTGTGACACGTGTTTTCTAGAGAACGACAAACATGATATTTTTGATTTGACTTTGATTTGCGCTCGCGAGATCGATGGACGCTTGTCGTTTTGATTCACCGCCTTACGGTCGCAAATATCGGAGAAGGTATAAAACTCAATGCGTTTGGAAACGCCTGCGGTGGCAAACATAGTTCGATCCATGGAGACATCTATGGAAGAGACGATATCATTTACCGGTGGAAGCGGCGAAGTGTTGAGTATATCCATATTGTTGATATTTTCGTTGTTGTTGATGTTGTTGTTGTTATTGTTGCTGTTAGTGATGATGTTGACGATGTTGTTATTGTTATTGCTGTTGTTGTTCATCACCGCTCCAAACTGGGTCATCACAGAGTTGTTGTTAAACGACAAGCACGACATGGATAAAGACGGTTTAACGATTTCGGCGACGATGCGCACTCGCCCATACTTTTCTTTCGCATCCGTCAGAGCTTGCGCGAAATCTTCCAACCGATATTCGTTGATTCTCTCGTCGATACTAGCGGGTTCGATGTGGTGATTTTCTGCTTCCTCGTCGTCTTCTTCTTCTCCTCCTCTTCCTTCTATGCTATTGTTTATGCCTTTGATTTCGTTGACACCTTTGGTATACAGCGAACTTAAGCCGGCGTAATATTTCCTCTCGAACTTTTCATCTTCATTGTGACCGTCCCCCTCGTACCCTGGGAGTTGCGGCACGAATCGAAGCATATCCCCGACGTCTTCATCGTCATCTTCTTCTTCTTCTCCTGTTCTCCCCTCGGCACTCGCGTAACTTCTCTTCAACACCTTCAACTCTTCTCTCAACAATCTCTCCACCCTCTCTATGTCTCTGCGCAAAAACTTCATCTCCGTGTCCGCTTCTGCCATCTTCATTCGCTTCCTCCTCGTCGCCTCGTCGAAGAAATCTCTCAAAATCTCCAACCTCTTCGCCTCGCCTTCTGCGACAGCTCTCGCGTGCTTCTCGCTCAGCGCTTTCACGATCGGCGCCAACTGCTCTTCGTCCATGTGTTGCAACGCGGAGACAACTTTCTCGGCTCGTGCAATTTTCGAATGCTGCGGTTCCAATGGAGAGTGTTCCTCCGTGATTTGCATCGTCATCGCGTCCACCCGCGCCAACGCTTCCACAACTTTCGTCAACGCCACGTTCGGCGTCAACGACGTAATCGACGCGTTGCAAATCGGACACGGCGCTGGGTTGGAAAAGTCCACCAATTTTCCGAAATCTTTCGTGGTCGCGCGCGTTGTTGCTCTCATCGTCTTCTCGCTATTTTCTTTATCTTTTTTGGCGTCTGATGACGTGGTCGTTACGAGTGTTTCGTCGTCGTCGTCGTCTTCATCTTCATCTTCATCTTCATCTTCATCTTCTTCGTCTTCGTTTCCTCCTTCTCCCACCGACGCGCCTCTTCGCGTCGCTCTCGCCGTCGTTTTCTTCTTCTTCTTCTTCTTCTTCTCCGCGTCGTCGTCCTTCTCTTCCTCCTCTTTCTTCCTCTTTTCCTCCTCGCGTTTCTCCCAAAATTTCCCGCAGTGTTCGACCACGCAATCGTGACAAAACGTGTGTCCGCACGTCGCGTTAAACGGCGCTTTGTAAATCTCTCGGCATATCGAACACGTTCGAGATTCGTCCAGGTTTTTCCGCGCCGCCACGATCGGCATCGCTCTCTGTGCTTGCTTTTTTTGTTGATTAACGTATCGTTTAAACCTGGTGTTTCTTTCTTTCTTTATCTCCACCCTTTTCCCGGGCTTGCGTGTCTGCCTGTCGAGAGAGTGAGGCTTTTTTTTGTGGAAAATAATTGAAAGAAAACGGCTGCTTTTTCCCGAAAAAAAAAGAACCACGCGCGCGCGTTGTTGTGAGCGTTGAAAAAGCGATGATGGGGAAGAAGAAGAAGAAACTCTCCGGCGCGGCGAAGAGGAAGAAGCAAAAGGAGACGGAAAAGGCGATCGCAGAGGCTGAGGCGGATTTGGAGAGATTGAAGCTTGGTCCGACAAAGTTGTGGACGGGATTGGTGACGCATCACAGGGATATTTTTATATCGCATGTGCTTCCGAAATTGAACAAGACAGATCGGAATTTCTTTTCGAGAGCGAATATTGAGCATTTCGATTTACTCAAATACGCGGGTGTAGACGTATCGAAATTACGTTGGTATACTCACGAATGCACATCCATTTCGACGCTGGAATGGGCGTGGAATAATTTCGAATGGGGAGGGAAACTTGACGATGGAACCGTGAAAGATCAAGCCTCGTTTTGCGCTCTTGTTGCTCGAACGAATAAACTCGAGTTGCTCAAGTGGGTCAGAGAAGTGAAAAAGTGCGAGTGGGATGAATGGACGATTAGCATGGCAACACGCATAGGTAATCTCGAGATGTTGAAGTACTGCTTTGCTAACATTTGTCCGTATGATGAAACGACGGCATGTCGTGTCGCTGCTGGAGAAGGGCACATCGACTGCCTTCGCTTTCTTTTCGCCAAGGTGAAACCTTCGCGAGAAACGGAAAAGGTAACGGCAAGAATAGCTGCAGCATATGGTCAATTAGACATCTTGAAATACTTCGTTGAAGAAAGAAAGGTACCTGATGATGAAAAGGCCGAATGCGTGTTACAATCTGTGCGCAAAGGTCACCTTGATTGCCTCAAATACATGGTCGAAGAGGCGAAAGCATCTCTTGACGACTGGCAGCACATCGCTACGGCGCGATATTTCGAGCACACCGAGTGCTTATACTACTTGCGAGAAAAAGGGTGTAAAGAACCAACAGACGAACAATACGCTGCTTATGCTGAGAGAAGTAAAGAATTAGAATCATCCTTACGGCAAATCAGAGCAGAATGATGCGCGCCGAGAGAGAGAAGTGCGCTTAGACAAATAGATCTTTCCGCGCTTGTCTCGTAGTCTTGTAAAATCGTAAAACGTAAAACTCCTCATTTTCTTTCACCAAAACACAAACACGAGGAACTCGACATTCCACATTTCTTTTTCGCGCGAAACCGAACTTCTTTTTTCGAACAACGACGAGAAGAACCACTACTCGCGTCGAGCGCTCGAACGAGCGATTCGTTTATTTGTCTCTCGCGCTCTCCCTCTCTCGCGCGCGCCGGGTAGCTGGGGCGAGTCAATATAGTATTGTTATTATTTAGGGGATTTCGTCTGAGAAGAAGAAGAAGAAAGAAAAACGATGGAAACGAAATCGACCAAGACTTTGTTCGCGCTCGCGCGGGAGAAGAGCTCGAAGAGCGGTAATAATAACGACAACAACAACAACAACAACGCGAGTCTGCGCGAAGCCATCGAGATGTTTACGGAAGTTTTCCAAAGATGCGAATCGGCCGGGTGTTTCGACGAGGAAGACGCTTCGACGACGACGAGAGAGGAACGCGAGGACAGAGGAGGAGAGCACGTGTCCACGACGGATTTGAAATACGCTCTGTGTTGGCACTTCGTCGGGAAGTGTTGGCAGACGATGAGAACGGAGTTTGTGCCTCTTCTCGCGGAGGGTGCGAAAGGAGAAGATAAAGGAGAGAAGACGACGATGGTGATGAACCGTAAACAGCGCGTGGAACACGTTTTACGCGCGAAGGAATGTTTTGAGCGGTTCTTGAGGTTTGCGACGGCGGCGCGGTTCGTCCCGAGCGGGTTCGAAAAGGAGGCGAGAGCGGCGGCGGGTTTGATGGACGATGACGAAGAAGAAGAAAGAAGAGAAGAAAATCACGACGGCGATCGAGGGACGACGATGACGGCGGGGACGCCGGAAGCGAAGAGGACGATGAAAGTGAAACGATTTAAAAAGCAAAGCGAATTGCGGAGGAAGTTGGAGGAGATGGAGAAAAGCGGAGTAGCTGGAGAAGGAAGCGCTCTGGTACAAACAACAACTGGCGCAGACGAGGAAGAAGAGAAGGAGGAAGCTCCGCCAGACGAGGAGAAGGTTCGAGAGTATTGGTTTGCGATGATTGAAAAAGCCGTGCTAGATTCGATCGAAATGATAGAAGGGAGTAAAGAGGAGGTGGCACTTTTGACTGGCGTGAGCGAAGAAGACGTGAGGAGAATCGTACAACAAGGGGAGAAGAAGCAACACCGAGGAGAACAGGAGGACGGTTCATCCTCGAGCATTCCAGCGGAGCTTTTAAAAGCCATCGCATCTCTAGAAAGCAACGACATCGGGCGAAATGGTGGAATGATGAACCGAAGCGCGCCGCCGGCGGGTACTTCTGCGCCGACGATGATGGCGATGCCGTCGCTTCCGTCTTCTTTATTTGCCAATCGCAAAGAAAGCGTCGTTCGAGACGCGAGAAGTGCTTTGTTTAGACCTTCCCACATTTTACCCACGATGTCTATCGAAGAAGCCGGTGAAATAGAACTGAGAGAGTTAATGGAACGCACGGCTTTGAGTAACGAAAGAGAGAAGCGCAAGTCGATTTTGGAGAGTGCCAAGACCGAGGACGAGTTGAGCGATGAAAAGTTATACGAAAAGAGACGCTGGGACGATTGGAAAGACGATAATCCGTTTGGCGCGGGGAACTCGCGTCGGACGCCAACTGGAAATAACAAGTGATGTTTACATGATAGCAGGAATAGTCCAATTAGCGTACACGAGTACTAGCGATGAAGTATAGTAGTAATGAAATGAATTAGCACTGCGGCAAGAAATAAGTATTCGTACAACAACAATTACAATAACAACAACGCATTTAATCTATACAAACTCTTTTTTTTTACCGCGCCGGCGTGACTTCTAAACAAAACCTCCCAAGAAACCCACCCCTAAAATCGTTCAAAACCTTCGTGCCAGCTCTCTCGAAATCTCCACCGCACGTGCTCATCGCAATCTTCTCGATGAACATGTCACCGTTCATCTCCTCTACTTCTCTCGAGGACATTTTGTACCTCTTCATGAGCACGCTCCCGATGTTGCCTTTTTCTCTCGTCCAACTCGGTAACATTTTCATCTCCTCGAACAACCTCGCCGCGACCTCGCTCGCTTTGTACGACGCCTCGCCGATGTCGTTTGCCATGGCTAATCTATTCGCGGCGTCTTGGTCGCTCATTCTCGGTGGTAAAACTCCGGGTGAATCCAACAAGTCAATCTCTTCGCTCACTCGCACCCATCTTAAATCTCTGGTCACCCCCGGTCTCGGCGCGGACGCGCACGCTTTCTTCCCGACCAACCGGTTAATCAACGCCGATTTCCCAACGTTTGGGTACCCAACCACCGCAGTTCTCACCGGCCTCGCCAACAAACCTTTCTGTATCCGCTTTTCGTTCACCTCCTTCGCAATGCTCAGCGCGATTTTCTTCACCTGCTCCACCCCTCGACCAGATTTCGCGTCCGTCACAACCACGTGTCTCTCTTTCATTTTGTGTTTGAAATAGGAAACCCACCTCGCTCGCTCTTGTTCGTCCACCATGTCCGACCGATTCAAAACGGTTATGTGAAGTTTCCCCGCAGAAGAAGAAGAAGCGGGGTTGCTGTTATTCTCGTTACCACTCCCCCTCCCGATCCAAGAGGCCACGTCCGGATGGCTCGTCGCCAGCGGTATCCTCAAATCCCGAACTTCCACCACGCAATCTACGTTTTTCAATTGATCCCTGAGTAACCGCTCCGCTCGAGCGATGTGCCCGGGGTACCACTGCACCAATCGAACCGATTTCGCGTTGAACGACGACGACGACGACCGTGCCGTCCCGTGACCACCATTATTCGCGAATCTCGCGCTCTCCTCCGCGGAGGGAAAAGGAGAAGAAGATTGAAAAGGCAACGCCTCGGTGTCCGGAACCGGCGGCGGTTTCCTCTTCGATGGTTGGCCGCCGTCTCCTCCTCCTCTTCCCGCTCTCGCCGCCGCGGTCGTCGTCGAGGCGCCACCACCACCGCGGCGATGGTGATGATAAAAACACAGGCGTCGTTCCCCGGCGGCGAAGAACAGAGAAGAGGAAGAAGTCGTCGTCGTCGTCGTTCGGTGCAGCTTCATCATCGTCGTCGCTTTCATTTTTTTTTTTTCTGACGGGGGAGAGATTTGACACTTTTTTCTTTTCTTTTTCTTTTTTGATTTGTGGGCGGCAAAAAAATATCGATTTTCGGCCATTTTTTCTTGTGTCGGACGTGGTAAGACGATCCCGCGATGACGTTGTTCGCGTCGTTGTTCTTCTTTTCGGTGGTGGTGATGTTGATGATGGCGAGTGCGACGAGGGCGTTGACGTCGTCGGAAGGCGAAGGAAGAGAGAGAAGAGGAGAAGGAACGGGAGCGCTGCACTACGCGACGACGGAGACGACGACGACCGAGAGATCCTTTGTTCGAAGGTCACTCAAAGACGTCCACCTCGGTTTCTCTCACTCTGGCGAAACCAAACCAGTCGCGCAAACGAGACTGTCCACGGGATTGACCGTCGAACACATACAGAAAATCGCGCGCGATAACACGATCATTGTCACGTGGGCAAACCATCACTACTTGGATTTCGCGAGGAACTGGATAAATCACGTGCAAAACCGGTTGGGTTTGAGTAACTTCATCGTCGGCGCGATGGACGAAAAGATGTACGAAAGCTTGAAGGAAGAGTTTAACGGCGGCGTGCACACGTGGTTGATGGGATCGCAAGGAATCGCGAAAGAAGCCGTGAAGAATGATTTCGGGTGGGGTACGAAGAATTTTCATCAGATGGGACGAGATAAGATTCGATTGATCAGAGACTTTACGAGGAGCGGTGTGAACGTTTTAGTTTCAGATATCGACGTGGTGTGGTTGAGGGATCCGTTACCATTTTTTAAGCGGTATCCAAATGCGGACGTTTTAGTATCTTCGGATCAGTTGAGATCAGAGACGATGATTGAAAGTTTGAAGCAGAAGAAGTTTATGGTAGATGGAGAAGGGTTGGAGTTTCACATTTGCCACGCGGCGAGTAATATTGGGATCATGTGGTTTTTAGCGAGTCAAGGGAATCAGGAGTTAACGACAGAATGGGTAGAAAGGATCGAAAAAGACGATAATCTGTGGGATCAAAGCGCGTTTAACGATTTGAAAAGTTTGAATGGCGGGTGTGCGACGCAAGTGGACGGAAGTGGAGTGCAAGAAGCGTACGGGGACGAGAACAAGAAGATGCGGGTGAAGATGGGAACCTTGCCGGTGAGTTTGTTCGCGAACGGACACACGTATTACGTGCAGAGATTACACGAGAGGGAGAAAAAGAACGCGTACGCTGTTCATGCAACTTTCCAATACGGGGGAACACCGGGAAAGAGAAATCGAATGCGAGAGGCCAACGCTTGGATGGGGGACAGAGAGGAATACTTTCAGGGGAAGTTTATGAGTTTTACGCCAAGAATAGAGAGAGATTTCTTCCGTAGTAGCACCGAGAGCACCGGGAGCGGGGATACCAACAACAATAGTAGTAGTAGTAGTAGTAGTAGTAGTAGTAGTAGTAGTAGTAGCAGCAGCAGCAGCGATAGTTACGATACCAGTGGCGATGGCAGAAACGATGACAACGACGACAAGAAAACAGTTCGCGGAGGATTTGATATATTCGTCGAGCGTGGCTGGCCGGAGAGGGATAGCAAGTTTCCGAGCATTCCGACGAAAGAAGAGAGAGTGCTCACGGAAAATGAACGTTTAGTGAATTTCCAGCTGGCACAAATCAACGAAGCGCTTGCCATTGCGAAACATCTCGATCGCATTCTGATCATACCGCCGATCCTTTGCGGCATCGACCGAGTATGGTTTCCTCATTACGGTCGATTCCCCGGTTCGCATTTACAGTTGCCGTTTATTTGTCCGCAAGATCACGTCATCAACGTCGAGCAGTGGCGAAATAAAGGTAAATTCCGGGAACGATCATTTTTAACGCACCCACAAATGCCAAAGGGTGCCGTTTCGCCGGACTCTTCTGCTCGAGTCGTTGTAAACGGGAAAAGAACGAACGAAGCGTTCAAGAAATCGCGAACGATTCCGATGGAAATTGTACCGACAACGCAGCACAACGCGGACTTCAAAACAAAAATTTCTCTGAGGAGATGCTTCGAGCACCACGACGCGTACGATACCAACGATGACAAAATAGAATCGTGCGATCCGAGTCAAAATGCAGCTATTCAAAACGCAAATACGGTTGTCACGTTGGAGGATCCGGCGAAGAATTTAGAGGTTTTGGAGCAAATGCTTGGAAGCGAGGCAAACTCTAAAAAATTTTTGCACTTTGATACGATGCTCGGAACGACTATCGAATCGGTCGCTAGAGCTGATAGTAGCGTGATACCTGATCATTGGTGTTGTCACATGAAAGGGAGCGTTCGGTATAATCCAGACGGCGTGAAAGGAGAATTGTTCACGAAATCTTAGAAACAAACGTATTTCATATCATGTACTTGTAAAAAGAAGCGTGTTGTAGTGATCATATGGATTGTCATTGTTTTGCTGAAGATACTTTTGGTACCGTGGTACTAAGTATCTGGGTACTTAGGTGAAAAGATGTAGGTATATACATGTCTAAAATTAACAGCAAGCTTTAGTGTACAGTTAAGCTTTAGTGTACAGTTGTCAGTTTTTAATTTCCGCTCTTTCGTGTATTTGTTCCGCAGTCACTGCGTTCGACACAAAGTGCCCTTTCATCACGGTCGATGTTCTTGATCTTATTTTTGTTCTTGACGTTCTTTTTGCTCTTCTTTCTTGTTTGCTTCTTCTGCCTCTAACCTTTTTTTGTCCTTTATCTTCTTCCTTTCCCTCGCGTAGCATTTCGCGCACAAGTATTTTCCATCGCGCACTTTATCGTTGTACCATATTGAGCTCGTCGTTTTACTTTCGCACGTTCCGCAGTGCTTTCCACTCAACGCCACCAACTCTTTATAGTAGCAATTCACGCACAAATAACCGCCATTGACGGTTTTACTCTTCAGCCAACTCCCGCTAGTTCTATCGCTGTTACACGCCGCGCACACTTTTGTGCTCAACGTCGCTCGTTCCCGATAGTAACATCGATGACACAAATGCATTCCTTTTTTGACGTGCGAGCGATACCACCCTCCGGTGGTTTCGTTCGTCATGCACGCCGAGCACGATTTCATTTGTAGCTTGGCTATTTCTTCTCTGTAACAGTTGCGGCACAAACTCAACACCTCGGCGACTTGGTTGTGTAAGGAGTCATCGCCGACGTGTCTATCGCTCGCATTAGATGTCGTCATCGTTGTCGTTGTCTTTTGCGTCGCCTCTGCCGGCTGTGGTGGTAATTCTACCCTGCACTTCTGGCACGCGCGAGAAACGGGCGTTACTCCTTCGCTCCCGTTTTGTGCCGCTTGATTCGTAGCCTGCTCCGCTGCAATCGCCGCGAATATTCTATGAATCACCGATTCGCTGCCCTCGATCTTCGTCGCATCTACTCCTCCGTTATTCGCCGCCGTCTCTTTTTTCATCCCCTCTCGCTCTTCTTCCTCTTTCTCCTCCTCCTCTTCCTCCTCGTAAGGAGCCAAGCCCAACGCCTCCACCTCTTTTTCAAAGCACTCTTTGCAAATGTCCGCACCGACGATTACCCGAGATTTCCTCCACGTTTTATCTCTCGGCGCTACTTTCCCGCACTCCTCGTTGATGCATTTGAGCATCATCATCTCTTTCTTGGTGCTGTGCGTTTGATATCTATATATATGTGTGTGTGTGTGTGTGTGTGTGTGTATATCTTGGCGCTGATCTCCTTTTCTCTCTCTTCTTCCGCGCTGCTGCTCTTTGCCGCTCCTCCTCTTTCCGTAATTACGTAATTAAAAATGGTATCAAATTTGTTTAGGGTTTTTAGGTAAAAAAAAGAATAATACATGTACAACTAAAAACTTACAATAACAAACCGGAAAGCGCGGTCACGACGAGCACGACGGCGGAGAAGACGATTTTCATAGAACCTTTGGCGGCGGCGCTACCTGCGACAAAAACAGACTCGGCGGGGCAAACCGGAACCACGTCCTCTTCGCTCACGTACGGTTTCGTCAAGCCGGTGCACGTCGCTTCGACCATGTTTGGATTTGCGACGCACGTGGAGTCTTCGCAGTCCCACGCGCACGTGCTGTCGCTTTGACACGAGGTCTCGGAGTCGTACTTGTCGCATAACAAACCGTTTTTCGTCACGTCGGCTAAAAACGGATTGGAAGGCAACGCGGCGTCAAACGCCGCGTCCGTTGGTACGCACGACGACGGTTCGCCACTCGAGTTCCAAACTTCGCACGTCGATGTGCTCGTGCACTCGGCTTCGCTTTCGACATCAGCGCACGTCAGTACGTCGACGTTCAAATCGAGTGTGGCGCCTATCGTAAGACCCAACATTTTGAACGCCTCAGATAAATTTGACGAGCAGCCGTCTTCGTCGCCATACATGCACTCCGAGTTCGCCGAACACGTGTTCTCGCTCGTCGCCGCCGAGCACGTTTTTTGCACGTCGAGCACGTCGCAAAAATCGGTGTTTTGAGCCTGCGTTTTCGTGTTCTCGTCGCAATACGAGCTGTACAAGGAAGTGTCCAAATCGTCTCGCGATTCGCACCAACTGTACGTGTCGTCCCAAGCGCAAGATGAATCAGCAGTGCACAGATCTGCGCTCGTATACTTATCGCATAAAGAACTTTGCGCCATAAGCTTCGAGAGAAATGAATCGCCAAACATAGTAGTCAGCGTGCTTTCGTCCGTCAAGTCAAATTCGCACGTGTTGTCCGCTTCCTTCCACGTGCAACCCATATCGACGTCGTTACACACGCTTTCTCCGCCGAAGGACGCCATACTGCACGTAAGCGTAGGCAAGAGTAAGCTCAATCCATAGCCAAAACTGATTGCAAATCGTACACTATCAGCCTGCTCATTCGTACACGCATCCGTCGGCCAAGTATTCCAGGTGCACTGCACCAACGCGTCGCAAGCGTCTTGGGTCGTCCCCGTCGCGTTGCACAACTGTTGTTCCCTCACGGCAACGCACGTGTTGGAGTGCGTGGCAATCGTCGCCGCCGCTTTCGATTCGCGCTTGTCGTTGTTCTTTTTCGAAGCGCTCGTCGTCGTCGTCGGCGAGGCCACGACGCGTTCCACGAGCAGTTTCGCCCGCTTCTCCGCTCTCGCGTACTCCTCCGTGCCTTCCCATCTTTTCAAAGAAAAAGAAGCTTTTGTGGTCGACGACTTTTCCGCGATGATGCCTCGTCGCAGAAATTTTGAAACAGCGTGCACCGAGGACGCGTCGACGCCGCCGCCGAAGCGAGAGGAAGGGAAAGCGAAGAACGAGAGGAGGATCGCGACGAGGAGGAGGAAGTTCGAAAAGAGGAGCTTTGAAGGTGTCGTCATCGTGTATCGTTTAGTGGGAGGGACTGGTTTTTTTGGGGATATAAAATGGAATAAAAATGCAGATGCAGTCTATTAAGTTCTTTGCTTTTTGGTACAAAAGGTTATATACAGGTATTTAGTGTTACAACTACCACTCTAACGCTACCGCTAAACTCTACTACGACTACTAATAAACAACAGAGTACTCTTTTTGCTCTGAAAATAAGTCGCATCAAAATCGTTGAATTACGACGAGCGCTAAAAAAGTCGACTTAAAAAAGCGTTTACCGCGTCCTTCTATCTGCCGTCCGCAGGAGAAAGAAAGGGTGGGGGAGGGGGGAGTTTTACCCTCCTTCTTCTCGTCTCTCCCTCGAGAGAGGAGGCGTCGAAGAGAAACTAAAAATACTCGGGACGCGACGAAAGTGTTCTCTTCCGTCCGGTTTCTTCTCCGAAACTATCGAATCCGTGGAGAGTTTCTTCAAATCCCAATGAGAAAAGGAACTCGGACCGCTCTCCAACTCTTTCTTGAACCAATCTCCACTGAGCACGGCGGGAAGGACGATAAAACCCAAGCCCAGCCACTGTAAAGTATTCAACGACTCGCGAAACACAACCGAGTTCAACGCTATCGAGACGACTTGACGAATAGTCATTATGGACGCTAAGGTCACCGCACCAAACGCATGAATGGTGTACGTGATTGCAACTTGCGAGAACGCGGAAGATAAGGATAGATACACGATGTCCCGGTTGATTTTCGGGTACCGCCGCAGAAACGTGAGGCAGTAACTTAATTGCCCGCAACAAATCAACCAAATGCCGCTAAGTAAGGTGCCAAAAACACACATCCAAAACATCTGATCGAATATGGACGTTTTCTTCACTCGAAAGAGCCTTTGCTGATACGAGCTCGTAAAACCGTCCGCGGCGAGATAGACGAGCAATATGCACACGCCGATGTAGATCGACTCTTGCGCGCGCGAAAGAAGCGTCGCACCTAAAGAGCCTACAAGTGAGGATGTACTGTCCAGAATATAGGACGACCCTACTTCTTCCTCGCTGCCGGAAGCTGTTCTCATTATCCGTGTTGGTTCCATCAGCGTAAAACTCCTCAAGTCCGCTTCCTCTAAACGTGCTAACGAACGCTGCGTCGTCGGCGATGGCAATAATAACGAAGTCATCGCGGAATTCGGCACCACTTGGTGCGCCGTAATCTTTGAATTGAAGACAAACACAAAGCACCCCACGGTTACAATCATTGCCGACACATACTGGTCCAATCGAAACTTTGTCCCGTGTAAAACGTAACCCCACACCATGGTCGGTAAAATCTTTGCCGCTTTCGCCAACGTACTAATCGCGAAAGTTAAATACTTCAAAACCTCGTACTGACACAAAGTGCTCACCAAATTCGAACTCGCCACGTACGCGTAATTCTGCAAACTCGAGTGCGGCCACCACCACTCTCGACTAAACAAACTCACTCTCTCCGGTTTCGTATACGCCAACGCGACCATGCCGAAGAGGAGCGAAAACAGTCTGTTGCTAAACACCAAAAAGATCGAGCTCGTAAACACGGCGCTCACTTCGTTTCCTTCTTCATCCACGAACCCACCGTATGGAATGGTCATTATTCGTTGCTGCAGCACCCCGTACGCGCCTAAAGCGATCACGTTCACCATAGCGCACGCCAACAAGTGCAACACCCCGTTTCTCCGCCAATCTTTCTCGTCAAAGCGTCGGTCGTTCACGCCCAAGTTTCGAGGCGATAGCGGTACCTTATAATAAAAAGGACTCCTCTCTTCTTCAACTTCCTTCTCAGCCGCTTTCTCCTCGTCCGCGTAATATCTCAGCGCTTTCGGCGCGTGTTGCGGACTGTCAAAACCACCATCCTCCCGCGACGCGTTCGCTCGATTGTGCGCCACAACCAACGCGTCCGTCTCTTTCTTCCCTCCGTCCTCTTTAAAAGGAATCGACGACGAAGATGCGCCAGAAGCACCGCGCATGGTTGCCTGTGCGCGCGCGTGTTACTTTGATGCGCGCAAAAAGAGCTCATCGCGCAGAGACAGACTCGTCATCGCTGCGCGCATTTGCATTTCTTTCTTTTTTTTTAATGTGAGAGAGAGAGCCGCGTCCTTCTTGTGAAGAGTGTCGAAATCTAGAAATTTTTCATCGCACACCGATGCTACAAAAACTATTTTGCTATACACGCTCGACTTTATACCGCGACTCTGCGCTTTTGTTGTCTCTCTAAATCTTACTCTCTCGCGCGTTCAAGAGAGAGAGAGAGAGAGAGAGCGATAGAAAGCTTGCTTTTTGTTTATTTGTACACCTCTTCTCCTCCTCCTTTTCTTCTTCTTCTCTCTCACTTTGTCTCGTCGGCCCTCGCGGCGGAGGAGGAGGAGGAGAAAACTAAACCGACGCGGACAGGCGAGGGAAGCTTCGCGGCGTTGACGTGAATTGTTTTTTCGACGATGGTTTCGTTACCGCTGTCGCCGCCGCTTTCGTCGTCGGGTACAGTCGCGACTGAGAGCGCGTCCGCGGCGAGTTTTGAGAGGTTCTCTTCGTAGTGAGAGGCTAAAACGCCACCCATCCAAACCGTGGCGCCGTCGCTCGAGACGCCGGTGATGCCTCGGGCCGTGTCCATGCCGTCTTTTGCCTCCTCTTTCTGTCCTGCTGTTTTGTCTTTCTCTCCTTCCTTTTCTCGTTTTCCGAACGTGGTTTCGTGTTCGCTTTCGATCGCGTCCAAAACGTCTGCTAAAGTTGCCTTTTCTAAATCAAACACGCGCTGAACGAACAAACCTCGACCGCATTGCGAACATCCCTCGTCTTTGTACAATTTCATCAAGTTTTGATAAACTTTGTCCGATCCAGCGTACATGACGTAATTGTCCATGGGTTTCAAACACCCGGTGGCGATTTTAAACGCCTCGAACGCGCAGTACGCGGAAATGATGGCGTTTGTGCTCGGAATCGCGGGTACGATATTTTTCACCACGCCCAACGTGTGATTGTACGTCACGCCGGGAATCCCGAACGATTCCGCGCGTTTTAACGCGCGCTTATACACCCACGTGACGTGATCTGGATTATCGCCATCGAACGCTACTCCTTCATTTTCTCCTCCTTCCCCTTCTTCGGTGTACTCTTTCGGAAACTGCACAATCTTTGCGTGCTCTATGCAATGCGCCGCGCTCCTCGGCGTCTCGGCAATCGTACACAACGGAAACGTCGTCTGCGGTGGAAACAACCACGTCGTGCACTCAAAACACGGCGTTTTACCCGGGATGATGACCCTCGCGTGCCCTTTAAACCCTTCCGTCCCTCCATCGATCAAAGGCGTCCACGTCCCTTCCCTCGCCTCGACGGATTCTCTCTCAAACTCTAAGAACGAACAGTACACCTTATTTATGTACCTCCTCGCTTCGATCGAATCTAAACCCATCACGACCACGTGAAACTGTCGATACCAATTATCTTCCATATCCTCGATCCGTTTGTAATGCCCGACTACTTTCGCCCCTCGAACTCTTTGATTCACCGCGCGCGCCGCGCATATCGCTTTCGGCTCCCCAACATCCTCCTCCGAAAACAAAAACTGTCGATTCAAGTTGCTCACGTCAATCGTGTCCATATCGATCACGTCGATGTGTTTAAAACCCAACAGCGTTAAATCTTTCAGTAACTCGCACCCGAGACCGCCGGCGCCGACGACCAGGACTCTTATGTTCTCCCGAACGAGAGGCAAGAGCGACGGGTCCGGGGTAAAACGCGCTCCCGCGTCGTCGTCGTCGTCCTCGTCCGCGACTGAGGAGTGCGTGAAAAGTTTCGAACCGTCTCGAGCGCACAGCGCGGCGACGTCCGCCCATCGCTCTTCGAAAACGCTCGGGTCGTCGTCGAAAACGTCGTCGACGTCGACGGTTGGTTCGAGACCCTCGTCCATATCGTCTTTTTCTCGGAGAGAGATGTGAGAATTTTTTTGATGAAGCACAACGAACTCTTTACTTTGTTGACTTTGTGGACCGCGACGAAACGCGCGGCCGGCGGGCGCGAAAGGTAAATAATAACAATGACGAACGAGGAAAAAGAAAAAAGTCTCTCTCTCTTTCTGTGATATGTTTCTCTATCTATCTTCTATCTATCTATCCATCTACTTCTATGTGTATGCTCGCCGTCTTTGTCTCGCCGAGCGCTAAAAGTCTACTACAAACTTTTTACATTTTCAATCGCTATTCTGTCGTAAGCGAGCGGTCACAAAGCGACTTCCTTTATCGCCTACGCCTAACCTGATCAACTCGTCGACGTAAGTGACGTCGATCCAACCTCGAGCGTTGAAACGTGTTAGCGGAATCTGAATTCTTTCCTTCCCGGCGACTTCTATCTTCGCGTGCGTGAAACAGACCGAGAATCTCGGACGCGTCGAGGGACTCTCTGCGCTTCTCACGCAACTTCCGAATATTCTCACCGAAACCGGAATGCAATTAAACAGGAGCAACTCTGCCCGATTTTCCACCATCTCGTTCGCGAGGTCGATTATTTGAAAGTTTTTCGACGAATCCGAAGACGACGAGGATTTCGTCTTCTTCATCCGCGCAGAAGAAGAAGAAGAAGAAGAAGAAGAAGAAGAAGAAGAAGAAGAAGAGCCGGTCACTCTCGTCACGAAACTACCAATCGCTCCCTCTTTCTTCTCGCGTTCCTCTTCTTTCGCTTTCGTCGCGCCTCCGGTGAAGAGTAAGGAAAATTTCCCATCGATTAAAGCCATATCCTTTTCGATTGTTTCTGCTTCTTTCTCGAGCTCATCCATGAGCGCAAATATTTTTTCGTCGTCGTCGCCGCCGCCGTCGCCGCCGCTGTTCCGCTTCTTCGCATCGTTTATCGCGCGGATAAGTTGAACGGACTTGCGTTCATTACCATCGTCGTTCTCCCTCTGCTGCGTTGATCCTTTTTCCGCGTCGGTTGAGAATGATGAAAGGCACGTTTTTCCCCGCGTCTTCGGAGAAGGAAAACAATTCCGAAAGGAGGAGGAAGTGGTCGCGTTGCTGCTCTTCCGAGAAGAGGCGAACGTCAAAGGAACTCGGCCTGGGGAAAGGGAGAAAGCGTTGGACGTCGACATATTTTTCGTACGATCTTTCGCGCGTTGTTTTTGTGCGGCGCGAATTTGTCTATCTAACTTATAAATTTACACTTTACTCGTCAACTTCGTCGTCTACGATGCCTTCCGTTTCGATGCGAAACGCGCAGGATTGCGCCTCGGCAAAAGGCGAACGGAAAGCGTCTGCCCAGCGGCGGCGACGGCGGCGGCGAAGACTATTATTGTCTCCTTCGGCTCTTCCAAATCCTCCTCCTCCTCCTCCTCCATCCGCGTCGGCGTCGTCGTCGTCGCGGGTGAGAAAGATACTCGAGTTTGGACAGTTTGCCCACGCTAAACCTAAACCAGGCTTGACGAAACGATTGGAGGTGTAGAAGCGTTTTGGGAAAGCGCGTTTGCCGTAGCAATCGGTTTCTTCCTCTCCTAATGCGTCCTTTTCTTCTCCTTTCGCGCGTTCTCGCAAGTAGTCGTCGTTAGAAGCGCGGAACGCGCCCGAGTTGTTTTCCTGCTTTCTCGGGGGCGCGTTGATGTTGTTTCTGATGTTGTAATTGTCGTCGTCGTCATCGTCGAAAGAATCTACCACGTGATTGGTCACGACGACGGCTAAATTGTGCTTCCACGCGAACTCTTTCAACAAGTGCGTAAACCTGTATAAAAACTGCGCTCGAAGAATAACGCGTTGCATGTTTCGATGCTTTTCGCTTTTGCCTACGTCGCCTTCCTCTAAATCCTCCCTAAACGGCGCGGTGAGCGAGTCGATGACGATCAATTTGACCGGTTTCCGACGAATCTCTGTTTCATCGTCATCGTCGTCTTCGACCATTTCACCACCATTCCTCTCCTTCTTTTTCCTCTTCTTCTTTTTGCCCCTCCTATTAATACTATCGCTATTACTACTCTCCGTGCTACTCAAAACCGTCGAAATAGATCGCAAAACCTCCCAACAATTCTCCGCGTTTCCCATCGCTTGGAACACGTAAATTGAATCCAGCGCTCTCTTCTCGTCTTCCTCGTCTTCCCTTCGTTCTTCTTCTTCTTCTTCTTCTTCTTCTTCTTCTCTTCTCCTCCTCCTTTCTGCGTCCTCCTCTCGCGCGTCCGACCGAACGTCGATGTTTCTACTTTTTTCCTTCTCACGATGCCTCCTCCGCTGTATCTTACGCCGCTCTCGCCACATCTCTCGCAACCGTTCCACCGGGAACTGTCCCTCCGTCGTCACGTACACCGCGCTGAAACCTTCGTTCGCATCTTCCTCCTCCTCCTCGTCTTCCCCGTCCCCGTCTTCCCCGTCCCCGTCTTCCTCCTCTCCTCCGAACCGCCGACGCCCGCCCGACGCCACCGTCTCCAATAACAACTGCAAACACAACTGCGTCTTCCCGCTCCCATTCTCCCCGACAAACTCCGTCATCGATTTCGTTTTCACCCCACCTCTCAATATCCGGTCCAAATTTGAACATCCGGTCGAAAGCGCGTCGTTTCGCATCCGAGAGGCTGGAAGCGGAGCCGGAGGCACCAACAAAAGTTGTTGGTGTTGTTGTTGTTGTTGTTGTCGTCGCGCAAAAAGCGAAGGAGCCTTTCTCGATCCCTCCTCGTTTCTCTCGAATTCGCTTCTTCCTTTCCCGTCGTCGTTGGAAGAAGACGTCATGGTTCCGCCGCGCAAGAGAGAGAGAGAGAGAGAGAGAAAATCAACGCACACACACCCCTAAACGAGACGAAAGACGACGATGCGGGACATTTTCTCTTTCGATTTTGAACGCGCCTGAACGTGTGCTTTTGCGAAGGAGGAAAAAGAAAAGCGCTTCTGTTCTCTCTCTCTCTCTGTCTGTCTGCGTCGCTTCTTCTTTCTTCTTAAATCTTCTAACCAAACGCCGTGGCGTGCGCGCTGCGCTTTTTGTTGCGTTGCGTGGTTTTTTGTAGGGGATTTTTGAAAATTTTCTGAAACCCTAAATAAAATTGTGGTATTTAGGGTTTAGTGTTTCCCGCGTAAAAAGGTTTGTTTGTTGTTGTTGTCGTTGTTGTTTCTGTTGCGTGCGTTAGTAAGAACAGGATGCGCGGTAGCAACGCGAAGAACAAAAGCGAGAGCAGTAGTCGTAGTCGTGGTAGCGTCAGGTCGCGGCGTCGACGATAAAAAATGGTGGAGGAGGAGGAGAAGACGAAGAAGGAAAAAGTACCGGTGACGATTGTCACTGGCGTGCTCGGAGCCGGGAAGACAACTTTCATTCGCAACGTCTTGCTGCTCTCCGGTCGTCGCGGCGGCGAGAGAGAGAAGAAGAAAGAGAAGATCGCGATTTTGGTGAACGAGTTTGGGAGTTTGGGCATCGATGGCGCGGTTTTAGAAGCCGCGAGAGCCGAAAAGAAGAAGAACAACAACAACAACAACAACAACAACAACAATATCAACAACAACGAGAACGTTTCCAAAGAAGAAGAAGAGGAGGAGGAGGATATCTACGTGAAGGAAATCCCGGGCGGATGCGTGTGCTGCGCGGCGAGCGGGTCGGTACCGTTCCTCGTCGCCATCAAACACGTGCTGCAAAAAGTGAAACCGGATAGATTAGTGATAGAGCCGAGCGGGTTGGCGCACCCGAGCGGGTTGTACGATTTGTTCACGAAGAACGAACATTTGAAAGATCACGTCGATTTGAGAGGTATGGTGTGCGTCGTGGACGCTAGAGTGGTCGTTCGTTCGTCATTTGGAAAGGAAGAAGAGGAGGAGGAGGCGAAACGCTTGCGAGAGAGCGAAATGTTTCGGGACCAAGTGTCCATGAGCGAAGTTTTGGTCGGATCGAAGTTGGATTTGTGTGCGGGAGAAACAGAGACGGAAGGAAAAGAAGAAAAGGAAAACTTTGCGAGACGCAAATTTCGAGAGTGGGCGGCGGGTCTGTATCCCGAGAAGCGCGTGGTAAAATTTACGATGGATTTGTTGGACGAGAACGCCGAGACGTCGCCTTTTGATGCGATCGATCGAGAAGCGACGTCGTCGTTGCGCGATTCGCACGCATCGTCGAAATCCTCGGTTGAAACGGGAGGAACCGGAGGAGGAAGCGTCACGCGTCCTTTTCAACTTCTCGCGTTGAAGCCGCCCGTTGAGCCCGGCGCGAAACCACTCGTATCCGCACACGATACCAAAGAGTACGCGAGTCGAGGTTTCTTGTTCCACCCGGACGATATCTTTCGTCGCGATAAACTGCTCGAATTTTTTCAGAGCCGGTGCGCACCTCGACCGACGAAAAACAAAGACGAAGAGAATGAAATTTTCCGCATCGTTCGCGCCAAAGCCGTCGTTCGCGTCTCCGACAAAACCTGGGTCATCCCTGCGTTTGAAGAGTGCAGTAAAGGAGAAGAATCTGAGCTGATGAAAGTCTCCTTGGAAGAAGTAGCCTACCGAAAGGACAGCAGATTCGAAGTCATCGCTTCCAAAGAATACCCCGCCGCCGGCTCGGCTCCGTCCTCTTTCGCCTCCTCCTCTCCAGAAACCAAAGCGGCTGGAAAAGAATTCTGGGACGCCGTAGAGACGCAGATACTTCTCTGTCGTCGTCAACGTCGCTGATATTTATATAAGAATAGAAACTTCTATGTTTGAAGGTGCGACTGCTTTCCAGGCTAAATTTTCATGCACAAATGCCATCACCGGTCCGGCAAGCTCGTGCGTGTGAGCTCGAATTATACTGCTTCTTTTGATGCTGTTGCTAACTAAAAATGCTACTTTTATTCTTGTAATTACAATGCATGTAAAAATACCTATGTCAACTTTTAAAAATCTTTATTTTCACGTCTCATCGTTTGGATTGGCCTGCTCATCGTGCTCAATTTCTTCGTACACTAAATCTGAAAAGTCACAAGCCGCAGGGATGGCACAATCTACGGAAGAAGAATTACGTCTTCTTCTTCTTCGGCCTACGGTATGTTCTGGTCCGTGGTTCTGTAACTCGGGAAACGCAGCAGTGCCTGTTGCCGCTTCGACGTCGTAACCTGGTCTTCCCTCCTCTGCTTCTCCTCCATCGCCACCGCCCGAGAGATGATGTTGTAGTACGGTCGTCGGTCTCGCACGAACGACGGGAGGCACTAAAGGCGGAAGCACACTAAAACTACTGCTATTTTCGCTATCAACAACCGCGATGACGACGTTTCCGTTTGCATCGAGCGGTATCGCTAAATCGTCATCCTTGAATTTCTTCTTTCTCCCGGGCTCAATTTCCACGCAGATAACTTTTGTCCCGTCCGGTTGAACGCACGATCTCCAATGCTCGTACATCTCATCTTGCGTCCTGAACTTAATCTCGTTCTCCGATCGCACCGACGCTTCCAAGTCCTCCTGCTCCTGGAGTTCCCGTCTCCTACTCAGCCATTTTTTCCGCCACAGACGAAACGTCAAAACGCAACACATTATAATCATCGTCGCGGTCAACATCACCGATGTCTCAAAAGGTGACGAGTTCTTCTCGCGATCGCTCACCGCGCACTCCCATTTTTTCAGCGTATCTTCGCTAAAACCTTTCCACGTGTTCAGTTCGCACGGACAATATCTCTTCACGACGCCTCCTCCGCTTTCGCTTTCGGTCGCGTTCAAAGACGTCTCCTCTACATCGATGCCGGTGGCGTACCGTTCCTCATTCGTCCATTCGAAGATGACATTGGTAGCAGCGGTGGCGGATTGAGCGTCGCTATTCTCGGAACCGTCGTCTAATAACGTGCCTCCTTCTTCTTCTCGCATTTGCTCTCGTTGCGACGCCCACCACGCGTCGCACGCTTGCTCGAACGTCTTCTCTTCCACGTGGTCGTTGCCCATGCTCTTCAACGCGCGGACGGACCCCATTCTTTTTTCTTCCGCGAGTTTATATATAAATCTGCGCGGTTTAATCTCGTCCTAACCCCCTCGCTTCCCTTCTTCTCTCAAAGGTCGTTATCCGTATCCGGTGAAACTTCCCAAACGACGCGTGAAGGGCGGAAAATTTGCCAAACCGCGCGAGAATGTAACTCTCTCGCGAAGATTTCCTCTCGCTCTTTCTCTCCGAAGAAGAAAAGAAAATGAACCGAGAGAGAGAGTGCGAGAGGCAATTCTCAGAGTCTCTTTTTATCCGGCGTTTGAACCCGCCTTCACCGTATTGGCGTTCGTTCGCTTTGGGGACCTTGGACGGACGACGACCTTTCGTCTCCATTTTTTTAATATTTAGGGTTTCGTGTTGAAATTCTACGAACTCTTTTTTCTCTTCTCTCTCTCGTAAAAAAACTAAAAAATAAAAATCCAATTCTGCTGCGCGATGCGACCAACGCGACGAGGAAGACCAACGGGAAGAAACGACGGAGGAGGAGGAAACGAAGAAGACTTTGAAGACGAACAAAAGCTCTCCGTGTTTGACCGCGAGAAAGTTTTAGAGTTTCTTCTTCGAGGCCCGCACGGCGCGGGGAGAGGACGGGACGATGATGACAGAGACGAGGACGGTTTTGACGGCGGTGCCCACGGTGGAGGAGGAGGAGGAGGAAGAGACGATGTTGTCGACGACGACGACGACGACTCGGAGAAAGAAAACGACGGCGAGGAGAAAACAAAGACGACGACATCGCGCGGGGGGAGGAGCGTTTTGATCAAAGAGAGAGAGCGGAAAAAAGCGGAGCGGTTTTACCAGGTGATGCTCAAGGAAGCGCAGAGACTCGTGTGCGAGGCGAAATTTCTTCCACAAGCGCAGAGCCTTGAAGGTGGTGGACTTGCAGAAGGTGAAAAAAGGAGTTGTAAAAAAAGGCGCGCGGTGCGCGTAGAACTCGATTTGCATCGGTGCGAGGAGATTCCACTTTGGGTTCGCAATCGAGCGCCGGAGCGGTTTTGTTTACTGACGACGCGGATCGCGGTGGAAGAAACGTCCGGAGATGGCTCGACGACAAAGTTAATCGTGGAGCTGCAAGACGGGCACAGAGTGGAAGCGGTGATTATTCGGCACTTGAAGGGGAGGCGAGCGGAAGGGAAGAAGGGCATGGGAGCGACGTTGTGCATATCGAGCCAGGTTGGATGTAAGATGGGATGCACTTTTTGCGCGACCGGAACGATGGGGGAGCTCGGGAATTTAACGACGGGGGAGATTGTGGAACAAGTCGCTCACGCGAGAAGGATCGAACCGAGGGTGAGGAATATCGTGTTCATGGGGATGGGGGAACCTCTGAATAATTACGACGCCGTCGTCGACGCGATTCGGTGCGTGTCGCAAAACGAAAATCAGATGGGATTCAACATTCCGTGTCCGAAGATTTGCGTGAGTACAGTTGGGGTGATTCCAAACATTTACAGGTTTAGTGAAGATTGTCCGACGGTGTCGATGGCACTGAGTTTGCACGCGCCGACGCAAGAAATTCGGAAAAAAATTGTCCCGACGGCGACAGCCTATCCTTTGGACGAGTTGATGCGATGCTTGGACGATTACTTAGCAAAGAGCGAGAAGAATTCTATGCTGGTGGAATACTGTGTTTTGAAAGGTATTAACGATACAAAAGAGTGCGCAAGGTTGCTCGGGGAGTTGTTGGGAGGGAAGAAGGTTGTTCTGAATTTCATTCCGTATAATCCCACGGACGTTATCGCTGGACACGAAAGGCCGGATATGGAGGACATACAAGCTATGAACACGATATTAAGGGAAGATTACGGGATGACGACGACGGTGAGACAAGAGATGGGATCAGATATTGCCGGTGCTTGCGGGCAGTTGGCAATTTCCGTCAAAGGGAAGAAACTTTCGTCGATGGAGAAGGAAAAGACGCTCGACGAAGACGAAGACGGCGAAGAGAGCATCCCGGGCATTCGAGACATCGAAGAAATGTTGGGACAAGATTTAGTGAGCGTCGCAAAGAGTAACAAGACAAAAATAAAAAGGACATCGAAGACGACGACAAGTAAAAATAAAACGAGCACATCATCAGAAACAAGCAGCATTAAGCAATATTTTTCTGATTGGACGACGGCAGAAATAGCAATGCTTGGAGTGGCCACCGCTTGCTCAATAGCTTTACTATCAGCGCGATTTAGCAGTAATAGAAAGTAATACCTAGTAGTAATGTACAAGTATAACCCATCCGTCTGATGATGAAAAAACAACCTTTATTTGAGTAAATTTCTATCCTCTTCCAATTCCCAATCTAAACCATGTTTTTGACTTTCTTCTCCATCTTCTTTTAAATCCTCGTCAAAATCATCCTCATCAAAATCGCCATCAAGATCTTCGCTCTCGGAAGTAAAATCACCCCCATCTCGAAAAATTCGTTGTGCGCTTAAGCTGTCACTATCAGAAAATAAAACCAAATCGCTCTCGCTTTCAGAACTTCCTTCACTCAGCGTATCCAAACGGCGCCGTTCTTTTGAGGTGTCTGGACCGTCCTTTCCTCTTGATACGATATACACTTTTCCAAACGTTCGAGAGTGAAGTAAAATCTGGTCACACACCCACCTGTGGAAACTTTCAACATCCCCATCTCCTGCGGTTTGTTTACCCAAAGGAACTAATCTGGTCAAATCATCTTCTCTGAACAGAAACCTTTCTGGTCGTTTTTGCCTCATCTTTTTCTCACGCTTCAACCTCTTAGCCTTGCTTTTTATCTGCCGTTCTAAAAGACTCGGACGCTTCAGTTTGATACAAAGGGCGTCACCCACCCTTTTATTTTCTTCAGCACTTTTAATATACGCCATTTCAATGTTGCACCACGAAATGTCCCAGCAAATCAACGTGACGTTCTTTCTTGTTTTGTTATCGAGCGAACGCGTTGAATTTGAGTCCGTCATCATGAGCATCAATCGATAATTCGTAGAGAAGAGAGTAAAATGCGCATTCGCAGGTAAATTTTTGTTTTTCTCATCAGCCCCTAGAATTTGAGATATGTCCATGTTCCTTCCGACATTAATCTGCCACGCAAAGTGCTCGTTACCAAATGCCCTTCTAGATATGATCTTCGCTTTCGAGCCCGATACGGCTCTCCATAATTTTTCGCAATTCAGTAGCTCTTTACTGAAAGGCCGCAATATTCCATCAGCGGAAGGAGCTCTCGCCGGTCTGATTCTTTTCGCGAATTGAGCACCATGAGATAATCCTACGAGTTCTTTTGCCTCACGGACACCTCCCGATGCTCCAGCAGCCACATGACTAATCATCCCAACAGCACCTGATACTGGCTGTGCCACGGCACCAACCAAACCTTTACCAAAACCTTTCACGAATCCTTTGGTACCAGATTTCATCGCCCCTTTGACCGGTTGCATGAAGACACCGGTGACCCCACTTAAAACACCTCTGGCTAAAGTTTCAGTTCCATCCATGAGTCCAACGACCGCAGCGCCAGTTTTTACGGCTGAGTTAGTGGATTCATCCACTAAAGCATCATTGCGAATGTCTTTTGAACCGATGAACAATTTTTCGCGAAGTGCAGATGAGAGCATTGTTGGCTTCTTACCTTCTTGCGAAACACCAAAAAGGTCTAGCGTGCGCCCACCGGACAATTTTGACAGACCGATTGAAGCACGATTTAATGCCAGAGCTACGGAATCTAACGCATCAAAGCCAGTTAACAGTCGAATAATCTGTAATTTGACTTGTTTAACGTATGCTTTTGTTAAAGTATCCTGAAACGTTGATTTCTTTGCGCATTGCTTTTCGAGACGCATGGGACGTAGGTCGAGCGTAGCTTCATCCAAGTTGACAACTGTGACAATGCCGGGGAAAACTTTTCTAACACGTTTCGGCCTTTTTTGTTCCGAGGCGCGAAATGATATTACGATTCTTAACTTCGAAATTTTCATCAATTCAATGAATATCTGAGGATCCGCTTGCTGACTTGCTTTATCTTCCGCCGCTGGAGATACTATGCTCTGTTTTGAACCATCAACAAAATGATCATAAAATTCAAGAGCGCGCCACAATGAAGGTTCGTACGCTGCAATATGTATTGGTGCATTCGAAAAGTTAATCAATATTTCTTCGTATGCACTCGTTTTACCGTCTGTTTCTAGATGTGATCGCACAACAAAATTCAACATTGGTGGTACCACAAGTTCCTTTGCATCGTGCATGACGCGAAGCAAAACTGGATACTGCGTCAAGGGACTCATGTCATCAATTTGCAGTGAGTGTAATACAAATCTGATTGAGGCAGCAGACGCACCAACAAGCGCTTGATTGTATTCTAAATCTATGCCATTCAATGTCACCACAAATATTTCTTCAACGTTAGAATCAATCGTTGATAGGACAAACTCAGGTATAGAGAGAAAAACTTTTCTGGAGACGATGTTGTTCTTCTCAAAAGAAATTGATTTCTCTCTTTTACTCGCTTCCTGATCGAGTTGCATTTTCTTCTTCAATTTCACTTCTTTACTCGGCGGCGATCCGAGTGCCTGCTCTTCCAAAACATCATTTCCTACTCTCGAAGAAAAGTGCACTCGAGAAGAACCGCGTGTCAACTCTGTTTTCGCGATGTGGACGTGTAAAAAGTCATCCACATCCTCTAACGAATCAGCGTCTCTTTTGTTTATGGGTAGCAGTGTATCGCCAGTGTGTGTCGATTTAAGCACAAAAGGAATCATCCATTCTTCATCCCGTTCTCGTTTAGCGTATAATACTCTTGGCAAATTCGTATCAGACCATCTTAGAGGAACGCCACGCTTATTCTCGCGTTTAGAGTGCAAAGTAATGACATCCTTTTTTTCATCGAAGACAAGTTCTTTATTTGGGTCGACTTGGGTAAGATGAATGGTTTCACCGGTATTGTTGATAAGGCTGAAGGCAGGTTCGAGAATGATGGCGAGACATTCAGTGAACATGCCTCTCGTGTGCTCTAGTCCATCTCCAATATTTGCGAGATGAGGCTGTTCCTCCGAGCGGATGCTGATTGGATAGCACGTTTGACCATCTCTTGTTAAACACTCCACGACGACAATACGCTCTGAAATGAAATCTCGGTCCGCAATTGGTAACGGTTCCGACAAAGATTTCTTGGAGCATCCAATCTCTAAACGCTCATTTTTTGATACCAGTCTAGCCGCGGTCTTCTCATGTAGTTCGTTCGCGCTTTCGGCACCGAGGAACGTTATTCTATCTTCGGGACGTCCACCAGTTCCGCCTTTGAGCACGTACACTTCACTCATATCTGAATTGTTTGTTGGCAGCGTCTTTCCAATATAAGTTGTCTGCGACGATAGTCGCCTCGAAGAAACGCCATCACTGTTCTCGTCCCCGATTTGCATTTCCGATGTGTCATCTATTAAAGACATTGCCACATCAGACATCGAAGGATTACTCGAAGTTTCAATTTTCTTGTTTTGATTTACACCAGCAGGTATGGCAGATGAGCGAAATACGATATCGTCACCAGTTCTATTGATTAAAACTAGGGGCGAACACAAGATCAAGACCCTTGTCGAAGCAACGTCAGTTTCGTCCAATTTTGAACACGTAATCTTAACCGAAGATTTCATGGAAATCTTATTTCCAGAGGTAGACTTACTGGAGGGGCTCACTTTCACTACTTCAAAGGCGTCCAGAGATTTAACACGGCTTTTAGCCGAAGATCCACCGCTGAAGGAGTCTGTAAACTCGGTTCCGAATGTGAAACTTCCACCAGAATTCAAGATTGACGAATCTTTTTTCTTCTTCGCGGCATCTTCACAACTTGCCGGCGAAACCGGAACTCCGTAATTAAAGTAATCAAAATTTTTATCCAGCGGTGTCCCATAGTCTATGCGCTGACTCGGTTCCCACCCACCACTAATGGATTCTACACGAGCTATGCACTTTGCTCCTGGGTCAACATAGTATGTCTTTGCAATTTCGCCCGGACCAAGAATTTTTGAATACTTCTTTTCAAAGAAATACGCTTCATTCTCGCGCTGCTGTGCATAGGAGTTGAGAGAAATTTCAGCTGTAACGGGCAACGCATTCTTCAAACACCAGGGCGCAGATAGAGTCACAATCCACTCACTACTTAACGCAACTGCACGTTGAGAATCGGTGTTTGTTTTACGCGATGGTTTTCTGCTCGTTGACGTGCTGTTTCCGAGCGGAAAACGTTCACAACGAACGGATACAAACCAGTTCTTTCCTTTCAAACCATCGACATCTTCGCAAACGTGTACTGCAGATTCTTCCACGCCGTCCGCCAGCGCCAATCCCCCACGTTTGATTGCACGCTTCAACATAGCGTCTTCTATCGTGGATGATTCGCTATTCAGCCGGTCGTCAAAGTTTTCGTCAAAAAAGCCAGATTTAACAGGCTTGGCCCACGAGGAAAATGATTCGCCGTAACTCGCGTTGTCTGTACCAAGAACACGAAAATACACGTGCGAGGACGCATCCGGTCCTAAGACAGCGCTTGGAAGCGATTTTTCACATCCTGCTTCTATAATGGTACGGTACGTCACGTGATGATTAACGTCGTCTAAGAAACTTTCTTCGTTGATTGATGACATGCGATCGCTATCTTTTGACTGTGCACCGAATGGTACGACGTATCTGCGGGTTCGTATCCATCTTCGCATCCTCACAAAGCTGAGGGTGCTTTTTATCTCCTGTCCCCTACGGAAGGGATATTTTAACTCCGGAAAACTTCCCGCGTACGCAAAACCATCTTCATCGCAATGAGGATGCGATGTATCAATTTCCCATTCGTCTTCCTCCCACGTCCAGTTAGCTGGCTTGTTCGATTCTATAGCGGATAAAAAGTCTTCTTTCGAAGACATGGAATTGGAACCGGTGCGCGTGGACCACGCTTTGCGCTCCGTAAGCAGAAGATGTGTAGATCGCCATCCTCGGAAAGGAAGAAAGCGCTCGTTTTCGAAAGCTTCTTCAACGACGCGCCGAACTTTTCCAGAGTGCGCCTGATCATTAACACTGCTCTCGATGGAATTGCATTCCCAACTTTTTCTGTCGTCATTGTTTGCCTTCTTTTCCAAAAATTCAGTTTTTTCAGGTGTCATCCTCGCTGGAACGACAAAAATTTCAATTGACCGATCCGTTTCGTTCCGGACTCGGGAAAGTTCACGTATAGTTCGTTCAATTCTCTGAGTTATAGGGTCAATTGTACGTGCCACGACAGCTTTAAGAACATCTTTTTCTCCGCAATAATTAGACATTGCGGCATCACTGTAATTGAGAAACTCGCTTAAATCAATCGCATCGGACGATTCTGAAAGGGTTAGCTCCTCACACACAAGTTTCGTCCACGGTCCCTTAGGATGCAAACTCAAATAATATAATGGCGCAGAAGATGAAACATCTTCAGAATTCTTCCTCGGGAGAACAGATGTTGCAAAACCAGCTTTTGAATCGATGCTGTAAATTTGCTCAGTCTTTGAAGATAGTAGTGACTTTTGGGCATCACTTTCCCCTCCGGAAGTTCTATGCGAGCCGTAACCTTCGAAAGCAACTTGAATTTCAACATCATTCGGCAACTTTATGGTGTTCGAATCAGAAGGCCGGCCATACATATTGATCAAATGTGACATAGTCATATCATTCAAGAATGAAATGACCTTACCTCGACCACCATTCCCGTGTGCATCTATTACTGAAATGCTCACAGAGCAATTATGGATCTTCTCAGAGGCAACTCTTGCAATGAACTTATCAGACCAGATGCACTCAAGCACTGAATCATCCATCGAGGACGACGATGAAGTGACTTTCAACAACGCAGAAGCGCGTGTCCTCATCAGATTCTCATCAACGTTTATTCGAGCATACAGTGCAGATTCACTAACATCCACCAAATCACGATTATGTGCTCCAATTTCAATCCGACACTTTGTAAACGTAAGTACGAAAGTTGACTGTAATTGGAGTGTTTTCACGCGTCCATGCGCATATGGCGAGATGTTCGGATCTAAATATCCATCCGTGGCTCCATTTCTGAACCTTGAATCGGGCGGCTCAAGATTTTTATCTAAAGTAGGTACAATTTTAGTGCCCGTAGCCGTTAATGAGTCCAATGTGATACATTTCTGTGGTTTTACTTCAACCACATCATCTTTGGTGGAGCGTTGATACCTAACATATATCGATCTTCGAAGTTCATTCTTAAGTAATGGAGAGATTGAATTGGAGAGATTAATTTCATCGTCTGAAATCGATATACCCCGAAGAGTCTGCTTCCACCGTGATGACAAAGGTGGTGCTGACTCAGAAGACGGAATTATTTCTGGAGACAGAAGTTTCTGATCTGCTCGCTGATATTTGACGATCGCATCACCAAGAGAGCTCGAGATATTTACACCAATCGCATTTGCAACTGAAAATTTCACGCTGTCTTCTGAATAAATATTGTCTGTCATTAACGGCGAGCGGTCAAAACGAGCACACACGTCGAATGGTTCAATTAGGGGTTCCCAAGATGCAACGCGAGGATTAAAGAACGCTACATCTATCTTTGTACTGGCAGAACCGTCCCTTGACGCATTATTTTCAGCGTTTTCTTCATTTCCACGAACTACGACCGCAACGTCATTGATACCAAGAGAAATAAAAGGGTCTCGTTTACCAGGCTCGCACAAAGTGAGCGCAATTCTTGGAAGGGAAACTTGTACAGAAGTTTCGTCTCTAGGTTTGATGGTTCTCCCGGCACCAACTGATTCGCTTACACTCACAACTTCTTGCGTGGTACTTTCACGCGTCTTCTCGATGAATACCTCTGGGAGCAAGGGAATGCGAAGTTGTGCCGCACATCTCGATCTCGCAGACTCTTTCTTCTCTGAAAGGACAAAAGTCCCGCAGCTATTCTCCACTCTCCACAATTTAAGTTGATCTTCACCACCGTCATAAACGCAATCCAATATTTCGCACTCTTTCACTACTTCTCGTCTGACAACTTTGCACCCAACCTTCGCAACATCTGGCGTGCTTTCAGATTCTGTTGCAATACATCCAAGACTTACGTAATCTTCACTAGGAGGTACCGGAGCCCATATGAAACAATCGTTCGAGGGCGAACTCCATACCAAACTGAAACCAATTGGTAAAGTGGTTACATCAGCTGCGTCATTGATTGACATGACTGGACTTGCGGGTGCATCAGCATCTGTTGATAAGCACACGTCACCGAGAAATGAAAATCCTTTTGGTGGCACCGGGCGCCAGAATTTCAAGTTTGTGTACCGAGAGGCACTTATTGGCACATAGGAGTTGCATGTTGAGACCAGAGTAGACAACGCCACTTTTTTTTCAAAGACGTTACTAAGTTGCGATAAACAGTTTTTCGCCACGCGAAGACTTACAGAATCAAAACTTGAACACATGTCAGAAGATATCAGCCGCACTTGATAACCATTGGCATCGGTTACAAGTTTTACATCGAAATCGGTAGGTTCCAGAAAGCTCACTTTCGGCACAAACTTTGTTTTCGTGGGAAAAGTGGTGCTGCGGCAGAGATTTATGGTCACACCGTTCACAACAGCATTCAATTCTGTTCTTGTGTTAGAACTTAAAAGCTCGCTTGGCATTGACTTGTAGTCAACCGATGCGTACAGTTGTACTGATAACGCGTTCGTGCCAGGAGTGGTTACACTCACCGTTTTCCCGCGCTTCATCGTAGTATCAGAGTCAAGAATCAATAGCTCCACGTTTCTTGCTAGAACGGAACATGTTGTAACACAATCTGTAGCATTTGATTTTTCCAACTCTTTATTTGCCGATGCTTTCGAAAACTCGCTCGTGATTGGTCCATCTTCCTTGCGTTTTTCGAAGGTAACATTCTCGTAGATTATACTTGAACGTGTACCGAGACTGAGAAAGCTTTCCACATCGCCTTCGATAACAGCATTCCTAATCGTGAGCCTTCGAAAATTACCTACACATATTAGCGGTGGTAAATGCTTCGTCAGGGAACATGGTAGCACAATTTTCCTCCCGTTCCCATCCAGGGTGCACCGTGGAGGTGCATGTAATCCGTCACACAAAATTCGTTTCGCTGGGGAAAGCATGATAATCTCAGCATCGTCAACTTCATCCGCATTTTGTGAGGCCAGGGATATAAAATCCTTGTTTAAGAAATTGATGTCATTCTTCAAACGCCGCTCGAGCATTTGTCGTCTCAACTCGTCGTCTTTAAGATTAAAAAAGTACAAAACTTCTCTCAGAAATTGAGGATCAACTTTTAGCCGGCAAGACTGCAGATTTACTCCAAGATCAAATTTATCGGCTCTAGATATTAAATCCAGCGTCAAAAGAGTCAAAGATTCATCAGTGTGGTCGACTATCTCTGCAGCAGCTGGTGCGGTCCCGTTTCTTACATCCTGGACACTCAAAGCAGGTAAGCTCAAGTGAACACTGTACGCTTCCTCGTCATTCCGTAACGTTTCGTAGCAAACCCAGAGGCGACGGAGTACTAGCCTCGCTAACGGCGATATTTTCGCATTGAGCCGAGGAGAATTGAACATAGACAAGCACACCTCTGGCAGATTTACCGTAATCATGCTCTTAAGAGAAGGCAAAGTATCGATTTCGCCTTCTGCTACGTCGTTCTCTTTCGGAACTTCAATTTCCGCATACTCAAAAAGTGGTTCCTGGAGGAATCCCGTCTCAGAGAAATTTCCACTCAAAACGGCTAATAATATATTGTATTCGACGTCATCAAGTTCTAAGGTGATCGCACCATCCGCGCCGAGACGAATATCACTCGCGCACATCTTTTCTGTTGGATCCCAGGATGGGGATATCAAATCAAGACTGAAAGTTTGAGCTGGATCATTTCTCTCGCCTTTGGCACAAAATAATGCCGGGTAAGAGCCACACTCACCTTTCCCATTCTTTATAAACATCGCAAAATCCTTCAGCTGAATTGACATTCTATTCATCAGTACAGCGCCTCGAGTCAGATGACTATCACCGTATTTCCATTCCAAACTGTTGCCAATGGAAACATTTTTTGCGTCAAGGCGTAACGCTTCCTGCGATGAAGTAGATTTTGGCAGAACAATCTCGGCTTGGGATAGCGATACATCGTACTTAAACGTAGAGGGTCGCGTTATTCCTCGTCGCAAAATTTCCGCATTTCTCTGCTTTTCAGGAAGCTTATCGATTGGAATTGCATCAGCGAGTAATCCACCAACGCTACATAACAGCTGTGAAAAGAAACGCATCAGAAAGGTAACTTTTGACTTCTTCAAGTTGAGAAGCAGATGTTGCTCGTGACCTGGAAAGTTCCTGTGCGATCGATCGAAAGTCAGGTATTCAAAGTATGACTTCTCTCCTCCATCGCTATCAAGTGCTGCATTTTCTTTTTTTTTAACCGAGACAAAGTATCTGTGAGGATGCGACTCCGGCAACGTTTCATTCATTACGCTCAAGCTACCAAGAGTACCAAACACTTTCATAGGATTTAAACCTGTTTGTGTCAATAAAGAAATATCTGCGTCGTGGATTTCAATCGAAGCTACCGCTGGATTATTGCCATTTTTCCCGATATCTTGTGCTTCAACAAATGTTGTTAATGATAATTCTTTGAATCTAACCGCCAACCGGAAATTTACTGGAACATCCTCCTCCACATACTCATTCTCATCATTGACAACTTTCAACGGCGTATCATGACCACTCCCATTGGAATTTTCTACTTCACTTTCTGATGGAGAAGCCTTGTTAGAGGACAGCACAAGCGATAGTTCGTCGTAAAACCGGGAAACAGATGCTATCGTTGGTCGGCGAACTCCCAGAAAGCAAATATCTGAAGAGACTTCAAGCTGACCGTAGCAATTCTTGAATGTTGGTGATTCTGTACTTGTCCAGCTATCGTATCGCATTTTGACACTCGCACTCTCGATATTCTTCGGCGAATTTGAGAGCTGAATGAAATATCCCCCGGAAATTACGTCGTGAATTTCTAATTTGCCTGCTTCGATGACGTAACTTTCGTCCACATTTGATAACGTTTTTATTGTTTTTGCACCTGTGGCTACTATTTCAATAATTGCAAACTCCGACTTTGCACACTCAAATTTCGATAATCTTTCGACTCCACCGAATATTACACCATCCAAAACATTGTCTTCGTCTTTACATCCCATTTTTTGTCCCCATAAAGCAATTGAAGCTCTTGAAATATCAACAGATATACGCGACGAAATAATCCTGCTCATTTTGTTTCCTTCCCTTCCTTTTGAAATAGTGGATAACTTTGTCGAAGAACCATCATCTAACCGGGGGTTGATTGTAACACGTTCTGCATCAGGCGCTTGTCCCTTCCCATTATATCGTTGACTCTTAGTAAAAGAGTTTACTATGTTATACATCATTGCTAATCGACACGGAGAGAGAGTAAACGCAAGATCTGAAATATCTGCTTCGGCAATCATTCCCGGATTTTGTTCGTCGGATGACGCTGCGTTATTTTTCACTTCATCGAATATTTCAAATCCGCTCCCAGCAATCTGCAAATCGAGAGTGATCTTCAGGGGTGCGAGGACAAAATAAGCTTCGAGATCGTATTCCAAACGATTCTCTTTCGCGCGCTGCAATAAAATTTCATGTTTCCCTTGGACGTCGAATGTGCCAGAGGCAATATAAGCAGCGAGATTCTCTGCATTCACCGTGAACGCGTTATACTTTGGATCACCTCGAATTCCACGGTTCGCGCTGCCCTGATCGCGTTGTGGATCGTTCGAAACTACGAATTTCCCTAAATCCAAGACAATTTTTTTATCGCAACTTATCATGTTCCCCTCAGTCGAAGGCAAAAGCGCAATTTTAGGAGCATCGATTGAAATTTCAAACTTCATTCGATTCAACACACTGGACAAACCAGAAGCGGTGCGCTTGGCGACATTACTGGTTACATTTGCAATATCTTCCGCAAAATCTTCGAGAACTTCTGATGTAAGTTCATCAGACACTGGTTTTTCAAAAAAACCCGCGATTGAGTCGATAAAGTTCTTTTCAATGACCAAGAATGTTGGCGCAGCAATCACGACAGTCTTCGAATCATAAAATTCCATATCAAATGGTGGGTACTCTTCGTAAGACACCGAAAGTGCTGCATCTGAAGAAGTTGTGGAAGAACTTGTAATGTTCTCGGTGTTCCTGTCGATGCCTGATTGTAACATTTTTGTTCCGTTTGCATCAACCACCCAACCTAAAATATTAAGAAAACTTGTCGCGTTTCCATTCTTGTATACGTTCCTAGAAGCTGTGAGATCGAGCGCGACAGAACTGATAATATCGCGATTGTTATTTTCTGTTATAGCGAAGAACATTTTTGCTATGTGAACAGAAAATGATAGATCTTTTCCTTTCCAGGAACTTTCAGCAGATTTTTGTTGAGATTCAATCGTCTTCACGTCAAACACTTCTTCGAGCTTTGTAAAATCATCATCGCTGAACAATTGGCCCAATGAATCATTACCCACGTGCTTTTCTACACCTTCCTTGAGAGCGTTATTTCTACTGCTATCATCACTAATACCACTACTACTGCTAAAGTAACTACCAAACCATGCTGAAATCTTTCCTTTTTTCTTATGAGGAAGAATTTCTTTCTCATAATATCTCTTCGCATCGTGGACGGCTGCGAGAGCAATAGAATTTGAATTGGTATCATTCATGCGCTCTCTTTCCAGATGTGCTATACATCGGAAGGTCATCGCCGCATGATAGGATAATTTTGAGTCTATTTCGTAAATTTCGTCGAGAAGATCATCATCGTCTGCGCCACCCGGTTGATTGTAAATCGTCAAAAACCTTCGTCTCTTTCGGGACAAGTCGACGATATCTTCCCATTTCACTGCACTGGCAAAAGTGCGCTGCCGCCGCTTCCGAATTTTCGTTTGCGCAGCTAAGATAGCATACTTCCACCACAATTGAGGATGTGTCCGCGGCGTTTCCCCTCCAAAAAGATTCGGTCGCAAATGTTCCGTTTCACTTCTCAATTGATGGATTTTGAACGCTTCCAAAACACGCGCAATATTGTGATATTGCGCGCGTTTAAGGCGTATGCCAGCTGTATCAACGTGACACTCCATAAGCTGTCTAGGTGTTTCGCCATCGTCGAATCTCTTGTCTGCACGTTTCGTATAGATGAAAGAACCGGAAATCGGTTGCAAAATTCGATTATATCTAAGAACGTCATTCTTCTTCTCTTCATCATCTTCGTCTCGGAAAGCTGGCATGAACATATTTAACCATTGCTGCATATCCTTTGCATTTGGATCTAGCTTTTCCGTAAAGAATACGTTTGGCACGCGCTTCGGCTCGCTATAACTGCTAGTAATATTACTATTGCTAGTATTCTCCTCTCCTTCCTCACTATCAAAGTAAATCGAAAATCCATCCAACGTCAACTTCTTCCGAAATTCTGCAAACGACGCTGATCTTACGAAATCTGGATTCCCATTTTCGTCAACCGTGTGCGCAGAGACGTTTCGAATCGTTAACCCTGCCGCAAACGCATGATTTGGAGTCGTTATTTCATCTTCGTATCGAATGTGTACATTCTCTATCGAAATTTGTAAATTACCGAGGATGATTTTGGCGTACTTTTGCACGAATCCTCCGTCACTGTCGCTTTGCTCTCCTTCTCCAAATTCGCCGGCTCCCTCATCCTTTTGGAGCGTCAGATCAAACAAACGTTTCATGAGCCATAATCTTTCCGCATTATCTAATCTCTCGACTTTCTCTTCGTTTCGCTTTTTACTATCTTCTTCCCCTTCTTCTTTCGCATTCTCAACCGCCGCGTCGTCCAGCTTTTTATCCTCGTCTTTCCTCTTCTTTGCTCGCTTCGCTACTTCTTCTGCGCTCAACTGTCTCGCCGAAGCAAACACCTCAGATATCGTCACCACCACGGGTTCTTTTCCTAACTTTGCCCACGGAATTTTAAGCCTCAAACTCCCGACGACTCCTCGAGTGAGTTCCACAGGTAAGTTTAGCTTCTCCAAGGCTTCCGGTTTCAACTGCAACCGACGTAAAATCACATCCCCGGAGAGCACAGATATTTTCAACGCCGTTTTGTCAATCCCCTAATAATTTTTCAACACCGCAAAAAGAAGAATAACACAATATGAATAAATGAGAAAGAACGCAAAGGAAAGAGAACGGCATTACGAAAGAGTGAACGTCGCGGCGCGCGATGCTCCACCACGCGTTCGATTGTTGAGAAGAGAAGAATATATATATAAAAAGCGCGTACGCTGGAGGAGAGAGAGAGAGAGAGCGAGAGAGCAAAAGCACATCAAGAAAAAAAAGGAAAAGAAGAACGCACGTGAATGTATTCTCCGGCGGCGTGTTGCAGCAGATCCGCCACCCGCGTCTCAAACATTTCTTCTCAAAGGTAAAAGAGAGATGCGACGACGACGAAGAAGAAGTATAGGATCTGCGCCTTTTTATTCTTCTCGCGCGCGTGTGAAATTATATGTGCTTTTTTTCTCGCAATATCGCGCCAGAAAAAGTGTAGGACAGACAGTTAGAAAACACAAAAAAACAGTTACGCATTTTTACAGTTATTTGTTTCATGTCTGCGACTTGCGCCGCGTCTTCCTCCTTTTCCTTCTTCCATCGATGTCGTCACCGGCCGTGTCATCGTTGTCATCGTCGTCGTCGTCATCGTCCTGGATTTCGTCTCTGTTCATGCCAGGAGCAGCGAGAAGAAGAAAAAGAGACCAACGCAACGAGGACGGTTAGCGGAGAAGATTTCATGCGGTTACACCTAAGTAAACAACCTGCGCGCTCTTTTCAGTGTCTCTCCTTTTACTCTTCGCACGTGGATGCGATCACCACGGACCCTTCTTCTTTTGTGCTGCGAGCCGACGATCATGGTTTTAACCGAGGGCACGCGGTGTTCGACACCGTTTCGATTGACGTCGCTACGAGGACGTTTCAGGACTTGCACTATCATCTGGACCGTTTGAGGACGAGCGCTTCGATGAGCTTTATTCCGTTCCCTGAGCGATTGCCGACGTTGGATATGGTGGAAAAAGTGGTGAAGGATACCGTCGCGGCCGCGTTTGTTGAGAGAGAGAGACGCGGGTTTGCGATGCGGGAGAACCCAGAAAGCGGGCTTTCCATGCAAGCTCGCTTTTATCTGACCGCTGGAGTGGGCGGCTTTGCACTCTCCAGGAAAGAATGCGAGGAAGGGAGTGCTTTTTATTGTGTCGTCATCGAACGAAAGCAAACAAAGACAAAAACGTTGCGCGCTCGGACGACTCCAATAGCGGTGAAGAACAAACCATTTTCGATAATTAAATCGACGAATTATTTACAAAATTGCATGATTGCGAACGATGCGGAGATGCACGACGCTGATGTCGGTATTTGGGTATCAAACGATAAAGTTTTAGAAGGACCGAGCGCGAACGTAGCGTTTGTCGACGATCGGGGGATTTTTGTGGCGCCAAAGGTTGACGACGTTCTAGACGGGGTAACTATGCGGAGATGTTTTGAATTCATCGAGAAGGGGTTGCTGAAAGACGTTGGAGTCATCAAATGCGAACGAAAGGATTGCAGCTTCCGAGAGTTAATTTTAGAAAAACGGGCAAAAGAATGCATGATGATAGGTAGTGTCGTTCAATGCGTACCAATCGTAAAATGGGACGACGTTAATATCGGTCGAGACGAAGTAGGTGAAAACGATCGAAATAGAGTCGCCTTTCGCCTCAGAGAACTCTTGGAAAAAGATGCGAGAGGCGTTAGAGTTTCGTAGGTGTAAAAAAAGTGTTAGCAAATCATATTATACAATATCAAAAGTAGCTTTTAGAACTTTACGAGCCGCGATAGGTTCCGTACCCATACGGATTCAAAAGTAAAGGCACGTGATAATGCTCTTTTGTTCTGCCCTGGAATACCGTGAATCTAATCGGACACTCCGGATAGAAACTCTTCTGTCCAGTCGTCATTCGCACGTACTCTTGCACGTGAAAAACGAGCTCGTAGTCTCCAGCGAACAGCGTTTCATCCCCTCCCATTAAATCCGTCACCCTTCCGTCGGCATTGGTGTAGCCTTCCTTTGAAATCCAAGGCGCCGCCGAACTCCGGTTATTCAGAGTCACTTTAATACCTTCCGCCGGTTTCCCCAATGCCGTATCCAACACGTGCGTCGTAATCGGAGACTTTTTCTTCTCGCTATTCGCCAAAGTGCTACTGCTAGTTTGTTCGTTCAATATCTTCACCCTCTTCTTCATCGAAGACGCCTGCGCGGAAGACGACGCCTGTCCCGCGTCTTCGTCAAACCTCAAGTTCAGCTTCTTTAACCTCAATTCCGTAATCTTCATCTGCTCTCTCGCCGCGACCATCATCTCTGCCCACGGACTGTTCTCCATCCTGTCCTTCACGTTCGCCAGTACAAACTCCGCGGTCACTCCAGTCGCGCAAATGATGAAAATTCTACCGAATTTTTCCTCGTATTTCACGTTCATCTCCCCCAACTCTTTCAGCGTCCCTTCGGTTGCCGTCGCCATCGCGTTCGATTGTTCACCCATCGCCCAATCTCCGCTGGTGGAGTGAAACTTTTCTCTCAACTTGATGGGATCGTCCCCGATTCTCGGGTGCCCACGAAACGCTTCCTCCCAATCCGTGGCCGGGTTCAAGTCGAACCATATTTCGCGCGCGTGATGGACCAACTCCGGGAACGAGTTACACGTTGCCGAGCGCGATGCGAGTTTGGAAGCGAACGCGGTGGACGAGCAACAGAGCGAGAAGTGGTGAATGATTTCATCGCGCGATAGAGATCGTAGATCGATAGAAACAGGAGGCGACGACATGATGATTATGGCTGACTGACTTACTGTTCTTTTTACAACGTCTGCGCGTGAGTTTTTGCGCGTTAGAGTGAGGGAATTCGTGAGCGAAATCAATTGATGTGTTTTGTGAGTACAATCGATTTTTAACCAACGTCAACTTTCTCTTATTCTTTCCCCATCTGCTTCTTCAACGCTTGCAGCATCTCTTCCACTGTTTCATCTTTTGCTTTCTTATTTGCAGAGTTCGTCGTCGTCGTCGTCGTCGTTTTACTGCTACTGCTACTTCTGCTGCTATAATTACTGCTGCTGCTGCTGCTCGCATTACTTGTCCTAGTGCTACTCGTCTTTTCGTTTGCCTCTTCCTCGTATTTGCGAAAGTCCCTCCTTTCGTTCTCCTCGAGAAACTCCACAAACTCCTCGCCGAGCATCTCCAATTCTTCCCATATGCTCTTCGGTTTGGACGGATCTCTTCCTTTACGTCTCTCGCGCTCTGCGAACTCTTTTTCTACGTCGCGGAAGAAATCTGAAAAGCCGTAAAACGGTTGTTCTTCTGCATTTTGTTGTTGTTGTTGTTTGGGTCTCGCCGCGTAGGAAGAAGAAGAAGCGCCCGCCCAACCGCCGCCGCCCGCACCATTCTTTTTCCAGAAAAGTCGTTTTCTGTCGTACTCTTCCCTCAAACGGTCGTCTGATAACGTGTTGTACGCTTGCTTACATTTGTTAAACTCCTCCGTCGCATTTGGTGCCTTGTTTCTATCCGGATGCGTTTCCAAAGCTCTCTTTCGAAACGCAGATTTGATATCTTTCTTGGTGAGCGATTCATACGGCGGCGAAAGGTTGAGGATCTCGTACAAGTTTTCGTCGCCTCCTCTTTTCCCTCCCGCGGAAGAAGAAGAAGAAGAAGACGCACTCACTGCAAAGTGCCTCCTATTCTTCCCGGTCGTTCTCCCTCCAGTATTAATCATACCGCCGCGTTGTAGTTTTCTTCGTCTTCTCTCTTCACCTACCACCGACGATACCGAACATTCTTCGCGTCTCTGTGCGCGCGACATCATCATCGTCGTCGTCGTCGCCGTCGTCGTCGTCGTCATAATTGTCATCATCGTCATCGCGCCTCTCGATGAAAAGAAACAGGGAGAGGTTGAAGAGAGGTGCGCCAAAGCGTCTCGCTTCCGTAGCGAGACGGAACTCTTTCGATGTAATGTCAAAAAATGACGTTTGTGAAAAGGCAGCCGGAAACTCCATTTCGAAGAGGATTGCGGATAACACTCACTTTTAGAGAGCGAGAGAGAAGGAGAGAGAGAGAGAGAGAGAAAGAGAGAAAGAGAGCAAATTCTCCTCAAGCTTTCCGCATTCTTTTCTCTTCCTTTTTTATTCTCGTCGCGCGCCCCAACCCCGCGCGATGAAACGGTCAAAAGAAGACCACGCGGGCGCGAAAGAAGATGAAGACGAGGAGAGAAAAATACAGTTGCGCAAAACGAAATTCTATGCCGGCGAGAACAAGAACATAGCGTCGGATTCGCATCTCGATCTGGTCGCGCTCGCGAGCAACAGGAGCATAACGCCGGTATTTTTTGATGATCTGCATCAGCGCGAAGGCGGAGGAGCGGCGACGAAAAAGGCGACGACACCTCCAAGTACGGACAATCAGGTACAGATTGTCACTTCGAAGCCCAGAGTGCTGATTCTACACACGGGTGGAACATTAGGTATGAGCAGCGATAGTTTTGAAGAGGAAACAGCAACGGTAGGGGTTATGGAAGGTATCGTAGGTCATGGTCCGTCGCCGAAAGGTGCTGCAAGTAACTCTGTTGGCGTCGATAACACCATGGTGTCGTCGCCGGTGATGACGTCGCAAGGAGGCGCCATATCTGGAGAAGCAGAGCAACACGGCGCATATCAGAGACGAGTGAAAAAAGGAACCGGAGGTCACTACGACACCAAATTGGGGCCTCGGTCGTTATTGACGGACATTCTGAGTGCAGTGCCGGAGTTGTCGGCATTTGCAAAATTACGAGTTCGGGTTCTGTTCAATAAAGACTCGTGCCAGATTGTTCCAAGCGATTGGGTGTTTATAGCAAAGGCATTACACGAAGCTCGAGAAGAATACGACGCTTTCGTTTTAGTTCACGGGACGGATACGCTCGCGTATACCGCTTCAGCTTTGTCATTACTTTTAGCGAACTTTGGGAAACCAATCATCGTGACAGGAAGCCAACTGCCACTCGCCATGCCGCGGTCAGACGCTCGACAAAACCTCATCGACTCTGTCTCGTGCGCAACGGCTGGTTTCGTACCTCCGTTCATATCGGTTAACGAAGTAGCGGTGTGCTTTGGAGGGAAATTAATGAGAGGCAATAGAGTTCGAAAAGTATCTGCGACTATTTATTCCGCGTTCAGTTCCCCAAGTTACCCCGATTTGGCGCATCTAGGGGTAGGGATCGATTTCAATCCGCAGTTGCTGTTGAACGTAAAAGATAAAGAATATAGGCCAAGATTTGAAATAAATCCAAACGTGATTCGAATTAGCATCATTCCTGGATGCGATCCGAATAAAGCGTACGGAGATTTATACGAAAGAGGTGTCCGAGGTATCGTTTTGGAGGCGTTTGGCGTGGGTAACATGCCCAACGACGAATTTTGGATCCCGTGGTTACGAATTCAACGTAAAAAAGGACTCGCTGTGTATCTCTCTTCGCAGTGCGAACGAGGTACGCTTCACCCAGAGTTGTACATGGCGGGTTCGTTTGCTTTAGAAATGGGTGTAAAAGGCGGTCCGATGATGTCGCCGGAATGCGCCGTCGTAAAACTCATGCTGTCGCTGGCAAACGACGACGTTGATTTAACCGTCCCGCTCGCCGGCGAGTTGTAACTAAATTGTGCGTATGCGTGTGTGAAATTATTATAGCGTGCGTATGTTGTTAATGACCATTTTCTATCCTTGTACATGTATACATAACATAACATCGTCATCATCTTTTCTTCATCTTTTCCGAGGCTAGTTCTAGAGCCGCTTTGACCTCCGCTTCCGGAGCAATCGCAAACAAACTCGCTGGATAAACGCTACTCCCCCATTTCGGATGCATCACAATTTTACAACACCCGACGTTCGTGCATTCATAATTCAGTAGCGTGACCAACGCGTCCACTTCTCCGTACACCCTCTGCGAGTCTCGATGTATCATCGATAACCCAGAACACGGGTCGATGTAATCGCACCAAAAATTCTTCTCTCTCAAAGCCCCCGTCGCAATCTCGGCAAACTTCATGAACCGCTCCAAGCACAAATCCTTCTCCTCGTCCACTCTCTCCCCGGTTTTGATGATATCCACCGCGGTCTTCTGGCACGTCGGCACGATGATCAGTTTATCCACCTTTTTCTCCCCCTCGTTTTCGTCGTCGTCGTCGGCGAAATTGAACATCGCTTGCGCCTCCGCTTTGTGCTTCTTCGGACACAAGTGCAAGGAATATTCGAGTTCTGCGTACGTCGCCGAGTCGTCTCCTTCGTCGTCTCCTTCGTTTCTGAGGCCGACGACGACGGTCGTCACGTTTGCTTTTGTTTCCGCTAATGACATGTGTGTATATGTAATGAATGGTTCCTTCCTCGCCTTTTCTGTGTTTGTGTTGTCGTAGAAGTTCGTTACTTTTGATGTTTTTTTTTCGCGCCAAAATTCAAAAAAATCAAAGCAAAAAGTTCCTCAAACGAAGAGAGGCAAAATCTCAAACATCTATGCGCGCGATAGCAGTCGTCGTCGTCGTCGATCATCAACACGAACAAAAAGTACGGATAAAGACGATGCTCGCATCATCAAAAGCAGCGCGGAAAATTGTAGCCCGAGGTGGGTTCCTCCCGGTCTTTTCTCCGAGGAGGGCCCCCGAGACGGAGAGAGGATTGGCGTTTACTTCTTCTTTGTTTTCGTCTTCTTCCGCATCATCATCATCGTCATCAGCGGTAGGAAGAAGAACAACAACAGAAATAACGCGAGATGACTTCGCGCAAAGAAGGGGAAGATGTTTGAGAGATTTGCGATCGTTCGCGGCGCGCGGCGACGGGCGACCTGTTTCGGATTATTCTTCGAGCGCGGCGATTGCGCGAGAAATGGAAGATGAGGAAGACGAGGAAGACGAGGAGGGCGAGGACGATTGCAGCGCAGAAGCGGAAGCGAGGCATTATAAAAACATGCTCAAAGATAGCGCAAACCGCCCCACGGTTAAAAGTATGCTTCGCAGGATAGACGAGACGGACCCGTTAGGCGTCGATATGACGTTGCGAGGATGTTCGAGTCGGCTGTACGATGGCGTTTCGGGAAAGAAGAAAAAGAATACGAAACCGGCAACGCTGACGGTGTACGACTTTGCGAGACTCACGCAGGAGAAATATCCGCAGAAAATTTTACTGATAAGAGTTGGCGATTTTTACGAATGTTTTGGCTGGAACGCCGTTTGTTTAGTCGCGCACGCTGGGTTGAATCCTATGGGGAACACAGGCGTGCCTCGAGCCGGATGCCCAAAGAATAAAATTCAAGAAACTTTAGATCGGTTGACGTCTCACGGGCATTCCGTCGTGGTGTGCGAAGAAGTTCCGCAGATGGTAAAGTATGGCACATTGAAAGCGCCGCCGAAAGACAGATTCGTGAGTGCCATTGTGACACCCGCTTCTCCGATGTACGTTTGCGGTGCAGGAGATCGAGGGGAGGATGTTAATTTCGCGGATGAGCAAGCGTTGCCGCTCTGCGCGGTGGCTTCCTCATCGTTGGGGTACACTCTCGTTCGCGTTCTCGTTGATGAGCGAGTGTGTCGAGTTGATTACGGTCTAACTGCTGAAGGGTGTGCGGCAATCTTACGCGCTTCTGGTTGTGCCGGGAACAAGCTGTATAAACACAGATCGTTCGGCGCAAATCACGCCAGCAAGAGTAACTCGAAAGGCAATTCGGGTCAATCGCGACGTTTACGGTGGGAAGTTGGCGCCATAGAATCCGCGGTTGCGGAAGACCAGTATGATGTTACTGAGCTGGCTGATGAAAATGACTTTTACAACGACGAAAAGAAGACGATGAATATTGAAAGTGGTCTGCGCCGGCGCCGGCGCGGCCAACGCCTGAGATACGACGGAGATGTCGTTCAAGGATTTTTGGATTTAACGCGGCGCGAGCACGGATTGAAACCGAACGAAGACTTCCGAGTCGTCAACATCTCAAACGACCCAAATTTGGCAGAAGCCGAGAGAGGTTCCATGCGTCCTTTGTCTCTGAACACGGCGCAACAACTCGGTGTGCTTCCAAGTCGAGGCGTTCCTCCTTTATTAGCCGCAATCGTGAACGACAAAGATGTCCCGGCGAGTTGTCGCTCATATTTACAAGAGCTGTTGTTATCGCCTCCGCCACAGGAGGTTGCCAAGTCAATTCAGTTGGCATGCGAAAAATTCAAAAATACAAATGCATCCATGCCGAACTTGGAAACGTTGCCGGTAACAAAAATTGCAACGCTGCTGAATTCACAAGAAGCCAGCCATGTTTTCTTCGCAGACCTTTTCGCCATGGCAGATGCATGCGAGCGATTTCTCGAACACGATGATGCGGATTTACGGATCGCGGCTCGGAGTTTATTAGAAAAAGCAACAAGCCGCAAACTTGGAACGCGAGCGTACGAAGATGAGAAAAAATTAACAGAAACGTGCAGAAATGTAAAGCAAGTCATTGAAAGCATCATCTCTTCGGACGTATTTGATGAATATCACTCAGGATATAGACCGAGAAGCGCGGCAGCAAGTAGTGCTATGGCACGTCGCGATAGTGATGATGGTGAGAGTGATGCAACAGATGATGCAGAAGAAGACGATTACACTTTGATAGGCGATGATGAAGATGAAGCAGACGACGGCATTGTTCGTTGTGACCCTCTTTCTTCGTCATATTTACGTTATTTCCCGCGACGATTTGCTTTCGAGAATGAGCGCTGGAGAGGTAGAGTCAGACGAGATACAGTTGCCGAGGCTATCGATAATGTGGATGTGGCGGCGAATGCCTTACACGATGCGATTGTGGATGATTTACTCCCCGTCCTCGAAAAGTCCGACGAAACTCGCAAAGCGCGCGCAAAGCGTTGTGAAATTGAGCATTGCCAGCGTAATAATTCATTGTGGTTGCGCGGTGTTTCTAAAGCTGCCGTTTCACAGTTTGAATCCTCGTCATCTCCTTCCGCTACATCGCTGATTCACCCTCGAGACCGCTTTGGGCGCGAGTTAGCAGATCGATGGACGACTCAAAACGTAGAAGATAAGCTAGAGATATACCGACACAGCTGTCGGGAGGCGCGAGCGGCTGTTGCTGAACAACTTCGAATGCTGTCTAGTTCGCTACAACCATTCGTGGGTGCATTGATTGCATGTTCCACTTTGTCAACTATTTCTCTTGCAATAAACGCACACGTTTCCAAGGCCCAATCTAAAGGGTGGACGATACCACATCTTCTCGATCCAGAAGATTGCAAAACTCCGTTTCGTGTGGAAGATTTAGAGCCATTCTGGATGGACGGTACCGCCGATCTAAACGTGATCTCAAACACGGTGGATGTAGATGGAATGATAATATTAACGGGTCCAAATATGGCGGGAAAAAGTACGATTCTTCGTAGCTTGACTTCCGTTGCATTACTATCACAATGCGGATTAATGGTTCCGGCACGGGGAGAGTGCATCGTGCCAAGATTCGATTCAATCACTTTGAGAATGGCATCGTCGGACTCACCGAGCGAAGGTCTAAGCGGATTTGCCGTTGAGATGATGGAGATTAAGTGCGTCATGGAAGAATCTTCGTCTTCCTCTTTTGTTTGCGTGGATGAACTTGGAAGGGGAACGGAAGCCACTCACGGCACCGCTATCGCAGCGGCGGTGATTGAAAAGCTAGATCATTTGGGGTGTCGAGGCGTATTTGCGACGCACCTTCACGGCGTGTTGGATTGCGATACGCACCTCTCGCCATTCGCAAAGAATATGCGCATGGGAACAACAATGACATCGGAAGGTAAGATGCGTCCAACCTGGAAAATAGAAGATGGGGAATGCAGAGAGTCACTGGCGATACAAACCGCCGCGGATTGTGGGCTCGAGGATGACGTTTTGAGACGCGCTCAATCTTTTTTGCAGCAGAGCATTACTACTGCCCGACCATCTTCCGCCACCGTTTTATCCTCCTCAACAGTCGAGAAGAGGAGAAGCAGCGGCATTTCAGACTTAGCCGCGGGACTTTTAAATGCTCGGAGTTTCATTCTCGCCGAAGAAGGTGAAAAAGACGCGGAAGACGCTGCCGGTGTGTTCGTAGTGTTACGAAATGAAAACCCTCCCGCGAAGGTGGCGCACGGTTGTTCCGTCGTCTACGTCATCCGAGACGCCGACGGATGGACGTACGTCGGGGAAACCGAAAGTATCGCCAACCGATTGAAATCCCATCGTCAGAAATACGGCTCTGACATCGACTGCGCTTTCGTAACCGTCGCGGAAGGTAAATCAACAGCCAGAGCAATTGAAACGGCCACCATTCGTGAATTTAGGAGACAGGGCGTGCCCATGAAGAGCGATTTCGATGGATCGCACGAAAATTTCGGCGGCATTAGCAGTCGAAACAAAAATAGCAGTAGAAACTAGAAAAGCTTGAAAGAAAAATAGTAAATATGTAAGTTACTCCTCTGGTTCAGTGTAAAATTTCAAATACGCGAGTGACTTCCGTCAAACAAAACACACTCTCCGCTTTCAAAAAAAAAAGATGCAAGTCGAAGACGCGCACCCGATCGCGAACGATGGCTTTCAAATTGAATTTCTGCAATGGGGCGGTAGCCGTAATTATGCAAACAACATGTCGTCCTCGCCTTCGTCCTCATCGTCCTCGCACGTTCCAGAGAACGTCGTGATACTGTTACACGGTTGGAGTGGAGGTCCAGAGTATTTCAATTTCAGCATGCAAACGCTGAAACACAACGAGAACGCGTGCTATTTTGCGCCGAGATTCAGAGGCCACGGGTGCAAAGACGACGCGAAAGGCAAATTTCACATCGCGCGTTTGGCGAAAGACGTGCACGATTTTATCCGATGGTTGAAGAAGAAGGGAATTTGCCCGGAAAATCAACAGTTTTCGTTCGTTGGCACGTCTATGGGCTGTGCGGTTATTTGGAGTTTTGTGGAACTGTTCGGCGAGAGCGAGGTGAAAAATTACACGTTCGTCGATCAAGCGCCCTTGCAAAATGTTCGGAGCGATTGGTGCCTAGGTTCCACGGGGTGTTTCGACGAAGCGTCGTTGAAGAATTTGCAAAGCGCAGTTCTCAAAGGTCCAGACTTGTCTGAATTCGCTGACGGGAACGAGCGTGCTTGCGTAGCCCAAGGATCTGATTTTAAATGCGAGAAAGAAGTAAAAAACTGTACGATGGGATGTAAACCAGAAGCTTTGGCGGAGTTGATGGCGGACCATACAAATCTGGATTGGAGACCCTTGGTCGCAAGCTTAGAAAAGCCAGCGCTCGTGGCTGTAGGAGAAAAGACGCAAATTTTTCCGTGGAAAGGTGTGGCGTACGTAGGATCTTTGATGAAGAACGCGCAAACGATGGTGTGTAAAGACTGCGGACATTGGCTGTATTTAGAACAACCTGGTTTGTTTGGATTTGCGCTTTCTAACTTTATTTCCACGACCGAGTCTGGCGAGAGTCAAGGTCCCTCCAACGAAAGCATAGAGGCGGATTTGCGAGGTGGCTACGAGTTTTACAAGGACAAATTTTACTTTATAGACGCAAAATTGGTCGACTATCGGTTCGCCGGTGGCTCGCCAGAACACTATAAACTATTGTAACTACTAACTACTACTGGTATCACTATCGGTACTATTACTGCATCTCCTTCTATTCAAGGCGTCGCCATCAAAATAACTTCAATCAGTTTCTTCTTCTCTGTCATCGCCGAGGCGTTCAACGATTTGCCCAATCTCCAATAATTCAAAATATACACGAGTTGATCGCAGTCCAGCTCGTTGAGTTGCCCCGTGAATTCTTTCTTCTTCATCAAGTACATTTTCTCGCCCCGCTTCAATTTTCCTGCTCCGCCAGGACCAGCCAGACTAATGACTTTCGCCAGAACGTTCTTAATTCCTTCATGTCCCCTCGCCCTCTGTGCGAGATGCCCCGCAATGGTTGCAAAACCTTTATCTCGCTCGTATATCGCTTCTATTTGACCATTTTCGCACGTGAGTTCGAGCGTTTTTTCGATGACAAATGTATCATTTGTAAATGCGCTCAAAATCAACGGCGTAGACTCGTCGCAGAAATCTTTCGCCGTCATATCCAGACGCTCCCCAGCTCGCTTGCACTCCTGAAGCGCCAACTCCAGACACTCCATGCTCCCAACAGATGCTCCGTACACCGCATAATGCAAAAAACAACTCCCGTTCTCATCTCGGGCTTGCAACAACTCTTTTCTTGTCCTTTCGTCCAAAGTGCCTTCTCTCAAGAGCTCGGCAACGGTTTCGACGTTCCCTTTCTGCATCTGCTCCATTAAATACGTGCGTTTCCCGCACCCGCTACTTATTTCGTGCCTCTCTCGTCTCGACAAAGCATCAGCGCCTGGCATTTTTAGAAGCACGCGCAGCGCCGCCGCGTTGTTGCACTCGAAGTAATCTCTTTTCCACGAAGAAGAAGAAGAAGAAGAAGAAGAAGAAGAAGAAGAAGAAGAAGAAGAAGAAGAAGAAGAACGAACAGAGAAACGTTTCCGTCGACGACAACGACAACGGGGACGCTGAAACGATGAATTCGGAAAAAACAGCCCCTTCGTTGACGTCGTCGTCGTCGTCGTCGTCATTTTTATCGTCGTCTTCGATGTCTGCGCGTCGTCATCTTGCTCCGGGTTTCTGAAACAAAAGTAGGGGAAAATGGAGAGAGAGAGAAAGCAATCGAATCTATTTAGGGTTCTGTCAGAGAGAGAGAAGAAAACCACATCCGTTGCTTCTCTCCAAGTCCACAACACACGAGCGCACTTCTTTCTTTCTCTCTCTGTCTTTTGATCATAAAAATGACCGCGACGACGAACGAGTGCAAAACAATCCCGCAGCGCTTCTCCTTCTCCGGCCCGGCGTGCGCGTGCTGCGCCCCGACCGCGTGGTGGGAACTCGAAGACAACAATACCGTCGACAAAAAAGAATCATCGTCAACGTCAAGCCGCCAACCGCCCTCGATTCTCAACACGTTCACGAAGACCAAAACACCGTTCCAGCCGCTCTCGGCAAACCGCATAGGATGGTACATATGCGGTCCAACCGTGTACGATTCCGCGCACATGGGACACGCGAGAAATTACGTAAACTTTGACGTTTTGAGACGAGTGATGCAGGATTATTTTGGATATAACGTGCGATTCGTGATGAACGTGACCGATATCGACGATAAGATTATTCTGAGAGCGCAAAAACGGAGAGCTGAGTTTGTGATGAGTCGAGCGAGGAAGATGCTCTCTATAAACGAGGATAACGTAGCGTTGAAGAATCTCGCTTCAGAGGTGGAGAAGGCGGTGGAGTCGAACGCACCGTTGAAGGAGTTGTGTGAGAAGGTGGAGGCATTGAGAGCAAAGGCGTTGGACGCGGACGACACAATTTTGGACGTCGGAGATAGTTCTCCGAAGGACGAGGATGAGGAGGATAATCCGTCATTTACTGCATCGGTAGATGGTGGGAAAGACTGGTCAATCCAGACTGGATATTTGAAGCTCGCGCAGTTTTACGAGAATGAGTTTATGGAGGACATGCGTTTGTTAGGAGTAAAAAATCCTGATTGTTTGACGAGAGTGAGCGAATACACGGAGCAAATTGTGGAGTACATTGAAGGTATCATAAAGAACGGCTTCGCGTATGAGAGCAATGGGAGCGTATATTTTGACGTCACTGCGTTTGAAAATAGCGAGAATCATAAGTATGCGAAACTGAAGAAGTCGGCTTTGGACGACGTCGAAGCTGCGATGGACGGTGAAGGTGCGTTATTGAAAGCAGAATCAGAAAAGAGGAACGATTTTGATTTCGTGCTTTGGAAAACATCGAAAGTAGGTGAACCCTCTTGGCCGAGTCCGTGGGGAGAAGGTAGACCGGGATGGCACATTGAGTGTTCCGCGATGTGCTCGGACGTGTTGGGTAAGTACGTGGACGTCAATGGAGGAGGAATTGACTTGAGTTTCCCGCACCATGAAAATCAGTTGGCGCAAAGCGAGGCGCATTATGACATCAAGCAGTGGGTGAACTTTTTCGCTCATAGTGGACATTTGCACATCGATGGTTTGAAAATGTCCAAGAGCTTGAAGAATTTCATCACTATCCGTCAGGCATTGAAGACGTATTCGGCGAGACAATTGCGGTTTTTGTTTCTATTGCATAATTGGTCAGATCCGATGGAGCTCACGCCAATTGTGTCTAAAGATGAAGGCAAAGGGGCAACGTTTAAACAAATGGATGCCGCTGTTGGGGTAGAAAAGACGTTTGCAGAGTTTTTTCACTCCGTTAAAGGTGCGTTGAGACGAACTAAGTACTCGTGTGATAAAGATCAAATTTGGCTCCCGTTGGAAAAGAAGCTCTCTGATGCTTTTGATGAATGCCAAAAAGAAGTCCACGAGTGCTTCTTAGATAACATCAACACGTCAAGCGCTGTTTCGTCTCTGTTGGCGTTGGTAAAAGAATTCAACACTTACATGGCATCGGTCGAAAAAGACACCAAGCATATTTTGCGACCGTTTCTAGTCGAGAGCGTGGCGAAATATGTGACGTACATTTTAAATTGCATGGGAATTTCTGGTGAAGCAAACGCGCCGTTAGGATTTACTGATATTGATACGGGTAGCGAAGGAGACAGAGGCAATGGGGCGGCGAGTACGAGTGCTGCAACGAACAAGGATACAAAAGAGGAAATTTTAGCGCCAACTTTGGATGCACTCACATCCTTCCGTGACGAAATTCGAAGGCTTGCCAAAGGAGAAGAGCTCTCTCCAGGCGCAATCTTGGGTCTCTGCGATCAACTTCGCGACGTCGTACTTCCAACGATTGGCGTTAAACTTGACGATAAACCTGACGGTAATGCTTTATGGAAACTGTACGCTCCTGGAGAGCTTGAAAAAGAACGTCAACGCGAGGAGGAAGAGAAAGAACGCAAATTATTAGCAAAGCAGAAGCTAGCGGAAGAAAAGAAGCGAAAGGAGGAAGAGAAGGAACAAAAAGCGAAAGTTGCGCCTCAAGAGATGTTTAAAATAGGCGAAAACGAAAACGTGTACGGATCCTTCGATCCCGAAACTGGAATGCCTTTAACCATGAAGGACGGGTCGGAAGTGACGAAAAGTCAAACGAAAAAGTTGCAAAAACTTTATCAGGCCCAGGTGAAATTGCACGAATCGTATTTAAAATCAGTTCAAGAGAAGATGGGAAACGTGCAGATTTAATCAGTAATAAACGCTGAACTAATCATCATCATTATCATTATCATCATCGTCGTCGTTGTCGTCGTCGTCATCATCATCATCGTCTTCACACTGCTCATATTTCTTTTTCATAATTATAGATCAAACCTTTTGAAGTCCACAAATGTTTCATCATCCGGTGGATAATGCGCGAGACCATCTTCAATCGTAAATGTATTGACACTGTTCGAAATTCTCCACAGTGTAAAATCTCCTTTTTCTACAAATACGTACTCAGGGAACGCAGAGCTTCCTCGACTCGTGATTTTGAATGGTTTCGCTAAATCTTGGCGAATGCATACAACACTTTTTCTCTTACTCGGAGCTCTTTTACCTCTCACAGAGTATACTCCTAGAGCTACGTAACCTTCCGGTGGTACCGGCCAGAAGAAGCGTACATTCGATCCTTTCATTTTACCTGCGAGTTCAAATTTCAAGGGATATGCAAAAATTGAATTTTCCCCCGTCATTGTTGCCTTGTCGATCACTGGCACAGGAATTGATGATGACGGGGGCGCATTGGTTCCTATTTGGAGTATTGATCCAAAAGTAATTCTCTTTCCTCCTTTCCCATGCGATGTTGGATTGAATATCCCGAAAACTTTCGGTGCGTTTTCTTCTTCTGACACTTTGGCGCTGAAGCCTGCTGATCTTCTCTTTGAAGAGGAGGAGTAAACGCACTTGTAACCGTCGCTAAATTTGAACGCTTTACCGAGCTTTCGATTATCAGTGGTATTATTTCTATTATCGAACGAATTATCGAACGATGTCGAGAGATTTAAGTGTTCAGAGTAGTCGCTCAACCCTGATGAAGACGAGGTCGATGAAAACGACTGGTCATCGTCTTCTTCTTCGCCAGCAAAATTGCTGCGCTTTTTTTTGAGACGCTCCCTGACCGACAATTTTGCTGACCGTCTGGGTTCAGAAGAACTTGCTTCGTTCTTCCTCGAGAACAACCTCGACGACAAGAGAATCTTATCGCTCAGCGTGTCTTGTAAAGTGGCGGGAACGCTGATTCGCTGGCATTGATCCGGGTGGCTACTGTTGGAATATATTAAGTCAACGTAGTCTCCATCCCTACTCCTTTCCACGCATTTTACATACTTCCAAAACAAATCCCACTCAATGCTTAAAGCTCTTTTGCTTCGGTGTTTTTTGACTGCAATCTTGAATAGACGCCTATTAGTCCCGATGATGATGTTATCATGATCAATATTTATGACCCACACGAAATCTTCATCATCAGAAATATGTCGAACGAAACGTCTTTGCTTTATCTTTTTCCACAAGATTGAAGCCGTAACATCCCGCTCGTCATATGCTCTCAAAACACCATCCATGGATGGGAGACGAGCGGGACGAATTCTCTTCACATGCTTCTTCTTTGTCTTTACTCCAAGAGCAGCGAGCGCGTTTGTGACAGATCCTTCTACTCCTAATGTGATATGTCCAAGAAACCCAACGGCGCCTGCAATTGGCCTGGAAACCGTTCCTAACGCAGCCTTTTTCACACCCTTGACGAAACCTGAAGTGCCATCGCGATAGCCATAGAGAACAGGCTTGTAAAGAATTCCAGTAGCTCCTTTTACAACATTCAACGTGAAATAAGTGAGACCATCAATCGCACCTGTCGTGAAAGTTATGTGGTCAACCTCGGGTCTATCGTCTTGCATGTATATTTTCGAATGACTCGCTTTGGAGATTGATTTCCGCAGATTCATCCCGGCGCCAATTGCTTTATGTCCACCTAAGATGTTGGATGCTTTACCCAAACCAAGTCCTACGGATGCTAACCCGCTAAAACCTGATAAAACTCTGAATATTTGTCCCAAGAGTTGCTTCCCGTACGCTTTGCCCACGTCTGCTTTAAATGTCGAGAGCTTCGTAAGTTGATGATGCAACTCGAAACCTTTTAATTTTACCTTAGACTCGGAAAGGTTAATAAAGCCAACTATGCCAGGGATGAGCTCCTGTGCGCGTCTCGGGCGAATTCTATCAAGACCAGCCGCGCGAAACGAAAAAGCAACTGTTATAGGGTCGATTGAGAAATGCTGCACGTATATCGTTCGATCGATACTTCCAACGACGACTGAAACATCGTCAATACCAGCACCTTCACCGCTTTTGCTCTTAGCAGATTCTGTCCCTGATGAATTCTGTGGGACAAAATAGTCACAAAATAGTAAAACTGACCAAAGCGACGGTTCGTTGATATTCACGTGGATTGGCGCGCGCGTGAATTTCAACTCTACCCGGTCATAGTGTATTATTTTTTCGCGTGCATCTTCCCGAACTCGAACGCGTGCTGAAAACAAATTATCCTGCGCAGCATCATTGTCAATGCGACGCAGAAGAACCGGGTATATTGTTTTTTGCGTCATATCATCAATTTGTAAACTCTTTAATCCTACAGAAGTGGTTTTAATCACCGCTCCTGTAGAAGTTTCTTTCTGATCGTGCGATACGCTAACTCCATCGACGTGAGCTACCAGGATCTCGTTGATGCGTTTATCGAGTAAACTCAAAGTTATGTTTTTCAGAGAAAATGAATATCGAGAGCGTTTTGCAGTGATCAGGCAAAACATTTTTTCAGTTTCATGCTGTAAAGCTTCCTCCCGTATTTGAGCAAAATTCTGGAGATCATCTTTAGATAGCGCTGAACCAAACCTAAGCTTCGATGCTTTTCTGTTCACATCATCTGCATGTATGAAAGATACGGTAGCGAAAGTGAGCAAAGTGTTTTGAAAGTCATCTTGATTTGTGTTAGAGAGTCCATCTTTCAGTGCTTCAGAAGCCCAGTAACCTTCGCCTCCAGAATCAAATATGGGCACCGCGAGACCGGGAAGCTCGGTCAAGCCTCTGTTATCAAATGCCCTATATATGCGCGATGGTAATTTTTCAAAAAGCTTTTCTCTCTGTGCAGATGACTGAAGATTTCTAGAACGAACGAACTTTGCTTCTATAGCTCGATCCGGCTTCGAATCATTCAACCACGCAAAAGCTACAGAAGCGTTTGGTTCGATCTCAGTCCAGTTACCACCTTCACCAAGATTTTCATTAAACGAAGCTCTATTGAAATCAGTATCGTTTTTTATTTGTGCTAATCCGTCAGATAGTATTTCGCGGAAAGCCAAAACGTACTCGTTATTTGCATTTTCAATAATGATTGGATTTCTCCTGACGGTGAAATTGATAGTAGAAGTGCACGTGAGAAGAGAATCGCGCTCAATATCAATATTCAAGGATTTCACTCGCATGTTCCGTCCCTCTTCTGAGTTAGTTGTATCGAGCAAGCGCACACTTAATGTACTTCTGTCATCCCCATCAATATTGAATTTTGAACTCCATGCCCCATTCTTTCGATGTAATTTTGCGAACAAGTTTTGCTCTTTGTTTTCAATATCTTCCTTCCCGCGCGAAATTACTTCATATCTGCTTCTATCCTTTTTTTGGGGGTCAGATAGACGCCAAGACCAAGGCACTCCCCACTTCGAGTGATCCGCAGGAATAGATTTCCACGCTGAAGCTGAAGCATTAAGAGAATCCGTGACATCCAAAATCTCCCCAGTTCTGTTCATCAAAGTAATAGCAGGTTCCACAATGACTGTCACACCTTGACCAAAAATTTCTGTGTCAGAGAATCCCTCTTCTTTCGATACTTTACTGAACAGACTTTGTCGTTCAAATCGAACAGTTACTGGTAAGCAGACTGACGTCACATTTTGACCTGATATTTCCAATCCATTCGCTTCGATTATAACTGGCCTGCTCAAATCGAACTCAGAAACAAGGACAGGCGGACTCATTTCAAGATTTTTTGTGAAAACATTCGCGTCGTCGCTGTTTGATATCCCAAATTCAAGCATCAAAGTGCTGTCTTCAACTATCTCTGTCGGTGATACGTAAGAAACTCGCATCTCTGAGGTTGTATAATCGCGATCACCTGGGGTCCAATGTATATGTTCGAGCGAGGTGACCGGCGTTGTCTTGAGCGAATGCATGGTAGCAACTGATACACGTCGCATAGAAGCAACATTGCCATCCAGAGAAGATCTTTCATCGATACTTTTCTTACTAGAGTCGAAGCTCTTCTTTCTTCTCGTATTGGTGCTGCTTGCGGGATCGCTCAGCCTTGAATTAGAATCGGCATCGAACCTGTCTCCACCTTTTTGAGTAGACGTTCCCAAACTGTCACGGTCTTTGTATGTTGCACGATATGCTAACAGAGTCCCCGTTCTATTAACGATCATAACGGATGCGCATATTGTGACTAAACGATCTGCACTTGAATCTTTCTCACTAGAATCTCCAATATAACGCCCAACTATAGTAGATACTGCATTTATGTAAGACTTTGAACCGTCTCTTCTTTCGAGTTGAAATGTTTCATTGACAGAATTCACGCCTCCATTTATTGCTACTTTAGACGCGAATGCTGAAGGTGAAACAGGTGCAAATCGATCATTGTCAGAAATCGTCCAGCCGCCACGTAGTGAATGAATCGCGACTACGGTGTGGTATCCAGGATGAATATTATAGATGGAGATGCTTTCATTTGATCCCAACGCTTTTAGAAATATGGCTTTATCCATTTTCATATTTGGCAGATCAAATTCAGAGGAATATAAGGATATTTTGCAGCTACCTGCTAAAGTGTTCCGAATTTTCAAAGGAGCTTTAATGATTAGTGTCCAATCGAAAGACGATCTATCTTCAGAATAATCTCCTTGTACACTAAGTCCTATTGTTTCAACACAAAGAAACCACGAAGTCTGGCCAGACCCATTACATTGAAGTATTTCGTGTCCTTCCATTCCTGAACTCAAAGCTCTGCATCCAAAACTTTCCTCGTGTGAGAGATTTTTGGGGACAAATTTGCTTGTATCTTTAATCAAACTACCCCAGGAGGAAGGGGACGAGAGGCTGTGCACCCTCATATGGATGCTTGAACGGGCATCGGGTCCAATGGTGGAATACGGTAATGGTAGAAGCTCTCCTGGTTTGATAAGCCTCTTCATTATGAATTGTTCAGGAATGGGCTGATTATCGAACGTCAGGGTATGCTCCAATGCGTCATGGGGATCCATCTCTTTTGGAGCTATGAGAACTTCAATTGGCAACTCTGTCGTGTTACGAACCTGAACTCTCGGACTGAGAGAATACGTGAGCAAACCTGAAATATCAGCGGAAGTCGACATTGTTAAACTCCTGTTCTCAAAAACCAGAACTTCCACGCTGCTAGAATCAGTTCGCACACTATCACTTTTCATCAGTACATCTTTTCTAGGTCGCAACTTATGCCACGGTCCAGAGTCAAACATTGAAATAGACGGCATACTTTGTTTGCCTTTACGACCGAGGGAGGATTTTGTCGTCTTGCGAAGGTTCCTTACTTGCCCTTCTACCTTTGCAAAAACAAGTCGAGCCGAGCATTTTACAATGCAAGGTTCTAAACCCTCACAAAATAATGTAAACAAGTCGCCAGAGCTTGAAGAGTTGAGTAATGCTGCGGTTGATATGATAGACTGAGCAAGCGTCAAACCTGCGCCGCCTGAGCCACGTAAATCAATGATGGTCACTGCGAGCAGGCAACTAGCAGGGTCTGTATCAAGTGGAACACTCAAGGAAAAGCATTCGTCCCACTTGTACCATCTTTCTGTTTTCCCACTATCTTTTGAAATTGAAATTGTCGATGCTATTGGCCTGGTTCGGCATCTACTTGATTGCAACAATGATCTATTCTGATCCACTTCATTGTTTTCAGAGTATATTCGAACAGAGCACTGCAACTCGAGGATTGAGGAGGACAACTCAACAACCTCTGAAGCAAATTTACAAGACTCGAGATGTAGTATTAATCGACACTTGCCCCGTTCTGGATAGTGTCTCCATGTGCGTTCGTTATTGTTTTCTATGCCCTTGTTAGGTGGATTGGGATATTCAAGTTCCTCGGAAGCGTCAAGTTCCTCGGAAGCGTCAGCAATCTTGAACGACTCACCTGGATCAACCTTGTGAACCAAACGACTGGGGTATTCGGTTCTAACAAAGACTGGAAAGACCAAATTATTCGATATCAGAGAATTGGCGTCTCTATTAAAGTATTTGGAAGATAACGAAGGATCCACCATATTGACGTCATACTGCAGGAAAGATGATAAATTTTGACCAAAAGAGCTATGCACGTCACAGCAAATCGGCAACGGAATTGAGAGGCTGTACTCTTCAATCATCTTTCTCCTATTGTTCGAATATTCACCTTCAATTTTAAATCTTTGCAAAATAGGTTCCCATGAAGAAACGATCGGATTATAGAAATATACCGAGAGGTTTGATGAGAGTGCCCCACGTAACGAATTTTCCTCCCTATGCTCCGATGCTTCTTCGCCATCTCCGTCACCTGTTACACCTAGTCTTATTGAATCGATGGCAACTGATGCAAACGGCCGTTTAGCTTCCCTAACGAATAATCCGAGGTGCAAGTTCGGAATCAAGAGAGATATTGATGTACTCGTATCTTCATTCATCACAGTGCCGTCGTCACTGCCGTCATAAATATTTCCATACACAGATTGAGGTGAATTTAACAAGAGCGAATCGTCGTTCTCATGTGGTCTACCAGCTCTTATTGGGCTGATTTCCAAACTGGTCTGCTGCGATTCCTGTTGCTGTTTATCAATTAGCGATGTCTCTACGTGAATGGGTAGCAGGGGCTCGCGCAGTGCCGCAGGTCTCAAACTCTTACCTGTGTTCCCAACATTTTGCCATTGTCCTGCAAAGAATGTTTGAGACGAATTGTCTACGGTCCAGAGCTGCTCCGCATTTGTGCCACCACTGTATACACAATCTCTGAAAGTACTTTCTGTCAGAATCTCTTGTCGCACGCATCGATAGTTTTCGATATTGGGCATTTTATCTTTGGATGCTGTCACTACACATCCCATTGCGATGAATCCTTCCTTGGGGATGGGCCACCATGCAACGCAATCATTCGATTTTGACTCCCAAACTTTTATGAATCCAGTTGGTGCGGTGCATACGTTACTAGCAGCATTTATCGCAATTACGGATGTTGATGGAGAATGTTGATGCGCAAATACCAAAACGTCACCCAGACTCGCAAAACCACGTGGAGGGATAACGCGGAAAAATTTTAAGCCAGCTGCTCTGGATGCACAAATATATTCAAAGGCTTCGCAAGGAGCAACTGATGCTCCAAATGAAGCCGAGACGGCTTGGATGGAATTTGATATTTTTGTTGCGTTTTCTAGAACATTCTGAAGGGTAATCGTGTTCAGGTGAATGTCTATTTCTGAAACATTTCCAGCGAGCTGAATCCTTCCATTCGAGGCCTCTTTGTATGTCAAATCTATGTTAGTCTTATGCAGTAGTCTATCGAAACACGCGCGATTATTCGCATCGCAGAAAAATGCTTCAAGATTCGTGATATGTAAAGCAGCCTCTGTGCGCCCCTTTTGGTCTAAAACGTTGAGCGAAGGGAAGCTGGCGTATGAAAGATCTATACCCGTCTTCAAAGAAATATACTCAGATGCACGAATCCTTTCAGCTGCAGCGTGCTGTCCAACATCGAACATCAATAGTTCAAGTGAGCTAATCCGTACAAGTGCGCGGAGAGTTGATTGGTCAGTAGCGATTGCATCGTTGGTTGTCCGTATCGAGGTGCCTTGAACAAGGTTCTTCATATTTGTCTTCACGATCCGAGCCGATTTATCCATAACGATTTTCGAATTGGACCCGAACGAAACATAATCTCCAATGTTTACTTGCTCTAATTGGTCATTCGCTGTCATATCTGGTAGCGGTATCTCAATCGTGCAATTCTTGAACGTGAGAATTTTGTTCCTTCCAAGAATAATTAACGGAATTTGATCACCGCGAGTCCTTTGGTGTCCAGAAATTGGAAGTCTTATTGTATATCCATCTCCATCCAAGATGCACTGGTTTGAGAAACACAGGGGGCCATCCGCTAAGATTCTTCTCCCATTATTCAAATTCAAATCCTCTCTCAACTTAATAAGCCCGTTATCGCTATGGTTTATATCAAATTGCATGTCGGCATTGAGACGCTTTTCTAAGGGAGACATTCGAATTATTTCTTTCGTCACCTCGTCAACAATTTCACACTCTGAGAAAGAAAAGAACAGGGCAAGTTCGCTAAAAAATAATGGATCGACTTTTACACAGCAACGTGAGTGCAAGTTCATTTCAACATTTGTTTCATTCTGAACGCTTTCAACATCGAGATGCAAAAAAGTCAGGTCTTCATCCTGGTTTACATTGGATTCATCAAGATTGAGACCTTTTTGTATCATCTCCAAGTGACCTTTCCCGGTTCCAATGCGCTTATCTCGTACCTTTAAATCGCATAAAGTTATATTCAAGCCATAATCAACATAATTTCTGTGTGAATAATAGTTTACATAAAGATTTCCCATGTGTATTTCTGAGAGTGGTTTCGAGCGATTGGAGCGTGGGGCATTCCACAGTCTCAGAACCGCATATGGTAACGTAACTATAATCCTTTGCCCTAATGACTTCGTCAAAGGAGAAGTTTTTGGATTTTTCCATTCCAAATCTTCGCGATAGCTAAACAAAGTTTGGATTTCCCAGCTTTCCTCTCCAAAGTTCGTTCCAATTACGTTACACAAGACACCGAGTTCATAGTCGTCAAGCTCTAAAGCAAATACCCCTTCGGTCGAGATCTCGATTTCGCTGCCACATTTACTATCGTGAGGATCCCACGTCGGACCATTGATTGTAATTGTGAGAGTTTCCATCGGTCGAATATGACGAAGAAACGACTGGTTACTTAGCACTATGCTTTCACCAAACACAAGAGACTCCGTGTTGTGTACATCGGACATTCCCATGGAAAAGTCATGAATGTCAATTGTCATCTTATCCATCAATACTGCCTCCGCATCTAAATGTGATGTTCCATGTTCCCATTTGAATTGATTATAAACATGTACTCGTTTGGAGTCTACTAAAATACATTCGGACGTTGCCGATGTGCTCCGGGGTAAAATTGTAGAAGAATTAGTTAGGGAAACATCGTATGCAAAAGTGCCGACCCTCAACCACTGATCACGTTCAACTCTCGCAGCTTCTCGCAAAGCTGTTGGCAAACTTTCAATGGGGATATAATCTGGTAAGAAGCCAGAGAAGAATCCTAGAACGTGATAATAAAAGAATCGCATCAAAAATGTTACCTCGGCATTATCAACATCGAGTATGAGTATTTGATCGTAACCTGGATAGACGCTTTCCTGCCGATAGTCAAAATTCTTGTACGCAAGTCGCGCGAATGAAGCACCATCTCGCTTTACAGAGTTCACGAAGTGTCGATATCTGTGGCTCGGATCAATAGTTAAATCTTCCATCATCAAATCTGGTAATGCGCACTCAACGTTCAAACCGGTATTAAGATTCATAATTTGAATTTGCGTTCCAACTCCTGAACTTATATTGAATGCTTCCTTCTTTCCGTCACTCTTGCACCAATCCTCCTCTTCAAGTACGGCATTTATTTCAAGACTGTTCGTACATATAGTCAACTTAAAATTTGTCACGGAGGAGTTGACGTCGTACGATTGCCAATTATCCAATCGACCAATAGCTTCGTCAGCCTGTATGTTACGGTCAAGTACGACATATATTTCGTCTAGTGCGCGCCAAAAAGAGCCCAAAGTTGGACGTGACAAATTTAGTATTACTGAAGGGCCGCTCAGTATCATTTCCGTATAAATATTGCTCCAATATGGCGAACGTGGTGATCGAGTGTACAACGAAATCGCAATTTCTGAAATTCTCGACTTCGCCACCGTGTCTTCCTCTTCGTCCTCCTCTTCCGTTAGATTTTTATTTTCGAACGATAGGAAACTACCACCTCGGAGCAAATCCTTAATTTCTAAGAACCGTACGCATCTGATCTCTGTACCTGAGTCTACATTCGAGTTGGTTTGATGTATCTGCCCCCCGTCAATTACTATCTCTAAAATCTCTACTTCACTATGTATAGCAGCAGATGTTGTAAGCCGATCTACGCCTCCTCTCTCTATTCCGTCAATGCCATCACCTTCTCTTTCTTTTTTATGCTTTGCCAATCCCATTGGCTGTCCTAGTAATTTCATGCCAAGGGATTTTTGAATATGAACATAATATTCTGATACAACTACTCGCGTATCGGAATCGTGTTCATATTCGACATTTTTCGATTCTTCTATTCTCACAGCCTCTTCACTACTGTTGCTGCATGATAAGAACTCATCCGCAATTGCTAGTATCATCATTAAACGACACGGTGACATACTCACGCATACATCTTTCCTTGCATCAACGGAAAGTATTTTTGGCGAAGATGCAATCTTCACTCCAGGACGAGTCACCTCGTAGGAAATATTTAAGTCCTCAACCTCGTTCAAAATATGAAAAACTGTGTTTTTATCGGAGTTTTCGTCTAAAATTTTTGCTGATAATCCAGATATGCCGATTTCGATCGAATGTAAGGCATTCAAATCTTCTACTATCGACCTACGAGCGGTGATAGTACCTAAATCGATGACTAAACTGTATTCTTTTCGTGCATCAATGCGTATAATCGGAGCATCAACAACGACGCTAATAGTTTCAAACATTTCCAAACCAGATGATTTTTCAGTTTCATTCTCACTTCTCTTGCCAAAGTTTTTGTCCTCTGTCTCAGTATTTGATGCTGTTTTTGAACAGTAGTTCTCGCGAACGTCTCCTGGAACATCCACAAAACCCGTTATGCGCGTTATTGTGTCATTATCTATCCTGATGATGAACTTAGAGACATTTCCTGTGAGTGAGCACCGAGAATCTTTGCGCACAAACTTAATATCGGTGCATGCCCTTCGTTTCGGCATCACTCTCGATATCATCGGACGTTCCGAAATATCGTAACATTCGATATCGCTAATGTTTAAAAATGTTTGCACGTCATCCACGTGTTTTACGAGTCCGCATTCAAAGTTGGAAACTTTGACTGATATTGAATTTTCTAAAATATTTTTTGTTGGCAAGGGGTTGCTCGCTTCCGCCCCAAGAAATAACGATATAACAACACGTTGAAGTGATATAAATACTGAGAATTCAGGACCTTTCCAACATTGCGAAGGATGAGGATGAGTAATATCGTTGCAAATCTTCAGAACATCATCTAATTGGCATAAAGCATCGCTCGAAAGAGTTGAAACCTCCTCGTTACTCGCCATCTCCTCCTTTTCTACTTCTTCTTTTCTATTCCATTTAATCGTCTTCAACGCAACTTTTCGTGAGATTGCTACAACTGAGTTTGCACAATTCTTACATTTATTTCCGTCTTCTTGTAAACTATAGACTTGAGCAATGCAACGCCAAGTTAACGCAACCTCAAAGCTCAGCGACTTTTCAATCTTGAATAGTTTATCGAGGACGTCCTCATCGTCCGCTCCATTTACCCGAGAACTCAATTCCATGTAGCGCTGTCTTTTCCGATGCGCTTCGCTCACCTCTTTCGCACAAATCTTCATCAAACGAGGTGTTTTCGGTGTTTTCGTTCCTTTATACTGTGCTAATTTTAGACGAGCGTAGTTCCACCAAAGTCGAGGATTCTCTCTCACACGTTCCGTTGGCCGGCGTATTTCATTTTCGCGACCAAGAGCCGCAAGAACTCTGTTGAAGTTGTCGTATTGATGCTTATGCAGACCCACGCGGATACCCGTATTGTCGTGCACGTTGACCTTCAAAGTAACTCGGGGAGTATCACCGTTATCAAGTGCATCCACGTTAACTTTTTGCACGTATATCAAATCTAAAGATAGCGGCTCTAAAACATTTGCTTGATTCACGTCACTCGTGCCTAAATCATCAAAATACACCGAAAGATTCTTGATAGTCGTCTTCTTGCAGATTTCGTGCGAGGCTTTGTTATATTTCCTCTTATGATCTCCAATGCTACTGACGGACTCACACAGCAACGCATCCCACTTAATCCCGCACGCAATTCCTAAACCCTTTTTATCCTTATCTATCACAGTAACGCTGTCTTCGAATCGAATGTGAAGATTAGAAACGCTCACGGAAACGTTTGCGAGTAGAGTTTTCAAAAATTGCGTAACATAAGTATCATCATCCTTCGCGAACGTCTTCTTCCCATCTTTCACGAACAATCTCTCCATAGTCTCTGTGAAATCAATGTTTTCTAAGTTTTTGCAGAGCCACATCATCTCGGCTTGGTCGAGCCTCGCTACAAAGTCGTCGTCGTCGTCGTCGTCGAAACTTTCTTGTTCTCCTCCTACATCCCCTCTTTCCTCCTCGCTCTTCTTCTGTCTCTCGCGCCGGCGTGTCTCCTCCTCTCTCGAGAGCTTCTTTAAAACAATATCCACACCTTTCAAAGAAACATCAACTGTTGGTTGCATCCCGACAATCGATGTCGTAGGTATTCGAACGCAAACTTCGCCCACTCTTGCTTCATTGACGCCGATATTTCCTGGTAACTGTCCCAAATACCCCTCGATTTCCTCCACGCGCAACTTCACGTTTCGTAACGTGATTTTCGGACCGAAAAGCACAGACGCCGATACGTTGCTCTTGTTTTTCTTCTTCTTCTTCTTCTCCTCATCGCTATTGTTGTTCCCGTCCTCGACCTCGTCGAAGCTCAAGAACGAACCCGCCACGCGCAGCAACGCCTGATGCAATTGCTTCTCAAACATTTTTTTTTTGGTGAATTCTCTTCATATTTCCCTTCTTCTTGCAACACGCGATTCAAGAGCGACACCACAATAATTCGGGTTAAGTTGAATTAGAGGGGAGCGCATATCACACACGCGTTACACACACACACACACTAACACACACACACACACACACACACTTACACGCATAGAGAGAGAGAAAAAAAAAGGAAGAAGAGAGAAGAAAGAGAGCATCATCATGAGCAGCTTCAAAAAGAAAGGAAAAACCACCGTCGAGGTGAGCGCAGAGGAGTATGAATTGTTGCAAGAATTGATGCGCTTGAAAGAGCGAGCGAGAGTTCCTCCGACTTCTTCTTCTTCGAATAATGTCGTCGTTGTTCCGGGAGGGACGACGCGTGCTAATACTTCTTCTTCTTCTTCTCCTTCTGCGAGAGATGAAAGAAAATTAGCGCGCGCGCCGTCTTCCTTGGTGGACACGCTTAAATCCGTCGGCGACGGCATCCTGGACATCAAGGACACTGAAGAGAATATATTCACGACGCTGGCAAACTCCAGTCGAATCGACATTTTTTACCGAGCGTCTGGTTTTTTAACTCTGTGTTTTTCTCAATTTCGAAGCGGATTTGAGCGGCTGCTGTTCACGCACGCGGTAAACTTGTGGATGTTGACGGTTTTGTGCATATTTCCGTTTTTGTTTTACGTGAGTTTACCGTACGGAAAGTTGAGCACGAGTTTGAGTAAAGCGATGATGCTTCCCGGAAACCAGTCAATGTTCCTTCAAGAGATTGTGAGTCCAATCATGCTCGTGTATTCGTTCTTGTACGGCGGGGATTGGTTCGATTTCGGGAAGAAGAAACCTGGGTTTTTGAAGCGAATGTGGAGGAAGTATCTTCCGTGGCCGTTTAACAGGAGCCCTAAACCCAACATGCGAATGTCCACGAAATTCGCCGTCGGTTTGTTCGTCGCGCACTATTTTAATCGAGCGGTGATCTATCCGGCGTCGCGAAATATCTCGCCGACGACGTATTCGGTGGTCATTTGCGCCATCTTATTCAATTTAGTCAACGCGGCGCTCGTTGGTTGTGAACTAGCCCGGAATGGGGCGAGAAATTTGGAGACATTAGACGGTAAGTTGTGGATGATAGTCGCGTTTGTCGGTTGGTTCATAAACGTAGATTCCGATAACAGATTATCAAAATTGCGAGAGTTGCACAAAGGATATGTTATACCGAACGAAGGGTTGTTCAAATATTCCACGTGTCCAAATTATCTAGGTGAAATGATTCAATGGTTCGCGTTTAGCTTTGCCACGAGATCGCGAGCGCTTTTCGCGTTTGCGTTGTGGACTGTGGCGAATCTGGCGCCTCGTTCAAAAGCTTATTGGAAGTGGTATATTGAAAAGTTCGGCGACAAGTTCCCGAAGGAGAGGAAAAAGTTAGTCCCGTTCGTTTGGTGATGACGAGACTGAAATCAATGCTGTTGATGTTGTTATTGTAATTATTCTTTTATTCTTTGAATGATCATCGCTAGTTATATACACAGTTCTGCTGACCTCCTCGGCGACTCAGAACTCCATTCTCTTCCCGGTATTCTCTCACTCTGTCCCCCTCTCCAGCTTACTTTACGTAATTCAACTTCTTCGCCAGTTGTTCAGCTTCGTCCAACAACCCACCCAAATGCGCGGTCAACGCATCGCTCCAAAACGTATCCGAGGCCGGATCTAATCCAAACGGCGCCAACGCTTCGACGAACCCTTTGGTACCTCCCGCCGAGAGCAAATCCAACAACTTCTCTTCAAAGCCTTCTGGTTGTTTGGCGTATACGCCATACAAAGCTCCGACAACTAAGTCGGCAAACGCGTAGGAGTATACATAGAAAGGCACGTTGTGGAAGTGCGAAACGTATGCCCACAAGTGCGAAGTGTCTTTATACGAATCGTACACGTCCCCTTCCTCCCCGTAATAATCAACCATGCACTCCTTCCACGCCTCGGTCATTTCCTCCGGCGTAACTTGACCATTTTGTCGCTTTTCGTGCACCTTTGCCTCGAACGCGTCGAACGAGCATTGTCGAACAACCGAGTTGATGATGTCGTCGCATTTACCCATGATCATTTGTAATCGATCTTGGTCCGACGGCGCTCTCTCCAACAAGTCTCTGAAGACAATCATCTCGCCAAAAATCGACGCTGTTTCAGCCAACGTGAGGGGAGGATGATATTGAAGGATACCTTGCTGATAACTCAAAATGAAATGCACACCGTGCCCGGATTCGTGCGCCAAAGTTGCTACGTCTCTTTGCGTTCCAGTGAAGTTCAACAATTGGAAAGGACCACACCCATACGAAGACGAACAATACGCGCCGCCTCGCTTTCCATCCGCTGCCGGAACGTCGATTCTTTTGTTTTCGACCATGTCCGTGAAATGCTTTGCCATCGTCGGCGAAAACTTCTCGTAGCCGTCTTTGCAAATTTGTACCGCTTGTTCCCAGGTGTAAGAATCCGACCCGGTGCCGATATCGATAGTCGCGTTACGATCTGCCCAAGTGAACTCTTCCAATCCTTGCGTCTCTTTCAAAATGCCCTTCTTCAATCGATAATACTTCTTACACAAATCCACGCCGGTCGTTTTCACCGCCGTCAACAAAGAGTCAACGGCTTCATCGGGAACATTATTCGAAACGTTTCTTTGGGATCTCAAATTCTTAAATCCTCTCTCCGTATTCTCGATGTGCCAGCTCCCAGCCACCATGTTCAAACTCAACGCGCACGTTCTCTCAAACTTTACTAATCCTTCGTTCAAAATGTTCATGCACTCGCGCCTCGTTTTCGTGTCTTTACTCGACGTCATCTTCGCCAACAAAACTTCCATATTCACCTCTTTCAATTCTCCGCTCTCGTCCTTCATCGGAAAACGTAAACGACTCAATTCGTTTCCGTAAAACTCAACCACTTGCCTCTTCCCGGCGAAGGCAGATCTCACCGTCAGCGCGCGTTCCACCTCTTTGGAAAGGTTATACGGTTTAGATCGTCTCTCTTCCTCAATGAACGATTTATACTTCGTTTTCAACTTCCCATCGTGCATGTTGTACTGTTTTTCGATGTCATCCTCATCCAAATCCGCAATCTCCAAAGAGAACCACTGCAAAAAATTCCCTTGAAAGGACCCGTACCGTTGCATGAGACTCGCTTTTCTCTGTTGCATCTTCGCATCTTCCAATCTCGTATCAGACGCCAACGAGACGTACGACAACGATCTCGTCAACTGAATATCAATCTCCTCGAACGTCTCGATCGCTTCCAACAACATCGCCCCATTCTCCACGCTCAACTTCCCCTCGTATTTCGCTTTGAACTCTTTGCACTGCGTTTCGATCGCATCCATCTCTCGATCGATTTGCGAGTCGTTCGGAGACTCGTACTTGAAGTGTCTCTCGAGTTCCCATCGAGGCTGCGAGGCGATCTCTTCCGGAGTCATTCCAGAAACTTGTTCTTGCTGCTGCTGCGTCGCGAAAGGAACGATGAATGCGTTCCTGTTGTTGTTATAAAAGTTGTTCTTTTTTACCGCTCTCGTCAAAGCGTGTCGTTGTGACGTCAGAAATCCGCTTTTTCTTCGTCGCTCTTCT
>Ga0255765_1000115_pt1 | contig 96408 bp, 86 predicted proteins | sample 041ome_8_FD_179965 | JGI IMG/M metagenome (GOLD analysis project Ga0255765, IMG submission 179965) | Coastal salt marsh microbial communities from the Groves Creek Marsh, Skidaway Island, Georgia - 041407BS metaG (version 2) | ecosystem: Environmental > Aquatic > Marine > Intertidal zone > Salt...
GAAAAGCAGAGAATCGTTGGGCGTAGTATAATTTGCGACTGTCTTGGCTGAATTCAACACCAAAAGGAAAGTTTTGTAAATAGCTTTCAAGCATAAGCGGGGCAGATACTACTCCCGTTGTATTGTCAAAACTGAATAGTTCTATATGACCTCCTTGAAATCCTGCTATGGCGATTTTTGTCCCATCGGGCGAAACTTTCATTTGTCCCATCGGGGCATTTGAGTTACCAGAGTGAACTTGTCCGAGGCTACTTACAATTGGATTGGGGTTTAGACCGAATGAATCAACGTGAAAAACCAGAAAGGAATCACTCTCGAATTTATGAGTTATCACCCAGTATTCGTAGTCATTTGCGTGTTTGACTGCACAGATTTTCTCCGTCATTTGAGTAGCTAGTTGAGTGCCTGTAAACACCATTCCCGCGCCACTGTTTAAAGACATATCTATCAGGTATGATGTAAGTCCATTTCCTGTTCCGTTATCATCAAGAGTGAATAGATAGTACCTATCTGCATTGCTTGGAAAAGGAACAATCATTGAGCTTTGGGTTGCTTCTTCACTACCATTCAAGCCAGCTCCGCCCTGAATCACCTCATGTTGTCCGTTCCAAGCGGAGTCCCCATTGCTATAGATAAGTAAATTTCCCTGGAGGTCAGATATAGCGCTTGTACCTTGAGTTAATCCACCATTGGCGTTTGTCGGACAAGCAGAAGTGTCATTTATTGCATTACCGGTTGAGAAATCAAGGCCATTGTGAAAGGGGAAGGCCCAATTGTATGCTCGGTATGCCTGAGTAAACGCTGGATTCTGCCAAAAAATCGCAATTGTCGCTAACAATGCGACATTCCATACTTTCTTTGCCAATAAATTATTTGGGTTATGCTTCACTTCTCGTACAGGACGCTTTTTATGGCAATAGGTTTATCCATTCTAATCTCGGGTTGTGAAATTAAGGACATTGAACTTAGGGAAGTCCAAGATGTAGATATATCATCCTTTGATAAGGGTAAAATTGACGGAAAGATCACAGTTTTACTCAACAACCCCAATAGCTTTGGGGTCACTGTAAAAGATGCCGATTTTGTCATTTTTGCGGGGAAGACACAGGTTGGGACAGCAAATCTGAAGCATTCCTTTAAGATTGATGCCAATGAGGAAAAGGCATATCCTATTGAATTAAGTGGTGATGCGTCCGATGCGTTGTCAGGAGGGATATCGGCTGTTGTAGGGATGCTTTTTGGCAAGGATCCGAAGCTTGTGCTTAAAGGAAACATAAAGGCCAAAGGGCTTTTTATTACTCGCACAATTCCAGTTGAGTTAGAGACAGATTTAAAAATGTCTGACCTTACCAATTAGAAACTCATTCCAAGGCAAAGCTTTAATCGAATAATTCGTTTGACCGAGTTTTCAATTTGCATTGCAAATTCTGGATTGGCCTGCATCTCTTTTAAAATGCTGTTCAAGGTGCCAACTTCATCTGGGGGCATCAAAATCATATCACAACCAGCTTTTGCTGCCAATAGCGATGACTCTGGGATGGCAGCGACAGCGCCCATATTCATTGCATCAGTGATAATAATACCTTGAAATCCAAGTTCATTTCGTAAAAGCCCATTAACGATCACTGGACTTAATGTCGAGGGCATGCCATCAGTACTATATTTTTCGTTGTTTTCCACTGCAATGTGACCTACCATAATGCTTAGTACTTCAGCATCAATCATGGGTGGATATAACTCTAGTTCAGTCAATTCTCCATCGATATAAACGAGCTTCTTATGTGTGTCTCCAGCTACCCTACCATGACCAGGAAAGTGCTTGGCAGTAGCGACAATTTGATCTTGCTGTGTTTCTCGAATGAACTGAATTGCTTTCGGCTCGACCTCCGCTCTCGATATTCCAAAGGTTCTATTGCCGATAGCCTCATTAGATGCAGATAGATCTACTACTGGCGCGAAGTTTTGTTGGAACCCAACATCGAGTAGAATACTATCAATGACATCAACAGCCCATGATATTTCAGTTGAAGTTTTTAATTCAGCTGTAGGTTTCATATCAGGAGTGCCAGGCATTCTTCGATTTAAAAGGCTCGGTTCTGCATCCATACTCATGAGCATTGGCCATTTTTTATGCAAAGCATTGATCTCTCCAATCTGATTTTTAAAATCACTTGGATCGCCACTGAGAAAGATTACTCCTCCGATTTTCTTTTTTTCAATGAGAGGTTTAATCGTTTCGTATGGTTTGCCTAGCTTTCCTAGTGAGGCAATTATCATTTGCGCAACCCTCTCTTCTTCTGATAGTTGCGCGTAAACCGCTTGGGTTTTAAGGTTTAATTCTTCATTGGTAGTATAAAAATCCTGTAATGAAAAATCTGTCGTTTCCTGTGCCAAAATGTGTTGACTGATAAGGATGGCTACAAGGCCAATGATAAGTGCTCTCATAAATTCAAACTTAGGTTGTTGTGCTTGATTGAATAAATACTGTGCCACTATTTGTGAACGTTGATTTGTAGATGAAGAAAAGCTCGAAAAAAACACCTTGTAGCTGAAAGATAGCGCGACTTTTTTTCAATTAGGTTTGCAAAGTGAAGAATCAGATATCCACATTCATCAAACACAAAATATGGGAAGTTCGTCTTGAGGACCGAAGACCATTGATGGCATTCTTGTTTAAGCAACTGCGGATAGTAATTATTGTATCCCAAAACTTTACGAAGGATAAGCTGCAAGTCCAAGCAGCTAGTCTTACTTACTATACCTTGTTATCTGTTGTGCCATTAATCGCAATGGCGTTTGCCGTTGCGAAAGGATTTGGTTTCGAGGAACGATTAGAAGCTGAATTGACAGGTCTACTTAAAGGGCATGAGGATATTGTTGATCAATTAATGGTGTTTGCCACAAGAACTTTAGAGAACACACAGGGCGGTGTGCTCGCGGGGGTGGGGGTCGTGTTGCTTTTTTGGAGTGTGATGCGCCTATTGATTAGCATCGAGATGTCGTTTAATGCCATTTGGCAGGTTGCTAAAAGTCGCTCATGGATCAGAAAATTTACTGAGTATCTGTCAATAATGCTGATTGCCCCAATCATGATTATTGTATCAAGCAGTATAACCGTTTTGATCACATCAGAGATTGAAAGCCTTGTATCAACGGTTGATTTATTAAAGGCGATTGGGCCAGTTATTTACTTTTTTATTCGATTGATCCCCTATGCGCTGATTTGGTTGCTATTCACATTTGTCTACATGGCAATGCCAAATACAAAAGTCAACTTTGGCTCGGCACTAATTGCCGGTATTATTGCAGGTACAGCCTTTCAGTTGGTAGAGTGGGGTTATATCCATTTTCAAGTTGGAGTGAGTAAATACAATGCCATTTATGGAAGTTTTGCTGCCTTACCGTTGTTCTTGATTTGGGTTAATATAAGCTGGTTGATTACTCTGATCGGTGCGGAAATCGCCTATGCCAACCAATATGTAGGCGAAATAAAGAATGAGATTGCCGCAGAGAAATTGACCACATCTCAATTTCACATTATATCAATGATGATTTGCAAACGATTGTCCGACAATTTTGAGTCTGGAAGAGAGCCAGAGTCTTCGCAGATGATTGCAAATGATTTAAACCTTCCATTTGGGATAACGGCCAAAGTATTGGACTTGTTGAAAGAGGTTAATTTGCTAACTGAGGTTGAATTACCTGGAAATCAACTAAATGGTTATTTGCCAAGTCGAAACATATCCCTATTAAAGATTTCAGAGGTATTTGCTATGATCAATGATAATGGTGAAGGGGATCACCTAAATTTATTTGAAGGATCATTCCATGTTTATCTTGAGATGTATGAAGAATTTAAATCACAATCGAAAGAACTAGATTCTAATAGGCTTGTGAAGGACCTACCTTGGCCACTAAGTGAGGTCAACAAGGTTGAATAGATCTTCAAAAAAAGGATTAGTATTCGACACTATCGCAAGACAAATTTTCGCTCGGAGTCCAACTTTATAAACGTAAAAAGTAGCACTGTAAAGGACCACAATGAGGATCCACCGTAACTAAAGAATGGTAGTGGTATACCGATTACAGGTGCAAGTCCTATAGCCATACCAATATTAATGGTGAAATGAATGAATAAGATAGAAGCGAGGCAATACCCGTAAATTCTTGTGAATTCACTTCGTTGTTTTTCAGCCATCCAAATGATTCTTGCCATAAGAAAGACAAAAAGGGATACTAATACCACACTTCCGAGAAATCCCCACTCTTCGCCCACCGTGCAGAAAATAAAATCCGTGCTCTGCTCTGGCACAAAATGAAATCTAGTCTGTGTTCCTTGAAGAAAACCCTTACCAAAGAAACCTCCAGATCCAATTGCAATTTTGGACTGATTCACATTATACCCAGCTCCTAATGGATCCGAAACAATACCTAAAAGCTCGTTTATTCTGTTTTGGTGGTGAGGTTTTAATACATGATCAAAGACAAAATCTACGGACAAATAATAGCCTAAAGAAGCCAAATAGCTTCCGAGAATGATGAGCAAGCTTCCCTTCGATTTCCTGAGAAAATAGAAAATCACTCCGCACAATGAGGCAAGTAATGAAAGAAACAGCCAACTTCCGGCAATAGATGTTTCAGATGAAATCTCCCAAGAAAACTGCTTCATAAATAGCGCTATGACAAAGAGGAAAATAGCTGCAAATCCAAGAATAAATATCCATCCACTGAGTCCTTGTCTATAAAGTACAACTAATAAAACAGCAAAGACTAGCATTGAACCAACATCAGGTTGAAGCATAATTAATATTGCAGGCAGGAAAATGATACATAGCGATATGAGCTTAATCCGCATTTCTTTGAATTTACTCCCATGAACTTTAAGGTATTTAGCCAGCGCTAATGCAGTTCCATACTTCGCCAATTCTGACGGCTGAAAACTGATAGGTCCTAAAACAAACCAACTTTGAGCACCCTTAATTTCCGACCCAACAAAGAGCACGGCCAACAGCAGGAATAAGGAGATTCCATATATAGCATATGCGAATGTTTCGAAGAATTGGTGATCCAAGAGTAGAATGGCGGTGGCGATTACAATCGCTAATACAATCCAAAGCATTTGTTTGCCGTGATTTTGGGTCATGTCTAGAATGTCGCGATGTTGTTCGTCAAAAGTCGCAGCATAGATGCTAATCCAACCGAAAGCAACGAGCACGAGATATATGGCGACCATTATCCAGTCGATATCTTGAAATATGCTTTGCTTAGTCCTCATAAACGTCTTCGAGTGAAATAAGATCGGCTCGTATTATTTGGTTCTGTTTTGCGGTATCTGAAATCGAGTCAGTTAGGTATTTTTCAATCAGCAAGCTTGAAATTGGAGCAGCCCAAGTTCCTCCAAACCCGGCATTTTCAACGTATACTGCAATGGCGATTTTTGGGTTTTCTTTTGGAGCAAAAGCAATGAATACGCTGTGATCTTTTCCATGGGGATTTTCTGCAGTACCGGTTTTCCCGCAGACTTCAATTCCATCAATTCGAGCTCTTCGTGCGGTTCCCCCTGGTTTTTCAACGACCCATTGCATGGCCTCAATAACTGGCTCGAAATAGCCGACATCTATACCTGTTTCATGGTGTTCCCATGGCAGATTTGAATCCAAATTTTGGATATTACTTATCAAATGAGGATCGATGAAATATCCTTTGTTTGCTATGGTTGCAGCAAGATTTGCCATCTGTAATGGAACCACCTCTAATTCGCCTTGACCAATACTCAAGCTGTAAATTGTGCTGAAGGCCCACCTTCGCTTTCCGTAAATACGGTCGTACAATTCTACACTCGGAACATTTCCAGCTTTCAGATTAGGAAGGTCAAGAGCCAACCTTTGACCTAGACCAAATGCAGTGACACGCTCTGTCCAATGCTCTAAACCCAGTGCGCTGTCTTCGAAATAGCTCTTTGAACGGCCTCGATTTATTAGCCGTTTGAATAATTGATGGTAATATGGATTGCATGACATCTGGATAGCCTCCTTAATGGAATTTGCACTTGGGTGGTTGTGGCATCCTACAAGGGACTTGTTGCAAGTAAATCCTGTGTTTTCTGAAATAACACCTTCATCTAAGGCTATCAGCGACTGAATCAATTTGAATATAGATCCAGGAGGATATTTTGCCATCAAGGCTCGATTAAACAAAGGGTCAAGACTGTCATTTTGAGACAGTAGTGCATAGTTCTTAGCTCTTTTTACACCGACCAATAGGTTAGGATCATAGGTTGGACTCGAGATTAAACAAAGTACTTCTCCAGTTTTTGGCTCGATGGCAACAATACTGCCCTTCTTATTTCGCATCAACTGTTCACCAAACTTTTGAATGCGAAGGTCTATCGTTGACTCCAAATTATATCCGGATTTGGCGTCAACATCTAACTCGCCATTTTCATATTTCCCTTGAACAGTATTGTGAACATCGACCATTAAAACTTCTCGACCTCTTTCTCCGCGCAGCATGGTTTCGTATTGCTTCTCAATGCCACTGATTCCAATAAAGTCTCCAGAACGATAAAAAGAATCGAGGTCAAGTTGCCTCTGATTCACCTCCCCAATGTATCCGAGTACGTGTGCGGCAACACTATCAGGATAAATTCTTAGACTACGTTTTTGACCATAAAACCCAGGAAATTGATACAAGCGTTCTGCCAATTGGGCATATTCACTTGCCGTCATTTGCTTCTTAAAAATACTGGCCCGATATTTCGAATAGGATGAGGCCCGATCAATGTTAGATTCAAATTCATCTAACGTAATATCAAGTATTTCGCACAAAAGAGTTGTATCGATATTTTCGACCTGACCCGGAACCACCATTAAATCGTAAGCTGCCTGATTGAGCACAAGTATTTCACCATTTCGGTCATAAATGATTCCTCTTGAAGGATACTTTGTAACAAATCGAAGTGCTTGGTTATCTGCTGAAGAGACATATGAGTCATCGATAACCTGAATACTAAATAATTGAATTAAGAAGATGATGCCGATGATGACAAAGGCCGCAATGATGACGAATTTGCGTTGTTCAAGGTTATTCATAAGAAGTGCTTGTTCTTCTCGCGAATATGAGCTGTATAACCAACACTAAAATGACTGTAAGCGCTGTGCTTCCTAAAGACTTTAAAACCGTGTTAAATATCCCAGACATTCTGAACATTTCAACAAAGAACAGAATCAGGTGGTGCAAAAATGTAAGTATGGCCGAATAGGTTCCAAACCACAACCAGCCCATTTCTTTTACACTTGGAAGTCGAGAGAATTCATATCCATCTCTTGGAGCCATGTAGCTTAATACATATGGTCGGCAAAAGGCTGCGAACGTGGTGGCGATGGTGTGCATGCCTAAAGTTTGGCTAAAAACGTCAATCGATAGACCGAGTAGGAATCCTACTATAAGCCCAACTGATGGACGGAAATCCACTGGGAGAACCAAGATAAAATAGATGTAAAAGAAGGGGTTGAGAAGATTTGAAAAAAGGATGTTATTTAGAATCAACACTTGAATCAGCACTAACCCAATAAACTGTATAGTTAATGTGATTATTCGCCTGTCCATTCTTCCGTTTGATTAATTAGTGAATCCAATTCTGGCTTCAGCGAATTTATAATTACAAAAAGTGAGTGAATCTTTCTAAAATCAGTAGCAAGTCTAACAGTGACGGTTTGGAAACCACTGCTTTCATTCTTTTTCGATTCTTGAGCATATCCAATTATGATGTTTGGTGGAAAAACTCCTCCTGATCCCCTCGTTACTATAGTGTCACCTTCAGCTATTTCTACGTGGTTGGGTATGTTTTCTAATTCTGCAGTTTTTGGATCTATGCCACCCCATTTACACTGTCCGAAATACGAGCTGTTTTTCAATCGAGCGCTTATGTCTGAACTTCCGTGGATAATGGGTATGATAGATGAATAATTTTCACTAACTGAATGAATAATCCCTACTGCTCCATCAGTGCTTATCACCGCAGACGCAGGTTTGATTCCATCTGATTTTCCAGCGTCAATAATGATGTAATTGTTTTCTTGCTGGTAAGTGCTACTCAGTGCTAGTGTCGGAATTACTTGAAAGTTACCATGTACATTTTGCCGCTGATTCTTGGTGTTTAGTTGGGCTTGGATTAGCTCTGAATTTGATTGGCGCAGCTTTTCATTTTCCTCGGTTAGGCCTAAGTATTGAGTGTATGAATGCTGAAATTGATAGACCGTTCCTGCGATTGTTACACTTGATTCATGAATTCTAGACTGCTGGAAACTATTATTAGATACGAGAAGTGAGAACGCGATAACTTCTAGGACTATAAAAAGTACTGTAAAGTGGTTTTTCCAGAAAAAGAGAAATAGCTTCTGCATAAAGCGGTTTAGAGCAATGAACCAACCAAAAATAGGTCAGTAGTCCTATTTCATCAAGAATGGGAATCGGTGAGCATTTTTCAACGCAATACCTGTTCCCCTGGCAACAGCGCGCAGTGGGTCTTCGGCTACGTGCACCGGTAGTTTAGTTTTTAAGCTAATTCGCTTATCCAATCCGCGCAGCATAGAGCCTCCACCAGCGAGATAAATTCCAGTTTTGTAAATATCAGCCGAAAGTTCAGGCGGGGTCATTTCTAATGCCGATAGAATCGCCTCTTCAATTTTGGATATGGATTTATCCAAAGCATGGGCAATCTCAACATATGAAACTTTAATCTCCTTTGGAATTCCGGTCATCAAATCACGTCCGTGTACCGCCATTTCTTCTGGTGGGTTTTCCAATTCAGTAATTGCTGCACCCACTTCAATCTTAATTCTTTCAGCGCTGCGTTCACCGATTAAAATGTTGTGTTGTCTTCTCATGTAATCCTCAATGTCACTAGTGAATTCATCACCCGCCACCCTGATTGATTTGTCACAAACAATCCCTCCAAGTGCGATTACAGCAATTTCGCTGGTTCCACCGCCTATATCTATGATCATGTTGCCCATTGGTTCTTCCACATCAATTCCGATACCTATGGCCGCAGCCATGGGTTCATGAATCAGGTAAACCTCTTTGGCTCCAGCATGCTCCGCGGAATCTTTTACGGCCCGTTTTTCAACTTCGGTAATTCCTGATGGAATACAGATCACCATCTTTAAACTCGGAGAGAAAAGTCGATTCCCATAATTGATCATTTTGATCATGCCTCTAATCATTTGCTCAGCGGCATGGAAATCTGCAATTACGCCATCCTTCAAAGGACGAATTGTTCTGATGTTCTCGTGGGTCTTTCCATGCATTTGCATAGCAATACTTCCCACAGCAATGATCTTCTTTGTCGATCGGTCTTCGGCAACAATAGAAGGTTCATCCACAACGACTTTGTCATTATGAATGATGATCGTGTTGGCCGTTCCGAGGTCAATCGCGATTTCTTCCGTGAAAAAATTAAGTATGCCCATCTTCTATTTTACTGTGCTTGTGAGTTTTGCGAAGTTAAACTTAATTCAATCCTAATAGCAGGGTGATTAATGGCGGAAGTGTCGTGTTCCCGTAATAACCATTGCCATGTTGTGTTCGTTACAATAGTCTATTGATTCCTGATCTCGAACAGAACCTCCTGGTTGAATAACCGCTTTGACACCGACTTTGTTGGCAATCTCTACGCAATCAGGGAATGGGAAAAACGCATCGCTTGCCATAACACATCCATCTACTTCGAAGCCAAAGTTTTTTGCTTTGTCAATCGCCTGTCTGAGCGCATCAACTCTAGATGTTTGTCCAACTCCACTTGCTACCAATTGTCTGTTTTTAGCTAAAACAATAGTGTTTGACTTAGTGTGTTTCACCAGTTTGTTGGCGAACACTAGGTCTTCCACCTCCTCGGCAGTGGCTTGTTTTTTTGTTACGTTTTGGAGCTCACTGGCATTAACTATTTTGGAGTCGATATCTTGCTCTAAAACACCGTTTAACACTGAACGAACTGATTTTTGAGGAAAGCTAGCCTGTTTGTCAATAAGAATCATCCGATTCTTTTTACTCTTTAAAAGGGCCAGCGCATCATCCGAATAACTGGGTGCAATCACCACTTCACAGAAAAGTTTGTTGATCTCTTCAGCGGCTGCAAGATCAATATTTGTATTGGTTGCTATGATCCCACCAAAGGCTGAAACCGGATCACCTGCCAAGGCGTCTAAGTAAGCTGTTTTTGCATCACCTCGAGTAGCGAAACCACACGCGTTATTGTGTTTTATTACTGCGAAAGTTGGGTCTTCGTCCTTGAAATCTCTAATGAGTCGAATGGCCGAGTCGATGTCTAAAAGATTGTTGTAAGAGAGTTCCTTGCCATGAAGCTGTTCTACAAACGCACTCAAATCGCCTTTAAATGCACCTTGTTGATGTGGGTTCTCGCCATATCGCAGTGATTTTTCTTCACCGCTGCCATCAATTCCTAAAAAGTAGTTTGAAATAACTGTGTCGTATTGTTTCGTTTCAGTGAAAGCCCTGGCAGATAAATTTTTTCTCGTTTCGATATTCGTTTTTGCACCGTTTTTCAAAATCTGAACGAGATCGCTGTATTGGCTTTTTCCTGACACAATAACCACATCGTTAAAATTCTTGGCCGCAGCACGAATCAATGAGATTCCACCGATATCAATCTTCTCAATGATGTCTTCTTCAGACGCGCCTGATTTAACGGTTTCCTCAAAAGGGTATAAATCAACGATCACTAAGTCAATAGTCGGAATGTTGAACTGCTCTAGTTCGCTTTGGTCGTCAGCCTCTGAGGATCTAGCTAATATGCCGCCAAATACCTTAGGGTGAAGTGTTTTTACTCTTCCACCAAGAATGGATGGATAGTTAGTAATGCTCTCAACTTCAGTAACAGGTATTTTTCTGTTTTGAAAAAAAGCTGCGGTTCCGCCAGTTGAATACACCATAATTCCTCGCTCATGGAGTAAATCTGCGATTTGATCTAGGCCGTCTTTGCTAAATACAGAGACCAATGCCGATCTAATTTCTTTCATAAAATGGGGGAGTTTTCTCTTTGCCAGTTAAAGTGCAATATTATTGAATCCACAAGCCTTTCTGGCTAAAAGTGGAGATAGGTTTTGCACATGTTTTCACCAGTCGGATCTAGGTGATGATTTTTATTTTTTAAGGATTTTATCCTCGACCCTACCTTTTTTGAAAACGTTACGAATCTTAGCTCGATCCTTGCCCTTTCTGCGTTCTTTTTGCTCTTCTATGGGGAGGTGAATGATTTCAATACAGTCGTCAGAACAGCAGCCTTCGTAGCGTTTTTTGCAATCGTCACACTGGATGAAGAGCAAGTGACAATCTTCGTTCAAGCAATTGGTGTGGTTGTCGCATGGTTTACCGCATTGGTGACATTCGGCAATTACATCATCCGTGATTCGTTCGCCTAATCGTTCGTCAAAGACAAAGTTCTTTCCGATATACTTGCTTTCGAGACCTTGTTGTTCCACTTGGTGAGCATATTCAATAATGCCACCCTGAAGTTGATTTACATCTTTAAACCCGAGATGCTTGAAATAGGCGCTCGCTTTTTCACAGCGAATACCACCTGTGCAATACATCAATATCTTCTCGCTTTGCTTGCCCTCCAGCATGGTCTCCACCATTTTTAATTCATCGCGGAAAGTGTCTGCATCTGGTAAGATGGCTCCCTTAAAATGCCCCACTTCACTTTCATAATGGTTGCGCATATCAACCACTATAGCCCCGTTTTCAAGCGCTTCATTAAACTCTATAGCGATGAGGTGGTTTCCTGTGTTCCAGGGATTAAAACTTGAGTCGTCCAATCCATCTGCAACAATTTTCTTCCGAACCTTGATTTTTAGTTTGAAGAATGACTTGCCATCATCCTCAACTGCAATCTTAAACGGCACGTCACCAATGTGGGGGTCGTTTTTAATATGCGCTACAAAGGCTTCCCAGTGATTGCTTGGAACGCTCATTTGTGCGTTGATTCCTTCATTAGCAATGTAAATGCGACCAAGGCATCCAATGGATTCCCATTCGGCATACAAATGATCTCGATACTCTTCAGGATTTAGAATCTCGACATATTTATAGAAGGAAACCGTGGTTCGAGGGGTAGTGTCCTCGGCCAAACGTTCTTTTAAAAGCTTTTTGTCAATTCGATTATACAGAGCCATTTTGCAAAAGTAGCTTGTGTATTGATTTAAACTAGCTGATTTCGCTCAGTCTCGCAGCATTTTGAAATCGTTTTAAATGCCTTTTGATATCTGCTTCCGGTAGTATTGGTTTTTTATCAATGATATGCTCGGCAAGATGATGGGAGAAAAATGGAGCGAGGATGATTCCTTTAGAGCCTAATCCGTTGAATATAAATACGTTTTTCTTCCGAGGGTGTTCGCCCAAATAGGGTCTCCTGTCCGAGGCAGATGGCCGAAGTCCAGATTGATGATCTACAATTTGGTAATCGATATGATAAATCTCTTCAAAAGCATCAGTAAGCTCTGCGATCATATTTTTATTAGGCAACCAACTGTCCGTTTCCCATTCAAAAGTGGACGAAAGCTTGTATCGATTTTCGCCAAGGGGTATAATGTTGACTACATTGTTAACCACTCCTTCAAGCTCTATGTCTTTCTCGGTTTCGATCACTACCCAATCGCCTTTGGCAACTTTGAATGGCAGCCAATCAAAGAGTGGATTATGAACAGCGAAAGGTCCTTCGCAAAACACGATAGAGTCATAATGAAGCCCTTTGTAGGTTATTCCCTTTTTCTCGATATGCATATCCTCAAGCTGAAATTTTTCATCTTGGATGATTCCTTGATCTAAAAGGTATTGGTGATAATGATTCACGAATGCCGCGCAATCTACCCATCCCGCTTTTTTTACTTCGCCAAAATCACCATTTACTGGAATTAAATATTCTTTAAAGTCTGGTTGCTCTGCCCGTTTGTTCCAAAAGTTGCGATAGTCATTGCTGGAAATGTGTTTAAAAAGTCGGACTTCATTCTTCAAAGATCGCGATAGCTTTTCTTCTATGTGCTGATAAAACAAATGCATGGACTCAAGGACCTCATCGATCATCCAAGTTTTATTCAAGCGCTTAAACACGATTGGATTGTACATTCCAGTCGCAACCTTGGTGCTCGAAGGGTTGTTTTGATGGTCAATCACAGTTACGGAAACTTTTTTTTCAAGCAATCTTTCGCATAACGATATACCTGCCAAACCTGCGCCAACTATGAGAATATTCTTCACGCAACAAAGGTGAGCTTAATAATCATGAGTAAAAAATTATATAGTTCAGATAGCCTGAAACATTCAATCTGAATCTATTTGATCAAACCAAAAATCTAAATCAAAAACCCGATGTATATGCATCGGGTTTTTTTGGTTTCATCGGATTCTATAGTAAAGGGATGTTTCATTAATTTCGTCAGCTAAAGTTTTTTAACACCTCGGACAACCTTTCGCAAAGTACTGTAGTCTTTGCCCTTGTTAACCAAAAACCAGATATGAAAAAATTAGCCTTTTTAACGATTCTATTGACCTTAGGTCTCTTTGGAATGAAGGATGCAACGGCCACGCACATTCAGGGAATGAATATTACCGTGGAACACATCAACGGAGATACCTTCGTTTCTCACTGTGATTTCTTCCGTTACTGTGGAGGAACAGCTTTTAACAATGGTAACTGTACAGGCGCTGCAGGTATTGGCACGGCAGCCAGTTACTATATTCGATGTGAAGAGACAGGACAACAAATTAGCAGAACGGCTTATGCAGATACGATCAAAGAGGCCACTCCGATATGTGATTCGCTAAATTCTACCCAAAACTCATGTGTGGTCGGTAACTGCGGTTTGTTAGGAATACAGTGGGGAGTTTATACCGATACCATCGTTATGGATAGTGCCCTCTTAGGAGCTGCTTACAATAATTGTGATCAATGGATCTTTGTATATGCTTCAGGTGCTCGTAATACAGGTGTTAACTACGTGAGTCAGCCAAGTATTGTTGCTTATACCCGAATGAACTTTGAAGAATCTATCACAAACAGTTCCGTACAATTCAATTCAAATAAGCCTATTCCATTCTTTTGCGATGGACAAGAGGTGACTTATAACTGGAGTGCTTACGATCCAAACGGAGATAGCCTTTGGTGGGAGCTAGATACGGCTTGGAACAATTATGTGTCAGGAAATTTCAACCCTATTAACTACTCTGGATCCTATACAGGTCCTCAGCCAATGCCTGGAGTAACAACCATCAACAATGCTACAGGTCAGTTGAACTTTACCGCTACGATTCCTGCGGGATTCAATTTTGCGAACTATGCGATAGCCGTTACGGTGAAGGAATACGATCCAGAGACTGGTGAATACAGAGGAGAGGTACACAGAGATATTCAGTTCATTGTGCTGGATAGTTGTGATAATACTCCTCCTCAAGACGAAAATGGTATACAAAACTTTGTGGGCTCAGGAGCTCAATTAGATTCGAATACGATTGTGGTTTGTACGGGCCAGGATTTTGAATTCGATTTAGTATTCACGGATTATGACACAGCGGGTAACATCTCCAATGATTCTATCACTTCTATATGTAACATCGATCAGATTTTACCTGGAGCTGTTTGGACAAGTTCTGGAACCAATCCAGATACCGTGCATATAAGCTGGACGGCAGTACCTACTAACCAAACATTTGTTCCATTCAACGTAACTGTTGAAGATGATTTTTGTCCGGTGACAGGTTTCAACGTTTACTCATATGTAGTGCGCATTGAACCAAGTACTTTCTTAGGCAACGACACCGCGATCTGCGAGTTAGACTCGATTACGTTGGACGCCAATGGTGGTGACACCTTTTATTGGAGTGTTTTAGCAGGAGGAGATCCAATAGTTGTCGGCACCAACTTCGGTTGTGTACAGTGTGCAACACCATGGGTTCACCCGGCTTACACTACAACCTACGTAGTAGAAAGTAACTTAGAAGAAGCTTGTGGAAACAAGGATACCATTCTAGTAGAAGTATTTGAGAAGTTCCCAATTAACTTAACACCAGATGTAGGAGGAACGGCCGCAGAGTTAGTGTATTGTGCATCGGACCCATTGGATACATTGATATCAGAAACGCCAGGTGGAACCTATCTAGGATCAGGTATAGTGAATGCGGTGGACGGAGTATTCGCGCCAGACATATTAGATCCAGGATCAGGAAACGATACAGTAGTTCAGATCATCTATCTATTGGAAGGGATCTGTGCAAATAGCGATACGATAGACATACGAGTAAAAGGCGCTCCAGACGCAAGTATTGCGACCGTTGGTCCATACTGTGAGCAGTTGACGAGTGTAAACCTTCAAGGTAACTTTACGATAGTCAACACGAACTTCCAAAGCGAGTCGTGGATGAATGCAGATAGTTCGAACAATCCAACTTCTGCAGGAGTATTAAACCCAAGCACTATCGGTGCTCCAGATACTATCAAGGTATATCATACGGTGAACGATAGTGGGTGTGTGAATACAGACTCAGCCAACATTGCTATTGTAGGAGAGTATAATTCAACGATAGACAGTTTGCCACGCATATGTGAGGGCGAGGAAGTAGAGATTTTCTTGAACGCATTTGAAGGAGATCCATTCGGAATCTGGGAAGGCAATGACATTGAGGAGATCCCAGAAGGATCCGGGAACTATTACTTCAACACAAAAGACAAGAGTGCCGGTGCGTATAAGCTTCGTTACAAGATAGAAGGAGCGTGTGGTACAGAGTCAGACACAACCCTTGTAATCAACGGTTTGCCAAATGCTAATTTTAGCGGAGCAGATAGTGTTTACTGTGACAACATTAAAGACAGTGTATTACTGAACCCGGTGCGTGAGAATGGAATATGGGGTGGTAGTTTACCAACCTTACATGATGGATACTTCATTCCAAGTCGAGTGGGCGAGGGAGAGTATTTCATCAGCTATGAGTTGTATGATACTGTCACGACATGTTACAACAAGAAAGTGCTTCCAGTACGAATAGCAAGAACACCTGTTCCACCAAAGACATTTGGCGGAGGACCATATTGTCAAGGTCATTACCTAGACAATTTGCGAGCAGATGGGTTATTGACCAATACGTTCAAGTGGTATGAGTGGGAAGGTTATGAAGAAGGGATGAAAGAGAACCCAGATACCATTCCAAGTGTTAAGGACATGACCTTGTTAGGTGCTGGCAATCCGTTCGCTTATGGCGAGTTGCAACAAATGCCTACCCGAGTTTATGGAACACAGTTCAGCGAGTATGGCTGTGAGAGTGGTTGGTCACGCGTAGATATCGAAGTTCGACCATCGCCAGTAGCACATTTTGTGAGTACCAAGCCAGGTGCTGGGCTAGACGATACGTTGAAGTCAGGAGATATTCCATTGGAGCTTCAGTTTGTAAACCAGAGTAATGCTGGCGAGGACTCAGTTAACTTCAAGTTGACCTATGAGTGGACCTTTGGACCGTTCGGGTTCGATACGACTGAGAATCCAGTATTCACCTTTGATCAGATCGGATCATATGTGGTGTCGTTGGTAGCAGACAATGGAGTATGTACAGACTCACATGCGATCATCGTGAGTTTAGACCGAGCGACAAGTTTCTTTGTGCCAAACGTGTTTACACCAAATGGTGATCAAAGCAATGATTTGTTTGAGTGGCAGATCGATGGAATCGAGGAGTTTAGAATCGTGATTTACAACCGATGGGGAACCAAGGTGTTTGAATCAGAGAAGATGGACGATGTTTGGGATGGAACACGCATGAATGGCGGTGCAGAGCAACCAGAAGGAACCTACTTCTATGTAGTCACTGGAACAGAGGCTACCATCGATAAAGAACCGGTAGAATACCGCGGAGACATTACCCTGTTAAGGGAATAATCCACAACCAAAAATCTAAATCAAAAACCCGATGTGTATGCATCGGGTTTTTTTGTTTAAAACCCTGAACTCGATATAACCATAGGTTGCAGACCATAGCTATTTTCGTCAGGTGAAAATTATTGCAGAAAGCGGATCAACTAAAACTGTTTGGGTCTTATTAGATGAAAACAATATGGAGGTTTGGCGAAGGTCAAGCATAGGATTAAATCCATTTTTTGTCGACTCAGAAGAAGTGTCGTCTGTGTTTAAGGAAATGATCGAAACAGAATCCATAGATCAAATCAACGATATCTATTTTTATGGAGCAAGCTGCTCGAGTCCGGAAAGAAACCTGCGAATTTCTAAGGGAATAAATGCCATTGCTTCGAATACTTTAGTCACCGTGAATCATGACTTATTAGCTGCGGCTCGAGCGTTGTGTGGTAAGAAAGCTGGAATTGCTTGTATCCTAGGTACGGGATCAAATTCATGTGAATATGACGGTGATCAAATCATAGACAACGTCCCATCTATGGGTTTTATGATCGGAGATGAAGGCAGTGGCTCATCCATTGGAAGGAGATTGGTGAGGTCCTGGATTTATAGGGAAATGCCAGCGGAATTGGTCAAAGAATTTACGAACGCATTTGATATTACAAAAGAGTCGGTGCTTACATCGCTGTATGATAAGGAAAAACCGAATAAATTTCTGGCCAGTTTATCAAGATTCTGCATAGGTCACATGGAACATCCTTTAATACAAGAAATTTTGGCTGAGTCCTTTAAGGAGTTCATCGATCGTCATGTTTCAAAGTATAGGAGCGCAAAACAAGTCCCAGTGAACTTTGTTGGCTCTATCGCATTCCATTATCGGGAGGTGCTAAAGCAGGAGCTTGAAAAAGCGGATATGACTCTTGGACTGATAATACAAAGCCCTATCGATGAGTTGGTAAGCTATCACTGCCAAAATGAAGTTTGAAGAGTTTCAAAAGTTAACGGACCGATTCGCTAACACACCAATTCCCGGTGAGGATGCCCACGCGCAAGTTTTTCCTGGAATTACTCAATTCCGAAAAGAAGCACTTAGAAAAAATCCGAATCCTCGATTGAGTGCTGTTGGCGCCATCTTTCTGCCAGTGCAAATGGAGACACATTTATTACTCATTGAACGTCAGTCCTATGATGGTGTTCATAGTGGTCAAATCGGTTTTCCAGGTGGAAAAGTGGAGGATTTTGATGGCGATTTAGAAGATACCGCAAGAAGAGAAACAGAGGAAGAAGTGGGGGTCAAGCGAGCTTCGCTACAACGATTGGGTCAATTAACCGAAGTGTATATTCCGCCCAGTGGTTTTTTGGTGAAGCCGTACATTTTTAAATTAGATAAAATGCCCGAATTGATTCCAGATCCACGAGAGGTGAGATCCATTCTCACCTTGCCATTATCCAAGCTTATGATACCCAATGTATTCGATGAAGGGTTGGTTTCAACCGGAAGTGGAGCTCAAATCAAGGCTAAATATCTTCTACATGAGGATAAGAAAATTTGGGGAGCAACAGCCATGATGCTCAGCGAACTCAGGGTACTTTTGCATCAAATTACACATTCATAGTTTATGAGACTTTTTTTCATCTTCCTTAGTTTTTTCCTATTCAGTTTCGAAGCGGCAGCCCAACCACCATTGAACAAACGAGATCAACAACGAAAAGCTGAGTTTTTGGCACAAATTGAGGCCGAAAAGAATTACGAAAGAACCCTCGAAGCCGCGGACAAGGCATTCGTAGAGATGGATTACGCCAAAGCTAGAATGCTATTTAATGAAGCCATTCAATACAGTGCCGAAAACGAGCAATGGTTAACATCCAAAGTCAATGATTTGGACATTTTGATGGCTGAGATTGTTGCCCGCGAAGTAGATTCGGTCGATGTGATTAAAACGAAGCAGGTCAAAGTGATTGAGAATTCTGCGAAATCACAAGAGTTAATGGAATCGCGCAATGAAGATATGGTGATCAGCACACCAGAACCACCATCCATAGAAGAGGTTGATGCAAAACCAGCGACACAAGAGCTAGAACGCACCCCAAAACCACAGATAGATCCCGAACCTGCGGTTGTTGTTAAAACACCAAAACCCGTATCAGCACCAAAGCCAGAAGCAAAGCCCGAACCGGTTGAGCGCGTCAAGGAAGACTATTCAAAATATCCTCAAGGCAGAAGTGACGAAACATTCACATTTCCAGATCACACGGTGCGGAGGGTTATTGTCAGAGATGGTATTGACACCATAGTATATAAATATGTCACACACCGCTGGGGCGGCAAGTTTTACTTCAAAGATGATGTGTCAATAGTGGAGCGTATTTGGAAGCAAGAAGTGGAAGCGTTTGAAGCAAAATATCCGACCAATTCAGCAGATCAATAACCAACTTGTAGGATTGATTTTATTCTACTTTTGCCCAACTTTTTTAATCAGTGTAACAACATCATAATGAGCCAATATCAGAGTCAAATAGATGCGTTCATGGAGTCCGTAAAAGCTAGAAACGGACATGAGCCAGAATTCCTTCAAGCAGTGGAAGAAGTTGCCGAGGCAGTTATTCCTTACATCGAAGCGAATCCAAAATATAAGCGTGCTGAAATTCTTAATCGAATTGTAGAGCCTGAGCGTGTTTTAATGTTCAGAGTTCCTTGGGTGGATGATCAAGGCAATTATCAAGTGAACAGAGGTTTCAGGATTGAAATGAACTCTGCCATTGGACCATATAAAGGAGGTCTTCGTTTTCACCCATCTGTGAACTTGAGCATCTTAAAGTTTTTGGCTTTTGAGCAAGTATTCAAAAACTCATTGACAACACTTCCAATGGGTGGAGGTAAAGGTGGTTCTGACTTTAATCCAAAAGGTAAATCAGACAATGAGGTGATGGCGTTTTGTCAAAGCTTCATGACGGAATTGAGCCGACATATTGGGGCAAACACGGATGTCCCTGCGGGTGATATCGGAGTGGGAGGCCGAGAAATTGGTTACTTGTTTGGTCAGTACAAAAGAATTAGAAATGAGTTCACTGGAGTACTTACCGGAAAAGGTATGGAATACGGTGGGTCGTTGATTCGTCCAGAAGCAACAGGATACGGAAACGTGTACTTTGCTCAGGAAATGTTAAACACGAAGAATGAATCATTCAAGGGTAAGACCGTTGTGATCTCAGGTTCTGGTAACGTAGCGCAATATGCTTTACAAAAGGCGATTCATTTAGGAGCTAAGGTAGTTACTGTCTCAGATTCATCTGGATATGTTTATCGCGCGGATGGTTTGCATTCTGAGCACCTTGATGCGATCATGGAGTTGAAAAATGTGAAAAGAGGACGCATCAGCGAATTAGCGAAGCAATTTGGAGATGTTGAATTTGTGGAAGGTGAAAAGCCATGGGGTGTTAAGTGTGATATCGCGCTTCCTTGTGCCACTCAAAACGAATTGAACGGTGATGATGCTACTAAATTGCTAAGCAATGGGTGTATGTGCGTTTCTGAAGGAGCAAATATGCCTTCTACTCCAGAAGCGATTGCGAAGTTCCACGAAGCAAAAATCTTATTCGCTCCAGGTAAAGCATCCAATGCCGGTGGTGTAGCAACTTCAGGTCTTGAAATGTCTCAAAACTCTTTGAGAATGAACTGGACTAGAGAAGAAGTAGATCAAAAACTTCATGGTATCATGGTAAGTATTCATGAAGCCTGCGAAAAATATGGTCGCGAAGGTGATTATGTGGACTATGTGAAAGGGGCGAACATTGCTGGCTTTATTAAAGTGGCCGATGCAATGATTGCTCAAGGCCACGTTTAATTAAAGATTTCTAAAATAAAAGCCTCGATACTGAACAATCAGCATCGAGGCTTTTTTATTATTCAATAAAATTCGAGTATTTCGTAACCAAACATTCCAACTATGTACGGCAAATTAAAAGAGCATTTACAGTCAGAACTGCTATCCATTGAAGAAGCAGGTTTATTCAAAAAGGAAAGAGTCATTACTTCGGTTCAAGATGCAGTGATAAAAATTAGCACCGGTCAAGAAGTAGTGAACTTTTGTGCGAATAACTATTTGGGCCTTTCATCGCACCCCAAGGTAGTTCAGGCAGCAAAGGATGCACTTGATTCTCATGGATTCGGAATGTCCTCTGTCCGTTTTATCTGTGGCACCCAGGACATACACAAACAACTCGAGGCTAAAATTGCCGAGTTTCTGCATACGGAAGACACTATTCTTTATGCTGCCGCTTTTGATGCCAACGGTGGCGTGTTTGAACCATTGTTGGGTCCCGAAGACGCGATTATATCAGACTCGCTTAATCATGCCAGTATTATTGACGGGGTTAGATTGTGCAAGGCACAGCGTTTCCGTTATGCCAATAATGACATGGCCGATTTGGAAGAGCAACTCAAAGCAGCCAGCGGTGCACGTTTCAAGATCATTGTAACGGATGGAGTATTCAGTATGGATGGGTATGTGGCGCAATTGGATAAGATTTGTGACTTAGCGGATAAATATGATGCGTTGGTCATGGTCGATGAATGCCATGCCACAGGCTTTATTGGTAAAACTGGAAAAGGCACGGTAGAGTTGAAGAATGTTCTCGGACGTGTGGACATCATTACAGGCACACTTGGGAAAGCCCTTGGTGGCGCCATGGGTGGATTTACTACGGGCCGCAAAGAAATCATCGAAATTCTAAGACAACGATCTCGACCCTATTTATTCAGTAACTCGTTGGCTCCAAATATAGTGGGTGCTTCCTTAGCTGTGTTCGATATTCTAAACGAGAGCACCTCATTAAGGGATAAACTAGAGGACAACGTCAATTATTTCAAAGAGCGCATCAAGGCGGCTGGCTTTGATATTAAGGATGGCGACTCAGCGATAGTGCCCATCATGCTCTATGATGCATCATTGTCACAGAAGTTTGCCGACATGTTGCTCGAGGAGGGAATCTACGTGATCGGTTTCTTTTATCCAGTGGTGCCAAAGGATCAAGCTCGGATTAGAGTGCAACTAAGTGCCGCTCATGAAAAAGAGCATTTAGATAAGGCTGTGGCTGCATTTACCAAGGTTGGAAAAGAGTTAGGGGTGATTTAAGCGTTTGAAGCTGTAGATTAGTGCATGATGTGTGATTTTTGTAGTATTCCCGATAATTAATACACGCTCAATAGGACTTTATGACTCGATGTATAATAGTATTCGTTTTCGGGCTATTTCCATTTCTAATTAAGGGGCAAGACTCAGGATCTCAAACAATAATTGGCACGAAGAAACCTGTTGCCTTCGGATTTAGCGCAGGAGGGTACCTAACTGCTATCGATGAATCGTATAAATCACCATCGTTTGACTTAGTTCCAATAATTAGAGTTTCGCCTAAAAGGATTGGCTTTTTTTTCGAAACGGGTATAGGGTATAGATTTTATCGGCACAAATTTGATATCTGGCCTGGACCTGGTTTTTTGTGCCAGGTGTTTACGAGATACCAACTGTGGTTGTAGAGTTCGAACATACTCTGATCACCCCAATTTTAGTGGGTAAGAAGTTTTATCACCATAGAGACATTTCAGTCGTTTTTCTGGGAGGTGTAAATTCACTCTGGCATCAACCGAGCACGATAATCAAGAATATAAAACGAGGTCATTTTGATTCTTATTTGCAGGATAAACAATGGCTTTTATATCATGCCGAGGTAGGTTTGTCATTCAGTAATATCAAGTTTTTTGAATCTGTATCAATCGTTGCAGAAAAGGAAGCCAGTTTAAAGTGGCAGCTGCGGCAGAACTTCTTGGGCATTAACGCCAAGTTTATGCTAAACTAAGTCTGGAAGAGTGTTCGCCTTTAAACCTAGGTTGACGAACAATCAAGAATCTTTAGTCGTTTGATTGATGCGATGGATTTTTTTGGTTTGTTGTATCGCTTGATATCCTTGGTGTTTTCGGCTCGGATTAGCGTTGGAGTCGATAAAAAAGAATGAAAGAACTATCCTGTTTGAAATCTTCTTTTACGAACACTTGTTTCAGTTTAAAATAGTTTTATCTTCGCAGCCCCTTTTTGGGGGCATAAACAATTGGAACAGTGAGTCATTTAAGTTATAAAACTATTTCTGCTAATGCAGAAACCGCAGACAAGCAGTGGGTTGTCATAGATGCGAAGGGCCAAAATTTAGGTCGTTTTTCTTCTGTAGTAGCTTATGTGTTGCGCGGAAAGCACAAGCCGAATTTTACTCCTCATGCAGATTGTGGTGACAATGTCATCATCATCAACTGCGAGCAGATTGAAATGTCTGGAAGTAAAATGCAGGAGAAAGAATACATCTGGCACACTGGTTACCCAGGGGGTCAGCGTGTTCGAAATGCGGAAGAAATGATGAAGCGCCAGCCACACAAGGTTTTGGAAAAGTCTATCAAAGGCATGCTTCCTAAAAACAAGTTGGGTAACCAATTATTCAGAAATCTATATGTATACGTTGGTGGCGAGCATCCACATTCTGCACAGCAACCAACAGTTCTTGATATCAATACCGTAAAGTAAGATGGACGTTATAAACGCATTAGGCCGAAGAAAAGCCAGCATCGCTAGAGTTTACCTTTCTAAAGGAAAAGGTAAGATCACTGTAAACAACCGTGAGGCGAGCGAATATTTCCCAATTGCAATTTTGCAACACAAATTGAACCAGCCATTTGTAGCTACAGAGACTGCTGGATCATACGATGTGAATGTAAACGTTGCAGGCGGTGGGATCAACGGTCAAGCTGAGGCGATCCGTTTAGGTATTGCTAGAGCATTGGTTAAGATCAATGAAGAATACAAACCAGCATTAAGAGCTGAAGGCTTAGTAACTCGTGACCCAAGAATGGTGGAACGTAAGAAGCCAGGACAGAAGAAGGCACGTAAGCGCTTCCAGTTCAGCAAACGATAATTCAATTTTATATAACAGTTTAGAATCTAAATCAGCGGGACTTCCAGAGGAGCTACCCGCTGATTGCTTTAACACAAAGAAGGTAAACAATGGCAACAACAAACTACAAAGAACTGCTTGAAGCAGGAGTGCACTTCGGTCACTTAAAGAGAAAGTGGAACCCAAACATGGCCCCATACATTTTTATGGAGCGAAACGGTATTCACGTAATCGACTTACACAAAACCGTTGCGAAATGTGATGAGGCTGCTGCAGCCATGAAACAAATCGCGAAATCAGGGAAGAAAATTCTCGTGGTGGCAACTAAGAAACAAGCCAAGGGTATCGTTGAAAGTCAAATGCAAGAGGTGAATATGCCTTATGTGACTGAAAGATGGCCAGGTGGAATGTTGACCAACTTCGTAACTATTCGCAAGGCGATTAGAAAAATGAGCGACATCGATAAGATGAAGCAAGACGGACGTTTCATGACCATGTCAAAGCGTGAGCGTTTACAAGTTGATCGTCAAAGAGAAAAATTAGAGAAGGATTTGGGTAGTATCTCAGATTTGACCCGTTTGCCTGCGGCACTTTTCATCATAGATATCAATAAGGAACACATCGCTGTTCGTGAGGCTCGTAAGTTGAATATCCCAACTTTCGCCATCGTTGATACGAATGCTGACCCACGTGCGGTTGACTTCCCAATCCCAGGGAATGATGATGCGTCTGCTGCTATCGATAAGATATTACGTGTCATGACAAACGCAATCAAAGAAGGTTTGTCAGAGCGTAAGATGGATAAAGACAAGGCCAGTAAAGAAGCCGAGGATAAGGCGGAAGCCCCTGCGACTGAAGAGACAGTGGAAGAAGCTTCAGCTGAGTAATCAATAGATATTAATTTTCAATACACAGAAGAATGGCAAAAATTACAGCATCAGAAGTAAATAGACTGCGTCAAATGACTGGCAGTGGAATGATGGATTGTAAAAACGCTTTGGTTGAGGCCGAAGGTGATTTCGACAAGGCAATTGAAATCCTAAGAAAGAAAGGACAGAAAGTTGCAGCGAAGAGAGGTGATAGAGAAGCCAATGAAGGCTTGATTATTTCAGTAGCGGATGATTCAGGTAAGAAAGGTGTAATTACAAGCCTTACTTGTGAGACCGATTTCGTAGCTAAGAATGCTGACTTTAACGATGTAGCGAACAAAATCGCAAATATCGCTTTGACCTCAGGTGTGAAAACAATCGATGAATTGAAAGCTCAATCATTTGATGGAAATGGATTAACTATCGGTGATAAGGTGTTAGAAATGGTTGGTAAAATCGGTGAGAAAATCGATGTAACCAACTTAGACATTATTGAAGCTGATACCGTTGTTGCATATAATCACCCAGGAAATCAAGTTGCAGCGCTAGTAGGATTAAATGTTGCTGGTCAAGGTGAAGTCGGACGTGATGTTGCCATGCAGATTGCGGCAATGGCGCCTGTAGCCATCGATCAATCAGGTGTGTCTCAAGAAGTAATCGATAAGGAGATTGAAATTGGAAAGGACCTTGCACGTCAAGAAGGAAAGCCAGAGGAGATGTTGGAAAAGATTGCCACAGGTAAACTGAACAAATTCTTCAAGGAATCAACTTTATTGAATCAAGCTTTCATTAAAGAGAACAAGAAGAGCGTTGGTCAATACTTGAAAGAGATTGACTCGAACCTTACAGTGACTGCTTTCAAGCGCCACTCCTTAGGTAGCTAACAAAACAATTTTTTGAATAGAGCGATGATTAATCATCGCTCTTTTTTTGCCCAAAATTTTGATCAATAAACTAGGTTTGCGCTATGGCTAAATACAAACGGATTTTACTCAAGTTGAGCGGAGAGGCCCTTATGGGCGAAAAGAATTACGGGATAGACAATGACCGATTGATTCAGTACTGTAACGAAGTAAAAGAAATCTCTGAAATGGGTGTTGAAGTGGCTGTTGTCATTGGTGGCGGAAACATCTATCGTGGAATGCAAGCTGCGAGTTCGGGTATTGATCGTGTTCAAGGTGATCATATGGGTATGCTCGCAACCATGATCAATGGTTTGGCTATTCAGTCTGGCATGGAGTCCTTAGGGATGAAGACTAGGTTGCTATCAGCCATCAAAATGGAACAAATTGCCGAGCCATTCATTCGAAGAAGAGCGGTGCGACATCTCGAAAAGGGACGTATAGTCATTTTTGGTGCAGGAACTGGCAACCCTTATTTCACTACTGATACTGCAGCATCTTTGCGTGCGATTGAGATTGAATCTGACGTCATATTGAAAGGTACACGTGTGGATGGAATATACACTGCTGACCCCGAGAAGGATGCCAATGCTACCAAGTATGATTCGATAAGTTTTGCCGATGCGATATCTAAGAATCTGAACGTAATGGATATGACGGCATTCACATTATGTCAAGAAAACAATGTGCCCATTATCGTATTTGATATGAACAAACCAGGCAATTTGAAGCGAGTGGTTGCCGGTGAAAAAGTGGGCACACTAGTAGAGGCGTAAATAACAGTTCATGTATTATTTTCGGGCGTACTAAGAGAAAAGGTTATGGAAGAAATTGAGATGGTATTGGACATGGCAAAAGAAAGCATGTCTTCAGCGATAGAGCATTTGAAAAAGAACCTAGGTCGCATTCGTGCAGGTAGAGCGAGTTCCACTATGTTGGATACGGTTTATGTGGATTATTATGGGTCAATGACACCGTTGTCGCAGATTTCGAATATTAACACACCTGACGGAAGAACCCTATCCATTCAGCCTTGGGAAAAGGCAATGCTCGAACCGATCGAAAAAGCCATAATGGTGGCGAATCTTGGGCTAAACCCACAGAATAATGGGGAGTTGATCATGATCAATATTCCTTCATTAACTGAGGAAAGAAGAAGGGATTTAGTGAAGCAGGCACGGGCTGAAGGTGAGGATGCCAAGGTATCTATTCGAAATTCTAGAAAAGAAGCAAATGATGAAATCAAAGCTTTAAAAGAAGAGACCATCTCTGATGACCTCGCAAAGGATGCCGAAGATCAAGTTCAGAAGCTTACTGATTCTTTTGTCAAGAAAGTAGATGACTTAATGACCTTGAAGGAAGCCGATATAATGAAGGTATAATTCGGATTTACCCAAACACCTGTGTTCCTTCACTACAATTCTTACACATTTCAATCTCACTTCTCGATCTGAGAATGCTCGCTCTAAACTGTTTGTAGTGCTGGTTATTCCAGATTTCTTTAAACGATTGTTTTTGAAGATTGCCCATGCTATGTGCAGCATCTTTATCAAAACAGCAAGGTACAACCCTTCCGTCCCATGTGATCACGGCTCCAGACCACATCCGCCAACAATGGTTGTCCAGTGAATTCTTAATGACCCACTTCCCACTGGCTGTTTTCTTATATCGAGAATATTCATCGCGTGTAGGAATGAGCTCATTCCCATTTTCAAAGTCATAGATCTGAGCTGTTTTAAATCGGATCTCATCTACACCTAATTCTGCCCCCAATTTTTTGACTTCTTCAATTTGATGCTCATTGGGTTTAACCACCAAGAATTGAAAAATGACATGTGGTGTCATTGACTTTAATTCTTTTTTCCAATGAAGAATGGTTTTCGCCCCTTTTATCACCTTAGATAAATCACCCTCTTTCCTGTAGCTTTCATACGTGCTTTGATCTGTGCCATCAATTGAAATTATCAATCGATCTAGGCCAGATTGAACCGTTTCTTTCGCCTTATCCGTATTGAGAAAATGTGCGTTGGTGCTAGTAGCTGAGTAAATCTTATACTTTCTGCACAGCCTGACCATATCCAAAAATTGTGGATGGATGTATGGTTCTCCTTGAAAGTAGAAATTGATGTAGGTGCAATGACTTTTCACCTCATTTAGAATCTTGTTGAGCAGTTCTAAATCCATTTTACCCGTTGGTCGCGTAAAAGACCGAAGTCCAGAGGGACATTCGGGACAGCGCAGATTGCACGCTGTAGTTGGCTCGATGCTCAATGAAAGGGGAAGCCCAATATGACTTGGAGAGCCTGTAAATCGACTAATCCAATAGCTACCGAGCACATTTATGGCATTCCAAACTTTACTTGGACTGAGTTTCGAAAGCATCATCAGATTATCCCTCATTCGTGGTCAAAAATAACAGTCCTAGACGTGGCACTTACTTAATAGTCTTACCTTCGGCAGCCTTTGAAAATGCTAAGATTATGTGGGCAAAGCTCGCAGGTTTAATAATACGATATCGGATATTGTTCATAGTGTTGCTATTTAGCTTCACTGCTGCAATGCTTTACCAAGCGGGTGGGGTTAAGTTGTACTACGGTTTACCTCGGATGCTTCCTGATGATGACCCCGCACTAATTGCATATGACACTTTCCGAGAACGGTTTAAAGAAGAGTCTACTGTTTTCGTAATAGGAATTGAAAAAGACCTTTTCAATGATCCAGATTTATTCAATAAATGGTATGAACTGGGACGCAGTGTAAGCGCGATTGATGGCGTAGACACAGTTCTCTCGGTGGGAAGTGCATTTAACATTCGAAAAAGCGAAACGGAAAAGAAGTTCGTGATTGAGCCCCTAGTCAAAGCCAAGGTGGGCTCGCAAACAGATTTAGACTCACTTAAACTGGAATTCGAGGCATTGCCGTTTTATAAAAACCTGCTCTATAATTCGGAAAATAATTATAGCCTAATGGCTATTTCGATGAAAAACGAGCGGTTTAACTCCAATCAGAGATCCGAGTTTTTTGGATCGATTTTAACTAAAGTTCAGGATTTTGAAGTTCAGAATGAACTTGTAGTGAAATACTCGGGAATGCCCTACATCCGCGAAATGATGACGGATTTAATCAAGAAGGAGTTAAAACTTTTTGTGGCATTAACTCTTTTGGTAACCATCATAATCCTGCTTCTATTCTTTCGATCAATAAAGCCTGTATTGATTTCTATGACCGTGGTTGGTTTGGGTGTCATTTGGTCGTTGGGTATGATCAATACGCTTGGATATGAAATCACCATTCTGACCAGTTTAATTCCTCCTTTGATCATCGTCATTGGAATTCCGAACTGCATTTATTTGATAAATAAATTCCATTCCGAATTAAAGACACATGGAAATAAAGCCAAGGCACTAACTCGGGTTGTAACGAAAATCGGAAAGGCCACTTTTATGACAAATGCCACTACTGGTGTGGGGTTTTTGACATTTACGTTTACAGAGAGCATTATTCTTGTTGAGTTTGGTATCGTGGCCTTCTTAAGTATCATGTCTTTGTTCTTGCTTTCGATCATGGTGATTACCATCAGCTTCAGCTTCATGGCTCCTCCCAAAGATAGCTTCACGGACCACCTTGAAAAGAACTGGATTACTGCGTTAATAGCGTGGTTGAATCGTGTGGTAAGTGGTCATAGAACCAAAGTGTATTGGACCTTCGGCATCGGAATCGTAGTAGCTATCATTGGTTTGTCTCGAATTGAAACCACAGGGAATATTGTGGATGATTTGCCTTCAGATCATCCAATAGTCTATGATTTGCATTGGTTTGAAACCAATTTTGGTGGCGTTGTTCCTTTTGAAATTCAGGTGGACGCAGGAAAGCCTAAGCAGGTAATGCAACCTAATTTCCTCAAAAAATTGGATGATGTGTCTGCGGTATTTGCAGGAGATCCATCATTTTCAAGGTCCATTTCAATTGTGGATGCATTGAAGTTTGTGAGGCAGGCCTTTTATAACGGTAATCCAGATCGATACGACCTAATTACAAGTCGTGAACGTGCCTTTTTTAAAGATTACGTTGAAAATGCCAACGCGGATCAGGGATTGTTGCATTCGTACATTGATTCAACAGAGCAATTCGCAAGAATTAGTCTTCAAGTCGCGGATATAGGTACTTCAGAGATGGATAGCATTTTGGCCATAGTCACTCTTGAGGTAGATGCGGTTTTAAATCCAAAGCGAGCAAAAGAAGATTCGCTTATTGCGATTATTGAAAGTTCTCAAAATCCAGCGGAAAAGGACTCTTTGGCGAGGTATATTCTCAAGCGAAATGGTCTCGCCAAGAGAAGTTTTATGCGAAACTCAGTAGACAGCACTTCGGCAGAAGAATTTGATTTGTCCACTGCACATTTAGCGTCCAATCCTACTTATTTTGAGGGAGTCAAAAGCGCATTAGAGACTACGTATTACAAGTTTGACTTCACTGGGCCGAGTATTACTTTTTTGAAGGGTACAAATTACCTCGTCCGAAATTTATTCATGAGCTTAAGCATTGCGATTGTCATTGTTGCGTTGCTCATGGCTGCAGTTTTCAATTCGTTTAGAATGATAGTGGTCTCGGTTATCACTAATCTTATTCCATTACTTTTTGCCGGTGCGGTTATGGGCTACTTTGGAGTCGCCATCAAACCGTCAACGCTATTAGTTTTCAGTATTGCTTTTGGTATTTCTGTTGATGACACCATCCACTTTTTAGCGAAATATCGCCAAGAACTGAGAACTCATAACAATGATATTGGCCTTTCTGTAAGGAGTGCCTTGAATGAAACTGGGGTAAGTATGGTTTACACTTCTATCATCCTATTCTTTGGTTTTAGCGTGTTCGATTCATCTCAGTTTGGTGGTACACAAGCTTTAGGGTTGTTAGTCTCGCTTACCATGCTGGTTGCCATGTTCTCTAACTTGATTTTATTGCCTTCATTTCTGATGACTTTTGAGAAATGGATGATAACAAAGACATTTCAAGAACCACTCTTTGAAATCTTGGACGAAGAAGAAGACATTGAATTAGACAATCTCGATTTCAAACAAACAAGCGAATCAGACATAGAATGAAAGGAATCATCTTAGCAGGTGGAGCTGGAACAAGACTACACCCATTGACATTGGCAACAAGTAAGCAAATGCTGCCGGTTTATGATAAACCAATGATTTATTATCCATTATCTGTCCTGATGATGGCAGGTATTAATGAAATACTGATTATATCTACACCTGAGGATTTGCCAAATTTTCAGCGACTTCTCGGAAGTGGTGCCCAAATAGGATGTGAATTTTCATACAAAGTACAGGAAGTGCCCAATGGATTGGCTCAGGCTTTTGTTTTGGGTAAAGAATTTATTGGAGACGATAATGTCGCTTTGATTTTAGGAGATAATATCTTTTTTGGACATGCCATACATAAGCTAGTTGAATCAGCCCTTGACCCAAAAGGTGGGGTGGTATTTGCATATCACGTGAATGATCCCGAACGATATGGAGTGGTGGAGTTCGATCAAAATCAAAAGGCCATTTCCTTAGAAGAGAAGCCAACTAAGCCTAAATCCAATTATGCTGTTCCGGGGCTTTACTTCTATGATAATCGGGTCGTAAAGATTGCTGAGGAACTGGAGCCAAGTGCACGTGGTGAATATGAGATAACCGATGTGAACAAGAAATATCTTGAAATGGGCGAACTTGAGGTGAGGGTGATGGGACGAGGTTATGCTTGGTTAGATACGGGAACCTTCCCATCATTAATGCAAGCGAGTCAGTTTGTTCAAGTGATTGAAGAACGTCAAGGACTTAAGGTAGGTTGTATTGAAGAAGTAGCTTACAGAAAGAAGTTTATAAACGCTAGTCAACTAAAAGAATTAGCTGAACCCCTCATTAAGAGTGGATATGGTTCATACTTAATGAAACTGATCGACTAGAGATGAATAAATTATATAGCGAAATTCTAGCAAGAGTCGAGGTGGAGATAAAAGGGATCGAATTGCCCAAAACTCCAACCAACCTTTATGATCCAATTCGATACATCATGGGACTAGGTGGGAAACGTGTCAGACCTGTGCTTACCTTGCTTGGAAATCAACTTTATAAAGGAAATTATGAAGACGCTATACATCATGCAATGGCGGTTGAAATGTTTCACAATTTCACGCTAGTACACGATGATGTTATGGACAGTGCAGATGTAAGACGCGGACTGCCAACCGTGCATAAAAAATGGTCCTCAAATATTGCCTTATTGAGTGGCGATGGAATGTTGGTAGCGGCTTATAGTCTCTTGCAAAAAACTTCACCAGAAACGTTCTCAAGAACTGCTCGTATCTTTTCTGATACTGCTCTTGAAGTTTGCGAAGGTCAGCAATTGGATATGGACTTTTCCGAATTGGATTCAATTTCAATGGAAGATTACCTAGGAATGATTCGACAGAAAACGGCTGTTTTACTCTCGGGTTCGCTCAAGATTGGTGCCGTGGTAGGCGGTGCAGACGATCAAGACCTTCCTAATTTGGAGGCTTTTGCTGAATCATTGGGTCTCGCCTTTCAAGTTAAGGATGATTATTTAGACGCCTTTGGAAGTAGTGAGTTTGGTAAGGTTCTGGGTGGAGACATTATGGAAGGTAAGCGCACTTGGCTTACGGTAAAGTCTTTGGAGCTGCTTGGAGGTAAAGGTTCGCAAAGACTGCATGAGGCATATGCGATCAAGGATTTTGATGACCGAGTAAAAGAGGTCTTAATGATATATCGCGAATTGAACATAGATAAACTGGCTCAACAGCAGGTTCAAGAATATTCGGATATAGCTCAAAAATCTCTCGCTAAAATGAGGGGTGATGAAGATGCTATAGAAACCCTTTCTTGGTTAGTAGACCAGCTTATCGGCAGGACTATTTAGCGAGTCTTAGACCAATAGATATCAAATAGCGAAGAGTTTAGCGTAGGATATTCAAATTCAAACCCTGTGGCACAAATTTTTGCCGAAGTCAATGGAACCCCTCGCAAAACCATATCGGCTGCAGATCCAAACATAATTCGAATTACAAACTCAGGAATATTTGGTAATAGAATTGGTTTGTCTAACACATCAGCCAATGTTTGCATAAACTCTTGATTGTTTGTCGGCTCTGGTCCAACAGCATTATACACGCCCTCCATGTCATGGGTTAGAATATGCTCAAACATGCGAACAACATCATTGAGATGAATCCAAGACATATATTGCTTGCCCGATCCAAGACCAGCACCTAAATAAAAATTGATTGGACGAACGATTTGGGATAGTGCACCTGCGTTTTTAGTTAGTATAAGGCCTATTCTTAGCTTGGTGACTACCTCACTTACTAGGTTGAATTGATCAGCAGCCATCTCCCAAGATTTGCATACATCAGCCAAAAATCCATCACCCGGACCAGCAGTTTCATCATGTAATTCTTCTGATATTGCTAAAGGATACCAACCAATGGCTGAAGCCGAAACAAACTGTTTCAGGCGGATTCCTTCATTCTGGCAGGTTTTGAGTAATAAATCAGCAGACTTGACCCTGCTGTCTAATATGATTTGCTTGCGTTCATCCGTCCATTTTTCATCTGCTATTGGGGCGCCAGCCAGATGAATTATTTTATTCACTCCTTCAAAAGCGGCTTTATCGATTTCACCCTTATCAATATTCCAAGTATACGTTGGATAGGTCTCTTGTCCAGTTGTATTTCTTGATAAATGATGAATGCCTATGCCCTTTTTATCCAAAATCTTGGATAAAGCCATTCCAACTAGACCTGTGCCACCTGTGATTAATACTTTCGTCATATGGGTGATATTTTAAAGATTGAAATGCTTCGTGACGAGATTAATAAACTTAGTCGAGAAGTGCTGATCTCAGAGGTTTGGATGCAGTTGAGAAAGGATTTTACACTTGCCGGAATGGCGGATTTCCCCGTAATCGAGCCATGCTCCGCAGAACAATTAGTATTGGTTTTAACCGGTTTCATCAAGGAGGCGAAATGTAAGACTACAAATTGGGATAATATCAATTATAGAATTGATATACCATCGCGAATAGATGTTAATTCTCTAGAAGCGGATCAATACGCTCAACTAATTGCCTATAGAACATTATTAAAAGTCTGGACTAGAAAACAATTCAAACAAGGGTGAAAACTACCTTTGAATGGAAATATGCCGTTGGTATAAAATTTTAGCTTTGTTAATCATATTCGAATAGATCGATGGATAAATTTTCATACCTCGGAAATGGCGATGTAAGCGCTGTTGAGGAACTATACAAGTCTTACAAGAAGGATCCGAAATCAGTCGATGAGCAATGGCAGGGATTCTTTGCTGGATTTGATTTCTTTCAAGCAAATTACGAGAACGAGGGTATACCACAAGGAACTCTTAAAGAGTTTCAGGTGCTAGAGCTAATAAACGCCTATAGATCCAGGGGCCACCTATTTACTCAAACTAACCCTGTAAGAGAAAGAAGAAAATATACACCCACGCTTGATCTTATCAATTTTGGTCTTAGTGATGTTGATCTAGACACGGAGTTTCAGGCGGGAAACGAAATAGGAATTGGCGCGGCAACCCTTAGGGATATAGTTGAGCATCTGAAAACGACATATTGTCGAAGCATCGGTGTTGAATATACCTACATAAGAAAACCTGAGGTGGTTCAGTGGATTCAGAGTAAGATCGAACCTAGCAAGAACACCACGAAATTCAGTACTGCTCATAAGCGAGCAATGCTTGAGAAACTAAATGAGGCGGTTGTCTTCGAGAGTTTCCTGCATAAGAAGTTTGTGGGTCAAAAAAGATTTTCACTGGAAGGCGGAGAATCATTGATTCCTGCATTGGATGTAATTGTGCAAAATGGTTCTGAGGCTGGAGTAGATGAGATCGTCATAGGAATGGCTCATAGAGGTCGCCTTAACGTATTGGCCAACGTTTTGAAAAAAACATATACCGATATTTTCAGTGAATTTGAAGGTAAAGAGTACGAGGATAACCTGTTTGATGGTGATGTGAAGTACCACCTAGGATTTTCATCTGAAATTGTAACCGAAGCCGGCCGCAAATTACAGCTAACATTGGCCCCAAATCCGTCTCACTTGGAAGCGGTGGATCCTGTTGTTGAAGGTATTGTGAGATCTAAGATCGACACTTATTTACACGATGAAAACAAGATCATTCCAATTCTGATCCACGGAGATGCATCAATTGCAGGGCAGGGAATTGTTTATGAGGTCGTTCAGATGTCGCAGCTTAAGGGCTATCGAACGGGTGGGACAATTCACATTGTGGTTAATAACCAAATTGGATTCACTACCAATTATATTGACGGTAGATCAAGTACATATTGCACTGACGTTGGAAAAGTGACACTATCGCCTATTTTTCATGTAAATGGAGATGACGTAGAAGCGGTGGTGCATGCTATGAAGTTGGCAGTTGAATATCGACAGAAGTATCATGAAGATGTTTTTGTGGATTTGCTGTGCTACAGAAAGTATGGTCACAATGAAGGTGATGAACCTCGTTTTACTCAGCCAACCTTATACAAGGCCATTTCAAAACACAAAAACCCTAGGGATATTTATATCACTACACTTGTGAATGAAGGAGTGCTGACGACTGATGAAGCCAAAAAAATTGAAAAAGATTTTGATGCCTTTTTACAAGAAAGATTAACGGATGCAAAAGAGAAGAAAGGTGCGAATATTACCAACTTTTTAGAGGCTAGCTGGACGGGTATCCGCAGATCGATAGACGAGGATTTCAACCAATCTCCAAACACTGAATTCGATGGTAAGAAGCTTGTCGAGATAGCAAAGTCGGTAAACACATTGCCCAAGGACAAGACCTTCTTCAAAAAGATTATCAAATTGATGGACGATCGTTTGAGAATGATCGAAGAGGATAAATTGGATTGGGCCATTGCCGAACAATTGGCTTATGCATCACTTTTATGGGAGGCGTATCCTGTAAGAATCAGCGGCCAAGACGTTCAACGCGGTACGTTCTCTCATCGACATGCTGCGATTACACTCGAGGATAGCAAGGAGCAATACTTCCCGTTGGAGAATATTTCTTCTATGCAGGGTCCTTTTTACATCTATAATTCATTGCTGTCTGAATATGGTGTTTTGGGTTTTGAATATGGTTATGCCATGGCTAATCCGATGTCGCTTACTATTTGGGAAGCACAGTTTGGTGATTTCTTCAATGGTGCCCAGATCATCATTGATCAATTCTTGAGTGCAGCCGAAGACAAGTGGGCCTGCATGAACGGATTGGTGATGCTTCTACCTCATGGATATGAAGGGCAGGGAGCGGAACATTCATCAGCAAGATTGGAAAGGTTTTTAATGCAATGTGCAGAGAATAATATGCAGATCGTAAACTGTACGACCCCAGCAAACTTTTTTCATGTATTGCGAAGACAGGTTTACTGGCCGTTTAGAGCTCCATTAGTAGTTTTTACTCCAAAGAGTCTATTGAGACATCCAAAGTGTATTTCTACAATGAAAGATTTGTCAGATGGAAGATTCCAAGAAGTCTTGGATGATAATGTCACTAAAAAGAATGCCAAAAAAGTGGCTTTTTGTTCGGGTAAAATCTATTATGATTTGTTGCAGGCGAGGGAGGAAAACGGAAGGGAAGATGTTGCGATTGTTCGCTTAGAACAGATGTATCCATTCCCCCAAAAGCAGCTCGATAGATTGGTGAAATCATACACTTCAGCCAAGGAATTCGTTTGGGTCCAAGAGGAACCTGAAAATATGGGTGCATGGCAATTTGTAAATCGGAAATGGAGTGGCATGAATCTGGACTACATAGCACGACATGAAAGCGGTAGTCCCGCTAGTGGAAGCATGAAACGTTTTCAGCAGCGACAGAAAAGTATTATAGACAGAGTATTTAATTAATTATATCCCTAACATGGCTGATATATTAGAAATGAAAATGCCCAGTCCGGGCGAATCAATTACCGAAGTAGAGGTAGCGCAACTATTAGTAAGCAATGGCGATGTTGTTGAATTAGATCAACCCATTGCCGAAATTGACAGCGATAAAGCAACGCTAGAATTGAATGCCGAAGCTGCTGGTAAGATCGAATTCTTGGTAGATGAGGGAGATACGGTTGAAATTGGACAAGTAGTCTGTAAAATTGACACAAGTGTTAAGCCTTCACCCAAGCCAAAGGAAGACAAACCAGTAGCGACCGAAAAGAAGGAGGAAGATCAGGCTAGTGACAAAACCCCTTCAGAAAGTAACGCGACCAAAGACTCAGTAAGCGCAAAAGCAACACCAGTTGCAAAGGCTATGATCAATGAAAGCGGTGCTTCTGCTGCGAAAATCAAAGGATCTGGCGAAGGTGGGAAGATCCTTAAGAAAGATGTGGAGACCTACCTTGCTGGCGGAATCAGCACAGCCTCTGATATGTTGGGCTGGGGTGGAAATCGCGATGAAAGCCGCGAAAAAATGTCGAGCTTGAGACGGAAAATAGCTACTCGATTAGTTTCGGTCAAGAATGAAACTGCGATGCTGACCACCTTCAATGAGGTGGACATGAGCTACATAATGGACCTGAGAAAAAAGTATAAGGACGCTTTTAAGGAAAAGCATGGAGTCGGACTTGGATTCATGTCATTCTTCACCAAAGCGGTTACCGAAGCACTGAATACCTATCCTGCAGTCAATGCTTATATCGATGGGCAAGAAATGGTTTTTCATGATTATGCTGATATCGGCATTGCTGTGAGTAGTCCAAAAGGGCTAATGGTGCCGGTTCTCAGAAATGCAGAGCAAATGTCCTTGGCCGAAATAGAATCTGGTATTAAGACATTGGCCATTAAAGCTCGAGATGGCAAGCTATCCATTGATGAAATGACTGGGGGCACTTTCACAATTACTAATGGCGGAGTGTTTGGCTCGATGTTGAGTACACCGATACTTAATCCTCCTCAAAGCGCAATTCTAGGAATGCACAATATTGTAGAACGCCCTGTTGCAGTGAATGGTCAGGTGGTTATACGCCCAATTATGTATGTTGCCTTATCCTACGATCACAGGATTATTGATGGAAAGGAGTCAGTGAGTTTCCTAGTCAAAGTGAAGCAAATGCTAGAGAATCCTTCATGGATGTTATTTGGTGGTAAGGAGCCGGAGCAAGTGCTTTTGGGACTCTAATGTCAATGATATAGGGTGATTGTGCCCGTATATAGATGAACTTTGTTGTCAAGGTCTGTGGCAGAAATGTCATAGTGATACACCCCCGTTGGGCATTCCTTACCATTGTTATTCTTGCTGCCGTTCCATCCAAGTCGAAAGTCATTGGTCTTCAAAATGGATGATCCCCATCGGTCTCTAATTTCAAGTGAATAGTCCTTTGTAACGAATATTCGGGGCAGCCAAATGTCATTAAATCCATCTCCATTTGGTGTGAACGAATTGGAGATGTACACCAAGAATTCAGGTGAAACTCTAAGTTTTTCGGAGACAGTATCATTGCAACCATTGTCATTTGTTACAATCAAACTAACCATATAGTTTCCTGTATCTTGTAATGTTAAAGTTACGATGCTATCGCTAGAGAATCGCAGGCTATCTAAGTAGAAAACAGCATTATCCGCATCCAAACTAGTATTAAATAAGGTGAAATTAGGTTCAAACATATCAGTAACCAACGGATCCGAATAGAATGCTCCAATGGGGTTTTGTAGCACGTTCAAATATTCAGGAAAATCCAGAGATATGGTGTCGATACAAAGCGAATCAGTTGTCATGATCATAGAGAGATCGTACAAGCCAGGCTTAGAGAGGTATATAAGCGGTGACTCATCAGTCGAAAACAGGGAGTCATTTATATACCACTGGTAGCTTCGTTTTTCAGCAAATTCTGTCTCTGTAGATAATGTGTGAATCAGGGGACTGCATGATTCAAAAGATGAGTCTAAAATTGAGGCAATAGGTTTTTTGTATAATCTAATGGTGTCGGATTGGACTTTCACACATCCGAAATCTTCATAAACAAGTTGAACAACGTGCTCACCTGGGTTTGGGAATTTTTGATCATATATTCCGAGAAGGTCAGGCACGATTAAAATTGTGTCTGAACGTATCACCCAGTATTTCAAGGTGCTCGTTTTAGCATACCCACCATGGATGAAGTCGAAACTATGGTTTTCAAAACACTGGGATATGGGTACTTGATACTCCGGGATTATTTTTGGTCGAACATGATAAGTGAAATATGTGGTGTCCGAACATCCCGCTGCACCAATAGCCACCAAACGGATTGTATAGAAACCGGTATCTGGGTATGTGTATGAAGGATTTGGTTTCGATGAAGTGTCGTCATTTGTGTTAGGATCACCAAAATCCCAATAGAAGTATTCTCCGAGGGTACTCTTGTTATAAAACTGAATTTGAAGCCCAATACACTCTTCAATGGCGCTATCAATTGCCGCTGCAGCTTCCACATCACAGGGAGTAATCTCCATTTGAAAATCCCTTCTATTTTCACCTAGCCTTAAACCCTCTCTATATTCGCTTACGCAAACACCAAAAACATATGTGCCAAGCTGATCCGGTCGACCACTAATAACTCCAGTGTTGTGGTCAATTTCAAAAGCTGGAGCGGATGGTAGCTGATATCCTTTGTGATATCCATTCATCCACATGACTGTGTCAAATGGTGGTGAAGCAGGTGTGTCGGGTTGAGGAACCCCACTACTTAGATTTGATCCACCACCATGAAAAGGGGTGCAAAAATCATAATACAAACTATCCGAGTCAGGATCTGTAGCTGAATAATCTAAATCAAGATAAATACCCGCGCAAAGTGCAATTGGTGGTACTTGATTGAAACGAGGAGAACTATTACCATTGAATAAATTGCTTCCTGGAATGTATGCGCTATATGTAGATCCAAATTGATTTGGGCTTAAAATATTCAGGGCATTTGGAGTCCTGCAGCATCTTTGGTTGACTAAATAAACTCCATTTGGTGGAACATCAATAATCACCGTATCTGTATAAACCATTTCCAAAACACAAATATCAGGTGGGTTTGGAAGGCAAGGCACTTCGACAACAACGGGAAGGCGTGTGCTATCATGTGGTTGTGCAAAATTTACTACTTGTATTAACTCATTGTTTGATGCATTATAAATAGAAATGTTAACAGCAGAATCGAATTTCTGAGCAACGTTTGCACCTTTGGCATAACAGTCTCTGTACATAATAAGACTGACTTCGTATGTGTCACCTCCTATATGATAGTAGGATATTTCACCTCCGACCAAATGACCCGCATAAGATGTGTTAAATGCGAGTAATAAGGACAATATGAGAAGTAATCTAGTCATTGGTTGAACAATGTCTGAAAAATTCACTCACTAATTCAATTCGAATTAGCCTACTGCTTGTAGCGTAATTCTATTCTTCTGCAATTACTTCCTTCACTTCAGGTAGCATTCTGTCGAATAATGATTGAATTCCAGACTTTAGAGTGACGGTTGATGAAGGGCATCCGTTGCATGCGCCTTTTAACACAACAGTGAGCTTACCTGAATCAAATGACTTAAAATGGATGGCACCACCATCTCCCTCTACTGCAGGTCTCACATAGTCATCTAAAATCTCTACTATACGCTCCTCAATTGGACCATCCGCAATTTTGTGATCAGTTTGTCCAGATTCCTCATCTGATTCAATGCTATTGGAAAGAGATTTGGCTGAATCAGTAAGAATAGGTTGCCCGGCATTTAGATAGTTACTGAGGTATTCTCGGAGCTCCAGCATTACATCTTCCCATTCAACACCTTCCATTTTAGATACAGTGATGAAATTTTGAGCCATGAATATGCCCGTTACAAAAGGGAAGCTAAATAGCCTCTGAGCAAGGGGAGAGGCTCCTGCTTCCTCCTCAGATTTAAATTCATATGCGTTGCCATGCTCGGCAATCAAGTGATTTGCAACAAATTTCATTGTAGCCGGATTTGGAGTAACCTCGGCATAAATCATGAAGGGAAGTGTTTTCTCGCTCATATCTTTAAGAAACGGCAAAGTTACAATTAGGTTCTACCATAACTTCGTTAATTAAAACAAGAAACCATGCCTTTGATATTACCTGTTCAAGATGTTTTGCCAAAATTTGGATCAGACTGTTATATCGCTGAAAACGCCACAGTAGTGGGTGATTTTTCCTGTGGTGATGAGTGCTCCTTTTGGTTTAACTCTGTGGTTCGAGCAGATGTTAATTCTATTCGGTTCGGAAACAGGGTTAATGTTCAAGACGGAGCGGTCATTCATTGTACCTATGAAAAAACCAAGACAGAGATTGGAAATAATGTGAGCATTGGACACAATGCGATCGTGCACGGGTGTCGGATACAGGACAACGTTCTCATTGGAATGGGAGCAATTGTCATGGATGATGTGATCATCGAATCTGGAGCAATAGTTGCCGCTGGTGCAGTTGTTCTTGAAGGGACGATCATTAAGGAAGGTTCGCTTTATGCTGGTGTGCCTGCTAAGTTTGTGAAACAGGTTTCGAAGGATTTGCGCGAAGGTGAAATAGAGCGAATTGCAAGGAATTATGTGAAATACTCCAGTTGGTTCAAGTCCAGAAATTAAAATCGATGAATACCGATTTTTTCATCAAAGAGATTCTGCGTTATTTTCTTCAGTAAAACTGGATCTCCACTTGTAAATATTTGATGTGTAGGGTATAATGCTTCGGATAAATTAGAATGTTCCAGCAGAAGATGCTCTGTTCTTTTGGCTACGGCATTTCCCGAGTCGATTAATTTGATCTTATCAGGTATTATTTCTTGTATCACTCCTTTTAAAAATGGATAGTGTGTACATCCAAGTACAATGTTATCGACTCCGGCTTCAACCAAAGGTTCAAGATACTTTCGAAGCAAAGACTTGGCTTTGTTAAAATCGCCAGACTCTACTATTTGCACTAAGCCCGCTCCCACTGTTTCAATTATTTCTACCGATCCGCGATATTGTTTCGAAGTGTTTAAGAATAGTTCACTAGCTAAGGTTCCTTTAGTCGCTAGAATTCCAATTTTCCCTGTTTTAGTTTGTATTGCGGCTGGCTTTGTTGCAGGCTCTATTCCAACAAATGGCAGGGGATAGGAGTCGCGTAAATGACGAATTGCATTGGTAGTAGCCGTATTACAAGCTACTACAATGATTTTGGCCCCAAGACCTATTAATTTTTCAGTGCTTTTGACACTGAGGTAAACAATCTCCTCTGGTGATTTATCGCCATAAGGGGCGTTAGCGCTATCAGCGATATAAATTGTGGATTCATTGGGAAGTAATTCACGAATACATTTCCAGATGGATAAACCACCGATTCCGGAGTCGAATATGCCAATAGGTTGATTATTCAAAGCAAAAAAAAATCCTGACACTAAGGTCAGGATTAAAATTTATTCCGTTGGTGCTGGTGGTGGTCCAGTTATACCTAATTTCTTCTTAACTAAGTCAAGTATGTCATCACCATCTGGTTGATACAGCAGGGCTCCTGAACTTGAATCAAACACATAGTTGTAACCTCCTTCTTTAGAAACGGCTTCAATGGCCTCCTTCGCTTTGTCAAGAATTGGTTGATACACTTCAGCCTCTTTTTTCGCGATGGACTTTTGTGCATTTTGTTGAAAGCTTTGTATACGCTGCTCCAGTTGTTGAATTTCTTCAGCCTTTGTTTGTGCGATTATGTCCGACATCACAGCTTCATTGGCACGATAGTCTTGCACTTTAGTTTCCCACTCGCCACTCATTGTTTGCAGCTGCTTTTCAAGTTGCATGGCAAATGCCTCCAAGGTTTTGTCAGCTTGAGCTTTTTCGGGCATTGCTTCTAGAAGCACTTGAGAGTCAATATGTCCAAACTTCATTTTGGATTGTGCGAATACACTTCCAGAACTAATACACAGGCACAATGCCAATAACGTTAAATACCTCATCATCAATTAATTTAAGGTTGCAAATAAAGGAGTAATATCATTCAGTAGTTTCAGTAAATCCAAGTCTTTGCAGAATTTCTTTACTCTGGTCATATTTTGGATTCGAATATATGATTGCTGAACTAGAAGCTGCTTTATCAAAAATGACTGCATAACTTTTTTGTTCTGCCATTTTTCTCACAGCATCAAAAACTGACTCTTGAATGGGTTTTATCAATTCTTGCCTTAACTTGAATAGTTCACCATCAACACCAAATTTTTCGCGTTGAAAATCTTTGGCTTCTTTTTCTTTTTTGATGATTTCATCTTCACGTTTTTTTCGCATTTCAGGAGTGAGAAGAACTTGTTCTGCCTTATAGGCAGTATACATCTGTTCAATTTCATCATGGCGTGCTTCGATTTGCTTTTGCCATTTCTCAGCTTGAGCATCTATTTCTGTTTGTGCTTCTTGATATGCTGGGATCTGTTCCAGAATGAAATCTGTATCTATAAAGGCGTAGCGCTGACTCATGGCAAAAGTTGCGCTGAGTACAAGAATGGCTAATAAAAAAATCTTCGTTTTCATAGCTGTGATTTTATAAGTCTCCGAATTGATAACCTAGGGTGAAATGGAATCTCGAACGTTGCGCATTCAGACCTGGATTAAAATCTGCACGATTATTTGTGTCATCCAGTCTATATGCCCAATCTACTCCGAGCAAGCCAAACATTGGTAAGAATATTCTTATGCCAACTCCTGTAGATTTATATACTTCAAAGGGATTAAATGAATTAAAATTTGACCAACTGTTACCTGCCTCTGCAAATGCCAGGCCATAAGCTGAAAAGCTCTGACTTAGAGAGAATGGATAGCGCAGTTCCATAGTATATTTATTAATTAAGGTGGCGCCCTGTTCTGGAGATAGTCCACCACCGCCATATCCTCTCAATGAAATAAACTCTCTTGAATCAATCCCACCGAGTGCGATACCTGTGGTAGAAAATGGATCACCACCCAGATAGAATCGTTCAAAAGGAACTAGTCCTACGTTTCTATTATATAATCCTAAGGCTCCAAACCCAACTTTAGTGTATAAAACAAGTTTGTGTTTGCGCTGCTGCCCGACCAACCCTGTATAATACGCCCATGAAAACTTCCATTTATGATATTCTAGAAACTTGAATCGATCAGCTGGTTCTAAAGTGGAATAATCCTTCCCATTAAGGAATGAATAGGGCGGAGTGAATTGTCCAGAAAAACTCATATCTGATCCCATACTTGGATAAATGTTGTCATCCACTGATCTACGCGTTAAAATGAATTTACCGTAGAAATTATAGGCTTGCCCTGTATTAAAGAAGAATTGATTGTAGTTCTGCAAGGTGTACTGCTGAGCACTTCCTTCAAAGATTAAACTAAAGTAGTTGTCAGGCCATTTTAGGCGTTTACCGATTTGTGCCGTTGCTCCAAGTCTCTGAAAATAGGCCCGATCTACATTGAAAGTCTTTATTCCATTTTCATCCTCATTGTACTTGCGATTGTTTGCGCCCAAAGTAAAGAATGAGTAAAAACCACTTAGAGTCAGTGATGTAGGTTTTTTGCCGCCAAGCCATGGCTCGGTGAAAGACATGTTGAAGGCCTGATATTGTCGACCATTCGTATTGAAGTTAATACCTAGTTTCTGTCCATCACCTGTTGGCAATGGGCCGTTCCATTCCTTTGGGTGCAATATGTTGCGCGTGGAAAAATTATTGAATTGTACACCCACAGTTGCCACTAAAATTCCACCACCGTATCCACCTTGTAAAGTCAATTGATCATTGGGCTTTTCAGTTACAACATACTCAATGTCGACCGTTCCATTGGATGGGTTAGGTGTTGGCCTTACGTCCATTGTTTCTGGATCGAAAAACCCAAGTACATTGAGCTGTTGTTGCGATCGAATAATGTCTGCCCGGCTGAATAACTGTCCAGGCATGGTGTATAGTTCTCTTAATATTACGTGATCGTTCGTTTTGGTATTTCCGCTTACGCTAATTCTGTTGATTCTCGCTTGATCGCCTTCGTACATTCGAATCTCCATGTCAATACTATCCTTTCCAACGAGAATTTCAATGGGCTCAAGTTGGAAAAATAGATACCCGTTGTCCATATATAAGGAGCTTACGTCCCCGCCAGCTTGATCCATATACAGGCGTGATTCCAGCTTTTGTGGATCGTATATGTCGCCCATTTTGATTCCAAGCCGATCAGAAAGCTCTTTGGAGGTGTACTTCGTATTTCCAATCCATTTTATATTTCTAAAGAAATATTGATGTCCCTCAGACACCATAAGGTCAATGCTAACAGAACGTTCGCCCGAAGAATATGCGGTATCAGAAACCACTTTAGCATCCCTGAATCCTTTTTGATTGTATTTGGCAATCAACAATTCTTCGTCTCCTTCTAAGTTTTGTTCCAAGTACTTTGAGGCCTTGAAGAGTCGAACCTTAATATGGTCAAAACCATATCTCAACGATGCGATTGGCATCGCCTTTCGATCATTCCAAAGCTGAGTCCAGAAAGTCTTTCCCAAGGTGTCAAGATCGTAGAATGGTTTGAATACGCTACGCTCTTTTGTCTCCTTAAGGGTTCGTCTTACTTGGTAATCTGAAAAGAATGAATTACCTTTTACGTGAATGTGGTCAATCCTAATTTTCTTGTTCTTTTCGACATCAATGAAAAGTCTGACTTTAGATTTGAATAAACTGTCTGGTTCTTGTTTGATTTCTATTTGAGCATTGCGAAACCCTTTATCTGCATAATACTTATAGACCTTTTGCTTCGTAGAAATCATTAGGTTTTCAGTAACTATTTTCTCTTTGTAGAGATTTATTCTTTCTCGAATATCATCGGCTTCAGATTTCGAAACACCAGAGAATCCAAAGCGGGAAAGTCTAGGTCGTTCTTTAATTTTTATGATAAGATAGATTTGGTCTCCTTCAATCCTATCTGCTAATATTTGTACATCGCTAAATAGATCTTGCTTCCAAAGTTTTCTAAGTGCTTCAGAGGTCTCCTCACCTGGAACACTGATTTCGCTTCCAATGTTAAGACCAGATAATAGTCGAATTGCGCCTTCATCTAAATTTTCCGCACCCTCAATAGTCACTCCTGCGATTGTATAGTCCCTTGGACTGGAATATGAGATTTTGGGTCCCGATCCAATAAGAACTTGCGCATGGGAAAAAAGTTGTGGACCAAAGGTCAACAATGAAACAAGAATGAGTCTTTGGTGTAATTTCATCTTAGTTTGTAACCTTCACTTGGTCACCAGTCATGCCAAATCTGCGTTCTCTATTCTGGTAATCTAATACTGCTCTAACTAAGTCTTCACCCCTAAAATCTGGCCAAAGTTTTTCTAAAAAATACAATTCGGAATAAGCGATTTGCCATAGCAGAAAATTGCTAATTCTCATTTCACCACTGGTCCGAATCATTAATTCAGGATCTGGCATATCCTTGGTGGATAAATAGGATGAGAATAATTCTTCATTAATGTCTTCGACTCCAATTTCTCCCTCTTTCACTCTTGAGGCGATACTTTTAGTAGCATTGATAATTTCCCATCTAGAACTGTAGCTCAAAGCTAATGTCAAATCCATTCGTTTATTATCGGCAGTTAGTTCTATACCACGCTTCAAACCGTTTAAAGTTACATCAGGCAATGAACTTAAATCGCCTACTGCTCTTAAACGAATATTGTTTTCGTTCAATGATTTAACTTCTTTGTTAATGGTAGAGACTAATAGTTCCATTAAGGCGCTAACTTCTCTTCTAGGACGTTTCCAGTTTTCAGTGGAAAATGCATACAGAGTTAAGTGTTTAACACCAATTCTGGCTGCAGTTTCAGTGCTGTCCTTAACCGCGTCAAGAGCATTCCTATGACCAAAAATGCGTGCCTTCCCTTTTTGATTTGCCCATCTACCATTACCATCCATAATTATGGCAATGTGCTGCGGGATATTATCAATGTCTAATTGGTGCTCTAAACTCATTTCTTAGAAATTCTTAATCGCTTGGTTTAACAAGCGCGCGAAGATATTAAATACCTATGTGCTTACAGGAACCTTTCTTTGGGCCGATTCTGATGGCTAATCCAGCGGTAACAAATGAATACCAATCCTTGGTTTGTGAATTCCCACGTTGTGTACCCCAATTGGTTCCATCCGGTCCAGACTGCTCCAAACTGCGGTCACTTATACTTTCACTTAATCCTTCTAACTCCCCTGAAGCTGGATACGAAGTACTTGTGTCATCTAAATAGTCTGAAAACGTTCTCCTCATTCCCCAATCGGCATTTGCGATAATGCGATCAGTGATTGCCCATTTGAACCCAAATCCAAAAGGAATTGCTACCGATGTTTTTGAATATGACTTTCCTTCGGTTGCTAGTGGTTGAAGTTCGTAACTGTTGCCTTCAACTTCCGTTGAGGGATTGAAATGAAATATTGCGAGTCCAATAAAACTATAGGGACTGAAATGTTTGCCATTCAACAATGCATCGTACTCTAGAAAGTTAAATTCAAACCCTGTGGCAAACTCATAAATTGGTGTACTAAAGTTGAGGTTCCTATTTCGTTGAAATGGTGATGTTGAAGTCTCGTCTGCTGCACCGAGGGTTCCATAGTTCAATTGCCCTCGTAATGCGAATCTTTGGTTTAGATTTTTTCTAACGGAAATACCAAAGGCTTCGTTGTAGTAGTTTTTTCCAAAAAATTTGTTTGGATTTAAATCTCCATTATACCAGCAAATCCCTCCTGTAACCCCCACTTCCCAATCCCTCTGGGCTGATTTTTGGGCAAACAACTCGACTACAAGCAGTGTCAAGGTTATGGTAAGAATTGATTTCACCCTTGGTGAACGAAATAAATAGGAAAATCTTATTCGAGTTAGAATTTCGGTCTGTTGGTTTTCTTAGAAACGAACTTATAATTCAACGCAAGAATGGCGAACATATAAGTATCGTTGGAGTTGGGGTTGCCCCGCTGCTCTCCAACAAACCCTTTCCCGCCCTTATAAATAGTCTTATCACCATCTTTCACGGCAACAGATGGATTCGAAAAGTACGCAGCGGCATCTCCATTTCCTCCATTTGCAGCTTGAACAAGTGCAGGATCGGCATAAGTACCACTCACGTCATCTAGGTAATCAGTAAATGTATATCTAAATCCGTATTCCAAGGATATTGCCACAGTTCTTGTGATATTGTACTTTGCTCCAATGCCGAGAGGAATACATGCGTTGATGCGACTGTATTTTTTTGGATTTCCATTCTGACCTTGACCTTCAGTGCCAAGCGGCTGCAAGCTATACCATTTGTAATCTCCTGGATAGGTAGCGTTTCCTTCAAATTTGGCCCTAGGATTAAAGAAAAAGCCGCCAATGCCTCCAAATACATAGGCGCTTAGGCTACTACTCAAAGCACCTTTAATACCACGAACTTTATATCGACTACTCAATTTTTCACGGATAAAATATACTTCACCAACCGCAGTTAATTCAATTAGCGGTGATTTAAAACTGAGGTTTCTACTTTGTCGATGAGGATCTCCGGCTAGTGCGTCATCACATCGAAGTCTTGCATAGGTTAAGTTACCTCTAACACTCGCGAATTCGGCAATTTTAAATCTATATCCTCCTGTTATAAGGTATCTACTTGATCGACCATCAACATCTAAGAATAAATCCCGGCCTGGTCCATCTCCACCACCCAATTCACCTAGGAAACTGGTAGCTCCTATACCTCCTTGGATTTCGTGTCGATACTTTTTCCATCGTTGAGCCTGTGCCTCTTGAGAAAGAAATAGAACAATGGTTAATGTTAGTAAGGTTAATAGTCTCATCTCCGCAATGATGTGATTGGCAAATATAATGCTTTGAATAAGTGAAAAACACTTGATTAATTCCGTCTGTCTAATCCCCAGTTTAGCTTGTGCCTCAGTGTTTTAAGAAAGCTATGGTTCTTCAATCGAATTAAATTAACGTCAAAATTGTGCTTGCTTAGCGTTAGAACCGTCTCAGCATCGATGCTTTCTGAACGAGAATCAAGAGATACAAGAAACTTTTCGCTTCGACCTTCAACTCTCAATGTCACTGTACTTTGATCGGAAATTAAAACAGGTCTAACGTTGAGATTATGCGGAGCCACTGGAGTGATAATAAAGTTTGAGGAACTTGGCAATATGATCGGTCCACCACAACTCATAGAATAGGCGGTCGAGCCTGTTGGGGTGGCAATTATTAATCCATCGGCCCAATAGGTGTTTAGAAATTTACCATCAACGTAGGCATGAATGACGATCATGGATTGGGTGTCCTTTTTATGAACGGTCATCTCATTTAGTGCGAAATTATCGCTGCCAAAAATTCTATGTTCTGTATCAAGCTTGATTAAGCTCCTACGATCTATCATATACGCTTGATCAATGATTTGATCTATTGCTTCTTTAATATAATCGAGACTTATACTGGATAAAAACCCTAGTCGTCCAGTATTTAATCCGAGCATAGGAAGTCCTGACCCTCCTACAAACGTGGTGCAATCTAACATTGTTCCGTCTCCACCTATGGAAATAATAACATCGAATTTTGTTGAGTCAAAGGAAGATTTAGTAAAGGTGTCAGGATGTGAAATATCTTCGCCAAGCTGCTCCTTTAGAAAACTCGCGAATGGGCTGAATACCGAATATTGTACTTCACGAGACTCTAATATGTCTATGAATTTCCGAATACTGTCATTGTATTCTGTGCTGAACTGTCTTCCAAAAATTGCGATTCTCGACATTAGATTGGTTTTGTGAAGTTAATGTAGAACCCTGGTTCTTTTAGTGCATTAATTGAACCTTCAAAACGGATCACTAAATCATAATAGCTAACAAAATCGAGGCCTAATCCATAACTATACTGTAGTTTGTTTGCCAATGGATTGGTTGCCGCATTTAGGTTGTCTATTGCATATCCGGCATCTCCGAATGCGTTCAAAAATAGAGAATAGTGGAACTTATCGAAGTTCTTGAAGAGAGTCCTAAGGTCAATCGTATTCTTTTTGATCATCTGGTATTTAAAGTTGCTCCGGTACAAACCAAAATGCTGTCCATCAATAACGTATAATTCATAACCGCGGATATTGGTCTGACCATATCCCAGCCCACGCTGGAAATAATAGGGAGGATTACCGAAAATGGTTGATTTTAGTTTTAATCCATGTCCAAAGAACCATCGTTCACCAAGAGGATGATGAAAATTAACTGTGATTATTGCATCGGTGAGCATCACATCATTTTTGTTTAAGATTCCGAGCCCGTGTTGATCTATACTCCCATCAATTAAATAGCCAGTTAACGGATATGCTCTGTTGTCTCGGGTTTCACGTTTAAATCCGTAACTCAAGTAGAAGTATTGTGATCGAGTCAATCCGTTTGAAAGGTAGTTTGGGTTAGCCTTTTTGATGGTGTCATCAATTAAAATCGTTTCAATTCCAGCGATCCATCTATGTGTGTTTAAGAATTTTGGTCGAAATTCCAATTTCACTCTGCCTACAATTTCTTCTTGTATTATTTGTTTGGTTTTGAGAAAGTCACGTTTATTAAATAAACTGTCTTGTGTATAGGCAAGTTGATGATTGACTTCGCGATTATTGGAATAATAGATTTCAATACCACCGCCTAAAGTCCGTTTCTTATTGAGTCCAGGTATTTGATAATTGATGCCAATTTTACGTGTCCATCCATTTTGAATTTTAATCGAAAGCTTTTCTCTTCTGCCTCGAAAGTTGTAGTCGTCTATGGAGAATCCATAGTTAATGCGTTCAAAATCTTTACTTGCCCACCAACTGTTGAAGTTGGTTTCTTTAAGCTCGAAGATCAAGTTGGGCCAGATATACCATCTCTCGAGGATGTTTATGTTGCACGTAACACTGGAAGAGTCAGTTGGATTAAACGTAATGTCTACAAAATTGGTAAGTCCAGTATTTGTTATGTTCCTGGTGATGTCTTTTCGAATCGTCTCTATGTTAGACATGTCTACACTATCACCAATTTTCAATGGGCATTCGCGAAGTATGACAAAGTCTTTAGTTCTTTGGTTTCCCGTAACCGTGATTTCAGCTACTTGTAAAGTTTGTGATAGGGCATTTTGCCAAGTGAATAGACAGATTACCAGTATCCCTACTTGTACCGATTTCAAGGAATCAGATGTTCAGAAAATTCATGAAAGAGTCGAACCTATCTTGAAGATCAACACCGGCATCGCTACTTTGGTTGAAAAACGTAATTACATACTCATGACGCTGTAACGAGGCGAGTATTGAGGCTATGTCTATGCTGTTAACTTTTATTGTTAACTGTATTTTAGTTGAATCTGGATGAGAGGTGACAAAAGTTCCCAAAATCTTAGTCTCATTTTCCTCAATAACACTCGAGATATGCGATAAGGAATAGTCGTTGTAATTTAATTCTAGTACGATTATCCCACCTGGGCTGTTTGCCACAGGCATATCCGCTATGATGTTCATCAGCTGAGCAATGGTAATTGCACCCAAGTACTTTTCATTCGCATCTAATACTGGTATAATGGTTAAGTTGTGGTCATTGACCACCTTAACTACTTCAAATATGTGCTGGCTTTGCTTAACAAACACAGGGTCAAATAAATCTTTGTGTTTAATAAGCTGTTCACCTACAGCTGCTATACCAAGTATGTCACTTTCGGAAATCGTTCCTAAGTATTCGTTTTTATCAACTACGCACAGGTGCGAAACCTTGAAGTCATCCATCCAGTTTAATGCAATTTCGCTTGTGTCCGATGGCTTTAGGGGTGGGATATTGTCGACTATTAATTCTTCAGCTAACATTTTTTGATTCTATCTGCCTAATTGTAGACGGCTATTTGCATTCATTTGCAAGCAAACCTACATGATTTTTTTACGGGAAGAGGTGGCATTTGTTGTGCTCTTCATTTAACTGTAATGAGATTGAAGTTGTTGTTTTTGTATAAAACATTATTGTTATTTCGACTATGGCGAAACTTAGCGTAAATATTAATAAAATTGCTACGATCAGAAATGCTCGAGGTGGTGATATTCCAGACTTGATTCTTGCCGCAAGGCGCATTGAAACATATGGAGGTGAGGGTATTACAGTACATCCAAGACCGGATGAACGACACATTAGATATCAAGACGTTCGCGATTTAAAGAATGTGGTGACTACAGAACTGAACGTGGAAGGTTACCCATCTAGAGAATGGTTGAATTTAGTAATTGAGGTAAAAGCCGATCAGGCTACACTCGTTCCAGATGCGCCAGATGCGATAACAAGTAATTCTGGTTGGGATACGGTTAAGCACCGGTCAATGTTATCTGAGATCATTGTAGAATTGAAAACACATGGAATTAGAACATCCATATTTACTTCAACCGATCAAAAAGTAATTGAAGGAGCTGCCATCATTGGATGCGATCGCATAGAACTTTATACAGAACCTTATGCTATTGGATTTGCATTAGGTAAAAATGAGGCTGTCAAGCCGTTTTCCAACGCGGCATCTTATGCTAAATCAATTGGAATGGAAGTGAATGCTGGTCATGATTTAAATCTTCAGAATCTGGCATTTTTTGCAAACGGTTTGCCTGAACTTAAGGAGGTATCTATCGGTCATGCTTTAATTTCGGATGCGCTGTATTTTGGGTTGGAAAACACCATTCAGATGTACTTAAGCAAACTGAAATGAAGCTGAATTACAAAATCTTGGGTGAAGGTGAGCCATTGATCATTTTGCATGGATTAATGGGTATGTTGGATAATTGGCAAGCGCCTGCAAGGCTATTAGAAGCGCGGTATCAATGTGTTTTAGTTGACTTAAGAAATCATGGGCACTCCCCGCATGATAACGAGCATAACTATGCAGCAATGGCTGGAGATGTAATAGAATTAATGGATGACTTGGGGTTACCTACAGCCAATATCTTAGGACACTCAATGGGAGGTAAAGTTGCGATTAAGGTTGCTCAGGAACACCCAGAACGAGTAGATAAATTGATTGTAGCAGATATTGGGCCTAGGTTTTATCCAGTACATCATCAGGATGTTCTAGCTGCCCTTAGAGCGGTTCCATTAGACAAGTTAGAACGAAGAACGGATGCAGAATCTTACATGATTCCATATCTTTCTGAGAGTGGAGTCAGGCAGTTTTTAATGAAAAGTTTATATCGACCAGAACGCAATCAATTCGGATGGCGTTTTAATTTGGACGCTATAGAAACTAATATCGAAAAGGTAGGTGAAGCACTTGAAGACATGGATTTCGATGGGGAAACCTTATTCATCCGTGGTGGTCGTTCGAACTACATTTTAGATGAAGATTGGCCAAATATTAAATTACTGTTCCCAAACTCCTACTTAGTTACGATAGATGGTGCTGGGCATTGGCTGCACGCGGAAAAGCCACAAGAATTTGTCGATGCCACAAGGCATTTTTTAGGATAGCCCTTAGGTAAATTCATGCCAACACGCATTTAATCGACCAAACGGACAATAAACCTTAGTTTTTTAAGAAATACCAACTTACTTAGGACATACGAATAATGAACCATTATTCGTATGGTTCTTATCAGTAAAGGCTTTTCTAATAGTATTTTCCTCGATTATCTTCAACTCCCATCGCCTTTTGAAGGGCATCAGCCGCTGTGCGATCTGCTCGACTTGAATAGTTGTTGTTCTTGATGTTTTTAATTGAAGATAGATCAGGATTTTCTGGCGCGTTGTTTATGCCATCCAATCTTGCAACAAACACACCGCGGACTCCGATAATCGGCTTTGTAACAGCACCAGATTCAAGACTCGCTACGCTTCCTAGGAGCTTGGGCTCATTACCAAGCCCACCGCTTAGGTTATTATCTTCAAATCTTGCTGATCCAACTCGTTGAATGTCTTTATTAACATTTCCTGCTGCCTCTTCAAGAGTGCTAAACGAACCAAACTCAGAAATATACTTCTCCGCTTTTTTCTGATTGATAATTTCTGCTCGCATGAATGGTTTTGCAGATTCAATGGATACAGTACCTTCTTCTCTAATATTTGTGAGAGCTACTACCACTATTTTATTTTCTAATTCGAAAGGAGCAGAAACTGCTCCTACCTCAGTATCGTCACTAAAGACCCATCTAAGAATATCCTTAGTATTAGGTCCGATAGCCACTAATTCTGGGTCTACTTCACGAACACCTTCAGCTGGCTCGATCGTGTATTCTGTTGTTGCTTCAAATTTGTCAAGAGTTTTATGCTCAACTGAAAACTTGCTCGCCTCACTATAAATGTTGTTTGCTGTGTATTTAGATGGCTCGATTAATATGTCTACAGATGACAGTAAATACCTTGGTTTAGGCTCTGTTTGATCAGTAATATTTAAAAGATGCACACCAAATTGCGTTTCTACAATTGGCATATCTCCTATTTTGTTGTTGAAACCAGCTTCTTCGAATTCTGGCACCATTCTTCCTCGTGTGAACCAATCCAGTTCACCACCTTTTTCTGCGGAACCTAAATCATCAGAAAATTCTTTGGCTAATTCTGCGAAATTCTTTTTTGATTGAGCCACCGATTTCAAAGAGTCGAGTTTTGCCCTTGCTAATCTGATTTTCGCTGTATCACCATCTTCAACTTTTATCAATATATGGCTAGCCTGAACAGAATCTGGAGTCATTTCTAGCGCAGATAATTTTGTGATTTGCATTGTGGAACCATTAGTGTAGGGGCCAAACACAGTGCCTACTTCACTTTTTTGAATGGTATCTTTTAGTTGTGGCAATAACTCTCTTGACGTGAAATAACGGATGAGCTCAGTTAAATCTGATTCGGCATTCTCTTGAATGAAGGCGGTATCATTTGTATCGTTAATGAACAAGGTTTTCATCTCGTTCATTTCGCGTTCAATTTCCGCTAAATCTTCCGCAGATGGTTCCAATCTGAAACTAACGAACTTGACGTCTCGGGTTTCCTCATCGCTTTTAAACAGTGCATCTGTTTTATGGGAATTATAATATTGTTGATAATCTGCATCAGTAATTTCCACGTCATCGGACATTTCTGAAAATTCCTTAACCACATAACTGAAGGATAAGGTTGCATTTCGCTCGTTATTTATGGCTTGAGCCTCACTGCTGGCAGTGTATAAACCTTTACCGATTAAGGTTCGATACTTAGTGTTTTTGACATCCACTTTAATAGCTGCTTCTATAGGTAACCAATCTTTTGCGTTTTCGCTATTTATAATGTTTTGAACGGTACTCAACACTTTTCTTGAGTCTAAGCCACCTGTTTGTGCATCTCGAAATTGCTCAATTACCTGACCAGTGTTTGGGTCTGAGAAGTATTGATAAAGAATGGAACCTGGTTGTGTGTTCTGGACTTGGTCTAACAGTTCTTCTGGGCTCACAGAAATACCAAGCGCATCATATTGCTTATAAGTAACTCGTTCATTCACCATGTCTAGCCAAACGCGTTCGCGTATTTGCTTTTTGGCGCGATCGGTAGCTCCTTCTGGACCAAAGGCTCTTTCAATTGCCTCTTGAACCTTGATTTCATAGTCGCGCTGGTTGATGTCTTTGCCTGCGATATTACCTACAACAACATCTTGCTGTGTGAAAAGGCTCGAGCCACCACTGAACAGGTCACCAAGTAAAAACAATAATAGAGCGACACCGATCATCACAATGAGTAATCCGGATCTTTTTCGAATGGAACCAATAACTGCCATTTATTCTAGCTTTAAAAAATAGGGCGCGAAAATACACGTTGATGTTGAATTTGAGAGGCTAATTTGCACTTTCAGAGGGGCGTAAGGAAACTTCCTCGATTTTGTGCCCACTTACTTTCAGAATTTCTGCCTCGTAACCGTCTAGGTCAATTACATCTCCAATGGATGGGATGTCTTCTGTTGCGCTTATAATAAGGCCTGCGAGGGTTTCATATTCTTCAGATTCTTTTAAATCCAAATTATAGGACTCATTCAAATAGTCAATTTCAAGTCGAGCAGAAAAATGATAAGATCCATCATCATGTTCACTTTCTATTAAATCTTCTTGATCATGCTCATCCTCAATTTCACCGAAAATTTCCTCAACTATGTCTTCTAAGGTCAACATTCCAGACGTTCCACCATATTCATCGACTACTAGAGCGACATTTCTTTTTTGCTCAATAAGCGTTTGAAGAACTTTGTCTGCCGTTGTAGTTTCTGGTATGATAGATATTGGTCGCAGTATGCTTTTAATTGCTGTAGGTCTTTTGAATAATTCAAATGAGTGTACATATCCAATTACATTATCTATTGATTCCTTGTAGATTAGAATCTTTGAAAAGCCAGAGTCATTAAATGTTTTTGTTAGAGCTTCTACGCTGTCGTTAAACTCATGAGCGGTAATTTCATTCCGAGGAATCATACACTCTCTTGCCTTGATACTTGAAAAATCCAGAGCGTTTTGAAATATTTGTAACTCATTGTCAAGCTCTGTTTCATCGCTAGATGAGGATGCCGCTTCTTTTACATAGTGGTCAAGATCTACTCGACCAAAGGCATATTCACTTTCTTCAAAAGAAACGTTGAAAAGTTTGAGAGCATACGCTATCAGGGCGAAAACTAACCATACAACAATAAACAATGGCCCGCAAATGATGAGAACAGGTGCTGTGAAAAAATCCAACTTTTGATTCGGATTAATTCTGAAAAGTATTTTAGGTAAAAATTCAGCAAATACCAAGATAACCGCGGTAGATAGAATTGTTTGGGTAAGCAAGACTAAAATGTTAACAAGACTTTCGCTTGGCATAAATTGAAAGCTTCGTTGAATGGGACTCTCAAGCAGAGTAGCCATAAAAATTCCATATACAACTAAGGCCACGTTATTGCCAAGCAAGAGTGTACTGATGAATTTGCTCTGGTGTTTATGGAAATATGAATAAATCTTCGCTGGGAATAAACCCAGTTTCTTATCCAGCTCAATCTTTAAGCGATTGCTTGATACAAAGGCTATTTCCATACCACTGAAAAAAGCAGATAAGATGAGGGAGGCTATAATCGAAAATGCCAATAAGAACAATGATGGTTGGTCCATTATTTATCAGTCAAAGTTAGAGTTTGACTCTAATCTTCGTCTTTGAATTTTTCAAACTTTTTTCTGACAAAATATCGCATCCCAAATAGGACTGCAGCGATCACCGGAAAAAGAAAGAACATGGAGGCTTCACTGATTCCAATTTGGCCAGCTTTATAAACAGCAAATACAAAACTCACTCCCGCTATTACTAGCCAGAACTTTTCCATTATTAAGTGATACTTGTTCATTTTTGCTCAGGTTCTTCGGAATCAACTTTAATTCGACCCTTTATGTTTTTTATTTCGTATTCAGAAAAGTCGGGTTTAGCCTCTAATCCATCACCATAAAGAACTTCCGTTGGTGTAGTTATTTTAACGAATTCGTCAGTGTAAATTCTTTGAGCCTCATCGTCCCAGGTTAACTTCTCTGTTTGCAGCATCTTTCCCTCATAATTTTTAAGTACTACGCTGTCACGCGCAATCATCAATTTACGTTTAGGGAAGTTGGTCGCGTTATCAGCGTCAATTTGACTCTCAAATCCACCTCCTTTATTGTAGGTGATGACTTTAACTCCATTCGAGAACTCGTCTCTTGGGTCCTCCTCAGATGGATATCTGTCAATCTGACCAGCATCAACAGTGAAAGTTACTATTGTCGAGTCTGTGTAGGTGATTTTACTATTTACAATTGTTTGTAAGGGCAGGTTGTCGTAGGCTGCAAACCGTTCAACTTCTTTAAGGTCGTTTTCACAACCTACAAGCAATAAGCTTGTAAGATGTAAAAACAGTAAACCCTTTTTTATTTTAATCACGCGTGCGAACAGTAGTTGTTTCACCTATCCAGCAATCGAGTGTGAAGCTTTGGCCATCAGTAAGTCCATAGAAGAAGCAATCTTCTTTTTTTGGAAATTGTGCCGAATATGAATTGATATATTGTTGTGCCTTATCTGCAACACTTGGATCCACGGCTTTGGCTTTAGCGAATTTGTCTACTGCAGCCCAATATGCGGCTCTTGATTTGCATTCATCTCCACCACAATCATTTTTACCTTTTGCATATGCATTTCCAATAATTAAATATGCTTCACCTGAGTTCGCGTTGATGCTAAGCATTTTCAAAGCATAGTTTTTTGCACTTTGAGGTTGCCCCAGACTTAACATGCCAGCAGCCAAAAACTGGTAAGCCTCGTACAGCATGTCCTGATCTTGAGATGCACCTGCAACTTCAATAAAGTATTTGTTAGACTCACTGTACTTTTTACGCTTGTAATAAGCTTTGCCAATTGAAAAAGCGGCCTCGGGCGTTGGCTCAATGGCATATTGAGCAACAGCAACTTCCAAGTAAAAATCATGATCAGAGCAATCTAGCTTATCCATGAGTTTGGTTATCTGCGACAATAATGCACCGTCCTTTGGATTGGCTTGAAACTTTGGTTTGAAAATACCTACGAGGGTTTCGCAGTCACCTGCCACTTTACCGACCATGTTATCGATATTCTTTTGAGCTGTTTCATAGGCAGATCCATACTGACCATCTTTATTGTGCTTAACAACATCGCTGCATGGACCATATAAATCCAACACATATGTGTTTTCAACTTGTCCTTTTTTGGACATGTCATATGCCGTTTTGAAATAATAAATCAATGCGGCTGGTTCCATCTCTAATTTGAGAATATCGTAGCTTTCTTTAAGTACCTGATGGGCTTCCTTGGGTTTATTAGATCGATACTTAGCCATGTCTGTTCCTTTTCTCCCAAGAATAGAGCCCTTCCCTTCTGGGTAATGCAGTATTCGTTGGTCATAAATCCATTCGAGCGTATCGACTAAAAGAGAAGCTTTTGTCTTATCCTCTTCGTTATCCAAAAGATCCTGATACATCTTAGTACCATTCGTCCAAAGCGATTCAGAAAACTTTGGACATATTTTGATCGCCTGTCTCCAACCTGGCAAAGCATCCTTAAAGTTATCTTGTCTAAAAAATTCTATATAGAGTGAGGCAGACGTGATACAGGCCATACTATCCTCGTCACTTGCTGTATAAGTCCTGATTTTTTGGGCGTTCATGATACCTGAAAATAGGACCATTAATAAGATTAAATATGCTTTTTGTTTCATAGCTGTAAGTTTTAAATCAATCATATTTTCTTTTTGCGAACCATTGATCATACTTGTGAGGTGTGATCGTGAACCCTGCATGAATATTAAAGTAATTTTCGGTTAGGCTTGTTCCTGGTGTTTGTCTTCTTGCAACTTCTGCGCCAATGTTGAAAATTGAGTTGGATGAGGAGGCCGATGTTAAAGGAAAGCCAAGCCCAAACGTCATTCCATATCGGACAGACTGTTCGTTATTGACTTTCAACATTGTCTGTTCCATGCTGATTCCTGCTCGATAGCGCACAATACGCATATATTTCCCTTTTTCTCGTTTATCGAATTCGGGTATGTATTGCGCTCCAACAGAAACTCGCTGAGCATCATTGAGATTTGCATTTTTCCCATCTATAACAAGTTGAGACCACATCGTTCGGGAATAATCAGAAGCAATCAACCATTTGTTGCCTAAATTCAAACTCAATCCAAACCCTAGCGCGAGAGGCGAGTTGGTGATGCCATTCGAGTTTTTTGAAAGCAGGGTGTCAATGATGTTTGGGTTGTTGAATGAATCGGTGTAAGTGTACTCAAGCGTTTGAGTGAATGTGTTGAGGTTTGCTCCTGGCCTTATGTATGCACCCGCACTCATCAGTACCAAAGTTCTCTCTTCAATTAAAGTTGAATCATTGATTCGCACGTTTCTCACAATGGTATCAATATGAAATGCTCGCAGTCCTGCATTCCAATCTAAAGAGCTAATCTCTTGAGTGGTTTGTCTAAATAGATTTGTGGCACCAGCTGATCGCTCAATTTCCGTTGCTCGACTTTGAGACAGCGAGCCAAAAACATAGTTCAAGTTTCCGCCAAGGCTAACAATATTGGTTCTTTTTTCATTGGCAAAAAGATCAAAACCTGTTCCACCGTGCAATGAGTTTATTCCGCCATCGCCAAAAAATCGATATTCCACCTGTCCTAAATCAGGAATAGTTTCAGCATCATATAAGTTGTAACCCATATTGGTTAATGGAGTTAAGCCGAAGCTTACTCCCATTCTGCGCTTGTGCTTTTTAAAATCGTTTATGATTGGAAACGCAAACGAAAAGTTTTGAATTGAAAATGAATTACTCGTTTGTGTGCTCGCGTTTGCGTTTAATGAAAGCAATTCGTTTTTCAGGTCAAAGCTGAAGGCAGGACGGGTTAGGTCTGTGTATGAGGCAGGGTTTATTGGGTTTATAACAGTCGCATCGAGAATAGCCGCATTAACGTGACCCATAGATGACAACGTAGTTGTTGAGCTTCTCGTAGGTTCACCAAGCCCATAGATCGAGTAAGGCGAAAACGTATTTCTTTGACCATGCGTGGTTAAGGAAGTGACGATGAGTATAAGAATTAATGTTTGCTTCATTAATGATGCTAAGTTTCAAGCAAGACCTTATTCAATCCTATCAGAACTAAATTCGGGGCGGCAAAAGTCGCATTTTCCACGTGCCCCTCAAAAAAGGATGCGTCACCACCTGTTAATATTACTTTAAGGTTTTCAATTTGATCACTAAATGTTCGAATAAACCCTTTCATTTCTTCTATTGCTCCGGATTCTGCTCCCATCAACATAGATGATGTAGTCGATGTTCCAAAAGTTACAATTTGATCGTTTTTTTTCAGATTGGGAAGTTTGTCAGTGAACTTGTGCATGGCGTCAAGTCTCATTTGAACTCCCGGAGATATTGCTCCGCCAATAAAAATCCCATCGACTACAAGGTCGTATGTTATGCAGGTTCCGGCATCTATGGACAAGGTGTTTTTACTAGGAAAAATGTTTTGTGCACCAATTGCTCCTAGGACCCGGTCAACTCCCAATGTTTCTGGAGTCTCATAGCTAATTTCGATAGGTAAATTCATGGATGTACTGACAACAGTAACGTCAAATTGATCGGATAGTGCTTTGATTAATCCTTCGTTTAGAATTCGGACTGATGATATGATGATGCGGCTAAATGAGTATTGATTATTCCATTTCATTATGGTTTCCAATTCTATTTCAGCATGGCTCTCAAAAACATCAACTAGTTGATGTTTAGAGAAAAAGCCGGCTTTATACCTTGTGTTTCCTATGTCAATGCAAAGGTTCATTTGTTTTTAATGAAATTCTCCTTTTGTGGTTTCTATTAATTTCTACTTTTGCCGCCCGTTGCACGAACAATTTGCGAGTGCAACAATACCAATAAAGGAGGTGCGGTAGCTCAGTTGGTAGAGCAAAGGACTGAAAATCCTTGTGTCGGGGGTTCGATTCCCTCCCGCACCACTTAAGAAGGCGATCATTTGATCGCCTTTTTTGTTTCCAAAACAAGTCTTTCTGTTTTTCTTGAGCCATCCATATTCATGGGGTAACTTTGCATTGTGAAAAAAACATCACCTGCACTTTTATTGCATTCTATTTTACTTGTGTACGTGCTATTGCAGTTTTCATGGTGGGGTTATCTTATTTATAATTTGAATAGTGAGATTCTGCACTTAAGTCATGATAGTGACCAACAGATTCTTGAACAAGAAATGAAGGCCAAGCTTTGGATGGTAATTGGCGAGGGTACTGTGTTTATAACGCTGCTGCTTACGGGCGCTTTTTTCATTGGGAAATACATTATCAGGGAGCAGCAAATGGCTCATCAAGAGCGCAACTTCTTGCTCGCTACAACACATGAGCTTAATTCACCATTAGCTGCCGCCAAATTAAACCTTCAAACTCTAAACCGTTCTGAGCTGAACGAGGACCAAAAAACAAGAATGATCGAGTCAGGATTGAGTAATGTCAATAGACTTGAAAAACTGGTGTTTAACATTTTGACCGCATCGAGAATTGATGGAGGAAAGTTTCAACTTACGAATGAAAGAATTGAAGTTCAACCGTTGATTGAAAAATTGATTAGGCGTCATGAGGCTCTACTAAGCGAAGCCTCTATTCAATCATTTCTCGACATTCAGAATGGATTATCAATAAACGGAGATGAGCGTGCGATTGAATTGGTTTATGAAAACTTGATTTTTAATGCCATTAAATATGCGAAGGCTTCTGAACTGCATTTTGAAGGATGTATCAAGAATAATAAAGTGGTGTTAGTTGTTTATGATTTCGGGCCAGGTGTGGAAGAAGCGCAATTAAAAAGTTTGTTCAGAAAATTCTATCGAGTTGAAAATGAAGAAACAAGGGCGCAAAAAGGAACTGGTCTTGGTTTGTACCTCGTGAAAGAAATAATTAAGCTCCACAACGGGACGATCCGTGCGATAAATTTAAAACCCCATGGGTTGAAATTTTTAATTGAATTACCAAAGTAAAGATGAATAAAGCCGCACTGATAATCTTAGATGGTTGGGGGATAGGTGATGGGGGACCGGCTGATGCAATTAGTCAGGCAAACACTCCAACCTTCGATCGTTTAATGGCTAATAATCCGCACTCCACTCTGAAAACATTCGGTGAACATGTCGGTCTTCCCATGGGTCAAATGGGCAATAGCGAGGTAGGTCATCTAAACATTGGGGCGGGAAGAATTGTATATCAAGATTTGGCGAAGATCAATCTTGCTGTGGAAACGGGCAAGTTGAGTGAAAACGAAACTCTTCAGGAAGCGTTTAGTCATGTAATTTACACTAAGGGTCGTTTGCATTTAATGGGGTTAGTGAGTCACGGTGGAGTTCATTCTTCGCAGCACCATTTGCATGCGATTATAGAACAGGCTGAGTTGGCAGGATGTGAAAGTGTTTTTGTTCATGCATTCACAGACGGTAGAGATACTAAGCCCAATAGTGCTATCCAAAATATTATTGAGCTTCAGGACTTTTTAGTCGGAAGAAAGGCAAGATTAGTTTCGATGATTGGCCGTTACTATGCCATGGATCGAGATAAGCGATGGGAACGTACGAAGATTGCCTATGACTTGTTGGTTCATGGAGTTGGTTCATTGGTTTCCAGTTTTGAAGACGAGTGCGAAAAAAACTATGCAGCCGGGGTGACAGATGAATTTTTTGAGGCAAGCTTAGTTGAAGATCAAAATTCGCGAATACAGTCTGGCGATACAGTAATTTGTTTCAATTTCCGAACAGATCGATGTCGCCAAATAACAGAGGTGTTAACTCAGCGGGACGTCCCTGAAATGGATATGCATACTGTTCCATTGCATTATGTGACGATGACGCGATATGATGAATCTTTTAAAGGTGTGCATGTCATGTATGACAAAGACAATTTAAAAAACACCTTGGGTGAAATAATTGCATCTGTAAAAAAGACACAATTAAGAATAGCTGAAACCGAAAAGTACCCACATGTGACATTTTTCTTTTCTGGCGGTCGAGAAGCGATTTTTGATGGTGAGATTCGGGAAATGGCAGCCTCTCCGAAGGTTGCTACCTATGATTTGCGACCAGAGATGAGCGCAGATGAAGTGGCTGGAAAATGCATAAAACAAATTAGAAGTGTAAAGCCTGATTTTATCTGTTTGAACTTTGCAAATCCCGATATGGTTGGTCATACTGGGGTTTTTAACGCGATTGTCAAAGCAGTGGAGAAAGTTGATGCAGTATTGGATGAAGTGCTTGATGAATTACTCACACATGGTTATAAGTCAATAGTGATTGCTGATCATGGCAATGCGGATTTAACTCAGCTGCCGGATGGTTCACCACATACTGCTCATACAACCAATCCAGTCCCGTGTTTGCTTGTAGGTAGCGATAGAGATCTTAACGATGGAATATTAGCAGATGTAGCTCCGACCATATTGGAACTAATGGGTATAACTCAGCCACCTGAAATGACGGGTAAAAGTTTATTAGAATAAAAAAGGCCCCAATTGGGGCCTTTTTTATTGAGAATTATTTAAGAATTATCGAATCACAAATTCGCTAATGCTCACTGCGTTGGACTCATCTGTCATTTTGATGATGTATGAACCAGAAGCCAATTCGCTTACATCGACAGTATTGATGCCAGTAGAAGCATTCATAGTACTTCTCATAACTACATCACCCTTTACAGAAGTGATGATTACATCATAAGAACCTCCATTTGCTAATTCAACATTTACAAATTCACTCGCAGGGTTAGGATATACCTTTAAATTAGAAACTTCAACATCTTCAACGGCAAGGTTTCCGTCAACAGTGAATACTTGCACCTCAGAACAACCATTGTTGTCTGTAACAGTAACAGTGTAATCACCCTTGATAGTCAATCCTTCAAGATCTTGAGTAGATGCTCCTGAGAACCCGGTAGGTCCGCTCCAGCTAAAAGTGTATGGAGATTGACCTCCAGAAACATTGATTAATTCAATGCTAGCTGTAAAAGTTTCGTTCGCATCATCCACCTCACCGATAACAGCAATAGTAGTGTTAGCACATAATTGAGCGTTCTTAGTCTTAACTCTGAGGTATGGAAGCACATTGAATGTGTCGTATGGTGTTGTAATTGGATTTCCCCAAGAACCGCTGTTGTCACTATCTACAAGCCCATATCCTCCAACTCCGTAATCATATGCTAAAGGAATTTCGTTCTCGTAAGTGGTGATACAAGCGTAGTAAAATTCAACAGTTGCTGGAACTGGAATATTAGCTGGAACCGTAATCCAATCATCAACAAAGTTTCCGGAAGTTCCGCCAGCAACATCATAAAACCCACCGCTTCCTAATTCAACAAGGTTTCCGGTTCCATCATCTTCATACAAAGTAGCCTTTAACGTTTGTCCGTATTTAAGGCCATATTGTGTTGTTGTACCAATTAATGGGAAATAACCTTGAACACCAACTACTGTATCTGCAGCGAAGTTGTCATAGTACAAACAGAATGTGTACCCTGAAGAACCCCACCAACCAGATCCTTGATTGTCATCTTTGTCATATGCGAAAATGTTATCAGTAACGGTAAAGTCCCAATCCATTTCATTGTTTTCGCTTAACATGTCTGTATTGCCTGAAGCAACAGAATATGTCATTGAATAGTTACCAGTTCCATCGGTGGTAAAATCGTCTGCTACTTCCACTATGGCAAATTCATCATTCGCCAAAGAGATAGCAGTTGAAGTGCTGCTGTAGCCCGTATTTGACTCAGAAACAGAGATGACAACATCTGATTGAGTTGCCGATCCATTGCCAATTACTAATCCAGCAGGACGGAAAGAAGCTTCTTCTGCTTGAATTTCTGGAATGCGCGTATATTTTTGATAAGCAGCGCTATCTGTAGCGCCATACATGTATGCTCTATCTAGGCTAAGGTCATTTGTAGGCCCTGTATATAGAACGACATCATCAATTTGCCATCCATATGCTACTCCATTATTATCATCAGTCCAATAAAAACGCACCCAAAGATTTCCAGTCGCAGTCATAACAGATGCTGGTACATAGTATCCAACATATTCAGGGTTAGTTAAACTTCCCGGAGTGTTATTCGCTGCTGTTCTTGGCAATAGATGCTCTTGGCGTCCAATGGTTTGCCAAGCAGTTCCATTTGAACTCACTTGAACTAGCATCTGGTCGAAGAATCGAGATGATCTTTCTTGCCACATTAAGAATGCTGGACCAGTCGCGCCTGTCACACTGATTTGAGCGCTTTGCATGATGTGAGTTGCTGCAGTAGTTGTAGTAGCCGTTGGGTCACCATTATTCATTTCTGCGAATTCACCACCACTTGTTGATGTAAGGGCCTGGTTTCCATCATAGAACCATACTGTCGCTGTGGTTACAATATCCCATCCGAGGCTTCCTTGATTTGTGAATGACCAATCATTCGCGTCTGAGAAATCGCTGTACCAAAGTGTATCGCCAAGTGAAACGTTTAGTAAAGGGTTTGCGCCATTATAGCGTAAGCCTGCGTTTGTTTCTCTTTTTAGAAAATCAGCCTGTCCTTCGCTAGTGAAAGTTGCATTTTGCACCGATTGCGCAAATACGCTCCCCCCAATAACAGCACAAACTGCGGTTAAGAGTAAAAACCTGTTCTTCATAATCTGTTGTTTAGTATTAATAATTCTTTAATTCTCTTGTATAGTCATAAAAGGACGTCAAATTTAATACACAAGTTTTGATTGTATGATTCTTGCCCTTTTTATTTGGAATTGTAATATAGTTATTAGAGACCTAATAGGTCACATCTTAACACCCAATTTTGAATTATGACTCTTTGGGTTAACTACTGAATGATAACCTTTTGGGTAGTTATGTTTCCATTAGGGAGATGCAACTGGATGATGAAAACACCTGTGTCTTCGATAAAAAGAGAATTATTCTCGAAAGTACTCTGAATAATCTGACCTGCCAGATTATAGACATAAACAGATCTGATAGGAAGTCTCGATTGAATGCCTATTGGACTTCCTTTGAGTGCTGGATTTGGGAAAATACTTAGATCGGGATTGTCATTTAGGCTTTTGGCCGACAAAGGATCTGAGCTGAAATATTTTTCATAGCTCAAAGCACATCCAAACTGATCGGTTATGGAAACTTGGAAAAAGCCAGTGTCAATGCCAGTCAAGTCCTCATGATCTGTTCCGTTATTCCATGCGTATCTATAAGGAGGCGTGCCACCAAATGCAGATAAATAAATCCCTCCACTGAAAGTGTCGTTTGGTATTGTGTCAGAAACTAAGGAATCTAGTACAAGGAAAAACTGCGGTTGACTTATTATGGTTGTTGTTGCAGACTGTTGACAGTTTTTATTGTCAGAAACAGTCAGTGAGTAAACGCCTGGACCTAAATCTGAAATTTCTTTTGGGCCACTTGCATTATTAGACCAAACATACGTGTATGGTGCTTCTCCACCTTGAATCAACGCCATTAATCCTCCGTTTTCTGACCCAAAACAATTAATGCCAGTTTCTATAAAATCGAGGCCCAAGGGGTTGGATAAATCACTGATTATATATCTCGCAAATGAACGGCAGCCATTCGTGTCGGATACTGTCAGTTCGTAAGTGGATGCAGTCAACCCTGTCAAAAGGCTTGTTGTATCGCCATTACTCCAAGAGTAGTTGATTGTGGAACCTCCGTTGGAAGAAACTTCAATAGACCCCATACTTTCATTTGCACATGAATTATCAATGAGTTCAATCAATGAAACATCCGGTGCATTAGAATCGGCTAAAAGGACGGTGACTTCTTGTTCACAACCAATAGAATCCGAGACTATCAACTTGTATATACCTGAATTGATTTCTTCTAGCGCTGAAATAGAATCACCGGTATTCCATTGATATTGGAAGGGGGCGCTTCCCAACACGTTTGAGCTTATTTTTCCATTTGCATTGCCACAACCTGATGGCTGGGTATTGATTGAAATAATAATGGGGTCCGTTCCTATAAGTTGAATCGTGGTATCTGCAGAACAGCCTTCACTATTGTCAATGCTGATTTCGTAGGTTCCTGCATCTAGTCCAGATATGTTTGGTGGACTGAGGATGTCATTGACCTTATATGTAAAAGGAGGGTGCGTGGAATTGCTATTCAACTTTAATTGTCCAACACCTTTGGAGCATGAGTCAGCTATGATTTGTGGGGTAAGTATTAACTTCTTAGACGGTAAGATTTCAAATAGCCGATCATAGTTGCAATTTCCATCAGTCACGAAAACTTGGTAGAAACCAGGTTCCAAATCAATTAAACTGTCTACATCTCCGGCTCCATTTGACCAAACATTTGAGCTAAATATTGTTGTTCCAATTGCATCTATTTTAATCGCTCCATTATCTTCTCCAAAACATATTTCATCTTGAATTTCCGCTTGAATGTGACCTGGGCACTCACTGTTAACCGATGGGAAAACAACGGAAATGTCAGGGTAATAGGAGAGGTTTCTCCAGTTTTGATTAAATGTTTTATAATAACTTATTCCTTGGGGAGATTTTACAGCAGCTGTTGTTGTAACCACGAGTCTACCCGTTTCCACCTCAACGACAAATAGGTATTTACCGGGTAATAAATTAGTCCCTATGGGTACTCGGATTTTCTTATCAAGGTCGCCTTCTTGAATCTGAACAGGTGATGAACTAAAAATAGAAGCAGTCAATGTGTTGAAGGAAAATATTTTCACTCTAAACCGCGCTCCAACTTCAGTAGTGGGGTGTACCCCAACCCAAGCGGATGTGATTGTATCTTCTTTGTATACTTGGAAAGTTGAACCCAACCTGTCGAATGCCGACACCATCCAAATTCCAGTTCCATCCGTTTGTTCAGTTATCCATTTGTAAATTGAATCATTCACTTCAAAGGTTTGTTCAAACGAATTGTCATTTGGATCAAGATCAACTGAATCGGTCAGAAGTTTTGCTTGAATTGAATATTCACCGCTGTCGAATGGAGTGAAGGTGGATCGTATAGGGAGGGCAATTGTATCAGTAGATACGGATGCTAAATGCCAGTTGCTAGAGGTGTCGGAATAATTCAACGGGCCTGATGCTACCACCGATAATAGAGCGTTTTTTGTCTTACTGCTATGGTTTTCTATTAATGCTGAGAATGTAAGGTGAGCCGATCGTGCTTGAGTTTCGGGAATCATTGAAGGAAGGAACGCGCTATTCGCCAATGCTAGGTTTATCGTGTAGAATTCTTCGAGTTCGAAATTTTCCGTGGGACTTGAGCTTATAAAAATATCGTCTAAGGCGACTCCTGACGCGTAACCATTGTTGTCGCTATAGCGAATTCTAAATTGAAAATTTTTTCTCAGAAATGTTTTTGGTATGTCGATGGAATACTCTTCCCAAATCGTGCTGGAAGGGATGTTGTACAAATCAGTCCAAATGGTATCAGAATGTATGATTTGAATTTTTGCAGTTTGACCATTACTTCCATTTTGAAAGATACTCAGACCTAATCTTGCATAATTCAATTTGCTGAAGTCGAAGGTCTTCGATACTAGTACATCTGCACTTTTATTACAGTTGCAAACGTCATCATTAGTCATTGCAAACAAACCGTGCAGTGGTACCGGCCAGAAACCGTTTTCATTTGCTTGACCAGTGGAGTTCCCCGATGTGCCTGTCTTGAAACCTGAAGGGCCTGCGCTAAATGTGCTCCATCCTACGGGTAAGTTTGGCGTAGTTACATTATCAAATCCTTCATAGAATATAAGTCCAGCAGGCAGTACATTGAGGGTTCGAGACTCCGGATTATTCTTCAGTGAAGTATTCACAGTTCCACTTATCCTTTGCCCAAAACCGCCAAAAGACAATAAGGTAATAATTGTGAAGATCAGGCCTTTTTTCATGGTCGAAGGTCAAAGGTAACGTTCAACCGTCAAGAAGATTATATGATTAGGCTTCAATATTTGATGCTACTGTTGATTCGTACTCTTCCAAAGGCGAACAAGAACAAATAAGATTTCTGTCTCCGTGAGCATCATCAATTCGAGATACTGGAACCCAATATTTATTCTCAACTACCCATGGTAGCGGGAACGCAGCTGTTTCTCGAGAATAAGCAAATTGCCAATCATCGGTCAATAAAGTAGAGGCGGTATGAGGAGCATTTCGTAATACACTTACCTCAGCGAGCGAACGACCCTCTTCTATGAGTCGGATTTCTTGTCGAATTTGAATCATTGCCTCTGCAAAGCGATCCAATTCCTTCATAGATTCACTTTCTGTAGGTTCCACCATCACAGTTCCTGCCACTGGAAAAGAAACCGTTGGTGCGTGATAGCCAAAGTCAATCAAACGTTTGGCGATATCCGTCACTTCAATTTGAGCTGATTTTTTGAATGGTCGGCAATCCAAAATCATCTCATGAGCGACACGTCCATTGGAACCTTTATATAAAACATCGAATGATCCTTGAAGTTTGGATTTTAAATAATTGGCATTTAAAATCGCAAACTTGGTCGAGTCTGTCATTCCTTGTCCGCCTAGCATTTTGACATAGCCGTAGGAGATCAAGAGAATCAAAGAACTACCAAAAGGCGCTCCGGAAACTGGGCGTATCCCTGTTTTTCCTCCAGTATTGATGTATGGGTGTTTTGGTAAGAAGGGTGACAAATGTTTTGCGACACCGATTGGACCAACACCTGGGCCACCTCCACCATGAGGAATCGCAAATGTTTTATGCAGGTTTAAGTGACATACATCCGCGCCAATTGAGCCAGGACTTGTCAAACCAACCTGAGCATTCATGTTCGCGCCATCCATATAAACTTGTCCACCATGTTCATGTATGATTTTGGTAATTTCCATAATGGACTCTTCAAATACACCGTGTGTTGATGGATAAGTGACCATGAGAGCTCCCAAATCGTTCGTATGCTTTTCTGCTTTAGAGCGCAGGTCATCTAGGTCAATGTTTCCATTATCATCACACTTAACAACTACCACCTTCATACCTGCGACAACGGCACTTGCTGGATTGGTTCCATGTGCCGAACTCGGGATCAACACAATATTTCTGTGCCCATTTCCCATATGCTCGTGGAAAGCACGAATAACCATTAATCCGGCATATTCTCCTTGCGCGCCTGAATTTGGCTGAAATGAAACTGAATCAAAGCCAGTGACTTCGCACAATGAATCGTGAAGATTCTTGATAACCTCAGTGTATCCTTTAGCTTGATCTAGAGGAACAAATGGGTGCAGATTAGCAAAACTCGGGTTGGTAATCGGATACAATTCTGAAGCGGCATTTAGTTTCATGGTGCAACTTCCCAATGAAATCATACTCCGTGTCAAGGATATATCCTTGTTTTCAAGTGATTTGATGTATCTCATCATGTCTGTTTCGCTCTGATGAGAGTTGAAAATAGGATGCGTTAGATAAGGAGTCGCTCGTTCTAAATAATCTGGTATTCCCGTGCTTGTGCTTGGTTTCACCTTGGTGGGTTCCTTCTTAAGAAATTCAGCAAATACCTCAACAAGTGCGTTTAAGTCATTGCTTTTGGTTGTTTCATCAATACTGATACAAATGTTACCATCCATATTCCAGACATTGATTCCATGCTTGCGAGCAACATTTTGAAAAGCATCGGCATCAATATCTTCTATACAAATTGTGTCGAAGTATGTTTTGTGTTTAATACTCAATCCAAGCTTGGATAGGACATTTGCTAAACCTTTTGCGTTTTTTGAAATGTCAGTAGCAATTTCCTTTAATCTAGCCGGTCCGTGATACACTGCGTACATACTTGCCATGATAGCCAATAGCGCTTGAGCCGTGCAAATGTTACTTGTTGCTTTATCTCGTCTGATGTGTTGTTCACGTGTTTGAAGTGCCATTCGAAGCGCTGGTTTGCCCTCGCGATCAATTGAAACTCCAATGATCCTTCCTGGAATGTTTCTCTTGTATTCATCCTTTGTTGCAAAGAATCCTGCGTGTGGGCCTCCGTAGCCGAGTGGTACACCAAATCTTTGAGAATTACCAACTACAACGTCCGCACCCCATTCTCCAGGAGGAGTTAAAAGAGTTAAGGCCATCAGATCTGTGGCGACAATGAGTTTAATATCGTTGACTGTAAGATCATTTACCGCTTTTTTAAATTCCTTGGCGTGACCTTCTCGATTCGGGTATTGCACTAAGGCCCCGAAGTACGATTCGTCAAAAGTGTGTGTGTCGATATCTCCAATGATAATTTCAATGCCAACAGCTTCTGCCTTGCCTTTTACGACCTCAATCGTTTGTCCAAAACAAAGATGATCGATAAACAACTTATTGACGTTGGCTTTCACCTTATCTCGTGATCGGGAGTGATAGAGCATTAGCGCTCCCTCAGCAGCGGCTGTTGACTCGTCCAAAAGGCTGCCATTGGCTATGGGTAAACCGGTTAAATCGCAGATAACGGTTTGAAAATTGAGCAATCCTTCTAAACGCCCCTGGGAGATTTCAGCTTGGTATGGTGTATAGGCCGTGTACCAACCCGGATTTTCTAAGATATTTCGTTTGATTACTGCCGGTGTTATGGTGCCAGAATATCCTTGGCCAATAAAATTTCTGAATAACTTGTTTTTCGCACCGACTTCTTGAATGTGTTTATCAAACTCAAACTCTGTGATGCCGTCCTCAATTTTCATTGGCTTTTTTAACCGAATGGAGGCTGGGATTGTCTCATCTATGAGTTGATCAATACTCTTAACTCCAATGGTGTCAAGCATTATTTGAATTTCTTCTTTTCGCGGCCCTATATGGCGCAATTGAAATGAGTCGTGCTTTATCATTTTTTCTCTTAAAAAGGGGTGCAAATATAGTTTCTGATATGTGCATTAACACCATTTTCGGTCATTGGTTCTATACGATGTTCATGTGCTTGGAATTCAAAAAATCCTCATGTTTGCATTCCTATGAAATGGCTAATTGCATTACTCTTCATTTTTGGATTCTCCAACCTATCCCGAGGGCAACAGAAGCCAAATTCAATTTTATTGATGACCGGAAAGGTTTTGGATGGAACAGTCGTTCGTGAAGACAGCAATTACATTTATTACGAGTTTGAAAAGAAGTCAGGCAAAGTCAAGGAAAAGAAGTTGGATTGGGAGCGAGTATTTTCCTTTCATGATGAAAACGGAATTGAAAAGCTGGTTTATATAGAAGACACTACCATAGGAAACTATTTCACTGAGGCTGAAATGCGCGCATACATCCGTGGTGAGCAGGATGCATGGGACGGATATAAATCAAATTGGACTGTTTGGGTCGGTGTTCCTATAACTGGCGGTTTAGGATTTCTTCTTTCAAGCAGCCCGCTGGTGTTCGCAGTTCCATTCGCATATATGGTAGTCGCTTCGATGCGGAAGTACAAAATGACCCCTGGAAGTATTACAAATGCCGAGGATTTGAAGAATCCCGCATATATTCTAGGTTATGAACGAACTGCTAGATCTAAAAGACTGTTCAAGTCTTTGGCATCTGGAGTAGTTGGTGTAGCTATGGGTGTTGCCATTGGCCAATTAACGAAATAATTAATGGGCTTCATTAGGGGCGCGGTTTATTCAAATGTTTTTGTTGGAATAGTATTGACATTGCTTGCAATGAGCAGCTATTCATTGATAGCAGAGTTGAGTTTTAATTGGTATTTACCGATAAGTGTGTTTTTAGGTTCTTTTGTGCTCTATAATTTTCATAGACTCTATAAGATTGATTTCATTCCGATTCATCGGCTTAGCGCAAGGCATGAGTGGATGCTAGCAAATGGAACACATATCAAGTACGGTATGGCAATATCAGTACTCATCGCCATGTTGATATTGCCGAATTATGATGCGAAAGACGTTGTTTGGCTTGTGCCGGCTGCAATGGTTTCCATTGGATATACCGTTCCCGTGATACCTACAGAAAGTAAGTGGTGGAGATTACGTGATATTCCATTGGCAAAACCGCTCATTATTTCACTTGTCGTAACATACCTCACCTTGTGCTTTCCAATTTATGAGCAGTTTGAGATAAGGGATGTTTTTCAACCATATAACCTGACTTTGTTTATTGAAAGATGTGTGTTTCTCGTTTCCGTTACTATACCCTTCGAAATGCGAGATATTGGTACAGATAAAGAGGAGGGATTGGCCACCCTTGCAACCTATTTGGGTTTTGACTTAAGTAAACGACTTGCCTTTTCGAGTTTAGCACTTTGGTTTTTTTTGTTTGAATGGCGAGTAGTTTCTGAGCACAATCTTGCCCTAGCAATTTCAGGATTGATTATTCTGGCGCTTGGCGTTGTTGGGATCTGGCGCTTGAACGAGTCGAAAAAGGAGATGTACTTTGTTCTTGCCTTTGAAGGATTAATTGCCGTGTATGCAATTCTTATGCTGCTCTTCGCTTAATCCTGAGTCCACAGTGAGGCTCGAATCCATCCTTTTTTTCGACTCCATGTTCTGACCAATGTTAGATCTGCTTTGTTGCAAAGAGTATAAATCGGTGGAAGGAAGGTGGCTTCAATTCCAGCGACAACCTTGAAAAAGAAATAGAGCAGTTTTAAGAATAGGCGCTGGATAGAATTTGGTTTGAAACCAGAAATTTCTTCCTCATTAAAATCAATAATTAGAACCTGTCCTTTCTGGTTTGATAGTTTTTTTAGCTTGCTTAGCATTTCGCTGACCACACGGGTTGGATAGCAGTCGAGGACAAATGGTAAAACGATCAGGTCGAAGGATTGATTGATTGAATTATAGTCGGCACAAAAGTGCACCAGTTGATTTTCTTCTGGGCTAAGGCGATTTTTAGTTTTCGCAATCATCTTTTCAGATAATTCGCAATAATGATATTGCCTCGCAATATTCAGGTCGATGGCTGATCGTAGAATTTGTCCACTACCTCCACCGATGATTAGGCAATTTTCAACTGACCCGATAGAGGATAATGCTTCGTGCTGGAGGTCGTTGAACGTATTTTTAAAAATTAGGTAAACACACGCATCGTAGATGGGAGTGAGCAAGTCAAATCCCTTTCCGATGCGATTTTGATCAGGCATAGGTCACGTCAAGTGATGCCTTTATTGCTTCAGCTGCGGTGTTTAGGTCTTCCTCTGTATGAGCAGCAGAAACAAATCCAACCTCATAGCTGGATGGACCAACATATACACCCTTCTCAATCAAAGTGTCAAAAAACACCTTGAATAACTCAGGGCCGTTTGGCGCGATTTCATCCGCACTTCTCACTCTGTTTTTATTGCTGAATGAAAGCCAGAAAATGGAACCAACATGGAACATGTGGAAAGGATAGCCTTTTGCATCTACATGAGATTGAATCGTGGAGACAAACTTTGCTGTTTTAGCCTCTAATGCTTGGTAAAAATCAGGGTTTAAGCATTCCTCGAGTTGAGCTATTCCCGCGGCCATTGCAACAGGATTTCCGCTCAACGTGCCGGCTTGATAAACGGGTCCGTCAGGAGATATACAGTCCATAACTTTAGCTGATGAGGCGTATGCTCCAACTGGAAATCCACCACCAATGATTTTACCAAAAGCGACCATGTCTGGTTTGATCCCATAGTAACCAGAAGCTCCTTCGAATGAAACTCTGAAGCCCGAAATGACCTCATCAAAGAATAATAATATTCCAGTTTCATCACAAATTTCCCTTAGAAATAAGAGAAAGTCTTTATCCTGAAGCAGTAGGCCGTTGTTGGCAGGGATAGGCTCAATAGCAATGCAAGCTATGTCATGCCCAAATTCTTTTACCGCAGCCCGTACCGCTTCTTTATCGTTCAGAGGAAGTACTATGGTTTCCTTAATAAATCCCTCTGGAATACCGGCAGATGTGCTCGTTCCTAAAGTAGCCAATCCCGAGCCAGCTTTGACCATAAGACTATCCACATGGCCGTGATAACAACCTTCGAATTTGACTACCTTGTTTTTACCAGTATATCCTCTTGCCAATCGAATTGCGCTCATTGCAGCTTCAGTGCCAGAATTTACGAAGCGAATTTTTTCAATATATCTGTGATTGTCTACAATGAGTTTAGCCAATTCTGTTTCGTATTTGCTTGGGGCACCAAAAGAGGTGCCTCGACTCATCACATCGCTTACTTTGTTTAGCACCTTGTCATCCGCGTGGCCCAGAATAAGTGGCCCCCAAGAGCAACAAAAATCGATGTACTCATTTCCGTCCGCATCCCATGTGTGACTTCCCTTTCCCTTTTCAAAAAAGATAGGGGACCCGTTGACAGACCGAAATGCGCGTACCGGAGAGTTAACCCCACCGGGCAGATATTTCTTAGCTTCTTCGTATAGATTGTTTGATGCGGAACGATTAATCATTGGTCTGGAATATTTAACCACGAAGATAGAAGGTCATTTTTGAGGATTTGTCTGATGACCAACTCTTTTTATTTCATTACAAATCATCCATGCTGCAAATTTCTCCATTTACTTCAGTCTCAATTGTGAAATGCGCAAAGTGGTATTTACTTAGGATTGATTTTGCAGTTTTTTTTGCTTTGATTACTTGGTCAAAACTTTGAATGTTTTCCAATTTTATATGGGTGGTGAATACATGGTGTTCACCTTCCAGCGACCAGACATGGGTGTGGTGTAATGATTTTACATTCTTGATTGTCTCTAACTCTTTTTTAATTCTAATCAAATCAATTTCTTTGGGAACACCTTGTAAAAACACATACAATGTTTCTTTTAACCTGCTGGCTACTCCCCAGAGGATGTAGGCAGTTATGAATAACGATAATGCAGGATCGAGGTAGTCGATTTGTTTGAATTGCAATACAATCGAGGCGATGAGAACGGCAACCCATCCGAGAACATCTTCGAGTAGATGCCACGAAACTACTTTTTCGTTCAGGGATTCCCCTCCGCTCATCTTCCATGCCGCATAACCGTTTACTGATATTCCGATAAGGGCAAAAATCATCATGCCTTGCGCGTCAGAATGCTCAGGTTTCAAGATTCGCTCAATAGCTTCATAAATAACGAATATGGAGCCGATGATCATTACCAGACTGTTTATTAGCGCTCCTAAAAGCGAGAATCTAGCATATCCAAATGAGAATTGAGCATCTGAAGTTTACTTCGATTTTTTTTCCAAATACCAAGCGGTACCTAGCGAAAGACTATCCCCTAGATCGTGTATGGCATCTGATATGATTGCAACACTGTTTACATAAACTCCACCAAATAGCTCTAGAATGGTAAATCCTAAATTTAAAAGAAAAGCGATTTTTAAATTTTGCCCAGTATGGTCGTGTTCATGTTGATGGCCCATTCGAATTGATTTGGTTTTGCACTAAAGTTCAGCATTTGATCAGCAACCGCATAATTCAACCACGACTATTTTCTGCTCTTTCAGTTCGGCCAATAGTTGATGAAAACGACCTAGGTTTTGGTGCGACCTAGGTTTTTCAGGTTGATAAAGTCCAATAAACTCATCAATAAGATTCTTGTAATTTGACACTGGTCCAAAATTGTGCACCTCCAATCGGCATCCGACTTCGTTTCCAATCGGGTATTCCACATTTGCTTTAGATCCTATCCAACTTGTGTCAGCATCGACAAGCTTCGTTAATACATCAATCCAATATTCATCTTTTCTCCAGATTTTAACCAATTCGATTTCAGATATTTCTGAAAGTGAAACTTGCTTGGCGGATGATTCGACCAAATGAAAAGAGTGCACTGGAAATGAAGCTACTTCAGCAATCCTTTCGTGATCAATGATCTTTTCAAAAACCGTAATCGAATCTTTTGCACCATATCTTTCGCGAAATGCAGCTTCAAATTTCTGTTGGTCAGCTCGAGACTCACTGAAATCATCAGTGTTATAACTGGCATCAATGTATGCCCTTTGCAGTTGACCCTTCAATTTATAAGTGATCTCCAACACCCAAACAGCCCCCGTTGAATGAGCGTAGAGGGATGAGAGAATGAATAAAATGATGATTGAGAAACAACGTTGAATCATGTAATGATTAGGCGTTCGAGTGTATCAATCTACGATGGTAGTTGATTTGTCCTAAGTGATAATGTAAATGTCCCAAGAGGTGAAATAGAAACTGTTGGTTGGTCCATTCCCTATTCATAACGTCTGTTGGGAATTTATCATTCAATTCCTCCGAAGACAAATTATCAAATGCAGTGATGATTTCCTTTCTGGTCCATTCGAGACCACCAAGTAATTCTGATATAGATACACTGGTTCGACTGAATTCTAGCTCACGCTTGCGCACATAGGATGAGCCTCCTATAATGTGTCCAATATAGTGCCTGAGGTTTCCCTCTAAGTGAAGGAATAGGTTTCCCGCAGAGTTTTTAATGTCTCCCTCGGTTTTCCACAAGAGTTCGTTGCTTGAATAAGCGTTAAGTTCGCTTTCTAGTTGATTGATTCCAGACAGGAATTGATTCTTTAGGTCTTGAATCATGCTAACACTAGATCGAATCGTTAGCCAGTGAGTCGTTTTGTAGGTTGCTTGGGCACTCTGGAGTAATGTAAATTGATCCTTGAATTGAATCAAGCATGTCTTCAGTAACACATTCGCAAATTTGTTCGCGTTCAATATCGTAGTGCTTAGCTCCAGCAGATCCATATCGCATGACGCACACATTTCCCTTGGCTTCGAACTCGTCACCTTTAGATGTTTTAAAGATCATTTCATATCTGTATCGTCCGTCTTTTTCATCTCCTCCGTCCCAAAAGGCGTCCAATCGGTTTGTGGATTCATAAACGGTCCTAATCCCTTTTTTGATTATCAATTTCTCCAAATCCCATCCAACACCGACCGGATAGAATTGCTCGTTGCGCCCATCTCCATTAGGTGTAAAAGCCTGCGGAGCGTATAAATAAAATGAATCTGGTTTGGCGAAGTTCTGGGTGATGATTTCTATTTCACCATTGCAACACCGGTATTGAATGTCCGTTTTAACACATCCTGAAAGCATAATGGCCAAAATAGAGGCAGCTCCCATCCAACGAAATAAGTTTTTCATAATCGTGAAAAAATTGAGGATCAAATATAAGTCAACAGTTGCCGCAAAATTACTCAGCTTTTTTAGCTATACCTCTGGTCCAAAAACTGGCAATTGTCAATCCTGATATAATATGCCAAACGCCCCACCAGGCAGCAATGAATGCCATGCCTCCAATAGCTAAATCCTGAGGGAACACGGCTGGATTGAAAAGAAGTGCCAACGCTAAACCTGAGTTTTGAATGCCTGTTTCTATGGCAATTGTTTTGCGATCTTGGTGGCTTAGTCCAAATGCCTTACCGGTATAATACCCCATTGCCAATGCCAAAGCATTGTGCACCAATACCAGCAAAAAAATGTATTTGATGTATTTGATGAATAAATCCAAATTGGATGCGAAAATGATCCCAATCAAAGCGATGAATATTACAATAGATAGCCGCTTGATCCATTGAACAATGGATGCAGTGAAGCCAGGAAATTTTGAGCTAACAAATATCCCTAACACTAGCGGAACTCCAAGGATCAACACGATGGTTTGCAATACATCCACAGCGTCCACTTGCAGTTCCTGAACCAATCCGCTTGACATGGTTGACGCTCCAAATTTTAAATAAAGATTTCCCCAAAATGCGAAATTGAAAGGGGTGAGAATTAAACCGCCAATACTTGAAAACGCAGTGAGACTCACCGATAAAGCTACGTTGCCCTTGGCTAAACTACTAATGAAGTTAGACACATTACCTCCGGGACATGCCGCCACCAAAATCATTCCCATGCCGATGGTAGGAGTAATAATATCACCCAGTAAAGTAGCAATGATAAATGTGAGCAAGGGCATAAGAAAAAATTGAGAAAGCACTCCCACAAAGGCTGGTTTTGGAGATTTCAAGAGTTTCTTAAAATCCTCTGGTTTTAACTCCAATGCAATCCCAAACATGATGAAAGCTATGGTGAGATTCAGAAATAAACGGCCGTCATTATTGAAATTCAGCCTTACGGTGTCGATTTCTTGCAGTGCTTCTATCATGGCTTTTCTTTATCTGAGGTAGGAAGTCGGTAGGTGAAAGATAGGCGAAAGACTGGGCCATCTTTAAAATCTTGATTTTGAATAATTCGTTCGTTATTAATCTTTATTGCAGATATGGCCAAGTCAAATCGGTCGCCATATTGATACGTTCTGAAACTTCGGCCTATGGCATAACCACCGAATAATTGAAAGTGAAAGTTGCCAAACATGGCACGAGCAAGAATCCCTATTTCATTATTTACTTTTTCCACATACTGCTTAGACCCATCGTTGAGGTAATAGGACTTGTTAATTCCGTCAAATCGAGCACCGATTTTTAAATGCTCTCCAAATTGACGGTTGATTTCCGCATTGATCGGGAGAGCACCTTGGATTTCCCAATTGTTTTTTAGCAGGTATATGCCGAAAAATGGAACGACCAACGGGGCGTGAAGTTCACCGTTTGAATAAACCCCAAAGCGATAGTTAAAGGTCTTATTAACGTTGTATTTTATCAAAGCCAAGCCTCCGAATTGTATATCACGGTTGCGAATTCTTTGCAAATCTGAGCTAAACTTTGGCAAGAATAGATAGGTTCCCGACCAACGTTCGTTGTGTTTGATGTTTGCGCCAATTTTAAGCATGGTGCCGTACAAATTGGTCTGTGAGTTTGGCTCCAATGAAACTCGCGACTGTTCAAGAAGTGTGCCCGTGACAATGGCCAATTTTTCGTTGATAACGATGGGTAGAACTATATCTATGGCCAGTTCATCAAAGGAACCTTCGCCAGTGGTGTCTTCAAAATTTTGAGGAATGGCATGGTCATACTCGACACGAATGAGATCAACGTATTGTTGACTTAATCCCGTAAAGGCAAATACCAAGAAGGCCATTGAAAGAATCAGTCGGAGTATCAAGGGTGGAAAATTCAAAAATTCCGAATAAAAAGCGGTTACGAAATTCGTCCCCAATTAGGCCTGCGCTTCATGATCGAAGTTAAATGGTGTTTGACCAAAACTAGTTGTTCATGTTCTAAACGAGGGTCATTATCAAAGATGTATTGTGCTTCTTCTCTTGCTTTTTGCAAAATGTCAGTGTCTTTGACAATGTCTGCGATGTTGAAATCCATGACCCCACTTTGTTGGGTGCCCATTAAATCCCCGGGGCCGCGAAGCTTCAAGTCAACTTCGGCAATGCGAAATCCATCGTTCGTTTCGCACATGGTGCTGATGCGCTTTCGTCCTTCATTGCTTAGTTTGTGGCCGGTCATCAGTATACAATAACTCTGATCAGCTCCTCGACCTACCCGACCTCTGAGCTGATGCAATTGCGAAAGTCCAAATCGCTCTGAACTTTCGATCACCATAACTGAAGCATTGGGAACATTGACTCCCACTTCAATTACCGTTGTGGCCACCATGATTTGACATTGGCCATCGGCAAATCGCTTCATTTCAAACTCTTTGTCTTCAGGTTTCATTTTACCATGAACGATACTGACTTGGTAATCTGGATTCGGAAATGCTCGAGCGATACTTTCATATCCATCCATCAAATCTTTATAGTCGAAGGCCTCACTTTCTTCAATCAGCGGATAGACCACATAAATCTGGCGTCCTTTTTTGATTTCCTCGCGCATGAATCCAAATACCTGAAGTCGATGCGAATCTTTTCGGTGAACGGTTTTGATCGGCTTTCTTCCCGGAGGCAACTCATCGATAATGCTCACATCCAAATCGCCATAAACGGTCATGGCTAAAGTTCGTGGTATTGGGGTGGCTGTCATAACCAGAACATGCGGTGGAATAGTGTTTTTGCGCCAGAGTTTTGATCGCTGTGCTACACCAAATCGGTGCTGTTCATCAATCACTACAAAGCCTAGATTGTTGAATTTTACTTTATCCTCAATCAGGGCGTGGGTTCCTATTAATATATGGATTTGACCATTTTCGAGATTGGCATGAAGCTTCTTACGATAGGCGGTTTTTGAGCTTCCGGTGAGAATGGCCACGTTGACATGCATTTCGCTGAGTAAGTCAAAAATCGTTTCGTAATGTTGTTGTGCAAGAATTTCTGTTGGAGCCATGATAGCTGCCTGAAACCCGTTGTCAATGGCGATGAGTGCGCATAACAGTGCAACCACTGTTTTCCCACTGCCCACATCACCTTGGAGCAATCTATTAAGCTGATTGCCTGTGCCCATGTCTTTTCGAATTTCCTTGACTACCCGTTTCTGCGCCCCTGTCAGTTCAAAAGGAAGGTGCTTTTCATAAAACGTTTTGAAATTGTCTCCAACGGCTTTGAACACTTGCCCTCTTATTTCCTTATTGCGCTTTGCCTTAATATTCATAAGGCGCATTTGCACGTAAAAGAGTTCTTCAAATTTTAGTGTTTGTTGAGCCTTGCTTAGCGCGTCCATATTTTCAGGAAAGTGAATGTCTTTGAGCGCTTTTTCCCGTGGAGTCAATTCCTGACGTTTTCGGATATAGCCGGGTAGTGTTTCGTTTATATGATGCATAACTTGAGGAATCAGCGTTTCCATTAGCTTTCGAATGGCTCTGCTGTCGAGTTTGCGAGCTTTGAGTTTTTCGGTTGTACTATAAACACCCTCCAGACCTCCCTTGAGGGGTTTGCTGAAATTGGCGACCGTTTCAATTTCAGGATGCGTCATTTGAAGTTTGCCATTGAATAACCCTGGCTTTCCAAAAAGCACATATTCCACATCTGTTTTGATGCTTTGCTTTATCCAAGTCAGGCTGCGAAACCAAGCCACTTCCATTATGTTTCCTTGATCGTCTTGAAAAGCACCGACCATTCGTACTGCCCGTTTGGCTCCAATACTTTCAATGCGAATAAACTTGCCTTTTACTTGAACCATGGCCGATTCTGGATCAACCTCACTGATGGGATAGAATTTGCTCCGATCAATATACCTAAACGGGAAATAGTGCAACAAGTCGCCAAATGTTCGAACCCCCATTTCGGTGCGCATTAGCTCTGAGCGAGCAGGTCCAACGCCTTTTAAAAATTCAATGGGAGTGTCAAGAATATTCACTCTTCGAAGATCGAATATTGAAGCTAATAATTCGACTACTCAGTTTTCAGTTCAATTTCATTTTAACAACTCTGACTTATCCTTGTTATTTGAAGTATGCTTAAAATCGCTTGGAGCGAAATATATGCTCATCCATTGCCAGATAATCATCGTTTTCCGATGAGTAAGTATGAGCTATTGCCGCAACAGCTTCTGCGCGAAGGCACCATTACCAATGAAAATTTCTTTGCACCACCTCCCATGGATATAAATCGAATTCTAGCCGTTCATGATTTGAATTACTGGATCAAGTTGGACCAACTGAATTTGACGAAGCAAGAAATCAGACGCACAGGTTTTCCGCTATCTAGGCAGCTGATCGATCGAGAAGTCACTATCATGAATGGCACGAAAATGTGTACTGATTTTGCTTTGGAAAATGGCGTGGCAATGAACATTGCAGGCGGAACGCATCATGCTTTTACAGATCGTGGCGAGGGTTTTTGCTTGCTGAATGACATCGCGATCGCGAGCCAGTATCTACTGGATGAAGGTAAAGCGAATCAAATTTTGGTGGTGGATTTGGATGTGCATCAAGGTAATGGCACGGCTCAAATATTCCAGGATGAATCAAGAGTGTTTACCTTCAGTATGCACGGTGGAAAGAATTATCCTATGCACAAGGAAAAGAGTGATTTGGATGTTGAGTTGGTTGATGGGATAATGGACAAGGAGTATCTGAACCTGCTTGAACTTCACCTAAGTGAATTACTTGAAAAGGTGAATCCGGATTTTATATTTTTTCAGTCAGGGGTGGACATTCTAGCATCGGATAAGCTAGGTCGCCTTGGAGTGTCATTGGAGGGTTGCAAAAAACGAGATCAGATCGTTTTGCAGAAGGCTTTCGAATGCCAAATTCCGTTGGTAGCGTCTATGGGAGGAGGTTATAGTAAAGACATTAACATCATTGTTGAGGCTCATGCGAATACGTATCGTTTGGCTCAAGAGATCTATTTCTGAGGTGTTTTGGACGAGCAAATGCCAAGGCTGCAATTAAGAAGAACATTCCATAGGTGACGAGTTTAAAATGTCTCGAAATCAGATTTAGTTCTCGTCCGATAACCCCATCGGTGGTGAGCGTCATTAATACGAATGACAGAGCGAGGAAGGTCGCGACCAATTTCCACCTTGTTTTTCGGTTGTGGGATTGACTGATTAGGTAATATGCCAAATAGAATTGTGCAGGAATTGCTAGCGCAAAGGCATATTTCTGTTGATGCGGAAAAATCAATGGAATTACCAATGAGATGTAAGCTAACTCATACAGTACGCCCAATCTATCTTTTGATACTCTAAACGCAGGCCATTTTAGAAAATACAGGGTAAATATCACTAGTATGCTTTGTGCAGAACGCACAATCATTGTGACAAGCTCAGGTGTCAAATTCAATATATTTCTGGCAATGCCTAACCTTCCTTGCGTTTCCATTAAGAGAGCAGGAATGAGTGCTGTTAAGCTATGTGGACCGATTACGCTCTCGAATTTATGTTCGGCCATTGTTGGGTCAATCACTGACCACCACTCACCAAGCAGAAATAGATTTGTTTCCCATCCTAGAAATAATGCTGGTAAAAAGAGCATGAGGATGAAAGCCGCAATCGTGATTGATAGAGCTTTAAACTTCCCTCTAAACGCCAAGTAGGGCAAGATGACAATGGGCATGATTTTGACATTAATTATCAATGCTAGAATGACACCTCCTAAAATCCACTGAGAGGATCGAAACCTCTGCACAGATTCTAAAATTCCCCAAAGCAAAAACAAGGTCATTTGAATGAGGTCGAAATTGTAGAGTATAAATCGAATACTCAATGCAGTGCTAAGGATGATCACCCAATTTGCTTGGTTTTGAGTGAGTGATTTTAAATCCACATACTTTTTCAAGAGTATCCAGATTCAAAATGTGAACCAGACATTCATACAAAGCCAAAAGAGTCTTCCTACTACAAATGGCAGGTAAGTGAATGGCCATAAAAGTATCGACCACAGAGGGCTATAGAAGTAGCGTGAATAATTTTCGCCTTGAATCTGAATCCATTTGCCGTATGGATTGTCACCTAGTCGAATTAATTCAGAGGCTTTGAGAAACAAGGTGAAATCACCGTGTCCGAGGCATTCTATGATTACATAAAACAGAATAAATGCGACCAATAGGACATAGCCGATTTTTTGTTTAGTCGTTAACGATTGGATTGATGCCAAGGAGAAGTAACGCATTCCAGATGGATGTTAACCAGAAATCATTTCAGCATTATTTACAAAGTGAACTCCCTTTTTGGGTTGGAATGCGTTTTTTGACATGCTCGCGGCCACTTGGTCGTCACGGATGGCTTTGTAGGCCTTTGGGATTAGAAAGGCGAATGTGGTCATGAAAAACTTTCCTAATGATTCGCCAAATCGGAATTGATCTCTCGGTCCAAGAAGCAGACTAGGATGATAAATATAGATGCTTCGAATTTTATCGAGTTTCTTCAGCTCCAGTTCCATCCGTCCCTTGACCTTGTTATAGAATATTTTGGAGTTAGGATTTGCTCCAGCAGCGCTTATCACATGGAATTGATCGATTCTTTGTCGTTGCGCAAATACAGCCAACTTCACCACATATTCAAAATCCACTCTGCGAAAGGCATCTTTACCTCCTGCTTGAGCCATGGTAGTACCCAAGCAGCAGAAAATAGCATCTACATTCGGTGGGATCACTTTTTCATCCATAGTTTCGAAATCAACCTCTTTGATCGACATTTTTGTATGCTCAGCTTCTACCGGACGTCTCACCAAGATGGTGACCTTGCCTACTTCGGCATTCGAAAGAAGATTCTCCAATAATGCGCTTCCAACTAAACCCGTTGAACCTGCGATAAGGAAGTGTTTTTTATTGCCGATCATCTCACGAATTATTCAATTTCAACCCAATCACCATGCTCGGCAATCAAGGCGATTAGTTCGTCCACAGCTGCCGCTTCAGGCACGTTTTTCTTCACGACCGTTTTCTCCTTATACAAGGTGATTTTACCCGGACCTGTTCCAACGTATCCGTAATCGGCATCGGCCATTTCACCTGGACCATTCACGATGCAGCCCATGATTCCGATTTTGACTCCTTTTAAGTGACTGGTTCGAGCGCGGATTTTAGCCGTGGTTTCCTGCAAATCGAAGAGTGTTCTGCCGCAAGATGGGCAGCTGATGTATTCTGTTTTTGAAATTCTGGTTCGGGTCGCTTGCAGAATGCCAAACCCAAGTGAATTGACCATCTTTCTGCTTCCACAATTCTTTGGTTTCATCCAAATCCCATCTCCCAATCCATCTAAGAACAAACCGCCAAAGTCAGTAGAGGCGAACAATTGAAATTCGTTTTCATCAAGGTCAGAATAGCTTCGTTGAATTATGACCGGAGCGTCAATGCCTTCTTCTATTAATCGGAAAAATGCAGCCCGTTGCTCAGGCATGGCGTGCGCATTATCCGTGGTGAGAACCAATACAGCCGCAGAATCATGTTTTAAGGCAGCCAAAAGCGGTACGTCTAATTCTTCGATACTCGCGTGGACGAAGTTTAGTTTGCTTGACTTGTTTTTTGCCACCACATAGCTGATCCCTTCAAAATAAGGGTAGTGTCTTTCCTCATCGTTCCAAACAGCCGCATTTTGAATGACTCCTAGTGTGCCTGGGATTTCAAAATCCAGTTGTTGGTCTCCTACATAAATAAAGTCACATGCCTGGTCGGTCAAGTTCCATTTGTCGAGCGGCACACTATAGTTATATCCAACGGCATGTAAATTGGCAGCAGTAACCACATCCTTGTCAGAAAAGTCATGAATTATACGCGGAACATTGTGGTCCCCAATGTTTACTACTTCGTTCGTTTTTCTTCGTTGGTAGGAAAACGGTTGAATCGGGTAATTCACAATTTCTGGAATGTTCGCGTGACCGGCTCTTTGGTCATACCTTCTGGCTAAGCTAAAAGCCACAGGAACCTCAAATTCTGGTTCTTCAGTAAGCGAAACACGAATGGTATCTCCTAATCCATCCTCGAGCAAGGTGCCAATTCCAACCGCAGATTTTATACGTCCATCTTCACCTTCGCCTGCTTCTGTCACTCCCAAATGAAGCGGGTAGTTCATTCCTTCTGCCATCATTCGATTGACCAATAATCGATACGCCTGAACCATGACTTGCGTATTACTTGCTTTCATGGATAATACGATGTCATGGTAATCATGATCACGGCATATGTAGAGGAATTCCATGGCACTTTCAACCATGCCAAGCGGAGTGTCGCCATATCGGCTCAGAATTCGGTCACTCAGCGAACCATGGTTGGTTCCGATGCGCATCGCAGTGCCGTGTTCCTTACAGATTTTGACCAACGGAGTGAATCGTTCTCGGATTCGATCTAATTCAGCTCTGTACGTTTCATCGTTGTATTCTATGTGTTCAAATTTCTTTTTGTCCGCATAATTACCAGGGTTCACACGCACTTTTTCTACGATTCGAGCTGCAATTTCGGCTGCGTTTGGAGTGAAATGGATGTCCGCCACCAATGGCGTTTCGTACCCTCGTTTGCGAAGCTCATCTTTAATGTTCTGAAGATTTTCTGCTTCCTTTTTGCTTGGCGCGGTAATACGAACAATCTCGCAACCCGCATCGATCATGCGAATGCTTTGTTCGACCGTAGCCTGCGTGTCCATGGTGTCCGTGGTGGTCATCGATTGCACTCGAATCGGGTTGTCACCACCTACACCAATACTTCCGATCATCACTTCTCGGGTTCTGAATCTTTTGTATTCGGTTAGGCTATCGCAGTATCGCAGATCTGTGGTTGAGTTTTCTGACATAAGCGCAAATGTAGATTTTGGGGTTGGCCAATTGAAACAACAAATAAGAATTTAAGTTTTGGTAACTATGTTTGGATTAAACTCGAACTAATATGATGTTCAATATACAAGTGGCGAAAGTCCAATTGAAAAGGGAAAAATAAACCTTCACCTATGTTATGTGTTTTCGTTTCAATGGAGAGCACACTATCAGAAATTGATATTGACCGAATCATCGCCATGGCGTGAGAAGATCGCACGCCATTTGAAGCGATCGAATTTCAATTTGGCTTGAACGAAGCAGATGTAATCAAGCTGATGAAACGGGAGTTAAAGGAAAGCAGCTGGAAACGTTGGCGAAGGCGAGTGAGTGGCAGAAAAACCAAACATGAGAAGTTGCGCGTGGATGAAGTTGGTCGGTTTAAATCGAATGCACAGCGCACGATTACAGGGAATCGAATATCCAAGAAACGTTATTAGTATTTCATTGTCGCTAAGTATTTCAAATTGGCGATTTAGACTTTTACTGACACTATACATTGCAGCCTCACTTTGTAACGAAAAACACCTCAGGTTTGATCAAAGATTTCCCGACTAAATACGAAGACATTCTGGCGAGAGTAGAGCAGATCGATCCCGTGAAGTATTCTGATACAAGAAACTATATCGATGGTGATGTTTCGTATTTGTCGCCCTACATTTCACGTGGTGTAATATCCACTAAGCAAGTTTTTCGAAGCCTAATGAATCGCGGATTTAATCCGCGGCAAATCGAAAAATTCATTCAAGAATTAGCTTGGCGAGACTATTGGCAGCAAGTATGGGTAGAAAAGAGAGAAGAGATTAATTCAGACCTAAAGCGCCCACAGCCACAGGTTGAAAACGAGTTTTTGCCTCATGCCATCATCTCGGCAGAAACGGGAATTAGTGCCATCGATCATGGAATAATGCATTTGTATTCCAAGGGTTATATGCATAACCACGTACGAATGTATGTTGCCGCTTTGGCATGCAATGTGGCTAGAAGTCACTGGCGGACTCCAGCAAGATGGATGTATTATCATCTTATTGATGGCGATTGGGCTAGCAACGCCTTAAGTTGGCAATGGGTCGCTGGATCTAATAGCAACAAAAAGTATGTTGCGAATCAGGAAAACATCAATAAATACTGTCGTACGAACGAACGCAACACTTACTTGGATATACCTTATGATGACTTTGAGGAGTTGGCAGTTCCAGATGTGTTGAGGGATTTGGAAGAACCTGCTTTTTTTACCGAATTACCAGCCAAAGCACCCATCAATATCGATCCTTCGAAGCCAACCTTGATTTATAACTATTATAACCTTGATCCAACATGGCGTGAAGGTCAACGGGCGAATAGGATTGTTCTCTTAGAACCGTCTGTTTTTGCGAAATACCCAATCTCAAAACGAGTACTGAACTTTACGCTAGAGTTGGTGAGAAATATTCCTGAAGCTCAAATCTTTGTGGGAGAATATGATGAATTGATGGAGGAGTACGATCCAAGATTCACCGCCTACAAAGAGCATCCTCTAAATGCACATTATGAGGGCCAAGAAGAACCAAGAGATTGGATGTTTAACGTAAGAGGGTATTATTCATCTTTTTATGGATTCTGGAAAGAATGCGAAAAAGACATGGCATCTAGGAATTGGAATTAGTTTCTTTTGCAAGGATCCAAAACGAAAGACGGATGAGCAAAATAAGAATAGAGTTATTAGCCATACTGGTACTGTCATTTCTATTTTCATGTAATAGAGATGAGGAACCAATTGACAATGAAGAGGAATTCGAGGAGTATCTCATGGATGAGATGGATGCTCAGCATATACCAGCTTTGGCAACCATGGTTTTTGATGATGAAAGCGTTTTGTATGAATCATATCTGGGTAAATCCAGTCTCGAGACGAACGAAAGACTCACAGGGAAGGATAAATTTTTATTGGCTTCCGTCTCGAAAGTGATCACAGCAACCACCCTTTTGCAATTATATGATCAGGGATTGATAGCCTTGGATCATCCCGTAAATGATTATTTGGATTTTGAAGTGAAAGTGCCGGGTTACTCTAAGGAAATCACCTTCAAAATGCTCTTAACTCATACATCGGGTATTGCTGACGGAAGCGCACTCGACAACCAATATTACTATGGAGAGGATAGTCCCGTAGCGTTAGATTTTTTCATGAAGAATTATCTGGAAGTGGGCGGTGAATTTTACAGCATTAGCGAGAATTTTCATGATTTTGAGCCGGGCAGTACCTATGAATATTCTAATGTTGGGAGTGCCTTGCTGGCTGTTTTAGTAGAGCAATTGACCGGAGAGCCATTTGTAAACTATTGCCGAGATAACATCTTCACACCACTCGGAATGACAAATACGTTCTGGAGGTTAGATGCCGTTACCGGAACAATAGTGCAACCCTATGACTATGTCTCAGGAAGTAATCAAAAGATCGAACATTACACATTCACGGATTATCCAAATGGTGGATTGCGATCAACTGCAGCGGATCTGCACAAGCTATTAATGGAGTTGTCTTCAGACGATGGATCGGCAAAACTTGGGTTGTCCGCCAAAACACTCACTGAAATGTTGACCGTCCAGTTTAGGTCTGGTGAAGATCAAGTTGGGTTGCATATTTTTAAAATGGATAACGAATTAGGAATATGGGGACATGATGGTGGTGAACAAAGAGTAGCCACAATTATGGCATTTCACCCCACAAATAATATCGGGGCCATTTTGCTTTGCAATCAAGGCGAAGCGGATTTAGAAGATATGCTTTTGGAGGCCTATGAGTTTGGACTTGAGATTAACTAGAAGCGAAATAGAATTTATTTTTTTATGAATCACCAACCAATTATTACTCGCACACGTTTGAGCTATATTCAATTAAAAATTATGAAATCATTCATACTCAGTATTTTCTGTTTCCTAGGGGCCGCTTCTTTGAATCAGGCTTTTGCGCAATGTGCCGCTGATTTTGACACCACTTCGAGTGGTCTTACCATTAATTTTATCAATCAATCTACTGGAAACTACAACTACGTAGAATATGATTTCGGAGACGGGAATTACTCCCTATACGTTAATAATCCATCGCATACATACTCAAGTGCAGGCATCTATCCTGTTTGTATTTACATTATCGACACCGTTAATTTTAATTGCATTGATGAGTATTGTGATACCCTTTTTATCGGTGGCGCCACATGCGGGGCTTTCTTCGATATAGAAAGTAATGCGTTGGAAGTAGATTTTTATGACGAGTCACTCGGAACATACGATTCGCTCTGGTTCGACTTTGGCGATGGAAATGGATCGAATGATCCAAATCCAACACATACTTATGCAGCTGAGGGTACTTATACGATGTGTCTATCACTCTATGATAATGGATCACTATGCGATAGTTCATGCTTCACAGTATTTGTAACAGATGAGCCTTGCGATGCAGATTTTTCATATTCTGCAGATGGCTTGGACGTGGATTTTACTGATGAGTCCACAGGGGGTTATGATGCTGTATATTGGGATTTTGGTGATGGCTTTGGATCCAGTCAGTTAGCAGATCCTAGCTACACCTACTTTGCTGCAGGTACGTATGAAGTTTGCCTTTACATCTACAATGAAAACGGTGGATTGTGTGAAGATGAATACTGCGAATTCGTTACCGTGACTGGCGGTGGTGGCGGAGGCGGAGGCTGCAAAGCCGATTATATCTACAGCGCGGATCAGTTGGAATTCTCCTTTACTAATAAATCAACGGGTGGCTTATTCAGCACTTGGGATTTTGGTGATGGTTCTACCCCAGTTTTTGAAGAGAATCCCGTGCATCTTTTCGCATCACCTGGTAGTTATGAGGTTTGCGTGACAACGTTTAATCCATTCCCATTTTGTACGGATACTTATTGTGAATTTGTTGAAGCCAAAGAATACAACTGCGAACCTGAGTTTACCTATTCTTTCAACGAATCAAATGCATTCACCTTTGTGAATAACACGAGCATCGGAAATATTACTTCCATCGAATGGTCCTTTGGCGATGGTAATACATCCAGTTTTGCTCAGCCTACTTATACCTACAACAGCGCTGGAATTTACAATGTGTGTTTAACCACCTTCGACAACGGAAGCGAATGCGGAAAAACCTGCGAAGATGTTTCGGTATATCCACTTGGACTTGACGAGGTCGAGAATGGACAAATAACCATTATGCCTAATCCAAACAATGGATCGTTTTCTCTCATGTTGCCTCAGGTGGGTAAATCAATTCAAGTCCAAATAATGGATCTAAGTGGAAGAATTTTACACGAGCAAATAGGTGCTTCGAAGTCCGAGAAAATGGACTTTGATCTGAATTTGCCAGCCGGAGCATATATTCTACAGGTTGGCGGTGCTTCAACAGCCAAACCTACGGTGATGAAAATGTTGGTACAGTAGCTTTAAAGACTCGCCCTTTTTCGCTTGATATATCCGTTTAGGAAAATCATGCTCATTACGATGAGCGCTCCGAGATAAAAGAGGGGACTCATGTACTCGTCTTCTTGGAAAATGATGAGCGCAAATGCGATTGCATAAATAGGCTCCATATTGATGCTGATGCTAACTGTGAACGGACTCAAGGTTTTCATCACAGCTATGCTTACCACAAAAGCGAGACTGGTACAAACCAAACCAAGAATTAAAAGCCAAAGCCAATCGATTCCCAATGGAATTTCAAATGATCCGGGTTGTATTAAACTGTAAATGGTGATTCCAATGGCACCGCCCAGCATTTCATAAGCTGTAATTAATGATGGCTTGTCTTGACGAACAAAAACACCGTTGACGGTGCCAAATATGGCAGCAAGCACTGCGGAGCCAAGTGCTAGTATGATTCCCCAAGAATGCTCTGTTTCTGCACCAAAAATGATAGCAAGTCCGATCAAGGTGCAAAGGCCTAGTATCACTTCATATGCAATGATCCTTCGTTTGAAAAACAGAGGTTCTATAAACGCCACGAACAGAGTGGTCGAAGCCAATGTGGTTAAGGTGATGGATACATTTGAAACCTTCAACGCCTCAAAAAACAAAATCCAATGTCCGGCTGTAATCAGTCCGGTTCCAAGATATTTGAGGGCGTTTTGCCCAGTAGTTCGAAACCCGCGTTTGGTGACCAACATGAAAGCCGCTAATCCAATAAACGCAATGGACATTCGCCACCAAACGATGGAGCTGGAAGAAATTGAAATTAGCTTGCCGAGAATGCCGGTAAACCCCCACAGAAAAATCACACCATGTAACTGGAGTTGGTGTGTGTTTCGCTGAATGAATTGAGCGACTGTCACTCTTGCGACTCTCCTATTTTACTGACTCCGCCACTCACAATGAATTTCATGATTTCGGATGCCGGTGCATCAATCAAAGTGATGTTCTCGGCCGGAACAATGAAAAGATTACCCGAAAACGCATAACTATGTGGTAAATAAACGGCCACCTGGCCTTTCATAATGCCTAAGTCACTCAAGTCGTTGCTTGTCATAAAACCAAGTTTTTGAACGGTGGCGTTTTCATACATCCGCACCAAAACGGGCTGGTCAAATCGCTTTTCAGTTCCGACAAAAGCGGTAATTAAGTCTTTTACGGAAGTGTAAATGGTCTTCACCAGAGGAGCTGAATTCAATAGTTGATTGCCCCAAAAAATGAACGGTTGGGCGAGCACCGTGCTAGCTAAAACACCGAAAAGAGTGATCGTAACCAATAGGGTAAGCAATCCAAGACCAGGAATATCAACCGGAATGATCCCATCGATATAAATAAAGGTCTGTATGATCACATAGACCGTGGCTGCTACAGGAACTAAAAAAATTAGACCGCGAACGAAGTACTTAGCGATGATGTTGAATATCCTACTCATGTGTTTGAATTAGAATGCAAAGGAAACACGGCTAAGAGATACGGAAGATTATTTTTTCGCTAATTGTTCAAGCTCTTCTTTCTCGGCTTTTTTAAGCGTTGACTTTACCAAGTCATAGGAGTGGTCAACCAGTTCAAACATCAAGTTATCTGGAATGGAACCATCGCATTCAATGGTGTTCCAATGGACTTTGTTCATGTGATAACCCGGTTTTATTCCCGTAAAAGTAGCACGCAATTCAATGGCTCGCTCAGGATCGCATTTTGCGTTAAAACTATTAAATTGATCGATGTCGCACAATGCGAACATTTTATTCATCACCTTAAAAACCAGCGTTTGTGGCCCAAAAGGCAGGTCTTCGGTTACCCCGGGTTTTGAAATACAATAGTGTCTGAATTCTTCGATGTTCATTCGCTCGGATGCAGAATGGGCAATACTTTGGATTGTTTGATCACGCTCAAAATAATGTGTGATTTAATTTGTCCCACTTCAGGAATTTTGCTGATCACATTTGTAATCAGCTTATCCAATGCCTCGATATCAGAAGTCAAAACGCGAAGCATGTAATCGAACTCTCCAGTCACTTGGTAGCATTCAGTAACTTCAGGAATCTTCATCACGGCTTCAATAAACTGATGGATATTCACTCCTTGGTGATGATGTAAGGTGACTTGAATCAATGCTTTGATCGTAATTCCCATCTTGCCTAGATTGATATCGGCATGATAGCCTTCGATATATCTAAGCTTTTCCAGTTTGCGAACACGCTCTAAAGTTGGAGCAGGACTTAAATCGATTTCGCGGCTCAATTCTACATTGGATATTCTTCCACGTTCTTGAAGAATCCGAAGAATTTTATGATCAATTTGGTCAAGTATGCGTGCCATCGGTGTTTTCGATTTAGTAAGTTCAAAATTGGGCATTTAATTCCGTAAAATACAAGTTTGTTGAAATTATATTCTGATTTATCGACAATTACTAGCTATTTATATTTCTAGCGCTAAATCTAGGTGGATGTATTCCTCTTGTGCTTCAGGTCGATTACCCATGCCTGTTTTACCCTGCAATTGGGCAACTGTATGCGCGTGTATAGAATCTAAAGGTGCAGGCTGAAAGAAATCCATTTCTAAAGACTTCCTTGCCAATGTATCTTCCTTTTGAAGAGGTGCCAGCCATTGCATAATTTGATTTTGCTGAAGCAAGATCGGCATACGATTCGGATTTTTTGGGTTGTTATGAATCTTCTGCATCAACTCATTGCCCTCTGTCGTGACGATCGTAAATGTTTGCCATTCTTCTCCTTCGATGACCGTTTTTTCAAATAATCCAGCCACATACATTGGGCCTTCAGTGGGATAAATGTAAAACGGAAACTTTTTCTTGCCTTGATGATGGTATTCAAAGAATCCATCCAGCATGACAACGCAATGTCGGTCTAATGCTGAAGCCCGAAAGGAAGGTTTGTCAAAGATGGTTTCGCTTCTCGCGTTGATGCATTGATTCCAGATCTGAATGGCCTTCTGTTCATCTCGGCACCACCTTGGCACCAAGCCCCAGCGAAAGAACCCCAATTGAATATCGCCATCTTCTAAATAGAAAACGGGAAAATGCTTGTGTTCGAATGCATTCACATAATAGGCCGTGTCTTCAATTTCGATGTTGGGTACAAAGGGCAATTTGTGTACTTGCCATTGCTCCAGCATTTCCTCCAATTTCTTTTTCAGTGCGGGGTCTTGCTCACGACTGATGGCGTGTTTTAAGTTTCGTTCTATAGAATATGCCGCGTTGTAACACATGGGCTAATCCAATTTAAATAGCACAGGGCGACTTGGCGATGCATCGTTTTCGATTGGGGCAACCTGAAGGTTGAGTAAATAGCTTCCATCTTCCACTTCTGTGGGCACAAAGATTAATTCTGTAATGGTGGCAGACATGCGCGGGTTTTCTGGATAATTCCAAAATGCTTTATGCGCTGCCAAAGCGCCACCGTCCACTTCGCGATCAACGGAAGGCAGGTCCAAAAGCAAATGTTCAATGCCTTGATCACTAATCCATTGGGCTGCTTCCACATCTAGATAGGCAGGGTTGGTATTGCTGTAGTTCAAGTGAAGCTTCAATGGTTGATTGGGCAATGTCCGTAACACAATGGCTTCGCAGTTTTTACCTTTCAATGCACTTATTATTTGAAGCTTAGTTATGACTAAATCGCCTTCACGTTTTTCAGGAGTGATGCTGATGAGCTCGGCTTGAAACATCCATTGTTTCAAATGCTGATTCACGCTAAAGCATTCTGGCGCTATGTGTCCGACACATTCGGTATGTGTTCCATTTCCATGTGGATTCAGTGTGATGTCTCTAAAGTTGACCGAACCACCTTCTTCTACTGAGCCTACAAAACCATCTCCTCTCACAGGCTCGATTTTTATCGGATCTACGTACCAAGCGGAAGTGGCATCGGATGTGGTTCGGTAGGGAATAGAAATATCAATGCCGTTTTTGAAATCCATAAATAGAGTTTGGTTCGAAGTTAACCGTATTCTCAATTTTTGCTGGATATTTTGACCATCCGCTTATTTTCACCTTGTGTTTAATTGGGATAGAATATTAACGTTTTCATTCATAGTTTTTTGCTGTTCAGTGATCGGCAGAGCTCAAGTTTTTATCCCTGGTGAGTATGCCATATCAAGGTATGATGATGAGCAATTGCTGCTTCCACCTTTGGATGCAATTGCCATTAAAAGATATAGGTATGAGCTGGACACCATTTGGGATTTTTCTGATACAGATACTACATCGAATGAATCTTTATTGATTTCGGATAATATAGAATCTAGAGTTGCTATCGGAGCGAATTTAAGCGTGTGCTATGATAATGGGAAGTTTATAGAATATTGGCATCAGAGTGATTCAGGGGTGTTTGCCAGAGGCACTTTGGGGTTTTATAGTGAGACCTCGGGCTGCGATGAAGAATCCAGATTCGAATACTTTGGAATTCTGAATGGGAATAGTGAGACAATGCCGGATGTTGATTCAAAACTCTATGATTATGATCAGTTCACGTACGATTTCGTGAGTAGTTTTCCTGGACAGCAACAAAATCGAATTCATAGCACATACCGAGGAGTCAAAGTCGTTGATGCAAAGATTCATGGCATATTGAATACCCCTTTTGATACCATAGAGGATTGCTATATGATTCGCGAATCGGGTTTTGTGCAAAACGTGGATGATGAAGATGATAAATACGATCTGATCAAATTTTATTGGTTCGCAGATTCTGTGGGTTACCCACTTTTAACTCGGTTTCAATGGCTGAGGCCATTGCGAGATACGATGGGCACTTTTGTTAAAG
>Ga0255765_1000118_pt1 | contig 95867 bp, 68 predicted proteins | sample 041ome_8_FD_179965 | JGI IMG/M metagenome (GOLD analysis project Ga0255765, IMG submission 179965) | Coastal salt marsh microbial communities from the Groves Creek Marsh, Skidaway Island, Georgia - 041407BS metaG (version 2) | ecosystem: Environmental > Aquatic > Marine > Intertidal zone > Salt...
GCGGGGACGATGGGCGTCGACGTCGACGGCGACGGCGACGGCGCGGCGGCGGAGGCGCGCGCGCACGTCGCGCTGGCGGTGCCCGCGACGCTGGCGTCGCTGTGCAACCGCGCGCGGGACTTGATCTCGCTCGGCTTCGTCGGCGCGGACGCGGCGACGACGGCGACGCTCGCGGGGGCGGCGCTCGCGAGCACGATCGCGAACGTCACGGGAAACGCCGTCGTCGTGGGGCTGGTGAGCGCGCTGGTGACGCTGGGGGGGCAGGCGTACGGGGAGGGGCGGGGGGGCGAGGCGTGGGCGTGGGCGCAGCGGGCGCTCGCGTGCTGCGCGGCGACGGCGACGGCGACGGCGATCGGCTGGCGGTTCGTCGAGGAAGGGCTGTTGGCGTGGAATTTCGACGCGGCGATCGCGAGGAGCTGCGCGGCGTACTTGCGCGGATTGCGCCCGGGGTTGTTCGCGTACGCGGCGAACGCGTGCGCGCAGGCGTGGTTGCAGGCGCAGGGGTCGACGCGGCCCGTCGCGTGCGCGGGCGTCGCGGCGACGGTGTTACACGCGCCGGTGTGCCTGTGCTTTCGAAGGATGGGGTTCGGTGCGGTCGGGCCGGCGTACGCGACGAGCGTGAGCACGAGTTTGGTGTTCGCGGCGAACGCGACGTACGCGCGGTTGAGAAGAAATCGGAACGGATGGTTTCGCGAACGCGACGAGGCTTTGGCGGAGCGCAGAGACGCGTGCGCGTCGAGGGTGTGCTTTAAGACGATGTTCGACCGCGAGGGGTTGGTGTTGTTTCTGAAGCTGGGCGTGCCCGGAGTTTTGTTAATGAGCGAGTGGTGGGCGAGCGAGTTCATCGTGCTCGCGGCGGGGAAATTGCGAAATCCGAGCGTCGCGATTTCGGCGATGTCGATTTACCAGGCGACGAACGCGTTCGCGTTCATGGTGGCCGTTGGTTTCGGCGCCGCGACGGCGACGCGAGTTTCGAACGAGGTTGGCGCGAAAGATGCGTCGCGCGCAAAGCTCGCCGCATCCGTGGCGTTGCGCTTGATCGTCGTCGTCGAAGTCGCGGTTTCCGCGACGGTGTATCTCTCGCGCGAGCGATGGGGCGCCGCGTTCACGTCTGACCATGACGTTCGCGCGCTCGTATCGAAACTGATGGTTCCACTCGCTTTCTACGTCTTTTTCGACGCCGTGTGTTGCGTCAGCACGAGCGTTCTGCGAGGCGCCGGACGTCAAGCGTTTGCCACTCCCATCGTGCTCTTCGCGTATTACGTCGTCGGCTTGCCCCTGAGCGCTTGGCTCGCGTACAAGGGCTACGGTGCCATGGGTTTGGCCATCGGAGGTGTCGTCGGTACCGCCACGCACGCTGGCATCATGACTCGCGTCGCGCTCTGCATCGATTGGCCGACGGAAATCGCGCGCTCGAAGCACATTCGAGGCGCTTCGGCGTTCGACGACGACGACGATCTCGCCTCTCGCCTCCTCGTCGACGTCGCCGCGGACGACGAGCTTGGAAACGGCGTCGATGCGCTCATTTAGTCTTAGTTTACTAGCCTTTAGCGCGGCGCCGCCGCCTTTGCGACTGATTGCAACCTCGAGAAACCACGCCTCGACGCGCTCGCGCTTCACTGCGCCGCGTCTCGCTCGCGCTTCACTGCGCCGCGTCTCGCTCGCGCGCCTCGCCATGGGTCGCGTCGCCGCGGTGAAGAAGAAGACTAAACGTTTCACCGGGTGCGTTCGCGCGCGCCCGCGCACTGTCCTCGACGCGCGATGCGCGCGCGTTGAATGCGCCGCCGCCGCCACGACGCGACGACTGACGACGACGACGACGCGACGCGACGCGCAGGGACGATGACGGCGCGGAGACGGTCGGATCGCTGACGTCTGGAATAAAGAATAAACAGCGAAGAAGCGAGGTGTACGGCAAACTTCGACACGAACGCGCGGTGGCGAAGAAGCAACGCAGGGAGACGCGACAGAAAGCCGAAGCCGCCGCGCTCGAGGCGGGCGAAGAACCGGCGCCGAGACAGATCCCGAAGACGATAGAGAATCAAAGAGTGCGCGATGCGACGCATATTGATGATTTAAACGACGTGGACGTGGTCGAACAGGACGCAGAGGATGAGTTTGCGTCGTATTTCAGTCAGGCGACGTCGCCGAAAATTATCATAACGACGAGCCGAAAGCCGAGCGGGGACATGTTCAAGTTTTTGGAGAATTTGTTCACGGTGATCCCGAACGCGTATTACTACGCGCGAAGGAATTATCAGGTCAAAGAGATCGTGAAGCATGGCACGGCGAGAGGGTTCACGGATGTGTTGGTGTTTAACGAGAATAAAAAATTTAGCAAAGGCGCGAGAGTAAACGGGATGTTGCACGTCCACCTTCCCGAAGGACCAACGTGCTTGTACAAGCTCTCTTCTCTCAAGCTGTCGAAGGAGATCAAAGGTCACGGGAGGGCGACGAGTCATTACCCGGAGTTGATTTTAAACAACTTTAGCACGCGATTAGGGCACCGAGTGTCGAGAATGTTTGCGTCGGTGTTTCCGCAAAAGCCCGAATTCAAAGGCCGACGCGTGGTGACGTTTCACAATCAACGCGATTTCATATTCTTCAGACATCATCGCTACGTGTTTGAAGAAAAGAAGGGTCGTCGGTTACCGCACGCGGGACACTTAGCGACCGCGGAGGTTCCCGATCACGTGCGCGATTCTATGAAGGAGGGTAGAGGGAAGCGCTCATCCAAAAAGAGAAAGAGCGTAGAGATGGATGACGACGACAATAGCGAAGAAGAAGACGATGAAGATAGTGCTGATGAAGATAGCGACGAGGATGAAGATGCGGAGAAGCCACCGCCCGTAAACACGATGATTCAGGCCCGATTGCAAGAGCTCGGACCGCGATTCACGCTTCGACTGATGTCCGTACAAAAGGGCACCTTCGACAGCAAGCACGGCGAGTACGAGTACGTTCGAAGCACCGACACCGACGGCACGAGACATTGTCGCCGCAAATTCGTCCTGTAATTATACGGTTCATCTAAAGTTTGGTAATCATTTTGTCACAACGTCGCGTCCCATCGTTTCGTCCTTCTAGTCTTCGTCCTCGTCTCGCACCCTCCTCACGCGCGCATCGCGCGGCATCGCTCACCGTACCTCGCACCGCATCGCTAGCCCGCTTTAAACAACAAAAACGCGACGTTGGCTATGTAGTAATAGATGAAGTGTCCGCTCTCGTGCGTGACGTAACTTCCAAAATTTCTCCCCACGACGCAGTGCCACGTCGGGCCGTGCTTTCTATCGAATTCCTTCTTCACGTGCGCCGCGATGTCCTTCTCGACGTTGAACTTTTCCATCGCCTCCATGGACACCGTCACCGCGTCGTCTTGGATGTCCTGCGCGCGTTCGCGTCGTCAGTCGTCGCGTTCGTCGTCGTCATCGTTCTCGTTGACTTTGTCGCGTCGGCGCGTCGGCGCGTCGGCGCGTCGGCGCGCGTCGCGAAAACGCGTCGGCGCGCGCGTCGCGATCGCCGACACGCACGTCCGGCATGTCCGCCGCCTTGATGATGGCCTTTTCCTTCGTCGCCGTCATCGCGCGTGCGTCGGGGAGCGCGATTGTGACGACGGTCGGTCGCCGCGCGCCGGCTTGGCTCGCGCGGGCGGTTGACCGACTCGGACGATGATTTCGCGGTTGACGCGCGCGCGCGCGTGCGTGCGTTACAACGATGACGAAGAATGGTGATTAATATCGACGACGACCATCAGTCGTCGCGCTGACCGCGCGCGCGATCCTTGCCGTTGAATTGCCTATAGCCGAACCACTCGAGATTTCCCGGCCACGTCTTGGGATCGGGCTCTGGCAAACTCTTGTCCTTTTCGCAATCCTCGTAGTACTGGTTCACCCCGCCGCGCAGGTGGTACAGATTCTTATACCCGGCCTGATACAGCTCGAACGCCCCCGGAAGCGACCCCGCGCCTTTGGTGGGATCGGTGAAGGATTTATTCTCCGGCGGTTGCGTCTCCAGCGACCCGCCCCAAATATCGCACAGAATAATCTTCGTCGTCTTATCGGGCAGCGCGCGTTCGACGTCCTCCACGAAATTCGCGTTCACCTTTTTAAATCCCGGCAGGCGCATCTTCGCCAGGATCCCTCCCGAGACGTACGGCACGCTGACGCTTCCCGGCACCGACCACTGCTCGTAATCCGGCTGGAACCGCACGTCCAGCAACACCGCCCTCTGTCGCGCCATCATCTGCACGCACTCCTTCGCCGACACCGTCTTCATCTTATACTTCTCGCGCAGTTCGGCGTGTATGCGTCGCCACTCGCGCGCGCCGCTGCCCATTCCCGGGACGATTCCGCGCGCGTTCGGGACACCGTCCAAGCGCGACGGATCGACCGCGACGACCGCGCGCCTCGCCGCGCGCGAGCGGCTCGAGCGCGAGCGGCTCGAGCGCGCGTCGACGACGCGGACGCCGCGCGCGTTCCCGCGCGCGGCGAGCATCGCGCTCGATCGAGCGTCGCGCGCGCGTCGGTGAGTGGGACAAACCTCGACGCGCGCGCGCGTCGACGCGCGACGTCCTTCGAGCGCAAAGGCGCGCGCGCGCGCTCGGACGACGAATGATGACGAGCGGCGCGCTCGGCGCGACGCGCGCGGGCGCGCGCGCGAGGGCGCCGTCGGTGGCGACCGCGAAAAGCGCGCGCGAGAGGTTGAGTCAGCAAAGCGCGCGCGCGCGCGTTCCGAGCGCGGGCGGCGTGCGAGCGCGTCCGAGCGCCCTCGCGCGCGACGACGACGAGATGCGACGCGCGTCGGTGGTGGTGACGCGCGAGGGAGGGAGGATGCGGCGCGCGGTGCGCGCGAGCGCGACGAACGCGACGGCGGCGGCGAGCGACGAAGCGAACGCGAACGCGCCGAGCGCGTTCCTCGTCGGCATCGCGTGGTTCTTCGCCCATCAGTTGATCGGAGTCGGGAACGACGTGATCATGAAGTTTACCGGTGCGAATCTCGGCGTGGCGCAGGTGGTGTTTCTGCGATTTTTGTTCGCGACGTTGACGATGGTGCCGGTGATGGCGGCGGGAGGGAAGGAATCGTTCGCGACCGATCGAGTGCCGCTGCACATCGCGCGTTCGGCACTGTTGGCGGGTGGTATATTTTTATACGTTAAAGGTTTGACCATCGCCCCCATCGCGGTGGTGACGACACTGAATTTTACCATTCCGTTGTTCACGCTCGTGCTCGCGCGCGTGTTTTTAAAGGAAAAGGTGGACGCCACGAGATGGATCGGCACTTTGGTCGGTTTCGCGGGCGTCATGGTCGTAATGCAACCGGGAGGAGCCGTGTTCAACCCGATGTGGCTCGTCGTCTTGCTCAGCGCCACCATGTTCGCGTCGTTGGACGTGTTGAACAAAGTCTTCGTCGGCAAAGAAAGCTTTTGGGCGATGATTTTCTACACCGCCTTGTTCACGACGCTCATCGTCGCCTACCCCGCGCTCACGTCCTGGGTACCGCCAACGACGTTGCAGTACGGACTCATGGCGGTTCTCGGCGCCGGGGCGAATGGGTTGCTGTACTGCCTGCTGAAATCCTTCAGCATGGTGGACGCGAGCGCGCTCGCGCCGTTTAGATACACCGAACTCATCCTCTCCGCCACGGTCGGTTTCTTACTGTTCGGCGAAGTCCCGGCCTCGAGCACTTTGCTCGGCGCGTTAATAATCGTCCCGAGCACGCTCTACGTCGTGTGGAAAGAAAACCAAAAGGTTTCCGATTAATAATAAACATTAATAATAAACTCGTGGCGAGGGAGCGAGAGACGATGTTATACAATTTTCTTCAATGCATTACACGCGACGCGCGACCGAAACTCGCGCGAGCGAATGACTCTCAACTCGCGACGCTCAGAAGCAACACCAGCAGTCGAAAGGACAATCTCCGCCCGGTTCGCCGTTCGGTCCCCGTTTCTTCCCGTTCCCGTCGTCGCACTGCCCCGCCTTCATGTCGCTGAAATCCCCGTACGATTTATACACCGGCAAACCGTCCTCATACCTTCGCGGTTTATCTACGGGCGTAAACTCTGGCTTATCTCTCTTCTGTTTCGGTTTCTTCTGTCCCGGGAGCAGCACGCGCACGCGCGGCGCCTCCGCCGCAGCCGCCGCCTCTCGCGCGCCCGAATTCATCTTCACCGCGCGCTTCTTCGCGTCCCCGAACAGCGCGTCGACGTCGAACCCATCGTCATCGTTCGCTTTCGCCCCTTCCTCACCGCTCGCGCGCGCGTCGCGTCCCCGTTTCGCGTCGTCGCGCGCCGCGCCGTCGCCTCGCCCACCGTCGGCGGCGCGCTTCGCCTTCGCCTTCGCCTTCGTCGTCGTCGTCGTCGCCCCGACGCCGCGCGCGGACGCCGCCGGCGTCGCCTTCGACGCGCGCGCGCGCTCGCGCGACGGTTTCGTCATCGCGCGCGGCGCCGCGCGCGCGGTTTTGCGACGTCGACGCGTCGCATCGCGTTCGCCGTCGCACTCGACGACGCGGACGCGCGCGAACGCGTCCGTCCATCGCGCGCGAGGCGCGAGGCGCGCGAACGCGAATCTCCTCTCCCCCGCCGCGCGCGCGCCGCGTCGCGCGCGCGTCGACGCGCGAGCGCGGAGGATAACGACGCGCTGACGTCGGCGACCGACGTCGGCGACATGTCGACGACGACCGCGAGCGCGGTGATCGTGAACGTCGCCGCGGCGACGAAGAACGATGGAACGCGCGCGCCGAGCGCGTCCGAGGCGGCGAACGGGGGATCGACGAAGAAGAGCGAGGCGGAGGAGTCGTTTTGGAGGCGACACAAGGAAGACCTGCGACATCTGCTGCCGTACCTGTGGCCGAAGGATCAACCGTTGCTCAAAGTGATGTTCACGGCGAGCGTGATATTTTTGTTCGCGTCCAAAGTGGCGAACGTCGCGTCGCCGATCGCGCTGAAGGCGGCGGTGGATAAGATTGCGAAGGGGGAGAACGGGTACTTGCAGCCGATTTTGATTTACGGCGCGCTGCGGTTCGGGGCGAATTTGTGCGCAGAGCTGAAGGATAATTGCTTCGCGTACGTCGCGGCGCACGCGAGTCGTGGAATATCGCTTCGAGTGTTCACGCACGTCATGGATCTGAGTCTGAGATTTCACATCAATAGAAAGACGGGGGCGGTGATTCGGGCGTGCGCGCGAGGTTCGGAGTCGTTCGCGAACTTGTTGCGATATATTTCGTTTCAGATCGCGCCGATCTTCTTAGAGGTTGGCTTGGTGTGTGCGTATTTGTTTTCGCAATACGAATGGTACTTTGCCGTCATCACCGCCGGCGTGATCGCGGCGTACATCGGCTTCACCGTTCCGTTTACGGAGTGGCGAAACAAGTTTAGGAGAGAAATGGTTCTTGCGGACGACGCGTTCAACCAGAAGGCGACGGATTCGCTTCTGAATTTCGAAACCATCAAATTGTTTTGCGCTGAGCCGCACATCTCTCACACCTACGACGAAGCCTTGCGCTCGACGCAAAAGGCGACGTTAAAGACGACGCAGTCTCTCGCCGGATTGAACCTCGGTCAAGCGCTCATCATCACCGTCGGTATTACCGCATCTCTCGCTCTGGCGGCCAAGCGAGTCGTGGAGGGAAAGATGACCGTCGGTGACTTTGTTCTAGTGAATACGTACATTTTGCAGCTGTACGTGCCACTGAATTTCCTAGGGACGTATTATCGCATGATAAAGCAGTGCATGGTCGACGTGGAGTCAATGTTCAAACTTCTCAGAGAACACCAAGAAGTGGAAGACTTGCAAGATTCGAAAGTGCTCGTTCTTAAATCTAAAGCTGACGCCAGAGTGGAGTTTGAGAACGTTACTTTTGCGTATAATCCTAACGAGAGGCTTATTCTCAATCGCGTATCGTTCATCGTCGAGCCCGGCACAAAGGTGGCGCTCGTCGGACGATCCGGCGCTGGAAAAAGTACGATAAGCAAACTCATCTACCGCCTTTACGACATACAAGGTGGTGTTATACGTATAGCTGGTCAAGACATCAAGCGATGCACGCAGCGAAGCGTGCGGTTGCACATCGGCATCGTCCCGCAAGACTGCGTCTTGTTCAACGACACCATCGAGTACAACATTGGCTTCGGCAAGCTTGGCACGGGGGAAGTCGCCACGACGGATGAGGTCACGGCGGCTGCGGAGCACGCCCAATTCGATGATTTTGTCAGGCGCCAACCTTTAGGGTACAACACTCTCGTCGGCGAACGAGGTTTGAGGCTCAGCGGCGGCGAGAAGCAACGCGTCGCCATCGCGCGAGCGTTGTTGAAGAATCCACCAATCATGGTCTACGATGAAGCGACATCGAGCTTAGATACGCACACTGAGAAGCAAATCATGGTCGCTATCAACTTTGCGGCGCAAGGAAGAACAAATCTCGTCATCGCGCATCGTCTGAGTACAGTTATGGATAGCGATAACATTCTCGTCTTGAAGGAGGGCGAAATCGTCGAGAGTGGCGATCACGTCACGCTGCACGGGAAACAGCGTGGCTTGTACAGGGATATGTGGGAGCAACAACTTAACTCCAAGAACTCTCGCGAAGATCGAGTGGCGTCAGCGGCGGCTTTGAATGGAGGCGCATCATAGAAGATGTTTAATCACAATTTTATTCATAAATTCCAACCACGCGCGAACGGCGCGCGCGCGGTGGTCGAGGCGGTCGACATGGACGCATTCGCGTCGGCGCTTCGCGGTTCGTTCGCTCGCGGCGGTCGCGGCGGTCGCGGCGCGTCGACGCGTTTTCGTTCGACGCGTTCTGACGACTGTTGGCGCATTCTTCTAATCTTTCTCGAGCCCCTCCGGGTGAGTCGCGACTGGTCGGGCGCGGAGCGCTCGAAGACGAAGCGCGGTTGCGTGAATGCGGGGTTGTTACAATCGATCGGCGCCGTAAGGGCGCGCGGTGAATTTGATACAGAAGTTGCGAGTACAGGAGTAGAGTTCGAGCGCGCGCGGTGGATGAATCATCTCGATTTCCGCGCAGAGTCGACTTTTTGCGATTTCGCTCGCTTGGCGCTCGGTTTGCTCGGCGTCGGCGGCTTGCGCTTTTGTCCGGCGACGGATGTCTTGAGCATGAGTAGGTTGGCGGCGAGAAGGTTGTCATCATCATCTTGAACGCGCATTTGCTTCGCGCGTGCTTTCGGGACTCCACGCTTGGCGTTGACACGCTGACGCTCGCGGTGAACATCGGAGAAGGCATCCGATTCCGTGCGAAGCTGCGGATGGGGATTGTTCGCCGTCTCGGCGACTACGTCGTGCCGCGCCCATCCTTCGATCGGTTCCTGAGTGATGCGTAAGCGCATGCCCCCAACGATGGTTTCAGTGATGGTTCCCGACGCTCCGTGCGGAGAAATCGGGACCGGGAGGTAGTACACGGTGGGACTGACGAAGCGCTGCGCGGCTACAGGCGGCATGTTGTGAACCTGCGATTGCGGCAGTGACATCGTCAAGGGCGATCCGCTAGGGACGTATGTGTCGGTCGTCACCACGTGTTCTCTGTACGGTCGCGCAGCGTCAATGGTGGCGCGTTCGTGAAATCGGTCGTAAAACTCTCGCAGTTGCGCTCGGCCGTTGTCGAAGAGCGGCGAGTCGACTGTCCGTTTGCGCGGGGTCTCAATGTGACGCTGTTCGATGCCACCGATTTCACCGATCGTAAGCACTGGCGCACCCAACTCGACTTCTGCGTTCGTTGCGTTGCGCGGTTGATCCCAGAATGGCGTGCCCAAAACGGGCTTGATGACGGGCAAACTGGATGGAAGTTTGCTGTGCAATCCATTTTCTGGGATGAACGCTTCGCCCAACTCTTCGTCTTCGTCTTCGTCTTCGTCTCCGTCTCCGTCTCCGTCTCCGTCTTCTTCAGCGTCTTCCTCGTCTTCGTCTTCCTCTTGCGCTTCCAGAGCCTCAGCGGCGGCGGCGGCGGCGGCGGCGTTCGACGGATCGCTCGTTCGATCCGAGGATCCACCGTGAGCCCGGTTCTTTCGCTTCTTCGGCGATGGTGTTCGCATTCTCGGCGGTGTGCTCGGTCGCACAACGCGCTCCGAATCGAGCGTAGACGGTGACGTCGCACCCTTCGTGCTCTTGCGCAGCTCGCTGAGATGACCATTTGAGCCTATTGGAAACCTGAAAACGCGCAAGCATCCGTACGCCGCCTCTTCGGTCAAGTTGAAAACGAGCTCCACGCCGGCGGCAGCGCACAACGGAAGTATGTGCTTCGGCCCATGTCTATTCCAGCGTAGCGGCACTACTTGCACCGTCGTGAGCGTCCAGCCACTCACGTCTAAGTAATGCGACATGACCTTGACGCGAACAAATTTCTCGACTTTCTCTCCGTTGGCTTCGTCGCGCAACGCGCTAGAAATCGCCGCCTTTGTCGGCGCCGTCAAGGACTTTGATGATATGTCTAACAACGAGCCCGGCTTGCACGATCCAACCAATTGCTTGTTCGTGTACCATTCCTTACCTCCGCGCGTGTTGAGATGTAAACCCACGATGACGTTTCCAGGCTGGTACAGCGTGTTGTTTTCAAACGGCTTGTTTTTCGCTCGACCGCGCGGATCAAGCGATACGCGCCTGGTCTCTGACTTCGCACGTAACGCTTGCTTCTTCGTCTTTGATCCCGCGCCACCACCACTCGTCGACGGCAGCGGCTGTTCGCCTCTGCCTCGCTTCGCGCCGCTCGCCGTCGTCTTGTAACCGTTTCCATTCGCACCCGCGAGACCGGCGCCGCCACCATCGTTTTTACCGCCATCGCGCCCATTCGGCGCGCCCTCCACCGCTTCCAGCTCGCCCGCCTCGTTCAAGTACTTGAAACTTTCCGACCGAACCAACTTTCTCGGCGGCGGTTTCTTCTTCGTCTCCGTCTTCGTTCTCTTCCCTCGCTCATTCGCGCTCGCGTTCGCCTCTCCTCCGCCGCCGTTCGCCCCCTTCCCAGCGCGTCGATTCATCCCTCGAAGCATCGCCACCGCCGCCTCCGGAGAGAACGCCAATCGCGTCCTCGCGCTCACCGCGCCCGTCCTCGTGCTCCTCGGTTTTCCCTTTCGCGACCGTTTCGCCGGCGACGGCGACCGCGTCCGTCCCTCGCCGCGCTCCCGCGCCTCCGCCGCGATCCGCGCTTGCGTCGGCGACGCTCGCACCGCCTCGCTCGTCCCTCGCGCGCTCGTCGGCGCGCGCGTGAACCGCATCGTCGCCGCGCTTCCGAACGCCAGGTCTTCGCGCGCGTCGCGCGTCGCGCGCGCGACGTCGCGCGCGACGTCGCGCGCGAGCATCGCGACGCTCGCGACGCGCGCGACGCCTTCCCGCGCGCGTTCGAGCGCTCGAGCGCGCGCGGCGCGTTCGCGCGCGGTCGCGCGCGGCGTAATTGCGACGACGACAATCGCGCCAATCCCGATCCTCGGCCGAACGACGGCGGCAGAGCCCAGCCCTGGGGGGCGCGAGGGCGAGCGAAAGCGAAAGCGACGCGGACGAGCGCGACGAGCGCGGGGAGACCGATGCGTGAGATTGAGAAACGCAGACTATGGGTCGAGTGGGATGGCGTCGACGACGCGAGACGAACGCGATCGTCGCGATCGTCGCGGCGGAGACGCGAAGGCGTCACGCGAAGGCGGCGGCGGAGACGCGAAGCCGAAGCGGCGGTCGCGAAGCGCGGACGACGTCCGCGGAATCGAGAGATACGGCGAGGAAGGCGTCCAGCACGGGCTGAGGAATGTTTTTGTCCACGGCGATGCGCTGCTTGACGAGCTTGAGGGAGCCGTCGGAGGCGGTGCGAAGGGATTGCGTCGTCTCGAGGGCGACGCACGCCCACGGTCGTAAAGAATCCGACGCCTCGGTCGCCCGTCGCGCGGACCGAGCGTTCGATGCGTTCGTTTCGTCGGCGAAGCAGTGTTTGACGATGACGAACACGTCGACGCACCGAATGGTGACGATATCACTCGTGACTTCGACGACGATCGGCGTGCCGATCGATGAATTTTCGGCAACAATCTTCTTCGTCTTTCCCGGATCCACGAGAGAGACGCTAAACTCGGGCGGCGGGCCGAACAAGTTGTGAACGAAATCCAGCCCATCGCCACTGCGCATCGTTCGAGATGCGACAAACATGACACGCGCGGCCCCTTTCACGCACGCCTCACGCTTTTCATCCGCGGATACGTTGTGCAAGTCGCACGTCGAGCAGTCTTGAAGCGCGGCTTCGATTTCGGCGCACGCGCGCATAAAGTGCACGCGAAACGGTCCCGTGGATACGTAGGACTCCTTCCACGCGTCGTCGGAAATATTCTTAAACCCAGCTGCATTTCCACTCGACGCTCCAACGTGCCGGTTGGAAAATCGTAGCACGAATCCCTCCTCTCTCTGCCAATCCTTCATCATTTGACCGCCGCTGTCGACGTTTTTGGAGGACTTTTTAGCTGGTTGAGAAAAAGTCGGCGCATCGACGAGTGCTTCTCGCATCCATCGCGTCGTGAGAAGAGCGCACACGTCGTTGGACGTTTCAGCCGCGCGAAGGGCTTGAATTGCGTGTTCAAGCGTGTGCTTGAGCTTCGTCACGTCGCTCGGTGGTCGCGCGGAGCGCTCGAGTTCCGCGGTCTCTTTCGCCAACTTCTCTGTCTCTGTCTCGCGCACGAGTTGAACCTTGAATGAGCTCTTGTGAACGCCGTTCGCGAACGCAACGAGCTTTGTTCCCAAGAACGAGTACAAATAGTCTTTAAATCCTTCGTGGTCCGGCGCGGAACCGGTTTCTCGTCGCTGATGCTGCGCGTGCAAACGCCACATCTCCGTCCATTTATCGAATCGTTTATTCACCATGTCTTCGACCGCGTCGTCGTTCACCACCTTACGATCGCTCAGTAACTCGTACGCGCGCAGCAAAAGCCTCGGTTTGATTATGCTCTTCAAGTTTTCCTCGGGCTCGAGCTTTTCCAACAACTCGTCGCGCCACTCGTCGATCACGCGCCCGCGTTCAGACGCCCTATTCTTCGTCGCGGCGACGCTATGAAACACATCCATGCGCCGATCATCCACGTCTGCGTGCGCCGGACTCTCGGGATTACTCGCGCTGAACTCGATCCCTCTCCATCCCGCCGCGAGGCTCGCCTCAAAGTCGCTCAGCCGCAACTCGAGCTCGTGCAACACCTCCGAGATCGTCACCGCTCGTCCCTCCTCGCACGCCCACGCGATCGTCCCCTCGCACAACCTCTCGATATCCCTCAACGTCGCCTCATCGACGCGTCGTCCGACGTCTCGCAGCGCTCGGTGCGCCAACACCTTCGCCGCCGGCGCCGCGCACGCGCGCACCGCCTCGCCGACGCTCATCTTCCTCGTCAGGCATCCCGCCACCCCGCGCACGCAGCGCGCCGCCCGCGACGTTCCATCGTTCCCGCCCGCCGTCGACGCGCGCGCGGCGCCCATCGCGCGCGCGAGATCGTCCGTCAGCGCGTCCACGTCCATCGCCTCCCGGCCGCCTCGCTAACCACCGCGCGCCGATCGATCGCGCTTCTTCGCCGCGCGCGTCCGCGATCGCGTCGCGACGCCGGCGCGCGCGCGATCGCGATCGCGACGACCCGTTCGTCCGCGCGCGGATCGCGCGCGCGCGCGCGTCGCGGTGCGCGGCGCGCGATGGGTCGACCGACCGCGGACGACGCGTGTGTTCCGTGTGTATAATTCTCGGCGTCCCCGGTTTCGCGGGTCGTGACTCGCGAACGACCCCCACGAGACCCGCGCGGACGGGAAAGATACGATGGCGACGACGCGCGCGAGCGCCACTGATCCACGCGGTGCGTCGAGCGACGACGAAGAAGCGACGCGCGCGCGCGACGCGCGAACGATCGCGGCGAGACGCGCGCGAACGACGCGCGCGAACGCGCGAAAAACGACGCGGGTGGACGCGATGCGGACGATCGATCGGGCGTGACGTTGGCGCGGGCGAAAGATTGATTGATTGGGTCGCGGCGAGACGCGGTCGCGGATGGAGGCGAAAAACGACTGACGATGCGCGCGCGATGGCGAACGAAGGATAGATAAAGCCGACGACGATGCTTGCGACGAGAATCACGGCGAAGGCGCCGACGACGACGCGAATGACGATGAAGTCTCGCGCGGCGCGACCCGCGCGATTCGTGGCGCGCAGAGCCGCGGCGGACGACTTGCAAGACAAGTTGAGAGAAGTCACGGACACGCTCTCGGAGAAGTGGGAGGAGTCGGATGAAAAGCCGGCGATCGTGACGCTCGGTGTGTACGGGTTCGTCGGTCTCGTCGCGGCGAACGGTACGCTTCGCGCGGTGGACTCGTTGCCGCTCATTCCGGACCTTCTCGAACTCGTCGGGATCCTCTTCTCGGGTTTCTTCGTGTACCAGAACCTCCTCTACAAGCCCGACCGCGCGGCGTTGAAGGAGACCGTCACTAAGACCTTGAACAAGATTTTGTAATCTTCGAGAATCAGCCACCGTAACGACTTAAGTGCGTTCGCAGAGACGCCGACCGGGACCTCGGAGTTTATTATGTTTAGCTAAAAATGCGTCTTCGACATTAAAACAAACGTGACTAACCAGCGATTGCGAACGACAAAGAAGCTTACGCTTGCTTCGTCGTACCGAAAACCTTCGCCTTCTCTTCGGAGGTTTGGAAGCGACCGTGACCGAACTTGGACGAGGTGTCGATGAACTTGAGCGTAATCTTCTCCGTGGCGACGCGACGCGTTTGCTTGAAGAGAGATTGACGCATCGTGATCAAGCGCTTGCGCGGGCCGACGACACCACCCTTGATCATGACGTAGTCGTGCTTGACGATACCGTAGTGCGCGAAGCCACCCATCGGGGTGATTTCCTTCTCCGTCGGGTCGTGGAACGTACTCGCACCGAAGCTGTCTTGACCAGCCTTGCCGATCTTGTACACCTTCTTGTTGATTTCCGTACGGTGATGGTAACCGTGTTGACCCGCACGGGCAACCGTGTAGGAAACACGCGACGGGTGCCACGCACCGATGCAACCAACCTTACGCAAACCTCTGTGGGTCTTGCGCGGAAGTCGGGTGACGCCCCAACGGGTGACGACGCCTTCGTAACCCTTACCCTTCGTGACGCCGATGAGATCAATCATTTCGTCTTGCTGGAACACGGTGTCGACCGGCACAGCCTTTTCGAAGAGAGCGTAGCCAAAGTCAACCTTGGCGGCGACGTCACCACCGTTAACTTGAATCTCCATAATGTGAGCCTTCTTTTGCTTCAAGCCTGAAACCTTGCGCACTTGCGTGTGCGCGATGACGCGAATGACGTCGCAAGACTTCTTGAGCTCGTCCAAGTCCTTGTCGATGGAACCGTTGGTGTAGTTCTTCGTGTACTTGGTGAACGCCTTCTTCTTGGACTTGAACCAGTTCTTGTAGAATCGACGGCGGACTTCATCGTTCAAGTGTTCGGCCCACACCGTCTTCTTCCCGCGCAAGCCCTTCGGCGTGCGCACGTAACCGACGAGGCCAACCACGATGAGTTCCGGGCACTCGATGATCGTCACCGATTCGCACGTTTCCTTCTTGTGCATCTTCGAGCCGGGCTTATCGACATCGCGAACGATGTGCGTCATGCCAGCCTTGAAGCCCATGAACGCGGTGAGGTGCGGCGGCTTGCTCGCGTCATCCTTCGGGAACGACTTGACCTTACCCCGGCTGCGCTTCGAGCGCTTCTTCGGCAAGAAACCGAGGTTACCGTAACGCGGGTCTATATTTCACACACAACACGTCTTCGTCAGTCATCGTTCGCGTCGCATCACCGAGTCGAGTCGCGCGAGGTCACCTTCGCCGCTAGGGCTTTGCGCGATCGCGTCCCGAGATCATCGTGCCGCGCCTCGCGTCGCCACGTACGTTCAAACTTGCGATGAGACACTGTGAATGATGAAAACGAAACGCGCGCGTCGATCGTCAGTCTCTTGTTCGCGCGCTCGCGCTCGCGCGAGAGGTTTCACGCGCGATGCGCGATCGCGGCGCGCTCGGGGTTTGGCCCGGTGCGTCGCGGCGGTCGGTGCGTCGGTCGCGCCACGCGTCGCTTCACGAGCGCGCGCGAGGCGACGCGAATGGTTCGATTGCGTTCGCGCGCGCGCGTCGGCGGTCGTGACGTACTCTTCTCTCGCGTGCGTCGTGAAAAGGCGGATGTGAGCGCGCGGGAGGCGACCCCGTCCCGCGAGGTCCGTTTTTACCATCACTTGGCGAAAAACGCGGCTCGACCATGATTTGGCGAAATCTCTCGAGGCGAAAGGCTCGCCGCTACAACCGCTACAAGCTACAACGAAGGGCTACGGCGCTAAGAGCGCGAGGGTCGACCGTCGTCGGCGTCGACGCGTAAACGGGCGAGAGTTTCGCGAAGAGCGTCGGCGCGAGGACGCCAGGACGGATCGATGCGGACGTCGCCGAGCGCGCGCGCGGCGGAGAGCGCGGATTCGCGAGCGTCGGCGGCGGCTCGAGCGCGCTCGGCGCGAGCCTGAGCGGCGGCGGCGCGACGCTCGAGAAGGTTTCTTGCGCGACGTTCGCGGTCGAGATCGAGCGCGCGCTGAACCTCGAGCTCGCGCTCGCGGACCTCGAGCTCGCGCTCTCGCCGGCGTTTGGCGCGCTCGAGTTCCAGGAGCGCGTCGGCTTCCATTTGCGCGCGAGCGTCGAGGATGCGGCGCGCCGCGGCTTCGGCCTCGAGCTCAGCGCGCGTTTTTGTCTTCTTCGTTTTCAGTTTCGCGCTCGCTGCATCGGTCTTGGGCTTTTTCTTTTTCGGTTTCGGATCCTCCTTCGCGCGCTCGGCGACCAGCGCCTTGCCGTGGAATTCCCGTCCGTGCAGAGCCTCGATCACGCCTCGCATGCCATCGCCGTCCGCGCACTCGATGAACATGTACCCCATGTGCGACCCTCCTCGCACGGGCACGCGCACGTTCTTGACGCCCGGTAATCCCGAAGCCAACGCTTTGACGTCCGCCGCCGCCGACGACTTTGAGACGCCGGACACGTACGCCGTCCGAAGCGCCTCACCCGCGCGTTCACCACCGTTCGACGTCGTCGCCGCGCTCGATGACGTTTGACGCGCGTCCTCGTCCTCGTCTTCGTCCTCGTCCTCGTCCTCGTCCTCGTGGACTTCGTCTTCGTCGTCTTCGTCGTCCCAGCGCGCGCGCGTCACCCGCCCAATCTCCCCGCTCTTCAGCCGCACCTTGATCCCGTCCGCGTGAAAGCTCGAGTTCGTCACGAAATCTGAAATCTCTCCCACCGCCGTCGCCGCGTCGCCCGCGCTCGCGCCCGGTCGACGCACGAGACGCACCTCCACGACGTCACCGAGCGCGAGCGCGTCGCGACGCCGCCCGAACCGCGCGTCGTCGTCGACCGCGGGCGCGCGCGAGGCGCGGACGCTCGCGCGCGCGAGGCGCGCGCGCGCGCGAGGCGCGACCAGCGCGCGCGGCGGCGCGCGGCGCGCGGCGAGCGCCATGTTGTGACGGCGCGGCGGCTGCGCTACGACTACAAACTACCGGTACTAATACAAAACTACGCGAGCGCGATGCGATAAATAGCGATGCGCTGATCGGGAAATAACGACTCGAACGGCGGTGGGCTCGGCGGTGGACTCGGGGCGCCGCGCGGGCGAACCTCTTCGCACGTCAACCCGTTCGCCGAGACGTTCGCGAAAAAATCCAAATCCATCCCGTCGTATCTGTGCTTGGTGTGCGCGTAATAAAACACCGCACCCGACCGCGCGCGCGAGAGCAACGCCTTGACGACGCGCGGAAGCGCGACGACACCGGCGTCGTCGTACACTAAATCCGCGCCGAGCACGACGTCGACGTCGGCGAGTTCGGGCGAATCCGCCGTGAGCGGCGTCTCGTCCTCCGTCCTCGCCGAGCCCCTCGCGTCCGCGTTCGCGCCTTCCTCGCCGTCGCCCGCGTCGCCCGCGTCGCTCGCCGCCGCGTCGGACGAAAACGCGTTCCAATCCAACGCTCGACACCGCGCGCGCGCGCCGTCGTCGCCCTCGATCCGTCCCCACGCCGCGTTCGCCCGCGCGCGCGCCTCGAGCCATCGCAGCGCGCCGCCTTCCGTCGTCTCCGTCATCGTCACTCGCACGTCGCGCGCGCCGCGCGCGCGCAGCACCGCGAGGCCGAGCCAACCGTTACCGCTGCCGAGTTCGAGCACCTCGCGCGCGCGCCGCAGCGCGTCGCTCGCGTCGAGAAACGCCGCGAGCGCGCGCGCGGCGGGCCACGTCAGCTGCCCCGTCGTGTTCGCCGTCGTCCGGCGCGCGTACTCGAACGCGTCGCCCTCGACGAAGGCGTCCGACGACGCGCCCGTCGTCGAGCGACCGCGTCGCGCGTCGCCGTCGTCTGGAGCGCGCGTCGTCATTCGTCGACGCGTCGACGAATGACGCGCGCGAGCGACGACGGCGACGAGGACGGCGACGGCGACGCGCGGCGCGCGCGCGCGACGACGGGCGCGTGCGTGGACGCGTTCGTCGTGTGCGGGTTGCCGCCGAACCCGCGCGCGATGCGGCGCGCGCGCGCGCGAGGGGTCGGGACGTCGAGCAACGGTATCGCGAGCGGAACGGCGACGGCGACGACGGCGGCGGCGACGGCGGACGCGCGCGAGTGGACGCGGACGGTGTATCACGCCGGCGTGCTCGATGAGTGCCCGCGGGCGAGCGCGCGGTACCCGGCGCAGTTGGCGACGCTGGCGCTGCCGCGAGGCGTCGACGCGTACGGCGACGACGAACGCGCGGACGACGAACATCCGACTCGGTACCCGACGATACTGACGGATGAAAACGGGGATAGGATATACGTCGCGTGCGTGTCGTTCGTGGCGGCGACGCCGGAGCGGAGCCTGAGGACGATGAGCGGGGAGACGGCGGGGGCGACGCGCGCGCGGGCGTGCGTGTGTTTGGTGTCGCGAATGCCGTGCCTGGACGCGTGGATGGAGGCGTTGGAGCACGTGTTCGAGGCTTACTTTAGAAAGCCAGGGCGAGGGCACCTACCGGTTCTGTCCGTGATCGCGGAGATGGTGGTGGATAGGTTGATGTGGCGACGCGATCGCGCGGTTTTGTTTCCAATCGGCGGCGCGTTGGTGACGGTGCCGCCGCGGGGGGCGGCGGATCACGGCGCGCGCGAGGCGTTTGCGGACGGTAAAGAGCCGCTGATGCGGTGTTTGCCCGTGCGAACTGTGTTCAAGTGTGTCGCGGCGATCGCGTGCGAGCGTCGGTTGCTGTTGCGAAGCAAGCAGGTGAGCTTGTTGGTCAAGTGCGCCGAAGCCCTGCGCGGGCTCGCGCATCCGCTCGTGTGGAGACACGTGTACATTCCCTGCTTGCCGATTTCAATGGTTGATTACTTGGATGCGCCCATGCCGTTTATCATGGGAGCCACGCACGACGTCGACGTGGATGAACGCGCGCTCGAGGGTGTTACGGTGGTAGATTTAGACACGGGATCGATGCGAGACGGCGGCGAGCAAATTCTCCTGCCTCAAGAGAGCATGTTGCGAGATTTCATCGAACGCGTGCGAAAGATAATCAAGCCTGGTATCGTTGATACGGACGAGCTCGATGCGAGCATGTTCGTCAACTGGGATGCGGACGTCAACATGCGTGTGACTGCGGTTTTCACCGATTTTTGGTACGAGTTACTTCAGCTCGATTCTCTTCATCGTTACGTCGTGCAGGACGCCAGCGGAGCGGCGCAACTCAAGAAACACGATTATAGGCACGAAATCAGTCGTTGGCGCGGTGCGTTCACGGATCAGATTTTGGAAACAAATGCGTTCTTGTCCTTGCTAGACGACGCTTCGTCGCTGTCCAGGCTTGGAAAATCTGTAGCAGGAGACATCGGCAGGAAGAGACGCGCGAAATTTCGTTCGACACAGCTGACAGGCGACTCGTTGGTTTTACCCGCTTCTATCGAGTCTCGGTCGACGGACTCGCTTTTGATACCGCGTCTTCATATTTCGAATTTCGATGACGCCCAGCAAAGCGCAAAGTCTATGCGCTCGCTTTCGATTTATCAAAAGATCGAGGCAAAGTTTATGGACTCTTCTCCTTCGCTCGGCGGCGAAAACGTCGACAAATTCAACGATGTTCCCGTCCGAGATGCTCGATCGTCAACCAATTCGACGCTAAAGCGAGCAACATGGGGATGGTTAAAAGATAGAGTGCGACGTCGAATGGGGTCCGACGCGTTGCCCGAAGAACGCGCCCTAGCAAAAGCGATACAAGTCGCCGAGAACGCTGACAAGGCGGTCAACTTTGACTGGTATTACAACACGCTGACAAAGAAAGATGCGGCATCATTGGCTGACTACATCCGTTCGCACCGTGATGATTTGGATGTGCTTGACGACGATGAGGCGATCGATACGGTCGAGGTCCCGCAAGATTTGCAGCCATCCAATGACGATGACGACGTCGACGAGGCGACGGCGCTCGTGTATCCAATTTTCACCAATCACGACGACGTCGTGGCGGCCGCCTTGGCGGAGCACGCCGCAACTCTCAACTACATCGCTCTTCTCACTGGTGTCAAAAGGCATTTGATCTCCGGTACCAGGCGTTTCAATATTGTTTCAATCGCGATCAGCGCAGCCGTTCTGCGCGCCGATGCTGCCGGCGATGCCACGTCGCTGGCGCACGCCATCCGCATCGTACGCACTTATCAGCCTTCGAATACCCGCACGCTTTGGTTAAAGGGAGCCGCACGATGGGATGCTGTCAATCTTTGGTGCGGTTTATTTGCCGTCAATACAGACGTCGCATGGTTACACGGTACCGACGCCGAAACCAGGACAAGTGATCTGGTTCGGTGCTTTGCCCTCGTCGGACTGACTTCGGACCAATCCTCTGCGTTATTGAACGAAGTCATGGTGAGATTTGATTTTGAGAAAATGTGTTCCGTTGAAGTCGACGTTAGTGTTGGCAGAGCTCTGTCGGCGTCGGCGTACTCCACGATTTCATTCGAGTCTTGGGTGGAAAAGTTGCGACAATCGAGCGCATTCCACTTTGGCGCAAACGACAGAGCCTTACATTCGTACGCACCCGTGCAAGATTGTTGTCCTTCGGACGTTATTGAAGCACAGATATGGGATCGATCAGCCATTACGGCGATGACTGTGCAGTCTGGTGTTGTCTCGTCCTTGGTGGCTCTTGGAAGTGGCCGAGGTGACGTCGCTTTCTTCGCTCCGGATTCAGGCGTCACGACGCGTTCGCACAGTCCGCAAATTCACGCATCACCGCTCTCTGCGCTGACGTTTATACCGCGTAGCGCGCATGCGTTCTGCGGTCGCCGTGATGGGGTGATTGAGACGTGGGATTCGGTGACGGGCACGCGTATATCCATCGTTCCGGACGCGCACAGAGGAGAAACCGTATCCTTCGTGTCTCCGGTGGTGAATCAAGTAATATCGTCTGCGCCGCTCACCGCATCGGCGGGAAACGATGGCACCGTGAAACTCTGGGACGCTAGACAAAGCGATGCAACGCGTGCAGTGAGCGTGATTAAAGGCCACGTTGGTGGCGTCACTGCCTTTGCCACTCGCGACGCGCGCGGCGGTGCCGTCGGCAGCATTCTCACTGGCGATGCCGCGGGCGTGGTGCGCGCTTGGGATCCTCGTTACGCCACAGCAGGGCCAGTGTCGCTGGCACACGCGCATCAAGGCAGAGTGACGTATTTGGCACCTTTGCGAGGGTCAGACTCTACCGCCAGCGCGGGTGCGGACGGTGTAGTGCGAGTGTTGCGTCTCGATGGCGACACCGGGGGCGACATTCGTCTGAGCGGGCACTTGGGTGACGTCACCTCGCTCTGCGTACTTCAGGACGAAACTCGTGGTCGTGAGCCCGTGGGTATAATCGCATCTGGTTCCAGCGACGGCGAGCTGTGCCTTTGGTCCGGGGGCGAACTCGTGAACGATGTTCGTCAGGCGTGGCGCTGCGTGAGCAAGTCTCGAGCGCACGTCGGAGCGGTGACGTGCCTGACGACCGAGGGGAGTGGAAGACCGAAACGGACGAATTCTGTGAATGCGGGAAGCTCCGGTAAGGGAGTCAGAGACATGGAGATGAAGCCATTACTCTCAGCATCTACAGACTGTTCATTTGCGTGCTGGAACCTCTCCACAGCGCGTCTACAAGGACGCCGCTCGAGCTGGTCGCCTGTCGCAATGTGCGCGCCACCTCTGAAGCGCTCCACTAGCGCGCTGTGCTCCGTGATTGAAGTATCTCGAAACAGATATATCTACGGTGATCGATTCGGCATGCTCTCTTGCGTCGCGCTTCCGACGCCCGCGGCTTAGGCCGCGTCAACCAAAATATTTTGGTCAACCAAAATATCTCTAGCCCGTAGGGCGTTGTCACTGCGAGAGAGCGCCAGCAACAACACACGCACGCGCGCGATGAACGAATTCGAGCGTCAGCGCGAGGCGCGCATCGCGCGCAATAAATCTATCCTCGAGCGTCTGATCGCGTCAAATCCCGCGCACGCCGCGCTCCACGCCGAGCGCCCGACGCCGGCAAAGCCTCGCGGCCCTCGTCCCAAGCAACCCACAAACGAGGCTGATTTACGTCGCTCAGGGCGCGTCCGTCGGCTCCCAGCCCCGGTTTACACGACCTTCGACGTCAACGATGATCTCGGCGACGGTGTTTCGGCGCGCAAGCGCGCGAAGATGACGCAAACGTCCTCGAGTGCGACGACGAAGAAATATTTCTCTTCGAGCAAACGCGAGGCGCCGAGCGCGAACTCCCTGCGTGCGTTGAACGCAAATCTCTGGGATGTGTACGCAAACTATCTAGGTGAACCGATCCATCCACCTGAGAGCGACCGGGGGGCGTTGAAGGCGGCGGTAGTTCACGCGTTGAGTCCGGTGAGCAATCCAAAATTTTCCAAGATGAGTGGAATACAAGAATGGAAAAATTGCGTCGCGCTATACGTGAACGTCGGAGACAAGCACGGGAACGCGTATGATAACGTCTTCACTCGCGCGGGGTCGCGAATCACGTGGTTCGCGCAACCGAGACAAGATGAGGATTCACCCGTCATCAAGTCGATTATGAAGACGTCGACGCTAGAAGAGGAGAGCGTGGAAGACGCCATGACACGCGCAGAGAACGGCGAAGAAGCGGCACCAAAATACGTAGACTGGCCTTTACATCTTTTTTGTCGCATGGAAGGGTGCGAGTACGTCTATTGCGGTAGGTTGAAGATGGTGGATGTCGACACGAAGAAGCGTCCCATGAAATTTACGATGAGACTCGTCGACGCGCCGCTACTGAGAGGAAGCGAACACTTCTTAGGTTTGGTCGATCTCGCAGACGCCGACGCGACCTCTTCCTAGGCTTAGTCCATGCGTGGATATCGGCGCACGTTTTTAGCTATAAGTAGTAGATAATCATCACAATCTCTCAACTCGCGGACCATCTGGCGACGCCACTCACGCTCGCTTTCCTAGACTAGAGCCCGCTCCGTGCGGGCTCACTCGCTAATTCCGCGGCCTTGGTCATCGGAGTGTTGCTTCGCGTGTGATCCAAAATTTCTTTCACGCGGGCAAGCTGCGAGCGCAATGCCGACGTGGATTGCACCAATGTTTCTACATCATCGTCCAACAAGCTGCCCGTTTCCTCCAGTTTTCGCATCTTGTTCCCGATCGCCTTAAGTTGTTGCAGTGAAACTGAAAACTCCGTGTGTGACACCAGGTCATAAGTCTCAACTAATTCTTCTAGCTCCTCCTTCATGTCTTCTATTTTGCTGAAACGATAATCCACCGTGCGAGCAAGTATCGTGACCTCCTCCTGTGAAGACGTTGGCGCCATCTGCAGAACGCCGTCGAGCAATTTGCGAACGACGCCAACTTCGCGGATGATGGCGTTCTGAATCGCGCTGATGTGATCGCTCAAAGCGCTGACCACTTGTGAGTATGCGTACATCTCTTTGAGCAGCAGCTCTGAATGATCTTTGATGTTCAGCCTGACAACTTTGCGATGCTCCTTCGCCTTGAACGCGAGCCACTGCTGCGTGAAGTTGGCGCCGATGACAGAAATCGGGAGCGCGGTGATCACCACGGAACCTAACATCGTGATCGCCGCGACAGCTTTACCCCAAATCGTCGTCGGCACGGCATCACCGTAGCCCACGGTCATCAAAGTAACCATGCACCACCAAAACGCGCTCGGAATGGAATCAAACTCGTCGCCTTCGTTGGCGTCCCACGCGTTCGTCGGCGGGCTTTGTCCGTTTTCGGCAAAGTACATCAACGCACTGAACATCACCAGTCCTAAAACAAGTAGAAACCCTAGCACGACGAACATGTCCGCGCTGTCTTGCACGGCGATCAAGACCACTTGGATTTTCTTCGCCCGACTACCGAGTCGGAACACCTTGATGACGCGAAACAGTCTAAAGATTCGCAAAACTCGCGCACTGGAAGTCGACGATGAGCTTTCCGCTCCCTCGTAACCAAATTGCAAGCCTGAAATCGCTATCTCGGCGTACCACGGAATAATGGACGCCAGGTCGATCAAGTTGAGCGGGTCCTTCACCGCCATCCACCGCTTTGGCGCGCAACATATCTTCAGCGCGTACTCGAGAGAAAAGATCAGCTGACACACCATCTCTATGATGTCCAAACTCGCCTTCCCCGAGTGCTCCGGCATTGTACTCGCGATGAAAGAGCTGATCGACACGAAAATCAACGTAAACATCAACGCACTGATCGACAAGGCCAGCCTTCCCGACGACGGCTCCGTGAGCGCGAGATAAACCTTTTGCCTGAGCGTCAAAGCCAACAGCGTCTTTCTCTTCGTCGGCGCGCTAAACTTTTCCTGCACGCGGCGAATCTCATCCCTAATATCCGTCTCCGTCACCCCCACGAACTCGATCAGAAGCTTATCCTTATCGTGCAGCTTTTCAAACTTCTCGCCCCGCCGCACGCGTCCGAGCAATTGATTGAGAATCACCACCACTCGCACCTTGGTCCACAGCCCTCTCGCTCGCATCCCTCGCCGATCGCTTCGAAACCTGCGACACCGCGCGCGACGTGCGCTCGTCAGTCACCTCGCGCGCGCCCTTCGCGTCGTCGCGTCGCTTCGCGCTTTCGTTCGCTCGATTTCCTTCGCTTCGCGCGCTTCGCTTCGCCGACGCACTTCACCACCCTCAGCGGGCTCGCCCCGCCGTGTCGCATCGCGACGTTCGCGTGCAGGCGCGCGTCCAGCGCGTCGTCGTCGTTCACGTTCGCCGCCACCGCGCCGCCCAGGTACGGCATCGCGTCGCGTTCGCGTTCGCGATGAATTCAATGAATTCAACGCGCGCGTCGAATGAATGAATGCACGCGCGCGTTGAACGAATGCGCGCGACGCGGCGTCGCGATCGACGTCGACGTCGTTCGACGTTCGCGTTCGCGTTCGCGTTCGCGCCGCGCGCGCGTCCGCCGAACGCTCGCCGTCGACGCGCCGCGCGCGATCGAATGGCGCCATCGACACGCGTCGGGGGAAACAGCGAACCCGCGGCGTCGACGCGGACGAGACGCGAAGACGCGAGGACGCGCGCGGCGCCGACGCGCGGGACGACGACGGCGCGATCACGCCATCTCGTGAAAAGATAATGTGTGCGTGATGTACAAGACGCGCGGATCGATCGATCGACGCGTCGGAAAGAATGACCGCGCCCGTCGCGGCGGTTCGATCACGAGGGCGCGAAGCGCGACCGCGGCGGCGCCTCGCTCGCGTTTTCGACGCCCGGACGCGGCGCCGCGCGCGATTTATCCGCGATCGCGATCGTCGCGTGGTGCGCCTTGCGCGCGACGAATTTCGACGCCGGGCTCAGCGCGCTGTCCGTGGGCGAGTGGAATCTGTCCGGCGTTCGGGCGTCGTCGTCAGTCGCCGCGCGCGTCGTCGACGAATCATTCATTCATCATTCATCATCAATCATCAATCATCGCGCGTCGTCGTGTCCCGTCGCGATCGATCGCGCACCTCTTCCCGCCGAGCGACGACGCGCGCGCGTGTTTCGTTTCCCTCGTCGTCGCGTCGTTCGTGCGATCGCGCAGCGTCATCGCGTCGAAACTCGCCGCGAGCGTCGTCGGCGTTCGCGCGCGCGCGTCGTCGTCGGCGGCGGCGTCGGCGTCGCGCGACGTCGTCGTCGGTTCGGGCGTCACGGCGACGGGCGAGCGCGCGTCGTCGGCGTCGCGCGCGGGCGAGGGCGCGGACATGGCGTCGACGTGTGCGGCGAATGATGAATTGGCGATTTAAGTTCCCCCGACGAAAGTCGGCGGTCGGCGCGCGCGACGAGGACGGGCGCCCGATCCGGCGCGACGATCGGAACTGCGAGCGAGCTACGAGCGCTCGAGCCGGTCGGCGCGCAGAGCGCGAGACGCGAACTCCCACGCGAGCCACTGCGCGGCGTTGGCGGGAAACGCGCGCGCGACGACGGGCGCGGCGCCGCGCCAGAGCCCGGAGACGCCGCGCTCGGCGACCAAAGCGCGAAGGAGCGCCAGCGGCGGTAAGTCGCGCGCGCCGCCGGGACGCTCGCACTGGTAAATAGTCTTCGCGTTATCCAACGGAAGGACGATGAGCCAGGTGACGACGCCCGCGGCGCCGCCACACGAAGCCGCGGCGAGCGCCTCGACGAGCAAGCCCCGCGCGTCTCGCGTCTCGAACGCGGCGCGCGTCACGTCGCCGCCGACGTCGCTCGCGCCGCGCGCGCGCGGGAAAATCGTTCGGAAAATCTCATACGTCGCGAAATACACCGCTCCCGACGGAATCTCGCGCGCCGCGGTGTGCGAGACGCCGCGAAACAATCCGAGCGCGCCGCGCGTTCGCCAGACGTCGAGCGCCACCGCCCGCGCGCTCCCGCCTCCGTCCCCGACCTGCGCTCGACACTTCACCAGCTCGAACGGCGTCAGAAACGGGGTCATGAGCCCTCCCGCGAGGGCGCCCGCGAACGCGCTCGCCGCCAACCGCGCGCCCGCGCCCGCGCCGCTCGCGCCCGCGAGCGCCGCCTCGCGCGCCTCGTGAAAGCACGCGTAGTTCGCCCCCGTCTCGAGCGACGCCCCGACCAGGGGCGCCGCGACGCCCGCGTACAGTCCTCGCGCGCCTCGCGCGCGGTACAGCGCCGCGATGGCGCTTCCAGTCGTGTGTCCGCGGTTCTTTTGCACGAACACTTTCACCGTGTCGAACGGATGTCCCGCCGCGACGCACGCCGCGCCGGCGACGACGCCGGCGACGGCGTCGTCCGCGCGCGAGCGCCGAGGCGCCGACGCGTCCGGCGCGTCGGACGCGCGCGTCATCGACGGCTCGCGCGCGACGCGGGCGCCATCCGGTCGGCGTCCCGGCCGCACAGTGCGGCGCGCTCCGAACGCCCGCGCGCGACGCCATGGCGAGCAAGGCGCCGATGATCTGGAAGCACGACGAGCGCGTCGTCGTGTACCCGCCGTACATCGACGCCGCGCGGTCGGTGGCGAAGGGACGGCGCATCGCGCTCGAGGACGCGGTCGAGCACCCGCACGCGCTCGAGGTGGCGGACGCGTGCGAGCGCGCGCTCGGGATGCGGTGCGAGCTGGAGGATAAGGCGTACTCGAGAGATTTTTGGTGCCGCGGACGCGTGCGCGTGGAGTGGAAGCGAGACGACGGGAGCTTCGTGAGGGAGGAACTGAACACGCGAGGGAAGCTGCTGCGGGCGATCGCGGCGGCGGTCAAGGCGCACCCGGAGCGAGGAGAAAACGGGAAGCCGGGGACGAATCCGAGGTTTATGACGCAACACAGGGTGTTCGAGGAATACCTGAAGCAGGTGGCGGGCGCGGCGGGGCCGGCGCCGGGGCAGGGGAAGAAAGCGGAGAAGGCGCGCTCCGGCAAGAAGGGGAAGAAGGGACGGAAGTGAGGGCGTTTTTTCGCACGTCGCGCGTCGGTGTTGGTAATTAAATCGTTAGAGAGTCTAGAAGAAGTCCATATCGTCGTAGTCGTCGTCGAAATCCGCGAGATCTAATCCTGAGGCGTCGTTGTCGACGCCGCGCGACGCGAGCGCGTCGGCGGTTTTCGCCTTCTCCTTGGGCGGGTAACGCATCGCCTTGACGGCTTCGTTGTGCGTGTCCAAGCAAAACGCGATGCGCACGTGGAACGCACTTTGCGGTTCTTGCGTGCTGTAGACGTCTGTGGTCTCCTTACTATACATCACCTTGGCCGAATGATCGATGACGGCGTCGACGTTGCCGTCGCGAATCGCCTTCGCGACGACGGATTCCGCGTCCTCCACGCTCGGCAAACCGAGCTTCTCGGCCACGTCGGCGAGGGAAATCTTGGAGTACGCAGTGTTAATACGCGTGAGCCCGGTTCGAATGACGTTCGCGCGCAAGCGGTTGATCAAGTTGGACAACTTGTCTTCGGTAAACGTCGTCCCGTGCGTCTCCGCCGCGCGTTGAAACGCGGTCAAGTCGCCCATGCGCACCGCCTGGACGAGATCGAAATACGGTGCCAAGGCCGCGCGCATCTCCGGCTGAGTCAGCTCCTTTCGCTCGGGAATCTCTCCCAAAAGCATTCGAACGATGGTGATCCACTTCAACAGCTCGAGACGGAACCCCTTCGCCCCCGTCGGCGCTTTTTGGTACGCCTGCGTCAGGTACTCCTTCGCCTCGCTGTATTCCAACTGCACGGCGCGAATGCGACCGAGGTAGTACGCGTAACGGCACTGCTGTTGAATCGATCGCGATTGCGGCAGCGTCACTCTCGATCGAAGCTTTTCCGCGTGGTCGTAAAGGTTGTAGTGCAAGTAGTTGCGCAACAGCAAGTTGACCAAAGTTTCTTGGCCGATTTCGTCCAGGCGCAGCGCCGACGTCCGATACAGCGCCAGAAGCGTCGCGCGCGCGTCTTCGAGCGATCCAAATCTCTCGTACGCGAGTGAGTAGTAAAAGTACACTCTCGCCGCGAGCACATCCATCGATCGACGGTTAAACTGCTTGATTCTATCGACCGCCTCTCGCGCGCACTCGAGCGCGTCCTCGCCTCGCTCGCCGTCAATCAAGTGCATCAAAACTACCAAGTACGCGTACACCTCCGCCTCTGGAAGCGCACACGGCGCAACGTCGCTTAAGTCTACCACCGCATCATCGCTTTCGCCGCCCTTGCCCTTCGTCCCCGCGCTCTTCCCTCTCGTCTGTCTTCCCGCCGCTTTGGTCTCGCATCGAGCCAAGAGCGCCGCTCGCGCCGCGCTCTCCTCCGGCAAAACCGCGCCCACGAACGCGCGCACGTTCTCGCTCGTGAACTCTCGTCGCACCATCGCCGTCTACGTCATCCACCGCGCGCGCGCGCACCGTCAGTCATCGCTCGGTCGTTTCTTCCGCGTCCGCCTCGCGTCTTCGCCTCGCCTCGCCTCGCGCGTCGCCGTCTCGCACCTCTCGCAGCGCTCTCGCGACGAATCTCGCCTCGCCCTTCGCCTCTACCGATTTCTGCACGTCGCGCACGCATCCCGCGAGCTGTGTCCGTCGAACGCGTCGTCAGTCCGCCGTCATCGCGCGCGCTCGATCGAAAAGCGTTCGACGACGACGCGCCGCGCGTCGCGATCGATCTCGACGACGCGACGTCGCGTCGCGTGCACCGTCGACGACGCGTACCCGGTGCGCGACGTCCGCGCGACGCGCGTTCGCGTCGCTCGGTTCGACGTTTTCTTTGGTCGACGCGTCGGCGTCGACGTCCATGCTCGACGCGGTCATCGCGATCGTCGCGAACGGGCGACGGTTTGTGCGGACGCGGCGCGGCGAGCGGCGAGGCGAGCGAGCGACGATGGGGGTCGATGACGGCGATCGAGCGGAAGGATGGAACGACGCGTGACCGGAATGTTTGAAACGCGCCGTGGACGTCGTTTTACGGATGTCGCGCGGTGGCTAAACGCAAGAGTTCGTCGACGATTTGACCGTCGAGCGACGCGGCGCCGTAGCCGAGACCCAAAGTCGGCGGTCGCGGATTCGGGTCGCGCTCGAGTTTCTTGGACGAACCGTCGGCGGCGAATACGGTGACGTAGTCGTAACGTGTCGTGAGCTCGTTGGCGACGACGGCGTCCAGACGGTAGCGTTCGAGGGATTTGCGCGCCTTGTCGGCGAGTAAATCGACGTCGGTTTCGAGCTTGAAGCCTACGGCGAAAGCCTCGGGACACCACTCGTGTTTGATCATCCCGAGCATCTTGGGCACCGGTTTCAGCGTCAGCTCTAACCCAGCCGCACTGTGCGCCGAGCTTTGAATCTTATGTTCGGGTAAATCGCACCACGGAACGTAAAAATCGCTCACCGCCGCCGCGAGGACGACGACGGCGCGTCCGCCGCGCGCCTTCGCCTCGTCCCCGACCGCCTCGCACGTCGCCTTAAGCGAAGTTAAATACTCATATAACGTCTTAAATCGCACCACGATCAACCTCTCGGACTCTGCCTCGACACCACGAAGCGCTTGAGTCAACACACCACAACTATTCGTCCCGCCCGCGTCCCGAGCGCGAATGCGCGTCGCGCCCAGAAATTCGTCGGCGGCGCCATCTTTCACCATCTCAAACGCATCCAACGCGTGCGGCGCGCGCCCAATTTCGCGCGCGCGCGCATCATTCACCAATGATTCATTCACCATGCGCTCGTGCGGCGCGCACGATCCCTCGCGCTGCAGCATCACCACGTCGCAGTCGCCTCTTCGCAACAGTTCCTCCACCAACCTCGCCCCGCGCGCGCCGCTGCTGAAATTATCCACGCACCGCACCTGCGCCCGCTCCAGCGGCGCGGTGGTGCCACCGGAGGTGACGACGACGATGGTTTCGGGCGCGGCGTCGCCCGCGATGCGCCGCGCGCTCCACGTGGCGCGCAAACGCTCGCCAATTCGTGACGCGCGAAGCAACGCCGCGCGCGGGACGTAGCGCTCGTCGTCGGCGAAGAACGCGGCCGCGCTCGGCGAGGCGTCGGCGGTGTTGACGTCGTCGTTTTCGCGCGGCATCGCGCGCGGTCGCGGCGCGCGCGCGCGGGCGTGTGCGGTGGAACATTTCTGTTTCTCTACAGAGCGCCGAGTGTCTAACATTCGCTACGCCGCCGCGCCGCCGCGCGTGCGCACGATTTCGCCTCGCCAGAATTTCGCTTCAAAAAAACTGTCCTTCGTGCGAAGAGCGTCGACGCGAACGTAGGCGTCGCATCGAGCGACGGCATCGGCGGCGGGCGACGCGGCGGCGCCGAAGGAAGCTTCCACGGCGCGGACGGCGTCGACGCGCTTGCGACGATCGCCGACGCTGGACTGCGAGGGAAGGTCGGCGCGAGTGGCGATGAAAACCGCGTTCGCGTCGTCTCGGCTGTCGTGAAAAACGTCGAGGATGAGATGGGTGGCGCCGCTCACGACGTGCGCGAGCGAGGCGCCGGTGGCGGCGTCGCGCGACCAGCACGCGCCGGCGATTGGTTCGAGCGACACACGGCGTTTCCGCGCTCTATTCGGTCGCCTGAAATCGCACGCGAAGATGTCACCATTCGTCTTACCCGCGATGAGACAGCCGCCAGAAGCAGACATGCACGTCACCGCACAGCCGTCGGCGGGATCGAGCACGGCGAACGTCGCAAACAAGTCGCATTCGTCGACGACTGGGGTGCGCGCCAGCGCGATTTGCGCGGCGGTGACGTCACCTGTGGCGCGTACGATCGCGCCGTCGCTGCATCCGATGAAAAGCGTGATTTCTTTCGTTGAATCATCTTTACTGCACGCCAAACTCGTGATCCAGGCTTTTGCCGCGACTCGCCGCGTCGCGACGATGCGCACCGTCGCGTCGTCGCCGACGAGAAAAATGACGACATGGCCACTTTTTGTACCGCACGCGAGCATGTGATGGTACGTTAGCGTGGCACCATCGGCGCACGGTATCGCCATCCACGCGCAAGACATGAACTGCAAAAGCTCGGCTTTGAGCATCGGAGCGTCGTCGTACGTCAACTGCACGTGCGTCTTCGATGATTTCGGCAGTTCAAACCCGGGGTCGACCTCAGGAGTCGTCGTCAAGAGCTTACGTATTTCCGCCTTTGCGTCGCGTCGCGCGCGTGTCGATAAACCCACCGAGTCGAAAATCCGTTCGCACAAGCGAGCGTCTTCGTCGTCAAATTTCGCGGATCCGTTATACGTCTTTTCCGAAGTTCGCAAACGAAAAAACTCATCCATCGCCACGCGCGTTTGCTTTGCGTCGTCGCCTATGGCAACCTGCGGTGTATCGACCATTTCGACTTCATCGCCTCCCGTCGCCGTCTCGTCATTCTTTTCGTACTCGAATGCGCGCAGCGGTAAGCGTACGTCGTCCTTCGCGGCGATCCATCCGCCGCGAACGCCGGTCCACGTTCGCCGACGACGACACGCGCTCACGGGCACGAGCGCTTCGGCGGAATTTTTCGCGAGACTAAACTTCACCGTGACGTCCTTCCCAACCTTGATCACCTGCGCTAACCGCCATGTGGACGGAATTTCGTGCATGACCTCGATGATTTCGCCGGCGCGTAAATCGCTCGCTCGCAAATCGTCGCGAGGCGGAACCGGCCGCGCGACGCACGTCATCCTCGTCGGTCGCACCTTGCGCACGGCGAATCGATCCTGCGCGGGAATCGTTGCGACACCACTCCCCCAGACGTCTTCATTTGCCCATACTAAAAACTCCCCGCGCACCTTGTCGTCGTCGTATTCTACGCGCGCTCGCGGCGCGGCGTTGAAGTTTGCCGAAACGACGGAGCCGACGCGCCAAAGCTCTGGCGCCACGTCCGCGCTAGAAGACACTTCCACGCCCACGCCCTGACGAAGCGCGCCGTATACGTAAATTTCGTCGCCGTCGACCGTCGTCGAATCCATCGGTTTCGGATCTTCTTCCTTCACTCGCTTCGCATCCGAGCCGCTCGCGTCTTCAGCGGCGCGTCTCGCGGCGACTTCCGCCGCGCGCTCGAAACAATCCTCATCCCGCTTCACCTCTAGCCCTACCTCGGCGATGACGCCCACGACGTCATCGCGCGCTCGCGCGTACCCATCGCTCGCGCACGCGTCGCCCCACGCGTCGCTCAAACGAACCGCTCGCCTCCACGCGCTCGTCGCCTCCGTCTCCGGCGGCGCGAACGCCTCGCACGTCCCATCCGTCGCGCACATCGCCAGCGCGCACCGTTCGCCGCTCCCCATCGCCCCCACCGCGGACCAATCGAGCGCCCGCGCGCTTTTCTCCGCGTTCGCGCCATCGTTTCCTCCCGCGCGCGTCTCCCCGAACCGGTGCGTCGTCGTCCCGCTCGCGTCCAACCGCCGCGCGCTCTTCGCCGCCTCCAATCCGTGTCTCAGCGCCTCCGACGCGCGCGCGTTTCCCTCGCGCGACGCATCGAACGTCGCGCACTCCATCCCCGGCTCCGTCGCGTCGAATCCATCCCGCTGCGCGTCGTCGTCGTCGGCGCGCGTCGTCAGTCTTTGGTCGATTCGGTGCGTTCGGGTTCCGTCTCGAGCGTCGCGTCGCGCGCACCGCGACCACCGCGCCGCGCCGCGCCGCGCACGCGATGTCTCCGCACGCGCTCCACCGGACGACGTCGCGTCCGCTCGAGCGCGGCGTCGCGCGCACGCGCACGACGTCGCGGTCGTTCGCCGGCGTCGGCATCGCCGCACAGTGCCGCGCCATGAGCGTGCGCGCCTTCATCAACAGCCCCACGGGGCCGAGGACGACCCACTTCTGGGGGCCCGTCGCGAACTGGGGGTTCGTGCTCGCGGTGCGTCCGTCGCCGCGCGCGCGACGACGGCGCGACGCGCGTCGGACGACCGACGACCGGGACGACGACGACGACCGGGACGACGACGACGACCGGGACGACGACGACGACGACGACGACGACGACGACGACGACGACGACGCGAAGCGACGGACGCGAAGCGACGGACGCGGCGACTGACGACGGCGGCGCGACGCCGCGCGACGGGCGCAGGGCTTGGCGGACACGAAGAAGCCGGAGTCGATGATCAGCGGACCGATGACGGGCGCGCTGGTGGTGTACTCCGGGCTGTTCATGCGGTTCGCGTGGAGGGTGCAGCCGAGGAATCACATCCTGCTCGCGTGTCACACGGCGAACGCGAACGTGCAGGCGTATAATTTTCAACGGTGGGCGAGGTGGAACGGCGACGCGCCGGAGACGACGCGCGAGGCGACGTCGTGACGACGCGCCTCGACAGGGGCGCGGTGACGAACGAGGTGCGCGTCGTTCGACGGTGGGGCGTCGCGCGGGCGTCGCGCGGGCGCGTAGCGTAGCGTTTTGTGTGAGCAGAGAGAGGTTCGAGGCGACACTCCGCGTCCCGCGCCGTCGCGAACGTCGACGCGCTCGATCGACGCCTGGACGCCGCGCGAACGTCGCGTCCGCGAGTCGACGTTCGATCATGTCGTTCGCGCTTCGAGTCGACGACGACGCGCCGCGGTATTTCCGTCACCGCACGCTCGGCGGCGCGTGCGAGACGTCCTTCGAGTGCACGGGCGTGACGCTGCTCTCCGCGCGCGAGGGCGCGAAGCGCGTCACCGTGCGCGCGCGATGCGACTCCGGACCTTCGTTCGTCATCGCGCGGTTGATTCCCGACGTCCACGAGAGCGTGTCGTTCGTGCACGTGTTCGAGGGCGAGGACGCGCGCTTTAGCGCGCGCGGCGGCTCGGTCGAGCTGCGCGGAACGACGGAGCACGAAATCCGCGCGGTGGACTCGAGCGACGACGAAGGATGCGACAGCGATGAGTCCTGGGGGTCGGACGTGGAGGCGTCGAGGGAGGTCGCGGAGACGGCGGGTGGAAACGAGGACGCGCGCGCGAGGGAGACGGCGGCTCGACTCGAGGCGGCGCGGACGGGGAAGTGGCGAACGTTGGATGAAGTGCGAAAAACGATGGATTGGTGGGACGGGGACAAAAATGATTTTGCGTTTCACGTGCAAAGCGCGGGCGCGAAGCGAAGCTCGAGGTCAGGGAAGATGCCCACGTTCGCGTGGACGGGGAAGCTACGACCGCGAAAGACGACCGCGAAACGATCGTACCCGAGCGGGTTGAATCCTCCCGATTACGCCAGTTCAGGATGGCCGGAAGAGGAGTTTGGGTCACGATTCCAAAGCACCGTAGAGGTAAAGCCGCATGAGGCTCGACAGGCGATGCGCGCGGCGTGTTCTTTGGCGCGACACGTGATGGATACAGTGGCGTGGGCGCTCGAGCCCGGCGTCACGACGGAGGAGCTCGATCGTATATGTCACGCGGTGACGGTTGGAAACGGCGCGTATCCGTCGCCGCTCAACTACATGGGTTTTCCAAAGTCGCTGTGCACATCCGTGAACGAGGTCGTGTGTCACGGCATTCCCGACGCGCGCCCTCTCGAGGACGGCGACATCGTCAATTTGGACATCACGGTTCACCTGAACGGATACCACGGCGATTTGAATGAAACGTATTACGTCGGCAAGGGCGGAGCCAAGTCGAAAGCGGCGCAGAAGCTCATGGACTGCACGCGCAAAGCCCTGGAAAAGGCCATCGCGTACTGCCGACCCGGTCGACGATTCAGAGACCTTGGCGAAATCATCGCCGAGGAAGCTTCCCGAGGCGGATACGCGAGCGTGAAGGACTTTTGCGGGCACGGCATCGGCCAGCTTTTCCACTGCGCCCCGAACGTTCCACACTACGCTCGCAATAAGGCGATCGGTGTGATGAAGGAAGGAATGACGTTCACGATCGAGCCCATGTTTAACGAGTCATCGTCGCACAAAGTCGTGCACTGGCCGGATGGATGGACGGCGGTGACGACGAACGGAGCGCGAAGCGCGCAGTACGAGCACACGCTGCTCATCACGTCCGATGGGGTCGAGGTGCTGACGGCTCGAAACAAGAATAGTCGTCCGTTTGTAGCCTAAATCGTACTAGAATCTTACTTCAAGTCGTCTAATGGATACTCTAGCTCTTAAATAAATCAGGCGTCGCCGAGCAAGGACGACGTGTCCGACATGTTATCCCTATCCCCAATCAGCGGCGATCGCTCGTCTGAATCGTCGGAGTCGCGAACTTCACGCATTGCATCGCACGTGCCACCAAAGAACATCCTCAATTCGTGGAACATCAAACCAGCCTTGATCCCGCCTCCTATAAAAAAGAGGACGAGCGAGCCCACGAGGAGGCCTTCGTTGTCGTCAAAGCAAAACAGCATGCCGCCGACGGCGAATATGACGAACGCGATCTCAATCCACGTGTATAAATACAGCTCTTGCGAAAAATATCCAGGCGCGCGGCGCTGCTTCAACGCAGCTCTCTTTTCCAACGTCCGTTTTCTGTCGTACAAGAAGAGCCCGCTGCCGATTGGGAACAGCAGAAATGAAATCGCCCAAATCACGTTCGCTCGATCGGTCAACGTCTCGAAATCAGCATCATTCACGTACGGATCGAATCGCCCACTCGTTGCCCACTTACAAAATCCAGGACTGTACAGTAACGACCCGAGAATTCCTAAAATTAAACCCGCGACGTTGAGCACGCCCGCGAAGACGCGGTACAACACCCTCGAGTCTTCGTCGCGCTTGGCCTCATCGTCGTCGCACGCCACCTTCTCGTCATCCAACGACTTCGAGAATGTCATCGACGGTATCGCCAACGCCAAACCACAGCACACGTACCCGACGACGCACAGCGTCGCGGTTTGGTCCCATCCCGACAGCACAAAGTACACGCCGCCCAAGAAGAATGACAAAAGCCCGACGTTTGTCAGCAGCAGCACCGCGACGTTGGTGGCGAATTTCGGCCGGCGGCCTAAATCTCCGCTCGAATACGCGCGATGTAGACGCTGCGTGTTCACCCTGAGCTTGCTCGGCGACATCGCGCGCGTCCGCGGCGCGTGCGGCGTCGCAACACTAAACAAACACTCGACGCGGACGAGACACCGCGCGACGTCCTGGCGTCGAGATCCGAGATGCGCGACGCGACGCGCGCGCCGATGGACGCGTCGCGCGCCTCGCGCGCGCGGTCGCGCGCGGCGGCGGATGGCGCGCGCGACGGACTCATCACAACTTTTTTCTACTTCGCCGCGTCGAGCGCGACGCTCGGCTATTCGGAAATTACCCCTAAACGCTGTCCCACGCCGCTCACGGCGTCACTTTTCGGCGCGACCGTGTGCACGCGAAACACCACGTCGCCCTCGACGACGACTTGGACGTCGATGACGAGCGGCTCGGCGAGTCCGCGTCGAATGCGTTCGACGCCGCCGAAATCCGTGACCAACGCCTTGACGATGCGGCGCACTAAAATGAGCTTCGCCAGCGCGTGAAACGTCGACCGATCCAAGGGATCGGTGGACGGGAACAATAAATCAAAGTTATCCCGCAAGAAGGCGTGCTCGCTCGCGCTCGCGGGCTGAATCGCCACGGCTTCCGGTCGAAGCGCCATGACGTTCCGAATCGACCCGCGTATCCCGTCGCTAAACTTAATCAGCCCCTCCGCGCTCAGGCTCACCGCGCGCGCGTCGCCCTCATCGTCGTCATCCTCGCATCGTCCTCGCGGGTACCTCTTCGCTAATTCATCGAACGTCTCGTCCAACGCCTCCGTCGTCCTCGCGTCTCGCAGCACGCTCGTCAACCTCGCCCGCCCCGCGCTCGCCCGCCCGATCCCGATCGCGTCGACGAACCACACCCACAGCTCTTTCCCCAGCCTTCGCTCCAGCGCTCGGCACGACGTCGCGCCCGCGACGTATATCGGCAGCGACGGATCGACGAACGCGCCGCTCGCGCGCGCGCCCTCGCCCAACAACCACCGCCGCGCGACGCCGCGCAGCGGCACCAGCACCGACAGCGCGCGCCGCGTCCACACCGTCGACGACGCGCGAGTTCCCGCGTCCGCGCCGTCGCCGTCGCGCGCCGTCCCGCGTCGTCCGCGCCGTCGCCTCGCGACGCCGTCGAACAACGAACTCGCGTCGCGCGCGCTCGCCGCGTACGCGCCGCACGCCGCGCACGCGAGCGCGCACGCGAGCGCCGCGACGCGCCACGCGGACGCGCTCGCGCGTCGCGCGCGCGCCGTCGCCATCGCGCGTCGCGTCGTCGCGTCGCGTCGTCGCGTCGCGCCGTCGTCACGTCGTCGCGCGCGCGCGACGGACGGCGCGACGTTCGGGTACGTCCTCGCGCGGGCGCGCCCGCCGGGCAAGGGCGCCGCGTACGCCGCGCTCGCCCTCCTCGCGTGCGCCAACGTCGCGTACGTCGCGTCGTCGCGACGCGCGCGCGCGCCGGACGCCGCGACGGCGCGACGGCGCCGGCTCGAGATTCGCGCGCGGCGCGCGACGCGCGACGCGTGATCGCGAGCGGTCGCGCGCGTCGCGTCGCGACGATCGCCGCGCGCGATCGCCCGCGCGCGCGACGGACGACGCGACGCGACGCGCGCGCGCGACCGAACGACCGACCGACCGCGGCTCGAACGGCGAACGATCGCGTCCGGTGACGACATCGGCCGACGCGTCGCGACGCGCGAATCTCGAGCGACGATCGGGATGCGGGCGACGACGCGCGCGACGACGCGCGGCGTCGCGGGCGCGGGACGCGCGCGCGGCGCGCGACGAACGACGAGATCGACGCGTCGGATGCATCGATCGAACGCGAACGCGAATGCGAATGCCGACGAGACGCGACGCGCGGTGACGCGCGCGGGACGGTGGGAGGACGAAAAGGCGCGATGGACGATGCGGGACGTCGCGGCGGTCGTCGCGAGCGCGGCGCTGGCGATGTCGAGCGTCGGGGACGCGCGCGCGGAGGAGGCGGGGGGGGACGCGAGCGCGGAGACGCTCGACGCGGCGACGCTGTACGCGAGGGCGGTGGAGGACTCGGAAGAATCCGTCGCGCCGGCGCTTGAGGACGATAAGGATTTGAAGGAGTTTGAATCGTGGAATTGGCGCGCGCTCGTCGGGGCGGGCGCGGACGCGAACGATGGGGGATCGACGAAGACGAAGACGAAGACGAAGACGAAGACGAGCGCGCCGAGCGCGAACGGGCCGAGCGACGCGACGTTGAGGGCGCAACAGAAGCGCGAGGAAAACGCGGCGCGGTTGGCCAAGGTACAAGCGGAGGTGCAATCGAGAGATTCCGAGAGGCAAGCGAAGTTGCGGGCGCAGATTAAGGAGAGAGACGCCGCGGCGATGGCGGCGGTGGAGGCTCGACGGGCGGCGCAACGCGAACTGTTTCAAACCAGAGCGCGCCAAGCGAAAGAAGAGACCGCGGCGGCGCGCGCGAGACGTGACGCGCAGCGTGAGCGCATGGAGGCGCTTCGATCAAAGACGCCCGAGGAGAAGGAGGCTGAACTCGAAGCGTTCCGCAACCGCGACGCGCCGTCTCCGTACGCCGCCAAGAGCAAGCGATCGACGGCGAAGAAATCGTACGCGGCGAAGAAATCCGGGTCCAAGGTGAAGGCTACCGCAAAGCCCAAGCCCGCGGCGGCGCCGGCGCAGCGCAAGAAGTATTCTGGCGCGCTCGATCGCAACTCGTTCCGCAACGTCAAAAAGCAAGAATACGGCGCCGGCGCCGCGCCGTTCGCCTTCATCGGCTTGTGCGCGTTCGCCTACTATCTCTTGCTCCAAGAAGAAGACGATTGATATCTCTTCACACTTATCTATGCACGCCGCTCGCGCGCCAACCAAGACTTTCGTAGCGGCCGTCGCCGTCGCGAGTAATAACAAGCAAAACCAAACCACGCTCCAACGCGGTTCCCACACTTCGACGCGCGCGATGGGGAAATGTCGCCACCCGATCGACGAGACCGCGCTTCTGCGCTTCTGTCGCGCGCGCGTACCCGGGTTCCCTCGCGCGTGCGCGTCGCTCGACGTCGACCAGTTTGCGCACGGACAGTCGAACCCGACGTATAAGATCCTCGCGCTGACGCGCCGCGGTGACGTCTGCGGGACGTACGTCGTGCGAAAGAAACCGGCGGGAACGTTGCTGAAGTCCGCGCACGCGGTCGAGCGCGAATACGCCGTGATGCGGGCGCTGCGTACGACGAACGTGCCGACGCCCGACGCGCTCGCGCTGTGCGAGGACGCGCGCGTGCTGGGCGAGGCCTTTTACGTCATGTCTTACGTCGATGGGGATATTTATTTGCAACCGCGCATGGAGGAATGCTCGGAGCGTCGTCGCGGAGCGGTGTACGAGAAGATGGCGCGAACGCTCGGGACGCTGCACGCGGTGGACCCGCGCGCGGTGGGGTTGGGCGATTTCGGTAAAGCCGAGCGCTACGGCGAGCGACAGACGGAACGGTGGGCGAAACAGTACGAAGCGAGCGTGGGACCGGGGGTCGGCGTACACGCAGAAGAATCCATGATGACTTTGATCGCTTGGCTGCGCTCGAACGCGCCGGCGAAAGAGATTAGCGGGCGGTTGGTGCACGGCGACTTTCGATTGGACAACTTGGTCCTGAGTCGCGCGCGCTCGAACGGCGACGACCAAGTCGACGTTTTGGCGGTTTTAGATTGGGAATTGAGCACTCTGGGTGCGCCATACGCGGATGTGGCGTTCAATTGTTTGCCTTATTATTTGCCTCCCGGGTTGGAGCTCTACCCTACGCTGGACCCCGCGAATTTACCGCGAGGCGTACCAGACGTCGGCGCGTACGTGCGCTCTTGGTCGCGCGCAAGCGGGCTTCCGAACCCTATGACGGAAGGCGCCTCGACGACGTGGCCGTTTTATATCGCGCTTTCATTGTTTCGAGGAGCTGCGATTCTCGCTGGGGTGCGCGCGCGCGCGATGCAAGGCAACGCGTCGAGTGCAAACGCGCACGAAATGGGACAGCTCGTAGACGTCTTCGCCAGGCGCGCGTTATTGGTGGTTAAGGGTGCGAACGTGCCGCGGGGTGTCAACGATCTCGCGCATCGCTCGGAAACGACGTCAGCTACCGCGGTAGGATTTGAGCCGAGCGCCAAAGCGGCGTCGTTGCTGAACAAGCTCAAGCACTTCATGCACGCGCACGTGTACAAGGCGGAGGAAGAACTCGAGGCGCACGCCATCACGCCTGAACGATGGAGCGTATCGCCCGCGGTGGAATCATTGAAGACTGCGGCTAAAAGCGCTGGGTTGTGGAACTTGTGGCTGCCCCTCGACAGCGCGGCGCTATTGAAAATTCGCCCCAACGACGGCGAAGAGTCGACGCTGTTCGCGGGTCCAGGACTGACGAATCTCGAATACGCGTATCTCGCCGAAGTCATGGGCGCGAGTGTTTGGGCGAGCGAGGCATTCAATTGTTCTGCGCCTGATACGGGCAACATGGAGGTTTTGTTGCGATACGGCTCGGTAGAGCAGCAAGAGCGATGGTTGCGCCCGTTGCTCACCGGTGAAATACGATCGTGCTTCGCCATGACCGAGCCCGCAGTCGCGAGCTCGGACGCGACGAACATCGAGAGCGCCATCGCGCGCGAAGGATCAGATTACGTCTTGAACGGACGCAAATGGTGGACCTCGGGGGCGTGCGATCCGAGGTGTAAGGTTATTATTTTCATGGGCAAAACCGCAAAAGATGGATCGGGCGTGGCGAAGCATCGCCAACAGAGCATGGTGCTGTGTCCGATGGATGCCCCGGGCGTGCGCGTCGTTCGTCCGTTGACCGTTTTCGGGTACGACGATGCCCCGCACGGACACGCCGAGGTGACGTTCACCAATGTGCGCGTCGACGCCGCGGCGAGCATATTACTCGGCGAAGGGCGCGGTTTTGAAATCGCCCAGGGTCGTCTGGGTCCGGGACGATTACATCATTGCATGCGATTGATCGGCATGGGTGAGCGCGCGTTGGAACTCGCAAGCGCGAGAGCAAAATCTCGAGTCGCCTTCGGCAAACCACTCGCGGAAAACGGGGCAGTACTCCAAAGACTCGGTCAATGTCGCGTCACGCTGGACGGCGCTCGATTGCTCACGCTGCAAGCCGCGCACGAACTCGACGCGCGAGGTATCAAACTCGCTCGAGGCGCCGTGGCTGCCTGTAAAGTGGCCGCACCGGCCGCAGCGCTTTCCGTCATCGACGCCGCCATCCAAATCCACGGCGGTGCCGGCGTGAGTCAGGACACTCCTCTCGCCCGTCTCTACGCCGGCGCCCGCACCCTCCGCCTCGCCGACGGGCCGGATGAGGTGCACTTAGAAACCATAGCGAAGATGGAGATTCGCCGCTCGAAGCTTTAGTGTTGTCATCATTCGCACGAACCATTCATTCGTTCCACGGACGCGCACGATCGTCGATCGAATCTTCGTCGACGTCGTCGCTCGAGCGCGACGCCCCCAGTGCGCGACGCGCGACTGGTCATCGACGCCGTCGTCGTCGTCACCGCGCGCGATGCTCGCGCGTCGCGCGCGCCGAGCGCGAGAAATCACATCTCTGCTCGCGCGCGGCGCGCGTTCGGACGTCTTTCTCGCGAACGACGCGTCGCGCGAGGCGTCGACGTCGTCGCGTCGGTCGAAACCGTCGAACGAGACGAAACCGTCCGAGGCGAAGCGCACGCTGCTGCGCGAGCACCTCCACGACGCGCTGTACGCGCCGAACAAAGGGTACTTTACCAATGATCGCAAAACGAGCGCGCCCGTGGGGACGATGGACGAAGGCGCGATCGATTTCAAGGCGCTACGGGGACAAGATGATTACTTTGGCGAGCTCAACCGGCGATACGCGCGTTTAGGCGCGCAATGGTTGACGCCGGGAGAGATCTTCGCCCCACATTACGCCGATGCGTTGGTGCGATATATATTAGAGACGCATCGGGGCGATTGCGGCGATGACGAGGCGTTGGAGCCGTTGCGTGTGTACGAAATCGGCGGCGGCGCGGGTACGTTTGCGAGTGGATTTTTAGACGCGGTGAAAAGAGAGGCGCCGAAAGTGTACGAAAAGATGAGGTATACGTCGATTGATATTAGTAAAAGGCTGTGTGATGACCAGCTCAACCGCGTGCGGCGTTCGGGACACGCGAATGACGTCCACGACGCGACGGTGGGCGACGCGACGAGTCTCCAAACGTGGGGCGCGACGAACGAGGAGACCTGTTTCGTCATCGCGCTCGAGGTGTTGGATAACCTACCACACGACAGGGTGTGGCGGCCTAAACGCGGTGAAGGTGAATGGATGCAAACGGAAATAGTGAGAAATTTGACGACCGGCGAGCTCGCGCAACGCGAGGCACCGCTCGCGGATGCGTTGATTCAGAGAACGTTGCAGGCGATCGATTTGACCGCAGACTTAGCCGTGGACGGTGATGGTGGCGCGTACAACCCACGCGGGTTCATGCACTCGATTCGTCGCGCGCTTACTTCTTTGGCGTCGAGCGGGGACGAAACATGGTTCGTTCCCACTGGCTCGATGCAACTCATGGAGACGTTGCACGCCAAGCGCCCGAACCATCGTTTCATCGCGGCGGATTTCGACACCCTACCAAACGTGCGCATCGAAGGCGTGAACGCGCCTCTCGTCGCAACTCAGCGCGTGGGCGGGCAAACCGACGATCACGACACATATCTCTTGCCCGAGCGACTGGCGGGATCGGCTGACGTCTTCTTTCCGACGTGCTTTGACACGTTGCGAGCGATCGACTTCGCGACGTCGAGTCAAAACACCCATCGCGCCAACGCGCGGCTGTGTACAATAGTGACGACGAAAAAGTTCATGACGGACTACGCCGACGTCGCGGCCACGGTCACCGGAAGCGGGTACAATCCGCTGCTGCAGGATTTCTCCAACACGAAATTTCTCCTGAGCGGCGCGCCGGCGCATCCCCACGACCACGATCACGACGATCACTGAGTGCGAGTTGCGCCGACGAGACGCGCTCGTTGTTTCAGCGAATATTAATTTATATTGCATCGCGTCCATCAATCCTCGTCGTACCTCTGATCGTGTCGCTTGCGCTTTTCCCGCGCGTACTTTTTCCGAATCGTATTATACAGCGCGCGTTCTCTCCCCTTGTACGCCACCATCAACTTTTCCATGTTCGCCGCCGTCGCCTTCTCCGGCGCGTACTCGGAATAAAACGCCTTTATCTTATCTCGATACATCCTCCCCTCGGGCGTCAGCGTCCCGTACGCCCGCCCAGGCGGCGGCGTGATATTAAACACGTAGTCCAAGCACACGAACGCCGTCGGCGCGACGAACAGCAACAAAAAGAAGACGTGCGTCCACGAAACGTTCGCCAGGAACCCACCCTTGGCGCCGTCGTCGCTCGCGCGCGTCGCTCGTTTCGCGCCTTCCGATCTCACCGCCGCCCCGTTCCCGCGTCGTCGTCGCACCGTCGTCGCGCCCGCGCCGCTCGCGCGACGGTCGACCTCGACGTCGGCGTCGACTCGGACGTCTTCGTCGTCGCTCGCGCTCGCGCTCGCGCTCGACGCGCCGCTCGCGCGCTCGACGCCCGCGGTCGCGCGCTTTTCGCGCGCCCTCGCCAGCGCGCGTCGCTCGGCGCGGTTCATGGCGACGCGCGACGCCGAGTGACGATCGACCGCACGTCGCGACGCGCGCGACCGCGACGATGGGCGACGACGGCGACGGCGACGGCGCGCCCGAGCGCGACGACGTCGAGGCGCTCGCGGACGACGTCGAGGCGCTGCGGATGACGCGCGACGACGACGGCGCGAACGACGACGACGACGACGACGACGCGGGCGACGACGGCGACGACGCGACGCGCGAGGACGGGGAGGCGTCGACGGCGACGAAGAAGAAGAAGAAGAAGAAAAAGAAGAAGAAATCGGCGGCGGCGGTGACGTCGAATAAGGTGTACCCGAGCGGGAAGAAACAGACGAGGCCGCCGTCGACGCCCGTGCGCGAGCTGTACCCGGGGGCGAAGTATCCGGCGGGGGAGATATTGCCGCATCACGAGCATAATCTGTGGCGCGAGACGGACGAGGAGAAGCGAGAGTTGGAGAGGTTGGAAGAGAATCTGTACAACGAGGCGCGGCAGTGCGCGGAGGTGCATCGAGAGGTGCGGCAATACATTTCCGATTGGGTGAAACCCGGGATGAAGTACATCGACGTGTGCGAGACGTTGGAAAATAGCGTGCGGAAGCTGATCGAGGAGCGCGGGCTGGAGGCTGGGGTGGCGTTTCCGACGGGTTGCTCGAAAAATCACGTCGCCGCGCATTGGACGCCGAACGGGGGGTGCGAGAGCGTGATCGATAAGGACGACGTCATCAAATTCGACTTTGGGGTTCAAGTGAAAGGACGCATCATCGACTGCGCGTTCACGAAGACGTTCAACGACATGTACGACCCGCTGTTGAAGGCGGTGAACGAGGCGACAGAAACCGGGATCAGATCGGCCGGGATCGACGTGCGGTTGTGCGATATCGGTGAGGCGGTGCAAGAAGTCATGGAGTCGCACACGGTGGAAATTCACGGCAAGGAGTACCAGGTGAAGTGCTGCAGCAACTTGAACGGGCACTCCATCGATCCGTACAGGATTCACGCCGGGAAAAGTGTCCCGATCGTGAAAGGTGGCGTTCAAACGAAGATGGAAGAGGGCGAGTATTACGCCATCGAAACCTTTGGAACCACGGGGAGAGGGTACGTGCTCGCTCGCTCGCTCGCTCGCTCGCTCGCTCGTTTCTTTTTTTCTTCGATTTCGGTGAATTTAAAACGGCGAAGACCGTCACTCGTGACACCCGTCATGGTCTTCATAGTGTCTGGAGTTTTTCCGGGCCAGCTCGTCACCGAGATCGTACATCGAACACCAAGATATCATAGTACTGCGCGCTACCTCGCCCGGCGAGACTTCCCAGTGTTCGCGCAGCCTCCATTGGTCTTGACATTCCTCGCTTGCTTCTCGACTTTCACTGACCGCGTGCGCTTACGTTTATTTCTCTCGCAGTTACGTCATCGAGGATGGCGAATGCAGTCACTACATGAAGAACTTTGACGTCGGTCACGTGCCGCTTCGTCTTCCTCGCGCCAAGCAACTCCTCGGCGTCATCGATCGAAACTTTGGCACGTTGGCGTTCTGTAAGCGATACTTAGATCGTATCGGTGAGCAGCGCTATTCAATGGCGCTAAAGAATCTGTGCGATAACGGCATCGTCCAACCTTACCCGCCACTTTGCGACATCAAGGGGTCGTACGTCGCTCAGTACGAGCACACGATTTTGTTGAAGCCGTCCTCGGGCGTCGAAGTGTTGACGAGGGGTGAGGACTATTAGGGCACGACTTTTTTCATATAGGAACGAATTTGATATGAGAGTAATGTTGACTTTGATGTTTGTTATTATGACGCGAAACCTCCTAATCGAAACCCGGGATGTACAAGAGATTGACGTCGAAGACGACTGGCGAAAACGGCGGCACCTTTGGTCGACCCGGCGCGCTCGCCAACCCTTTCGGAAACGACAGCTCGCCCGGAATGTACAACCTACGAACACCACCAGACTTCATCGTCAGCAGCCCCTCGTCCATGCCCGGAATCACGGTGCAGGAATCAAAATCGCCCGAACCCACGCAGTCGACGACGCGAATATCGTTCGGCTTGCCCTTGGCCAAGCTGTTATCGAAAATTCGTCCCTTTTCATCCATGGCGATGTAATCCACGACGACCTGGAACCCAACCGGCGGTTCCATCCCGTCGCCTTCCTTGATTTCCTTGTACCTCAGCCCGCTCTTCGTCGTCTTAAACTCTTGACTCTCCAACCGCTTTTCGCACGCCGCGTCGCACAGCACCTTGACGTCGACTTCATCCGGCAGCGAATCCGCCACCGCGACCCGCGCGCTCGCCATCGCGAGCGCCATCGCGCATCCCGCGACGACCGCCGCGCACTTCTTCCCCGCGCTCGCGCTCGCCTTCGCGTTCGCCGCCTCGTCGTCGCCCGTCCGCGCCATCGCGCGTCCCCGTCGCGTCGCGCGTCCCGCGCGCGTCGCCGCGCCGCGCGTCGCGTCGCCGCGCGCGCGCGTCGCGCACCGCGTCGGCGCCACCGCGACGCCGCGCATCGTTCGCGCGCGCGTCGACGCGCGAGACCCGAGATTTCCACCGCGCGCGCGCGCGTGTGCGGCGCGACGATCGCGACGCGCGCGATAGGGCTGACGCCGACGTCGTCGACCGATCGACCGCGCGCGCGATGGGAAAGAAACGGCGAAAACGCCTCCGAGCGATGGACGCCGCGCGAGTGATCGACGCGACCGACGCGACCGACGCGACCGACGCGACGCGAGCGATCGACGCGAGCCGAGTGATCGACGCGACCGACGCGATCGAGCGCGAGCGCGAGGCGCGCGGTGATGGACGCGCGCGCGGGACGACGCGCGGAGGCGCACTTGGAACCGAATCGCGAGACGACGCGGGACCTGTTCGGGAAGTGCCGGGGCGAGTGCCTGCGGTGCGGCGCGGCGTGCGCGGGGGGGTACTTGAAACGCACGAATGAGTACGCGCGAGACGCGTCGAGCGCGGGGGAGACGCGAGCGCATCCGCACAACGATTTGACGCTGACGAATTGCTCGAGGTGCGGGTGCGCGAGCGCGGAGCACGCCGTGGACGAGAACGCGGATTGGCGCGAGAGAGGGAACGACGCGTTCGACGACGGTCGGTTCGAACGGGCGGTGGGGCACTACACGCGGGCGATCGAGTGCAGGGCTGGGGATGCGAAGAGTTACTCCAATCGTAGCGCGTGCTTTTTGAAGATGGGCAAGTATTCGCAGGCGCTGAGCGACGCCGAGCGCGCGGTGGACATCGACGGGCATTACGCCAAGGCGAGGACGCGCGTGGGCGCGGCGGCGTTGGCGATGGGGAACACCGATGTGGCCAAGAGATCATTCGAACTCGCGTTGAAGCTCGACCCGACGTCACAAACGGCGCGAGACGGGTTGAAAGCGTGCGAACGCTCGCGCGCGCCGCGGACGAAACCGGCGCCAACGAAACCGGCGGGACCGCCGACGGCGACGCCATCGCCCGCGCCTGCTGACTTTGAGGATACTGATTCCGTCTGTTTGACGATAAAACAGTCGATCGAGGAAGCCAAGTCGCTGTTATCGCGTCTCGAGCGCGTGATGCGTGACATTCGCGTCGAAGTGGCGACGTGCGAACGTCTCGGGCCGGTAAAAACCGCGATTCGCAACGTCGATAGCGAAGTATCGATGAAGCATGCGGCGACGAGCACAGTTGGTGTTTCTATGCCCATGTCCAATCGTAGAGAAAAGGAGGAGGAGGAGGAGGAGGAGGGGGAAGAGTCATCGCTAATGTCACGATTATTGCGCGTCGTCGCCGGCGAAGATACCGACGAGCAGGACGACGACCTGCGAATGGCAGATAGTATGAACATGTTTAAAGCATTCGAGCGCGAACACGCCGACTCCGTGACGGACGCTGCTGAAGTCGAAGATGCAGATGAACTCTGGGCCGAAAGATGGGAAGAAGAGCAATTTGCACGCCAGCAACAGCGTAACGCAGAGAAGATCGTTCTCGCGGGTGCGACGAAACGGCGAGCGACGGAAGTGAAAATGATCAAGCCGCCAGGGTTAAAGGTTGATTCTCTCGCCGATTTGTTCAAGGTTAAAGAACCGTGCGGTGAGATGGGCGACGCCGACGCTGAAGGTGTGCTTCGCGGTCCGTGCAAGATTTGCGACAAAGCGTGCACCTCCTTCGCGAAATTTTCTTCATGGAAGCGCGCGCCGTTGCCGAATCACGACGCGAACAATGAAGAATACACGGCTTTGTACAATGCAGTGGTGCTCGCCCGCGATGGCACTCGATGTGCACGTTGTGGATGTGAGTCGAGTAACCATTGCAACGAAAAGGAATTTCGCAAGCGTGAGCGTCTTGAACGCATCGAAAAGACTCGCAAGGAAGATGAAGCTTGCGTTCGACGCCATCGCGTGCGACTACTAGGTGAGCGCGTGCAGATTGCGCTAGAGCGAGAGGAAACAGTTTGCGAATCGACATGCGATGCCGTCTCCGGCGCCGAACGCGTCGGCTGTCAGACGTGCACGGAGTGCCCCGGATTCAAACTCGTCTTCCCGCAGACCGAAGCAAACAATCCAGAAATCGTGTGCTTTTGCTCGATATGTGGTTGTCGCGCGTCCGATCACAGCGTATGCAAAGACTGGGCTCGCGAGAGAGAAGCGAGTCGCGCCAGGTTTGAACACGAGCAGCGCGAGCGCCAACGCGAGCGCTCGCAGCGAGTTTTTGAGATCCAACGCGAACGTAACGTGCAAGTCGAGCACTACAAAACTCTGGGCGTCGCCGTGAATGCATCAAAGCAAGAAATAGCCAAGGCGTACCGCCGAGCCGCGCTGTTGTGGCATCCCGATAAGCACACGCACAAGGCGGAGAGCGAACGAAAATCGGCGACGAGGATGTTTATCCGCGTGTCAGAGGCGTTTAAGGCGATCGGTGACCTCCCGTGATACATAACCTACGTCTAGCTAATCGTTTCTAGCACTTCTACATCGATTCGACGAATCTCTGGAACAGTTTCAACCCACCCTCGAAATTATGATCCACGTCTTCGCCGTCGCATTTACGCACGGCGTGGCAAAAGTCGATGTACCTAGCCTCCAATTTCGATTCTGGAACGCACACCGCGCCCGCGATTTCTGACGGCGCCAAGCTCCCGCTTTCGTACACGACGAGCAACGATGTACCGACTAATCGATACGACAGGGCTCTGAGCGGTTCGCTTAACAACTGCTTCAAAAGCGCCGGCCAAAACCACGCGTTCCTCTCCCCGGTCGCGGGATCGCGCACGAAATTTTCCAACGTCTCCTTCGTCAGCGCCTCGCTCATGCGTATGCGTTTACATTCATCCCTCGACAACCTTTGCAGCGCACCACTCGCGTCGTACGTCTGCGCGCCGCACACCTTGAAACCGAGCGTCTCGTGCGTCGTCCCCGCCTCTGATTTCGCTCGCTTCTCCAAATACTCCGCGCTGTGCTTCCCATCCCACGTTCGAACGCCGATCTTCAGATCGATCACGCACGGTCGCGCGTATCCGAACGTCAAATTCTTCAATCTCAGGTACCCATCCACGTCTAACCCATCCCCGAACCCATCGCTCGTCCCGAACGTCTCGTTTCGTCCTCGCGTCTTGCTCGCGCGCGACGCCGGACACCTCGGTATCCGCGCGCACACGAACGCTCGCAGCGCGCGCGCGGCGTCGTTCGCGTCATCAGGCGTCTTCGGCGTCGGCACCGCGTCATCGACGCGCTCGCGCGGCACCGCGTCGTCGTCGTCGTCGTCGTCGTCGAGTTTCGCCTCTCTCGAAACGTCGGCGTAAAACGCAAACTCTACCGCGCTCCGCGCGTCGCCCGCGACGTGGGGCTTGTAAAACCACGTCCCGCACGGCGATTGTTTCGCCATGCGTCCGTGCGCGTGATTTCCCGCCACCTGCGTGTCCGCGTCGACGAGTTCGAGCGGCATCGGCGTCGGCCAGACCGGGTGTCGCGTCACAGAGTGTCGCGTCGGCGTCCATGGGCGGCGCCGGCGCGAGCGACGCGCGCGCGCGACAGTGGCCGTTCAGTGTCGTGCGCGCGAGCGACGCGGACGCGTTCGTCGACGCGCTCGGCGGCGACGCGACGCGCGTGTTGACGCGCGCGGAAGATGTGAAAAAGTACAGCGTCGACTGGATGGGGAAATACGTCGGCGCGAGCGCGGTGGTGGTGCTGCCGCGAACGACGGAAGAAGTTTCGAAAGTCATGCGTCACTGCCACGCGCGGAGGATCGCGGTGGTGCCGCAGGGAGGGAACACGGGGCTGGTGGGCGGCGGGACGCCGACGCGAGACGAAGTCGTGGTGTCGCTGGAGCGCATGCGAGATATCGTCTCCATCGACGAAGACGCGGGATGCGCGGTGTGCGAGGCGGGAGTGGTGTTAGAGGAGCTGGAGAGCGCGGTGCGCGCGCGAGGGATGACGGTGCCTCTCGATTTAGGGGCGAAAGGGAAGTGTCAAATGGGCGGGTGCGTGTCGACCAACGCGGGCGGTTTGAGATTGTTGCGATACGGCAGCTTACGGGGAAGCGTGCTCGGGTTGGAGGTCGTTTTACCGAACGGGGATGTACTGGACCTCGTTCGCACGCTGCGGAAAGACAACACGGGGTACGATTTGAAGCAACTCTTCATCGGCGCCGAAGGAACGCTCGGCGTGGTGACAAAGGTGGCGATTTCCACGCCGCGCGCGCCGCGGAGCGTAAACGTGGCTTTGTTCGGCTTGGAATCGTTCGCGAAGTGCGTTGAGATGCTCAAGCTCGCTCGAGGGCTCCTCGGGGAAATTCTGAGCGCGTACGAGTTTTTCGACCGAGAAAGTTTGGACTTGGTCTTGGCCCAACTCAGCGGCACGCGAGACCCTCTACCCGGGAAGCCGTGCGAGTTTTACGTCGTCATCGAGACCAGCGGTAGCGATGCGAAACACGATACCGCTAAACTCGACGCATTTTTGAACGTCGTCAAGAGTCAGCGCATCGTCGTCGATGGCGTCGTGGGTAGAGACGAGAAGCACGCCTTCGCGTTGTGGACTCTTCGCGAACGCATATCGGTGGCGCTCAAGTACGCGGGCGCGGTGTACAAATACGACCTTTCACTGCCGACGGCTCGCATGTACAATTTAGTCGTCGTATTGCGCGATCGTTTACGTCCGATGTTCGGATCGCGGGTGAAGGTGCTCGGATACGGGCACGCGGGAGACGGAAATTTGCATTTGAATGTGTCGTGCGCGGAATACGACGACGCCATCGAACGTGCGATTGAGCCGTTCGTGTACGAGTACACGCGCGATGAACGGGGAAGTGTCAGCGCTGAGCACGGGTTAGGGGTGATGAAGGCGGAAGAAATTCACTATAGTAAAGACGCCAAAGCCGTCGAACTCATGGCGACGATGAAACGCGCGCTCGATCCGTTCGGGATCATGAACCCGTACAAGGTCCTGCCGGCCGCTGCAGTGGGTTTGAGTAAACTGTAGGTATAGGTAGTTTTCATATTTTCATATTCATTCGTCCGCGCTATGTCTCACTCTTCTCGGCGCTTCGCTTCCGCGCGCCCCGCCGCAGTTCGCGACTCGGCGGTGTGCATGGAGTTCGAGCTCTTGCACTCAACCACGACCGAGGTCTTAAAGCCGTTGCGCGACGCACTCAAAGGCTTCGTGTTATCGTCTCCATTGCTCGCGTTGTGCACCCTTTGCGCGCTACCGACGGCTTTGCTTTACCTGAGCCATCGCACCGAGCGTGATATAGCGCGCGCAAACGCCGCGCTGGAGGAACGCAAGACGCGATAAGACGTCTCAGCGAGAGAAATTCGATTCATCGTTCGATGTCGCAGTCCGCCCGCGCGTCGCCGACGGTGAAAGAGCGAAACCGACGGGACTTTGAAGACATAGGCAAAGCCACCGAAGCGGCGATGGCTCGCGTTAGCAGCGCGCGATCGAGACTAGAGGCGCAGAGGAAAGCGAAATCGATGCCGAACACACCCGTGGACGCGTTCGGCGGTGGCTTCGGCGTCGATAGTGGGACGAGGACTGGGCGGTTCAGCGGCGCCGAAGACGTCGGCGGCACTCGCCTCGACTTTTTGAAAGTGATTGATGAGGAAGAGAGAGGCACACAGAGCGAGGCGAAAGTAGAAGACGCGGTCGAAAGACTCGTCAGACAGGCGGCGGAGAAGTGTGAGAAATTAGCGATTGATGGATTGGACGTCGAAGTCGCGACTGCGTCGGCGGCGCGCGGCGAGTCCACGTCGGCGCCGGCGGCGGTGGTAAATCAGGCCCCAGCGCTCGTTCCAGCGCCGCGCGATTTGCCGAAAGCAGCGCCAGTCGTAGTCAAGTCTGCCCCGGTCAAGAGCGTAGAATTCAAACCGCCCGAATGTTACCGCAACTCGCGGAATTCTAGCGCGGCGCCTCTGGACGCACCCATCCCGGATAATCCGAACGATGCGTCGCCGGCAAACGGCGACCAGTGCGTCGTCATGTAAGCATTTCGCAATTGCTGTACTAGCTCTATCACTATATCTATCCCAGCGATCCTAGTGGTTGATGGCTGAGCCATGCTCTACGCGCTAATCTTCTTCGACGTCGAACGATAAACCGCCGACGCGTCGACTCGTCGTCGTCGTCTCCGCGACTCGTCCCGCGTCTCGCCGCTTCTTCTTCGCGCGTCCGAACGATACATCGATCGATTTCGACTTCACCGCGACGCCGTCGGGCGATCTATCGAGCGATCTCGCGCCCGTTACTGTCTCCGAACCTTCCGCCGCGCCGTCCAGACGTCCGACCGCCCAACCGTCGACGAAGCGTAAATCTCCCTCCGGCACGACGACCGGTCCGTCGTCGTCGCCCCGTTCCCCACGAACTCCGCGCGACAGTCCCAACGTCGCTCGCCTCGCCTCTCGAAGCGCCGCCGCGCCGGCCGTCCCGCCGCTCTCGATGCGCGACATCGTCTTCCACCTGTCCTCCTCCGCGAGCGCTCTTCGTTTGCCCTTACCCAGCGCCCCGCTCGTCGCGAGCGCGGACTCGCGCGCGCGCGTCGTCTTCGTCGATCGTTTTCGCGTCGCGTCGACGCGCACGACGCATCCATCGACGACGACGACGTCGCCCGCGGCGACGCCGTCGCCATCGCCGTCGCCATCGCCATCGCCGTCGTCGTCCTTCGTCGTCGCGCGTCCGAGCGCGCGCGCCGCGGCCTCGATCTCTCGCACCGTGTGCGTCCGCCCTCGCTTCGGCGGGTTGTGCAGCGCGTCGTTGGCGTGCTTTTCGACGTGGAAGACGTTTTCGCGCGCCATGGCGTCGCCGCGCGACGTCGCGGCGTCCCGCACTGCGGCGCGATCGTCGCCTCGACGCGATGAAGGTGCGCGAGATGGCGCGAGATGGCGGACGACGTCGCGGACGACGTCGCGGACGACGCGGTCGCGGTCGCGCGCGCGACCGACGACGCGACGACGCGACGACGCGACGCGACGCGACGCTCGGCGTGACCTACGCCTCGCTCGACGACGGGACCGACGCGACGACTGACGCCGACGACGACGCGCGACGCGATAGGTTCGAACGGCGATAAAGAAACTGTGCGAGGCGTGCAGGATCGTGCGACGGCGCGGGAGGCTGTTCGTGGTGTGCACGAAGTCGCCGAAACACAAGCAAAAGCAAGGCGTGCACACGGGGGCGCGGGAGCGCGGAGGCGGAGACACCGCGACGACGTTCGCGGCGAGCGGGGAAGAAGCGTTGGCGACGACGTGCTGCGAAAGCGTGCGAGGGGGGGGTGGATTCGGCGCGCGCGGATTGGCGTTGACGGGGAACTATCGACGACACGCGGCGATGCCGTCGCTCTTGCCGAGAATCGCGCAGTTTTAGATTTTGCGACGACGGGCGCGCGGCGTGTAACAACAACGAATTCTACTAGACATACAGATATTACATGCGATGAGCGCACGGCGCGCGCGATATTACGCACGGCGCGCGCGCTCACGCCGTGAGTAAAATGTTCGTCGCGCGCTGCACGTCGTCGTTCGCCCGGCGCAACGCTCGAGCGGCGGCGGCTTCATCGAATCCCATGGACACGAGCAATTGAATGTTCTCCGCGCTCGGTTCGACGCCGACCGCGCCGTCACCACCGCGCCCTCGCGGTCGACTACTCGCGCGAACGCGGATGATTGGCCCGGGCGCGCCGAAGCCTCTGCACAGGCTCGCCACCCACTCCGGCGCCGCCAACGCGCGGTGATCGAGGCCGATGCCATCCGTGACGACGTACCCCGCGAACGTTCCTATGAGCGCCAATCTCGCGCTGACGATCCCTCGACCGAGCGCCAGGCACAGAGCGCTGAAATACGTCAACGATTTATCGCTCAACGCGAAGCTCAGCGGGCCGACGCCCGCCGCGTACGTCGCCGTCGCCGGAATCTCCCGTCCATACATCGCCAACAGCGCGAACACCACGCCGTACGGCCCCGACACGTCGTTCCCGACCCCTCGCGCGCGCCACGCGACCCTCGACACGATCTCCATCGCGCACCGCGCCGCCAACGTCGCCCCCGCGAACCTCCGCGTGCCGCACGCCCGCTCGACCGCTCGACCGAGCTCGCTCAGCAGCGTCATCCCGATCACGAGCTCCGCGGCGCCGTGACAAAACCCCCACTCGCGTCCGACCATCGCCGCGAGCGCGCGCGCGTCGCCCCAGCGTCCTCGCCCGCGTCCTCGTCCGCGCGTCCTCGACAGCGCGCGCTCGATCACCGTCGCCGCGCGCGCGCCGTGCATCGCGCGCGCGGCGACCGACGTCGCGAGCGTCATCGCGCACATCACGCGCGCCAGCGGCGCGCCCGTGAATCGCCCGACGGCGCCCATGCCGCCGCGACGAAACCAATCCAATCCGACGCAAAGTGCGGCACGGCGCGCACACGACGACGCGCGCGCGAGCGATGACGACGACGACGACGACGACGACCGGCGGCGCGCGCGCGCGGCGCGCGGCGCCGACGATCGCGCGCGGCGGCGCGCGCGCGCGACGCGCGACGACGACGAAGACGACGACGAAGACGATGACGAACGTCGAGGCGGCGGCGGCGATGCGGACGGCGACGCCGCGACGCGCGCGCGCGCTGACGACGACGCGCGCGGCGGCGACGGAAGAGACGTTTGAGTATCAAGCCGAGGTGCGCGCACGACGCGAGACGGCGCGCGAGTGGTGGCGAAGACGGAGGCGCGCGAGGGCGTCGCGCGCGCGACGGAAGAGAGCCTTCTAGAAGGCCTTCTAGAAGACGCGAGAGGGAACGGAGGGAACTTCGGCGAGACTGACGATCGCGGTGCTCGCGCGCGCGCAGGTGCACCGATTGATGGATTTGATCGTGAACTCGTTGTACAGCAATAAGGATGTGTTCTTGCGCGAGCTCGTGTCGAACGCGAGCGACGCGTGCGACAAGCTTCGATTCTCCGCGCTCTCGGACCCGAACGCCATGGGAGGGAACGAGGAGTTGAGAATTAAGATTAAGGGAGATCCCGAGGCGAAAACGCTGACGATCGAGGACACGGGGATTGGGATGAACAAAGAAGATCTCGTGTCGTCGCTCGGGACGATCGCGCGCTCGGGGACGGCCAAGTTTATGGAAATGTTGCAGAGCCGAAGCGACGGGGAAAACTTGATCGGTAAATTCGGCGTCGGCTTTTATTCGGCGTTTTTGGTGGCTGATAAAATCACCGTGTACTCCAAGGCGGCGTCGGGTGACGACGACAAGACGTGGGTGTGGGAGTCCGAGATCAACGCCAGCTCGTACACCGTGAAGGAGAGCGAAGAAGCCATCGCGCGCGGGACAAAAATCGTCTTGCACCTCAAGGAAGGATGCGAGGAATTCTCCACAGGGGAAAAGCTGTCGTCGCTCGTGAAGACGTACAGCGAGTTCATCTCTTTCCCCATCGATGTCTGGGCGAAGACGACCAAGGAAAAGGAAGTCGAAGACAAGGCTTCTACCGATGCTTTGAAGGAAGCGTGGCAGAAGAAGAAGATCGAAGCCGAGGCCAAGGGCGAGGAGTTCACCGAGCCGGAACCCAAACCCGTGAAGAAGAAGGAGTTCGAGCAAGTGGAAGAGTGGACGACGGCCAACAACGATAAGCCCATCTGGGTTCGTTCGCCCAAGGATGTCGAGCAAGAGTCGTATAACGAGTTCTTCAAATCCACGTTCAAAGAGTTCCTCGACCCGCTCGCGCACTCGCATTTCGCCGTGGAGGGCGACATCGAATTCCGCTCCATCTTGTTCGTCCCAGGCATGGCGCCGTTCGAGCAACAGGACATGATGTCCAAATCGAAGGCCATTAAACTCTTCGTTCGACGCGTGTTCATCTCCGACGAGTTTGACGAGTCGTTGTTGCCGCGATACCTCACCTTCGTTCGAGGCGTCGTCGATTCTTCCGACTTGCCTCTCAACGTCTCTCGCGAAATCCTTCAAGAATCTCGCATCGTACGCGTCATTCGCAAGCGCTTGATTCGCAAGACTTTTGACATGCTTCGTGACATCGCCGCGCGTGAGGGTGACGATTACGACACGTTCTGGGAAAACTTTGGACGTAATCTGAAGTTGGGCGTCATCGAAGACGCGGACAACCGCAAGGATTTGGCTGAACTCTTGCGCTTCACCACGTCGAAGAGCGGCGACGACGGCGAGTTGCGAGGCTTGGACGACTACTTGAACGACATGCCGGAGGGCCAAAACAGCATCTATTTTGTCGCTGCAGACAACAAGGACGCCGCTGAAGCTTCTCCGTTCCTCGAAAAGCTCAAGCAAAAGGGCTTCGAAGTCTTATACTTGCTCGATCCGATTGATGAAGTCGCCATGGCCAACTTGGCGACGTTCAAGGAAAAGCCCATCGTCGACGCTTCCAAGGAAGCGCTTGATCTCGGTGATGAGGACGATGCAGACAAAGCCGCGCGCGAAGCGCTCGCGGAAGAGTACAAAGATCTCACGGACTGGATGAAGGCCACGCTCGGCGAACAAGTCGAAAAGGTTGAGGTGTCAAACCGTCTCACAGACACCCCGTGCGTCTTAGTGACTTCCAAATTCGGCTGGTCCGCGAACATGGAGCGCATCATGAAAGCCCAAGCCATGGGTGATAACCGCGCGCAAGATTACATGAAGGGCAAGAAGACGATGGAAATCAACCCCGCTTCTCCCGTCATCGCTCAGTTGAAAAAGATGAAGGAATCCGGCGTCGCCGAAGCCGCAGACAACTGCCAACTCTTGTTCGACACCGCTTTGCTGACGTCTGGTTTCTCCATCGAGAAGCCATCTGTTTTCGCGAGTCGGGTCTTCAAGCTCATGACCGCGCAAGCCGCCGCTGCAGCGTCTGGAGACGACACAGTCACCCCTGAAATCGTCTGACAGAGCGCCGTTGTTTTTCCGTTCGTCGAAGACGTTCTAGATAGCAGCGCGCGGTTTTCGATTTGACTCGCACATTCAAACACACGAACGTGATTTAATTAATTTCTCTTCAAATACGTACTATTACAATCTCCGACGCTCCCTCGCGGACGCGACTCGGTCTGCGGTCTACTTCATCACGACGTCTTGGTTCTCCATGCTCGCCTTCTTCGCCGCATCATCTATCGCGTTTCTCGCCGCGCGCCGTTCGTTCCGCAGCGCGTGCCTCGCCGCTTTCCCCGTCCGCGCTTTACCGCTCACGCGCTTCTTCATCGCGTCGTGTTTGGCTTTCGTCCCTCGTTTCAATTTCAGCGCCTTCGAGTTTTTGCTGTCGCGCGCCTTCAAGGTTTTCTTCTTCTTGTTTTGCCATCCCGGAGCGACCATGACGCGCGCGCGATCGCCGCGAACGCGTCCTTCGCGCGCGTTTCTCGCGTCTCGATGTCGCGCGCGACGCTCGGGACCGCGAGACGCGCGAGAGTGCGGCGAGAGCGACGAAGGGCGCCGGCGGCTGGTGACCTATGATTTGCTATGACCAATACTATCGGCGTTCGTCCGCGGCTCACGCGCGCACGACGCCGTTGATGCGCTTAACTTTATCGTCCACCCAGGTTTTGATTGTCCCGAAGTGCAACGTCGAGACGCCGACGGCGGCGCCGGCGAAGACGGCGTACCTAACGCCGACGGCGTGCGAGACGAGTTTCGTCGCGCCGGTGCGCACGGCGATGCTCTGTAACGCCGAGCACGACTCACATTGAGGATAGAAACGCTGCAAAGGCACGCCGCGAATGAAGTTGAACACGCGTCTGGTCGTGGACGCGCCTCGATTCGCCGCCGCGCGCGCCCCGCTACCGAACGCGGTCTTGTTCGGCGGCATGTGGTCGCCGATGACCTTGCCTTTCGAGCTTCCGCAGTGATGACAGCCAAATTTTTTAAACCACTTTTGCAGCGTTTTTTTCTGTCCTTCGCTCGCGTAATCGCTGCCACGCGCGGCGATACTCTTGTACGCGTTCGCGCCCACGCGAGAGACGTCGCTCGGTAAAATCCTTCCCAAATTGCCTCGACTCAGCGCCATAAACGTCGCGAGCCCGACGCCGACGTCTCGCGCGACTTCGTCCTCGTCCACCCCCATCGCCGCGTTCCAACTCGACCGTCGCCGAGATTTCGAGCGTCTTTTGCCTCGCCGACTTTTATCATCGCTATATAAATTCACCGTCTCTCTCGCCGCGTGTCCGCTCGCCGCCGCGCTCGCGCTCGCGCACGCCGCGCTCAGCGCGCCGCCGAGCGCGCCGCCGTAACACCCGACGTTTAAAATCAGCCCGATCCTCTGCGTCGCGATCGCGGACAGCGCGAACGTCACCGATGACGACACCGTCGCCATCACCGTGTCTCGCATCGCGTTCGCCGCGTCATCGCGCGGCGCAGTCATCGGCTTTCGCGCGCGCTGCAAATTTGCAAATTTTTAAACGCGCGCGACGGCGCGTTCGAGCGCGTCTCTCGCGCCGTACCGCGCGCGCGCACGATTCGCGCGCGCGCGTCGCGTCGACGCTCGACGCGTCGCGTCGCGTTCGCGCGTTCGCGCGCGCGCGTCGACGTGTAGCGCCGCGCGACGCGTGGTCGTCGCCCGACGCCGCAGAGCGACGCGCGTCATGGGGAGCGCGGCGTCGACGCCGACGCGCGGCGACGACGAGGGCGATCAATGGGAGACGCTCGACGCGACGGACGACGCGGCGGACGCGCGCGAACGCGCGAACGACAACGACCGAGGTGGCAGACATCATCGTGCGCGACGCGCGGAAGATGCGACGACGACGACGACGACGACGACGACGTCGGCGACGAGACGCGAACGAGAGGGAGGCCGATCGACGACGCGCGCGACGACGCGCGCGTCCACGGCGTCGGTGAGCGGGACGTACGGGGAACTCCGACGGAGTCTAAAGGCGATGTGCGAGACGCGAGACGCGACGCCGGAGATTACGGATGTGTTTTGGTACGAGATAGGGAACGCGGTGAGTGAACCGATGACGTCGGTGAGCGAGAGGACGCTAGATGAAATACTGCGGCCGTATGGACGGGCGTTGTTCGTGAATAACGCGCGAAATGGTGGGTTGTATAAGTTGGCGAAACACGCGGCGAGGCAACTGAGCGTGGCGAGCGGAAACGCGCGCTCGACGCCGGTGAGCGCGATAAACGTCACCTTGTTGGTGTCGATATTCATCAAGTATTTCATCGAATTCGCGAGTGAGGGTGATGGCGGATTTGGTGGCGTCGCCGCGCTCGGGGGTGGGCGCAGCGAGCGAGTGCGCGCGCTCGCCGCTACGTTTGCGCGAGACGAGCGCTGGGAAACCGGCGGAGGACCGAACGCGTCTTTGGAGAACACTTCGCCGTTTGACGACTTACTGCGAGCGTGTGTAGATGTTCTATGCGGCAAACACGTCACAGCGCAGACGATGGCGTTGCATGTTGCGTGCGCGCGGCTTTTGCTCGTCGCGACGTCGTCGCAACTCACGTTCAATCTCGACGACGCCGAGGCGAGAGAAATCGGGCATCCACTCGCTCGCAGGATCGCGGCGATCGGTTCAAGCGACAGCAGGCGCACGGGCGTGCTGATGTGCGCGCTGTTGCGTCGCGTCATCGAGCGACCACCAAACATCGGTGATATTTACGAAGGCGCGGTCAACAGAGAGAACGCCGAAGCTAATGGAATCACGCGCGGCATGGCGAGCGTGCTAAGTTCGATGCTTTCCATGCGCAGTAAGCCGAACAAAGACGTCACCGATAATACGGGGTCTCACGTCGTCATCAAGTGCGCGCACACTTCTCGATCTCCTCTCGCGGACGAGTGCGCAAATTTATTCCTGGCGTTGTGTACGCACGGCGCTTTCGGCAACCGCGACGAGAATCCGTTTCGCATTGCGGTAAAAAATATGAAGGACATCTCGTCGCGTTCGTCCGTGGCGTCGAACAAAAGACCCTCGGAGTTGGTGGACTTTGAGCGGCTCGCTGTTGCTCTGAGCGCATCCTTGTGTACCGACGTCGGCTTGTTGCTTTCGTACGTGACGCTATCCACAAACTCACGGTTCGTTTCACATTTGAGCTCGAGTGCGGCGACGTCGAGGTTTGTACAAGGGCTACTCAAAGAGCTGTACGAAGCGGAATCAAACAAACTTGCACACGTGTCGCAGTTGATTGTCACGATATTTTTGATCCTGTCTCAGGACGTGCGGTTCAACAGGATGATGCAGACGGAGACGATCGCGTCGTCAAATTGGTACAAGGAACGCATCCTACAAAACAGTTCGCTCGCAAGTTTAATAGTTGTCGTCCTTTCACGCACGATAAAGTACAACGTCGCAAAAACTGCCACAGTTTCAAAAATGTTGAACGCACTCGGCAGCATCGCCAACATGGCATGCGTCACGCGCGACATTTCTGGTTACGCGGCGCAACGCCTGGTGAATACTCTGGCGTTGTTCACGCGCAGGTACTTCAAAATCACTCGCGAAAATGCTTTGTCTAGCGATGGTTTACGCGAGCCCTTTTCCGACGCGGACGTGTGCGAGGACTTTATTCGGGTCATTTTCGAGATACTAAACTGTCTCGCCACCGATCTCGATTCACTCGAACACAACCCGGAGATTGTCTACGCGCTCATGCACCGCGAAGAATTGCTCACGACGTATCGAACGCACGAGGTGTTCGCGGAGTACGTGCAAAACATTGAGACCGTGCTGCAGCATTACAAAGACGCCGTCGAATCGGCACAGAATCGTGAGACTGATAGCCCGATTTCCGTCAGACGTCTCAAGCGCGTGATTTCGGAGACGTCGTTGACGCCGAGTCCGCAAAAGCGAAACCAAAACGCGTGCGATCGCGATTGTTCCGTGCATGATTTCCACCCCATGCGTTTCGCGTACGTCGAAGACGAAGTGAACGCGCCGTACTTTTTAATACCGTACGTGTGGGGCGTCGTGCACGCGCAAAGCGGCGTGTTTTGGAATCGCTCCGCCATCGCGCTTTTTGCCGCCGACGCAGACGCCGACGCGTCGTTGCATTCGAGCATGTCAGAGGACGGTCCATCATCGGCCGTCGTGTAGCATCATAGCCAGCCTCGAATAGTTAGAAGAAGATTGATTCATCATCGCGTCGCGCTCGTCGCGTCACTCATCGACTCCTGAAAGCGCTCATGCTGCACCACGCCATCGTCATCGTCGCCGCGGCCGGGCGCGGCGGTCGCGCGCCTCGCCCCGGCCGAGGTGGACGTTCGAATCGAAGCGACGCGCCCGATTGGGCCAAGCCGCCCGCGGAAGGACGACAAAAACGCGCGTCGACGTCGAAGCCGCCGCCTAACGGTGGCGGCGGTCGCGGTGAAAGAACGAACGACGGCGCGCGCGCGGCGTCGTCGAAGGCGACGACGAGCAAAGGTGAACCGTCGCGCGAGCGCGCCGTGCGCGCTTCCGATGATTTGCGAGCGGTATCAGCGAATGCGTCGACGAAAAATTTTGACGACGGTGGACGCGGGACGACGACGTTATTTGACGACGGCGGACGCGGGACGACGCTCGAGGAGTGCCTGCGATACGAGCGAGAGGGGCACACGTGCATACGAGGCGCGGTGGACGCTATGGAAATGATACCTATGGTGAAGGCGCTGAGCGGCGAGATTATGTCGCGACGCATGGAGGCGTACCGACATCGAGTGTCGGTGCTGTGCCCGCAAGTCGACGCTCGCGAGTTGCGAGACGTGGAAGACGCGAAGCGCGCGCTGAAGAAGCACTCGCAGGAGGACGTGGGATTTTTACAAACGTTCAATCTGCACAGAGAGCAAACTAGCGCGGCGCGTGAGTACATAATGAGCAAGCGATTTGCAAAAATCGCCGCCGAACTCATGGGGTGCGAAAGAGCTCGAATTTACCAATCGTGCATTTTCGTAAAAGAGCCGGGCATGGCTGAAACGAACTGGCACTCGGATTTAAATATGGTACCACTCGACACGAACGACTTCGTCACACTTTGGATTCCACTGAGGTCGCTCGAAGAGGATGACGCCGCGTTGCACTTTGCGAACCGTTCGCATCGAGATTTTTCACTTCCGTATTGGCGCACTTTGGAAGGCATGGAAGATCTCGAAGGGCGGTACGAAATTGACACGTACGACGAGCTCGATTTAGGTGACCTTACCGCACACCACGGGTGGTGCCTTCACTGGAGCCCACCGCAACCGGAAGATTGCGTCCCTCGATACGCGCTCAGCGTGTGCTACTTCGCCGACGGCGCTCGACGATTGGACACGGATCAGCTCCGCCGCGTGCCGCACGACGAAGACGCGTGGTCTTACGATAGCTGGCTCAAAGATATTAAACCCGGGGCCGTGGCGAAGCATCCAGAGTTACCGATAGTTTGGCCTTAGTGAGTGGGCGTTGTTAATATAATATTCAATCTACTGCAAGTCGGCTAAGATGGCGCGTTCCTCCGGAGTCAGCCCGTCGTCTGGGTCCTCTTCCTTGTCCGCGTTGTACCAGTTGCCGTCGTAGTCCACAGGCAAGGGCGGATTGAGCCTGTGATTTGAAAAGAAAGGTGTCAATTGGCGTGCGTGAAACTTCGGCGCGGATTTCTCTTACCAAAAGTCACCGGGAGTCGTCAACTGGTGAAACTTGACGCGCTCGTCGCCTTCGTCGCCCAAGCAATCGAACACAGCGTCGGCGCGAGAGAAATCCTCGTCTTCGCTGTAAATGCTCTTCGTCACGCAGCACCGCATACCCGCCGCCTTGGCCGCGGTGCATCCAATGTGGGTGTCTTCCACGACGACGCATCGCGCCGGATCGACGCCGAGCGTCTTCGCCGCCAAGTTGTAAATATCTGGGCTCGGCTTCTTCTTCGGCACGACGTCCCCCGCGAACACGGGCATACGATCGGCGTATTCAGGCAGCATCGTGTTCACGATCCCTTGCACCGCCTTTTCGTTCGACGTCGAGCACACCGCCACCTTGGCGCCGTGTTCCAACGCCTCCGCGACCATTCTCTTCACACCCGGTCGCAACGGCAGCGCGCCCTCGTTCACGAGCTCCAAGAACATTTCCGTTTTTCTCAGGTGTAGCTTTTTCACCAACTCCTTCCGCGCCTCTGGGTCGGTGACGCTCTTCCACGGCTCCGCGTCCGGGACGCCGTCAAAGTAGTGCGTCATGCGCTCCTTCCCGCCCCCAATCTTCAGCAGCTCCCCGTACAGCGCCACGTCCCACTCGTGATCGAGCCCGAACTCTTTGAACGTTTTATTAAACGTCACCCGGTGCCCATCGCGCTCGGTCTCGCACAGCACGCCGTCGCAGTCGAACAGCAGCGCCTCGGGGTAGTCAAAGTTTCGCAGCGCCCGCGTCGGCGTCGCGCGTCGCGCGCGCGTCGCGCGCGATCCGATCGCGCGCGATCCGATCGCGCGCGATCCAATCGCGCGCGTCGACGCGCGCTGCGCAGACGCGGCAGGGCGCGCTCGCGGTCGCATCATCGCGTCGCGCTCTCCCGTCGAGGGTCCCTCTGCGCGTTATCCGACGGCGAGCCGACGGCGCGCGCGACGCGCGAGTGCGCGACGCCGCGCGCGGATGTCGAGCGCGGCGACGGCGCGGAGCGCGCGCGCGCCGTCGACGAACGCGCGCGCGGCGAGACGTCGGCGCGCGACGCGCGCGACGGCGAGCGCGAAGGACGCGCGCGACGCGTGGACGCGCGCGCGAACGGCGTGGCGACGAGCGACGCGCGGCGAGAAAGGCGACGACGACGGACGAGCGACGATGGGAGGAACGACGTTCGAGGCGCGCGAGGACGCGACGGCGACGTGGCGCGAGCTGGAGGCGGCGGCGGAGGGGAGACGCGAGACGACGGACGCGGAGCGCGCGGACGCGCGCGCGGAAACGCGGACGTTCGACGCGGAGGGAACGCCGAGGTTAAAATTGTATCGCGACAGCGCGTCGTGGTGCCCGTATTCTCAAAAGATTTGGATGCAGCTGGAGGAGAAGCGGATCCCGTACGCGCTCGAACGCATCAACATGCGCTGTTACGGCGCGAAGCCGCGCAGTTTTACGGCCAAGGTGCCGTCCGGGGCGCTGCCAGTGATTGAACTCGACGGTCAGACGATCACGGAATCGAGCGTGATCGCGCGAGTGATCGAACAGGAGTTTACCGAGCACAAGAGCTTGCTACCGTACGCCCCGGGGAGCGCCGAAGGTTCTCGAGCGACGAAGCTCATGCGACTGGAACGAACGCTCTTTTCGAGATGGATGCAATGGATCACGAGTTCGTGGTCGGACGCCACGGCGCAAAGCGAGTACTGTCAAGTTTTGGACGAGGTTGACGCAGAGCTCGCGGCGAACGGTGGAGGGGCGTACTTTATGGGAGAAGAGTTCACCCTCGTCGACATCGCGTTCGCGCCGTTTCTCGAACGCATGGCGGCGAGCATCTTGTACTACAAGGGCGTGAAGATTGAAGGAAACGGCGGTCGATGGCCGAACGTCGACAGATGGTTCGCCGCGATATCGCAACGCAAATCGTACGCGGGCATCAAGAGTGATTACTACACCACCGCGCACGATTTGCCGCCGCAGCTGGGAGGATGCGCCGAAAACGGCGACAACGCCGAAGCACGCGACGCCATCGACGGCGTCGATGGCGTCAATTGGCGTTTGCCTCTCGGACCATTGGACGAAAACAGTTTAGAACCTTGGTGGGGCGTCGATGATCCTCGCGCAGCTCGCGTCGAGGCTGCCCTGCGCGTCATCGGCAATCGCGAAAACGTCGTTCGATTCGCCGCGCGCGGTTGCGGCGAAGCGGGCCAGCCCGCTTACTCGGCGCCGTTGTCCGACCCGAACGCTCGACCCGGGGAACAGCACATACCTGCTGTCGACGAAGCGCTTCGAATCGTCGTGCACGCGATGCTTGACCATGATTTCGACGCGGCCGCACCCGCGCCCGTCGCGGTGAGCGGCGCCTCGTCCTTTTCCGCGGCTCCGACCATCGCGTCGTTGGCTTACCTGCGAGACCGAATCGGTGTCCCACGAGACATGAGCTACCCAGCAGCGCGTCAATTCAGAGCCTACTTGAACTGGGCGATCGATAGCCTAGCCGCGCTTTAATTTTAACGCGCACATACGCAAACATTTTCTAGAAAGAATTCGATGCCTTCTCGCGGTCAAGCGTTACTATTTCGCGAGATCGCGCGATGGTCAACGGCGGCGAAATTGGGGTGAAAGCATTACATATTCGGACGCTTCGGGCGCGTTTCGTTTGTGAAAATCACTCCCGTGTTGAGGAGAAAGTCTGCGACGCCGCGAAGTAGGATCATGTCTTCGTTGGGATAGTACTTACCACCTCCGCGCCCTTTCGCCTTTTCTGGTCGAGAAGACGGCAAGAACGAAAAAGCGGCGGAGAATTCCCGAGGCCCCGCACGAATGGGAGCGTCAAAGTGGCACGGGACGATGCGATTAAAGTCCCACTTCGCGACGCGTCTCGCCCACTCGTTGACAGGCTCGGGAACGTTCTCGTACACCAGCGTACCTACAACCGGGGCGACGATCAAACGATTCGTAATATCGCGCCAACTTTTCTCTGGGGAGAGCAAGTCATTCGGGCCAAAGTACAACGCCTGCAACGCGTTTCGCTGCCAACCCAAACGCAGTAATTCCGATCGACTCATGTCCTTAGACGTCGTCGTGCGACTCAGGGCCTTGGTCTTTATGTCGAACAAGTTCAAAAACTTCAACGCGCTGATTGTGAAGTTATCGTCGTCCCCGCTCTCTTCTAAATCCCTATCTGGAATGCAGTCGGGGATGTTCTCGCTCACGTACACCACGGCGTCCGTAACGAGCAGCGTCTTTGATGGCTTGTGCAAAAACGCCGCTTCGATAAACGAGACGTACGACGCAACGCCGAGAGCGGGCGGTGATAAGAGCTCGTACTCAAACTCGTCGTCCCACGGCGGACGATCTTGTCCTAAAGTTCCGGTCTTGTTGATGCCGAAAAACTGCGGGGGTAAATTTATCGGCCAACTCCACTGCTGTGGGACGATCCAGCACTGCGCCTTCGGGTACTTGCGCTGAAACGGCCCGACGAAAATTTTGTGCTCGAACAAAGTCGTGGGCAAAACCACGTGCTCAACGGGGGCGTCGAGCTCGTCCAACAGCGCGACCATCTCCGCCGTCGGCGCCACCGGCGCGTGCACCCACAACCCGCCGGTTTTCAATTTGATCACAGTCATTCGCACGTTTACGCTCACATTCAACCCCAACCCGATCCCTTGCTTTTGCTCGAAAAACCACATCCGTCCCGGGTCGACCTCGTACCTGTACGTCTGCCGCGCGAACGCCGGTACGAGTGGAAACAGCGGCGGCGGCGCAATGAGATACCGCCTTCCCTTGCTCTCGTCTGATTCTCCCGTCCCTCGCGTCATCGCCGTTCGGCTACTTCGGTCGGCTTGCGCGTTACTGTTACCGCCGCGCGCGCCACCGTCGAGTCGTCCTCGCAACGCCGCCGCGGCGCCCAACGCGGCGCCCGCCAGTCCCAACGCGGCGCCCGCCGTCGTCGGCGACGTTGGCAACGCTTCCAGCGTCTCCGGCATCACCGCCCGCGCGCGCGACGATCGTCGTCGCGCCCCGATGAATCTCGCTTGACGCACCGCGTTCCCATCGCTCGTCGTCGCCGCTCCGCGCACGAACGTTGACGTGGACGCGCGCGCCGGTAAAGTCATCCGCGCCGTCGCCGACTCACGACGTCTCGATGTCGTCGATCTATCGCGCGGTCTTTTCGCACTCACGCCGTCAGTCGCGCAGTGTCGCTCTATCCAAAAGGAGGAGGAAGCGAGAGGAGAAAACGCTCGCCGGCGATATCAAACGTACCGGTTGCGGACTGGTTGCATTAGATTACATTTCAATTGTACATCGTCCTGTTCGTTTTCATCCCCATTGCCGTTGGTTGGGCGGAGGAAACGGCGGCGGCATCGGCGCACGTAATGGAGGCAACGGCGGCGGACCGCCGGGCATCCCGCGCTGAGTGTTAGTCGGCATCGGTGGTGCGTTGCCGAATCCCACCACCATTTCGCTCATTTGCGCCGGCGCCATTTGCGACATGAACGGTGGTGCCATTTGCGCCCGCTCCACGCCGAATCGAGTAGCCCTTTGCTGCGGTTGCGCAAACTCTAGCAAGGATACACCACCGTCGTCCGACATACCGAGCGCGGACATATCCTGCTGCAAATTCGCCCATGACTCAGCACTCATCAAGCCCTCGTTCGCTTTGGAAACGTCGTCGTCCTTCGACTCTCCCTTGAAGCCGTACTTCTTGCCGAAGCGATAAATTTCCAAAAGCTCTGATTCAAACTCGCCTCGAGCTTGCAGATCGAGATACTTCTCGTAAAGCTTCACCGCAGTACGCGCGTCTTCGATGGAGTCGTGTGTTTCACCTTGAATGTCTTCGCCGAGCAAGTACGTCGCCAGAAACTTGAGCGATAACTTGCGCTGGCGCTTGAAATGGAAAAGTTCTACGGTGTCGATGACTTGCTCGGGAGGGACGACGATGTTAATCATCTTGAAATCCTGTTTCAAGCCATGCCCAACGAAAATGCATCCGGCGTCGATCAAATAACGAAGTTTCAGGTACGCGTGCTTCAGCTGCGTGATGAAATGCCGACTCGTCGCTGGATCCAAATCGCCTGGTACCAAACCACTGAATCGCGTCAAGTAATCGTGCACGGGCTCGACCGCGCGAATGTAGTCGTCGATTATAGGCGTCAACTTTTTATCCCCGTGACCGCGCACGACTGAAACACGCGCCAATCCAAGCCGTGCGGGCACCGATTCATACTCGGTGCCGTCGTCGCGAGTGGACATGATCGGCGGCGCGAGCGAGACAAACTCGGCGTCGATGCCGAGCAAGACTCCCGGACCGGGCGTATCTTCGCCGACGCACGAGAACGGCACAAACGGCATCCCTCGAGGAACAGACATATCCAGTGTAATTTTCCTGTACAGCTCAAAGGTTATCGGCGACGGCGGTAGCGGTAGCGGCGCGGGCTTCTCAACCTTTGTGTACATGCAAAGGCATGGAACTTTCAGCTGTCCGTACAGTTGTGTGACTTCGTCCCTGGAAACTTGACTGACCACGAAGTCGTTAAACAGCAACCACTCGTTGGGCGTGCCTGGAGCCGACGTACGAGCCGTCGCTGGTGTACTGGGACTCGTCGTCGGCGCGGCGGGCGGCAGGCTAGTCGCATCTGTCGCGCTCGTTTTCACCGTGACATCCGACTTGTTGAGTGGCGAAACGCCCGGCGTGCTTCCAGGCTTTCTTGGCGACGCCGTGAAGTCGCCCGCGACGTCTACGTACGGTGGCTTTACCTTGATGAAGCTCACCAGATGACCGGAAATATCGGAAGTCTTGGTCTGCCGTAAATCAGAACCTTTTTTGATTTCGTCGTCGATGTTTCGACTAAACACGACGAGTCCGGTGAGCTCGTACACTTCAGAGTTCCCCACGTCTTGGAACTGCGACTGATCCAGCGCATGTTTAGCTTCGAGTGTCTTCTTATCTACATCCAGCACGACTTGAATGAAATGCGGTAGCCATCGTTCTTCAACCTTGCCACCGAACGCGTCCATCGTCGGAGGTGCGAGCGTGTCTACGCCCCACCAGTGCAAATCCTTCAAGTCAGCCATGCCGAGATTCACGGACAGCACGGTCGGCAGCGACAGAGGCAAGCGGTTTTGCTTCATGCGCGTATATGCCTTGTGTCCTTCGCACCACGCGCGCATTTCTTGCGAAACGGCGAGTGACTTGCTCAGCAAATCCACGAACGCCGGCCGTTGACCGTCTCTCGTCGAAGGGTACTGCAAATCCACTTGAAAGTTTCGTATTTCCTTTGATGCGGTCACCGCGCATTGCGTGCATTTGAGCGTCTCTTTTGAAATCGTTCCAAAAATTGACTCACAAGCTGTGGGACCCGTCGGGGCGATATCGCCGAGCGCTTGCCGTCTCGACAATTCTTCCTTGTTCAATTGCTCTAAAATAAATCGCAAAAACGCCTGCACGCGGCGAATGGGAGAATGCTCGGCGCGAGCTTCAAGCTCATCGTGACCTTCGATTAAACCAAGTGCCGCTGCTTCGCGCACCTGGCGAAGCGTGCGCAAAAAGTTAAGAGGCTGCGTCGCGAGTCCTGGCGGGCAGGCGCTCAGCATGTGCGACAAAAAGCTCATTTCGCACGTCAAACAAAACTCCCGTTCGCACGTGTGTCCGACAACCTTCGAACGCAACTCCGGCACGAAATTCAACATCTGTAGCACCGGGTTAACGTAGCAATTCGCCAAGTCGTTCGTCAACCCCGGCAATCGCGTCTTATTATACGCTGAAAAGTCAAACTCCTCATAACGCCTCTCTGCCGTCATTGCCGAGCGATTGCACTCCACCCGCGCGTACATTTCTGGCAAGCCCTTCTTCTTCGTCTCGATCACTTTGGCGCCGTGCAAACTGGAATTCGACTTGTATTCAGCCTTGGCGGGGTTCACCTCTTCCGCGGTGAGACCACACGCTAATAACTCCTCGGGAAGCTCGAAACGTTGCTGCGACAGCACGACCTCGTCCACCGGCGCCGTAGGAAACGACTCGTTGTTCACGTACGGTTCCTCGTTCGAGCTGTATATGTGCACCCAACCTGAATCATCGTTGAACGCAACCATCTCACCGGTCGAACACACACTTTGACCGACTATGGAAGCACCATGCGTGTCGATTTGATAGTTGAACGGGGCCACCGCAGGATTCGTCACATCGAGCGTTCGCACGGCGCCGGTGGCGCCAGCTATGCTCAGCGTCGGAGACTCGTAGCCGTGATTAAATTCCACCGACACTGGACCTGCGGGAAATTGTATCTGATTCACTAATCTCGCGTTGAACCTCACGTCAAACACCTTAATGAACTGGTCCAACACCACTTGTCCAGCCCTGAGCGTCGTGCCGCACGTCACGACAAGATCTCCCTTCGCCGTGACGCACTTGACGGTGCCGGACCCGTGTGCCGTGGCTACTAGCTCTTGACGCATGCTATTTCGCGCGTCGCGAAAACTAAGCTCACCATTTACCTGTCCGACGACGAGCAACGAGCGCTGGGTCCCCCAATCCATGGTCTCGCAGCCTTGACTCGTCTCGGCGGATTTCAACAACACGCCTCTCGTCATGTCGTACTGTTCGATGACTGGCGTCGCGCGCCCGACGAACAGCTTACCCGCGATTCGCCCGTTTGGATGTTGATACGCCATCGCTTTCAACGCGTTTCTTTCGCCGTCGCACTGCGCGCATCGCAGCGTTTCCACTCCCCCACTCGTGTGAAACGTCACGCTCGACGCGCTCAGGCTCAGCGCTCCGCTCGCCAACGGCACGACTTGCGTGATGGCGTGCGCGTGCGCTTCGACGGAGACGTGTCGACCGAGCGTCGGAGCGTACATGGCGGTCAACCATCCGTCTTCGGTGCCGCAATACAGTAACTCTTCGCCGAGATCGAACGCGATCGAGGTAATTCTCGGTGGCAGATGACCTTCGTCCAAGAGCTCGGGTTGCAGCGTCGTGCTCGCGTCGAACGCGAACGCGGGAAGCAGCGCGACGGGACCGGGGGCGTGAGGCGCGACGACGCCCGAGCCGTAAGCATGATCGTGCGCGGCGCCCGCGTGGGCGTAGTGCACGGCACCACCGCCGGGATAGAACGCCCCCCCGTTGGGGTCCATGGCGCGAGGCGCGAGATGAGGCGGTCGTTGATTTTCGCATCCAGAGCGGCGCGCGCGGAGCGCCAAGAAGTCAAACGCGAGTGGGACGTGGGTTAATGCATTTCCATTCGTTACAATTTAGAAGTAGACGAGATGATGACGTCGTCGAGGAGGTGAAGAAAACGAACCTAAATCAACTAAGCTCTCGAGAGCGCGCGCGCAAAATCGTGAAGCAATTCGCGACAATTTTCCGCGTTTACGCGCCGCACATGACGCAATCGTCCTTGTTCGTCAAGCTGCATTGGAGCTTGGCGGCGAGGTAGGCTTCCTTCTCTTCCTCCGACATCTTATCAAGGTCAGCCTTGGTCGGCTTGCGCGGCGACGCCGGCGCTTCGTTTTCCTTGTCAACCTTGGTCACCTGCTTTTGCTTGACGTCGACGGTGAACTTGATGGCGTCCGCGGCCGCGCGAGATCTGAGGTAGTACATACCGGTCTTCAAACCCTTCTTCCACGCGTAGAAGTGCAACGACGTGAGCTTACCGCTGTTAGGATCGCTCATGTGCACGTTGAAAGACTGCGACTGGTCGATGAAGGCGCCGCGGTCCGCCGCCATGTCGACGAGGATGCGTTGTTTGATTTCCCAAACCGTCTTGTAAATGGCCTTGAGGTTCTCCGGAATTTCCAAATCAGCGACTGAACCATTGTTGGCGATCAAGGAGTTCTTCAATTCGGGATCCCACAAGCCAAGCTCGGTCAAATCCGAAAGCAAGTGCTGGTTTACGACGGTAAACTCGCCGGACAACACCCGTCGCGCGTAGATGTTCGACGTGTACGGTTCGAAGCACTCGTTGTTGCCGAGAATTTGAGAAGTAGACGCGGTCGGCATCGGGGCAACGAGCAGCGAGTTGCGAACACCGTGTTGCGCGATCGCCGCACGCAGGCCAGCCCAGTCGTGACGGTCACCGCCCGGCATTTCCGTCAAACCCCACATGTCGGGTTGCAAGATGCCCTTTGAAACCGGACTCCCTTCGTACGTCGTATAGGGACCTTCGACGACGGCAAGCGCGTTGGATTCCGTGAGCGCAGCGAAGTAGATCGTTTCGAAGATTTCAGCGTTGAGCTTTTGCGCTTCCGGAGAGTCGAAAGCCAAGCCAAGAAGGATGAAGACATCCGCCAAACCTTGCACACCGAGACCAATGGGGCGATGACGCATGTTCGAGCGCTTCGCCGTCTCCACCGGGTAGTAGTTGACGTCGATGATGCGGTTCAGATTGCGCGTAACCTTTCGCGTGATTTCGAACAACTTATCGTGGTCGAAATAACGTTCCTTCGCCTTCAGAGAACCGACGAGCTTCTTCACCTCCGTGCGACCAGTGGGCGAAGACGGGTTGTTCTCGATAACGAATCGTGGGAGCGCGATGGAAGCCAAGTTGCAGACCGCCGTTTCCTCCGGGCTCGTGAACTCCACAATCTCGGTGCACAGGTTGGAAGACTTGATCGTGCCGAGGTTTTGTTGGTTGGACTTGCGGTTGCACGCATCCTTGAAGAGCATGTACGGGTTACCAGTTTCCACCTGAGACTCGAGAATCGCGAACCACAACTGTTGCGCCTTGATGGTTTTCTTGCCCTTGCCTTCGGCTTCGTACTTTTGGTAGAGGGTTTCGAATTCCTCACCCCAGCAATCGGCCAAGCCCGGGCACTCATTCGGGCACATCAACGTCCAATCACCGTTCGCCTCGACGCGCTTCATGAACAAGTCGTTCGTCCACAACCCATAGAAGAGATCGCGAGCGCGCGCTTCTTCTTTGCCGTGATTCTTGCGAAGGTCAAGCCAGTCGAAGATGTCCGCGTGCCACGGTTCGATGTAGATGGCGAAAGCACCCTTGCGCTTGCCGCCACCTTGGTCGACGTAACGCGCCGTGTCGTTGAACACACGCAACATCGGGATGATGCCGTTGGACGTACCGTTCGTGCCGCGAATATAAGAGCTCGTGGCGCGAATGTCGTGAATGGACAAACCAATGCCGCCAGCGGACTTGGAGATGCACGCGCACTCCTTCAAGGTATCGTAGATACCTTCGATGGAGTCTTCTTTCATGGCAATCAAGAAGCAAGACGAAAGCTGCGGGCGCGGCGTACCAGCGTTGAACAGCGTCGGCGACGCGTGCGTCATCCAGCGTTCGCTGAGCATGTGATACGTGTCGACGGCCTTTTCAATATCCTCCTTGTGGATGCCTATCGACACGCGCATGAGCAAGTGCTGCGGGCGTTCGACCACCTTACCATCGATTCGCAACAAATACGAGCGCTCAAGAGTCTTGTAACCGAAGTAATCGTACTCGAAGTCGCGATCGTACACAATCTCCGCGTCGAGACGTTCGGCGTTCGCCTTGATGATTTCGTACACGTCGTCCGCGAGCAACGGTGACCACTTGCCGTTGCGCTCATTCACGTGCTCGTACATTTGCGTCATAGTCTCGCTGAATGACTTCTTCGTCGTCTTGTGCAAGTTAGACACGGCGATGCGAGCCGCGAGTTGCGCGTAATCCGGGTGCTTGGAAGTCATCGACGCCGCGGTTTCCGCCGCGAGCTCATCCAACTCCTTCGTCGTGACGCCCGCAAACACGCCCATGCACACCTTTTGCGCGACGATCACCTACGGCGAAAAAGCGATGAAGCGATCGGTCAGTGTGTGTTTTTCGTTCACGAGCGCGCGTTCGCGATGTTACATCGCGTTCGCGCGCCGTCGACGCGTTTCCCCACGCGGTGTCAATTCAAAAATTCCATCAGAGGCCAATTTGAATTTTTTGAATTTTGCACCTGTCGAACTCGCGACGTCGCGAAGAGGCGAGATCGAGGTGATGCATGCGCGGCGCGTGCGCCGCGCGAGCGAACAACGGGCGTCGACGAACAATGGACGCGTGCAAGATGTTTTCGTGCACCGCTTCCGAGCGCCGAATCACCGTTTCAACGCTCGCGCGAGACACGTCCGCGCCGATTCGTTGAGCCGGCCATCATTCAACGATTCAAACGAACCCGTCGTAGTAATCGCATCGAGCGCGCGTCGTCGACGCACCGGATCGCAGAACTCTTGGGACAAGCCATAGGCGAGCTTTTTAATGCGCGCCGTGATCTTGTCGAACGCCACGGGTTCTTCGCGACCGTCGCGCTTGACGACGTAAAGGCCTCCCATCGTTCTCGCGGAGTCGATTTCTGACGCCACGCGACGCAGCCGGGGTGGCTAGAGAAGGCGCCGTTTGTCCGACTTTTTCAGCCGAGCGGCGCGCGCGCGAAAATGATGAAGATTTTTACAAGAGAACGGGCTGCTTTCGCAACGGCGCGCGATCGCGGCGTCAGAAATCACGCGATGTTGACACGCTCAGACCGCGCCGTCGTTCATGGGGAAGTACATGCGCTCGGCGATGAATGCGTTCATGTCGCCCGGTCGCGGATAGAGCTTGGCCACGCCGACGTCGTACGCGTGATTCGCCACGGCCACGGCGACTTGACGAGAGATGTCACGGATTATAGAAACAGAAGGATAAATGGTGCCAGAGCGAACGTCCTCATCGGGGACAATAGCGGCGAGCGCGCGCGCGGCACAAAGAAAGAAGGAATCCGGAACGTATTCTGCTTGAATGCTCACGGCGGCGAAGCCGACGCCGGGAAAGATGAACATATTGTTCCCTTGACCAGGCGTGTACGTCTTACCATCGATCACGACTGGATCGAACGGCGATCCCGCAGCAAATAAGCACTTTCCCTTGGACCAAGTGTACGCATCAAGCGCGGTGATTTCCGCCTTACTTGTCGGGTTGGAGAGCGGAAACACGATGGGCTTGCCGATGTGGTCGCACAGCATTTCGATGTGTTCCCGCGTAAACACAGGACCAAAACCAGACAACCCAAACAATGCATGCGGCTTTACGCGTTGAATCAGAGCGCCCAAGTCGTCGCAAGGTTCGACACCGACTTGCGCGAACTGCTTCTTTTGATCCGAGAGTCCTGCGAAATCCTCGCGTTGGTCAGTGATTAAACCTTTAGAGTCCATTAGATAAATCGACTGCCGCGCGTCCTCCTCGCTCAACCCCTCGCTCATCAGTAGCTGTATGATCTGCGTCGACACTCCGATGGCCGACGAACCCGCGCCGAAAAATATTATTCGCGCGTCTTTTGTCGGCGTTCCTTGCGCTCGAAGCGCGTTGATGAGGCCTGCTAAAATGGTCGCCCCGGTTCCTTGTATGTCGTCATTGAAGCATAAAACCTTATGGCGCATGTGATCGAGAATCCTAAACGCGTCTTCAGTTTTGAAATCCTCAAACTGAATCAGACAATTCGGCCATTTATCTTTTACGGCGAGACAAAATTCTGTCACCACGGCGAGATGCGCGTCACCCGTAAGGCGGGGTTCATCCGCACCCAGATAGAAGTCGTGCGCGCGCAGAGCGACGTTGTTTGTGCCCAAATCCAAGCAAACCGGCATCGACTTCGCCGGATCGAAGCCTCCACTCGCAACGTAGAGACTCACTTTTCCAACCGAGATGGCCATCCCATTTGTGCCCAAATCGCCGAGACCGAGCACTCGGCCTCCATCCGTGACGACGATGATTTCGGTCTCGGGAGAAGGCCAATTATCAAGCATCCGTCGCATCACGCCGGAATCTAACCGACTAAAATACATTCCGCAGCGATTACGGTAGAGTGCGTCAAAGTTGATGCACGCCTCGCCGACGGTGGGCGTGTACACGATCGGCATCAAGTCTTCGAGATGTTCCACGAGTACGCGATAGAACAACCGCTCGTTCTGCATGTGCAAATTTTCGAGAAAGATATACCTGTTCATATCTTCCTCGAACGCGCACAACTGCGTCCACGCGCGTTTCACCTGAATCTCGACGGTTTCGTACTTGCGCGGAAGCAAACCGCGCAAGCCCAGACGCTCACGCTGCGTAAATGTGAATCCCGTGCCTTTATTCAGTGACGGTGAGTCCAACACCGCCGTACCGCGCACGTTATCTATATTGTCCATCGCTCCCTTACTCGCCTCGCGCAGAATCCTGATGAAACGTCGATTCGGTCGGGCGCAATCGTTAGATGCCGTTGACGACGAGAGCACGCGTTTGAACGGATGTACGGCGCGTCCAGGCGTACGAAACCAGTGGGGTGTCTGTTTTTTGTTTCGTATGGTACTCGTCGCCGCCGCGCGAGGTGCGTACGAGCAGACACCGTTCGCGCGCTCGAATGATGTTCCACGGTCTGCCGAGTCAGCATCGGGCAAGAGTTGGCTCGTCAATTTTGCTGTTTGTTTGAAAGAATTACACGCGTCTCGATGCTATGAACGCGCGCGTGCTAAGCTAGCTAACTATTATCTCGTGAGAATGTGTTGTCCACCGCAGCCTCCACGGCCTCGCTCGCCAGCCCGCTGTGTCTGGCCGACCGCGGCGATTCGCCGAGCTCTTCGCGTTGAGCCCCTCTCGCGCTTGCGCTCGCATCCGTCAAGAGAGATGTGGTCTCATCAAGGTGCTCGTCCTCTCGTTTCGCGAGCAAGATGGGCGCGATGACCTTTTCTGCGATGTCGTTCATGTATCTAAAAAAGCTTCCCAGGCTTCTGTTGCGCCTCGGCTTGTTCGGTTCGTCTTGCTGTGCGGGCGCTTCTGTCGTCGGTTCGAGAAGCGAATCGACGACCCAACGTGTCATACCACCCTGGATGACTATCGTGAACGCCACGATGAAGAGTGTCACATCAAACATGACGTGGCCTTGTTCACCAAGATCACGCTGCGCCTTGACGGCGAGCGCAAAGGCGACGGCTCCTCTCAATCCGCAAAACCACAAGAGATACTGCGTATTCGGTGTAATTGGCGACTTCTTCCTCGCCGACGACATGTTCAGTAAAAGAGATCCGGGGAATATGTTCACAGCGCGTCCAACATAGCATGCAACCAGTCCCACTATCGCAGTGACTACGTGCTCGACACGGAACGAGTACATCGCGCTCCCCATGTATACAAACACGAACGTCTCCGAAAGGAAGCTGAAAATTTTGAAAATGCACATCGTCACCATGCGCGGTGCTCGCGCGAGGTTTGGACGCGTGTAGCGACCCATAATGATGCCCGTGAATAGAACGGATACGATTCCGCTCAGCTCAAAAGATTCAGCGAGCGAATAACTCAGGTACGGGAACAAAAGCACGAGCGTCGAGTCGACGGCCCATCCTTCCTCGAAATAGCTCGTCGTGCTGACGTATTTGTGCAGCAAGGCGGAGAAACATCCGATACCAACACCAACGGCAGTCGCTTGCCCGAAAGCGAGCATGAATGTGCCGATTGCTTGTAAAATGAGCGGGGTGAAAGCGTCATCAGTTTGTAACATCTCGAGCGCCGTCACATCGCCGGCGTTGCCGATGCCAAGCAGGAGCGACTCAAAATACACAATGGTGACGGCGTCATTCAGAATACTCTCGCCCAATATCATGGCGTGCACGTCAGGGGATATCGGTGATTCGCTGAAAATGCTAAGCGTCGTGACTGGATCGGTTGAGCTAATCAGCGCTCCAAACAACATGGCGCTCTTCAACGAAAACTCATAACTCCAGCCCAGTAAGCCCGCCACGTACATCAACACGCCGGTCGATATCGCGCTCGTGAGCGATCCTACGAAAGCAAACATTGAGATCGCGTCGGCATTTTGAAAAAACGTCGTCGGATGCAACGTGTAACCGGCTTCAAAAATCAAAGGCGGAAGGAGCACTAAGAAGAAGAACTTTGTATCGAACCGCATGCACTGGGCGAAGGCCTTGATGGTGTAGCGCATGTTTTCGGGCATTGTCTCATAAGATAGCTCCAAGCCAAGGAACACAAAGCATCCAACGGCGATACCGAGTAGAAGAGCGGCACCGCTCGAGTTCAACCATCGAGATTTGTAGTGCTTCAACATCACGCCCAACATCACCGTCAGCAACACGATGCCGATCATCACCGTCATGGTTAGCGCCGCCACGCGCTCATCCGTCGCTTCTTCCTGCATCGTATGAGGGGCGTCGCTTGCCCCAGTTGCGAACGCGAGTAACTCATTCTCCGCATCCGCTGCATTTGAGTTCGTGTCCAACCCCGCTTTTAGCGCTACGTCTTCCACGATGCGGTACATCTGCTCGTTCATAGCGTCGGAGCAGTGCTCGCCGATGCAGTTGGCGACGTCGTTTTGCTGACCATCGTTCGCAGCCACATCTTCCTCGTCCTCGCCTTCTTCCTCGTCGTCTTCTTCTTCTTGGTCCTCTTCCTCGTCGTCTTCGTCCTCCTCCTCCTCCTCCTCCTCCTCCTCCTCCTCCTCCTCCTCCTCCTCGTCCTCCTCCTCTGTCGCATCACCGGCTTTGTCTTCGCCCTCGGCTTCGTCGTCGTACGTGGAATCGTCCATCTCCTTTCCGTCCCCAATCGCATCAACCGCGGGTGGTGGTGATGCGACTTCACCCGCGGACTTCGGCCCATCCACGGGCGCGCTCGCCGTCGCATTGCTCGATTCAACCGCAGTCTTGGGCTCAACACCCAGACCCGGCGCTGGCCGCGCACCGCTCGTCGACGCGCGCTGCCCACGCTCCGATCGTTCGGCGGCGACTGCGTTCGACGTTTGTCGCCGATTTGGGACGGACGCCATCGCCCGTGAACACCGCGCGACGCGTTCTGACGCGCGAGCGATCGGATCGCGCGTTTAGTGTTCGGCTTCTCGCGACGCGAACGCGCCAGACGAGCCGCGAGCCATCGCGCGACGGCTAAAACACGCGCGAACGCGAAACGCAGGCAATCGCATTAACTATTCATCTTGTTTTCTGTTATATCGTTATATCGTACAATCACAAAGACGCGGCGCGTCACAACGTCACAACTTCTTTTCCAACGCGAACCCGTCGGCGAGATGGTCGGCGAGCGCCTGACGCATCCAATCGTGCTTACATCGTCTCCACGCCTCGTCCGGGGAGAGCCAATACCTCGTTCGCTCGCCTTCCTCAGGCCACGTCTCGTACTCGCACTTCACCTCCATGGTGAACACGTGCGCCACGCACTTGGCCTCGTCTCCGGCGCATCCAGCCTTGACCCTCGACCTCGACACGAATTCGTACGTCTTTTCCGAAGCGCTCAGCGTCCCCGCGACACCGCCTTCTTCCATGCTCTCGCGCGCCGCGGCCTCGGATGCGGTCTCATCGAGTTCCCATCCACCCTTTGGAAAGATCAAATCCCTTCCATCCACTCTCGCGCCTTTCTTCGAGTTGAGCATGAGGACTTCGACGCCGTCCTCGCGCGCGCGCGCGAACGCGTCCGCGTCGGCGGAATCTTCCACGCGAACCTTCGTCGCGGGTCGATGACATATGCATCCAGCCACCAATCGTTGATTCACCGCGTTGTATCGCTGATTATCTCTTCCCGTGCGCGCCGCCATCGTCGACGCGGCCTCGAGCGGGCTCGAAAACGCTCGCCGCGTCGTCGTCACCGCGATCGTCGCTCGAGGCTCGGCCGGCCCGCGCGCGCCGGGGTCTGGGCCTGGTTCGGATCCCGTCGTCTCACGGCCCGCGCCCCGGCCGTCGGTCGCCGCCGCCGTCGCGCGGTCCGGTCGTCCGCCGACGCGCCGTGGACGCCGCGCGCCGCGGAGTGGGTCGCGGCGACCGCGCCGCCCCGCCCCGCCGCCCGGCGTCGTCGGTCGGCGCGCGTCGCGGGCGTCGATCTCGAGTCGACGGACGCGCGGCGCGGCGCCGCGCGCGCGCGATGTCGCCCGCCGCGCGCGTCGCGCGGGCGGACGGACGGACGGACGGACGACCGACGTCACTTCGAGGCGACGTCGAGGCGACGGTCGAGACGATGACGACGGGCGCGACGGCGACGGCGACGGGCGCGAGATGCGCGAGATGCGCGAGATGCGCGACGCGCGCGTCGACGTCGTACGGCGCGACTCGACGCGCGCGCGCGACGACGACGCGGGCGACGACGACGACGACGACGACGACGCGAGGGACGACGACGACGACGACGCGCGCGGCGATTCGCGACTCTCTCTCGCGCGCGCGCGCGAACGAGGGCGCCTGGCGCGGGGGGACGCGCGCGAGGCGCGCGATGACCGCGACGCGGGCGCAGCGACAGTCGAAGGCGACGGAGGAGGCGACGACGACGACGACGACGCTCGCGGGGTCGTCGCCGGCGAGGCGGAAACAACGCCTGACTCCGAAGGAGGCGCTGCGATTGGCGCTGGCGGATTTGGACGCCAGCGGGTGGTGGGCGGTGATCTCGAGTGGGATCGTGTTCGGGACGTTCTTGTTGGAGACGTATAACGTGTCGAGTTTGGGTGGCTGGGATATCCTGTACCGCGAGGACATTCCCTGGTACACGGGCATCATCTCGATGGATTCGCTGACGTCCATCGAGGATGCGTACAACTTGTTGTTTTTATTCGAACTTTGCCTGCGCGCGTACGCGGCAGATTTCAGCTTGAAGTTTTGGACGAAACCGGTGACGGTCGTCGACGTGGCGAGCACGGTGCCACCGCTTTTGGCCATCGTCGAGGTTCTCGATCGGAGCACGCCTTTTTATCGCTTTTTGAGATTACTTCGAGTGTTACGTTTGTTGCGTTTGTTAGACCGATCCACGGATTCGGTGTTGTTTGGATTAGTGAAGAGTGACAGCATGGGCGTGCAGCTTATCGGTATCGGTGCGGAGTTTGTGTGCATCTTCGTCATCGCCGCAGGCGTTGTCTACGATTTGGAAGTCGGCACGAACCCGATGGTGCACAACTTGAACGATACGTTGTATTGGGCCATCCTAACGCTCACGGGGATCGGTCAGCCGTTCGAAGTCGTCACTGCGGGAGGACGCGTGGCGACGGTGATATCTATCATCGTCGCTTTAATCGTCGTCCCGGGTCAGCTCGCCAAGCTCGCCGCGATAAGTGGCGCGGAGAATTTGCGCAAGATGATGGACGAGGACGAGGAGGAGGACGAAAACGGCTTCATTAGGATGTCAGGCACCTTTGACGAGTTGGACGAATCGATCTCGAGAAGAGGACTGTTCGATGATCGCGACTGCCCGCAATGCGGCTTGAGCATGCACGAGACAGACGCTCGTTTTTGTCGTCGCTGCGCGGCTCGTTTGCCCGAATCCGCTCCGACGACAGCCGTCTATCGGCGGTCAGATCGACCTAAGCAAGTGCGCATGATGCCCGAGGCTCAACTGCCGGGAATGCGCTTAGGCATAGACACCACGAACTCGGTATCTCGATCTATGAACGAAATTCAGAGGCAGCAGCGCCGCCGCCGCGACTGATTGATTATTTTTACACGCGCGTTGTTTATTCTTCTTTAATGTCACCTAAACCACTTTGCCGCTATCTACGTCTACGTTCGCCACGACTCGCGTCGCCACCGTCTGCGTCGCGCTTCACTTTGCTTTTCTCGCCCCCCGCGTCGACGACGAGCGACATCGCGTACGCGGCGGCGCCCGCGACGACCACCGTGCTCCACGCGTAGCCCTGCCAACGTCCCCACTTCTTCATCGCGTGTCGCCACAGCGCCGGGAGCGAGTGATTGGACGACGTCGACGCGCTCGTCATCGTCGTCCTCGCGCGTCGCTCGCGCGTCGTCTCCACCGTCGGTCGATGCGATTCGCCAAGTCAACGCCCGCCGCGCGTTCTGGCGTCGCCCCGGTCGGCATTGCGCCGCGCATCGCATCGTTCATGTCGTCCGACGATGGCTCGGCGACGCGCGCGACGAGCGAGTGCTTGACCGTGTGCGAAGACGCGGTGCGGAGGATGTCGTTCGACGCCGGCGAAGTGCGCGCGCTGTCCGGGTCGACGACGACGCCGCCGCGCACGAGCGAAGACGACGGGACGCGGCGAAGCAAATCGCCGCGACCGCCCGTCGCGCCGAAACGAGCGACGCCGCTCGCGGGATTGAGCTCGGCGCTGACGACGATGCTTGAGGCGGTGTCGCCGAAAGCGGGCGACGACGAGGACGAGGTCGGACGCGCGATGTTTGGGAGCGGCGCGAGCGGACACGCGAGGAAGCGAAGCTCTGACGCGAGTTTCGAGTCGACGACGACGAGCGAGGGTGAGGGAATCAGCGCGTTACCATCGCCAGGGTTCGTTGCAGCTCGAGGGCTAGGGGGGAAGTCGGCGTCGTTGGCTTCGTTTTTACCGGCGTCCTCGTTGTCGCCACCGACCGTGCATCGGTTCACGAGCGCGCTCATAGAAGAAACGTCGCCGCAAGCGCGATCAAACTTCGTAGTGACACCGGGGTCGGCGGAAAACACCGAAACGAGTACGGTCATGGAGAAGCAAACCAGTACAAGCGCGCCGGAGGAGCGCAGTGCGACAGCCAAGTACGCCGGCGGTTTTCCGCAAACATTCGGCGAGTTCAAGGATCAGTTTGTTACCGCGGAAAATCCTACGCCGCAGAGTATACCGCCGCCAAAATACGGTGATCAGGGAATTATTGGTGAAAAACACGTGTTGATTATGGTAGGGTTGCCGGCGCGAGGTAAAACGCACATGGCGAAGCGACTGTGTCAGTATTTACGATTTTTCCACGGTGCGAACACACGCGTGTTCAACGTCGGTGAATATCGTCGTCGAGATGCGGGCGTCGGTCAAACGGCCGATTACTTTACCAAAGAGAATAAAGAGCAGCGAATGAAGTTTGCGCGAGCAGCACTGAAGGATATGATTGACTTCCTGTTCCAGGAAGATAGCATGAGCTTTCTCGAGCAGCGCGGCGTCGACAGCGGACGCGTCGCAATCTTTGACGCGACGAATAGCACGCGAGAGCGTCGTAGATGGTTGATCGAGCAAATCGGTACGCTACCACTGAAAGTGCTTTTCATAGAGTCGATATGTACCGACGAAGCGGTGGTGGAAAAGAACGTTCGGATGGCAAAAATCAACAACTGCGATTACTCCGGCGTCATGACAGAGGAACAAGCGTTCAAAGACTTCATGCAGCGCGTTCGCAACTACGAAAAAGAGTACGAGCCCATGGGCAGCGACGATGAGGTAGATTTAAGCTTCATAAAACTCATAGATTGCGGAAGGCGAGTCGAATTCAATCGAGTCCACGGGTTCTTGCTCGGCCGCGTGGCGCAGTTTCTTTCGAACATGCACGCGACAACGTGTTCGATTTATTTGTCGCGACACGGGCAGAGCGAGTATAATTCGCACGGTAAAATCGGTGGTGACTCTGGACTCACTCCGATGGGCGAGGCGTACGCGCAGAAACTCGCAGAGTTCGCCGACCGAGTGATTACCCGTGATCCAGAGAACGGCGAAGCACGACCGGTGAGGCTTTGGACGTCGTCTTTGCAGCGCACCAAGCTCACTGCGCGTCATCTCAAGCACGACAAAGTGAAAACAGGCGGTGGTAAAGATTGGATCCAAATGGCTCCGCGCGTGCTGAGAAATCTCGACGAGATTTACGCCGGCGTCTGCGACGGTATGACGTACGAAGAAATTCGCGCCGCATATCCACGCGAATACGAGCTGAGACGACAGAATAAGCTCTCGTACCGCTATCCGCGCGGTGAGAGCTACTTGGACGTCATCGCACGCCTGGACCCTCTGGTGCAAGAGCTCGAGAGTTATCGCGAGGACGTGCTCATCGTCGGGCATCAAGGCGTGTTGCGTTTAATTTACGCCTACTTTGCCGGGCTCGATCGCGACGAGGCCGCGACGCTTTCGATTCCTCTGAACACAGTCATTAAGCTCACCCCTCGCACGCACGACTGCATCGAGGAGCGTGTCTTGCTGCACGATCCCAGCGAAAACCAAGAACCGATCGATCCACCTAGCTACTAACGCGCCTTTTCAAACATCCAACACACCGCAGAAGTTTCAAGTTCTGCCTATGAGCAAAGTCGGCGCGTGAATCCGCGCGTAGACTCCCGCCTTGAGAAGCGCCTCGCGGCGAGTCGAGTTATTTTCCACGACTCGCTCGTCAAACCACGACTCGAAATCCGCCGCCTCACCTCGTACCTTATTCGCAAGCACGAGATCAAATGCCAACATCGAGCATTCCTTGACGTCGGTGCAGTCGCATCGATGCGCTCGTTCGCGCGCACGCGCGGCGCTCACAAAAGGGTAGTGTAGGATGGCACTTTCGGACGTCGTCACTTCTTTGCCACCGCCTTTTGTTTTAAATCGATGCGCACCGTTAGGTCGAAGTCCTGGAGAGGACACTCGACACGCAGACTTACCGTTCGCGTACGCTAGAAAGAAGTTTGGATTATCGCGTCGCGCACTCTGCGCGAATCGAGCGTACGTCGCCGTGTCGATGTGCAAGTGATTCCTTTTGAATAAAGTCACACTTTTGAATGTATTTGGCTCGTTAAGCTCGTATGATGGGCGTTCAGGTACCGCTTCGTAGTTCGGGAACACCACGCGGTCGATGTGTGGACTTTGACGCGCAAGCACGTCTCTTAAGTCGAACGTCGACGAACCCGCGGGGTACACCAACTCGTCGACGTCAACGTGCAACAGCCATTCGATGCCATCTTTCTTCGCTCGCGCAATAGCCAATTCAAGATTGAGTGTTTGGCGCACGAAAAGCGCGTTCGCACCGCACGTAGAGTTTCCCGAGGCGTAGGGCGCCAACCACTTCGCGAATCGCGAAGGCGAGTTCTTTTGGTTTTCATCCGCTGTTTTCCGGCTAAAAACGTACACGTCGGGCGACCATCGACCTGCTGTCGTCCCCATTCCCTCTTCGAAAATGTAGAAGCGCGTCACGCCGATGGCTCGATGGTATTCCAGCCAGTCCGTCAGTTGCCTCGACGACGACGCGCACGTCGACGCCACCGCGACGCCACCGCGTGACGGTCGCCGCGGCGCGCTGGAAAGAACGACAGTGGCGACGACGACGATGACGAACGTGAGTGCGATCAGTCTATTGTGACTCACACCTTTTCGGCGCACCTGGTACATACTTGCGCGTCATCTTGTGAACCATGGTCGCGTCGTGACACGAAACGTCGCGCGTGCCCTTGGGTTGTCAAACTGTCAAAAGCTGACGTGGACGTGGCGGTTTCCCGATTAATTGTAATTGTAATTGCACGGTGCCGTGCGACGACACTTCACGACGCCGGCCGCGTCGATCAAAACCCGTTCGGAAAATAAATGTTCACTGCTTCGCACACCACCTCCAAGGTCACGCTGCGCGCGCGCGTCGCAACGCAACCACGGCGAGTTTCCCGCGCGAATCGTCATTCTCGAAGTAGAAACGCGGCTGTCGGCATCGACGACATCACCGGTCCGATCAACGACACTATCAAGGAGGTGCAGTCGATCGGTGGCGCGAAGGATGTCGTTCAGCGTTTGGGTCTCTACGGAGCTCCGCTCGTGTTCAGCGCGAGCGCGCTGCAGGCACTGCACTTCGGCGGCGCCGGTAACGCAGCCGCGATGAAAGCTGCTGGATTGGCTGGGCCCGCGGGACCGCTCGCGCCGCTCGCCGCCATCATGCTCTTCTCCGCCGCGTCTCCATACATCAACTTTTTGATGGCATCTGCTGGCGTATTTAAGATTGGCGATGAGATTCCCCGGCTTTACTGCGGTGTTCTCTACGTCGTCGCCGCGATCGGCATTTGGCACTTCGGTTCGGCCGGCGCCACCGATATCTGGACGCGCCACTGGACCGTGTGGCATCTCGCGCTCGGGGCGCATCTGCTGACCGCGACGAACAAGATTCGCAACGTTCTTGGTTCTTCCATGTGCGACGGTATTCGTAAAGTGGCAACCGTCGGCCCGGCCATGCTCATGGCTGCGCTCATCTGCCAAAACTCGACGTGGACGGCGTGGCAGGCAGCCTCGAGCGGACCAAACGGCCCTCTCGCCGTTCTACTCATCCACCCGCTGCACAAGTACGTCTCTCTCGGTGCTTGCTTCGCCTACCTCACCGGCGCCGAAACGAAGTTTTCGAGCGTCTTCATCGCCTTGACGTACTTCATCGCCGCGGCGTCGTTCATGCCACCGCTCGTCGCGCCGCTCTGCTATATTGGCATCTTGATGAACTTGCACAATGGTATGGCGCTCTGGAAGGAAACGACCCCGAAGGATTCACTTATCCCAGCGCTGTGAGCGTCACAAATACAAGCAACACAAGACCACACAATCTCAAGAAAAAATTGTAATACAACATTCGCTACGCTTTGCGAAACGACGCCTGCTCGCCGAAAATGCTCGCTCGAGCCGAGACCGATCCCGTGACGTATGGCTCTTCGATGAACACTGCTTCCTTCTTCTGCGCGTCCTCAAAGGTAGCAGCCATAGCCGCTACGATGGGCGAAGAAGCGTCTACGGCGCGCGTTTTTTGCGGCGGCGCTCCCATCTCGCGAGGCTTGGGCGCTTGCGAATACGATACCCTGTTTGGCTGCTTTGAAATTTGATGCACGATCTTCGCAGCCGGCTCGCGCTTCGTACTTTCGCCGACGTCAACATCCGAATCGTTAGAATCGCTTTCTTCATCTACGGATCGGTTTCGTCGCGCGATCGCTGCGGCCCACGCGTCGTTTGCGTCTATTTCCTCAGGAGTCACGGCGACGTTCGGAACCGATGTCGTCGCGGGAGGGTTGCTCTTTTGCGGCGACGCTCGAACAACGGGTGCGCACGCCTTTACATGCGCTGCGGCCTCGTCCGTGCTCATAGCCTGTTTCTTGAAACCCGCATCCTTTTCTTTAAACACATTTGACGAGACCGGAACTGTCGGCGGTACTTCAACCGTCGCCTCGTGGCGCGGCTTAACGACTTGTGCTGCAGCCGCCCCAACGGTCGTCGGTGCTTCAATCGCCGTCTCAACGACCTCATCCGGAACAATGGTACGCACATCCTTCATATTTGCATTCAAAACTCGCTCGGCGTCGTCCGCGCTCACACCAGTTAAACGCTCAAGCTCTGCGAGCTGCCTTCGCAAAGTCTCCATCTCGTCGGAAGTACCGTACGATGTCGCTGGCTTTGGGGCGACGTGAGCATCGTTTGTGTCGTTCGCAGGAGCTTCCTCGAATCGCACTTCACGCTCGAAACTCTCGTGATCGTCCAGAAACTCTTCTTCGAAAACAGACACTCGCGTTTGTCGCGGGATTACCGTCGGCTGCTCCTCGTTGGCAGGCGTCGGCTGCTCGCGCTTCTCTACAGTCGACGGCGGCGCCACGCGTTGCTGATACTGCGGTAGCCGCGGTTGCTGCAGATGCGCCGGTGGCGCTCGCTGCGATGGCTGATGCTGCGTGTGAGTGCTTGGTTCGCGCATTCTCTCGCGTTCATACGCTTCTTGCGCCATCTGGGGCGTCCGGTAGCTCGTCACGCGTTGAGTTTGTTCAGGCGCGTACGCGACGGCGCCGCTGAAACCGAACGCCACCGGTCCGGACGGCTGTGGATCATCAGGATGCGGTAACTGAGGCGCCCGCAGTTGTACGCGCTCGTGTTGGTCGAATTCATCGTCCAAACCTAGCCAAGTGAGCCAACTTTCGTCCTTATTCATGGCGTTCATCGTCGGAAGAATTTCACCGGGCATCACGAATGCCGCCGCGTACGCGGGATTACCGCCCCCCCCGTGAGGCGCGAGCATGAGAAGCTCGCACTCGTAGTCACCGACCCGAACCTTGCGTCCCGGCGAAAGACCGACGACGTGCGCGGCGTGCGCCAACCTCGCACCGTCCGGATGCGTGTGCAACAGCATGAGATTGTGTCGCTGCGGGATCGTCAACAGACCCTCCGCGGACGCCGATCGCGACGCGCCGTCGCGGACGCGGGCGTACGACACGACCCAGCACTGCGCTTTCGTCGGCATGTCGCGCGGAGAACGACGCGTCGATGCGAAGTGACGACGGGAGATTGAGTGGCTGGGACGCCCGCACTCCGCGGATGTCGCTTTGTCGCGTCACCGTCGACGACGTGCGCGCCGAGCTGATAAAGCTCGGTCACGACGGCGAGAGTGTAAGCGATCGCACGATCGCTCGATATCTCTCGCGACGGCGACGCGCGCGCGGGGACGATGCAACCGAAGATTCGAAGAAGTCGTTAGCCGACGATTTCGACGCGCGCGACGACGACGACGACGACGTTGATTGGGACGCGAAAGATCGAGGACGCGGTCGACGAAGCGAAAAAGTATGTCGTCGTTTTTGTTCGTCCACCGCGCGGCCTCCGTGGGACGGGGACGCGTTCCAAGTCGCCCCTAGCGCGCCGACGTCGTCTGCGCGAATCGACGCGTTGCCGAGGAGAGACGGGGGCGGCGTCGCGAAAAACGCCGCCGTGGAAGGTCGAGCGAGCAGCGGCCGAATAGACGTGGTGGCGGTGAATGGAATGTTCAGAAAGCAGTGGGCGGCATCGCCGGCGGTCGTGCGAGGCGTGAAGCAACGTCTCGTCGGGTTCGCGCAATACTTTCGCGCGCAGCACGAACGAGAGCGAAGAAAGCGCGAGACGCTGTTGCAGGGCCGTCGGAGATATCAAGCGTAGCAGATTGTTTTACAAGATGATGTCGGTCATCCTTCTCTCGTGAGTCCTCTCGCCGCGCACCGCACCGCCGCCGTCTGCGGTTCGACACCACTCCTCTTCCAAAACGGACCCCTTCACTTTTTGGAATCGCCGGATCCAAGGGGTCACGGTCCGGTCACTTACTATATCTCCGAGTCGCCGCCGGCGGCCATCGCGCATTCGTACGTCTACACTACCGATTCTTCTGACGAGAACGCCAAAGCCAAAGCCAGGGACGCGCTCGCGTCGCGATCGATGACGCCGCTTCGAGTGGTTTCTACATCGAAGGCGTCGACACATCGCGCGAAGGAATGTTTGAACGTACTCGCAGATGGATCGAGAGCGAGAGCGCCGTACGCGGTTGCGCCGACGATGACGCCGAGCGCCGCCGCCGCGGATCTGTAATCTCCAGAGCCGTCGGAGTGTTGCTGCGCCTTGATCGCACGCACCGCATCTTCCGCCACGTAGTTGAAAACATCCACCGCGCCACGACCACCGCCGCCTCCCATCCCACCTTCGATTATCCCAGGGGCGTGTCGACGGTCGACGCGTCTCGCTAAAATTTCGCGCGCGCGAGTCAATCGATTCTTTGGATGTCTAATCTCGCGCATGAACGCGCGCTTGGCTTCATCGAGTTCGAGTCGAGCCTTGCCCGTGCACTTCCACGCCTCCGCGTAGGCATCCTCGAGCTGCACGCGAATCTTAACGTGCCTCCGGCTCGCACCATCGCTGGACTCGCACGCGTCGAGAAGACTCGACAGCGCCTCGAGCACGTCGCGCGCGGCGGAGGAAACCTCATTCATCCCGCAATCCTCGGCGCCTGCGCTCGTCGAAGGCGCTAAGGACGCGCGCGAAACGCTGCATCGCTTCATCTTCCCTTGGCTCGGCGCCTCGTTGCCGTCGCCGCCGGCGTCGCTGGGCGCCACGAGCGCAGCGCGCTCGCTCCCCAAGCACGACGCATCCACCATCTTTGCAAACCACGCGCTTCGATCGCCCTCCGTGGGCGCGACGTCCACCACAAGTCTATACAGGAGTGCATTTTGCGCCAATTCTCCCGCGCGTTTCCGCGCTTCTCCGCCAAGTGCGCCGTGACACTCAGCGGCGAACACGCGCGCGTACGCGTCGCGAACGAAGACGGCGCACGAGTGCAAAAACAACAGCCGCGCTCCGACGCGCGCGTATTCCTCGTTCGTCTCGTCTTCGTCATCACTCTCGAGATCTTCGTCTCGGTACGCACGCGCAGCCTTAGCTTCTGAATCATCGTCGTCTGAATCGCTCACCACGGCGCCACGACGTCCCCTCGTCTTCGACGCGTCGCCTCCGCGCGAGCGCGTCGAGTTGCTCGTCGTCGTCGACGCGTCGAGAAGTTGGTTGAAAAATTTCCAATCGCGCTCGGCTCGCCCGCGCACCGCGCCCGGCGACCTCAGTGCGCTCGCACTGGCCTCTTCGCCTCGAATCGCGTGCTCAAGCGGCGTCCACGTTTCGCGCGTCGTCACCACCGTTGGCGCGTCCGCCTCGCTCAGATCCACCACTTCGCGCCGTCGCTTCTTCTTCGCCGACGACCCGTTCGCGCCACCGGCGTTCGACGCACTCAGCGCCGTCGCCGGCGCGACGACATCACACAAGCGTAAAATGGAAACCGCCTCGCGCGCGATGGCCGCCTCGCGCTTCGTCGCTCTTCGTCGCGCAGACGTCGCCGTCGTCGCGAGTCTGGCGAGATGTTCGCCCCTGGGCGCGCGTCTGAATCCATCGCTCGCGTCCGGTTCGCGCAATTCGCACCGAATCGCGCGCGCGAACGCTTCGTCGCTCCACCGCGCCGCGGCGTTTCCCCGAGCGCCGTCCCGTGGTCCCCCCGACACGTCCAGCGACTCGGTCGCGACGAACGCCGCGGTGAAATCGTCAAACGCGCGGACGCGCGCGTTCGCGCGTTCCCCGAACGTCGTCGCTCGGGGCGTCGACGCCGCGAGCACGTCGTCGTCGTCGTCGTCGTCGTCGTCGTTCCCGTCGTCGACGACGATCGCATCCTTCGCGCGCGTCATGCGTCGCGTCCCTCGCGCGCGCGCGTCAACGGCGCGCCCGGGCGACGCGACGCGCAGACGAAGACGCACCGCGCCGACGCGCATTCACACGACCCGCCCGGAAACGCGCGCCGCGCGCGAGGGTTTACGCACGCGCTGTAAATACTGTGAACTCCCATATTTAATAAGGATCGCCCGTCGGTCCGATCGTCACTCTTTTGTCATACAAAACCTCGCCTGAACAGCTGATATCGATATGGTACCATGGCGTCCGGTCGTCCGTAACACTAAACGCGTGGCGCGACGCTCGGATGGTCACTCGCGCGCGCCGATACCGTCGGCGTCGCGGGCGAGCTCGAAGGGCACGGACGCAGTTCTCGCGCGTCGTTCCTTCGCGTCGTTCCTTCGCGTCGCGCGCGCGAACGATCGACGAAGACGCGCGATCGACGCGTTCGACGCGTCGCGCGCGGACGGGCGAAATCGATGACGTACTTCGTGGACGTCGAACGACGAGCGCCGTCGCGACGCGCGCGCGAGACGCGCGCGAGACGCGTCGACGCGGGACGATTGATCGCGGTGGCCGCGCTCGCGCTCGCGAGCGCGGCCACCGTCGCGCTCGGTGCCAAAAACGCCACCTCCGCGCTGGCCGCCGACGCCGCGACGGACGAAGGCGACGCAGTCGCGAAATTGGGATACGGGTACACGACCACTTACGGCTCGAGGGCGGGTCTGTACAACAGCCGCGATGCATGTCCGCCGCAGGAACAATGTTATCGCCCGTTCTATGACAAATACGGGACACATCGGACGCGGCCGAGGTATCGCGTCTACACGTACTATACCACGAATGCCTGGAATTGGGATTGTTGGTGCTATCCCACCGTGTATCACTATTATTGGACCGGATACGACTACGAGTGTCCGTCGGAGGGCGAGTGCGTCGATTGCGAAGGGTACAACAGCAACTACGACAACAGTTACTGCACTGGGCACGCTGTTTGTGGACGAGGGACGATCACGAACAAGTACATCATCACTAGGCCTCCTTGGGGGGACGGAGCTAACCAGTGCTCGACTTGGTCGCAGACGAAGGATTGCGAGGTGAAGTGCGACGCACCGACGGTGACGTTCGGTAACTCTCAAAGGGTTATTTCGTCCAACACTTTTGACTTCAAGGTCCAAGTCATGCACGCCAAACTTTGCCCGAACGAGAATTGTCTGACGAGCTTGGCGGCGACGAGAGACCGAATAACGTGCGAGGTTCGCGTTAAAAAAGTTGGCCACGCGTGTTCCTCATACGGCGCTCATCTGCCGTGTTTGAATTGGGACGACTTTAAAGGCGACCTATCGCTGACGACGGTGGACGGATCTCTCGTGCCTGGAGACTATAAGATTACGTACGACTGTCACGCGGTGTCCAAGCGGGGTGATTACAAGTACGACACGTACGGTGAAGAAGATGTGAGCGCCAGGGCGAAGGGTGCTGTCACGTTTGAAATCGTCGCCGGTTGCAACGCGGTGATGCCCGCGGGCGCGGGAGGCAGCGAAGGCGCCAACTCTGAGCTCGTGAAACTGTTCCTGCTCGGCTCGGATGAGTTTGTTCAAGCGCCGTGCGCCGCCATCGCCGATACAAAGGAAAACATCTTTCGTCGCTTCGACGTGTCGCCTACGGATGGCGAGCTTTCGTTCGACGAGCTGGCGAAAGCCGCGAAAGATCGAAGCACCGATGCGTACATATTAAAACTATGGAACTCGATGGAATCCGTGCGCTTGACGCTTGGTCAAGTCGTCAAATCACGAGTCCGGCCTACGCATTGCCCGAGCGTAACGGATGACGCCGACGCGACGTTTGACGCCGTCGTCTACCCGACGAGTGAATCTGGACGAGAGACGACGACGATCGAGTGTCAAGCGAGCGCCATGTCAGCGTCCGCTCAATGGTCGTTTGATGCGACTAAAGTGCCAGGACGAAATCAAGGTGAAAACGTGTGCGTTTACGTCGACGGCGTGCTGTTCGAGGCGCACGAACCTTCGACCGCGGCGCCGACCGACGCGAGCCGATATACGAGATACGACACCACCGGGAAGTATGCTTTGACTAAAATCGTCGACAAGCGACCGGTATCCGGTGGAATCGATGACGTGCAATCGTTCATCGCCGCGCAGTTTACGTTTGACGGCGTCCGACACGACGGATCGACGATCCCGTCCAACGTCAAGCTCAGCGAAGACGACGCGTCGGCGCAACCGACGTTGAAATCTCACGATGGCGCAATGATGCAAAGTAGCTGGTTTCCGATTTGTTACGGCTTGCACGGTGGCTATTGCATGTACAGCAAACCTGGCGGCTACAAGTACGCGGGCAAAGCACTCGAACACGGCGGCTTTGCGTTTTCAACGTGGTTTAGAGTGGCAAACAAGAATGATTTCAGCAATAATGATTACGTGAGTGAAAACACGATTATCTCACTCAAGAGCGATATCGACGCGGTACTTGAAGCTCGAGCGCAAAGGAATGGAGTCCAGGACAAAAGCGGTTCCGGTTCCCAAGCGACCGAAGAAGTTGACGAGCACAAGTTGAGGATGTTCGGTAAGACGATAGGAGTCGTATCGAACAAAAAAGTTCAACTCGTCGTAGAGTACACCGTGAAGAAGAGTGGAGGCGTCAAAAGCACGATTGCGACGGTTAATGTTGAGTACACGATGAGAACGTGGAATGATTGGTACCTCGTCGGTTTCACCTACTCCAATAAGGGCGGTCTTCGCGTGTTTAGCTACCCAGCCGGCAGCGACGCGAAACACACGACTCAACTCAAAACGTGGCCGAAAGACAAGCTGGCGTTTACGCCCAACATCGTACTATTCGACACAAAGCAAGCAAGCACCTTTGAGGTTGACGACGTGCGACTGTACACGGGAGACTTGAACCCGTCGACTTTTCTTAGCGCGCGCAGCTGCGGGCGCTACGGCTACTGCGCGAACCGCGCCATGGCGACGCCGGTGAATCGTCGCGTCGTGTGCGTTTTCGCCCATAATAAAGGCGTCGCCGGAAGCTACGAATGCGCCGGTATGATGTACTACGACGGATCCGTGATCGATCTCAGACCTTCCATGGATATGGCGGGCGTCATTTTCGCGTTTCGCGACACGTCGTGGGCTGAGACTTCGTTCGAGATTGAGCGTAAGGAGTACGGCAACGGTGGAAAGTTTGAAACCGTCGTTTTGGTTGAGGGCGATCTCAAAGGTTGCGCCGCGATGTTTGCGTCGATCACCTACATCGATCGAGAGGCTTCCGTGAAACCGAATTCGCGATGGATGTATCGCGTCACAACGAAGAGCGGCTCGCTGAATGAGGAGACTGGATTATCGTACATCGTCTCTCCGAGCTACAGTTTCACCACGCCGTGGATAGGTGAGGTCGAAGGGCGCGTCTTGGCGGGTGAATCAGTCGCGCCCGTTCCTCACGTACGCATTTGCGCAGAGTTTGACAAGTACATTAGACACGGTCGAAATGCCGACTCGTTCGACGAAACCGCGAGCGCCGCGATAATCTACGACCACAATCTGGCAAAGTACAAGCGCGCGACGCACTCGGTGAAGAATCTAACGTCTAACGCCTACGTCGTGACGGATGGCGCCGTGGATGAGTCTGCGTTGTCGGTTGCCCACGGCGAGCACGTTCGCGTCGATCTCGGCGCTTGGCACTCGATTGGTTCAATCAAGGTGTGCGTTTCAGCGGAATCCTCTTCGCTCCCGGCCGTCGTGCCTTACGTCTCGGACGCAGACCCCGACATCCCAGGCGTGAGCGACGGGCACGCCTGCGTGTTCTCCGAGCACACGAACGGTTGCTCGAGTTTCCGTTGCGTTGGCGCTTCGCTCAAATCACTCCACGGACAACACGTCACCGTCAGGGCGTCGTCGCCGACGAGTATCACCGAGATCCAGGTCCTCGGTAATCACACTCGCTGCGCCTTCTCGGCTGTCAGCGACAAAGACGGCGAGTACCACATCGACATCAAAGACTCCTCGGGCACGATGCCTAGTAAAGCGCAGTTGCACGTCGGCGCTTATAAAGAGGAAGTGTTTTCGATTACGAACGTGACACTCATCGAGTCGATGAAGTCTGCGCGCGATCAAGCTGATGTTCCAGTGCCGAGAAGTGAACCCAAAGACGTGTTGCTGACTCTTCGAGAGCAAGCAGCGCAAAAACCGCTACCGAATGTTACACGAACCATGAACGTGGAGTGGACCTCGATGAGTCGCGTCGCGAGCCCGGCCCCGAACGAGCTAAAGGCGACCGGTTACGCCGGTTCATGGAAGCAAAGCGCGACGAGCGTGGGCACCATCGTGAATGCGTTTGACAGCACGCGCGGTATCATGGGCGCCTCCAAAGACCCACGTTACTGCGCCATTGGGTTGGCTTACGACAGGGCTCAAGGCTCCAGTAACCATCCGCTTGTCGACGTAGAGTTTGCTGCAGTGAGGCACGGAAGCGACATGGTGTCGATTTATGAAAACTATAATCTTAAACGCACATTCACCCTGAGCCAATCCGAACGGCGCGCAGGAGGCGTAGTGAAAGTCGTTTTGAACAAGAACAGCACGGGGGTAAATTACTTCGTGAACGATCGCTTACTCTGGTCGACCGTTCCGAGCGCGCCGATGCGGTTTCCGCTGCGAGCGCGGGCATTATTCAATTCCTTCGGTCACTTCCAAAAGCTCGGCTGGGTCGTGGATAACGCCGGTCCAAAGTACGAGTATGGTGAGCACGTCACGTTCGGCTCGATGACTGGCGCCACGAGCCCGCGCGCGGGCGAATTCGAGGCGATGTGCGGTGGTCCC